>Ga0310827_100067_pt1 | contig 142527 bp, 145 predicted proteins | sample WT_ome_2_FD_201309 | JGI IMG/M metagenome (GOLD analysis project Ga0310827, IMG submission 201309) | Sorghum-adapted microbial communities enriched on wild type (WT) sorghum from Joint BioEnergy Institute, Emeryville, California, United... ... | reverse complement strand
TTCTGGACCAGGGCGAGGCTGGCGACAACGTGGGCTGCCTGCTGCGCGGCATTGACAAGGATGCTGTTGAGCGTGGTCAGGTTCTGTGCAAGCCGGGGTCAGTGAAGCCGCACAAGAAGTTTGAGGCTGAGGCGTACATTCTGACGAAGGACGAGGGTGGCCGTCACACGCCGTTCTTCAAGAACTACCGTCCTCAGTTTTACTTCCGGACGACGGACGTGACGGGTGTTGTCACGCTTCCGGAGGGGACAGAGATGGTGATGCCTGGCGACAACGTAGCGTTGTCAGTTGAGCTGATCACGCCGATTGCGATGGAGGAGCGTCAGCGGTTTGCGATCCGCGAGGGCGGCCGCACGGTCGGCGCTGGCGTGGTGACGAAGATCATCGAGTAAGAGGTAAGGGCCAGAGATACGGGCGGCTGCGGCGCCGCCCACCCGGACTTCGTGTTTAGGTGGGGGCGCGCGAGAGCGCTTCCGAAATTCGAGGAGGCGCTCACCGCAACTGGTGAGTGAAGACAATGAACGGCCAGAACATACGTATCCGGCTCAAAGCGTTCGACCATCGCGTGCTCGATGCGTCGACGCGAGAGATCGTGAATACGGCGAAACGCACCGGCGCCGAGGTACGCGGTCCCATTCCGCTGCCGACGCGCAAGGAGCGGTTCACGGTGAACCGCTCTCCTCACATCGACAAGAAGAGCCGCGAACAGTTCGAGATGCGCACGCACAAGCGTCTGTTGGACATTGTCGATCCGACGCCGCAGACGGTGGATGCGCTGATGAAGCTCGACCTGGCCGCAGGCGTCGACGTCGAGATCAAGCTTTAGAAAAACCGGGTCCTCTGCTGCCGAATTCGGCGCACGACCCCTATAGGAAGGACCGCACGAGATGCGCTCCGGATTGATCGCACAGAAGCTTGGAATGACTCGTGTTTTCACCGACACGGGCGAGCATATCCCTGTGACCGTGCTCAAGGTGGACAACTGCCAAGTCATCGCGCACCGGACGGCCGAGAAGAACGGCTACACGGCGTTGCAGCTCGGCGCCGGCCGCCGCAAACCTACGCGTGTCACTAAGGCGGAGCGGCAGAATTTCGCGATCGCGAAGGTCGAGCCGAAGCGCAAGGTTGCGGAGTTCCGCGTGTCGCCGGAAAACCTGATCGAGGTCGGTGCTGAGCTGACCGCTGATCACTTCATTCCAGGCCAGCTTGTAGACGTAACCGGCACCAGCATCGGCAAGGGCTTCCAGGGCCCGATGAAGCGCTGGAACTTCGGCGGCCTGTTCGCCAGCCATGGCGTGTCCGTATCTCACCGCAGCCACGGCTCGACCGGCCAGCGGCAGGAGCCCGGCAAGGTCTTCAAGGGCAAGAAGATGGCCGGCCACATGGGTAACGAGCGTGTCACCACGCAGAACCTGCTTGTGGTCAAGACCGACCCGGAGCGCGGGCTGCTGATGGTGAAGGGCGCCGTCCCTGGTCACAAGGGCGGGTGGGTTCTCGTGCGCGACGCGGTTAAGCGGCCATTGCCGCCCGATGCGCCGAAACCGGGTGCATTCAGGAAGCCGGCCGAAGCGGCCGCCGCAAGTCAGGAGTGACCGTCATGCAGGCCAACGTGACGACGCTGGACGCGAATTCGGCGGGCACTGTCGAGCTCGATGATTCGATCTTCGGACTCGAGCCGCGCCCGGACATCCTGCAGCGCATGGTGCGCTATCAGCTGCTGAAGCGGATGGCGGGCACACACCATGCCCAGGATCGCTCCGAGGTCAACGTGACTGGTAAGAAGGTTTATCGGCAGAAGGGCACGGGCAGCGCCCGGCACGGCGACAAGAGCGTTCCGCTGTGGCGGGGTGGCGGCAAGGCATTCGGGCCCAAGCCGCGGAGCCATGCCATCGATCTGCCGAAGAAGGTGCGGGCATTGGCTCTCCGCCATGCTCTCTCCGCCAAGGCCAAGGCGGGCGAGCTCATCGTCCTGGACAAGGCCGAGTCGACAGACGGGAAGACGAACTCGCTGCGTAAGGCTTTCGAGAAGCTCGAGCTTTCGAATGCGCTCATTATCGATGGCGCCGAGCTGGAGCCTCGGTTTGCACGGGCTGCGCGCAACATCCCGAACATCGACGTGCTGCCGGTCCAGGGCATCAACGTGTACGACATCCTGCGCCGTCGGAAGCTGGTGCTGACGAAGGCGGCCGTCGAGGCGCTGGAGGCGCGATTCAAATGAAAAAGCTCGATCCGTATGACGTGATCATCAACCCGGTCGTGACAGAGAAGTCGACCACGGCTTCGGAGTTCAACAAGGTCGTCTTCAATGTCCGGCGGGATGCGACGAAGCCGATCATCAAGTCGGCCGTCGAGGAGCTGTTCAACGTCAAAGTGAAATCGGTCAACACGCTCGTCCGCAAGGGCAAGCTGAAGCAATTCCGCGGTCGGCGCGCTCTGCAGAGCGATGCCAAGAAGGCCATCGTGACTCTCGAGGAAGGCCACTCGATCGATGTCACGACGGGCCTGTAAGGGAGCAGAGTTATGGCACTGAAAACCTATCGCCCGACGTCGGAAGGCATGCGGCACTTGGTGCTGGTGGATCGCCGCCAGCTCTGGAAGGGCGCGCCGGTCAAGATGCTGACGGAGGGTCTGACGAAGACTGGTGGCCGCAACAATACCGGCCGCATGACCACCCGGCACATCGGCGGTGGGCACAAGCGCACGTACCGGCTGATCGATTTCCGCCGGCGTCGCTTCGATCAGCCCGCAACCGTCGAGCGGTTGGAATACGACCCCAATCGGTCGGCCTTCATCGCTCTGGTGAAATACGCGGATGGCCAGCTGTCTTACATCCTGGCGCCGCAACGGCTCGCGGTTGGAGACACGGTGGTCTCCGGCGAAAGCGTCGACGTCAAGCCGGGGAATGCGATGCCGCTCGCGAACATGCCGATCGGCACCATCATCCATAACGTCGAGCTGAAGCCGGGGGCTGGCGGACAGCTTGCAAGGTCTGCGGGGACGTATGCGCAACTCGTTGGTCGTGACGCCGGCTGGGCGATCCTGAAGCTGAGCTCGGGCGAGACGCGGCGCGTAAGGGCCGAGTGCATGGCAACGGTTGGCGCGGTTTCGAACCCCGATCACTCCAACGAAGTCATCGGCAAGGCTGGCCGCAACCGGTGGCGCGGTGTGCGCCCAACTGTACGTTCGATCGCCATGAACCCGGTCGACCACCCGAACGGCGGCCGCACCAACGGTGGTAAGCACTGGTCGACGCCGTGGGGCAAGCCGACCAAGGGCTTCCGCACCCGCAAGAACAAGGCAACGCAGAAGTACATCATCCGTAGCCGCCATCAGGGCAAGTAAGGCGGCAGGAGGAGATCACACGTGGCACGTTCAGTTTGGAAAGGGCCGTTCGTAGATGGCTATCTGCTGAAGAAGGCAGAGAAGTCGCGTGCGTCCGGTCGCAACGAGGTCATCAAGATCTGGAGCCGGCGCTCGACCATTCTGCCCCAGTTCGTTGGACTGACATTCGGCGTTTACAACGGCCAGAAGCACATCCCGGTCACTGTCACTGAGGACATGATCGGGCACAAGTTCGGTGAGTTCGCGCCCACGCGGACGTTCACCGGCCACAGCGGCGACCGCAAGGCGCAGAGAAGATAAGCGGCGAGGATTGGAACGATGGGCAAGCCCAAGCGTGAGCGACGCCTCCCCGAGAACGAGGCGAAGGCGGTTGCAAGGAACCTGCGGGTGTCGCCGCGGAAGCTGAATCTCGTCGCTCAGATGATCCGTGGCAAGAAGGTGAATGCCGCGCTGGCCGACCTCGAGTTCTCACGCAAGCGCATTGCCCAAGACGTGCGCAAGTGCGTGATGTCGGCTGTGGCCAATGCCGAGAACAATCACGGCCTCGACGTGGACGACCTGATCGTCTCGGAGGCTTACGTCGGCAAGAACCTCGTCATGAAAAGGTTCCACGCCCGCGGCCGCGGTCGCAGCGCCATGGTTCTGAAGCCGTTCTCGCAGATCACCGTCGTCGTGCGCGAGGTGAAGCAAGAAGCGGCGCAGGCAAAGGAGGCCTGAGGAATGGGTCAGAAAGTCAATCCAGTCGGCCTCCGCGTCGGCATCAACCGGACCTGGGACAGCCGCTGGTTCGCTGATCGCGGCGAGTACGGCAAGCTGCTGCATGAGGATCGCGCGATCCGCGAGTACATCATGAAGCAGCAGCGCCAGGCCGGGATTTCCAAGGTCGTGATCGAGCGGCCGCACAAGAAGTGCCGGGTGACGGTCCACACGGCTCGTCCGGGTGTTCTGATCGGCAAGAAGGGCGCCGACATCGAGAAGATGCGCGCTGATCTGTCGAAGCTGACGTCGTCCGAGGTGCACCTGAACATCGTCGAGGTGCGCAAGCCCGAGATCGATGCGACGCTGGTCGCCGAGGGCATCGCCCAGCAGCTCGAGCGGCGCGTCGCCTTCCGCCGGGCCATGAAGCGCGCCGTGCAGTCTGCGCTGCGCCTCGGTGCCCAGGGGATTCGTATCAACGTTGCGGGCCGCCTTGGCGGGGCGGAGATCGCCCGTACGGAGTGGTATCGCGAGGGCCGAGTGCCGCTGCACACGCTGCGCGCGGACGTCGATTTCGGCTACGGCTTGGCGAAGACCGCCTACGGCGTCATCGGTGTCAAGGTCTGGATCTACAAGGGCGAGATCATGGAGCACGATCCGATGGCCTCGGAGCGGCGCGCCCTTGATATGCAAGAAGGCGGTGGCGGTCGCCGGCGCGAGGCCGAGCGCGCGGGCGCGAGCGCCTGACGAAGTTCGAGGACGAAGATCATGCTGCAACCAAAGCGCACGAAATTTCGCAAGGCGCACAAGGGCCGCATTCACGGTCAGGCCAAAGGCGGCACGACGCTGAATTTCGGCTCTTTTGGCCTGAAGGCGCTCGAGCCGGAGCGGGTGACGGCACGTCAGATTGAGGCCGCACGCCGGGCGATCACCCGTCACATGAAGCGTGCTGGCCGCGTCTGGATTCGTATTTTCCCGGACGTTCCGGTGACGAAGAAGCCGGCCGAGGTCCGCATGGGGTCCGGTAAGGGCTCCCCGGAGCTCTGGGTGTGCCGCGTCAAGCCGGGCCGCATCATGTTCGAGCTCGACGGCGTATCCGAAGAGGTCGCGAGAGAGGCGCTGGGGCTCGGGGCAGCAAAGTTGCCGATCAAGACGAAGGTGGTCACACGCATCGGCTGAGGCCGACGAATGCGCTGGGTGTGAGAGGTCGAGAGAGCAATGAAAGCTGCCGAGATCAGGAGCATGACGCTCGATCAGCTGAATGATGAGCTGGTCAAGCTGAAGAAGGAGCAGTTCAACCTGCGCTTCCAAGCCGCCTCGGGGCAGCTTGAGAACACGGCGCGCGTCCGTCAGGTGCGTCGCAATATTGCGCGCATCAAGACCATCGTTCGTGAAAAGCTGGCCGGTCAGGCGCAGAAGAAGGGTTGAGGAGAGACGAGATGCCAAGGCGCATCCTGCAAGGCGTGGTCGTATCGGACAAGAACGACAAGACGGTAGTCGTCAAGGTCGAGCGTCGCCTGATGCATCCGCTGTTGAAGAAGACCGTGCGCCGCACGAAGAAGTACCACGCGCATGACGAGGAGAACGCCTACAAGGTCGGCGACGTGGTGCGGATTCAAGAGGGGCGGCCGATTTCGAAGAACAAGTGCTGGTACGTCATAGGAAGCGTAAGCAGGTGACGTCTGGACCTACGATTACACTGGGGCAGGGCGATTGCCGACAGGACGGCGGAGACCCGGCCCGGTGCGACGAGATGAGGGCCGGAGCTTGAGGCCCGAGCCGAGAGGGTTGTTTCGATGATTCAGATGGAATCCAATCTCGACGTAGCCGACAACTCCGGGGCCCGGCGCGTCCAGTGCATCAAGGTGCTCGGCGGATCGAAACGGAAGTACGCGAGCATCGGAGACACCATCGTGGTGACGGTGAAGGATGCCATACCGCGTGGTCGCGTGAAAAAGGGTCAGGTGATGAGGGCTGTGATCGTGCGCACGGCTAAAGGTGTGCGCCGTCCGGACGGCTCGCTGATCCGCTTCGATCGCAATGCGGCGGTGCTGGTCAACAACCAAGGCGAGCCGATTGGCACCCGCATCTTTGGACCGGTCACCCGCGAGCTGCGCGCCAAGAACCATATGAAGATCATCTCGCTGGCGCCGGAGGTCCTCTGATGCCGTCGCTGAAGATCAAGAAGGGCGACCGGGTTATCGTGATGGCCGGTCGAGACAAGGGCAAACGCGGCGAAGTCATCGCTGTGATGCCGAAGGAGAATCGTGCGCTCGTCCGTGGCGTGAACATGGTCCGCCGTCACCAGCGGCAGACCGCAAGCCAGGAAGGCGGCATCATCTCCAAGGAAGCGCCGATCCATCTGTCGAACCTCGCAATCGAGGATCCGGCCGATGGCTCACCGACGCGGGTCGGCTTCAAGTTTCTGGAGGATGGCCGGAAGGTGCGCTTCGCGAAGCGCTCGGGCGAGCTGATCCCGGAGAGGAAGTAAATCATGGCCGAGACGAAAGCGGCGAAGGGGCCGGCGGCAGCCTCCAAGGGCAAAGGGGGCAAAGCCGAGACCAGCGGCAAGGCGGAGCAGGCGCAGACTGCGCCGGCCGAGGAGCGTTCGTTCACGCGCCCCGAGGGGTACAAGCCGCGACTGAAAGTCCATTATGAGAACGTGGTGCGCGACCAGCTCACGAAGAAGTTCAATTACAAGAACGTGATGCAGGTCCCGCGCATCGAGAAGATCGTGATCAACATGGGCGTCGGCGAGGCGGTCGGTGATCGGAAAAAGGTCGAGAGCGCGGCGAACGACCTAACGCTCATCGCCGGTCAGCGGGCAGTCACGACGCGGGCGCGTAAGTCGATCGCTACCTTCAAGCTCCGGGCGGGCATGCCTATTGGCGCCAAGGTGACGCTGCGCGGCGACCGCATGTATGAGTTCCTGGATCGTTTGGTGACGATCGCTTTACCCCGCGTGAAGGACTTCCGTGGGCTGAACCCAAGGAGCTTCGATGGCCGCGGCAACTACGCGCTCGGCCTGAAGGAGCACATCGTGTTCCCCGAGATCGACTACGACAAGGTCGACGAGGTGTGGGGTATGGACGTGATCGTCTGCACGACGGCCAAGACCGACGATGAGGCGCGCGAATTGTTGCGCGGCTTCAATTTCCCATTCCGTAGCTGAGGGACCTCGGCGAAATAGCCGAAAGGCTCTTAGGAGAGAACATGGCAAAGAAGAGTGCGATCGAGAAGAATAATCGCCGCCGTAAGCTGGCCGCTCAGTATGCCGAGCGGCGGGCGAAGCTGAAGGCAGCGGCGCGAGACAAGTCGGCGAACCTGACCGAGCGGATGCAGGCGAGCATGAAGCTTGCCGAGCTGCCGCGGAACTCGTCGAAAACGCGGATCCGTAACCGCTGCGAGATTACAGGTCGTCCGAGGGCTTATTATCGCAAGCTTAGGATGTCGCGAAACAAGCTCCGGGAGCTGGCATCCCAGGGGCTCATTCCGGGCATGGTCAAGGCGAGCTGGTAGGGAGCGAGAGCATGGTCAACGATCCCCTCGGCGATATGCTGACCCGGATCCGGAACGCGCAGCTGCGCAAGCTGCCGAAGGTCGTCACACCGGCATCCAAGCTCCGTGCACGGGTTCTGGATGTGCTGGTCGAGGAAGGCTATATCCGCGGCTACACGAGAGTCGAGCGTGGCGGCGGCAAGGCGGAGCTGGAAATCGAGCTGAAGTACAGCAACGGCCAGCCGGCGATCCGGAAGATCAGCCGGGTATCGAAGCCTGGGCGGCGGGTCTACTCGCCGGTGAAGGAGCTTAAGCCCGTCGCGAACGGTCTCGGTGTCGCGATCCTTTCCACGCCGAAGGGCGTCATGTCCGATTGGCGTGCGCGTGAGGAAAACGTCGGCGGCGAGATCCTTTGTAACGTGTTCTAAGCCGCTGGAGCTGGAGAAGAGTCATGTCACGCATTGGCAAGAAGCCGGTTCCGGTACCCTCGAGCGTCACGGCGACGATCTCGGGCCAGACGGTGAAATTCAAAGGCCCCAAGGGCGAGCTCGAGTTCACGCTTCCTGATAAGGTCCGGGCCGAGCAGGGCGACGGCGAGATCATTGTCAAGCCGGTCGATGACAGCAAGCAGGCACGGGCGATGTGGGGCATGTCGCGCACCACGTTGGCCAATCTGGTCCAGGGCGTGACGGAAGGCTACTCGCACACGCTCGAGATCCACGGCGTCGGCTTCCGCGCCCAGCTCAAGGGCAAGGACGAAATACAACTGACGGTCGGCTTCAGCCACGACATCGTGCACAAGATCCCGCCGGGGGTCGACGTGAAGGTCGGTGGTGCGAGGCAGGAGATCATCACCGTCTCCGGCATCGACAAGCAACTCGTCGGGCAGGTGGCGGCGGAGATTCGGTCTTACAGGCCGCCGGAGCCATACCAGGGCAAGGGTATCCGCTATCAGGGCGAATACGTCTTCCGCAAGGAAGGCAAGAAGAAGTAGGGACGGGATCAATGGGCGCGCTTACACAATTCGAGCGGCGCAGGCGGCGCGTGCGTAGCGCGCTGCTGAAGCAGGCGAACGGTCGGCCGCGGCTTTCGGTCTTCCGCTCGTCCAAGCACATCTATGCGCAGATCATCGACGACTCGAAGGGCGCGACGCTGGCCGCTGCCTCGAGTCTTGACAAAGAGCTAAAGGGCAAGCTTCGGACCGGCGCCGACAAGGCGGCTGCTGCCGAAGTTGGCCGGCTTGTGGCAGAGCGGGCCGTAAAAGCCGGCGTCGAGGCCGTCGTGTTCGACCGCGGCGGCTACAAGTATCACGGTCGCGTAAAGGCGCTGGCCGACGCCGCTCGTGAGGGCGGGCTGAAATTCTGAGGAAAGGACACTCCGTGGCACGACTTCCTGGAAGAGACCGCCGCGACCGCGACGAGCGCGAGGGCGAGTTTTCAGACAAGCTGGTGCACATCAATCGTGTCGCCAAGGTGGTGAAGGGCGGCAAGCGCTTCGGTTTCGCCGCGCTGGTCGTCGTGGGCGACCAAAAGGGTCGCGTCGGGTTCGGGCACGGCAAGGCGCGCGAGGTGCCCGAAGCTATCCGCAAGGCCAACGAGGCGGCGCGGCGCGGGCTGATGCGCGTTCCCCTGCGCGAGGGCCGCACGCTCCACCACGACAGTGCCGGCCGGCATGGTTCCGGGCGCGTGATCCTACGGTCTGCGCCTCCGGGAACCGGCATCATCGCGGGCGGTGCCATGCGCGCCGTGTTCGAGATGCTGGGTGTGCAGGACGTGGTGGCCAAATCGCTCGGGTCGACGAACCCCTACAACGTCGTGCGGGCCACGTTCGATGCGCTGAAGGTGCAGGAGAACCCGCGCAGCGTCGCAGCGCGGCGGAGCAAGAAGTACGGCGAGATCGTTGCACGCCGTCGCGACGGGACATCCGAGGTCGAGGCTGCAACACCGGCAGAGGCCTGAGACGTACAACGCGAGCCTGCGGCAAGGCTGCAGGATCGCCGAGCGGAATGACGTGATATGGCAAACAAATCCGGCAAGACGATTACGATCGAGCAGATCGGCAGCCCGAGCCGCCGTCCCGAGCGTCAGATGCAGACGCTCATTGGTCTCGGGCTCAACAAGCGCCACCGTCGCCGCACCCTGGAGGATACTCCTGCCGTGCGCGGAATGATCAATAAGGTCCAGCATCTCGTCCGCATCGTCGACGAGAAAGCCTGAAAGAGCTGGGAGAGACATTCATGCGTCTCAACGAACTGAGAGACAATCCGGGCGCGAACAAGGTCCGCGTTCGTGTCGGCCGCGGTATAGGCTCGGGCGTCGGCAAGACCGCCGGGCGCGGTGTGAAGGGGCAGAAATCGCGCGCTGGCGTCAGCATCGGCGGCTTCGAAGGCGGCCAGATGCCGCTTTACCGGCGCCTGCCGAAGCGCGGCTTCAACAAGTGGCAGCGGAAACAATGGAATGAGCTGAGCCTCGGCCGCCTGCAGCAGGCGATCGATGCCGGCAAGATCGATCCTGCCAAGCCCATTGATCTTGAAGCGCTTGTCGCGGCGGGCGTCGTGCGGCGGCCGAAGGACGGGGTGCGGTTGCTGGGCACCGGTGAGCTTAAAACGAAGGTCGAGATCACCGTGAATCATGCCACAGCCTCTGCCCGCGAGGCGGTCGAGAAGGTTGGCGGCTCGGTCAAGCTGATCGAATCTGCCTCGGGCAAGGGGGACAAGAGCGGCGAATAGACCCGGCCCAAGCGAAGCTCAGCACCTTTCGGGCGAAGGTCGTCCCGCGTTATCTTGCTGCCAGCGCCGGCCGTTGCATAAGAGGGCGACGGGCAGGCGGCGCCAGGGACGCGGCTCGTAAGGCTTGCATACTGACTGCTGCCGGGCCGCGTCGGAATTTTCGGGAGATTCGTATAAAATGGCATCCGCCGCCGAACAACTGGCAGCAAATCTGAATTTCGGCGCCTTTGCCAAGGCCGAGGAGCTGAAGAAGCGCATCTGGTTCACGCTGGCTGCGCTCGTCGTTTACCGGCTGGGCACATTCATCCCGATTCCGGGCGTCGATCCTGTAGCGTTCGCGCAGGCCTTCCAGTCGAGCCAGAGCGGCATCCTCGGCATGTTCAACATGTTCGCCGGTGGTGCCGTCGAGCGCATGGCGATCTTTGCGCTCAACATCATGCCCTACATCTCGGCCTCGATCATCATGCAGCTCATGTCGTCGATCAATCCGACGCTTGAGCAGCTGAAGAAGGAGGGCGAGCAGGGCCGGAAGCAGATCAACCAGTATACCCGCTACCTGACCGTCGTTTTGGCGGCGTTCCAGGCCTACGGCATCGCGATCGGTCTCGAGGGTACGCGGGCCGCCAGCGGCGCTGTAGTCATCGAGGCGGGGTGGTTCTTCAGGCTGACGACCGTCATCACGCTGGTCGGCGGCACCATGTTCCTGATGTGGCTCGGCGAGCAGATCACCGCGCGCGGCGTGGGCAACGGGATCTCGCTGATCATCTTCGCGGGCATCGTGGCGACCCTACCGAGCGCCATCGCCGCACTCTTCGAGCTGGCGCGGACAGGTTCGCTGTCGACCATCATGCTGCTCATCCTGCTGGCGCTGATGCTGCTGGTCGTCGTGGTGATCGTCTTCATGGAGCGGGCGCAGCGGCGGATTCCGATCCAGTACCCGAAACGGCAGGTCGGCAACCGGATGTTCCAGGGCGACAGCTCGCACCTGCCACTGAAGCTCAACTCTTCGGGTGTCATTCCGCCGATCTTCGCATCCTCGCTGCTCCTGCTGCCGATTACGGCCGCTCAGTTCATGTCCGGGTCGGGGCCTGAATGGCTCAACACCATCGTGGCGGCGCTTGGTCGTGGGCAGCCGCTTCACCTGGCCATTTACGTGGGACTGATCGTCTTCTTCACGTTCTTTTATACGGCGGTGGTGTTCAATCCGCAGGAAACCGCGGAGAATTTGCGCAAGTACGGCGGGTTCATTCTCGGATATCGTCCGGGGCAGAAGACGGCAGAGTACATCGACTACGTTCTGACCCGTATTACGGTCGTCGGCGCCATCTACTTGTCGGCGGTTTGTGTGCTGCCGGAGTTCCTCATCTCCTACGCCGCGGTGCCGTTCTACTTCGGCGGTACGTCGCTGCTGATCGTGGTGAGCGTGACGATGGATACGGTGGCCCAGGTGCAGAGCCATCTTCTGGCTCACCAGTATGAGGGCCTTATCAAGAAGGCGAAGCTTAGAGGAGCAACACGAGGGCGGCGATGAATCTCATTCTTTTGGGTCCGCCGGGTGCTGGCAAAGGCACACAGGCGGCAACCATCGCCGCTTCACGTGGGCTGGTCCAGCTATCGACGGGAGATATGCTGCGGGCTGCGGTCCAGTCGGGCACGGAGCTTGGCAAGCAAGTCAAGCCGATCATGGAGCGCGGGGAGCTGGTTCCGGACGAGCTGGTCATCGGAATCATCGACGAGCGCATCGCACAGCCGGACTGCGAGAATGGCTTTATTCTCGACGGCTTTCCCCGGACACTTCCGCAAGCGGCAGCCCTCGACGATCTTCTGGAGAAGAGGAATAAGCAGCTCGACCTCGTCATCGAGCTCAAGGTCGATGATGCGGTCCTGATCGAGCGGATCTCGGGCCGTTTCGCCTGTGCCAAGTGTGGCGCGGGCTACCATGACAAATTCAAGCAGCCGAAAACCCAAGGCGTTTGCGATGTGTGCGGCTCGACGGAGTTCGTCCGCCGCGCCGACGACAATGCCGAGACGGTGAAAACTCGGCTGATGGCTTACTACAAGGAAACTGCGCCGCTGATCGGCTACTACTTCGCCAAAGGCAAGTTGAAGTCGATCAATGGCATGGCATCGATCGAGGAGGTCGCGCGGGAGATCGAGCGCCTCCTTAATGGTGTCGTGGCGGCTTGACGCGGGGTGAGCGCGTTGACGCGAGGCATGTGAGCGGTTAAAACGACCGCGATTACATGCCGCACCTTGGCGAGATCGGAGCTGGTGTTTGTGCACCGGACGCCGGTCTTTGCTGTGTTGGGCTTCCGATCACAAGTCTTGTCGCCCGCTGAGGCGGTGGCGGGCGGACTTTCGACAGACCGCATGCTCGCTTGAGGAGAAACACGTGGCCCGTATCGCTGGCGTTAATATTCCAACGCAAAAGCGCGTCGTCATCGCGCTGCAGTACATTCACGGCATCGGCCCCAAGTTCGCGAAAGAAATCTGTGACAAGGTTGGCATTCCGCCGGAGCGACGTGTGAACGAGCTCACGGATGCCGAAGTGCTGCAGATCCGCGAGACGATCGATCGTGACTACGTGGTGGAAGGTGACCTTCGCCGTGAGGTGGCGATGAACATCAAGCGGCTGATGGATCTCGGCTGCTACCGGGGGCTGCGCCATCGTCGCGGTTTGCCGGTTCGCGGTCAGCGGACGCACACGAACGCACGTACCCGCAAAGGCCCGGCCAAGCCGATTGCCGGCAAGAAGAAGGCGTGATCGGCCTCTCGGGTTGTGCAGGCGCTTGATTTTTCAACAGAACTTACCAGCTTTCAGGAACCGAACCACTCATGGCTAGAGAGCAACAGGCGCGCACGAAGGTGCGGCGCAAGGAGCGCAAGAACATCAGCTCCGGCGTGGCGCACGTCAATGCGAGCTTCAACAACACGATGATCACCATCACCGACGCCCAGGGCAATACGATCGCCTGGTCGTCGGCTGGGGCGATGGGCTTCAAGGGCTCGCGGAAGTCGACCCCGTACGCAGCTCAGGTTGCCGCTGAGGATGCCGGCCGGAAAGCGATCGAGCACGGCATGAAAATTCTCGAGGTCGAGGTCTGCGGCCCTGGCTCCGGGCGCGAGTCGGCGCTCAGGGCGCTGCAGGCGATCGGCTTCCAGGTGACGGCAATTCGCGACGTAACGCCCATTCCGCACAACGGCTGCCGGCCGCGCAAGCGTCGTCGCGTCTAATCGAAGTGGGAAATGCAGCTGGCCCGAAGAGGAGTTCGGGCCAGCTAGCGCATATTGCACAGCGCAAAATCCGCGGCGCAAAGCGCGCAGCGCCGCTCTAAGTTAGTGAGGCCTCCCGTGGCAAATTTGCTTCAGAAAAACTGGCAGGACCTGATCAAGCCGACGAAGCTCAATGTCCAGCCCGGGCGTGATGGCGACCGCTTTGCGACCCTGGTCGCAGAGCCGCTGGAGCGCGGGTTCGGCATGACGCTCGGCAACGCGCTGCGGCGTGTGCTGCTCTCCTCGCTGCAGGGCGCAGCGATCCGCACGGTGCAGATCGATGGTGTCCTGCACGAGTTCTCGTCCATTCCCGGCGTTCGCGAGGACGTCACGGACATCATCCTGAACATCAAGGAGATCGCGCTCAAGGTGCACTCCGAGGGCATCAAGCGTATGGTGCTCAGGAAGGAGGGCCCAGGCCCGGCTCGCGCAGGGGATATCGAGGCCAGCTCCGAAGTGGAGATCCTCAACCCTGACCACATCATCTGCCATTTGGACGAAGGCGCGAGCGTGCGCATGGAGTTCACGGCGGATATCGGCAAGGGCTACGTGCCTGCCGAGCGCAACCGGCCTGAGGACGCACCGATCGGTCTGATCCCGGTCGACAGCCTCTACAGCCCCGTCAAGAAGGTCTCCTACAAGGTCGAGAACACCCGTGAGGGTCAGATCCTCGACTACGACAAGCTGACCATGACGGTGGAGACCGACGGCTCGGTGCGGCCGGAGGATGCGGTGGCGCTTGCCGCCCGTATTCTTCAGGACCAGCTTGCCGTGTTCATCAACTTCGAGGAGCCGAAGCGGCCGGTCGAGGAGGAGCGGCATCCGGAGCTCGCCTTCAACCCGGCGCTGCTCAAGAAGGTCGACGAGCTCGAGCTTTCGGTGCGCTCGGCGAACTGCTTGAAGAACGACAACATCGTCTACATCGGCGACCTCATTCAGAAGACCGAGGCGGAGATGCTTCGCACTCCGAACTTCGGCCGCAAGTCGCTGAACGAGATCAAGGAAGTGCTGGCTTCCATGGGCCTGCACCTCGGTATGGAGGTGCCGAACTGGCCACCTGACAATATCGAGGAGCTGGCGAAGCGGTTCGAGGATCAGTATTGATTCGCGAATGGTGAGTAGCGAATAGCGAATGGGAGCCAACCTGTTCGCTATTTCTCTACTGGCTCACAAGAGGTGAGGCCAAAGAACCTCCCCGTAACAACCACATCAAAGGACGAAGACGATGAGACACCGGAAGCTCGGCCGGAAGTTCAGCCGGGATAGTGGGCATCGCCAGGCGATGCTCTCCAACATGGCGGCCGCTCTTATCCGCCACGAGCAAATCATTACGACGCTGCCCAAGGCCAAGGACCTGCGGCGCGTGGTGGATCGGTACATCACGCTCGCCAAACGGGGCGACCTCAATTCTCGGCGGCTGGCTGCAGCCCGGCTGCGGGACGAGGAGATGGTCAAGAAGCTTTTCGAGGTTCTCGCTCCGCGCTACAAGGACAGGAACGGCGGCTACACCCGTGTGCTCAAGGCCGGTTACCGTTTCGGCGATAGTGCACCCCGCGCGGTGATCGAGCTGGTCGATCGGGACGTCAGCGCCAAGGGGAAAGAGGACAAGGCCCGCGTCGCCGCAAGCGAGCAGGAGCAGGAGGCGCAGGCGGCAAGCTGATCCGCCGCGAGTTTCCAGGGGGTGAAGCATGGGGTCCTCAGTTCTTGTCACCGGGGCCACAGGCTTCATCGCCAAGCACTGCATCGCAGAGCTCATCCGGCAAGGATATCGAGTTCGCGGGACAGCGCGTCACCCGGATGCCCAGGCCAGGGTTGTAAGCGCTTTGGCACGGGCCGGGATTGATGCGTCCGACCTTGAAATCTGCAAAGCCGATCTCCTGCACGATGATGGTTGGGATGCAGCTATGGAAAGCTGCTCCCACGTACTAAACGTCGCCTCACCATTTCCTGTGAAGCCACCGCGCAACCGGGACGAGGTCGTGCGGCCGGCTGTGGACGGTACGTTGCGTGTCCTGAAGGCGGCCGCCCGTGCCGGCGTGCAGCGAGTGGTCCTGACTTCCTCCATGGTGACCTGCATCTATCCTTCCGGGGGAAAGCAGGGGCGCACGTATACGGAGGAAGATTGGACCGACGCCGATCGGCGTGACATTAGTTCCTACGTCTTCTCCAAAGTGTTGGCTGAAAGGGCGGCGTGGGAATTCGTGCAACAAACCCCGGGCGCCCCGGAGCTCACGGTTCTCAATCCCGGCCTGGTTTACGGGCCGGCGCTCGATCTCGACCTATCGACTTCCCATCAGATCCTGGTTTTGATGGCGAAGGGGAAGTACCCAGTCGTTCCACGCGCGGGGTACTCTGTCGTCGACGTACGCGATGTTGCGGCGGCCCACGTCAGTGCGATGACTCATCCGGCTGCGGCGGGAGAACGGTTCCTCGTTACGAGCGACTACGTCACGCTGGTTGATATTGCGCTTATGCTTGCCCATGCGCTACCTGACGTAGCCTCGCGCATCCCGAGGCGGGAGGCGCCGGACATCATCATTCGCGGGCTTTCGGCGCTCGACCGCAGTCTACTCGCCGTCATCGCCGACCTCTCTGTCCGGCGCGAGTGCAATAACACGAAGGCGAGAGAGCGGCTTGGAATTGCGTTCCGTCCCGCGCGCGAGGCCATCAGGGCGGCAGCAGAGTCGCTGCGCGAGCTGGGTGCAATCTAACATCGCCTCATGAGTTTCGTTGGGCTTGGCTTCTATGCCTTGGGGCGAAGCGTCTATTATCTGTTGCGTGGTCGAAATCGCAGCCCATGGTTGCAGCGCTCGATAAGAACCACGCGGAGTGGGGGCTTTCAATGACACATCGCCATCGGTCCGTTTGGCCGTGGATGGCAGTTCTGGCTCTTGCAGTTCTGCCGAGCTTCTTAGTGAGCTCGCACATGGCCGAAGCACAGGTACGCGTGCCGCCGCCCTCGCGCGAAGCCATTCAGTATTCCTATGCACCCATTGTGAAGCGTGCCGCTCCGGCCGTCGTCAACGTCTATGTGCGCAGCCGTGTGCGGGCCGGCATTCCGCCATTGTTCGACGACCCCTTCTTCCGCCGTTTCTTCGGCGATGGGTTCGGCATGCCGCGAGAGCGGATCCAGAACTCGCTGGGCTCCGGCGTGATTGTCAGCCCGGATGGCATCGTCGTGACCAATTATCACGTCATCCGTGGCGGCGAGTCCGCAGAGATTCGTGTTGCCCTGGCCGACCGTCGGGAGTTCGACGCCAAGGTCATCCTTCAGGATGAGAAGACCGATATCGCCGTGCTGCGGATTGAGGCCAACGGCGAGACATTCCCCACCTTGGAGCTCGCCGACTCCGATGCGCTGGAGGTTGGCGATCTGGTGCTGGCCATCGGCAATCCGTTCGGCGTTGGACAAACCGTGACGAGCGGCATCGTCTCGGCTCTGGCGCGAACGGAGGTCGCGCGTTCCGATGCCCAGGTCTTCATTCAGACCGATGCTGCCATCAACCCCGGCAATTCAGGTGGCGCGCTGGTCGACATGCAGGGCCGGCTCGTCGGCATCAACACGGCAATTTTTTCGAAGACCGGCGCCTCGCATGGAATCGGGTTCGCGATTCCCGTCAACCTCGTTCGCATCTATGTCGAGAGTGCACTGACCGGGCGTAAGGTGGAGCGGCCTTGGCTCGGTGCACGCCTGGAAGCCGTCACACGCGACATTGCGGAGAGCCTTGGTCTCAACCGCGTAGCAGGGGCTCTCGTCACGCGCGTTTACCCGAACGGCCCGGCGGCAGAGGCCGGCATCGAGCCGGGTGATGTCATTGTGGCGGTGGACGGCTTCGAGGTGGCCGATCAGCGCGCAGTCTACTATCGCCTCGTGACACGCGGCATCGGAAATACGGCACGCATCGACGTGATCCGAAAGCGGCAGCGTCTGACGCTCACCTTGCCGCTCAAGACCGCACCTGCACCGATGCGAGATGATGTCCGCAACCTTTCAGGGCCCCATCCGTTCGATGGGGCACGCGTTGCCAACCTCCTGCCCTCGCTCGCAGAGGAGCTGGGTCTCGAGGACCAGGAAGGCGTCGTGGTCGTGCTCTCGGTGCGCAGCGGCTCGACCGCGGCGAATATCTTCCGCCCGGGCGACATCATCTTGCGCATCGGGAATGAGGCGGTCGACGACGTGACGGATCTCGACCGGATTCTGAAGATGCGGCCCCGAGTTTGGCGGATCACGGTGAAGCGCGAGGATCGGATACTGCAGTTTCAGTTCATGGGGTGAAGGGACCATTGGAAAATCTCTTTCAGGCAGCAGGGCTGGAGAAACGAGCACCACGTCCGCTCGCCGACAGGCTGCGTCCCAAAAAGCTGAGCGAGGTAGTTGGCCAAGACCATCTCGTCGGCCCTGACGGTACGCTGACCCGCATGGTGCGCTCTGGCCGCCTGCAGAGCATGATCCTGTGGGGCCCGCCGGGTTCAGGGAAGACGACCGTGGCTCGGCTTCTGGCGCACGAAACGGCGCTCGAGTTCGAGCAGCTCTCGGCCATCTTCTCGGGTGTGCAGGATCTCCGGAAGGCGTTCGATCGTGCCAAGTCGCGCCGAGAAATGGGCAAAGGCACGCTGCTCTTCATCGACGAGATTCACCGCTTCAACCGCTCGCAGCAGGACAGCTTCCTCCCGCACATGGAGGACGGCACGATCACGCTGGTCGGAGCGACCACGGAGAACCCGTCTTTCGAACTCAACGCGGCGCTGCTGTCTCGGGCGGCTGTGCTGGTGTTCCACCGGCTGGATGAGGCTGCACTGTCGGAGCTGTTGCAACGTGCCGAGGCAGAGGAGGGGCGTCCGCTGCCGGTCGATAAAGAGGCGCGCGATGCGTTGATCGCGATGGCCGATGGCGACGGTAGGGCGGTGCTCAATCTCGCAGAGGAGGTGTTTGCCGCGGTTCCTGTCGGGGCTGAGCCGCTGACGCGTGATGCGCTGACCAGCCTCGTTCAACGCCGTGCACCGATTTACGACAAGTCTCGCGATGGCCATTACAACCTGATCAGCGCGCTGCATAAATCTGTGCGCGGCTCTGATCCAGATGCGGCCCTCTATTGGCTCGCGCGCATGCTCGATGCTGGCGAGGACCCGCTCTATCTGGCCCGCCGTCTGGTGCGCATGGCCGTCGAGGACGTCGGTCTCGCCGATCCACAAGCGGTGCTGCAGGCACTCGCGGCCAAGGATGTGTACGACTTCCTCGGCAGCCCGGAGGGCGAGCTGGCCCTGGCGCAGGCGACCATTTATCTGGCCGTGGCCCCGAAATCGAATGCCGCTTACGTTGCCTACAAACGCGCTGTGCGCACCGCTAAGGAGGGCGGCAGCCTCAGTCCGCCGAAGCACATTCTGAACGCACCGACCAGGCTGATGGCCGAGGAAGGCTACGGGGCAGGCTACGAGTACGACCACGATACGCCAGAAGGATTCTCCGGCCAGAACTATTTCCCGGACGGAATGGAGCGCCAGCAGTTCTACGAGCCACCTGAGCGCGGTTTCGAGCGTGAGGTTCGCAAGCGGCTCGCTTATTTCGCCGAGTTGCGCCGACGCCGCCAGGACCAGGAGACATAGATCTCCTGCAGCCGATGCTGTTTCGGGTGACATGACGAGACTGTTCGTGCCCCGCGCACTTGGTGTAGTGTGCCGATGACGAACCAGTGGGGAGGGGCATCATGGTCACGTTCCGTGACCTTTGGTATGGGCATCCGATCAACGAGTCCGTTCAGGCACCGTGCATTGCGCCACGTGATCTGACGAATCTGGAAGGCACCAGCGTTGCCCGCGGTTTCCCCGTGTTCGCGAACCAATGTGCTATTCGCATGGGGGTGGCGCTGAAGCGTGCTGGCGTTACCGCGGGTCAGCTTACGGGGTGTGCGCATTGCGCCGTGCACCCGCGGGATGAGATGCATTTCATCAATGCCACTCAGCTTGCCAATGCGATTAATCGGGCGAACCTTCCTGGTGTCGGCCCCCGGGAGGTCATCAGCGGCACCGACGCAGCGAAGTTCTATCCGAAGATTTTCGGCCGCACGGGTATCATCTTCATCCAGGACTACTGGCGCCGCAGCTCGGACCCGGTGGGCCGCCCGACGGGCGACCATATCGACGTGTGGAACGGCTATCGCTCGTCCGCGAAGTGGCTGATGGAGTGGTTCTCCTGGCTCGGCTACTACTCAAATTACGCCGAGGCGCGCGAGATCTGGTTCTGGGAAGTGAAATGAGCCGAGTGTCTCGCGTCGCGGCCGCATCCACCTGACAAGGAGCACGCCTGATGCGTTACCTCATCGCGATGATTTTCGCGATCATAGCCGCGGCAGCGGCAACGGTGTTCGTGAGCTCGCCGGTTGCTACTTGGGCCGTCGATCGGATGGCCTTCGAGAGCCCCGACGAGGTCGCCAACCTGCATTCCATCATTTTCATGGGCGTCAATCTTCTTGCCCTTGCCATCGGTTGGACGATCGGCTGGTGGCTCGGAAATTTCGAGAGGCAGAGCGAACTGTAGCGAACGGCCTTTCCGCTTTTGCTCTTCCGATCATCTCCATCTATATCGCGGGTGCTGCACACGCGTGTGCCGTGGTGAAACAGCCGGCTGGTGGCTTGGGGAAGTGATCATGATCCCGTGCGGCACGCGATTGCTTTGAGCGCGAGATGGGCCGCCTGAAGCGCTACGGAGTTCCCCAACCGAAGCCGTGGAAATCGGTGCCAGCAAAGAGTGCCTGCGTCAGGACTTAAATGATGAAGCATTTGCTGCTCGCCAGTGCTGGGGGCGCCCTCGGTGCGGGCGCACGCTATCTTGTCTACGTCGAGTTTACACGCCGATGGGGCGCCTCCTTCCCCTGGGCGACGCTGACGGTGAATGTCGTGGGCTCCCTGCTCATAGGCGTGCTTTCGGCGCTGCTGTTGGAGCGCTTCCCTGATGGCGCCGACCTTCGGGTGTTCATTTTCACCGGCATTCTTGGTGGCTTCACAACCTTTTCAGCGTATTCGATCGAAGTCGTTGCGATGCTGGAGCGAGGATCAATCGGAAGCGCGTTAACTTACGCCGGCAGCTCGGTCTTGTTCTCGCTTGCAGCCTGCTGGGTGGGTCTCGCCGGAACGCGGGCGCTGGTTTCATGAAAGAAGTCGTCGTGAACGAAGGGCGCACAAGCGATCGGGTCGAGACGCTGACCGTCAAACGGGACGAGTCCGGCATGCGGCTCGACCGCTGGTTCCGTACTCATTTTCCCGAGGTCACCTACACGTATCTGCAGAAGCTGCTGCGCACCGGCCAGGTGCGGGTGAACAGCCGCCGAGTGCAGGCCAACGACCGGCTCGAGACTGGTGATCAGGTCCGTGTGCCAAAAGTGGTGCGCACGCCGGCGAAGCGCGGCCCCTCGGTTGTGCCGCCGCCGGGACTCTCCAAGGCCGACCGTGATTTCATCGAGCGCATGATCCTCTTCGAGGACGACGACGTGCTCGTGCTCAACAAGCCGTTCGGCATTGCCGTGCAAGGCGGCACGGGCACGAAGCGGCACATCGATGGCCTGCTCGCGGGCATGATTGACCGCTTTGGTGACAGGCCGCGGCTCGTCCACCGCTTGGATCGCGACACGACGGGCGTTCTGCTCGTTGCCAAGCGGCGCGACATCGCCGCCAAGCTCGGCCGCGTGTTTCAGACGCGCTCCGCCGCCAAGACCTACTGGGCGCTGGTGAAGGGCGTGCCGAAGCCGCCGCAAGGCAAGGTGGAAGCAGCGCTCGTCAAGGCCACCGGTCCCGAGGGGGACCGTGTGCGCAAGGCGCGCCCCGGCGAGCAGGACAAGGCCATGCACGCGACCACACACTACGCGGTAATTGACCGTGTCGGCACCAAGGCAGCGTGGGTGTCTCTGAAGCCGGTCACTGGCCGCCAGCACCAGCTACGCGCCCACATGTCGATCATCGGTCACCCTATTGTGGGCGATAACAAGTACGAAGGCGGCCTAGACCTGCCGGTGGAGGGCATCGAGCCCAAGCTTCACCTCCATGCTCGCCGTCTCATCATCCCGCATCCTCGCGGCGGAAAAATCGACGTGACGGCACCGTTGCCCGATCATATGCGCCGCACCTGGGAGCTGCTGGGGCTCGATGAAGCAAAGTGGTCGAAGGAATGAACGGTTGGGCCAAGTTCGGGCCGGAACTGATTTGAGCTTGTCCCACTCGAGCCATGCGCGAGTTGCGGTCTCGGGTAGGGCGTGGCATGGCGTTTGATCATGATAGGTGTTTTCGACTCCGGCCTTGGGGGACTGACAGTGCTGCGGGCGCTGGTGGAGCGTTTTCCGCAGCTCTCGTTCGTCTATCTCGGGGACCAGGCCCATGTGCCTTATGGGAATCGCCCGTCTGAGGAGATTTTCGAGCTGACCCGGGCTGGCGTTGAGCACCTGTTCCAGCAAGGTTGCCGGCTTGTCATACTCGGCTGCAATACGGCCACGGCCGTGGCGTTGCGACGGCTGCAGCAGGAGTGGCTGGGTAGCTCAGGATTTACGGGCCGCAACGTTCTCGGCATCGTGGCACCCACGGTCGAGGCGGCAACGCAGACTGCGTGGGCGGTTTCGACACCGCAGTATCCTCAGAAGTACAAGACGGACGTGATCGCGGTGTTCGGCACACAGCGCACGATTGCGTCCGGCGTCTACCCTCAGGAAATCCGGAAGCGATGCCCTCGGGTGCGCGTGGTGCAGCAGGCCTGTCCCGAGCTTGCCGGTGCAATTGAGAACGCCAGGCCCGAGTCGGACCTGGACCACTTGGTAGCGGAGGCTGTGCACAGTCTTATGAGTGCAATCGGAGGAGAGGCACCCCACGAAGCTATCCTCGGATGCACACATTACGCATTGATCGAGCATATTTTCCGGCGTCATCTGCCGGGATCGACCCGCATCCTGTCACAGCCCGAAGTCGTGGCTGACAGCCTGGAGGATTACCTCACCCGGCATCCGGAATATGCAACTCAGGATGGTTCGGCCCCGACACTCACGTTATTGACCACGGGAGAACCGGTGTCGACCAACAATCTGGCACAAGTATTCTGGTCAGATGCCAATCGATTCAAAAAGTTGTCTGATTTTGTTTAGCTGCGCGTGTCAGCAAGCGTGGGATCAATTGTTGGCAGATAAGTTATTTTCCTTTACGCCAGTCAGGACTGATCAATTTAAGTAACTGCCGAAACCTCTCACTGCAATGACGGTTATCGCCCCAGGAACAATCATTGCCGAACGAGAGGTCCGATGAGCCGTCGTCTAGTCGTTGTGTGTGCCGGAGCCGTTCTCGGCCTCGGGCTCGCCATGTCGAATGCGCAAGCGGCACCAGCCAGTCCTATCCAATTGAAGGGCGCCACCAATGGTGCCGAAACACTTGTGGATCAGGTCCACGGCCGCCATCGCTATTGTGCCCGCTGGCCCGGCCGGGGCTGGTGGCATCGCCACGTCGGAAGAGGCTACCGTGCCGCTTCCTGCGGTCCTGGCTGGCGCCGGCCAGGAGCGAGATACAGGCACTGTTTCCGCAATAGGCGGGGTGACCGCGTCTGCGTCTGGCGCCGGCGCTGATCCAGGAGGATAAACGAGCACTCGATGAAAAGGGGCCGGAGGGAAGTTCCCACCAGCCCCTTTCACATCTGCAACCGGTTCACGATCAGCCTGCCTCGCGGTCGCGGCGGCGGTCCCGCCGGTCGCGGCGTTCGGCGCGCGTTTCGCCACCTTCTTCACCCTCAGGGCGCGGCTCTTGCGGGATCTCCTTGCCGGTCTGCTGATCGACTACCTTCATGGATAGGCGCACCTTGCCGCGATCGTCGAAGCCGAGGAGCTTCACATAGACTTCTTGGCCCTCCTTTACGACCTCGCTCGGCGAGCTCGGGCGTCCTTTGGACGTGAGCTGCGAGATGTGAACGAGACCGTCACGAGAGCCGAAGAAGTTCACGAACACGCCAAAGTCCATGATCTTCACGACCTTGCCCTTGTAGATCTCACCGACCTCGGGCTCGGATGCGATCTCGCGGATCCGCTTCAGCGCGGCTTCGATCGCCTCGCGTCGTGCGGCCGCCACCCTCACGGTGCCGTCGTCCTCGATGTCGATCTTGGCGCCGCTTTCCTCGACGATGGAGCGGATGACGGAGCCGCCCGAGCCGATCACCTCACGAATCTTTTCAGTGGGGATACGGATCGTCTCGATGCGGGGGGCGTGCTCACCAAGCTCGGCGCGAGCCTCGCCCAGGGCTTTTGCCATCTCTCCGAGGATATGCAGACGGCCCTCGCGTGCCTGCGCGAGCGCAACGCGCATGATCTCCTCGGTGATACCGGTGATCTTGATGTCCATCTGAAGCGACGTGACACCTTCCGATGTTCCGGCAACCTTGAAGTCCATGTCGCCGAGATGGTCCTCGTCGCCGAGAATGTCCGAGAGCACCGCGAACGAGTCGTCCTCCTTGATGAGGCCCATTGCGATGCCGGCTACCGGCCGCTTCAGTGGAATGCCCGCATCCATCATGGCGAGCGACGATCCGCAGACGGTGGCCATCGATGACGAGCCATTGCTCTCCGTGATCTCGGAGACGACGCGGATCGTGTAGGGGAACTCCTCAGCGGGCGGAATGAGCGGGTTGAGGGCGCGCCACGCGAGTTTTCCGTGCCCGATCTCCCGCCGCCCGGGCGAGCCGATGCGGCCTGTCTCACCGACGGAGAAGGGCGGGAAGTTGTAGTGGAGCATGAAGCGCTCCTTCTTCGTGCCCTCCAGCGTGTCCACGTACTGCTCATCCTCGCCGGTGCCAAGCGTGGCCACCACGAGTGCCTGCGTCTCGCCACGTGTGAAGAGAGCAGAGCCGTGCGTGCGCGGCAGTACGCCGACCTGCGCCATGATCGGCCGAACCGACTTCAGATCGCGACCATCGATGCGCTTTCCGGTCTGCAGAATGTTGCCACGAACGATCTCCTGCTCAAGGCTCTTGAAAGCATCTGCAAGCAGAACGGCTTCTGCTGGATTGTCGGGAGGAAGCAGCTCCGCAAGGACCTTCTGGCGGACAGCCTCCACCATCTCGCGACGCTTCTGTTTCTCGGTTATCGAATAAGCGCGGCGCAGCTCCTCCTCCGCGATCTCCTTCACGCGGTCCTTGTATTTCGCCTTGTCGGGGAGCTCGATCTCCCAGGGCTCCTTCGCGGCGGTCTCGGCCAACTTGATGATCGCTTGGATCACAGGTTGGAAGTGCCTGTGCCCGAACATGACAGCCTCGAGCATCTTCTCCTCGGAGAGCTCGTGGGCTTCGCTCTCGACCATCATGACGGCGTCTTGGGTGCCGGCAACCACGAGGTCGAGCTTCGTCTTCTCCATCTCATCGATGAGCGGATTGAGCACGAGCTCGCCATCGATGAGGCCAACCCGCGCAGCGCCGATTGGGCCGAGGAACGGCACGCCGGACAGCGTGAGCGCTGCCGACGACGCGATCATGGCAACGATGTCGGGGTCGTTCTCGTTGTCGAACGAGAGCACAGTGGCGATGACCTGCGTCTCGTTCTTGAAGCCGTCGACGAAGAGCGGCCGAATCGGACGGTCGATGAGGCGGGAGGTCAGCGTTTCCTTTTCGGTGGGACGGCCTTCCCGTTTGAAGTAGCCGCCGGGGATCTTCCCTGCCGCGTAGGTTCTTTCCTGATAGTTCACGGTCAGAGGGAAGAAGTCCACTCCGGGGCGAACTTCCTTCTCGGCGACGACGGTGGCGAGGACAGTCGTTTCACCATATTGGGCGAGCACAGCGCCATCGGCTTGGCGAGCCAATTGCCCCGTCTCGAGTCTGAGCTTTCGCCCGCCCCATTCAATTTCTACACGATGAATGTCGAACATCTTGCGTCTTTCAAATTTGAGTCGCTCTCAACTTGTGCCGCCCTCGGCACAAGCTTCAACTTGGAGCCATCGCAGGAGCGGACGCCGGACCAAGGCGGTTCAATCAGCTTAGGCGGCGGTCTCTTCGAGCGCTCTGCCACCAGCGGTGGTCCTCCGATACAGGTCGCCCGGGCCGGACCCGGCGACGAATGATTCAGCAGGCGGCCTTGTTGCCGCCTGCCTGTCTGTTGCTCAGCGGCGGATGCCAAGCTTATCGATGATTCTCTGGTAGCGCGCCTCATCCTTGCGCTTCAGGTAGTCGAGCAGCTGCCGGCGTTGCCCGACCATCTTGAGCAGCCCTCGACGCGAGTGATTGTCCTTCTTGTGAGTCTTGAAGTGCTCGGTGAGCTGGCTGATGCGCTCCGTCAGGATTGCGATCTGCACCTCAGGGGAGCCGGTGTCCCCGGGCTTCGTCGCATTCTCCTTGATAATCTCCTGCTTGCGCTCGGCGGTAATCGACATCGGGTCTTCTCCCTTCCTTCAAAGCTTCCAATGGGTCCTAGGACCGTCTGCGGCCACGGCCGGGATGTCGTCCAGCAGGGTCGCAAAGAGAAACACGGGCTGCTCTGCCCGTGCTGGCGCCGTTATACACTAACGGTGGTGAAGGGCGAGCAGTTTCTCGCGGTCGCCCTGGCGGCATGAGAGTGAACGATTAACCTAAGTTGAAAACGCGCGTCGGTCGGTATTCGCCCTTGGATAGCTCACCCAGGGCGACGAGCTGGCCTTTGGACATCGCGTAGGCCTGCCCGGTCAGAATCGGTGCATCCCGGCCACGGATCAGGACGCTCTGGCCGCGCCGCACGCGCGAGGCGTCCGCCGGGCTCAGGTTGATCCGCTGCAGGTCTTCGAGCACCGCTTCGACAGGTAGCAGCTTGACTTTGAGGAAGTCCATTGCTGCATCCAGCTTGCTCGCCTCCTCCAGATCGGACAGCGGAACCGCCACATCCTCGCCGAACGGTCCGACCTGTGTGCGACGAAGCTCGGTCACATGCCCGTAGCAGCCAAGCTCGCGGCCCATATCGCGCGCGAGAGCGCGCACGTATGTGCCCTTGCCACAGATCGCCTCGAAGATGGTTGTGCTTTCATCCGGGTGCTCGACGGCCTTGAGCTCCTCAATCAAGACCGTACGCGGCTCCAATACCGGTAGCTCGCCATCGCGTGCGAGATCGTAAGCGCGCTCGCCATTGACCTTAATGGCGGAGAAGGTGGGCGGAACCTGGCTGATTTCCCCTGTGAAGCGCGGAAGAATGGCCTCGATCTCGGCGGGTGAGGGGCGTTTCTCGCTCGTCTTAACAACCTCGCCTTCGGCGTCGTCGGTGTTGGTCTCAGCGCCCCAGCGGACGGTAAAGCGATAGGCTTTCTCGCCCTCAACGGCGAAGGCGCAGGTCTTCGTCGCCTCGCCAAGGGCGATAGGGAGAATGCCGGTCGCGAGCGGGTCGAGCGTGCCTGCGTGACCAGCCTTCTGCGCATCATAGAGCTGTTTAACGATGGCGACGGCATGCGTAGACGTCATGCCTTTCGGCTTGTCGAGGACGAGCCAGCCATGGATCGGATTGCCTCTTTTCGGGCGTGCCATCTCTACTCCCGAGGTTCTTGTACGTGCTGACCCGCCCCTTAACGCTGCTCCTTCAGGCTGTCGAGCAGTTGGTCGATGCGCTGGCCGGTCTCGAAGCTCTCGTCCTTGCGGAAGCGGATGTCGGGGGCAAACTTGAGATTCACCGCCTTGGCTACGGCACCGCGTAGGTACCGCTTGTTTCGCTCGAGCGCAGCCAGCACCCGCTCCACGTCCTCGCCACCCAACGGCATGACAAAGATCGTGGCGAGCCGTAAGTCTGGCGACATCCGCACCTCCGAGATGGTGATCACGTGTGAGGTAATCACCTCGTCGTGAATCTCACCGCGGACCAGCAGTTCGGAAAGCGCCTGACGGATCAGCTCGCCAACTCGGAGTTGGCGCTGCGTTGGGCCTGAGCGGGCAGATGCATTCTTCGACATGTTTCCACCGACCGGACTCGAACCGGCTCAGCCTCCAAAGGACGCTTCGGCGAGCGCGGGACAGGCCCGCACCCGCCGAGCTCAGCTCGCTTCATGCGATCAAAGGGTCCGCTTGATGGTCTCGACGTTGTAGCACTCGACCACGTCGCCGACGCGGATGTCCTGGTAGTTGGCAAACGCCATACCACACTCTTGCCCCGCCGGGACTTCCTTCACTTCGTCCTTGAATCGCTTCAAGGACACCAGCGTTCCCTCGTGCACCACAACGTTGTCGCGGATCAGGCGGACCTTGGCGCCGCGCTCCACCTTGCCCTCGGTGACACGGCAGCCAGCCACCTTGCCGACCTTCGTGATGTTGAACACCTCGAGAACTTCCGCGTTGCCCAGGAAGACCTCGCGCACCGTCGGGGCCAGCAGGCCGGACATCGCCGCTTTCACGTCATCCACGAGATCGTAGATGATGTTGTAGTAGCGGATCTCGACGCCCTCCCTTTCCGCAGCCGCCCGAGCTTGTGCGTTGGCACGCACGTTGAACCCGATGATGACTGCGCCGGCCGTCTGCGCCAGGGCGACGTCCGATTCGGTGATGCCGCCAACGCCCGCATGGATGATGCGCGCCTCGACTTCATCGGTCGAGATCTTCTTCAAGGAGCCGGCGATTGCTTCAACGGAGCCCTGCACGTCACCCTTGATGACCAGCGGGAACTCCTTCTTCTCCGCGTCCTTGAGCTGCTGCATCATCTGCTCGAGGGTGCGGGCGGTGCCAACCGACCCCAGCGTCTCGCGACGCTTGCGTATGCGGTACTCGGTGAGCTCGCGGGCACGAGCCTCGTTTTCGACAACAGCGAACTGGTCGCCTGCTTCGGGAGCCGAGTCGAAGCCCAGGACCTCGACGGGAACCGACGGACCGGCTTCCTTCACGTTCTCGCCCTTGTCGTTGATCAGTGCGCGCACGCGGCCCCAGGAGGTGCCCGCGACGACGATGTCGCCGACGCGCAGCGTGCCGCGCTGGACGAGCAGCGTGCCGACCGGGCCACGGCCGCGCTCCAGCTTCGCCTCGATGACGAAGCCTTCCGCGGAGCGATCCGGATTGGCCTTGAGCTCGAGCAGCTCGGCCTGCAGCGAGATAGCCTCGAGCAGCTTGTCGAGGTTCATGCGCTTCAAGGCCGATACTTCGACCTCGAGCACCTCACCCGACATGCTTTCGACCACGATCTCGTGCTGCAGCAGCTCCGTGCGGACCCGGTTGGGATCGGCATCCGGCTTGTCGATCTTGTTGATCGCCACGATGATCGGCACGCCAGCCGCGCGTGCGTGATTGATGGCCTCGACCGTTTGCGGCATGACGCCGTCATCGGCTGCGACCACCAACACGACAATGTCCGTCACTTTGGCGCCACGGGCACGCATGGCGGTGAACGCCTCATGGCCCGGTGTGTCAATGAAGGTGATCGTCTCGCCGGCCTGCGTCTTCACCTGGTACGCGCCGATGTGCTGGGTGATGCCGCCCGCCTCGCCGCTAGCAACGTTCGCCTGCCGAATGGCATCCAGCAGCGAAGTCTTGCCGTGGTCGACGTGACCCATAATGGTGACCACGGGCGGACGGGGCTTGAGCGTCTCGGGCGCGTCCTCGGCGCCGATGAAGCCTTCCTCAACGTCAGCTTCGGAAACTCGCTTCGCCGTGTGCCCGAATTCCTGCACGATGAGCTCGGCCGTATCGGCGTCGATCACGTCCGTGATCTTGTGCATCTCGCCCTGCTTCATCAGGAACTTGATGACGTCCACGGCGCGCTCCGACATGCGGTTGGAGAGCTCCTGGATCGTGATCGCCTCGGGGATGACCACCTCGCGCACGATCTTCTCGCGCGTCTGGGGGATACCCATCGCGCGCAGCCTTTCGCGCTCGCGGCGACGCTTCAGCGAGGCAAGTGACCGCTCCCGCTGGCGCTCGTCGAAAGCGTTCGTGATCGTCAGCTTGCCGCGCACACGGGTCTCTTCGGCGCCCTTGATGGGGGCGCGAGTGAGCTTGCCGCCCTTCTTCTTGGCGCGGCCTTCCTCTTCGTCGGCAATTTCGGCAAGTGCGGTGGATTTGAGCGCACGCTTCGGTGCCTCGGCCTCCGGCTTCTTCTCGACGGGCTTCGGAGCGGCACGCTCCGGACGCGAGACGATGATGGGCCGGGTCATGCCGATGGGCTGCGCCAGGACTTGCGGAATCTCTTGGGTCTGCGGAGCCCTTTCCTCTTCGGCAGAGGGGGTTGGCGCCTCAGGGGTCTCGCTGACCTCCGGTTCGGATGCAGGCGCCTCTGCAGTCGGGGCCTCAGCCGCCGGCGCTGCAGTCTCTGCGGTCGATTCGGCGCGCTCTGGGCTTTCGGGCTCCTCCGGCTTGGCAGCCGGCTCCAGCTCGGCAGCAGCCTTACGCTCTTCCTCCTCGCGACGGCGGCGCTCCGCCTCTTCACGCTCGCGCTCCTCGTGAGCGCGCTGCTCCTCGAGCTCACGCGCCCGGGCAGCGGCGAGGGCTCTAGCGCGCGCCTGCTGCTCTTCCTCGGAGAGCGTACGCAAGATTTTCGGCCGGGCTTGCGGCTGCTCCTCCGCCTTCGGAGGCGCCGCTGCAGGACGCCGCTGGGTGGCCTGTTGGCGCAGGCGTGCCTGAGCGGCGGCGGCCGCAGTCGGAGTTTCCTCCGGCTCCTGCCCCGGGAAAGTACGCTTTCTCTTCTTCTCGACCACCACCGATTTCGACCGGCCGTGGCTGAACTTCTGCTGCACGTGGCCGGATTCGACGGTGCGCTTCAGGCTGAGCGGCTTGCGCGCGCCTGTCAGCACGGTCTTCTCAGTGGTCTCTTTTGTTTCGCTCATGCCTTGCCTGTCCAAACGTCCCCTGTGCGGCCCCTCACCTGGCCGCTGATTCGCTGTTCGAAGCCGACTTGCCCGAACGGTATCGGGTCACTCGGCCAACTTCGTTCAGGAAATTTGTCGTACCGCCGCCTGCGCTCAGTGCAGCATGTACCACATTCGACCGTCCCAAGGCCAAACTCATTTGCTCGACGGTCAATTCCTGAATGATCGGCGCCGGTTTTCCGCTTTGCCGGCAAGCCGCTTGAAAGCGGCGATTCAGCTTATCGACGCCATCTGCCGCGGCCTCCCGGCCGTGCAACACTGCGGCAACTTTGCCTGAAGCAATGGCCGCATCAATGCGGGTGAAGCCCGTGATCACGAGCCCGGCTTTGTTGGCGAGGCTCAGCGCGTCCATCGCGCGCTTCACCAGCAGCCTCTCAACCATTTCGGGCAGGTCGGAAGGTACGGAGACCTGCCGCTTCAAGCTTCTTGCGAACGCTTTGCGCTTGACCGCCTCGGCAACAGCATTGCGTTCCGCAGTGACCCAGACGCCGCGGCCAGGAAGGCGTCGCGCCAAATCGGGTACGATCTGACCGTCAGGTCCTTCGACGAAGCGGATGAGCTCCTCAGGCGGCTTTTGCTCGCGCGTGACGACGCAGGTCCGCAGCGGAGCATGACGCTCCGCCACCGGCTTTTCTGCGATCTCTGCCCGAACCGCCATTCGTTCTCTGTCCACTCCCAGACATGGTTGGCATCACGCGCTAGGTCCGGCTTCGCCGGCTGCGGCCTCGTCGATCTCCTCGGCCTCCAGCTCCTCAGCAGGCTCAAGGTCCTCCGGAGCGATCCAGCCCAAGATCACACGCGCCGCCATGATCATGTCCTCGGCTTCTTTGCGGCCGATGTCGAAGCCTTCGAGGATGCCCTTATGGCGCACCGTCTCGCCGTCCTTGTCCTTCTTGCGCTCGGTCCAGCCGACGAGATCGTCAGTTGCGCAGTCGGCAAAATCCTCGAGCGTCTTAATGCCATTCTCGCCCAGGGCGACCATCATTGCGGTCGTCATACCAGGCACCTGCGCGAGATCGTCGGATACGCCCAGCTCCCTACGCTTCGCGTCGCGTTCCTGCTCGATCCTATCGAGGTACTCGCGGGCGCGGGTCTGGATCTCTTGCGCCGTATCCTCGTCGAAGCCCTCGATATGGGCAATCTCGCTCAGGTCAACGTAGGCCACCTCTTCGATTGAGGCAAAGCCTTCTGTCACGAGCAGCTGCGCAATCACCTCATCGACATCGAGCGCTTCCATGAACATCTGTGAGCGCTCGGCGAATTCTTTCTGGCGACGCTCGCTTTCCTCCTGCTCGGTCAGGATATCAATGTCCCATCCCGTAAGCTGAGAGGCAAGGCGAACGTTTTGTCCGCGGCGTCCGATGGCCAGCGAAAGCTGGCTCTCCGGCACGACAACCTCGATGCGGTTCGAGTCTTCGTCGAGCACAACCTTCGTCACCTCGGCGGGTGCCAGTGCGTTGACGATGAACTCCGCAGCGTCCGGCCGCCACTGGATGATGTCGATCTTCTCGCCCTGCAGCTCGTTGACGACCGCCTGCACGCGCTGTCCACGCATACCAACGCAGGCGCCAACGGGATCGATCGAGCTGTCCTTCGAGATGACGGCAATCTTTGCCCGCGAGCCTGGGTCACGCGCCACCGACTTGATCTCGACGACCCCGTCGTAGATTTCCGGCACCTCCATGGCGAACAGCTTCGCCATGAACTCGGGCCGTGCGCGTGACAGGAAAATCTGCGGGCCGCGCTGCTCCCGGCGTACATCGTATATATAGGCACGCACGCGGTCGCCGTAACGCAGGTTCTCGCGCGGGATCATTTCGTCGCGGCGGATGATGCCCTCGGCCCGGCCGAGGTCGACGATCACGTTGCCGTACTCGACCCTCTTCACCGTGCCATTCACGATCTCGCCGACGCGATCCTTGTACTCGTTGTACTGCCGCTCCCGCTCAGCCTCGCGCACCCTCTGCACGATGACTTGCTTCGCGTTCTGAGCGGCGACGCGGCCGAAATCGAGCGGCGGCAGCGGCTCCGCGATGAGATCGCCGATTTTCGCCTCGGGATTGCGCCGCTTGGCCTCATCCAGCGAGATCTCTGTGGAGTCGCTCTGAACCTCTTCGACGACCGTCAGAACGCGAAAGAGCCGCGTGTCACCGGTTTTGGGATCAATCTCGCAGCGGATATCGTTCTCCGCGCCGTAGCGGGATTTGGCCGCCTTCTGGATCGCGTCCTCCATCGCCTGGATGACGATCTTGCGGTCGATCGACTTCTCACGCGCGACCGCATCTGCGATCTGCAGAAGCTCCAACCTGTTTGCGCTGACTGCAACGGCCATGTCTTGACCTCTGTCGCTTACTTTTCCTGTTGCGGCTCGGAGCCGCCATTGCCTTTCGAAGTCTTCTTCGCTCGACGCAGAGCCTCTCTAATCAACTCATCCGTGAGGACGAGCTTCGCTTCGGCGATCAAATCGACCGGAAACCCCAACACCTGGGTGCCGTGCTGATCGAGCGTGCATTCCATCCGCACCTCGCCGCCCTCATAGCCTTCGAGGACGCCGCGGAAGCGCTTACGCCCGCCGACCAACTCCTTGAGCTCGATCTTGGCCTCGTACCCGGCCCAATCTTCGAAATCGGATGGCCTTACGAGCGGCCGGTCAATTCCCGGCGAGGAAACCTCCAGCCGGTAGCTGCTTGGCAAGGGATCGTGCACATCCAGCAGCGGCGACAACTCCCGCGAGATCGCCTCGCAATCGTCGATCGTAATTGTTCCACTCGGGCGCTCGGCCATAATCTGGACCGTCTGGCCGTCTCGGCCGTGAACCTGAACCCTTACCAAGCGAAAACCGAGGTCTTCCAGAACCGGCTCGACGAGCGCGGCGATTTCTGCAGCAAGGCCAGTTTCGCGAATGAAGCGCCGGGTATCCGCGCCATCATCCCGCTTGTCCATATCGCCTCGAGTTCCGCATCCAGCTGCTCATGAGCAGCGGCTAAAACAAAAAGAGCGGACCCGCTGGGGCCCACTCTCAGAGTTGAGATGATCATGAGCGTTTGAAACATATGTGAGTTATGACGCGAAGGTCAAGCGCAAATGGCAAAAATCGGGCAACTTGCCCGGAGATGAGTCTTCATTCTTGTAGGATCTCGGGGTCCGCATTGGATGCAAGGCGCTCGAAACGCAAATAGATCGGGCGCCGCCCTGCAGCAAGGGCCTTTTCTTCGTAACGCGTCGCCGGCCAGTCCGACGTCCGGTTCCGCCAGTCAGACGGCCCGCTCGCCAACCAGCGGAAGGCCGGTGTGGCACGGACGGCGAGCAGAGTGGTTCGTGCATAGTCCCCGATATCCGTCGCTATGCGGAGTTCCGCACCAGGCTTCATGACCCGTGCCAGCGTCCGCAGAAACGGTGCGGAAACCAGACGGCGTTTGCGATGGCGGGTCTTGGGCCAAGGGTCCGGGAATAGGATGAACACGCGCCCTAAAGAAGCCTCCGGCAGCCACTCCAACACGTTCCGGGCATCATTCGGGAACACGCGGACATTGTTCAGCCCTCGCGCCAAGACGGCATCCACCACCTTCACGACGCCGTCGAGGTAAGGCTCGCAGCCGATGATACCGACAACAGGGTGTTGTTCCGCCTGCCAGATGAGGTGCTCGCCACCCCCGAATCCGATTTCGAGCCAGACATCCCGAATGCCAGGCGGAAACAGGTCTGTTGCGGCACGGGGAGGCGGTGCATTGACGTCGATCTCGAGCCGCGGCAGCTCCTCGGCGAGAAGCCGCTGCTGGCGGGAGCTCAGCCGGCGGCCGTGGCGCCGCCCGAAGGTGCGGATAGGCTGGATCGGGGCCTTCTCAGGTTCAGCCATTCCTTAGGTCTGCTCCTTGAACGCCAATCGGCCGCGGATGTGAGCCGCGGCCGATTGCAAACAGCACCCGCAGGTGCTTCTCAGGCAACCTCGCGCTTGAGGGCGTCCACGAGGTCGAGCTTTTCCCAAGAGAACCCGCCATCGGCATCCGGCTGCCTGCCGAAGTGACCATACGCAGCGGTCCGGGCATAGATGGGCTTGTTCAAACCGAGGTGTTTGCGGATGCCGCGGGGCGTGAGCGTGACAACCCTGCGGATCGCCATTTCCAGCTTGTCCTCGTCGACCTGGCCGGTGCCATAGGTGTCTACGTAAATCGACAGTGGCTCGGCGACGCCGATGGCGTAGGAAAGCTGGATGCTGCAGCGCTCCGCCAGCCCCGCTGCGACGATATTCTTCGCAAGGTAACGGGCGGCGTAGGCGGCCGATCTATCAACTTTGGTCGGGTCTTTGCCCGAGAATGCGCCGCCGCCGTGCGGCGCTGCGCCGCCATAAGTGTCGACGATGATCTTGCGGCCGGTGAGCCCACAGTCGCCATCCGGACCGCCGATCACGAATTTCCCTGTCGGGTTCACGTGCCAAGTGGTCTTCGAGTCGATCCACCCTTCCGGCAAGGTCTTGCGGATGTAGGGCTCGACGATCTCCCGCACCTGGTTGGAGGTGAGATCTGGATCGAGGTGCTGCGTCGAGAGCACGATTTGGCTAACCCCGACCGGCTTCCCGTCCTCGTAGCGCACTGTCACCTGGCTCTTCGAGTCCGGGCCGAGCTTTACCGCATCGCCTTCTTTGGCCTTGCGGGCTGCCGCGAGCACCTGGAGGATCCTGTGGCTGTAGTAGATTGGCGCCGGCATCAGCTCCGGGGTTTCCCGGCAAGCGTAGCCGAACATGATGCCCTGGTCCCCGGCGCCTTCGTCCTTCTCTTCGGAGCTGTCGACACCCAGGGCGATATCGGCCGATTGTGGGTGCAGTAGCACCTTCACATCCGCCGTTTCCCAATGAAACCCTGGTTGCTCGTACCCGATGTCACGAATGGCCATGCGGGCCACATGGGCGACGAGATCGCAGGTGATCGTATCAGGGCCGCGCGTCTCTCCCGCGATAACGACGTGGTTCGTCGTCGCCAGTGTCTCGGCGGCTACGCGCACCTTCCAGGGATCGAAGCCAGTCCGATCGGCCTCGCGAAAGAACAGGTCGACGATCTCGTCGGAAATCCGATCACAGACTTTGTCCGGATGCCCCTCCGAGACGGATTCGCTAGTGAAAAGGTACGATCGGCGTGCCACGAGTGTCCCCGTCAAGCTGTTGACCGCAGGTTGATGGCGCTTCTTTACAGCCTTTGGGGGGGGAATCAAGCGCATCTAAGGCGCCGGCCAAGCCTTTGCTCGCAATCTTGGCCGGCGTGCGCTTGTTCGCGTTAGCCTTCCTTCTCCTCCTTGTCCTCGCCCGCAAGGCTACGGACGAGATCGACGATCGAACGCCGGACTTTCGGATCGGTGATCTTCACGAACGCTTTGTTCAGCTCGATGCCTTCGCGGCTGCTCAGGAAGTCGACGACGTACCGATCAGCCTGCCGCTCGCCCAGCCCCCCAGCTGATGTGGTTTGAGTTTTGTTGTCAGGCGTTGTGCCAGGGGCGTCCTCGTAGAAGAACTGAACACTGACACCCAGCACCTTTGCGAGCTCATAAAGGCGGCTCGCGCCAATTCTGTTGATGCCCTTCTCGTATTTTTGAATCTGCTGGAAGGTGAGACCAAGTTGCTCGCCGAGCTTCTCCTGGCTCATTCCGAGCAGCATCCGTTGAAGGCGCACGCGACTGCCGACGTGAAGGTCAAGCGGATTGGCCCTACGTGAGCCTTTCTCTACGACCTCATCATCACGATCGGCAACAGCTTGCACTTGTCTGGTCATGCCCCTAGTCCCCACCCTTGTTGATTGGAATTTTTCCCGCGCAATTCGTAGGTGCAGGCAAAGCTGACGTCAACCGGAACAAGAGGTGACGGGAGCTTCCTCCTGCGACACTTTCGGGGTGCTTATCGGCTTACTGCAATTCTCTTCGCACAGCAGATTCGTAAACAGATTAATCCACATAGCCAGAGAACCCAGAAAACAGCATCGCCGTACCGAGCGTACAAAGTAAGATTTTTTGCGCCAGGGAGTTGCGAATCGATCACACCCCGTTCATCGAGATCGAGGCGCGCGAGGACGCGCCCGTTGGCATCGATTACCCCTGTAATGCCGTTATTGGCAACGCGGATGAGCGGCAAACCCTCTTCGACTGCCCTGACGCGCGCTTGATGGAAATGTTGGTGCGGGCCAGTGGTGAGGCCGAACCAGCCGTCATTGGTGACATTGATCAGCGCCTGCGGCCGAGCCGTCGATTGGACCACTGCCCCGGGAAAAATCGCTTCATAACAAATAAGTACGCCGACCGGCGGCAGCCCCGGAACATCGAAGAGCGGGCGGGGAGATTGGCCGGCGGAGAAACCACCTCGCCAACCCACCAGCTTCTGCAAGCCGATCCGTTCGAGCATGGGCTGGAGCGGCAAGTATTCGCCGAACGGAACGAGGTGCACCTTGTCGTAGATGCCCACTGGTTTGCCGTCGGAGTTCAGAGCAATGAGGCTGTTGAATGCCTGTCGTCTGCCGGTTTCCTCGACGGCCGTCCCGTCTGCCCTGAGTGCGCCCGCCAGCAAGATGGTGCCCTCCGGCAACATGTTCGCAATTACTTCCAATGCGCCGGGTGTTTCGAGTGGGAGGAAAGGCATGGCCGCCTCCGGCCATATCACGTGCGTGATGCCGGAGAGGCCGTCGAAGCTTCCGTCAGGTCGCTGCTGCGACAAATCGACGTGATCGAAGAAAATATCCCGTTGCCGCTCAGGGCGCCACTTGTCTCGCTGCGGAACGCTCGGTTGCACAAGGCGCAGACGAACACCATCGACCGGTGGCGGCTGCGGTTCGGCGAGCCGGATCGTCCCGTAGCCCCACGCCACCGGCAATGGCAGCAAAGCCAAGATGCCGATGGCGAGGCTCGCGCGTCGCCGGTCCGGATTGGAGGCTACCTTGGCCAGTGCCAGGATCGGCGGAGCGGTGATCAAAATGACCGCAAGGGTCAGGCCATAGATTCCGATCAAACCTGCGGACTGCATGAGCGGCAGCGGCCAGGTGAGCGCGTAGCCGAGCACGTTCCAGGGAAAGCCCGTCAGGATATGTCCGCGAAGCCATTCAGCCGCGGATAGTGCCAAGGCAAGGGCGACAACTCTCTCCAGGCCGGGACGCCACAGATACGCTGCTGCGGCTGTGGCAGCGGCGTAGAACAGCGCAAGGCCAGCCGGCATCAGGGTGACCGCGAACGGCATCAGCCAGGCGAAGCGCTCGGCTTCGACCAAGAAGGCCTCACCAATCCAGAACAGGCCTGCGAGAAAATAGCCGAAGCCGAACCACCAGCCGACAGCGCTGGCGTACAGTGCGCGCCGTACTGCTGGGCGAGAAGTTGCCGTGATCCCCTTGGCAGCACTCTCGACGGCACTGTCGATCAGTAAGACGAGAACGGGGATTGTGAGGAACAGCACGCCCCAGAGGAAGAATGGGGCCATGGCGAGAACCGACGCGGCTCCGGCAAGGAATGCCGTGGCAGCTCGCCGCCAGCCGACCAGCGCTCGAATCGCACATTCAGCCCGATACAGGCTCCCCGCGAGTCGATGCAGCAGGGCTCCTGGCCAACTGCTCTCTTCGGCCGGCATCCGGAGTCAGTGGCCGGTTATCGCGGTGTCGGCGCCAGTCGGCGCCGCAATGCGATCGACGTGTACCTTCAACTTGTTCACGCGCCGCGGATCGGCATCTAGCACCTCGAATTCAATACCCGAGCTGTGCCGAATCAGCTCGCCGCGCGTGGGGATGCGCCCAACCAGAGCAAAGACCAGACCGCCCAAAGTGTCGATCTCCTCCTCCTCGTCGGGTTGGAGCAGCTTGACGCCGAGGAACTCCTCGAGCTCGTGCACGGGCGTGCGGGCGGATGCGATGAGCCCATTCTTCGGATCGCCGGAGATGTGGGCTTCCTCGGCCTCGTCGTGCTCATCCTCGATGTCGCCGACGATCTGTTCGACGAGGTCCTCGATGGTCACGAGGCCGTCGGTGCCGCCATACTCGTCGATGACGAAGGCCATGTGGATGCGGGTCGTCTGCATCCGGATCAGCAGGTTCATGGCTGGCATCGAGGGCGGAACGTAGAGAACCGGGCGCCTGATCTTGGCCACCGCCAGAGGCCGCGACAGGTCGACTCGCGACAGGTCGAGTTTCCGCCGCTTCCGGCTAGCATTGCCGTTCTGGCCGTTCGACCGCGTCTCCGCCTCTTCGCTGGCTTCCGTCTCAGGGTCTTCGGATTCGACGGCGGCCTCACGCAGCAGCCAGCTCATCAAATCCTTGATGTGGACCATGCCGCGAAGGTCGTCGAGCGTTTCGTTGAAGAGTGGAATGCGTGAAACCCCTGCCTCCTCGAACGTGGCGAGCAGCGCACCCAGTGTTTCACTCTCATCGATCGCGATGATGTCGGCGCGGGGGACCATGACGTCCTCAACGCGCAGCCGGCCAAACCTGAGGAGCCGCAGCATCATGCTGCGCTCTTCGGCGCTGAACGTGTCATCAGCCTTGGTTTCGGTCTTCAGCGCATCCTCGAGCGCATCGCGCAAAGTCTGAGCGCCCGGCAGCCGAAGTCGCGCCTTGAGGCTTGCGAGCCAGCCTTGACTTCCGTTTCCGGAATGCTGGCCGTTTCTCGATGGGTCGACGTCGATGCTCATAATAGACGTTTGGCTCTCATGCTTCGCTGGGAAATGGGGCGGCATACGGGTCGGGGACGCCAATCTGCCGAAGGATCTCCACCTCAAGGGCCTCCATCACGTGCGCTTGCGTCTCGCTCTCGTGATCGTACCCGAGCAGGTGGAGCAGCCCGTGCACCACGAGGTGTTGGAGGTGATGGCGCGGAGGTTTGCCTTCGGCCGCGGCTTCTCGCCTGACCGTTTCAGCAGCAAGGATGATGTCTCCGAGATGCCGCGGCTCCCCAGGCAGTTGTCCTGCCTCGGCCCCAGGGAACGAGAGGACGTTGGTGGGTTTGTCGATGCCCCGAAATGTATGGTTGAGCGAGCGCACCCGCTCGTCGGAGCTCAGCGCAATGGCCGCCTCGGCGTAATCCAAGTTGAGATGGCGCGCCACGACTTCCGCCACCTCGTTCAACGCGTCCTCCACAGGGGCGAAGGCGCTCCAGTCACCGTCTTCGAAGATGATGTCTAGCTGCAGACGTCCTGGAGGCTCCGGATCATCGTCGCCGTCGTCCGGCGTCTCAGTCCTCACGGTCTCAAATTGCTCAGTCATGACGCTTGCGTTCGGCTTTGGCAGCCTGATCCCGATCATAGGCCTCTACGATGCGCGCGACGAGGTCTCGCCGCACCACGTCTGCGGCGGTAAAGCGGACCACTTCGATACCCTCGACGCCATCTAGCAGCCTGACAGCCTCCTCAAGCCCGGAAGTCTGGCCCGCGGGCAAGTCGATCTGACTCGGGTCTCCTGTGATCACCATCTTCGAGTTCTCACCGAGGCGGGTGAGGAACATCTTCATCTGCATGCTGGTCGTGTTCTGCGCCTCGTCCAGAATGACATAGGCATTCGCGAGTGTACGCCCACGCATGAAGGCGAGGGGCGCAATCTCGATGACGCCCAGCTCCAGGTCTCGCGCGACTTTCTCGGGTGGGAGGACGTCGTAGAGCGCATCGTAAAGAGGGCGCAGGTAGGGGTCGACCTTCTCGCGCATGTCGCCGGGCAGGAAGCCAAGGCGCTCTCCGGCCTCTACGGCGGGCCGCGAGAGGATGATCCGCTCCACGATCCCACGCTCAAGGCAATGCGCGGCGTAGGCGACGGCGAGGTATGTCTTGCCGGTGCCCGCAGGTCCTAGTCCGAAAACCAGATCGGTTCTCTCCAGGGCGCGGATGTAGTTGCTCTGAGCCGGTGTCCTGGCCTTGATCACACGCCGGCGCGTCGTGACGTGGGCCTGCCCGTTCGGCAAAGTGCCCGGTGTCTGCGTGCGGCCGTGGCGGATCAGTCCGTCGAAATCCCCAGGACCGACCTGCTCGCCCCGTGCTACGCGCGCGTACAGCTGCTCGAGAACGCTACGCGCGATCTCGCAGGCGGCCTCGGACCCTGACAGGATGACGACATTGCCGTGCGCATGAGCCTCGATGCCGAGGCGATCTTCGATCAGAGCCAAATGCGCATCGTACTCGCCGAGCAGCTCGGCAAGGTAGCGATTGTTCTCAAAGGGTAGGACCAAACGCTTCCTGGCGACGGAAGCCTTGGACGGCTTCGCGGCCCCGGAAGTGGCTGCCCCACGATATGCGTTCAATATGCAATCTCTCCAGTGCGACGGGGTTACGACTCGACCCGCCGCCCAACTATACTAGCCTATGTAATGCTTCTGTGTCAGTCGTCCAGTTTCCGAGCGCGAAAAGCTTCACCTCAGCGCACGATGCCGGCCAAGCTATTTGTGCTCGCATCGCAGATTTCAACGGGCAAAATTCGTCCTATAAAGCTAGGCTCTGCTTCCGCATGAACGGCTTGCAAGTAGGGTGAGCGGCCAACGAGCTGTCCGGCCCGGCGGCCGAGCTTCTCGAAGAGCACCGGGAGCACCTTGCCGACGCAACTCGCGTTGAACCGCCGTTGCTGAGCCTGCAGCACCTCCTGCAATCGTGCGAGACGGTCAGCCTTAACCTCCTCCGGCAGCTGTTCCTCCATGTTTGCCGCCGGCGTGCCTGGCCGCGGGCTGTATTTAAACGAGAACGCATGCGCGAAGCCGACCTGCCGCACCAGCTCCAGCGTCTGATTGAATTCCTTCTCCGTCTCGCCGGGGAAGCCGACGATGATGTCTGTGGAGAGCGCGATATCTGGCCGGGCCTCACGAATCCGCTCTACGGTGCGCAGGTAATCCTCTGCCGTATGCTTGCGGTTCATCGCGGCCAGGATGCGATCCGAGCCCGCCTGGAAAGGCAGGTGTAGGTAGGGCATCAGCTTCGGCAGTTCGCGATGGGCCGCAATGAGCTCATCATCCATGTCGCGCGGATGGCTGGTCGTGTAGCGCAGCCGCTCCAGCTGCTCGATGCCTGACAGGTGTCTCAGCAGCTTTGCCAGCGACCATGGGCGTCCGTCCGGTCCCTCGCCATGATAGGCGTTGACGTTCTGGCCAAGCAGAGTGATCTCCCGAACACCTTGCTCTACGAGCCGCACCGCCTCGTCATACACCTGAGCGACAGGCCGCGAGACTTCCATCCCGCGGGTGTAGGGGACCACGCAGAACGTGCAGAACTTGTCGCAGCCCTCCTGCACTGTGAGGAATGCGGTGGCAGGCCGCTTGCCTTCCCGCCTGGGCAGGCGCGAAAATTTGTCCTCGTCCGGAAAGTCCGTGTCGATGAGCTGGCGGTTCTCGAGGCGGGCACGCCGGGCGAGATCCGGCAGGCGATGATAGGCTTGCGGGCCGACCACCAGGTCGACGATTGGGGCGCGGGCGATGATCTCTGCGCCTTCAGCCTGGGCTACGCAACCGGCGACAGCCACCGTCGTGTCCTTGCCTTGCAGCCTCCGCGCGAGCTTGATTTGCCGTAGCCGACCTAGCTCCGAATAGACCTTTTCCGCGGCTTTCTCGCGGATATGGCAGGTGTTCAACACCACCATGTCGGCTTCGGCCGGGTCGTCAGTCTCCGCGTACCCGTGATGCGCAAGGGCCTCGGCCATGCGCTCGCTGTCATAGACGTTCATCTGACAGCCGTAAGTCTTGATGAAGACCTTCCTGGCCTCTGCCATGCGAGGACCTCGCAACTCCTATTCGGCGGATCGCAACCTGCGCCGCGTCAACGATGACTGTCCAGCTCCCGCTCAGGTTCCTAAAACGCATTGCCGCAAGCGGCAGCCGGTTTGCTGCATTGCAACAATATTTTTGAGTGGATGTCCAGATTCTTGGCTGCTTGCCTGTCAAGCGCCCCAATATATGAGGTGGCCTAGCGATCGATGCCAGCAATCGCCTGTGGTGCGACCTCTGGCTCCACCCGCGACTTGGCCGTGTGCTCGAATAGCCTGTCATCAATGTTCTGTCCACGCAGTAAACGGGCGAGCGACTGCCGGATGGCGTCCTCTGTATAGCGCGCAAGCTCCTTGCGGTCGGCAAAGTCGGCGAGGGGAATTGGCGGGCTGATGTGGATTCTCACGTCGAGCGGGCCGGCCTTCAGCAGCTCCCAGGCGTGCGGGGCCATGTCCATGTCACCGTACCACCCAACGATCGACCGCCCGGACCTGCTGAGTGGCACGCCGTGCAGATGGGTGTAGGCAATGGCGAGCGTTTGTACGCACGCTCCCGGATCGACATAGCCATTGCTTCGCGCTGGCTTGGCGGCTGCGAACAGCGGCGTCTTGAATGGCAAGACGCGATTTCCGTCGCTGGACGTGCCTTCCGCGAACAGAACGATAGTGTCGCCCGACCTGAGGCGCTCGATCATTTCATTCGTGGTTTGCCCCACCGCGGTGCGGCGAGTGCGGTCGATGAAAACGGTTCGCTGCAGGCGGGCTAGCGTCGAGATGAACGGCCAGGTGCTGACTTCTTTCTTAGCCACGAACGATAACGGCGCGACGGCCGAAAGGACCGGAATGTCCAGCCAGGAAACGTGATTGGCGACTACGAGAACAGGTGCATGCTCAGCGATACGGCCTTCGACATGCAGTCGGATCCCCAGCAGCCGGCAGACCTGCCGATGGTACCAGTGGGGAAAACGGCGGGCCAAACGAGGCGACGTTCGCAAAAGGGCCGCCTGAATCGGCATCAGCGGCAAGGTGAGCCCACAAAAGCCGGTAAGGATCGCTGCCGCCCGCACCGCGCCAGGTCGGCGGGTTCTAGCGACGGCCTCACGTCCAAACTTTACGCTTTGCACTGGCAATCACCCTCTCGATAGGGCGTACCGGTCACGTCTTTTTGCGGCGAAGCGGTATACCGTGCAACTCGAGGCGATGCCCGACGAGCTCGAAGCCGAGCTCCCGAGCGATGCGCTCCTGCAGCCTCTCGATGTCCTCGTTGCGGAACTCGATCACGTTCCCTGTTTCGAGGTCGATGAGGTGATCGTGGTGCTCGCGCGTTGCCTCCTCGTAACGGCGCCGCCCTGCTGCACCGAACTCGTGCCGCTCGAGAATCCCTTCTTCCTCGAAGAGCTTCAAGGTCCGATAGACCGTAGACAGCGAAATCCGCTGGTCAACTTGATGTGCGCGCCGGAACACCTCGACGACATCCGGGTGATCCTCCGCTTCCGAGAGCACCCGAGCGATCGTGCGGCGTTGGCCGGTCATTCGCAGCCCCCGCTCACTGCAAAGCCTCTCGATGCGGCTTGGAGCTCGATCGTCTGCGCCGGCCATCCGACTTAGCCAAAGCCCTCCATTCTGGTCTTTTCCGCCTTTGTTCCGCTTATAAAGACCGCCTCACGGAACGTCCACCCGTCGGGTCAGCGGTCGGTTGTCTTTGACATGATCAGAGCATCGACGGCGGGTGCCGAGTCGCGCTGGTAATAGCCTGGCCGGCGCCCAACCTCTCGAAAGCCTTCCGCAAGATAGAGTTGCTGTGCGGCGAAATTATCAGCTGCAACCTCTAGGAATACTTGGGTGGCACCGCGTTCCGCCGCACGCCTGACGAAGGTCTCAACGAGGCGAGCGGCGATGCCAAGCCGCTGCCAACGGCGCGAGACACCCAACGTGAGAATTTCAGCTTCATCGGCTACTACCCTGCCGAAAAGAAGGCCGACCGGATCCTTCGATTTCGAAACCCTAGCGATCAGGCCTATCGTGTTCGACTGCTTCAGCAGAGCGGCGAAGTCATCTGACGACCACGGTGGGGCGAAGAGGTCGCGATGAATCGTTGCAAGCCTTTCGGCGTCCACCACCCCGGCTTCGATTATGGCGATGTCGACGCGAGGATGAGAGGGCATCAGGCGCGAGGAAGGGATTTGCCGATCTGCGGCTTGGCGTCAGGCGGACGGAGATATAGCGGGACCAGCGGCTTCCGCTCGGGGAGTTGCGAGGCCAAGCGCGCCAGATAACGCGCATCCGGCTGCAGACTCGCAAAATTAGCTTCTACAACTCGTCCCGACTCAATCGCGGCCTCCGCAACCATCTGGCCGCCGGATCCGACGCACAGCAACAGCCTATCAGGCAACATTGCGGCGGCATCCTCGGGGTGCATGATCGCCACCTGCGTTATGGGCTTTGCGTCAGAGGCCTCGAAAAACTGAACGAAAACTTGGCCGCCACGGGCGTCCACGCACACCGCCAATACGCCTTCCGGAATGGCTTTGCCTCTCTCTGCCAGGGCTCGGTGGGCCATGACGTATAGGCTCGTGGTGGCTCGGATCTGCAGCCCAGTCGCCAATGCCAGGCCGCGGGCCGCAGCCACACCAACCCGAACGCCGGTAAAGGTCCCAGGACCTTCGGTGACGGCGATGGCGTCGAGGTCCTGCAGATTGCGGCCCGACTCGCGCAAGACCTCGTCGATCATGGGCATGAGCCGCTCGGCCTGCCCCGTTGTCATTTCCTCGTAGCGGCCGACGAGATGCTCCCGCGGCGCGTCGGCTGATGAGCCGGGTTCACGCCACAGGACGGCAACCGAGCAGGCGCCGAAGCAGGTATCAAATGCGATGACGTTCATGGGCGCCGACGTATAGCGGTCCCTTCCAGCCGGCGCCACAGAGCAAAGTTGTGGATGCGCGCCTCGACGAAGAGCTGATCGAGAGCTGACTTGTCGATCCGGCGCGTCATCCCGCCAGATGTCTCTCCAAACAGTGTTGGATGAATTAGACGGCCTGAACCTCCTGCACGTCGGGGCAGAAGTGCCGCAGCAAATTCTCGATCCCGTGCCGCAGGGTGGCTGTCGAGCTTGGGCAGCCTGCGCAGGCACCCCGCATATGCAGGTAGACCACGCCGTCGCGGAAGCCGTGGAACGTAATATCGCCGCCATCCTGGGCCACTGCGGGACGAACGCGCGTCTCGAGCAGCTCCTTGATGGTCATAACCGTTTCCTCGTCCTTCGGGTCGTAATTCATGCCGGCGGCGTCGTTGGCGCTCTCGCTGGCCAACACCGGCGCACCCGACATGTAATGCTCCATGATGGCGCCCAGAATGGCCGGCTTCAGGTGCTGCCATTCGACGTCGCTCTTGGTGACGGAGATGAAATCGGCACCCAGGAAAACGCCCTTGACCCCTTCGATCTCGAATAGGCGCTGTGCCAGAGGCGACTCGCTGGCTTCCTCGGGCGAGCGGTAATCGGCCGTTCCTTCGCCAAGGACCGGCCTGCCCGGGATGAACTTCAATGTGGCTGGATTCGGGGTCGGTTCGGTCTGGATGAACATGCTGCCTCCTTACGACCCGGCGTGCGACATGCGCCGGTGCTTGGCGTGTCTCTCTTAGAACTATTCTATACTTAGAGATAGGGCGATGGAAAGTCGAGGCCCCGGTCGGCCTTAGCTCAGGCCAGCGCCTGCAGCTCTTCCAAAGTCAAGTTGCCGGGAACGATCGTGATCGGAACCGGGAATGAGCCTGCCGTCGTGCCGGCTGCCAATGAAGAGACCAGCGGTCCCGGGCCCATGGCATCCGTTGCTGCGCCGAGCGTCAGGACGGCGATGTCCTCGTCCTCGTCGATCAGCTCAAGGATGGCCTCGGACTTCTTCCCTTCCCGGATGACCTCCTCGGTATGAACGTTCTCGAATCCCGCGGCGTTGAGCTTGCGGCGGAAAAGGCGAAATAGCGCCTTCGCCTTGTTCGTTTCCTCCTCAAGCTGCACTTGGCGCACGTTGACCCAGTGCTGGTACTCCTGCGGCTCGATGACATAAAGCAGGAGAATCGAGCCCTGAGTGCGGCTGGCCCGCAGCGCGGCATAGTAAAGGGCGGCCTCGACCTCCTCGCTCTCGTCGGCAATGACGAGATACTTGCGTCGGTGGCCTTCTTCAAAAACCCGGCGTCTCTTCGTAGTGGCCATGCGCTAGAGTGTCATGTTGGAGCTTCGGCAGCAATCTCGCCGCTCGCACGGTTCAAAATGCGAGATGAACCGGCTCGAACACCGAAATATCATTAATCCCGGCGAACGGGCCTATCCTCTTACAAAACCAACGATATCCTTCACGCGATCCATAATCGGGGCTGCGATTTCCTGGGCACGTCGCGAGCCGTCGCGGAGGATGCGATCGATTTCCGCGGCGTCCGCAGCGAGACGGCGCATCTCCGCTCCGATCGGGCCGATTTTCGCGACTGCCAATTCCGCGAGAGCCTTCTTGAACGTCGAGAACGGGCCGCCGCCGAACTCACGCAGGACTGATGCGATGTCCGTTCCGGCCAGAGCGGCATAGATCCCGACCAGGTTCTCTGCTTCGGGACGCCCCGCAAACCCCAGCTCATCCGAGGGCAGTGGCTCGGGATCCGTTTTCGCCTTTTGGATCTTGCGGGCGATCGTGTCCGCATCATCCATCAGATTGATGCGGGAAAGGTCCGAAGGATCGGATTTCGACATTTTCTTCGTGCCGTCCCGCAGGCTCATCACGCGGGTAGCTGGTCCCGTGATGATCGGCTCTGGCAATGGAAAGAAGACCCCATCCTCGAAGCCGTTGTCGATGATCGAGCTTCGGTAGTCGTTGTTGAACTTCTGCGCGATGTCCCGGGCCAGCTCGAGGTGCTGTTTCTGGTCCTCGCCGACCGGCACGTGCGTAGCCCGGTAGACCAGAATGTCGGCTGCCATCAGGTTCGGATAGGCATAGAGGCCGACGGAGGCGTTCTCGCGATCCTTACCCGCCTTCTCCTTGAACTGCGTCATCCGGTTCAGCCATCCAAGCCGCGCGACGCAGTTGAACACCCACGCGAGCTCGGCGTGCTGAGGCACCTGTGACTGGTTGAAGATGATGCTCTTCTTGGGATCGAGGCCGCAGGCGAGATAGGCCGCCGTCACCATCCGGATAGCGTCTCTGAGCTCCTTCGGCTCCTGCCAAACCGTGATAGCGTGCATATCGACCACGCAGTAGATGCACTCGTGCGTCTCCTGCAGCTTAATCCACTGCAGCATAGCCCCGAGATAATTGCCGAGGTGGAGAGAGCCGGTCGGCTGCATCCCTGAGAAGACGCGGGGCGTGATCTTCATGGCTACCTTACGTGGTTTCGAGACTGCGGGCCGCGTTATGGCGCGCTCGGCTGCTTGGCGCAAGTGGACCAGGGCCGAATGTGCAGTTCTCAGGCGGCGCGGCTGATGAGCCGGCGAAGCTGTGACGGCTTCAGCACGCCTGTCGCCATGATCATGATTGCGTAGATGCCGACACCCGCTGCGACGAGTCCAGCCAGGGCGACGGCCCTTGTGACGATGCCTCTGTCAGCCGCGAAATAGGGCTCCATCCAATATAGGAGCGCCACGAGCATCGCTCCCATGACCACACTCGCGAGAAGAATCAGCCACGCGTTGCGCAGCAGCCGGCGGTCGGCCCGGTAGTCGCCGGCGCGCACGAGAGTTACTACGAGGAGCAGAGCGTTGATCCAGCCGGCGACTGTTGTGGCGATGGCGATGCCGACGTGCGGCATCCAGCCAATGTACTCAAACAGGAAGAACAGCACCAGGGAGCCGACGGCGTTTACGACGAGGTTGATGGCGGCGAACCACATCGGTGTCCGCGTGTCCTCGCGCGCGAAAAAAGCGGGTTGAAACACCTTGATCATGACAAAGGACGGAAGGCCGATCGCGAATGCAGCGAGTGCGGCCGCCGTGGCAGCCGTGTCCGAAGGAGTGAATGCGCCACGTTCGAAGAGCACGCTAATGATCGGCTGCGCGGCGATGACGAGGGCGACGGCCGCGGGAACGGTGAACAGCAGCGCAAATTCCAGTGAGCGGTTCTGGCTGTCGTGAGCAGCCTCTCCATCACCGGCGCGGAGCTTACGAGAGAGGTCGGGCAGCAGGACCACGCCAACAGCGACCCCTATGATGCCGAGTGGGAGCTGGTACAGCCGGTCGGCGTAGTAGAGGTACGAAACGGCACCCGCCTGAAGCGACGCGATGATCGTGCCGATGACAATGTTGATCTGCGTGATGCCGCCGGAGATCAGGCCCGGGATGCCCAAGGTAACCAGCCGCCTCATGCCTTCGGTGTAGCGCGGCCAGCCAAGCCGCAGCCGCAGTCCAGTTCGGCGGACCGCGATCCAGAGCATTGCCAGCTGCGCGATTCCCGCAACGGTTACACCAATGGCGAGGATGAGGCCGGCTTCCGGCTGTTGCGCATAGCCCAGCCAGATGGCGAGCGAGATGGCGGCAATCAGCACCAGGTTCAGCAGGACCGGTGCCGCAGCTGCTGCCAGGAACCGGCCCATGCTGTTGAGCACGCCCGAGAGCAGCGCGACGAGGGACATGCACAGAAGGTAGGGGAAGGCGATCTGTGTCAGCAGGACAGCCAGGTCGTACTTCTCGGAGTCGGTGACGAACCCCGGTGCCAGCAGCAGCATGAGCCACGGCATCGCGATGATCGCCACGGCCGAGAAGGCGATAAGGACGAACGTGAGGCACGACAGGGCCTCGTCGGCGAACTGCCGTGCTGCTTCAGTGCCCTCTCCCTCCAGTCTCTTGGCAAACAGGGGCACGAAGGCGGCATTGAAGGCACCTTCGCCGAACAGCCGCCGGAACAGATTGGGAAAACGGAACGCAACGAAGAACGCATCAGCGACCAGGCCGGTGCCAAGGGCAGCCGCGATGAAGATGTCGCGGACGAATCCTACCGCACGGCTCACCATGGTGAGCCCGCCGACGGTAGCGAATGAGCGATAGAGATTCATGCTGCCTCGGGGACGCGAGACAGAACGCCGAGCAGCCGTTCGCGGATTGCGGCCTGGCGCTGCTCGCTCGTGACCTTCTTCCCGGTCAGATCTGTGACGTAGAAGACGTCGACCGCTTTCTCACCATAGGTGGTGATGTGCGCCGAGGTGATGTCGAGATTGAGATCGGAGATCGTGCTGGTGAGCTCATACAGCAGACCCGGCCGGTCGCGGCCCGAGACTTCGATTACCGAGAATTGGTCCGAAAGCGCATTGTTGATGATCGCCTCGGGCTCGACGGTGAATGCCGTGATCCGTCGCTCGGCGGGCTTCCGTTTGGCCATCAGCTCCCTCATCCGGACCTCGCCGCCGAGCGCCCGCTCGATCGTTCTCGTAATCTGTGCCATGCGGCGCGCCTCATCCATCTCGTCCGGGAACTCCCGCTGCAACAAGAACGTGTCGAGCGCAAGTCCGTCGCGAGTCGTCGAGATGTGTGCGCCAATGATGTTCGCGCCAGAGGCCGCGCAGGCGCCGGCGAACAGAGCCAACAAACGCGGATGGTTGGGTGCCAGGATCGATAGCTCCGTGATGCCCGTAAATAGACTCGAGGTGTAGGACGTGGCGAGCCGCAGGCCTTGCTCCTCGGCGCGGCGGATCAAGCGCGCGTGCTCGACCTGTTTCCGCGTGTCCGTCTTCAGCCAATAGTCGTCGTAGTGGCGTTCGATAAAGCGTTCGACCTCAAGGGCCGGCCAATTGACAAGCTCGCTACGCAATAGGGACTGAGACTCCGTGATCCGCTGGCGGCGTGACACCTGCGTGTGGCCGCCGGCAACCAGGGGCTCGGTCTCCCAGTAAAGTTCCCGGAGGAGCTGGCCCTTCCAGCTATTCCAAGTTCCTGGGCCGACAGCACGAATGTCGGCAACCGTAAGAAGAAGGAGAAGCTTGAGCCGTTCAGGGCTTTGCACCACGTCCGCGAAGTCGCGAATTGTCTTGGGGTCAGCGAGGTCGCGGCTCTGAGCGATGTTGCTCATCACGAGATGGTTTTCGATCAGCCATCCGACGGTTTCCGTTTCGGCAGCCGACAGCCCAAAACGGGGGCATAGTTTCCGCGCCAGGCGCGCCCCCAGGATCGAATGATCTTCGAAGTGCCCCTTGCCGATATCGTGGAGAAAAGCCGCCACGTATAGGGCGCGCCGGTTCTGTATGGTGCGCATGATCTCTGTCGAGAGGGGCAGCGCCTTTGCCAATTGCCCTTTCTCGATGGCCGACAGCTGACCGACGGTGCGCAGCAGATGCTCGTCCACCGTGTAGTGATGATACATGTTGAACTGCATCATCGAGACGACGCGGCCGAACTCCGGGATGAACCGCCCCAGCACGCCCGCCTCGTTCATCCGCCGGAGGGTGCCCTCAGGGTTGTTTCGCGACGTCAGCAGATCAAGAAAGATGCGGTTAGCTTCAGGGCTGTTGCGCAGGTCGTCATCGATCAGCCTGAGCGAGGTGCGCAGAAAGCGGACAGCGGAAGGATGGAAGAAGCTGCCGGTTTCCTCCGCCACGGCGAAGAAGCGGATGAGGTTTACCGGATCGCGCCGGAACACGTCCGAGTCGCTGACGTTCAGGCGTTCGTTGTCGATCCGAAATGCCGTTGTCCGCCGGATGCGCCGCCGCGTCACCCATGTCACCGGATTGAGGATCTGGTTGAACCGCGGCGCCGACTTGAGCTGCTGCATTTCGAGCGCCGAACAGAGGATCGTGGTGAGATTGCCGACTTCCTTGGCGACAAGGAAGTAGTGCTTCATGAACCGCTCGACGCCGCGCAGCCCGCCGTGGGTCCTATAGCCGAGCCGTTCGGCCATGATCGGCTGCAGATCGAAGGTGAGCCGCTCCTCCGGCCGGCCCGTGAGAAAATGCAGGTGACAGCGGACGCTCCAGAGGAAGGTCTCACACCGGCGGAAGGTCGCCATCTCGGCAGAGGTGAACACGCCGGCACTGGCCAGCCCCTTACTGGGACCCTCGCCATGAAGATACATCGAGAGCCAGTGTAGCGTGTGCAGGTCTCGCAGGCCGCCCTTGCCATCCTTGATGTTGGGCTCGACCAAGTAGCGGCTCTGGCCGGTGCGGCGGTGGCGCTCGTCGCGTTCCGCCATCTTGGCCTCGACGAACTGCCGGGCGATCGCGCCGGTCACCACGTCTGCCCAAAAGCGGGTTTCCAGCTCCCGGTGCAGCTCCGCATCACCATGGATGAGCCGCTGGTCGAGCAGGGCCGTGAGAATGGTGTGGTCGGACAGCGCCAGCTTGATGCACTGGTCGACGGTGCGCGTCGCGTGCCCTACCTTCAGACCGAGGTCCCAAAGCAGGTAGAGCATGTACTCTGCGACGCTCTCGCCCCAGGGGGTCTGTTTGTAGGGCAGCAGGAAGAGGAGATCAATGTCCGAGCCCGGAGCGAGCAGGCCGCGGCCGAAGCCTCCTGTCGCTACGATCGCCATCCGCTCGGCATCCGAGGGATTTGTCGCGCGGTAGACGTGCGCCACCGTGTAATCGTAGATCAGCCGAACCAGCTCGTCCGTAAAGTGCGACAGCCCGCTCGCGCAACGTCGCCCGTCACCATCGGCCAAAAGCTGCGCCTCCGCCGCGGCCCGGGCATTCTTGAGCAAAGCCTTGCAGTAGCTGAGAATTTGGGGCCGTGCTTCGCCGGCGTCGCCTGCTTCCGTCGCGATACGCTTGAGATCGTCACGCGCTTCGAGCGGGTCGAAATAAGGGGCTTTGGCTATTGCCGAAACGTCCATTGCAATACTCGTAGCCGGTCGCCTAGCGCGCCCGCCTTCACACTTCTCGCGGCGCGGGGTCGGCTCGGATACTCCCCGCTTCGACCTCAACGCGCTCAGATGCCCATTCCTAGTGCCGTTGCGACTCGCTGCGCCGAAGAGCTTTCAATTCATATAGAGCATCGAGCGCTGCACGCGGACTAAGCTCATCGGGGTTGAGCTTATCAAGAGCGAGCTCAAGCGCCGAGGGGGCATCGCGTCCGGGAGACTCGGCCGCCTGCGGATCGTGGGCGAAGAGGGGCAGATCTTCCAAGGAATCGCTGTTTCCTCGGCGCCGGTCCGACTTCTCGAGCCGGGCCAAAACCTCTCGCGCCCGTTTCACAACAGGCCCCGGCAGGCCGGCAAGCTTCGCCACTTGGATGCCATAGGATCGATCGGCTGCTCCGGGCCGCACCTTGTGCAGAAAGATAATCTGGTCCCGCCACTCCTTCACGTCCATGGTGACGGTCGCAAGGGCCGGCAACCGCCCGGCAAGCGCCGTCAGCTCGTGGTAATGGGTGGCGAACAGCGCACGGCACCGGCACACATCGTGCAGGTATTCTACGGTGGCCCACGCGATAGACAGGCCGTCGAAAGTGGCCGTGCCACGGCCGATCTCGTCGAGAATGACGAGAGACCGTTCGGTGGCTTGGTTCAGGATTGCCGCCGTTTCCACCATTTCGACCATGAACGTCGAGCGTCCGCGGGCCAAATCGTCGGAGGCTCCCACGCGCGAGAACAGGCGGTCGATGACGCCGATTTTGGCAGATCGCGCCGGCACGTAGGAGCCGATCTGCGCAAGGAGTGCAATGAGCGCGTTCTGGCGCAAAAACGTCGACTTGCCCGCCATGTTCGGGCCGGTCACCAGCCAGATCCGGCTGCCTGTCTCGCCTTCGTCCGAGCCAGACTGAGAGGAGGCGGCCCCGCCCAGAATACAGTCGTTCTCGATAAACGGCGCCGCCTTCGCGCGACGGAGCGCCTGCTCGACGACCGGGTGGCGGCCACCCCGGATCTCGAACTCGAACCCGTTTGTCACCTCGGGCCGGACGTAGTTTTCCTGGAATGCCAGCTCGGCCAGACCAGCGTAGTGGTCGAGCTCGGCGAGGGCGGCGGCGGTGTCGCACAAGACGCGCTCGAGTGCCACGACCGACCGCGCCAGCTCCGCGAAGACCTCCTGCTCGATGGCCAGTGCGCGTTCAGCGGCAGAGGCGATCAGCCCTTCCGTTTCGGTCAGCTCACGGGTCGTGAAGCGGACATTGTTCGCCAGCGTCTGGCGGTGCTGGAACATGTCGGAGAGCGGTTTGGCGAGGAGGGGCTTGGCGCTTGCTGCGCCGACCTCGATGAAATAGCCGAGCACGTTGTTGTGCCGGATTTTTAGCGTCCTGATGCCGGTCTCGTCCGCGTAGCGCGCCTCGAGCGAGGCCATCACCTTGCGGCTGTCGTCCCTGAGCTGCCGCGCTGCGTCGAGGTCCGAGCGGTAGCCCTCGCGCACGAACCCTCCATCGCGCCGATGTGTGGGCGGGTCATCGACCAGAGCAGCCTGAAGGTCTCGAGCGAGATCTCGGGTTTCGGGCGAGGCCAGCCGCCGTTGGATCGAGTCGAGCTCGGCGGGAAGGCCGATGCCGTCTGCTGAGCGGCCCAGCAAGGTGCAGAGCACTTCGGCTGCCGCCAAGCCGTCCCGTACAGCAGCGAGATCGGTCGGGGCGCCGCGCTGAAAGCTCAGCCGCGACACGGCTCGTGCTATATCGGGGGCTCCTCGAAGATGATTTCTGACTTCTTCGAGCAGCCGATCCCGTTCCAGCAGGTAGGTCACAGCATCGAGCCGGGCGGCAATGGCCCGCGGGTCGCGCAACGGACTGGCGAGCCTGGCGGCCAGCTCGCGCGCCCCCGGACCGGTAACGGTTCGGTCAATCGCGGCGAGTAAGCTCCCTTGCCGTCCGCCGGACGCACTCCGCACAAGCTCCAAACTCGCGCGGGTCGCCGCGTCGATGACCATGGTGTTGGCCGGCCCGGTGCTGCGCGGTGGACGGATGATGGGTTGCCGCCCGATCTGGGTCAGCTCCACGTACTTCAGGAGCGCTGCAGCGGCCGCAAGCTCTGGCCGTGAGAAGTTGCCGAAAGCCGCCAGCTCCGCCACGCCCAGCCGGGTCTTGAGGGTCTCTTCGCCAGCCATGCTGTCGAAAGTGGCAGCGGGAACGGGCGTTGCAGCTGCACCGATGTGATCGATCCAGGATTTGATGTCAGAGCGGGCGAGGGACGTGTCAGCAGCGACGATCTCGCTGGGCTGCAGGCGGGTAAGCTCCCCGGGCAGATCGTTCAGCGTGACGGAGCCCAGCTCGAACTCGCCCGTGGAGATATCGAGAGAAGCGAGCGCGATGATCGGCCCGTCCGTTTCGGCGCCCTGCGGGGCGATATGCAACGCGGTCAAATAGTTGCGGGCCTTGGCGTCGAGCAGCGTATCCTCGGTCAGCGTGCCTGGCGTGACGAGCCGGACCACGTCCCGCCGTACGATCGCCTTCGAGCCGCGCTTCCGCGCCTCCGCCGGATCCTCGAGCTGCTCGCAGACAGCAACGCGATAGCCCTGCTTGATGAGGCGCTGCAGATATTCGTCGGCTCGCACGACGGGCACGCCGCACATCGGAATGTCTTCTCCCAGGTGCTTGCCACGCTTGGTGAGCACGATTCCGAGCGCCTGGGAGGCGACGACAGCATCCTCGAAGAACAGCTCATAGAAGTCGCCCATCCGGTACCAGAGCAAGCTGTCCGGGTTGGCAGCCTTGATCTCCAGATATTGCGCAATGGAGGGCGTGGCCTCTACCGCGGAACGGCGAGCGCCATCCGTGGGAACGGCTGGCGAGGGCTGATCCTCCGTTGGATCTGATCCGACGTGCTCGTTCTGATGCGGCGCCATCGGCGTTGCGGTCCCCCTTTCGTTCCGGGAACCACATATGCGCCCCGCGCCAGCAGGTCAAAGTCGGACCCGAGTTGCCAACAACCTGTCCCGGCTCGCGCTTTCACATGAGTTGCTGATGCCGCCATGAAATCGACGCGTACGATTGCTTAACGCTTGCAGGGTGTGTGCGGACCAAGTTGCGGGAGGGCGTGCGTGTATCAGTTTTTCGGAGGATGTGATGCGTTTCCTTGGCGTCGGCCTGATCGCACTCGCTCTGATGCTCGTGCCGTTGTCTACCGAGGCCGCGAGTCCGCAGCCCGCTCGGGGGGACGGTCCGTTCGGGACGCATGAGCAAATCCTGCAGTGGATCAACGATTACCGCCTGGAGCCCGAGCCGAAAAAGCTACCCGAGGCGCTCAAGGCGACGAGTCGCCTGGGGCTGCTGAGAGACCAGGATACGACGGGAGTCTACGTCGGTTTCGCGGCGGGCGTATTGGGGTCCAATCCGAACATGGCGGAAAAGCTCGTGACCCGAATGTTCCCGATGCCGCCGGAGGATCAGGCGGTCATCGTCAAGGCCATTGCCTATAGTGGCCTGCCGGACTGGAAGCGTTTGCTTGGCAAGTTCGTCGAGCGCATGCCGGCACGCAAGGCGCTGATCGACAGCTACCTGTTTGGCAAGGCGCCTCTCCTGCACGAGCTGCCGCTCGAAACCGGACCGGCCCCGGTTGACACGCTCTGGGGCTACTACTTCGCCACAGGCTCACTCGAGCCGGTGTACCGCATCGTCGAGGCGCTGAAGTGGTCGGACGACAAGAGCGATGTCAATCGACTGACCATTGGCAGCGTCGCGAAATGGACGCTTGCCAATAACGCCTCTCGCGACAAGGAGCTGCTCGATTTCCTGCGCCAGCAACAGCACATGACAAATCATCCGGAGAAGGTGCGAAAAGCTCTGCAGGAGATCGTCGAAGCGGCGGAGACGTTCGAGACCACCAAGATCCGCAAGGACGCGCTTGCCGCCATCGAGGAGCTGAAGCGCACCGGCCCGCAGCCCAACAATCCCTGGTCGAAGGCCGCCTATTATGGCAGCACGGCAATCGCTCTGGGATGTGTGGTTGCCAGCGCATTGGGGGCCACAGCTATCGGGCTGCCGTGCATTTTGACGGGCGCGGCATCTTCGGCCGCGGTGAAGTGGTTGAACGGGCCGTGAGGATTGAGGCTTTGAGGAAATTCGTTGTTGGGAGCTAAAGGGGAGATGCTCCTGCGCCAGCATCCTCCACCTGATCCGGCCATCCCTAAAGGAAAGGGGGCGCCTCAAAGGGCGCCCGCTAATTTTTTAGGGCGGTGAGCGGGCCAACCATGCTGGCCCGCCGATTGCCATTGCCTCAGTTCGGCACTTTCTCCTGCGACGCAGCCGGCGTGTCGGTCGAGGCAGCGACCTTGCCGAGAAGCAGGGAGATTGCGTACTGAAGCTGCTTGTCCTTCTCCGGCTCCTGTGGGACATAGGCGGACGAGCCGGATTCCTCCTTCACGCCCTCCGCGTCCGGCTTCAGGTGGCCCCGGAGGCTGGCCTCGCCACGAGGCTTGGCGGCTTCCTTGCCCTGCAGCTCAGGCGGCAAATCCTGCTCGACCACGATATCGGGATCGATGCCCTGCGCCTGGATGGAGCGGCCGGACGGCGTGTAGTAGCGCGCTGTCGTCAGACGGATCGCGCCGTTGCTCCCGAGCGGAATGATCGTCTGAACCGAGCCCTTGCCGAAGGATCGCGTGCCGACGATCGTCGCGCGCTTGTGATCCTGGAGGGCACCGGCAACGATCTCTGAGGCCGAAGCCGAGCCACCGTTGATGAGCACCACGATCTTCTTGCCGTCGGTGATATCACCAGGCCGCGCTTGGCTGCGCTGCAACTCCTCGAGGTTGCGGCCTTTGGTCAAGACGATGGCACCCTTGTCGAGGAACGCGTCAGATACCGCGACGGCCTGATCCAACAGTCCGCCCGGATTGTTGCGCAGGTCGATGATGTAGCCCTTGAGCTTCTTTCCGGCCTTCTTCTTCAGCTCCTCGACCGCCTTGACCAGATTGGTGTGCGTCTGCTCGTTGAAGGTCGTAATTTTGATGTACGCGACCTGATCGTCCGCCTCGAGCCGTGACTTCACGGCGCTGATGCGAATGATGTCGCGCACGATGGTGACGTCGAACGGCTCCTCCCGCCCTTTCCGGACGATCGTCAGCGTGATCGGCGTGTTCTCCGGCCCACGCATCTTTTCGACCGCCTGCTCGAGCGTCAGGCCCACGATCTGCTCACCGTCCAGATGGGTGATGAGGTCGTTTGCCTGAATGCCGGCTTTGTGAGCGGGTGTACCGTCGATAGGAGCGACCACCTTAACGACGCCATTCTCCATCGTGACCTCGATGCCGAGGCCCCCAAACTCGCCGCGCGTCTGCACTTGCATGTCGCGGAAGTGCTTCGGGCTGAGATAAGCCGAATGGGGGTCGAGCGAGGCCAACATGCCGTTGATGGCCGACTCGATCAGCTGTGTGTCGTCCGGCTTCTCGACATAGTCCTGTCGGACGCGCTCGAGCACATCACCAAACAGGTCGAGCTGCCGGTAGATCTCCGAGTTCGACGATGATGCCGAATACGTCTGTGAGACGTTCGTGAGTGTCGTCAGACCGGCCAGACCGGCCATCAGCAAGAATGTCCAGAATGCGAATTCGGGTCTGCGCATGTCTTTGTGCCTTATCCCTGCACCTTCTGCTCCTGCTCCCGGTACCACCAGGGAGCTGGGTCAATGGGCCTACCTTCCTTCCGGAACTCGACGTAGAGAACCGGGGCGTTCTCCTGAGACCGGCCCGCGGGCGCGACCTGCATTGTCCCGACTGGCTCGCCAGCAAGTACAAACTGGCCGAGCTGCGCGTCTATATGGGAAAGACCGGCAAGTAATACATGGTATCCACCTCCGGCATTTATGATCAAGAGCTGGCCGTAGCTACGAAATTCACCAGCGTAAACGACCCAGCCATCTGTTGGAGACGTGATCTGTGCACCGGGCCGCGTCTCGATTACTATACCTTGCGACTTGCGCCCGCTCGAGGTGGTGTCGCCGAAACCCAGGACGGCTCGCCCATGGGCGGGCATAGGCAACTTACCTTTGGCGAGATGGAACGGTATGGCCGGCTTCAAGCGTCCTGGTGGACCGCTTAGGGGGCCAGGGCCAATGGCAGCGGGCGCCAAGACGACCTCGACCGGCGCCTCCTCGTCCGCTCTGCCGCCCCTACCAGGATCTGCTTTCCCCGGTGGGCTGGCGCCCTCTTTCGGCAGCTGCTGCTGGTAGGTTCCCAGGCCAGTCCTCTCGGCAACCGTCTGGTCGAGCGCAGCAATGAGCTCGCTGAGGCTACCGACCGACTTGGAGATGCGATCGGCTTCCCGCCGCACGGCCTCGAGCTCTGACTGGTAGTGGCTTTGCGACTGCCGCTTCTCCTCCATCAGCATGGCCAAGCGTGCCTGGGCGTCCTTCAGCCGCTGCGTTTCCGTCTCGATCTTTTCGCGCTCCTTGGCAATCTGGTCGAAAAGATTTTCGAGCTCCTTAAGGCGCCCGACGAGGTCCTGGACCTGTGTCTGCAACTCTGGGACCGCGCGGGCCAGCAGCATGGCGCTCCGCACCATCTCCAGCGCATCCTCGCGCCGGGTCACGATGACCGGCGGTGGATTACGGCTCATGCGCTGCATGGCGCCGAGAAGCTTGCTGATCGAGGCGTGGCGCTGCTGCAGGGCCTCCTGATGCACTTTCCTCTGAGCCTCGAGGGCATCGCGGCGGGCCTCGATGCTGCTGAGCTGGGCCTCGCTGAACTGGACGCTGCGGGCTGCGGCCTGGAGCTGCTCGTTGAGCCGCGACCGCTCCTCCTCGATTTTCGCAAGGTCGCTCTTGAGCTGTGACGCTCGTTGCTCGGTCTGCTTAAGTCGTTGCCGATCCTGCTCGAGCTTCTGCTTGGCGTCGGTGGCGAGCTTCGACTGGCCGAATGCCGGAGCGGTCAGCAACAGGCCTGCCGCGATCGCGAACGAAGCCACCACGCGTTGACGTGTGCCAACCCGGTAGGCAGCTCTTGTCGCATGTCGGCCAGAAGCCTGCATCTACCCCTGTCCCGCGGCCGTCAACCCTGCTAGACCAATGGCAGACTGCTGCGCGCTGATCCAGCAAGGTACCTGTACAACGGAATACGGCAATTCTGGTGTGGCTCGCAGTATCATAATGCACGCGGGCGGTGCGACCAATCGCGAACTTTCACCTGCTCCGTGCGTTCCAACCTCTTGGGCCGGCCGGCGCAGGTCAGGCACTCCAAGGCTTGGAGCCGCAAATGACGGACGTTCTTTATTACCTGACCATCATCGCGCCCTTGGCCGTTCTGGTGGCGCTGCTGCTTGGCCTTTGGAACCTCATGCGGACAAGGAGCGCAAGCCGGAGCCAAAAGCTGATGCGCTGGCGTGTCGGCCTGCAGTTTCTGGCCATCGTGCTGATCATGGTGACGGTTTATCTGACGACCGGGTAATCTCTCGCTGGTGACAAGGCCAAGTTTCGATGAGGCGAGGACATGGTCGTCCTGAACAAAATCTACACCCGCACCGGCGACGATGGGACCACCGCCCTGGGTAGCGGCAAGCGCATTCGCAAGGACAGCGCCCGCGTCGCTGCTTATGGCACCATCGACGAGACCAACGCCGCCATCGGCATGGCCCGTGTTCACATTGCCGAGAGCCACCCCGAGCTCGATGCAATGTTGGCGAAAATTCAAAACGATCTGTTCGATCTCGGGGCCGAGCTGAGCGTCCCTGCCACTGGGGAGGAGCAGAAAACGCCACGCCTTGAGATCACGGCGGCCCAGGTCAAGCGGCTTGAGAACGAAATCGATCGGCTTAATGCCGAGCTGCAGCCGCTCCGTTCGTTCGTCCTCCCAGGCGGAACGCCAGGGGCAGCTGCGCTGCATATGGCACGCACCATTTGCAGGCGGGCGGAACGGCTGATGGTGTCGCTCGCAGCCGATCCCAACGAAACCGTCAGCCCGGTAGCATTGCAATACGTCAATCGCTTGTCGGACCTGCTTTTCGTCGCCAGCCGTTACGTTAATGATCGAGGACGGGGCGACATACTCTGGGTTCCCGGACAGAACAGGTAGACAAACGCCGCGTTAGGCGGTCAATTTAGCTTGCGAGCAATATTGCGAGGGGCGGGCGCGTGTTCATTCCGGTCTACGATCAAAATCCCCTGCGCTCGATCCACTTTCAGGCCGTTACCGTCAGCCTCATTGCGATCAACATTGCGGTCTTCATCCTGCAGGTGACGGCGCTGCCGGTCCAGGTGGTCCTCGGTTTCGCGCTGGTGCCTGCTGATCTCGTGGGAATGGGAGCCGCTGTGCCTAGTGCCGCTCCATCTGCCGGGGAGATTGCCATTCCCGAGCGGCTGACTCTCCTGTCCTACATGTTCTTCCACGGGGACATCCTGCACCTGGCGGGCAACATGCTGTTTCTGTGGGTGTTCGGCGACAACGTGGAGGATGCGCTCGGCCATTTTCGCTTTCTCATATTCTATTTGGCTTGCGGGGTTGTTGGCGGACTCACCCACACGCTGATGATGCCGACTTCCGAGCTGCCGCTCATTGGGGCCAGTGGTGCCGTAGCTGGTGTAATTGCAGCCTATTTGATGCTGCATCCCCGTGTCCGCATCTGGGTGCTGGTGATGCGGGTCATTCCGATCCGAATCTCTGCAGCCTTCGCGCTCGGCGCATGGATCGTGACTCAGCTCATCATGGTGTTGTTGCCCCAGGTTGGGCCCGTTGCCTGGTGGGCGCACATCGGCGGCCTTGCGGCCGGAGCCGTTCTAGTCGTTTTCATGCGCCGGTCCGGCGTGCCGCTATTCGATCGCGGAATCGCATAGCTGCATCGACGAGAACGAATAAGTGCGGATCATCATGCCAACCGAATGATTGACTTGCCGAAAACGTGAGCATACGGTGCCTTTTCGCACGTGCGAAGGATTGCAGACTGCGCCGGGCTGGTTTCGGGGATTGAGACGCTTGATCCCAGAATGGGCCATTTTTGACGGCTCGCGTGCAGCACACTCGCATGCGATCACAGGATGATTGGGAGAACTCGGGATCATGAAAGTCCTCGTGCCGGTCAAGCGCGTGGTTGATTTCAATGTGAAAATCCGGGTGAAGCCGGACGGCTCGGGGGTGGAGCTCGCCAACGTCAAGATGTCGATGAACCCCTTCGACGAGATCGCAGTCGAAGAGGCGATCCGAATGAAGGAGAAGGGCATCGCGAGCGAGATCGTCGCCGTATCGATCGGGCCCAGCAAGGCGCAGGAGACGATCCGCACGGCGTTGGCCATGGGTGCGGACCGCGGCATTCTCATCGAGACGGACGAGGGTGTGACGGTCGAGCCTCTGGCCGTGGCCAAGCTGCTGAAGGCTGTGGTTCAAGAGGAGCAGCCCAATCTTGTCATACTCGGCAAGCAGGCCATCGACGACGACTGCAATCAGACAGGTCAGATGTTGGCAGCGTTGCTCGGATGGCCCCAGGCGACATTCGCCTCCAAGGTTGTGATCGAGGATGGCGCTGCCCGAGTGACGCGTGAGGTCGATGGCGGCCTGGAGACGCTCAAGCTGAAGCTTCCGGCGGTGGTGACAACGGATCTTCGGCTCAACGAGCCGCGCTATGCCTCTCTGCCCAACATCATGAAGGCGAAGAAGAAGCCGCTGGATGTGAAGAAGGTCGCAGACCTCGGCGTGGACATCGCGCCGCGTCTGAAGGTCCTGCAGACAGCCGAGCCGCCGGCCCGTAAGGCAGGGGTGAAGGTGTCCAGCGTGGCGGAGCTGGTCGAGAAGCTCAAGACGGAAGCGGGGGTTCTCTAATGGCAGTTCTGGTCCTTGCGGAGCACACGAACGACACCTTCAATCCGGTGACGGCGAAGGCGGTCTCGGCCGCGGCGGCACTGGGCGGTGAGGTCCACGTTCTCGTGGCCGGGTCGAACTGCCGTCCGGCGGCGGAGGGGGCTGCCAAGATCGAAGGCGTTTCCAAGGTTCTGGTCGCGGATGCTCCCCATCTGGCAAATCAGCTTGCCGAGGAGATTGCTGCACTTATCGTGCCGCTGATGGCCAACTATGACGCGCTCGTGGCCCCTTCAACGGCCCGCGGCAAGAACGTGCTGCCACGGGTCGCCGCCATGCTCGACGTCATGCAGATCTCCGATATCACAGCGGTGAAGTCGCCCGACACGTTCGAGCGGCCGATCTACGCGGGGAATGCCATTCAGACCGTGCAATCGACCGAGCCGAAGAAGGTCATCACGGTCCGCACCGCAGCGTTCGCGGCAGCGCCGGAAGGGGGATCCGCCACCATCGAATCGATCTCGGCGCCGGAGCCTGTCGGGCTGTCGACCTTCGAAGGTGCCGAGCTTGCCAAGTCCGAGCGGCCGGAACTCACGGCGGCCCGGATCGTCATCTCGGGCGGGCGTGGCCTGCAGTCTGCGGAGAACTTCAAGAAGTACATCGAGCCAGTTGCCGACCGGCTTGGCGCCGCGATGGGTGCCAGCCGCGCCGCCGTCGACGCCGGCTTTGCCCCGAACGACCTGCAGGTGGGCCAAACGGGTAAGGTCGTGGCACCGGAGCTTTACATTGCGGTCGGTATCTCGGGAGCCATTCAGCACCTTGCGGGCATGAAGGACTCCAAGGTGATCGTAGCGATCAACAAAGATGGGGAGGCCCCGATCTTCCAGGTCGCTGATTACGGGCTCGTCGCGGACCTGTTCCAGGCTCTTCCCGAACTCGATGCCGAGCTGCAGAAGGCAGGCTATTGAACCCGGCGGATTATGCTGATCGAGAACCGTTCAAAACGCAGCTGCTAAACGAGACAGCCAGATGCCAGGAGCAAACACCGTGGCCATCAAGAAAGTGGGGGTAATCGGCGCCGGCCAAATGGGTAGCGGGATTGCCCACGTGGTTGCGCTCGCAGGATATGACGTCCTCATAACGGACATCTCCAAGGAAGTCGTCGACAAGGCGATGGCGACCATCGGGCGCAACATGGATCGGCAGATCGCTCGGGGCATCATCACGGAGGCTGATAAGCAGGCTGCGCTTGGGCGTATCGCATATGCGCCGGATTATGATGCTTTTTCGGACTGCGACTTGGTAATCGAGGCGGCCACCGAGGACGAAAGCATCAAACGCAAGATCTTCACGGAGCTATCTCCGAAGGTCAAGCCTGACGCGATCATCGCTTCAAACACATCCTCCATCTCCATTACGCGCCTGGCCTCGATCACGAAGCGGCCGGAACGCTTCATCGGCATGCATTTCATGAATCCCGTGCCGGTGATGCAGCTGGTGGAGCTGATCCGAGGGATCGCGACGGAGGATGATACCTTCGCTATCTCGCGGGAATTCGTAGAGTCACTGGGCAAGACGATTGCCGTATCGGAGGATTTCCCGGCCTTCATCGTCAACCGCATCCTGCTGCCGATGATCAACGAGGCCGTCTACACCCTCTATGAGGGCGTTGGCACCGTGGAGGCCATCGACAAGGCGATGCGGCTTGGCGCCAATCACCCGATGGGACCGCTGGAGCTGGCCGATTTCATTGGCCTCGATACCTGCCTGTCTGTGATGCAGGTGCTTTATGAAGGCTTGGCGGATTCGAAGTATCGCCCGTGTCCGCTGCTGGTGAAGTACGTTGAGGCTGGCTGGCTCGGCCGCAAGACACAGCGCGGCTTCTACGACTACCGGGGCGAGACGCCCGTGCCAACACGCTAGTTGGCTCCTCCTATCCTATCCCCTCTGACCGTCTGAGGATGACGACTGCTCCTGGGCAAAGTTTGCCAGAGAGTCGATTGACCGGCAGCTCTTCGCGACTGACGCTCCGCTCAAATTCCGCAACTCCTTAGTCGGGACCCTGGTCAAAGGGCCGAACGAGGGAAACCGAAAATAGAAATCGTCGTCGGAATTCCCTGCACCCAACTGCAAGGGGACGTAACGCCTATTGGCTTTTCAAGCAGAGATCAGGCTGTTTGCCCAAGGCTGGTATGGCGCTGCTGCGTCACGATAGTTAATTAAGAGCTCTCGAAAGCTTGCGAATCAGAGGCCTGGGCGTTCGGGCAAGAGGCAGGAATCCATGACGAGCGATCTCGATCAAGCCTACCGGCCATGCGTAGGGATCATGGTCGTCAACCGGCAGGGCCTGGTGTGGGTCGGCCGCCGCGCCGATGCACCGAACGAGCCAGAGGGCCGTGGCTCCTGGTGGCAAATGCCGCAAGGTGGCATCGATCCGGATGAGGACCCCAGGAAAGCTGCGCTGCGCGAGCTGGAGGAGGAGACTGGGATACGCACAGTTGAGATCGTGGCTGAGCACCCGGAGTGGCTTCATTACGACTTGCCTCCGAGTTTGGTCGGGAAAGCCTGGGGTGGACGCTGGCGGGGCCAGCGGCAGAAGTGGTTTCTGCTTCGGTTCTTTGGCGTCGATTCCGAGGTGAATCTGACCCCACCGAGCGCTCTCAAGCCTGAGTTCGACGCTTGGCGTTGGGTGTTGCTCGATGAGTTGCCGTCCTTGATCGTTCCCTTCAAGCGGGACGTCTACTCGAAAGTGATCACGAATTTCGCGCCGCTGATCAGGCCCCTCGGCTCATCGCCGTAGGTGATGGCCGTGTTCGAGCAGCCTTCAGGAGATCAGCCTGCGGTGGGTGCAAAGAACAGGCAGCCTCGCAATCTGCCGATCCGTCGCGGTGTGGGCATCGTCTTGCTCAATCGGCTCGGACAGGTTTGGATCGGCCAGCGTCGGCCGAAATGGCTTCCGCGCGATGCCCCTCCTGTCTGGCAGATGCCTCAAGGCGGTGTCCGCGCAAACGAGAAGCCGATCGAGGCAGCCTTGCGTGAGCTTGCAGAGGAGACCGGGGTCACCTCTGTCGAGGTTCTGGCCAAGTCGCGGTCCTGGATTACGTGGTATCTCCCCGAGGAACTGATCGGCATCGCCCTCAAGGGGCGCTACTCCGGCCAGCGCCAGCGGTGGTTTGCCATGCGTTTTTTAGGGGAGGACGGCGAGATCAATCTGAGGCCACCCGATGGGGGCAAGCCGGAGTTCGATGCGTGGCGCTGGGCCGAGCCTCACGAAGTCATTGAGCTGGCGCCGTCATTTAGACGGTCCAGCTACGAGGCTGTTCTTGAGGAGTTCGCCGAGCTGCTTCGAGGGGCGCGGGAGAGGTGAGACCTCGTCGCAGAAGGTTCGGATCAGCCGCGCCCGGACTGTAGCGCACGCAGACTGTCGACAGCCTCCTGGGCCAGGAAGCGCTCGTCGTCATCCTTCGCTGCCTCGAGCTCAGCCTGCGCATTGGCAAGCTCTGCCGTGATGACGCCAGCCGCCGTCGAAGCCTCGGTATCGAACGCAGTCTGTGCCAGCACAGTCAGCCGATCGGGTTCAACCTCGGCGAAACCGCCCTTGACGAAGACACGGCGCGTCTTGCCCGGCAGCTGAATGTCAAGCACGCCCGGTCGGAGCATCGACAGCATTGGCGCGTGGTTCGCCAGAACAGCGAAATCGCCTTGTATCCCCGGCAGTACGACCTGCTCCGCGTCCTCAGACAGGAGCACGCGCTCCGGGCTCACCAGCTCGAACTTGAACGTGTCAGCCATGTTCCTTCCTCAGCCTCGGCTTGCCTCCGGAGCGCCTAGGCTTGGTCCTCGTCACTGTCCGAGTTTGCCTCGATCTTCGCTTGCACCTCGTCCTCAGTCTGCAGGCGCGTGCCGCAGAACGGGCAGAAGTACATCGGATGGTCCACCATTCCGGCCTCGTCATCATCGAGATCGACGAGGCCGACGGTCAGATAGAGCACACCGTCATCGCCTTGAGCGACGAGCGGCTCGAAGTCCTCGCCTGCCATGGCCTCTTTCAGCTCATTGCAGCACGTGCCGAACTTGCCTGTTGCCTTGTCTGCTTCGGCCATGGACGTCCTCTGCCGCTTATGCGGCTGCTGCGAGTTGCTCGGCCTTCGCGATGGCTTCCTCGATGGTGCCAACCATGTAGAACGCCTGCTCCGGCAAATGATCGTAGTCGCCGTTGCAGAGGCCCTTGAAGCCCTTGATGGTGTCCTGCAGGCTCACGAGCTTGCCGGGTGAGCCGGTGAACACCTCGGCAACGTGGAACGGCTGCGAAAGGAAGCGCTCGATCTTGCGCGCACGCGCAACGATCAATTTGTCCTCTTCACTCAGCTCGTCCATGCCGAGAATGGCGATGATGTCCTGGAGCGACTTGTAGCGCTGCAGGATCGCCTGGACCTGGCGCGCGACCGCGTAGTGCTCCTCGCCGACGATGCGCGGATCGAGCATGCGCGAGGTCGAGTCGAGCGGGTCGACGGCCGGGTAGATGCCCTTTTCGGCGATGGCGCGCGACAGCACCGTCGTGGCGTCGAGGTGGGCGAACGAGGTCGCCGGCGCTGGGTCGGTCAGATCGTCAGCCGGCACGTAAATGGCCTGGACCGAGGTGATCGAGCCCTTCTGCGTCGTCGTAATGCGCTCCTGCAGGGCCCCCATGTCGGTGGCGAGCGTCGGCTGATAACCGACGGCCGAGGGAATGCGGCCCAGAAGCGCCGACACCTCGGAGCCGGCCTGCGTGAAGCGGAAGATGTTGTCGACGAAGAACAGCACGTCCTGGCCCTGGTCGCGGAAGTACTCGGCGACCGTCAGGCCGGTCAGGCCGACGCGGGCACGGGCACCCGGCGGCTCGTTCATCTGACCGTAGACCAGGGCGCACTTGGAGCCGGCCGCAGAGCCGTGCTTGCGGGGGTCCTTGTTGACGCCCGACTCGATCATCTCGTGATAGAGGTCGTTGCCTTCGCGCGTGCGCTCACCGACACCGGCGAACACGGAATAGCCGCCGTGCGCCTTGGCGACGTTGTTGATGAGCTCCATGATGAGAACGGTCTTGCCGACGCCGGCGCCGCCGAACAAGCCGATCTTGCCGCCCTTGGCGTATGGCGCGAGCAGGTCGACAACCTTGATGCCCGTGACGAGGATCTGCGCTTCCGTCGACTGCTCGACGTACTCGGGAGCCGGCTGGTGAATGGGTCGGGCCTCGACGCCTACGATCGGACCGGCCTCGTCCACGGGCTCGCCGATCACGTTCATGATCCGGCCGAGAGTGGCCTCGCCGACTGGGACGGCGATCGGTCGACCCGTGTCGGTGACCTCCTGGCCGCGGACCAGGCCGTCGGTCGAGTCCATGGCGATGGTGCGGACCGTGTTCTCACCCAGATGCTGGGCGACCTCGAGCACGAGGCGGTTGCCGTGATTGTTCGTTTCCAGCGCGTTGAGGATGTCGGGCAGCTCGTCCTCGAATTGCACGTCGACGACGGCGCCCATCACCTGGCGGATGCGACCCACTTTGTTGCTAGCCATTGGCATTCCCTGTGCGTGCGGCGGTTTCAGTCTGCTTTGACCAGATCGAGACGGTGCTCGATCGTCGAAATTCCTTCATTCAGCCTATCCATGCTGATCTAGTCACTACAGCGCCTCGGCACCCGAGATGATCTCGATCAGCTCCTTGGTGATCATGGCCTGGCGCGTGCGGTTGTACGTCAGGGTCAGCTTGTCGATCATCTCGCCGGCATTGCGCGAGGCATTGTCCATGGCGGTCATGCGCGCGCCCTGCTCGGAGGCTGCGTTCTCGAGCAGACCGCGGAAGACCTGCGTCGAGAGATTGCGCATCAGCAGGTATTCGAGGATTTCCTCCTCGCCAGGCTCATACTCGTGAACAGCCACAGCCCCGGTGTGTGCTTCGCTCGATTCCTCGTCAGGCAGCTTGGCTGGGATCAGCTGCAAGGCCGTCGGCTTTTGCGTGATGACGGACTTGAACTCGCTGAAGTAGAGCGTGCAGACGTCGAACTCTCCCGCCTCGAAGAGGGCGAGAATCTTGTTTGCGATCTCCTGGGCATGTGCATAGCCGATCTGCCGCACGCTCCGGAGATCGACCCTGTCGACAACCAGGTTGCCGTAGTCCCGGCGCAGGATGTCATAGCCTTTCCGGCCGACGCTGAGAATCTTGACCGTCTTCCCTTCCTGCTGCAGGCGCTGGATGTCCTGCCGGGCCAGTCGGGCGATGTTGGCGTTGAAGCCACCGCAAAGGCCGCGCTCGGCCGTCATAACAACGAGCAGATGGGTTTGGTCGCGACCCGTGCCGACGAGGAGCGGGGAAAGGCCTTCGCGGCTGGTAATCCGCCGGTTGAGGTTGGCCAGAATGCTGTCCATGCGCTCAGCATAGGGGCGTGCTGCGGTCGCTGCATCTTGCGCCCGGCGCAACTTGGCCGCGGCGACCATCTGCATGGCCTTGGTGATCTTACGCGTCGCCTTAACCGACGCGATCCGATTTCTCAGGTCCTTCAAGCTGGCCATCGCGCCGTGTCTTCCTTCTTAGTCAGTCGCCTTTGGAACAGCGGGTCAAAGGCGAGCGGAAATTCGAGACCTAGAGACCTAGAAGAACTCTGCCGAAGGCGTCGGCTTACACTTGAGCCAAGAAGCCTTCGGCACTTCCCTTCGCTGGCCTCGGATCTGCGATCGATTCTCGCTCTCCCGGGCCAGAACGACACGAAGGCTAAGGCGTGAACGCCTTGGCGAACTTGTCGATCGCCTCGACGAGCTTCTTCTCCGTCTCGGAGGAAATCTCCTTCTCGGTCCGGATGGTCTCGAGGATATCCGCGTGCTGGTCGCGCATGATACGCAGCAGCTCCTGCTCAAAGCGGCCGACTGCGTTAACGGGTAGCGGGTCGAGGTAGCCGCGGGTACCGGCAAAGATCACGACCACCTGCTCTTCCATCTTGAGCGGTGAGAACTGCGGCTGCTTCAGCAGCTCGGTCAAACGGGCACCGCGGGCAAGAAGGCGCTGCGTGGTGGCGTCGAGGTCGGAGCCGAACTGAGCAAAGGCGGCCATCTCGCGGTACTGGGCGAGCTCACCTTTGATGCGTCCCGCAACCTGCTTCATGGCCTTCGTCTGCGCGGCCGAGCCGACGCGCGAGACTGAAAGACCGACGTTCACCGCAGGACGGATGCCCTGATAGAACAGGTCCGTCTCAAGGAAGATCTGCCCGTCGGTGATGGAAATCACGTTCGTCGGAATGTAGGCCGACACGTCGTTGGCCTGCGTCTCGATGACGGGCAGGGCGGTCAGCGAGCCCAAACCGTGCTCTTCGTTGAGCTTCGCCGCGCGCTCCAGCAGGCGCGAGTGCAGGTAGAAGACGTCACCCGGATAGGCCTCGCGTCCTGGCGGACGGCGCAGCAGAAGCGACATCTGACGGTAGGCCACGGCCTGCTTCGAGAGGTCGTCATACGCGATCACGGCGTGCATGCCGTTGTCGCGGAAGAACTCACCCATCGTGCAGCCGGCGAACGGCGCCAGATACTGCATCGGCGCCGGGTCGGAGGCCGTTGCAGCCACGATGATCGAGTACTCGAGCGCGCCCCGCTCCTCCAGGACCTTAACGAACTGAGCGACCGTCGAGCGCTTCTGACCGACGGCAACGTAGATGCAGTAGAGCTTCTGCGATTCGTCGTCGCCTTGGTTCAGCGGCTTCTGGTTCAGGAAGGTGTCGAGAATGATGGCGGTCTTGCCGGTCTGACGGTCGCCGATGATGAGCTCGCGCTGGCCGCGGCCGATGGGAATGAGCGCGTCAATGGCCTTGAGGCCCGTGGCCATCGGCTCGTGCACGGACTTGCGAGGGAGAATGCCAGGCGCTTTCACGTCCACACGCCGGCGCTCCGTGGCCTTGATCGGCCCTTTGCCGTCGATGGGGTTACCTAGCGCATCAACCACACGGCCAAGCAGCTCCTTGCCCACGGGCACGTCGACGATAGCGCCGGTCCGCTTGACCGTGTCGCCCTCTCTGATGCCGGTGTCCGGGCCGAAAATAACGACACCGACGTTGTCGGTCTCAAGGTTGAGCGCCATGCCCCGAACGCCATTCGGGAACTCGACCATCTCACCGGCTTGCACGGTGTCGAGGCCGTAAACGCGCGCGATGCCGTCGCCGACCGAAAGCACCTGCCCGATTTCCGAGACCTCGGCCTCTTTGCCGAAGTTTTTGATCTGCTCCTTGAGGATTGCGGAGATCTCAGCGGCCCGGATGTCCATCAGCCAACCTCTTTCATGCGAATCTTGAGTGAATTGAGTTTCGTGCGCAGCGACGAGTCGATCATCCGGCTGCCGATTTTCACGACGAGCCCGCCGAGAAGCTTGGGATCCACCTTCAGGTGCACCTTGACGTCCTTGCCTACGGATCCCTTCAGAGCGTTCTTCAGCTCTTGCATCTGCTCGTCTTTCAGCGGGAAGGCAGATATGACGTCGGCCTCGACCTCGCCGCGAGCCCTGGCGCACATTGCGTGGAATGCCTTGATCATGTCCGGCAAGGCGAACAGGCGACGGTTACGCGCCGCGAGCTTAAGGAAATTGCCTGCGAGCCCACCGATTCCCACTCGGTCGAGCACGGCGGAGATAGCCGCCAACTGCTCGTCGCTCGAGAAGACCGGACTGCGTACGAGGCGCCTTAAATCCTCGCTTTCATTCAGGAGTTGTTGGAAGGTCGTGAGATCCTGCTCTACCTGCTCGAGCTGCCGTTCCTCCTGGGCCAGCTCGAAAAGTGCCGATGCGTAGCGCCCTGCTACGCCTGCCAATATCGGTTCGTCGGTCGCCACGTCGAACGGCCTCGTCGCGTTGAGGAAATAGAAAGCAGTGGCCGCGCGGCGGTCACCCGCGGGCGAAGGCAGATCTGTAAAGGGCACGCCGCACCGCTTCGTACCCCTCCCAGAAGCCGGGTCCCCTCTAACACGGCAGGCGCAGGCCATCAACCGCCGGAATGGGCTCTCAATGCCGCATTTCGTCTCTGTCCGGCTCGCGCGCGGATAGGCCCAATGCGAGCTTCTTCTAAAGGAAATTGTAAGGATCGATATCGACCGTCAACCGGAGATCTCCCTTCGGATCCGGCACCGCCGACAGCCACGCCCGCAAGTACGTTTGAAGATCCACGTCTCGGGGTGATTTGACCAGGATGCGCCAGCGATGCCGTCCGCGGATGACGGCGAGTGGAGCTTCCGCCGGCCCCAGCACCTCAATCCTTTCCGCGCGCGGTGCCTGGCGAACGACCTGGCGAGCGTAGGCTTCAGCCACCTCTTTCTGGCGCGCAGATATAATGAGTGCTGCCAACCGGCCGAATGGGGGCAGGGTGGCTGCCTGCCGCTGGCTGACCTCGCGGTCTAGAAAGGCCTCGCGATCGCCGGAGATGATTGCCTGCATCACCGGATGATCGGGCATGTGGGTTTGGACCAGCCCGCGGCCCTGCGCGAAGGAGCGTCCGGCACGGCCCGTCACCTGATGCAGGAGCTGGAAGGTGCGTTCGGCCGCCCGCGGGTCCGCTTGGCCGAGACCAAGGTCTCCGTCGACGACGCCGACCGTAGCAAGATCGGGAAAGTGGTGGCCCTTTGCGACGATCTGCGTCCCAATGATGATGTCGGCTTCGCGGTTTTCGATTGCGGCGATCACCTTGCGCATCTCGGTGAGGCTTGGGATCAAGTCGCTCGAGAGCAAGGCCAGGCGGGCCGAAGGGAACCGCTCCATCACTTCCTCGGCGATCCGCTCGACGCCGGGACCGCAGGCGACGAGCGAGTCCGCATCGCCGCACTTCGGGCACTTTTCGGGCACCGGCAGTGCAAATCCGCAATGGTGGCAGGTGAGCTTGCGCCGGAAACGGTGCTCCACGAGCCACGCCGAACATTGCGGGCACTCGATGCGCGTGCCGCAAGTCCGGCAGAGCGTCAGCGGAGCGTAGCCGCGCCGGTTGAGGAATAGGAGTGTTTGCTGCCCTTTGGCGGCCGTTTCATTGATCGCCTCGACCAGAACAGGCGATAGCCAGCGGCCTCTTTCGGGAGGATGCTTGCGTAAGTCGATCGCCTCGATCTCCGGCAGCTCGGTGCCGGAATAGCGGCTCGGCAACACGAGATGGCGATAGCGCCCTGTGCGGGCATTGACGTAGGTCTCGATCGAGGGCGTCGCAGAAGCGAGCACCACTGGGCAATGCCCCAGGCTGCCGCGCACTACGGCCATGTCGCGGGCTTGGTAATGCACCCGGTCGTCCTGTTTGTAGCCTTGGTCGTGCTCCTCGTCGACGATGATGAGGCCCAGCTCACGGTAGGGCAGGAACAGGGCCGAGCGCGCTCCGACGACGACCCGCGCCTCGCCTGTTGCCGCGGCCCGCCAGACCCTTCCACGTTCCGCTGAGGCAAGCGCCGAATGCCACTCGACGGGCTTGCAGCCAAAGCGTCGTTCGAAGCGGCTGAGGAACTGGCTCGTCAGTGCGATTTCCGGCAGCATGATCAGCACTTGCCGGTTCCGCTCCAGCGCCCTGGCGACGGCCTCGAAGTAGACCTCGGTTTTGCCTGAACCCGTAACGCCGTCGAGCAGCGTCACTGAGAAGTTTCCCGCATCGACGGCGGACCGTAGGGCGTGGACTGCCCGCTCCTGCTCCGGTCCGAACTGGACCGTGCTGTGCGACGGCCGCGGCACCGGATAGCGCTTTTCGGGGATAGCAACCTCGACGAGAACTCCCGCCTCGACAAGCCCATCGATCACGCCAGTGCTGCATCCCGCCTCTGCCGCCAGGGTGGCTTTCGAGCGCGCCAGCCCATCGCTCGCGATTTCGATGGCCCGCTTCCGGGCCGGCGTCATTCGGGGCGGCTCGGGTGCGCCCTCGACGATGCGGACGCCAAAGCGGGGCTTGGCCGGCTCGAACACCGCCTGCGCGCCCATCATCATCCGTACCACCATGCCGAGTGGGGCCAGTGTGTAGCGCGCAATCCATTCGGCGAACCGCAGCGATACGGTCGGCAAAGCAGGGACGTCCAGCACCTCCATGACCGGCTTCAGCTTGGAGGCGGGGACCTCCCGTTCTGAATCCGTCGCCCGGTCCCAGACCACGCCGATGCGATGCTGCGGGCCGAAGGGCACGAGCACGAACGAGCCCGGCTCGACCGTCGCGCTTCGCGGCACGAGGTAATCGTAAGTCTGGTCCAGAGCGACAGGAATAACGACGGGCAGACGCCGCAAAGCGCCGCAAGTCCCTCCATCAAGTTCCAGCAGACTGGTCAAAGGGGCACGCTGCAGATTAGAACCGACCGAAACCGGCTAACCTTGACCGAGCCCTGCGGCGGGCCAAGGGCAACAGGAGTTGATCTATGAAATTCTTCGTCGACACAGCGGACGTGGCTGTCATCAAGGAACTCGCGGCGACCGGACTGCTCGACGGCGTTACCACCAATCCCTCGCTGGTGGCAAAGGTGGGGCGGGACTTCAAAACGGTCATCCGCGAAATCTGTGAGACCGTTCCCGGCCCGGTCAGCGCGGAGGTGGCCGCGACTGACTACGACGGCATGGTCGCGGAAGGTCGTGTGCTTGCCGGCATTGCGAAGAATGTCTGCATCAAGGTGCCCCTCACTTGGGATGGCCTGAAGGCGTGCCGCACGCTCAGGTCGGAAGGGCACATGGTCAATGTCACGTTGTGCTTCTCGGCGAACCAGGCGCTGCTTGCCGCGAAGGCGGGTGCGACGTTCGTTTCGCCCTTCATCGGTCGCCTCGACGATATCGGCCTCGACGGCATCGAGCTCGTGCGCGAAATCCGCGCCATCTTCGATAACTACACCGAGTTGACAACGGAAATTCTCGCCGCCTCTATCCGCACGGTGAATCACGTCAAGCACGCGGCCATGATTGGCGCGGACGTGGTCACCGTCCCGCCTGCCGTTCTCCAGTCACTCGTCAAACACCCGCTGACGGACATTGGTCTTCGCCAGTTCGTTGCTGACTGGGAGAAAACGGGGCAGAAAATCATCTAGCTATCGGAGTCCAAGGTGTCCGGATTTCTGCCAGGTGTCGGACACCGAAGAAGTCAAGAAGCTTTGCCGCACGACTTCCCGTCTTCGCGACGAGACGTGCTTCGAGGTGAGGATATGGGGGATTTCCAGCCACTCAGAGGTATTCGCGTTGTCGAAATGAGCCACATGATCATGGGTCCATCATGTGGCATGTTCCTTGGCTTTCTTGGCGCTGAGGTCATCAAGATCGAGCCGCCCCAGGGCGACAAGACCCGCTATCTCTCTGGTATGGGAAGCCCATTCTTTCCGCTCTTCAATCGTGGCAAGAAATCAGTGCAGCTCGATACGCGGACCGAAGCGGGCCGGGAGGCGCTGCACAAGCTGCTCGCGACTGCAGACGTTTTCGTCGAGAATTTCCGGGACGATTCTTTGGCCAAGATGGGCGCGGACCTCGAGGAGCTGCGCGCGCGCTATCCCAAGCTCATCATTGCCTCCCACAAAGGTTTTCTGACAGGCCCTTATCAGCACCGTACCGCGCTTGACGAAGTGGTGCAGATGATGACTGGTCTCGCCTATATGACCGGCCCGACCGGGCGACCGCTGCGCGTCGGCTCCTCCGCCAACGACATCATGGGAGGGCTCTTCGGCGCGCTCTCGGTCGTCTCAGCGCTGCTGGAGCGGCAGTCGACGGATAAGGGCCGGGATATTCGTGTCGGCCTTTTTGAAAACTGCCTCCTGCTGGTGGCACAGCACATGGTGCAGTACGAGCTGGAAGGCGTTAACCCGCCGCCCATGCCGGAGCGCGACTTCTCCTGGCCGGTCTACGACATCTTCACCACCGCGGACGGAAAGCAGTTGTTCGTCGGCGCCGTTACCGAGGGGCAGTGGGCGACCCTTTGCGATATCCTCGGCCTCGCGGAGCTGAAGTCGGATCCGCGATTGAAGACGAAGATGGACATGATCAACGCGCGCTCCTGGACCTTGCCAATTGTGGAGCGTGCGATCGCAGGACGTCAGTCTGCCGATCTCATCAGTGCCTTTGAGGAAGCGGGAATACCCTTCGCGCCCATTGCCAAGCCGTCGGACATGTTCCAAGACCCGCACGTCATGCGGCCGGGTGGCCTTGCGACGTCGCGCTTACCGGACGGAAAAGCGTTCCGCGCCCCTTCGCTTCCGTTCGAGATCGACGGGCAAATGATGACCGGCGGCGGCGATGTTGCAGGTCTGGGTCAGCATACGGAGGAAATTTTGGGGCAGCTTGGCCTTGATGCCGAAGCAATCGCAGCGGCTCGCGGTGCGGCATCGGATAAATCATAGAAGGTATAGTTTTCCGCTGAAACGGCCAGGAATAGGCACTCGCTCACGGGAAGGAGGCGTAATGTCCAAGTTCAAAGGTTTGATAGCTGCCCTCGCAATTGCGATGGCAGGCGTACCGGGCGTCGCCGAGGCCGCAACGAAGATGCGCTGCTCGCATCAGCTACCGCCCGCGCACCACGTCGCGCAGGTGATCGAGCGTTGGGCGGAGGAGGTGCGCACGGCTTCCGAGGGCGAGCTGGATGTGCAGGTGTTCGGCTCGGACAGCCTCGTCAAGGCCAATCAGAACATCACCGCCGTTGCCAAGGGCGATATCGAGTGCGCCTTCTCCCTGAATTTCCAGTGGGGCCGGACGCTGCCGATTATGAACGTGACGGTCGCGCCTTTCGCGTTCGGCGACCTGGAAATCTGGCGCAAGTGGCCGGATTCAGAAGCGGCGAAGTTCCTCGAGGAAAAGCTGCTTGAAAAGGGCGTTCGCAATATCGCGTGGCTGTTCCAGACCAATACATCCGTATTCACGTCCAAGGGGCGTTTTCTGGTGAAGCCAGAGGATTTCAAGGGCGTGAAGCTGCGTGGGCTGAACGCGGCCTTCGATGCTGCACTAGCTGCACTTGGAGCGACGCCGACGTCGTTGCCGGGCTCCGAGGTGTATCAGGCGCTCGCCACGGGCGTGCTCGATGCAGGTCTGACCGACGTAGCAGCCGCCGTTTCGAGAAAATACTATGAGGTTCAGGACCACTTCACGGTCGTGCCGGTCATCAGTGCCTACCTGCACGGATACGTGAACCCGAAGTGGTACGACGGGCTCTCGGACAAGTCGAAGGCAGCGCTGGAAAGCGCAGGTAAGAAGGCGGCGCTTTGGGCCGTGGAGGCTTCCGAGAAGGCTGGCGCTGCGGCTCCTGATCAGCTTCGCGAGAAAGGAGTGAAGGTCCACATCGCAACGCCCGAGGAGATCAAGGCGCTCGAGGCGATCATGCGGCCAGCTTTCGACGAGAAATTCGCGACCGATCCTGATGCGCAGAAGCTGATCGAGCTCATCGGGAAAATTTGAGATGGAAGGCCTGGAGCAAGGCCAAGACAATCAGCCAACAGCGGAGGAGGTTCAGCCCTCCTCCTTGCTCGCACGTGTGGCTTCCGCTCTCGCCTGGCTCGGGGGAGCACTGAGCGCCTTGCTCGTGCTCATAATACTAGGACTTGTCACCTACGCGGTGGTGCAACGGTACGTTCTTGACCGCCCGCTGGTCTGGTCGGATCCCGTTGCAGGATATCTTGTTGTCGGGTTGATGCTGGGGACCGCTGAAGCTTTGCGGCGTGGAGACCACATCTCAATCGACCTGCTGGTCGGCCGCTTTGGCGCACGCGGCCGCCGAGTTATCGCTTATTTCTCCGATTTCGCAGTGCTGGCATTTGCTGTGGTGCTCGGCTGGAGCTGTTGGGAGCAGATCAGCTTTGCCTACGATTTCGGGTCGTTTACCGCAGATCACCTCGAAATTCCGAGCTGGATCCCGATGGCGCCGCTGCTCGCCGCCTGCGTTCTCCTTGCGCTGATGGCGGCAGCCCGCCTGCTGGATGCATTAGCGCGAGGAGCGCAGCGTTGACGGTTATTCTCGTCTTTGCGGGCTTACTTGCGCTGCTGCTCTCAGGCGTTCCGATATTCGCTGCGCTGGGACTGACGGCGACGGTCATCCTGTTGCTTTCTGAGGGCAGTGTCTCGAGCCTCGCCGAGACGACCTACAGCCATCTCGCCAACCCCGTTCTGACGACGATTCCGCTGTTCGTCTTCATGGCGCAGGTCATGATCCGCGCCAAGGTGATCGACGACCTTTACGAGACGGCGCACACTCTCGTCGGTCATATCCGCGGGGGCCTTGGCATCGCCACCGTGATGGCCTGCACGGTGTTCGCCTCGATCTCCGGCTCTTCAGTTGCGACGGCGCTTTCCATCGGCTCAACCGCCATTCCGCAGATGAAACGGTTCGGTCATTCGGAGCGGAGCGCATTGGGTGTCGTTGCCGCCGGTGGGACGCTTGGCATTCTCATTCCGCCGTCCGGGCCAATGATCCTATATGCCATCGTCTCTGAAGCTTCGATCGGCGCTCTTTTCCTCGCCGGCATCATCCCGGGGTTGCTGCTGGCTGCGCTGTTCTCGCTTTACTGTCTCATTGAGGCGGCCTTGGCCGGGCGTGCAGACAAGCCGGCCTGGGCAGGATGGCCCACCGTCTGGTCGGCTGTCCGGAGGTCGATCTGGGCGCTCATGGCTCCGCCTGTGGTGATGGGTGGCATCTACTTCGGCGTCTTTACCGCAACCGAGGCCGCCGCCGCGGGCGCGATCTACGCGCTCCTGGTTGCGGTGCTCGTGTACCGCAACTTCGGATTGGTCGACCTGTGGGCGTGTGCCTACTCCACCATGCGCACGACCATGATGGTGTTCATGATCATCGCTGCCGCCGCGATGTTCGGTTACGCAATCACCATCATCCGATTGCCTGTGGGAGTGACCGAAACGGTTGCGCAGATGGATCTCGGGCCGCTGGGCTTCATCATCGCCGTCATGGCACTGATTTTCGTGCTGGGCATGTTCCTCGAGTCCATCGCGATCATCCTCATCACGACGCCAATTCTATTGCCGACGCTGCATACGCTCGGGATCGATCCGATCTGGTATGGCGTGTTGTTGATGGTCAATCTCGAGCTGGCGATGATCACCCCTCCGGTCGGCATGAACCTCTTCGCAATCAAGGGGATTACCGGCGCACCGCTCTCCGAGATCGTGAAGGGCGCAGCGCCTTACGTGGCCATCATGATCATTGGCATGGCCATTCTCATCGCATTTCCAGAGCTTGCGACCTGGCTGCCGTTTCGCGCCGGCTTCGGGCGCTAAACACAGCCTTCCGGGCTTGCCAGCCCATTGACTTCGTTGAGCGTCCTCTTTGCGAGCGAACAAATCGCTAACTTAGCTGTCGGAGTATGGCTCGCGGCCGGACGCCTCATTGAGGAACCGCAACGTCGGCCTCGTGTTGGAGGATTATGAAGTCCGAACGCTGGAGTTGGGAGGTACGGTGAGATGGCGAAGAGGCGAAGGGACCCTGTGCGGCCGACGCAGGCTCACGAAATCAATGAGGTCGATCTTGCCCAGGACATGATGGGAAGGAATTCGCTCCAAGGCGATGACCAGGCGAACGTTCACAATCAGCGTTATGTCGAGCCAGGGGTGAACCCGGAGCCGGACAACTTGATTGAAACCTTCGAAAAAGCCGACAAGGACGTACGCGCGCGACGGGATCTCGGTAAGGGTCGGCGACACTCACCGAAGCATCCCTACAACCAGCCCCCCGAGGAATGAACGCTCATTCTCGCGCCATTTTGGCAACAGTTTTGAGGCGAACGCGCCGTTCATAGGAGCGTCCCCTTCTCAACATATTGGAAGAATATCGTGTCAGCCTTCGGATCAACTCTGGAGGATGCACGATGAATAGTCGAACGCTGATTTTAGCGGCGGTGCTCGTCATCGTGGCAATTGCCGGATACCTCTACATGATGCCGGAAGTGGAAGTAATGCAGTCAGAGCCGGCGGCGACGACCAGCGAACCGGCAACGGCAAGCGAGCCGACCACTACGGCCCCGAGCAGTGGCTCGCAGTAACGATTTCCTTGCAGTAACGATTTCCAGGAAATTATCGACCGGCACCGGAGTCTGCAGCTCGAGGCGGCTTGGTGCCGGTTGATTCATCTGGCTGCCGCAGGACCGCAGCGATGCAGGATCGGGTGCGAAGTTTGCGGCAGGTCCACGAAAACACGCGTTCGTATCAGGAAAGGGGCGATCAAGCCCTGGTGCTTGCAACTGCTGCTAGGCAGAGAGGCGGTCTAGCCGCGACTGCGGCAGGTCGCCGGTGGATTTCTGCGATTCGAGCAGGCGCTTTCCCCCATCGACATACTTGATTCGGTGCTCATTCTGTCCCACAAGCAGCACCAATCGAGGCAAGAGGGCAGGACAAGCGCAGTAATGGCCATCCTCGTCGACAAGAGCACCAAAGTCATTTGTCAGGGCATCACTGGTAGCCAGGGCACCTTCCACACCAAACAGGCCAAGGCTTACGGAACGCAGATCGTTGCCGGTGTCACACCCGGGAAGGGCGGCACCAAGCATCCTGATCCGGAGCTGGCGGACGTACCACTTTTCAATACGGTAGCGGAGGCCAAGGAGAAAACCGGCGCGACCGCCACCTCTATCTATGTGCCGCCGCCGTTCGCGGCCGATGCCATCCTCGAAGCAATTGACGCTGAAATCCCGCTCATCGTGTGCATCACGGAGGGCATTCCAGTGATGGACATGGTGAAGGTGAAGCGGGCGCTGGAAGGGTCGTCGTCGCGGCTCATCGGCCCCAACTGCCCCGGCGTGCTCACTCCGGACGAATGTAAGATCGGCATCATGCCCGGCAACATTTTCAAGCGCGGGCATGTCGGCATCGTATCGCGCTCGGGCACGCTCACCTATGAGGCCGTGAAGCAGACCTCGGATGCTGGCCTCGGCCAGTCGACGGCCGTCGGCATCGGTGGCGATCCCGTAAAGGGAACCGAGTTCATCGATGTGCTCGAGATGTTCCTCGCCGATCCGGACACGCATTCGATCATCATGATCGGTGAGATCGGAGGCTCGGCCGAGGAAGAGGCAGCCGAGTTCATCAAGAGTGAAGCCGCCAAGGGACGCAAGAAGCCGATGGCCGGGTTCATCGCCGGCGTCACGGCACCGCCGGGCCGGCGCATGGGGCATGCGGGTGCGATCATCTCCGGAGGCAAGGGCAAGGCCGAGGACAAGCTCGAAGCAATGCGGTCAGCCGGAATTGCCATTGCCGACAGCCCGGCCGCCCTTGGCACGACATTGGCAAAAGTCCTCAACGGCTGAGTAACCGGTCGGGTGGTAAGGAGTACAACCTGAGACCTCGCTCCGAGGGCCTTAAATGGACGGCGTGCCTTCACTAAATCAGGCGGTGTAATGCAGGTGCCCCAACGGGTGCGTCGCTGCGTTCGCAGCCTGCGAACGCGTAATCCGGACCAAGTGAAACGATGTCACGACAAGCTCTAAACGAGGCCTTCGCGCGAACTTCCTTCCTGCACGGTATCAATGCAGCCTACATCGAGGAGATGCAGGCGCTTTACGAGCAGAACCCTGGTGCCGTCAGCGACGAATGGCGGCTGTTCTTCCAAAGCTTGCAAGAAGAGCGGGGCGCGGTCGAAGCCGAGGTGCACGGGCCTTCATGGGCCCAGCCGCTTGAGGAGCTCACCCAGGATGGGCGGTCGGACCTCGTCGCAGCCTTGACCGGAGATTACGTGGGTGCCGAGAGGCAAATCCGCGATTGGCTTCAGGCGCGAGCGTACGCTGCGGGTTTCGACCTGTCCATGGCCGCGTTGCTCCGGGCCACTCAGGACTCCATTCGCGCCCTGATGCTGATCCGGGCCTATCGTGTGATGGGCCACCTGATTGCGGATCTTGATCCGCTCGGTCTCAGCGAGCGGAGCGTCCATCGCGAGCTGAAGCCGGAGACCTATGGCTTCACGGAGGCGGATCTCGACCGTCCGATCTTCATCGACAAGGTCCTCGGGCTCGAAACGGCGACCATTCGCCAAATCCTGAAAATCCTGCGCCGGACTTATTGCGGGCGGATCGGCGTCGAGTTCATGCACATCACCTCGCCGGCCCAGAAGGCCTGGATCCAGGAGCGGATCGAAGGCGAGGGCAAGGGCATCAAGTTCACGCCCGAAGGCCGTCGAGCGATCCTGAACAAGCTGATCGAGGCGGAGACCTTCGAGAAGTTCTGCGAGGTGAAATATACGGGCACCAAGCGTTTCGGCCTCGAAGGTGGTGAATCGATGGTGCCGGCGCTCGAGCAGATCATCAAGCGCGGCGGCCAGCTCGGCGTGAAGGAGATCGTGCTCGGGATGGCCCACCGCGGCCGGCTCAACGTGCTCGCCAATGTCATGGGCAAGCCCTATCGGGCCATCTTCCACGAATTCAAGGGTGGCTCCTTCAAGCCGGATGACGTCGAGGGTTCGGGCGACGTGAAGTACCACCTCGGTGCTTCGTCGGATCGTATCTTCGATGGTATCTCCGTGCACTTGTCACTGACGGCAAACCCGTCGCACCTGGAGAGCGTCGACCCCGTGGTGCTGGGCAAAGTCAGGGCCAAGCAGGATCAATACGGCTGCCGACCTGACGACCGCACCGCCGTGATGCCTCTTCTCATTCACGGTGACGCCGCGTTCGCCGGTCAGGGAATCGTGGCGGAATGCTTCGGCCTGTCGGGCCTCAAGGGGCATCGCACGGGCGGCTCCGTCCACTTCGTCATCAACAACCAGATCGGGTTCACGACCAACCCGCGTTACTCGCGGTCGTCGCCGTACTGCACGGATGTGGCGAAGATGGTTGAGGCGCCCATCTTCCACGTTAACGGCGATCATCCGGAAGCCGTGGTGCACGTCGCCAAGATTGCGACGGAGTTCCGCCAGCGGTTCCAGAAGCCGGTCGTGATCGACATGATCTGCTACCGGCGGCACGGGCATAACGAGGCGGACGAGCCGGCCTTCACGCAGCCGGTGATGTACAAGGCCATCAAGTCGCATCCCACGACGCTCGAGCTCTACTCGAAGCGGCTGATCGAGGAAGGCGTGGTTACGGCGGACGAGGTCGAAGAGACGCGCGCTCGATTCCGCGCCAAGCTCGAAGAGGAATACAAGGCCGCCGAAAACTATCGTCCGAACAAAGCCGATTGGTTGGACGGCCGCTGGGCGGGTTTGGATCCGAATGAAAAAGGGGATTGGCGCGGCAACACCGGCGTCGATCTCGACATGCTGCGGGACGTGGGCCGCCAGATCACGACCATTCCCGCCGACTTCAACGCGCACAGGACGGTCCGTCGGCTGCTCGAGCGGCGCCGCGAGATGATCGAGACCGGCGAGGGTATCGACTGGGCGATGGCCGAGCACTTGGCCTTCGGCACATTGCTCAAGGAAGGCTTCCCGGTGCGGCTGTCGGGCCAAGACGTGGAGCGCGGCACCTTCTCGCAACGTCACGCCGTGCTCTTCGATCAGGAGACTGCCCGGCGGTATACGCCGCTGAAGCACATCTCTCCTGACCAGGCGAGATTCGAGGTCATCAACTCGATGCTGTCAGAGCTGGCCGTGCTCGGGTTCGAGTACGGCTACAGCCTCGCCGAGCCGCACGCGCTGGTCATTTGGGAGGCGCAGTTCGGTGATTTCGCCAACGGTGCACAGGTCATTATCGACCAGTTCATCTCGTCCGGCGAACGCAAGTGGCTCAGGATGTCGGGCCTGGTAATGCTGCTGCCCCACGGCTACGAGGGGCAGGGGCCGGAGCACTCCTCCGCCCGCCTCGAGCGCTATCTGCAGCTTTCGGCTGAGGACAACTGGCAGGTCGCGAATTGCACAACCCCTGCCAACTACTTCCACATCTTGCGCCGGCAGCTTCATCGCAACTTCCGCAAGCCGCTGGTGCTGATGACGCCGAAATCGCTGCTGAGGCATAAGCGGGTTGTTTCGCACCTCGACGAGTTCGGGCCAGGCACGAGCTTCCATCGCGTGCTTTGGGACGGCGCCGACCGGAGCCATGAGCACTTCGACGCGTCTACGGTGGAGCTGAAGCCGGATAACGAGATTCGGCGTGTCGTGCTGTGCACCGGAAAGGTCTACTACGACCTTTACGAGCTGCGGGATCAGCTCGGCATCGACGACGTCTACCTGATGCGCATCGAGCAGCTCTATCCATTCCCGGCGCGCGCGCTTATGGCCGAGCTCGGGCGTTTTGTGAACGCAGAGTTCGTCTGGTGCCAGGAGGAGCCCCGGAACATGGGTGCCTGGACCTACATCGAGCCGAACCTGGAATGGGTGCTGCAACACATCCGGGCGAAGCATCTGCGGCCGCGGTACGTCGGCCGGGCTGCTGCCGCCGCGACGGCAACGGGGCAGCTTTCGCGGCATCTGCAGGAGCAGCAAACATTGGTCGAGGAAGCGCTCAAGCCATGAGCCGCGAACTCGTAAGCGATCGATAGCAAGGGCTTGAAACAGGTATGGCAGTCGAAATCCGAGTGCCGGCGCTTGGTGAGAGCGTCACCGAGGCAACGGTCGGGAAGTGGTTCAAGAAGCCGGGCGAGCCCGTCCAGGCGGATGAGGCTATCTGCGAGCTGGAAACGGAGAAGGTCACCGTAGAGGTGCCTGCGCCGGCAAGCGGTGTCTTGAGCGACATCAAGGTTCAGGAGGGCGAGACCGTTGCCGTAGGTACGGTGCTCGGGAGCATCGAGGAAGGGGCCGCGCCGGCAAAGGCCGCCCCGGCCAAGGAAAAGGCCGAAGCTGCGGCCCAACCCGCAGCGAAGCCGGCTCCTGCTCCTGCCAAAGCGGGCGAGGTGCTCGAGAAGGCTGTTGCTGAAGCCGGGGCTCCGATGCCTCCCTCGCCGGCGGCTCGCAAGATTATGGAGGAGAAGGGACTCACGGCCGAGCAGATCAGTGGCTCAGGCCGGCGTGGTCAAATTCTCAAGGAGGATGTCCTGCGGGCAGCACCGGAAGCCGAGGCCGCTCCGCCGAGGCCATCTGCGGAGACGATCGCGTTTCCGGTCTCGCGTGCCGCGCCAGCACCGGCACCGCAGATGCGTGCACCGTCGCCGCCTAGCGACGCCGCGCGCGAGGAGCGCGTGCGGATGACGCGGTTGCGCCAGACCATCGCCCGTCGCCTCAAGGAAGCGCAGAACACGGCCGCCATGCTGACGACGTTCAACGACGTCGACATGAGCGCCGTGATGAGCCTACGCGCTCAGTACAGGGACTTGTTCGAAAAGCGCCATGGCGTCCGCCTCGGCTTCATGGGCTTCTTCGTGAAGGCCTGCGTCCAGGCCCTGCGCGAAATTCCTGCGGTCAACGCCGAGATCGACGGCACGGATATCATCTACAAGAATTACTATCACATCGGCGTTGCGGTGAGCACGGACAAAGGCCTTGTCGTGCCGGTCGTGCGAGAGGCTGATCGTCTGTCCTTGGCCGAGATCGAGGCGCAGATCGCCGATTTCAGCCGCCGCGCGCGCGATGGGCGCCTCGGCATCGAGGAGATGCAGGGCGGCACGTTCTCGATTACGAATGGCGGCGTATTCGGATCCCTGCTTTCGACACCGATCCTGAACGCGCCTCAGTCCGGCATTCTCGGCATGCACCGCATCGAGGAACGGCCGGTTGTGCGCGACGGCCAGATCATCGTGCGGCCGATGATGTACCTCGCCCTCAGCTACGATCACCGGATCGTCGACGGCAAGGAGGCCGTCACATTTTTGGTGCGCGTGAAGGAATTGCTGGAGGACCCACAGCGGCTGGTGCTGGAGCTATAAATTTGGTCCCGGTGGATGCCCACAGTCGCGATCGTTGAAGGGGTGCGAATTATCTTCTATGCCGACGAGCATCCACCTCCACATTTCCACGCGAGATTTGCGGAGTATACGGCGCAGGTCAAGATTGACCCAGTAGAGATACTGAAGGGCTCACTGCCGCCGAATAAAGAAGCTGTGGTGATGAACTAGGCCAGAGCGCACCGAGATGAGCTGATCGTCGCGTGGCTCGATATGGAGGCAGGCCGAAAACCTGCAAAGATCGAATGACCGAGATCATTCGCATGAAGGCCGTGGAGCCCATCCTGTATGGAGTGCTGAAGATCACCTGGCAGGATGGATACGAGGCGATCGTCGATTTGCGCTTGGTTATTGCAGAAGGTGAGGTCTTCGAGTTCCTCCGCAAGTCTCCCGCTCGTTTCAATGACGTGAAGCTGGAGGATTACGGGCATTCCATTTTTTGGCTGGATGATGATGGCGACGAGATCGATTTCGGAAGTGACTCGCTTCGCCGTCGCGCTATTCGGCAGGCTGAAATCCTTCGCTTGGCAAGCTGAGAAAGACAACTGAGCAGATAGAGAATGACTTACGATCTCATCGTCATCGGCACCGGCCCCGGGGGATACGTGTGCGCTATCCGCGCCGCGCAGCTCGGCATGAAGGTGGCCGTGGTCGAGAAGCGGTCCACGTATGGTGGCACCTGCCTCAATATAGGGTGCATGCCGTCCAAGGCGCTCCTGCATGCATCGGAGGCCTACGCGGAGGCCAGCAACGGCTTTGCGGCAATGGGCATCAAGGTCAAGCCGGAGCTGGATCTTGCGCGCATGCACGCCTTCAAGGACGAAGGCGTGAAAGGCAACGTTGATGGCGTCGCCTTCCTGCTGAAGAAGAACAAGATTGAAGCTCATCACGGCACGGGGCGCATTCTGGCCCCCGGCAAAGTCGAAGTAACGGCCGACGACGGCGCCAAGAAAGTCATCGAGGGCAAGTCCATCGTCATCGCCACGGGCTCGGATGTAGCGAGGCTGCCTGGCATCGAGATCGACGAGAAGACCATCGTGTCTTCTACAGGTGCCCTTTCACTGCCAAAGGTGCCGAAGAGGCTGCTCGTGATCGGCGCCGGCGTCATCGGCCTCGAGCTCGGCTCCGTCTGGCGCAGGTTGGGGAGCGAGGTGCTGGTGGTCGAATATCTCGACCGCATCGTTCCCGGCATTGATGGCGAGATCGCACGTAACTTCCAGCGCATCCTCACCAAGCAGGGTTTCAAGTTCAAGCTCTCGAGCAAGGTGACGGGCGTGAAGAAGGCCAACGGCGCGCATCAGGTCACGATCGAACCGGCTGCGGGCGGTAAGGCGGAAACGGTCGAGACGGACGTCGTGCTGGTCAGCGTTGGGCGTGTTCCATACACGGAGGGGCTGGGTCTCGAGGACGTCGGCGTTCAGCTCGACAACAAGCGACGGATCGTCGTCGATGAGCGCTACCAGACGAACGTGCCGGGGATTTACGCCATCGGCGACGTGATCGCTGGCCCGATGCTGGCCCACAAGGCCGAGGAGGAAGGGGTTGCCGTCGCGGAGCTTCTGGCCGGTCAGGCTGGTCACGTGAACTACGACGTGATCCCGAACGTGATCTACACGTTCCCGGAAGTCGCATCGGTTGGCCGTTCCGAAGAGGAGCTGAAAGAGGCTGCCATCCCTTACAAGGTCGGCAAGTTCCCTTACACGGCAAATGGCCGCGCCAAGATCAATCGGACGACGGACGGTCTGGTGAAAGTGCTGGCGCATTCAGAGACGGACCGCGTCCTCGGCGTCCACATCATCGGTCCGAACGCAGGCGAGATGATAGCGGAAGCTGCCGTCCTGATGGAGTTCGGCGGGTCGGCTGAGGACCTGGCGCGCACCTGTCACGCGCATCCGACGTTGTCCGAGGCCGTCAAAGAAGCAGCCCTGGCCGTCGACAAGCGCGCCATTCACATGTGACCGCGTCTGCCGCGGGTACGATTAGCCGCGGGCCCGGGGATGCGCTGCATCGTAAACCGCGAGCAGTCGCTCCCGGTCGACCTCCGTATAAATCTGCGTGGTCGACAGAGACGCATGCCCAAGCAGCTCCTGGATCTGACGCAAGTCGGCGCCAGCGGAGAGCAAATGTGTCGCGAAGGAGTGGCGAAGTGCGTGCGGGGTGGCGGTCTCCGGCAATCCTAGCGCGGACCGCACTCGGGCAATTGCCAGCTGGATGATACGGGGCGACAGCGGCCCGCCTTTGGCACCCAGAAACAGCGGACCGTCAGGTTCGAGCGGATACGGACAGAGCTGCCGATATCGCTCGATTGCAGCGATTGCAATAGGCAGCACTGGCACGACCCGTTCCTTTCCGCCTTTGCCTATGATGCGTAGCACATCACGATCTGGCGTGGGCGCCTCTCCCGCTTTGAGGCCCAGAGCCTCGGATATGCGCAGCCCGGAGCCATAGAGTAGGAGCAACACGGCTGTATCGCGGGCCGTGATCCAGTCGAGCTCCGCCGCCATGCCTCCATCGACCAGCGCGAGCGCCTTCGGGATGGTCAAAGGCTTTGGCACGCCGTGCGGCACCTTGGGGCGGGCCACAGAATGAACGGCACGGCTCTTGATGCCAGCCTCGCTCTCCAGCCAGCGGAAGAATGAGCGCAGGGCCGACAGCGTGCGTGCGAGCGAACGGTTTGAGACCTTCTCGCGCCGGCGGCTCGCCAGAAACCCTCGAAAGGTGCGGGTATCGAGCTGCTGCAGATCAGCCACGCTTGGCGTGCGATCAAGCTGCCCGCACCAGTAGGCCAGAAACTGCCGCAAGTCACGCCCATAGGCCTCGCAGGTGAGCTGTGAATAGCCACGCTCCGCGTTCAGATGGGCTATCCAGTCGGTGACAACCTTCTCGAGGGCATTCGAGAGCGGCAGCTCATCCTGTTCGGTCGGGCTGGCCTGCATGTGCGTCGCTCCCGGACTATCATGCAGCTTGCAATCGGATGTTCGCGGTTAAGGAAGGCTTAACACGAACCACTACCGGGGATTTGCAAAGCAGAAGCAGGATAGGTTTCGCACAACTGTGCATGGGTAACCAAGCTCTGCCATGACTTCGCTTTGCGGATGCGCTACTTGATCGTACGCGCGGGCGGCGAGCGTGTTGGTATGTCGCTTTACGAGTCATTGGAGGTGTTCGTCGGAGCAGGGGTGCTTTCCCTTATGCCTGCTCTCGACTGCCCTGTCCCACCCGGTGCTGTGCAGGCCGGGGGCGATTTCTCCGTGTTCCTCCGGAAGCGCGGCGAAGGCGGGCCGATTGGCGATGTGTTGGACCGGCTGGCGCACCAAATCTGGCTCAGTCAGGACACCCGAGGCATCCAAATGCACGTCGCCGAGGAGCATGCCCGCAAGCTGGCTCCGGTGCTCGATGCCTGCCGGCCAGAAGCGGAACTCGTAAAGGCGGTTCTTGGGGGGCAGTATCCTGGTGGACCGGCTGGGGCCGCACAACAGCTCACAGCTGGGATCATCGGCCGGGCCAAGACTAGCGGGCTGCAACTGCTCGATGCGCTGTCCGAGGAGGTATGCAGTTTTCTGCTCGAGCAGCTTTTCATTCAAATTCTCGCCGATCCGCGTCTGCTTCGCGACCTGGCGCCAGCCGCGGGCGAGTTTCTGGCTGAGCGGCAAGGCTTGCCAGCACCGGCTGCGGTCGAGCCCGAATCCACGAGTAAGGAGCTTTCGGTTGCGACGCAGCCCGATGACGAGCTGGCGGAGCTAAAGAAGCGATACGGATTGTCCGACCGTGCGCTGCAGCGCTTCTCTGCCATCGCGGAGAAACAGCGCACATTATCTGCCCGCGAGGCTTGGCAGATTGCCGAGCTGGCGCAATGGCTGCAGGAGACGCGTAATCAGCTCCTGCGGCCGACGAACGAGCCGGCCGAGGTTCGCCAGCTCAAGGCCAAAGCGGCCGAGGCGTTGTTCGCCGGGGATTTCGAAGGCGCCATGGAGCTTCTGAAGGAGGTGCGCCGCAGCTTCCGGAAGGCGCGCCAGCGAACCGAGCAGCAGCTCCAGGAGCAGCTGGAGCAGCTTCGTGCAGAGCAGCATCAAGAGGCGATGGCGACGGCCGACGTCGCCGAGGTCGCCATGGCGCGCATGGATTTTCAGACCGCGGCAGAGCTCTTCGACGAGGCCGCAGAAAGCATCGGGCGCTCCGATCCGGCCGCGCGGCTCCGCTTTATGCTGCGCCGGGCCGACGCTCTCTATTACTCGGGCGAGGAAACGGGCAGCACACCTCTCCTGCGGCAGGCCGTGAATGCGTATGCCGCTGCTGCAGAATTTGCGGGCTCGAGTGGCGACGCGAAAGGTTTGGCTTCGGCCTCCCAAGGCCTAGGTAACTCCCTGCTCGCGATTGCGGACCACGAGCCCTCCAAGGCGCTCTTCGAACAGGCCAGCATCGCGTTCCGCACGGCGCTGGATGTCCTGAGCCGCGAAACAGACCCGCGTGTCTGGGCGCTGGCCCGCATTGGGCTCGGCAATGCGCTGGCTTCGATGTGTGAGGTCGGTCAGGCTTCGGCTCTAACGCTCGAGCAGGCGGCCGTGGCTTATCGTGGTGCGCTCGAGGTGTTCACGCGAGAGAACGAGCCCATGCGATGGGCCGTCACGCGGCTGAACATGTCCACCGTGCTCATCCGCCTCGGTGAGCTGAAGGACCGCCGTGAGAACTGGCTTGCGGCGGCAGCTGCCATCGTACCGGCGCTCGAGGTTTTCGAGGCTCACGGCGCCACGGCGCAGGCAGAGGCGGCACGGCGGGCGCTGAAGATGCTCCATAGCCGCTGGGACCTGCTGGAGCCGCCCACAGCGGCTGAATAAGCTTTCGGAATTAGGTCTCTTACACTTTCATTGCCGTCGAAGCACTTGCATCGAGCGAGGATCGTCTTGACCCGCTCGATGCAGTTTAATTGCGGGTGCCGCAGCTGCAGCTCAGATTTCTAGCCGGAATGCCCGCTTGAGAAAGTCCTCGCTCATGACGGTATCATCAGCGCCGCCCATGAGGCGTTGACTAAAGAGAAGCGCCACCGTCTCGGTTTTTGGATCAACGAAAAATGTCGTTCCGAAGCCGCCCCACCAACCGAATCGTCCCGGTACTGACGAAATGTCATCAGGCGCCGTAGTGATCGCGATCCCGAGGCCCCAGCCGTAGGTATCCCAAAAATTCGGGAAGAACGGCGAAACTGCTTTCTGTTCGGGCGTGATCTGGTCGCGCACCATAACCGCGACGCTTTCCTCGGAAATGATCCGCCGCCCCCGATATTCACCCTTTCCGAGCAACATGCGACCGAAAGCGAGAAAATCATCGACGGTCGAGACATGGCCACCGCCGCCGGCCTCGAACGGAGGCGGTTCGGTGAAACTCGCGCCCGAGGCAGGGTTCCAGACTGCCAGCTCGTTCGTTTCTGAATTGCGTGCGTAGCATGTCGCGAGCCTGGCAGCTTTCTCCGGCGGCACGTAGAATCCAGTATCGACCATGCCGAGCGGTTCGAAAATGCGCTCGCGCTGAAACTCGCCCAAGCTCTTTCCGCTCGCCCGCTCGACGAGCACACCCGCAACGTCCAGGCCCGTGTGATAAAGCCATCGCTCTCCTGGCTGATGGACGAGAGGAAGCGAGCCGATTCTGCGCATGAACTCGTCGGCACTGTGCCCGAACAGCTTCGGTCCGGGGCTGACTTGCAGCTCGTTCATTCGCTGCAGAAGCGGCGATCCAGTAGGGTCCGCAAATACGGCTCCGAGGCCCATCCGTAGCGTCAGGAGATCACGGACGGTAATTGGCCGGTTCGCGGGGACCGTGTCGTCAAGATCACTTTCGAGGCTGCGGATAACGCGCCGATCGGCTAATTCGGGCAGCCACTTGTCGACCGGGTCATCCAAGCCCAGCACACCTTCCTCGACCAGAATTAGCACCGACACCGCGGTGATCGGTTTTCCGATCGAGGCGACGGCGAAAATGGTGTCGCGCTGCATAGGCGCGCGCGTCTCCAGGCTCTGCATGCCGGCGACGTGGACGTGTACCTTGTCACCTTTGGCGACGAGGGCCACCAGCCCTGGCACCGAGCCGCTGGTAACATGGCGGTCGAGATCTGAATTGAGGGCACTTGGCGATTCGGAACTGCCGGTTGCGGAACTACCTCCGGGCATGGCTGCCAATGCTGCGGCGCCTGTCAAACCGGCATTGAACGCTCGTCTTGTCATCGTTGGGCCTCTTGGTCCGCCGAGGTCTGTGCTGGCATCAGGGGCATCTGTTCGATTCATCCCGCAATCCTTGCGATTGTCATTTGCCTTTTCGGCTTTGGAGCTTCAGGTCATGACAAGCTGGAACGTTGATATCAACGTAACTGGGTCTTGTCAAACATGGCACGTCGGAGGGGTTCACCTTGACGGTGGGGCCATGCGCTACCGCGAATGGGCTGCGTGGCTTGAGGGAGAGGGATGATAGGCAGCTTGGGCCGCCTATCAATGGCTGATCTGACGGGATCTGAATGTCTGGTGCGGAGGCTTTAGACTCTTTCCTGGATCACAGCCTGGAAAAGCGGCAGGGCGTGAAAGTTGCCTGCCCCGAGGAAATCGCGTTCGACCGTGGGTGGATCAACGCAGACCAGCTTGTAGCGGAGGCTCATCGATTGGGGAAAGAGCTCGTATGGGCGCTATCTTTCCCTCTCAGCAAACCTTTGCCAGTGAGAGCACCGTATGGAGGAGAACGTTGGCGCCGGCGGCACAGTCTTCCGGCGTCGCGTCCTCGAGCTCATTATGACTGATCCCATCCTTGCACGGCACGAAGATCATCGCCGTCGGGATAGTTTTTGCGAGATTGCAGGCGTCATGGCCCGCTCCCGAGATCATCCGTCGATGAGAGAGGCCCAGCGCCTTCGCTGCAGCTTCAACCTTTTCCACGATTTCGGGGGTGAAGACGACGGGCTCCTTTCGCCAGATTTGCTCGAGCGTAATCTCCACGCGGCGCCGCTCTGCAATCTCTGAAATGGCATTTCGGATTTCCGAATTCAAAGCGTCCAACGTTTCCGATTGTGGATCGCGAAACTCGAGTGTAAAGGTAATCTCGCCGGGGATAACGTTCCGCGACGGATTGGCAATTGTAGCTTGGCCGATCGTGGCCACCGCGCTCGGCCCATGATCGCGAGCAATCCGCTCGGCAGCGAGGACGATCTCGGATAACGCGCAAAGCGCGTCGCGGCGGAGCGGCATTGGTGTGGTGCCGGCGTGGCTCTCGAAGCCAACAACACGCCCATCGTACCAGATCATCCCCTGACCGCGCTCGACCACGCCGATGGTCTTGCCCTCCGCCTCGAGGATCGGGCCCTGCTCGATATGCAACTCGACGAAGGCGCCCAAGGGCACCGATCCGGACTTTTCCGGTCCGCGATAGCCGATCTCGTCGAGCGCCTCAGCAACGGTGATTCCGGCTGCGTCGCGGCGGGCCAGGATGTCGGCCGGATCGAAATCACCGACGTACGCTGCCGATGCCATCATTGCTGGCGCGAAGCGCGACCCCTCCTCGTTGGTCCAATTAACGACGGCGATCGGCGCTTCTGTTTCGATGCCGGCATCATTGAGTGCGCGAATGAGCTCCAGTCCGGCCAGTGTGCCGAGGACGCCATCGAACTTGCCGCCGGTTGGCTGCGTGTCGAGATGCGATCCACATCCGATCGGCGGAAGGTCCATGTTCCGGCCGGGCCGGATTGCGTACATCGTGCCAAGCTCATCGACCTTCACGGTGCAGCCTGCCGCCTCGCAAGCTGCGCGGAACCAGTCGCGGACCTGGCGGTCCTCCGGCCCGAGCGTCAGCCGCCGGAGCCCGCCTTTTTCCGTCCGGCCGAATGCGGCTGTTTCCATGATGGTCGACCACAGCCGTTCAGGGTTGATGCGGAGGTTGTGAGACTTGTCACTCATGGAACATCCGGCTCCGTGTCGGCAAGGTAGTCTTGCAGGTGTTCGTGCCATGGGAGGCTGCGAATGTCCACGGGCCACTCCTACGCTCTGCGGTACACTGGTCCCGGCAAGTCGCCACATGGTACGTTCTGGTCTGAAGATTTGAAGGGAGTCGAGGTGTTCGCCATGTGGAATGTCAGAGGGCTACTTGTTGGTGTTGGTCTTTCGGCCTGTGCACTTGCACTAGGTGCTGGAACGGCCGATGCCAGGATTATCTGCCGGGGACAATTTCAGATCGTCGATGGCCGGCCGATCGCAACGCCATACTGCGAAGACTCCAACGTGGCCGCGGTGGCCCGGGAGTACGGGATAGTCGTCAGCGCGCGAGAAGTGCGGAGAAATCCCGGGACAAAGGCGCGCGTATGCCGAGTCATTGGCCACGACAACCGCGTCCGGTCTGCCTGTCTCCCGTACATCAATACGGGTAAGCATCGGTGGTGGTGAGGAGGTAGCATCCGAACTGGAATGCCATGTCCGCCTCAAAGCAATTGGTGGAATCTTGAATGCGGAGCTTTAGCGAGCAGGTTCGGGTGATTGGCGCCCGGCCTGCTCATCCTTTCTGCTCAATTTTCAAGCGCCTCCTTTTTTGTCTGCATTTTCGTTGAGCCGTCCAGCGATGGCAAAAGGTACCGGGTAGGTCAGTCCGGCCGAATTGCCGTCAGCGAATAAGTGAACTCAGCCTAAGAATTATCTGCCTCTAGACCAGTCGCGCACCGCTTGCCACCGAGGGTGCTAGCCTGTGGAACCGCGGTTGTGCAGCAAACGTTAGTCTGGGCGGCCACGCAGGGGCTCGTCCGCGTCCGCACGTTTGCTCTCAACATCGGAGGCGCTCAATGGCCATTTTCGAGGACGCTTTGAAGGGAGGAAACATCGTTACCGGTTTGGCGATCGGCGTGGGAATGGTGCTCTTGGCACCCGTGCTTAAACCCTTAGTGCGCCCGGTCGCCAAGTCCGTCCTGAAGGCGGGAGTTGCCATTTACGATCAAGGCCGTACCGCGCTCGCCGAGCTCAACGAGCAAGCTGGCGATATCGTCGCCGAGGTGCGTGCGGAAATCGAGCACGAGCAGCGCATGGGTGGCAACGGCCAAGAGAGGACGGGTCAGGAGGCCAGGCCCCAGGCTACGCCGAGCTGAGGCGATGCCCCAGCCTCGCGGGGGAATGAAATAGCGGCGCCCCATTCCGGGAAGTTCTTGAGCCAGATCGATGCCCCAGCACAATCCAGTTGCCGGGAGCGGGAAATGCTTTCCCGGTGAGGCAGTCTGCGTGCGACACGCATGTCGCGGGCGCGTACGGCTCGGGGTTCGTGGCCTGAAGCGTGCCACCGAGCTCGGAGAGCTGCTTTCCACCGGACTGGGGAAAATCAACGGCGTGCGAGGCGTACGGGCCAGCACGACCACGGGCAATGTCGTCATCCTTTTCGATCCCGAGGCGGTTTCGCCTCTGGTGCTGACGCGGGTTGCCAATGCCCTGGTCAGCGGCGAGCTTGGTCCCGGCAGGGGCGGTTTGGCTGGCGCCGCCTGGCACACGATGAGTGTTCAGGCCGTTGCGGAAGGACTAATGACCTCCGCACAAGCGGGGTTGTCGCATTCGGAAGCCGCGGAGCGTCTGGCCGAGCACGGGAGGAATGTCACAGTCAGGCCGCTGGCGCGATCACGGGTGGGCATTCTCGCAGATCAGCTGAGAAGTTTCCCAGTCGCGATTTTGGCGGGCGCTGCACTCATTTCTCTGGCGACGGGGGCCTTGCTCGAAGCAGCGGCAATCGCGGCGGTGGTCGCGCTCAATTCCGCCATCGGCTACGTCAGCGAGGCTCGGGCCGAGCACATCCTTTCAAGCCTGACCGATGGACCTGAAATCCGCGCACGCACGCTTCGCGAGGGGCGCGTACACGAGCTGAGCGCGGAGGAGCTGGTTCCGGGAGACGTCATCCTCCTGCAGCGTGGGGACCTTGTTCCGGCTGACGCACGACTGGTCCAGGCGGCTGGCCTGTCCGTTAGCGAATCCGCTCTCACGGGCGAAAGCCTCCCCGTCCTAAAGACGGTGGATGCACTGCCGACCGCGGCTCTGCCGTTGGCCGACCGGACGAATATGGTCTACCGCGGCACCGTCGTGACCGGCGGCAGTGCATCCGCGATCATCGTGGCCACCGGGACGCACACGGAGTTTGGTCGCGTGCAGCGGCTCGTCGCTCATAGTCGACCACCGATGACCCCAATGCAGATCCAGATGGACCGGCTCGGCCAACAGCTCGTCTGGATGATCGGCGCCGCCCTCGGCGTCATCGTGCTTATCGGCCTGCTCAGAGGGCACAACGTCTACCGCGTCCTCCGCTCGGCTCTGGCGCTGGCGGTTGCTGCGATCCCCGAAGGTTTGCCGATGACAGCGACAGCCGCGCTCGCAAACTCCGTGCAGCGTATGCGGCAGCAGGGCATGGTCGTGCGCCGTATCGATGCCGTCGAAACGCTCGCCAGTGTCGACGTCGTCTGCTTCGACAAGACCGGCACGCTAACGTTCAACGAGATGTCGGTCGCCGAGCTGGCGAGCGGCGGCCGTAGAGTGCAGGCAGATGAACTCACCGCCCTGAAGCGAGACCGGCTGGACACCAATTTGAGGCGGCTGTTTGAGATCGCCTGTTTGTGCAGTGAGGTCGAGCTGCAGTCCGACGGAACCGGCGCAATTCGCATCGAGGGCTCAGGGACGGAAACCGCTCTCGTGCGCGCCGCCATGGACGCAGGGTTCGATCCGCGCCAGATCCGTGCAAGGCATCCGCTCTCGCGGATCCAGCACCGTTCAGAGGCCTACCGGTTCATGGCGACGCTTCACCATTCGCCGGGCGGGTCGCTGGTGGCCGTCAAGGGTGATGCCATTGAGGTCATCTCCCGCTGCAAGCAAGTGTTGGAGCCGGACGGCCAGGTTCGTTCCCTCACGGAGGGCGACCGCGCGTCCGCGGTACAGGCAAACGACGAAATGGCGAGCCGTGCGCTCAGGGTGCTGGGTTTCGCCTACGCGGAGATTATCGGTCGTTCCGACCAAATCACGGTGGAGGACTTGATCTGGGTCGGGCTGGCCGGCCTGGCCGATCCAGTGAGACCCGGAGTCGGCGAGGTTCTGAAACGGCTCGAGAAAGCAGGCGTACGGTCGATCATATTGACCGGTGATGCACCTGTTACGGCTCGTGCCGTTGCGGCCGAGATCGGACTTGGAAATGGTCGCGAGCTGCGCGTGCTTACGGCTGACGAGCTCGACCGGTTGGAGCCGGGCGAGCGGGCGAATTGCGCCGCGACGGTCGATGTCTTCGCCCGTGTCAGTCCGGCACAAAAGCTGGAGATCGTACGTGCCCTGCAAAGCTCCGGCGCGATCGTGGCAATGCTGGGCGACGGCATCAACGACAGCCCGGCGCTTCGGGCCGCACACGTCGGGCTCGCTGTCGGCCGAAATGGCCACGCGGCGGCGAGAGAGGTCGCCGACATCTTCCTGGAGGTGGAGGATCTTGGCCTGCTGCTTTGCGGTATCGAAGAAGGGCGCGCAACACAGGACAATGTTCGCAGGTCTCTGGAGTTCTTGCTCAGCACCAACAGCAGTGAGGTGCTTTGGTTATTGGCTGGCAGCGCAATCGAAAGCAGTGAGCCGCTGAGCCCAGCCCAGCTCCTCTGGATCAATCTCATCACCGACGTGTTGCCGGGAATTGCGCTCACGCTTGAGCCGCATGAGGCCGAGCTGATTGCGCGGAAGCCGCAACGGCCCGAGGTGCCGATCATCGGCTCGACGCAGCTGCCTGGATTGCTTCGGGAAAGCGGCATACTGGCTGGGTCGGCGCTGCTTTCCAGCCTGGCCGGTGCTGTCGCGTATGGCAAAGGCTCGCGACAATCACAGACGATGGCGTTTGCGAGCTTGGTCGTTTCTCAGCTGCTACACGCGCTCAACTGCCGGGCCCTTCGGCCTACAAATGGCAAGGAACAGCCGTCGTCGGCACTGGGCTGTGTCGTTTATGGATCGCTGGCTGCTCAGGGAGTCGCGACAGCGTTACCGACGACCCGGCTGCTACTCGGGCTTGTGCCTGTCGGGCCTGCAGCGATCGGTGTCGTCCTAGTGTCGGCGCTCACGTCGTTCCTGCTTCTCCGCAACGCGCGCAAGCATGCGAGAACTGGCGCTTCGCAAGGTCTGCATTTCGTGCGCGGCGCCGCAAGGTGAACTTATATCCGCGCCGGTTTCGTCCTCAGCAAATCATCGAGCGCATGCTGGATCAGGGCTGATGCGATCAGCTCGACCACATGCGCGATCACTCGTCCCGACCAGACCGCCTTGAAGATCCAAAGAATTGCGCTTGCGAGGCTTGGGCCGCCCAGCTCAATGCCGCGTTGCAGGCCTGCCTCGGCACGCTCCGAGTGTTGAGCGACGGGGTGCAAGCCCATTGCCTCGAGCCTGACGGTGCTCCAGCGGAAGTCGGGCGTGTGATGGACGACGACGCTCGCCGTTTCTGGCGTGACGCTCACGCTTTCGACGCCACTCAATGCGGAGAGCCGGCGCTTGAGCTCGGCGAAGAAGGCGTGATCGCGCCGGCGCTGCGGCACCTTGAGACGGGTACGTCGCGGCAGGCAATGAACGAAGTAGATCAAATCTCCGGAAAGCATTCGGCGCGGTTCTTTCCCTTTTTGCTTTTGCCAGCGCGACCTTTGCCAGAGTTTCTTGCAGGGTTTGTGACAGTTTCCGCGCCGAGTTGCCGCGCCTGGAGGCCAGTGAGCGAATAGGCCGAGCGGGTGCCTACGGAATTTCGGAACCAGCCGAGCGCTGTCGCGTTCCCGGTTGACCCGCCAGCTAGCGATTTCCTCCTTCGAGGTGCTCATGCCGTCCGTCATCGTTGAGCACGTTCTCCCAGGCCGAATTCGATTAAGGTTTCCTGATCGGCGCCGAGACACGGCCTTCTTCGAGCAGATCATCAGCCTTCTGAGCCAGCACCCCGCGGTCGAGGAGGCCCGAGCCAATCCGTTGACCGGCAGTCTCCTGGTTCGCCATTCCGGCCCAATTGAGGAGCTTGCCGGGATCGCTGTTCAGACGGGACTCATCGGTGCGGACACGCTCGCGGAGCTCATGAAACGACCGGTGCCGACAGGCAGCTGGGCACGCTTGTTTGTGGGCCAAGGACAGCAGCTCCCGACTGTCGCACTCGCACTGCTCGGCGTCCTCCAGATGGCCCGCGGCCGTGTTTTCGGGCCTGCCTCCGAGCTTTTCTGGCACACCCGCGAACTATGGCAGAGAGGTAGGCCATTCCCAGCCCTTGGCCTCGCGCTCCTTGGTCTAATTCAGTTGTCCCGCACAAACCTTTTCGGCTCGGCAACTTCGCTGCTCTTCTACGGTCTGATGCTGCAGAACGAGCGGCAAACCGCCAGACGCACCGCAGCTGAAGCACGCGGGACGAGCAGCTGATGATCACTCCTTGCCGGATTGACCACCAAGCATGACTTGCCGGCCTGCCTGGATGTGTGCGCGCATAACTGCGCCCGCCCAGACAGGGTCGCGATGGCTGATAGCCTCGATGATCTCGTAATGATGGGCGATTGATCGACGCAAGGCACGTGCGTCGAACCGGGCGAACGTCCGGACAACAAGCGGCAGCTCGACGACGGAGGCAATGAACGCCGCGAGCCGTTTGCTCCGGGCGGCGCTTACGATGAGCTGATGGAAACGGTCGTTGGCGGTGGTGATTGCAACGGTATCAGGCGCACTGCCGGAGAACGCGGCGCGTTCCATTTCCTCTGTCGCCTGGCGTAGTGCCGAGATCGTGACCCCATCGGCGCGCTCCGCGGCCAGCTCAGCAGCATAGCTTTCGAGGCGGATCCGAAGCTCGAAGATTTCGTCGAGATCAGTTGCGCTCCAATTCGGCACCTTCATGCCAACATGCGGTGCGAATGTCAGCACGCCTTCGCTGGCCAGCCGCCGCAACGCCTCGCGAACCGGCGTGCGGCTGAAGCCCAGCTCCGATGCCAGCTCGACCTCTCGCAGATGCGCTCCCGATGGCCAACGCCCGGACATCACGCCCTGGCGGATGGCTCGATAAGCGATGTCGGCAGCACGATGACGAGGCAGCGAGGTCACATTGATTTCCACTGGACAGAGCTAGGCATTGTATACAATCTAGCCAGGAGGCGCACAGGGGCAAGCGGGCAATAACGGCCGTTGTCGGAAGAGCATCGACGTCAAAGCCCCGGCCCAGGGACCTGTAACCCGTCCAAGGAGGAAATTGCTCATGTCAATCTTCGGAAGGATTTTCGCGGCGGCTGCGTTTGCCGCGTTGGCTTTGGGTGTACCCTTCGCAGCCCAAGCGGAGCGCATCACAGTTACGCATTGGGGCGTGCTGATGTACGGCGCGCCCTACGCCGTCGCCATTGAGAAGGGCTACTACAAAGAAGTCGGCCTGGATATCGACGGCGTGCTCACCTCAAAGGGCGGTGGCACCACCATGCGCAACGTCATGGCGGCTGAGATGCCTTATGGCGAGGTGGCTCTCGCCGCGGTCATCGCCGCTATGAACCAGGGCATCGAGCTCAAGATTGTGCACACGGGGGTGCGTACGGCCGGCGAGATCTTGTGGGTGACGACGCCCGACTCCGGCATCAACTCGGTCAAGGATCTGGCGGGCAAGAAGGTCGCCTTCACCTCTCCGAAGTCGGTGACGGACATGCTGCTGACGATGGTGCTGGACAAGCATCAGATCAAATCGGAGGCGATCTCCGCTGGTGGAATCGGTTCTGGACTGACCATGCTCGACCAGGGCGGGGTCGTGGCGGCGCCGGTCATGGATCCGATCTGGTCCAAGGTACACGAGAAGTACAAGCCAGTTTTCGCCGTGGCCGACGAGCTGCCGCCCATGGTGCAGACAGTCGGCGTGACGACGGTCGAGTTCGCCAAGAACAATCCCGATAAGATTCGCGCGCTTACAGCCGCCAGGAAGAAGGGGGTCGAGTTCGTCTACTCCAATCCGGAAGAAGCGGCCAAGATCGTCGCGAAGCACTACGAGATAGACGAAGCCCTCGCATTGCGGGCCATCAAGAACCTAAGCGAGCTCAAGTACTGGAGCGACGGCAGCTTCGAGTACGAAGGCATGGACAACATGGTGAAGGGGCTTCAGATCATCGGTGAGGTCGACGGTCCCGTGAACTGGAGCGAGATCGTCGACGAGAGCTTCGTGAAGTGATGCTCTCACAAGACGTTGCCCGGGCGGAGGCCATGCTGACCGAAATTCATGCCGAGATGCGCGGCGTCACGCGCATCTACCCGGCAGCAGATGGAAAATCGGGTTTGCATGCGCTCGGTCCGGTCGACGTGAGGCTCAGACGGGGGGAGTTTTACTCCATTATCGGCCCTTCGGGCTGCGGGAAGTCCACTTTGCTCGACGTGTTGTCGGGGTTGTCGCCTCCGACAGCCGGTGAGGTCAGGTTCGAGGGGAAGCTCGTCCACGGTCGTGTGCCCGATGGGATCGGCGTCGTCTTCCAGGAGGATGCGTCCTTTCCCTGGATGACCGTGGAGGACAACATCGCGTTCGGCTTGCGGCGGGCAGGGATGGATGCCAAGGAGGTCCGCCGCCGGCTGGACCACGCCTTGGGGCTCATGGGGTTGACAGCCTTCGCAAAGGCCTATCCCGCGCAACTTTCCGGTGGCATGCGGCAGCGGGTTTGTATTGCGCGGACGCTGGTCACGCAGCCGCGTCTGATCCTGCTCGATGAGCCGTTCGGTGCCCTCGATGCGCAGACCCGGCTCATCATGGGCGACGAGCTCCTGAAGCTCTGGCGGGAGACCGGAGCAACGGTGATGCTCATTACGCATGCTCTTGATGAGGCCGCGATGCTTTCGGATCGCATCGGCGTCATGTCGGCCCGGCCAGGTCGCATCATCGCGGAAGTGGAGACGGAGTGGCCAGCTGACCGCGACAGCCGCGTGGCCTCGGACGACCGGTTCGGTGCGATCACGGCCCGGCTTTGGTCCTACTTGCGCGAGGAATCGCTGAAGGCCATTGGGCAAGGGGCGAAGCCGTGAATCGCGTCGCGCTGCTACGGGCTCTCATCGTTGCCGGGTTCGTGCTTCTGCTGGAAGCTCTATGCCGGTTGGACGTCATTTCGCCGACGGTGATGATTCCTCCCTCGGCGATGGCGGTGCATTTGTGGAAGCTTCTCGCATCAGGGCGCGTCAACGCGGATATTGTCGAGACGCTCGGAAACGTTGTGGCCGCTTTCGCGCTGTCGGTCACGGTCGGCTTTGCATCGGGCGCAATTATTCATAGCCTGCCGCGGCTGAGGCGCGCGATCGATCCTTTCTTGGCCACCTACTACGCGCTTCCGTTCTTTGCCTTCTACCCGCTGTTCATCGTTCTGTTCGGCTTGGGGCGGCCGCCGATCATCGCCATTGGTTTCCTGTTCGGCGTCGTTGCCATGATCATCGCAACTCTCAACGGCTTCGACCGCATTCCCCGAGCGTTGATCAAGACGGCGAAAATCTACCGAATGGGTCCGGTTTCCACTGCGCTCAGAATTAAGCTGCCGAGTGCGGCACCCTATCTCTTTACCGGCGTCAAGCTCGCCATTGCCTATTCGTTCATCGGCGTTATCGCGGGCGAGTTCATCATGTCCTCGTCGGGACTTGGCTATTCCATCGCCTATGCGTTCAACAATTTCGATAACAGAACCATGTACGCCTTGATGCTGTTCGTGATCGTGCTTGTCACGATCGTGAATGCGCTGTTCTACGTGTGGGAGCAGAAATTGCTGGCGCGGCGAGGACGCTGAGCATGCGGCGGGCCTTCGATACAGTTCTGCTCATCGCTGCCGCCCTCGTGGTCTGGCATGGCCTGCATATGATCGCGCCGACGGCGCTAACCTCGCCGGCGCAAACAGTGGCGCGCGCGGTCGAAATGCTTAAGACGCCGACGTTCTGGCCGCACGTTGTGGAGACACTCACCGCATTCGGCTATTCGCTTTTATTTGCGTTTGGCGGCGGACTCCTGATCGGGCTGCTGCTCGGCCTCAATCGCACGGGTGCAAAAGTCGCCGATCCTATTCTCGTTTCGATCTATTCGTTGCCGAAAGTCACGCTCTATCCTGTCATTCTGCTGATTTTCGGCCTGGGAATGCCCGCCAAGATCGCGTTCGGAACAATTCACGGCATCATTCCGATCGCCATTTTTGCGATGAATGCCGTCCGCAATCTGGCGCCGGTTTATCTCAAGACGGCCCGAGTGCTGCACCTGAGTCGAGCGGAAACGCTGCGGACCATCGTCATTCCGGCCGCCATCCCGGAGATCGTTTCAGGGCTCCGCATCGGTTTCTCGCTGACGCTGCTGGGAGTTCTGATCGGAGAGATGTTCGCGTCGCAGCGCGGCCTCGGCTACACGATCATGAATGCGATCGGCTTGCACGATGTGCCGACGATCATGGCTGTCATCTTGCTGCTTGCGATCTTTGCGGTGCTTGCCAACGCGGTCCTGCTCTGGCTTGACCATCGTCTGCATCATCGCGCCCCTTAACTCGAGGAAAGTTCAGGAAAGGTGTCCATGAGCAAGTCTCTCGCCGCGCGACTCAAGCAACCCGGTCTCATCTCCGCGCCGGGCATATTCGACATGATCTCGGCCAAGATCGCCGACGGCATGGGGTTCGACGTTCTGTACATGACGGGCTTCGGAACGGTGGCCTCTTACCTCGGTCTGCCTGATGCGGGGCTTGCAACCTATACGGATATGGTTGGGCGCGTACGTCAGTTCGCCGAGGGGACGAAGACCCCGATAATCGCTGACGGCGACACGGGGTATGGTGGCCTGCTGAACGTCGATTTCACCGTCCGCGGTTACGAAGCGGCGGGCGCTGCGGGCATCCAGCTGGAGGACCAGGAGTATCCCAAAAAGTGCGGGCACACGCCGGGCCGTCGTGTCATTCCGCTCGAGGATGCCGTTCGCAAGATCAAGGTTGCCGCTGAAGCGAGATCCTCCAAGGATTTCCTCATCATCGCGCGCACGGACGCACGAACGTCGCTTGGGCTCGACGAGGCGCTCCGGCGCGGCGAGGCCTTCGCGAAGGCCGGCGCCGATTTGATCTTCATCGAGTCGCCCGAAAGCATTGAGGAGATGCGCCGCATTGGCGAGACCTTCGATGTGCCGCTCGTCGCCAACATGGTCGAGGGCGGTCGTACGCCTCTCCTGAGCCGCGCTGAGCTCGAGGAACTGGGCTTCAAGCTCGCCATTTTCCCAACGGCGGGCTTTCTCGCCATGGGCGCGGCTTTGAGGTCCGTCTATGGGGAAATTCTCGAAAAAGGCTCGACAAAAGAATGGAAGGGCGAACTCTATCCGTTCAACGAGTTCACCAAGCTCATGGGCTTCGAGAGAGTTTGGGAATTTGAACGGAGGCACGCGGAAGTCTAGGCCGCCTTCGACCACCGCTCGCACCTCCGCCGCAAGTGAAGAACTGTCACTGCCAGGAGCCTCGCCGGTGGCCTTTGCCGCTGGTTGAGGCTGCTGCGGCGCTCACGGTCCATCTGCGTGGAGAGACCTCAGCCGAGTGTGGGTGAACCGATGATCGATGCTTGGCTCGATTTACCCATTCCTTTGATGATCATCGTCGCAAGCCTCGTTTTCGGCGCGAGCGCGATGCTGTGCAATTGGGTCCTACATCACTCCCCAATCGCCGATTGGATCGGGGACTTTCGGGGCGTCGTGGGGCCGTTCTTTGGTGCTATTGCCGTTCTGTTCGCGCTGTTCCTGACCTTCCTTGCCTCCGACGTTTGGGAAAAGAAGAACCGCGCTTGGCATGTCGTTCAGTCCGAGAGCGACGCGCTGACGGCCTTGATCGCGCTCGCGGCTACGAACCAATCGGCTGCGAGCCAAATCAACGATGCCGTAAAGGGCTATATCACTGCGGTGATCGAGAAGGAGTGGCCACTGATGAGCCAACAGCAGAGCTCGTCCGAGGCCGCTGAGCAAATCGACCGGTTACTTCAGTCCGTGGCAGCTGCCAGTAGCAGCTACGTACCAACCGTGCACGATAAAATGTTACAAAAGGTGATTGCCGTCAGGGAAGCGCGCGCACAACGAATCTCTTTGAGCAATAACAACGCCGAAATGCTCCAATGGCTGGGTGTGGTCGTTCTTGCGTTCATGACGCAACTTGCCATCGCCATGGTGCATCTTGATCGCTCGGCGCCGCAGCGGATGGCGCTTGGACTTTTTTCGATTGCGGCCGTGTTCACGATTTGCGTCGTCGGCGCTTACGAGCGGCCGTTTGATGGCCCTCTCAGTATTTCGGCTGATCCGCTTGCCGAAATCCTCGAACAGCTCCAATCGCAGAAGGAGCCGTGAAGGACTGTTGCCCTCAGCCGGCCTCTACAGTCGGACGAATTCTTCGGCCCGGGGTTTCCGCTGACCTTATATTGGAAGAAGTCAATTAAACGCGCTCTTTGATCATCAAGATATACCAGGTTCGCCGCTCGCCGAAATTCAGAATTCACGCCAGCCAGCGCTTGCGCCGGCGGTAGTGTTTGACATTGCGATAATCCACCCGGCCAGCTCCGCCGAGATAAAATTCCTGCACGTCGGGATTCTCGGCTAGAGCTTTCGCGGTGCCACTCATCACGACGCGGCCGTTGTCGATCAAATAGGCATGATCGACGATAGCGAGCGCAGCGGTGGCGTTCTGCTCGACGAGCAGGATGCTCATGCCCGTCTCGCGCACGATCCGGGAAATGATTTCGAAAATTTCATCGACGAGAAACGGAGCCAAGCCGAGGCTCGGCTCGTCCAGCATCAGCAGCTTTGGCTCGGTCATCAAAGCACGGCCGATGGCGAGCATTTGCTGCTCGCCGCCGGAAAGATAGCCAGCCTGAGCATTGGAGCGCTGCTTCAGGCGCGGAAACCACTCGAAAACGCGCTCGGTCAATTCGTTGATCTTGGCCCGGCTGCGGTGCATTGACGTCGCGGCGATCAGGTTCTCCAGCGGCGTCAGGTGGCCGAAGACGTGACGGCCTTCGAGCACGTGAGCAATCCCGAGCCGGACCCGCTCAGGCGCCGAGAGCCCCAGCAGGTCCTGGCCGCGGAAGCGGATCTCGCCACGGGTTACCTTTCCGCGCTCCGGCGCCAGCAGGCCGGAAATGGCCTTAAGCGTCGTGCTCTTGCCGGCGCCGTTCGAGCCGAGCAGCGCGACCGCGCCTCCCTCGGCGACCTCGAGCGAGACGCCCTTGATCGCGAGGAAGACCTGATCGTACACGACCTCGATGTTTTCGAGTGTCAGCATTGATGGACGAATGGCAGCCTCAGTTCTTCTTGAACTCGGCGGCAGTCTTCTTCACGAGATCCATCACGACGTCCTGGTAAGCTGCGTACCAGTCAGTCTTCGGCACCCAGTGCTCGCCATCCCACTGCGAGATGCGACCACGGCCACCGCCTTGGTGGTCCTGCGCCGTAATGGTGAGCGGCGGGATCAGACCTTCGGCATTGAAGTCTCTGATTTCCTCCATTCCTTTCTTCAGCTTCTCAGCCGTCATCGGCTCTCCGAATTTCTCGAGTGCAATGCGAGTAGCCTCGACCACGATTGCTGACCCGGCGACGCCGACGTTGTAGTAGCTGCTTCCGACTTTTTTCTCGTCACCGGCGCCTTTGCCCTTGGCGTAGACTTCGTCGAGAATGGCTTTGATGACAGCGTTATCACGCCCATAGGCGGCGCCTTCGAAGCGCAGCACGCCCTTGGCCGCATCCTTGCCGACGATTTCGGTATCCGTTTCGGAGAGCCAAATCACGGACAGGAGCCGGTCGAGCTTGATCCCGTTGCGGATGGCATCACGCAGCGAGACGGTCTGGCCACCACCGGCACCCCAGATCACGACCCAATCCGGACCGTAGCGGCGAACAGCGGTCCAAGTCGAAGACTGCTCGTTACCCGGAGACGGGTAGAAGAATGTCTGCAGCTCGAATCCTTCCTTGTCGCGGACGGCCTCGAAAACTGGGACAGGTTCTTTGCCGAAGGGCGAGTCGATGCCGACCAGAGCAATCTTCTTGCCTTTCAGGTTTCCGCCTTCCTGATCAGCGATGTATTTCAGGATTACCGCGGCTTGCGACCAATAAAGAGCACCGGCCGGAAATACGGTCGGGAACGTCTCACCATCTGCCGCATCGGAGCGGCCGTGGAACATGGTGAGCACGTTGATCCCATCCTCTAGCGCACGCGGCACGACCGCACGGGAAACCGGAGTTGAGAAGAAGTCTACGAGAATCGCGCCATCGGCTTTGAAGCGCTCGTAGGCCTCGATGCCGCGCTGCGGCTCGTTCCCGTGATCGACGACGGTGACGTCGAATTTGTACCCGTTGATGCCGCCCCGCTCATTTATCAGGGTGAGATAGTCGCGTTGGCCCTGGCTGTATTCCGAGGTCACGAACGTGTAGACCTTCGTGAAATCCTGGGCGAAGCCGAATTTGATGACCTTTTCTTGAGCCCATCCAGGGCCGGACGCCAGCGCGAGCGCCGCGGCGCCTGCGAGTGCGGTCGTCAATCTCCTCATCGTTTCCTCCATTACCTATCCATGCCGCGTGTGGCGGAAGGGCCAAACGAGAAAGTAATTGCGCACGTTGTCGTAGATCTTGGCAAGGCCGAGCGGCTCGTAAAGCAGAAAGCCGACGATCAACGCGCCATAAAGCACGAGCGGAATATGCGAGATAATGTCCGCATAGACGGGCAGGTTGAGCGCTGCCGCGACTGTACTGACGAGGTTATTGAGAAAAATCGGCGCCAATAGCACAAGGCCCGCGCCGAAAAAGCTGCCGAGCACGCTGCCAAGGCCGCCTACGATCACCATCGCGACCGCCTGGATGGAAACTTCGAGGTGGAATTGCTCGGGCGTGACTGCGCGGTAATAGCAGAAGGCCAGCACGGCACCCGTCACACCGCCAATGAATGAGGAGCACCAGAAGGCAAGAAGTTTGTACTTGAATGGATTGACGCCGATGATCGCCGCAGCGAAATCCTTTTCTCGCACCGCGACCAGCGCCCGTCCCAGACTCGTCCGGTTCACATTGAGCAGAAATGTGGTTACGACCGCGCACACGGCGAGCGCAAACCAATAGCGGCCAGCATCTGACGTGATGGGCCACCCCAACACTGTCAGCGGCGGGGCTTGCAGCGTCGCTTGGCTGCCGCCGCTGATCGCCGGCACGTGCACGATCGTCCAGTCGACGATCGACTGCATGGCGAGCGTGGTTACTGCGAGATAGAGGCCTTTCACCCGCAGTGCCGCTGCGCCGAAGATGAAGCCGATAGCTGCAGCCGCGAGACCGGCAAGGATGAGAGAAATCTCGAATGGCACGCCTGCGCGCACGCTGTGAATCGAGGTGTACGCGCCGATGGCCATCACGGCGGCATAGCCGAGGTGAATCTGCCCAGCCCAGCCCATCAGCAGGTTGAGGCCGAGGACCGCCGTCGACCAGATGATCCAGGGAAGCAGATAGCTATTCAGCGCGAGCGGCGAGAACAGATACGGTGCGGCGATGGCAATGACCGTGATGGCTGCCAGAAGATGCCGATCGAACGGCACCGGATAGAGCCGCCGCGCGGAACGATAAGTGGTGTGACGGACGCCAGCCAGTCTGTAGAACATCACACGCGCTCGATATCTTCACGGCCGAACAAGCCGTAGGGCCGGACGATGACAGTTGCCAAGATGACAAGTGAGGCGACGACGTCCCGCGTTCCGGCAATTCCGATGCGCTCCAGATAGACGGGCGCGACATTCTCCAGAATGCCGACCACGAGGCCGGCGACGATGACTCCGGCGATGCTGTCGAGCCCACCGAGGATGGCAACCGCCAAAGCCTTGATAAGCAGCAGCGACAGCGTCCAGTCGACGCCCTGAATGGAGCCCCAGAGGATGCCTGCCGCGGCGGCCGCGACGCCAGCGAGGCCCCACGAGATTCCGATCGCCCGCTCGACAGGAATGCCTACCGACCACGAGGCAGTCTGATCATCCGATACAGCCCGCAGCATGATGCCCTGTCGCGTGCCGAAGAACAGCGCCGCGAGGCCGACCAGCGCCAGCGCGACGATACCCGTCAGCAGATACGAGCGGTCGATGAGAATGGGACCGAGGAAGATCGGTGCCGTGTCCAGGCCGATGTCCAACGGCTTCTTCGTTGCACCGAAAATGGCCGGCAAAAGGCCGCGGAGCATAATTTCGAGGCCGAGCGTCAGCATGATGACCATGATGACCGGTTGCCCGATCATGCAGCGCAGTGCGACCCGTTCGATGCCGCGCCCGACCACGTACATCGCGACGATGCCAATGGGGATGGCAGCCCAGAGCGGGGCGCCGAGCTGGGCGGTGGCCGCCCAGGTAAGATAGGCGCCAACCATCACCATGGCGCCTTGGGCCAGGTTGGCGACGCTGGAAGCCTTGAACACGAGCACGATGCCAAGGGCCACAAGCCCATACATCAGCCCGACCAGCGCGCCGTTGATGGATAGCTCGGCCAGTTCGTAGAGGAGGTCCATGACGTTCAGTTCACCGTGTAGATGGCCAGGCGGCGTTTCAGGAAGCCAGTTGCGCCGGTTTCGTAGGTAATGAGCGTCTCGTGCTCGACGGATTCCGATCCGTCGTAGAGCGCTGCGATGATTGGGGCGTAGTGCTCGTCAATGACGTTGCGGCGCAGCTTGCGGGTGCGGGTCACCTCGCCGTCATCCGGGTCGAACTCTTTGGGCAGGTTCACGAATTTCCGGATCGCGAGAGGCTGGGGCAGCAGCTCGTTGACGTGCCGCACCACGCCAGCAATGAGTTCGTAGACCTCGGGGCGCTGTGACAGCTCGGCGTAGGAGGTGTAGGTCACGCCGTTCGTTTCGGCCCAATGGCCAACGGCACCCATGTCGATGCAGATAAGCGCCGTAAGGTAATCGCGGCCGGCACCGATGATGGCCGCGTCCTTGACGTACTGGCTGAACTTCAGCCGGTTCTCGATGTACGTCGGGATGTAGCGCTCGCCGCCTTTGGTGTAGACGACCTCGCCCACACGCCCCAGCACGATGAGGTGACCGTCATCGTCCAAGTAACCGGCGTCGCCCGTGTGCAGCCATCCACCCGCTAAGGCCTTACACGTCGCCGCCTCATCATTGAGGAAACCATCGAAAACGCTGTCTGCGCGAATGAGGATTTCCCCGTTATCGTCGATCTTGATCTCGACACCCGGCAACGGCTTGCCGACGGTGTTCAGCTTCACGTCGCCGGAGCTTTGTGCAGCTGTGAGCGCGCAATTCTCGGTCTGGCCATAGAACTGCTTCAAGTCGAGCCCCAGCGCGCGGAAGAAAAGGAAGGTATCCTCGCCAATAGCTTCGCCCGCCGTGTAGGCACGCTCGGCACGGGAAAGGCCGAGATAGTCGCGCAACGGCGCGAACATCAGAAGATCGCCGATGGCGTAGCCGATCCGGGAGAGGAGCCCAGGCTTGCGGCCTGCGTGCCGTTCTCGCTCCAGGCGGATTGCGAACGGCATGAGCCAATTGAACAACTGCCGCTTCAGCCAGGTCGATTCGGCGATGCCGACCTGCACGTGCGTGAGCATTGCATCCCAGCTGCGTGGCGATGCGAAGTACACGGTCGGTGCCACCTCGCGGAGATTGTGAAGAACGGTTTCCTGGCGCTCGGGAATGTTGATCGTGAATCGCAGCGCGATGCCGGAGGAGACGGTGAACACGAAATCACCGACCCAGGCCATCGGGAGATAGGCCATCAGCTCATCGCCGGCCCTGAAGTAATCCGCCTGCTCCGCACTGCGCGCAGCTGCAATTACCCGGCGATGCTGCAGCACGACTCCCTTCGGCTTCCCCGTCGTGCCGGAGGAATGGAGCAGCACCGCAGCGTCCGTCGGCTTGGCCCGGTTGATGAGATCATCCTTGAGCCCCGGCTCGCGGGCGAGACGTTCTGAGCCTTCACGGACGAGATCTTCCCAGGAGAGCAGGCCGGGCTCCGTGTAGTTCCACAGCCCGCGCGGGTCGTCGTAGATGATGAACTCGGGCAGTTTGGCCCGCTTCCGTAACTCGAGCAGCTTGTCGACCTGCTCTTGGTCTTCCGCGAGCGCGAACCGTGCACGGCTGTTGCCGGCGTAGTATTCGAGGTCGTCAGGCGGCACGTCGGGGTAAACCGGTGCCGGGTAGCCGCGCAGGGCCGCGGCGCTGAGCATACCGAAATAGAGCCGCGGGCGGTTGTCACCGATCACCAGAAGGCCGTCACCAGGCCGGAAACCGCGGGCGTCGAGAGCCGCCGCGAAGGCTAGGACTTCGGAGAGAACGTCGTTCCAAGTGAACTCACGCCATATTCCGCGATCCCGCTCGCGCATGGCGACGCTGGATCCATGTGTCTGCGCGTTCTTGGCAAGCAACGAGATCAGGGTGCCAGAGTCGAGCCCGACGTTCTCGCGCGGCACCGCGCCCGGATCATGCCTGGCAAGATCCAAACCCGGATCGACCGTCTCGGCCGTGCTCCCCTCAGGCCGCATGGCGCCTCTTTGTTCCGAGATAGGCCTCGATCACAGCGGGATTGGACAGCGCCTCCGCGGGCGTGCCGGATGCGATCTGCTCGCCGTAACTCAGTACGGTCATGCGATCGCACAGCGCCGAGACTACGTCCATGTGATGCTCGATGAGCAGAACGGTGAGCCCGCGCTCCTCGCGTGCATCGAGAATGAAGCGGGCCATGTACTCCTTCTCCTCCTGGTTCATGCCCGCCATGGGCTCGTCAAGGATCAGGAGACGCGGCTCGGAGACGAGCGCGCGCGCCAGCTCAATGCGCTTTTGCAAACCGAGCGGCACGACCTCGATCGGCAAGTCTCGCACGTCCTGGAGTTGCAAAAAGTCGATGGTGTCCTCCACCAACTCCCGCTGCCGGATCTCCTCAGGTTCGGCCCACACCCAATAGAACAAGCTGGCCAGAGCCGAGGGACGCATGTGCGTGTGACGGCCCATCATGATGTTATCGAGCACGCTCATGCCGCGGAACAGGGCAAGGTTCTGAAAGGTGCGCGCGATGCCGAGCGGCGCCACCTGATGGGGCCGGATGCCCGTAATGTCCTTTCCTTCGAAAATGATTTGGCCGCGGTCAGGGGGGTAGAAGCCGGTGATGGCGTTGACGATGGTCGTCTTGCCGGAGCCGTTCGGGCCAACGAGACCGAAGATTTCGCCCTTTTCGATGCCGAACGTGACCCCCTTTAACGCTTTGAGGCCGCCGAACGACCGCTCAAGATCGCGACACTCCAGGATCATTTGGCGCCGGCTCGCATGGAAGTTACCTCCCCGTGCCCAATATTGTTTTGCCTTATATATCCGCACGCTATTGGGCGTACTTTATGCGCGCGGCTTTGGGCGAGCAATAGCAGTCCGCTGCCGGTTTTTCATGCTGCGGAAGGTCGCGGTTCTACCCTCAGGCACGCGATGGCCAAAGCAAGAACCGCAGCGAGAGGAGCGATCCAGTATTCGGGCGACTGCAGTGTCCATAGTGTCGCCGTGCTGATGACGATCCAAAGCAGGGGAATGACCATCAGCGCCAGCCGTCCGCCCTTGGGCGATGCCGCAAGGACCGCCAGCGTCGCAAGCGCCGTTGGATCGGGCGCAATGCCAAACACTTCTGCAGAGGACCATGACCGTCCGACTGCGGGTGCAATAAGCGGATAGCCGACGAGGATTGCCGCCAACAGGACAATGGCGGCCTTGCGAGAGAAAGCAGCGGCAGAGCTGAAGCTGAACTGCTTCTTCAGCAGCCCGGCGGCAATGAGCATCAGGCCTTCGAGCGCATAGGCCGGAGCAACGTAGGGAGCTGCCCAGTTGATCGTTGCGTAGCGCACCCAGAAGAATGCCCAGCCGACCCAGATCCAAATGATACCCAGCACCACGAAGGTGAGGCGGGTCCGCACGATGCTCGGCCTGGCTAATGCGAACACCATCCCCAAACCTGCAGCGACCGTCAGGAGTTGTGCCGGCCACAGAGCATGGTTGTGCAACTCGAACAGGCGATAATAGACGCGCGGCGAGAAAAGGAGCATGTCGGAAAGGGAGTAGGTCCACCACTCCGACATCTCAGAGCTGCCTCACGTAATCCGATATGCGCTGGCGGACGGCCTCGTCGGGAAACAGGCCAGTGCCTGCCGCCATGTTCTCCAGCACGTGGTCGACGCGCGTCGTTGCCGGGATGACGCAAGTGACGGCCGGGTGCGAGATGATGAACTTCAGCAGAAGTTGCGGCCAGGTGGACGCCCCTGTCTCGGCCAGCCATGGCGGCAAAGGATGGCGCTCCACGTGCCGGATGAGCTCCTTCTGCCGGAACGGCCGATTAATGATGACGCCGATGCCGCGCTCCTGAGCGAGCGGCAGAATGCGGGATTCCACCTCTCGATCGAGCACATTGTACGTCACCTGGATGAAATCGAGCGGCTGGGTCGCCGTGACCCGCTCGAACTCACGATGACGCCGCCCTTCCGACGTGGTGATGCCGACATAGCGGATCTTTCCTTCCGCCTTCATGGCGAACAGGGTTTCGAGGTGCTCCTCCCAGGCCACCAAATTGTGTACCTGCACCAGGTCGAGCCTGGGTATGCCCCAGTAGGCCCGCGTCTGCTCAATCTGCGGCGGTCCGTTGGCCGGACGCGACGTCCACACCTTCTCCGCGGCGAAGACGGGCGGATAGCCGAGCTTTTTCAGGCCGTAGCCGATGGTCGGCTGGGAGGACGCGTACATGGGCGAGGAATCGATCATCCGACCGCCGGCCTTGAAAAATGCGGCCATCACGGCCGCGCATTCTTCAAGAAGTTCCGGATCGTTGCCGACGTTGAACGTAATCCAGGTGCCGAGGCCGACGATGGGGATCTGCTCGCCGGTCGAGGGAATGGGGCGCGTCGCAATCTCGGCAGGCTGACTTTCGAGGCGTGTTGTCCCTATCAGCCCGGACCCTAAGCCTATCGCGGTGGCGAGCGACCCTTGGAGAAATGCGCGGCGCTTTTCATCCATTCGTGGCCCTCCGCCATTCCGCTGTGGAATTCGGCGGAACTATAACGCGTGGTTGACCGGGATATCACCCCGCAGGTCGTCCGATTTCGCACTCAAGATATGCGGCACCCGATAATCCGTGCCAGTATCTTGCTTGTACGATGGCGGCATTGCGGCGCGCTATCTGAGGGTCCCTTTCACCTCGACTAAGCGAGCGCCGAATTTACGGCTTCGCGCATCTGGTCGAGCGAAAGCGGTTTGCTTATGAATCCGGCGGCAGGAATGCCCAGATCCTCCGCGGAATCGGTGCTGCCGCTGAACCCGGACATCACCAGGATGCGCAGTTGTGGCGCCGCGGCTGCCGCCCGGCTGGCGAGCTCGATCCCATCGATGCCGGGCATGTCCAGGTCTGTAATCAAGAGGTTAAAGGATCGTGGCGCAGCGGAGAACAGCTGGAAGGCCTCCTGTCCATCCGTGCATCGGATGACCTCGTGCCCATCGGCCTCGAGCGTTCGGCCGACCAGATCGAGGGTGGTGGGGTCGTCGTCCGCCAACAGAATGCGTGCCATGCTCACCTCTCCCTCGATCGCGCCTCGCTCTAAGGCTCGTCAGCTCGTTGCAAGCTGACCGACATACGGCAGCTCGCGATACCTGTGCGCGAGGTCCATCCCGTAACCTACCACAAAAACGTTCGGGCACTCGAAGGCCGCGAGATCCGCCTCGACCTGCACTGCCCGCCGGACCGGCTTGTTCAGCAGAACGCAAGTAAGCACTCGCTTTGCGCCACGGGCCGCCACCAGATCCTTGGCAAATGCCAGGGTGCGGCCCGACTCCAGAATGTCGTCCACGAGCAGCACGTTGCGGTCCTTAACATCCATCTCGATGTCTCGCAGGATCTGCACCTGGCCCGAGGACCGAGTGCTCTTGCGGTAACTCGACAGCGAGATGAAATCGACCTCGGGCTCCAGGCCCACCCGGTGCAGCGCCCGAATCAGGTCGGCCGCAAACACGAAGCTGCCCTTCAAAATGGCGACGACCAGAAGCCGCTCGAGCTTCTGCTCGGCAATTTGTGCTGCGAGCGCGTCGATCCTCGTCGCGATCTCTTCGGGCGAGAAGATGACTTCGACTTGGCCGTTTTCTTCGTTATCCGCGCTCATCCAATATCCCCGGGGTGAAACTGAGATAGCCCTGAATATCGGCCGATTAGCATACCCCCGCAACCTGAGGGCAGGGCCGATGCTGCCGCATCCCGGCTGCTAACAACCGAATAACTGTAGAAAAACGGGGTTTGGCTCCGGGTGGCTGATGCGGCCGATACGTACCAGCGCGGCCCGAAGTACACGAGCCCGCCACAATCCTACGATTGATCAGCCTCAACGCTTTTCGCATAAAGGGGCCGCGGAAATGATCCGGGGGGACATCGGCACGTGATCCGGCTGGAGAATGTGGGGCTAAGGTACGGGCGGGGGCCAGAGGTCCTGCGGGAAGTCAATTTCCACCTCAGACCTGGTTCGTTCCACTTCCTGACGGGACCATCCGGCGCGGGCAAGACCTCGTTGCTCAAGCTGCTCTTCGTCTCTTTGCTGCCGACTCGAGGAAAACTCTACATCTTCGATCAGGAGGTCAGCCGTTTAACCCCGGCGCGTAGGGCGCAGCTGAGGCGCCGAATCGGGATCGTCTTCCAAGATTTCCGTCTACTCGATCATCTGACGACCTGGGAAAACGTGGCCTTGCCATTGCGGGTGGTCGGCAAGCGCATTTCCGACTACAAGGATGACGTCACCGATCTGCTGCAATGGGTGGGGCTCGGTGATCGGATGCACGCGTTCCCGTCGGTGCTGTCGGGTGGGGAAAAGCAGCGGGCAGCTATTGCGCGTGCCGTCATCGGCAAGCCTGAGCTCCTGCTCGCTGACGAGCCGACCGGCAACGTCGACCCGCAGATGGCGCGGCGGCTGTTACGGCTTTTCGTCGAGCTGAACCGGCTCGGCACGTCGGTCGTCATCGCCACCCACGATCATCAGCTGATGCGTCAATTCAAGGCGCCACGCCTGGAGCTGCACGAGGGGCATGTCAGGATCGTATGACAGACCGGTAGCCGCGCGCCGGTACGGGCATGCTCCCGAACGCGACGAGTATGGCTACGAGCTAGCTGATCCACCCACGGGAGGACATGGCTATTCGTCTTATGAGCCGGTGACGCAACCCCCTGCATCCAGCTTGCGCCACGATACCTACGCGCCAACCAAGGGGCCTAACCGCGACCCGGCCACGATGCCGATCGTCCCCGCAGGGTCGGTGACAGGTCGCTCGCTCACCCTCGTGGTCTCGATCATGTGCTTCTTCGCCTGCCTGACCGCAGGCGCGGTCTACCTGATTAATAAGTCCGCGGCCGCATGGTTGCGGGACATCGCAAGCGAAGTGACGGTCCAGCTCGAGCCGAGCGAAATTCCCAACATGGAAGGCGCGCTGAACGACGTCGTGGCCTTCCTGAACCGGCAACCTGGGGTCCGCAACGCCCGGGCGCTCAGCATTGCAGATTCCAACGCGCTGCTTGAGCCGTGGCTTGGTCAGATCGATCTGCTGAGCACGCTGCCCGTGCCCCGGCTCGTCGCCTTGGAGCTGGACCGCAACAATCCACCTGACGTTCCTGCGCTCAGGCAGAAATTGATGGCCCAGTTCAAGGGAGTGACGCTCGACGACCATCGTCATTGGCAGCAGCAAATCCGGACTGTGACGCGATCGTTCGCGCTCGGCGGGCTGGCCATACTGCTGCTTGTCGCATCTGCCACCACGGCGATCATCATCTCGGCGACCCGGAGCGCGATGGCCTCGAACCGTGAGATCGTCGAAGTGCTGCACCTGGTGGGCGCCACCGACCGGTTCATCGCCCGCGAGTTCGAGCGCCATTTTCTATCTCTTGGCATTCGCGCTGGCCTCGTCGGGGCGATTTGCGCCATGGCGGTATTCTTCGCCATGCCAGCCTTGATGGAATTGCTCGGCGGCGGAATGGTGAGTATGGCCGACCTCCGAAGACTTGTCGGTACGGGCGTGCTCGACACACCTGGCTACGTTCTGCTGGGCTTTGTCGTGGTGGTGATTGCGGGCCTGTGCATGCTGACTTCGCGTTTTGGCGTCTATCGCATTTTGCACGCTCGGCAGTAGCGGGGATCGTCCGAAGGAGTGAGGGACTCGGGCGCAAGGATCAAGTTTGCATCTCGACGGAGGGATGCTGCATAGGACGGGAGAGTGGCCGCCCGCGGGCGACCAGAAGCATCATCCATGGCTAAGACGCGGCGAACTTGGCGGCTCTGGATCGGGTCCGGCTTGGTAGCGGCAGCACTAGTCGGCGCTGGCTTCCTATTGTTCGCCAGCGCGGCCACGCGCCCGCCGCCAGAGCTGCCACCAAAGGCCGATGGCATCGTGGCCCTGACGGGCACGCAACAGCGGATTGCGGTCGCGGCCGAGCTGCTCTCGAGGGGACAGGCCAAACGACTGCTGGTCACGGGTATCAACCGGCAAGCAACCCGTGGAGAAATCCGCCAGCTGACGGGGCTGGGCGAGGATCTGTTCGACTGCTGTGTCGACCTTGGTTACGAGGCGCAGAACACGATCGGCAACGCGGAAGAGACGTCCGCCTGGGTCAAGCAGCACGGCTTTTCCACGCTGATCGTCGTGACGTCGAGCTATCACATGCCCCGCAGCCTGGTCGAGCTGGGGCGGGTGATGCCAAAGGTGAGGCTTATTCCCTATCCGGTCGTCTCGGAGCCCTTCCGCCGCGGCGACTGGTGGACGAGACCAGGACTTGTGCGGCTCCTAGCGTATGAGTACGTAAAGTTCCTGCCGTCCGCCGCACGGTTCGCCCTTGCGCGGCTCGTCCATACCCTCGAACCGAGCGCCGTGGCGACCGTTGAGCCGCCGAGCCGCTCGTGATTTCCGAAGTCTATGCTGCGCTCCATCATCTTCGCCGTCGTCTTCTATCTCAATACGGCTGTGTTCCTGCTGCTCGGCAGCCCATTGTTGTTTGGGCCGCGCAGCTGGGCGATGGCAGCTCTGAAGCTCCATGCTCGCGTCAGCCTTTGGTGGCTCGAGAAGATCGTGGGCACGCGCATGGAGGTGAGGGGGCTGGAGCGGCTGCCGCCCGGGCCGATCCTCGTCGCGGCAAAGCATCAGTCGGCTTGGGACACGTTTGCCCTCATCCCGCTATTCCGTGATCCTGCGCTCGTGATGAAGGCGGAGCTCATGCAGATACCGTTCTACGGCTGGTTCTCGCGCAAGTTCGGCATGATTCCGATCCGGCGCGAGGCCAAGGCATCCGCGTTGCGCGAGTTGCTGCGTGAAGCGCGCGCACGGGCCGCCGCAGGTCGGGAAATCCTGATTTTCCCGGAAGGCACTCGAAGGCCGCCCGGGGCACCGCCTGACTACAAGCCCGGTCTCATGCTGCTCTACGAAGGTCTCAACGTGCCGTGCGTGCCGCTGGCCCTCAACTCCGGGCTGTTTTGGCCGCGACGGCGGCTCGAGCGTTATCCCGGGACCATCGTCGTAGAAATTCTGGAGCCGATCCCTCCCGGCTTGTCGCGGGCGGCTTTCAAGGCAGAGGTGATAGAAAGAATTGAAAGTGCCTGTGCACGGCTCAATGCGGAAGCTGCAATGGCACCCGAGCCGTCGCCAATCGCCCTCCGGTTGATGAACACAAAACAAGAACTTTCGTAGAACAAAATATTGACGCGTGCCGAGGGGGCGGCTAGCTTTGTGGGGTCCAAACGGAGTCCGTCAATGCATCCCGACCCGTTCAGCATCAGCCCCATTTCGGAGCACGTCTGGCAGCAGAAATATCGGCTCAAAGCAGCTGACGGCGAGCCGCTGGACAAGACGCTCGATGATACCTGGCTCCGTGTGGCGCGGACCGCCGCATCGGTGGAAAAGGGCGGCAGGAAGGTACGGGAGCGGTGGACCGAGCGCTATTTCAAGGCGCTTTCAAGTCTCGAGTTTCTGCCGGCCGGGCGCATCATCGCAGGCGCCGGGAGCGGTCGACAGGTTACCCTGTTCAACTGCTTCGTCATGGGCCGGATCGAGGATGACCTGAGCTCCATCTTCGAGAACGTCAAGGAAGCAGCGCTGACGATGCAGCAGGGCGGTGGCATCGGGCATGACTTCTCGACGCTCCGCCCAAAGGGGGCGCTGGTTAAAAGCATCGGGGCGGATGCTTCTGGGCCCGTCAGCTTCATGGACGTCTGGGACGCCATGTGCCGGACCATCATGTCGGCTGGCGCCCGGCGCGGCGCCATGATGGCCACCTTGAGGTGCGACCATCCGGATATCGAGGAGTTCGTCTCCGTCAAGGCAGATCCGACGCGGCTGCGTAACTTCAACCTTTCGGTGCTCGTGACGGATGGCTTCATCCAGGCGGTCCGAGAGGATCGGCCGTGGGACCTCGTTTTCGGCGGGCGCGTGTATCGCACCGTCAGGGCGCGCGAGCTGTGGGAGCGCATTATGCGCGCGACCTATGAGTACGCCGAGCCGGGTGTGATTTTCATCGATCGCGTCAACGACGAGAACAATCTCGCCTATTGCGAGCAGATTTATGCAACTAATCCGTGTGGTGAACAACCGCTCCCGCCTTACGGCGCATGCCTCCTCGGCTCGATCAATCTGGCACGGCTGGTCGACCGGCCGTTCGAGGCTGGGGCGGATGTGAACCTGGCCAAGCTCGAGGAGCAGGTGCGCCTCGCGGTTCGGCTGCTCGACGCCATCATTGACGTTTCCAATTATCCGCTCAAAGCCCAGCGCAAAGAGGCGATCGCCAAGCGGCGCATCGGGCTTGGGGTGACGGGATTGGCTGATGCCCTGATCTTTGCCGGCGCGCGCTACGGTTCACCGCGGGCTCTGTCGTTGGCAGAGACGTGGATGGCCCATATCCAGCGTGCGGCCTATCTGGCGAGCGCGGAGCTTGCTGCCGAAAAGGGCTCATTTCCGCTCTACGATGCGGAGAAGCTTCTGGCACGTCCCAGAGTGGCGAGCCTCGCGCCGGAAGTCCGGCAGGCCATTGCCGTTCATGGCTTGCGCAACGGGTGCCTCACATCCATCGCCCCAACGGGAACCATCTCTCTCCTTGCGGGGAACGTCTCGAGCGGCGTCGAGCCAGTTTTCGATTTCCGCTACAAACGCCGCGTCCTTGAGCCCGATGGCAGCCATCGGGAGATGTTGGTCGAGGACTATGCCTACGCGCTGTTCCGGTCCCGGTTCGGCGATGGCGTTTCTCTGCCGGACAGTTTCGTCACGACGGCCGAGCTGCCGCCGTCAGCACATTTGGAGATGCAGGCCGCGCTTCAGCGCCATGTCGATAGCTCCATCTCCAAGACGATCAATTGCCCCGAGGAAATCTCGTTCGAAGCCTTCCAGAACATTTATCTCGATGCGTATGACTTGGGGCTGAAGGGCTGCACGACCTTCCGTCCTAATCCGATCACCGGCGCCGTGCTGTCGAGCCGCACCATGGCAGAGCAGCCGAGCGCAGAGGACCGGGAGTCGCAGGCTGGCAAGGTCAGGCTCAAGACGACAGATGCGGCCGCAACGCAGCGCCAGATCGCCCCGCGCAGCACCGAGGACAGCGTCGTCTACATGGCCAAGCCTCTGGAGCGCGAGCCTGCTCTCGCAGGATTCACCTACAAGCTGAAATGGCCGGCGAGCGATCACGCCCTCTACATCACCATCAACGACATCGAACAGGATGGGCGGCGCAGGCCATTCGAGATCTTCATCAACACCCGCAACCTCGAGCACTATGCCTGGACGGTGGCGCTGACGCGCATGATCAGCGCGGTGTTCCGGCGCGGTGGTGATGTCAGCTTCGTCGTCGACGAGCTGAAGGCCGTGTTTGATCCACAAGGCGGGCAGTGGATGGGCGGCCGGTACGTGCCGAGCCTACTCGCCGCGATCGGCGGCATCATCGAGATGCATATGATCCGCACTGGCTTTCTGCAGAAGGAGGATGGTCAGCGGCCGTTGCTGGAGCTGAAGCAAGCCGGAGCCGAGGTGGCAGCGGCGCCGAGCAACCCCAGCACAGGTATATCGGGGGGACCGAAACAGATCCGCACCTGTCCGCGATGCAACTCGCCAGCATTTGTGCGCGAAGAGGCGTGTTGGGTCTGTCGCGACTGCGGCTACTCCCGTTGCAGCTGATCTGCGTGGAAGCAAGGCACCATCCTATTAGCCCGGACGACCTCATTCTTCAGGCCTGACCGACGCGGACTAGGCTCATGTCGCCAGACGGAAGTTCGGCTAGCTGAGAACCTGGAGTGGGGGAACTTGGCCGTCCATCGGCCGTTTCATTTGGGGATTGCAGCTCAAATAGCCGTTTAGACCAAAATTGACCTTCACAGCGCCGTCAAATGTCTGCGATGAAGCCCAACTTCTGCTGAAAATACACCTCACGTTCACTACAGTCCGGCGATAACGGCAATGTAGGGCAGGTGCCGTAAGGATGTTTTGGAGATGAGTGCGCGTATTGTCGAGTTGTCGCGAGTTGCTGCGGCCAGGGCGGCTGTTTCGCCGGAGGAAGAAGCTCGACAGGAGTCGTCCGTACAGCGGTTCCAGTTCTGGACCGGTGCTTCCGGTGAGCGCTACGTGCACTCCGTTTTCAGTCTGATCGGATGCCCGGAGCTCCCCAAAGCGGTTTACCTCCTCGTGCGCCGCGACCAGCATGACCGGCATACGGTTCTTCGCGTCGGCCGTACGAAGCACGACGCAGAATCCCTCAATCTCGCAGAGATCCGCCATCGTGGCGCGCAGCTCGGCGCCAACGAGGTCCACGTGCACTTTCTGGCCAAGAGCGACCGCGAGCGCCGGCAGATCGAGCTCGACCTGCGCGCTGCCCATTTTTCGGAGCTCAGCGCCGAGCGGACATCATCTATGCGGCACTGAGGCGCTTCAGGCCCGAGCTTCCCTACGTTGACCGGCTACGCGCCGCCCAGGCAGAGATTTGCCGCCGGTGGATGAAGCGCCGCCGCTCTCCCGGCTTCAGCCGCGGCGCTTCGATCGGCAAGTGTCGGCAGATCTTGAGCAGTGCCGCCGAACCAGGAGCCCCTCGCTCCGACCGGAAGCGGCCGAAATGACAGCCGATTAGGTTCAGTACCCTCTGCAACTCGGGTTCCCGAATACCGAGGCTTTCCAGATGCGCCAACGTGTTGATGAGATAGTCGAGGTTCGGCCCTGAGATGCCGCAGGCCCCCCGAATAAGTTCAGCCTGCCGGCGGAGATCGAGCCGCCCTGCGTAGCTCGGGTGGTGGCGCTCGACAATGTAGGCCAGCGCGAGCACCTCCCGTCCACCCTCACCATCAAGCGTCACGGGTACCAGCGTGTCGCGGTAGACACCGCTGATCTGTTCGCGGGCTGTCAGGTAGTCGAGCGTGGAGGTCCGTCGCTCCGCAGAGACACGAAACGCCAACCCGTGGCAGGCGCCACCCCGGTCGAGCCCGAGGACCAGGCCAGGACGCTTCTCGTTGCCTCGGTGGTGAGTCGAGAAGACGCAGAAGCAGCGTCTATAGCCGACGAGCGTTGCGCGGCGGACTTCCTCGTAAGCGAATCCCGGCCGCCACATCAGCGACCCATAGCCGAACACCCACAGGTCATGACCGTCGTTGCCGCGCATGTCGTGCGTCACGATCAGTCCGTCATGATCGCGAGCCGTCCTCGCGAGTGGCGAGCTTTACCTGGCGGCGGCCGAAGTCCGGCGCCGGAGTATCCTGTCCGGCCTGGATGATGCCGCGCCGAATGGCGCGGGCGGCCGAGAAGAGCTCGAACAGCTTATCGCCTTCTCCGTAACGGATGGCCCGCTGCAAGGCGATCAGGTCCTCGGAGAAGCGCCCGAGCATCTCGAGCACCGCCTCCTTGTTGTTGAGGAAGACGTCGCGCCACATCGTGGGATCGGACGAGGCGATACGCGTGAAGTCGCGGAAGCCGCCGGCCGAGAATTTGATCACCTCACTGTCGGTCACACGCTCCAAATGAGCGGCGGTGTTGACGATGTTGTAGGCGATGAGGTGTGGCACGTGGCTTGTGATCGCCAGCACCAGGTCATGATGCTCGGCCGTCATGATTTCGACGTTGCTGCCGAGCTCCTCCCAGAACCGCTGAAGACGCTTCACCGCTTCCGGGTCGGCATCTTTGGTCGGCGTGAGGATGCACCAGCGGTTGTTGAACAGCTCGGCAAACCCTGCTTCGGGACCGGAGTGCTCGGTGCCAGCGATCGGGTGCCCAGGGATGAAATGCACGCCTTCCGGCACGTGCGGCGCCACGTCACGGATCACCGCAGCCTTCACCGAGCCAACGTCCGTCAGGATGGCGCCGGGGGAAAGGTGCGGGCCGATCCTGCGCGCGATTTCTCCGCACACGCCAACCGGAACGCAGAGGATGACGAGATCGGCACCCTTCACCGCGTCGGCCGGATCCTCATAAACCTTCTCGACGAGACCCAGTCTCAGGGCGGTGGTGCGGGTGGCCTCTGACTTGGCGTTGCCGACGATGGTGCATGCCATCCCGGCACGGCGTATGGCATGACTGATCGACGAGCCGATGAGGCCGAGACCGATCAAGGCGACGCGCTTGAAATCTGAACTCGTCATCGTTCGGTCCCGGTCGTGAAATCTCTCAGCGCGGCAACCGTAGCCTTGTTCTCATCCTCAGTGCCGATGGTGATGCGGAGGGCTCCCGGCAGACCGTAGCCGCCCATTCGCCGCACGATGATGCCTCGCAACTGAAGGAATCGGTTGGCCGCCTCGGCATCCCGGCCGTCCTTCTCGGGAAAGTGCACGAGCACGAAGTTGGCCACGCTGGGTGTCACCGTCAGCCCGAGCTTCTCGATCTCCGCCGTTAGCCACGGCAACCACGTTTCGTTGTGGGCGACGGATTTCTCGACGTGTGCCCGGTCCTCCAAAGCCGCGATGCCTGCAGCAATGGCCGGCGACGACACGTTGAACGGACCACGAATGCGGTTCAGCGCGTCCGCAACTGGCTCCGGGCAATAGGCCCAGCCGAGGCGCAATGCAGCCAGGCCGTAAATCTTCGAGAACGTCCGCGTCATGACCGTATTGCCGGTCGTGGCGACGAGCTCGATGCCCGCTTCGTAGTCGTTGCGGCGCACGTATTCGCTATAGGCGGCATCAAGCACGAGAAGGACGTGATCCGGCAGCTCCCGCCGCAGCCGACGCACCTCGTCGAATGGAAGGTAAGTTCCAGTTGGATTGTTCGGATTGGCGATGAACACGATCTTCGTTTTCGGCGTGACGCACGCGAGGATCTTGTCGACGTCGGTACGAAGGTTCGTCTCCGGCGCTACGACAGGCGTTGCGCCACAGCCGAGAATGGCGATGCGGTAAACCAGAAACCCGTGCTCGGTGAAGATCCCTTCATCACCGGGCTCCAGATAAGCGTGCGCCAGAAGGTTGAGCAGCTCGTCGGAGCCTGCGCCGCAGACAATGCGATCGGGGTTGAGGCCGTGGACGCGCGCGATCGCCTGCCTCAAACCGGAGGCACTGCCGTCAGGATATCGCTCCAGGCTGTCCGCAGCTGCCTTGAACGCCTCGACAGCGGCCGGGCTGGGGCCGAGGGGGTTCTCGTTCGAGGAAAGCTTGATCGGCTTGATGTTGCCGGGCACGGTGCTCTCGCCCGGCACATAGGCTTCGATCTCCATTACGCCCCGCTTCGGGGTCGGCATTCCGCTGGCCATGACGCGTCTGCTATATCGGTGGTGGAATTCGGCAGATTGATATGCGCGGCAATCGCCGAAAGCAAACAAACGATTGATATTTCCCGGGCGACGCCCTAGCTACCGCACTCGTATCGGCGTGGGGCGGGTCTATTTCTCTTTGCTTGGGCTTAAAGCTCGCCCCAGGGCAGCTATCGAGGGATCGGCCATGAACAAGGTCAATCCACAGGACTTCGACCCCAGCATTCAGCCCCGAGTCATCGAGGCGCAGCAGCCGTCGAGCAAGGTCATGCACTTCGACGAGCCGCTGATGCTCGACTGTGGGCAGACGCTGGCGCCGTTTGATCAAGCCTATCAGACGTATGGCGAGCTGAATGCGGACAAGTCCAACGCCATCCTGGTGTGCCACGCGCTGACCGGTGACCAGCACGTGGCAAATCGACACCCCGTCACTGGCAAGCCGGGCTGGTGGGAGACGATGGTCGGCCCAGGCAAGCCGGTCGACACGAACCGTTTCTTTGTCATTTGTCCCAATATCATCGGCGGCTGCATGGGCTCCACCGGGCCTGCGTCCATCGATCCTTCAACCGGCAAGCCGTATGGCTTGAACTTTCCGGTCATCACCATTGGCGACATGGTTGACGCCCAGGTGCGCCTGATCGACCGCCTTGGCATCGACCAGCTCTTCTGTGTGATCGGCGGCTCGATGGGCGGGATGCAGGTGCTGGAGTGGGCATCCCGCTATAGCGAGCGCGTCTTTGCGGCCGTGCCGATCGCGACGGCGGCGCTGCACTCCGCTCAGAATATCGCTTTCCACGAAGTGGGCCGGCAGGCCGTGATGGCTGATCCCGACTGGTGCGGCGGCCGGTATCTCGAGTTCGGGCGCGTGCCGCGGCGGGGGCTGGCGGTGGCGCGGATGGCAGCGCACATCACCTACCTCTCGGAGGAGGCCCTGCACCGGAAGTTCGGCCGCAATCTGCAAGACCGGACGGACCGTTCATTCTCCTTCAGCGCCGACTTCCAGGTGGAGAGCTATCTGAGGCACCAGGGTATCAGTTTCGTTGATCGTTTCGATGCCAATAGCTATCTCTACATCACGCGGGCCATGGACTACTTCGACCTGGCCGCGGAGCATGGCGACGTGCTGGCGAACGCCTTCAGAGGGACGAAGACGCGATTCTGCGTCGTGTCCTTCACCAGCGACTGGCTCTATCCGACACGCGAGTCGAAGCAGATCGTGCAGGCGCTGAACGCCGTCGCCGCCAACGTATCGTTCGTGGAAATCGAGAGCGATAAAGGGCACGACGCCTTTTTGCTCGACGAGCCCGAGCTGTTCGCCACCGTCCGAGGGTTTATCAATTCCGCGGCGGCCAAGCGGGGCATTCCGCCCGCTCGCCACGGTTAAGTGCTGCGCTGTAGGAATACTGATGCTTCGGTCGCAACAGCCTTTGCAAACAACGCCCCGTGTCGACCATCTCCTCATTGCCGAGATGGTGACCGAGAACGCACGCGTGCTTGATGTCGGCTGCGGCGACGGCGCGTTGCTGGATCTGTTGATCCAGACCAAGGGGGTCGATGGCCGTGGCATCGAGATCGAGCGCGACCGCGTGAATGCCTGCGTTGCGCGCGGGTTGTCCGTCATCCAAGGCGATGCAGACCGCGATTTGGACGACTACCCGGATGACGCATTCGACTATGCCATCCTGAGCCTCACAATTCAGGCGACGCTCAGGCCGAAGACGGTTCTGCAGAATCTGCTCCGCATCGGCAGATACGCGATCGTCTCATTTCCGAACTTCGGCCATTGGCGGGTGCGGTGGCAGCTTCTGTTCACCGGCCGGATGCCGCAGACGGAGAACCTTCCGGAGCCTTGGTACGAGTCGCCCAACGCGCACTTGTGCACGATCCGGGATTTCGCGGACCTGTGTGCCAAGGTGGATGCGACGGTCGAGCGTTCAGCCGCGTTCAATTCGTCAGGCCGGCAGCTCTCGCCGCGCGCGCCGCTCATTATGCAGAATATTTTTGGTGAGAAAGCGGTGTTTCTGCTGAGGCGCCGGTCGGCGTACTGAGGGCACGATTGCCAGGCTTAGTGCGTGGAGTGGCTGCGCCAGGGGCGGTGACGAGGCGGCCGATGACACGCATGGGTGCTTTCTTCGCGACCGGTGCGGTCAGTTCCTTGTGTGCCTCGACGATAATGACGCCACCGAACCCACGAGACAGTCGCGCGCCTATACGCTCGAAGGCAGTTGCAGACCTCATCAAAACGGGCGACTCGATTGGCGGCACGAAAAGGGCGGCCGACCAGTCGAACGAGCTGAACATCGACTCACTCAGGAGCTCTTCGAGCTGGGTGCGGCTGTAAGGCCGGCCTTGACCAAAGGGTGTGCGGTCGAGCCGAGCCCAAACACCCCTGCGGTTGGGCACGATCAGCATCAGCCGTCCCTGGGGTGCGAGTACACGCCAGATCTCCCGCAGGAGCTGCCGCGGCCGGCCGGCATTTTCCAGGCAGTGAACAACGAGCAACCTGTCCACGGAGTTGTCGGGCAGTGGAAGCCGCTCATCTTCCACGAGGACGCTCAGCTTCGGCCCGATATCGGGCCAGACCAGTGCTCCCTGGCCTGTAGGCATGAAAGCGCCGATTCGAAGCGCCTCACCGCGAAAGATGCCGAGATAGGGAGTTGCAAAGCCGAGTCCGATCAGCGTCTCTCCTTGCAGCCGCCGCCAGCGGGCCCGGATACGATGAGCCAGCAGCCTCCGAACCATTAGGCCGACCGGCTTGTTATAGAAGTTCCTCAGCTCGGCGACGTCGAAATGCATGTGGTTCGCTAGACACCCGGCTTCATCAGCCGAATCCGTCAACTATGATTTCGGGATGAGGCGCTGGTGGTTGCAATCCCCGGACCCGCTGATACGTTTCGATGCCACCCACCGATGATAGTGCCATCATGGAGCTCCACCCGTGGCCAAGCTCGAAATTCACCAGTTTCTATGCCTCAGCGACAACTACGGCGTTCTAATCAGGGATGCGGAGACCGATGTGGTTGCGTCGATCGATGCACCTGAGGCAGAGGCCGTCAAGCGGGCGCTCGACGAAAAGGGCTGGCGCCTGACGCATATCCTTACCACGCATTATCACCCGGATCACACCAACGGGAATGCGCAGCTCAAGGCAGAGACCAACTGCACGATCATCGGTCCACGCGCCGAAGCCTCGAAGATACCGGGGCTGGATCAGGCCGTCGGCGAAGGGGACGTGTTCCAGCTCGGCTCATTCCAGGTCCACGTTTTCGACTGTCCGGGCCACACCGCGGGTCACATCATCTACTGGATTCCTGCCGCCGACGTGGCATTCGTCGGTGATGTTTTGTTCGCCATCGGCTGCGGACGGGTCAACGAGGCGCCATACGAGACGATGTGGCAGTCGCTTGAAAAGATCATGGCCCTGCCACCGGCGACACAGGTCTACTTCGGGCACGAGTACACGTTGTCCAATGCCAAGTTTGCCTTGACGATCGAGCCGGAGAACGAGGAGCTCCAAAAGCGCGCGAAGGAGGTCGAGCAAATGGTTGCCGCCGGGCAGCCAACATCGCCGACCCGAATCGATCTGGAGCTGGCGACCAACCCGTTCTTGAGGCCGAACAGCCCCCACATCCGTCAGCGCCTCGGCATGATGGGCGAGCCGGATTGGAAAGTGTTCGCCGAAATCCGCGAACGAAAGAACCGGTCCTGACTGTCTCGAGCCGCGTCGGTTCATCTACCGGGGCGGCTCTTCCACCGAAGTTTGACGGCTCGTCATTGTCGCGCCCCGCGCCTGTGCAAGGCTCAAGTGATTCGGGATTGGCTGCTTCGGTGGCGTTATCCACCAAAAGTACACCGCCGAGACGCGGGTAAGGCTTTGTAATTCAAGAAGAATTTGATTAGTCCTGAACCGAGGCACCGCTGCGCTTGCGGCGCTGCAGCGACTCGTAAAGAGTCCTGATTCGAGTACTCAAACGGCGGGCAGCGGGGGCTTACGAATGAAGCGTGAGACTTCAGGGCAAATCCTGAGCGCGGTCTTTGTCGACTACGACAACGTGTACCTGTCTCTGAAGCGCAGGAGCGAGGAGGCTGCAAAGCGCTTCGCCAAAGACGCCGGCGTGTGGCTCGCCGAAATCGAGAGCGGCCGCCTGATCTCTCCAACCAATAAGCTGCCCAACAACGTCCAGCGTCGGATCGTTCTTAACCGTTGCTATGGCAACCCAGTGCCGCGCCGCAACCAGAACGACAATTCGACGGACATGAACTCCTTCCCGTTCGTCAGGCACCACTTCCTGCGCGCGGGCTTCGAGGTCGTGGATTGTCCGCCGCTGACCGCCCAGCTCAAGAATTCCTCCGACATTCGCATGGTCATGGACGTCCGTGACTACCTCCATCACGAGACGTACTTTGACGAGTTCATCATTCTGTCGGGTGACGCTGATTTCACGCCCGTTCTGCACCGGCTGCGGGCCCATGCTCGGCGTACGGTCGTATTCGCCAATGACTTCACGGCGGCACCCTACGTGGCGATCGCTGACGGGGAGATTCGCGAAGCCGATCTCGTGAATGTCCTCCTGAGTGGCTCCGGGACGGAGGCAGAGGCTCCAAGTCGCTCGTCGAGCGGGAGCGACCTCCGCCGCGAGATCATGGCTGAAATCACCGGGGCTGTACGTAGCTCGGACACGCCTTTGCCATTGGAGGTTCTGGCCGAGCGTGCGACCCGAGCCTTGGGGCACGATCGGACAGTTGGGACCAACTGGGCAGGCGCTGGCAGCTTCCGCGATCTGCTCCTCCAAAGCCTGCCGGAGGGCATCCGGCTCAGCGAACAGCCGCCGTACGTCGTCTACGACGCTACGCGCAAGAGTGGTCCGGACGAATTTGCGCCGTCGCGCACTGATCGGCCGGCGGCGTTGTTGGCTCCGCGCCAGAGCCGACCTGCATCGGCGGCGGCTGCTGCCGCATCGGTGTTGGCCAAGGCGATAGAACCTTTTGGCATCTCGAGGCGGGCGACGCCTCAGCCGCCTCCACAGACGAACAATCGCACAAGCAGCCCATCGCTGACCCAATCATTTCACGATGCGATGACCGAGGCAGCGCAGTTGGGGTCACAGCGGAATCTTGCGCCACCCGCCGCCCCGCCGACACAATCCCCGCAGCCCTCGTCGCAAGGTGCTGAAGGCGCAACAGCCCTTCAGCAATCGATCGCGCGCATACATGAAGCGAGCCAAGCCCCGCCGCTGTCGCCGCCGGAGTACAGGGCGCTCTTCGAGCTGCTGGCACAGGAAATCAACACCAACGGTGTGCAAGGGGCCCAGACCGTTGCGAACGTGGCCAATCGGGCTCGCGAGCTGGGGCTCGACATTCGCAGGGAAGATGTCCGCTTCGCCCTCGACGTCGTCAGCGAAGCGGACCCGTGGTTCGAGCAGGGCGCGTCAGCAAACCTCTTCGCTGGCCGCTTCCGCAACTTCGTCGTTGCCCGCTGCCGCAGCCACGGACTCAATTTGACGTCGGACGAGATCGACCTCATCGACGCCTGGTTCACCGGCGCAGGCTCCCCGCCAGCTCCCGTTCGCCAACCTGCGCAATATCCTGGCCAAGGACATTCGCAGACCAGCAACGTGCCTCCGCCGGCATCGGCTGCAGGTCCTGAGCCCCGCGGAGGACGTTGGTGGAACCTTGGCGAGCGGCAATCGCCGCCTGTGCCCCAAGCCGGCTTGGATCACGGACCCAGTGCGGGCCAGGAACGCACGCCGTCGACCGCTTTGTCTGCTGGCGAAGGTGACTACCTGGGCAGCGATGAATTCCCGCGCATCGTGAGAACACGCCTGCGCGGTTGATGCCCGCAACTTCGGGCAAGAACGAGCGCCGACCAGCTCGAGGCTAGGCTCTGCCTAGCCTCTTCTGTCTTGATTGGGATTTGGTCTTATCCGTTTGCGCCGATCTCTTTCTTGTGAGCCTCAACCATTTCGGCGAGGCTCGTAAACCGGAACTGCGTCGTCGGCATCGATTCCGGTTTCATGGTTGCGCCAAACCCCCCGGTCGCGTGCCGCCGATGGATCCAGCATGAGGTCAGGCCCATCTGATTGGCCGGCAAATGATCGTGGAAGAGGCTTTCGGCCGTGTGGAGGATTTGGTTTTTCTCCACCCCGAGCGTCTTGAGCTTGTCCAGCATGTACTCGAAGTTCCGCAAAGACGGCTTGTAGGAGCCGATATCTTCAGCCGTGTAGATGGCGTCGAAGGTCACGCCGAGCCGCTTGTTGCTCAGCGTGAAGCTTGCGTTGTCGACGTTGGAGAGGATGACGAGCTTGTAGTGCTGCTTGAGATAGCGCAACGCTTCTACCGTGTCGGGGAAGGCAGGCCAGTTCCCAACGGAGTTTCCGTAGGCCACGCACTCGTCCCATGTGACGGACACACCCCATTCATCCGCGAGGCGCTTGTAGACGACGGCTAGCAGATCGCAGTAGCGCTTCGCGGGCGTCCAGGACTGCTGAGATGATTCGTGGCGCGCATGAGCCTCCAGAATCTCATCTCGGGAAAGCGGACGGCTGGCCCGCTTGGTCAGAGGCTCGAGGGCCTCAACCATACCGGTTTCCCAATCGATCAGGGTTCCGTAGCAGTCGAACGTGAGTGTCGAGAAATCTTTTAGGTTCATCTGTCGTCTCCAGCTTGCTGGGTGGCGTTATGTGCGAGCGCATTCGGCGGTGCAAGACGCTTGTGCAGCCTGACCATCTGAAGGACGCGGCCATTCGTGACTTGCGTATCGGCTGGTTTTGTGGTCCTAGTCTCGGCGCAATTCGCGTTCCCATCTCATAGAAAAAGAGGACCTGCGTGGCCTAAGGCCCGGAGGCCACGGACGTGCCATGAAAGTCAAGAACTCGCTCAAATCGCTACGCTCGCGCCACCGCGAGAACCGTGTGGTCCGGCGGAAAGGCCGGGTCTACGTGATCAACAAGACGCAGCGGCGCTTCAAGGCTCGCCAGGGCTGATCGTTTGCGCGCCCCTGGGGCCTTTGACGAGCCTCGATGCCGGACCTATGTTTCCGTGCATGCGCAGCTCGATCTCTGATCGCCTTATTGCCCTTGCCGCAAGCGCCTGCTTGGCGGCGGGTTTCGTGCTGGTTCCCGCGGATTCCCAGGCTCAGCTGCGGGAAGGTCCTGAACCCGAGCTAGAGTTACCCGACCTGTCGCCTCCGGAGATGGAAGGCGAGGGGGATGAAGCTCTGCCCGAGCTGCGCGAGAAATTGCCCGACAGTGCAGTCGAACGGGCCAAAATGCTCGACAACCTCTACGCCTTGTTGGCGACTGCAGAGGACGAGCACGCGGCCGACAAGACCTCCAAGGCCATCATGAGGTTGTGGGCTGTCTCGGGCAGCGACACGGTTACCGTGCTCATGGCCCGAGCAATCAAGGCCGTTAAGGAAAAGAATACGAAGCTGGCCCTCCGGATGCTCGATGAGGTGGTCGAGCAGGCACCCGACTATGCGGAAGGCTGGAGCCAGCGTGGTCACTTGCTTTACCTGGAGGGCGAAACCCATCGTGCGCTGGGAGACCTCCGGCGCGCTCTGGCGCTCGATCCGAACCATTTCCGGGCCTTGGGTGCCCTGGCACATATTCTGCGCGAGTACGGCGCGAACGAGTCGGCGCTCGAGGCCTACCGCAAGCTGCTTCAGATCCACCCGTTTGCCGATGGTGCGCAAAAGGCCGTCGACGAGCTTGAGCGGGAGGTGCGCGGCCAGGGCATCTGACGGCTGCCAGCCTGCTATTCGTGGCCGGCTTCAACGAGCTCCCTATAGAGACTTCGAATGTAATTGGCGCCTCGGCGCCAATTCACCCTTGGTCAGCTAATGGAGCCCCGTTCTCGTCGAGGTACGCCATGCGCACCATGTTCGTGGTCCCAGGTGTGCCGAGGGGGACACCGGCTGTGATGATGACCCCATCGCCCGCCGCTGCGAATTTCTCCTCAAAGGCAATTCGGCAAGCCTTGCGAACCATGTCCGCGAGGTTGGCGGGGTCGCTCGTCAGCACCGAATGAATACCCCACACCAGCGATAGCTTGCGTCCCGTCGCCAGCACGGGTGTAAGGCCTATGACCGGCAAACCCGGCCGCTCGCGAGCCACCCGGAGCGCTGTCGAGCCTGTGGCCGTGTAGCAGATGATGGCAGAGAGCTTCAGCGTCCTTGCAATCTTGTGAACGGCGGCAGCGATCGCATCAGCGCCCGTTGGCTGGGGAACCGTTGCGGTAGCATGCACAAAGTCATCGTAGCCGGGATCGTTCTCCACCTGAATGGCGATGCGGTTCATCATCTGCACCGCCTCTAAGGGGAACTGTCCAACAGCGGATTCTGCCGAGAGCATGATGGCATCCGCGCCGTCGAAAACAGCGGTTGCGACGTCGGAAACCTCAGCGCGGGTGGGCACGGGCGAAGAGATCATGCTCTCCAGCATCTGAGTTGCCACGACGACGGGCTTGCCTGCAGCGCGCGCCTTTCGCGTGATTTCCTTTTGGAGCCCTGGCACCTTCTCGATGGGCATCTCGACGCCCAGGTCGCCACGGGCAACCATGAACCCGTCGGCGTTCGCGATGATGTCATCGAGATCCGCGATGGCTGATGGTTTCTCGATCTTGGCCATGATCGAGGCCGCCTGGCCAATCAGGCGGCGGGCAAGCACTAGATCCTCACCCCGCTGGACGAAAGAAAGCGCCACCCAATCGACACCTAGGCGCAGGGCATAATCGAGATCGGCGCGGTCCTTCTCAGTGATCGGGTTGATGGGCAGGATGCTGTCCGGCGTGGCGATGCCCTTGCGGCTTGCCAACGCTCCGCCCACCAAGACCTCGGCCGTGATCTCCCGCACGCTACGGTCGACCACGCGCATCTTGAGCTTCCCGTCGTCCAGCAGGAGCGTGTGGCCTGGCTCGACCGCCTCGAAAATTTGCGGATGGGGCAAAAAGACCCGCTCCGACGTTCCAGGCTCTTCGTTGGTGTCGAACCGGAACAGCGAACCCTCGCTGACGAACGTGCGCCCGCCCTCGATCTCGCCAATTCGGAACTTCGGGCCTTGCAGGTCGCAGAGGATCCCAATCGGCCGCTTGAACTTCACCTCGGCATTTCGGACCGCCGCGTGGAGCTTGCGCGCGACCTCGTGAGTCGAATGGCTCATGTTGATGCGGAAAACATCAACGCCTGCCGCAAACAGGCGCTCGAGCATGTCCGGGTCGGACGAGGCGGGGCCGAGCGTCGCGACGATTTTGACCCTGCGATTACGCTTCATTTGCGCTCTGCTCCCGAGCTCTCGGGGTCGGAGAGGCGGATGGTCCAATCCTTGGCGTCGCCTGTGTCAACTTCGAAAAAGCCTGTCCGACGGTACCCTCTCCGCTGGCAATCAGTCACGTCCCTGATGGCGAACGACTTGTCGTGGGTGCACATGTAGTTCGTGCCGGCCCATTCGCCACCACGATCGTAGTCAATGGCATAAACGTAAATGAAGCGGCTCGGGACCGCACCTTTCAGCAAAACTTCGCATGTTTGCGCGCCGATGTTCCACCATCCTTCGGTGGCCCAGCCTTTCGCGTCCTGATATCCGATTGCTATTCCAACTCGACTGTTCGAGGCATTGCAGAGCTTGAGGTCCGCGGCCGCCGGGTGAGCGGCAAGCAACATGGCCGCCAAACACACGAGGAATCCCGTCAGGAGGGGGTGAGGGTGTTCGACCGTCCACGAAGTCGCCGGAACGCTCGCTTGCCTGTCCATTTTCATCGGGAAGTGTCGATATGTGGCATGCAGAAAAACGAATTCCTTGATCAAGGGTCGATCAGGATGGCGCGAAAATCATTGACATTGGTCTGGGTGGGACCGCTGACGACGAGGTCGCCCAACTCCCGAAAGTAAGTGGTCGAATCGTTGTTGGCCAGGAAGGTGGCGGCTTTGAGATTGCGCTCTAAAGCGCGCGCTTGAGTATCCGGTAGCACGATAGCCCCGGCCGGATCATCCGGATTTCCGGCCCCACCGTCGGCGCCGTCAGTATCGGCTGCAAGCGCAGCTATGCCAGGCGCCCCCCCGAGACTTTCCACGAGTCCCAACGCATATTCCTGGTTCGGCCCACCAGTGCCGTTGCCCCGGATTGTGACGGTAAGCTCACCACCCGACAGGATCGCGACCCGTTCACCCTTCGCGAGCCAATCACGAGCCATGGCGGCGTGAGCCTCGGCAACCTGTCGCGCCTCTCCTTCGAGTGCATCGCCCAGGAACTCGACCCGATAACCGTTGGCGCGGGCGATCTCCGCTGCGGCCTCGAGTGAGGCCTTGGGTGCCGCAACCAACTTGTACTCGGAGTTGGTGAGCGCGTCTGCACCGGGCTTAGGCGTTTCGTTCTCAGGATTCCGCAGGGCGGCATCGATTGAAGGAGGCGGCGTAATCCCGAATCGGTTGAGCACCGCACGTGCGTCGGCAAGCGTCGTCGGATCGGCTGTGGTCGGCCCGGAACCGATCGTCGCCGGATCATCGCCGGGCACGTCCGAAATCGCCAAGGTGAGAAGGCGAGCGGGATAGGCAGCGGCTGCCAGCTTGCCGCCTTTAATGCGCGAGAGGTGCTTACGGACGCAGTTGAGCTCGTGTATCCGCGCGCCGGACTTGAGCAACTCCTTGGTCAGCGCCTGCTTGGCGTCGAGGGTGATCCCCTCGGCTGGCGCTGCCCACAGGGCTGAGGCACCTCCAGATAGCAGCACGAGGACGAGGTCGTTCGGCCCAGCCTCCTGCGCCAAGCTCAATGCACGCTCGGCGGCAGCTTGGCTGGCAGCATCCGGAACAGGGTGACCCGCTTCGACCACCTCGATCAGATCGGTCTGAAGCCCGTAGCCGTGCCGGGTCGTCACGAAACCCGTTATTCGGTCGCTGAGTCCGCGCTCGCGATAGAATTGCTCGGTAGCCACGGCCATGGCTGCTGATGCCTTGCCTGCTCCGAGCACGATTATGCGTCCATTCGCAGGGGGAGGGGTGGCGGGCAGATGCGGCGGCAAGCATCGCGCAGGGTGGGCCCGTTGAACTGCCGCCTCGAACATTTCGAGCAGGATCCGGCGCTGGACCCCGGTGTTGTGCTGACGATCGTCCTTGTTCACCGGTAACCCCGCGCTCGCTCCATTCCGCGTCACAATGCCGACCAGCGCTCATCTGCGGGATTGGCTTTGCTGCGTCAAGGCTGGATGATGGGAACTGTGCAACAGCGGCGGCCCAATCAGATGAAGACTTCAGAACGCAAGATCGAGGCTCGAAGTACCGACACCTACACAATTCTACCCGGACGTGCTGACCGCGGTCTGCTTCTCCTTTGCGATCATGCCGGAAACGCATTCCCGCCCGAATACGGAACGCTCGGACTGCCGGACAGTCAGCTCAAGCGCCACATCGCCTACGATATCGGAGCCGCGGAAGTTACGCGCCGGCTTTCCGCGGCCCTCGAAGCGCCTGCCGTGATGACGCGTTACTCGCGACTACTGATCGACCCCAATCGCGGTGAGGATGACCCGACGCTGATCATGCGGCTGTCGGATGGGGCCATCGTACCGGGCAACCGCGTGATTACGCCGGAAGAGCGGGAGAAGCGCCTACGCCTCTATTATTGGCCCTACCATGATGCGATCGACAACGTGCTCGACCGCTGCTTGGCCACAGGATCTACGCCTGCGATCTTGTCCATTCACAGCTTTACGGAGAGCTGGAAGGGCATATCGCGCCCGTGGCACGTCGGTGTCTTGTACGGGGAGGACGACCGCCTCGCCGGGCCGTTTCTGGAAGCATTGTGCGCCGAGAACGATCTGATCGTCGGAGCCAACGAGCCCTATATCGGGCAGCTTGTCGGCGATACCCTGTGGCGGCACGGGACTCAGCGGGGACTGGCACACGCCATCATCGAGATCCGGCAGGATCTGATCCGCGATGAAAGGGGACAAGCGGCCTGGGCGGATCGGCTCGCGCGTATCACGCGGGACGTGCTGCCGAAAGTTGATCTGCAACCTCGGGCCATAAGCAAGGCTGCATGCGCCTAATGACAGGCCGAGAGGCGGCACCTATCTGAGACCCAGGAGCAACTCGATCGGGAGGAATGGCATGGCCATCGACGAGAAGACCAGAATAGAGCTCGAGGCTTCGGCCTTCCGCAAGCTTGTCGCGCACCTGCGTGAGCGTACGGACGTCCAGAATATCGATCTGATGAATCTCGCCGGCTTCTGCCGCAACTGCCTCGCCAACTGGTATCAGGAGGCGGCAAATGCGGCTGGCCTCCCCATGACCAAGGAAGAGGCGCGCGAGACGATCTACGGAATGCCTTACGAGGAGTGGCGTTCCAGGTACCAGAAGGAAGCAACACCCGAGCAGAAGGCGGCGTTCGAGAGATCGCATAGGCACTGAGGAGGGGGAGGGGTGAGTTGCGTGGATAAGTTCCCCCTCCGCGGCCCCTTCGCCTTGCTGTAGGCCAATCACCGCTATAGCGATTGGGCGCACGTGACGTGATCGGGACGAGAGCCACCAACCCGGCGCGCTCCAATATGGGGGATGTCAAAATGAATGGGCTCCAAGCCTCGGCGCAACAACAGCTGCGCCAGCTCGTCGAGCAGCTCGAGCGGCTCGAGGAGGAGAAGAAGGCCATTGCGGAAGACATTCGGGACAAGTTCGCCGAGGCCAAGGCGCTCGGTTTCGACGTTAAGGTGTTACGTCAGGTGCTCCGCCTGCGCAAGAAGAGCAAAACCGACCGGATGGAGGAAGAAGCTATTCTGGCGACTTATCTCCACGCTCTCGGCATGCTCGATCCAGAGCCTGAAAGCGACAGCCCAAATATCATGGCGGCCGAGTAAGATAGCGCGTTGCAGGTTGTCCCGATCGTCAGCTTAGCAACGCACGTTCGGCTGAATTAGAGCACCATTTCGAGTCAGCCCTTCCCGCTTCGTTTGCGGGATGAGGACACGCTACAAGACTCAAGCGTGCCACGGGCACTGCACGCGCGCCGAGTGGAGTGCGTACAGCATCGCAACTCCACGTATTGGCACCGCTTAGCCGCTGGTGAGCTTGGGCAGCTTGAAATTCCGCCACGCGCGGCTCAGCCATGAGCCAGTATCCTCCCGCGGCGCCAAGCCATCGGACTGGAGAAGCGCGTAAGCGTCCTTGTACCAGGGCGAGGAAGGGAAGTTGTGGCCAAGCACGGCCGCGGCCGTCTGCGCCTCCTGCTTGATGCCGAGGGCCATATACGCTTCCACCAATCGCATGAGCGCTTCTTCCACGTGCGCAGTCGTCTGATAATCAGTCACGACTGTTTTGAAGCGATTGATGGCGGCGAGGTAGTTCTTGCGCTTCAAGTAATAGCGCCCGACCTCCATTTCGTGGGCCGCGATCGAATCTTCGGCGATGCGAATGCGATTGTCGGCGTCCTTGGCGTAAGGACTATCAGGATAGCGCGCCTTCAACGTTTGCAGCTCGGCCAGCGCTTTACGAGCGTTCGTCTGGTCCCGGTTCGGACCGACCATCTCGTCGAAATAGGACGAGATGATGATGTGGTGCGCGAGTGCCGCTTCCTTCGTGCCGGGGTGCATTGTCGTGTAGCGCCGGGCAGTCGCGATCGCTTCCTGGGTCTTGCCGGCGCGATAATAGGCATATGCGGCCATGACCATGGCTCGCCGCGCTTCGGGAGAGTAGGGATGGTCCCGGTCGAGATCTTCGAATTTCTTTGCCGCGGCTTCGTATTTACCGCGGGATAACAGTTGATCCGCCTCGGCGTACATTTTGTCCGGGGGATCAGGATTGAGCAGCTTTGCGGCATCGTTGGACGAGGCGCAAGCGCTTACGAGGAGGTTAAGTGCCAACGCCATCGCCGCAGATCCGAACCGCCGAGTATCGATTATCCGTTTCAGCACCACCCCAGCCCCCAGCTCCGCGCTTTTGCAGCCGTCTCCCGTTGCGTAGGCTGCCGCGCAGGTCAACGTCGGTTCGAACAGTCGTCTCACCGGTTGCGCATAGTATGCGATTCGATTCGCCTGTTACGGCAAACCGCTGAGAGAAAAGCCGTTATCCCCCTACTTTAAAGCGGCCATTTGTGGTCGGGATGGGGCAATCGCCCGACCGGCGATCAACTTATCTGACTCCGGCCGCGAGAGGCAAAGGTGCCGTCAAAGGTCTGAAGAGTTCGGAGGCGTAGCTCACTCGGCTGCCGCCACTGCCGCCACTGGAGTGGGAAAGCGAACGAAGGGCTCGCGAACCCGCGGCGCCTCGACCAGTGTCCAAGCCGATGCGTCAGCGAACAGAGCCTTGAGCACGCTCGCATTCAAACGGTGGCCACCGCGTATCGAGCGATAGGCGCCCAGCAGCGGATAACCTGCCAAAGCCAGATCACCGACGGCATCCAGCATCTTATGACGGACGAATTCCATCGGGCAACGCAGGCCTTCGCGATTGAGGATGTGGTCGTCACCGATAGCGATCGTATTGTCCAGCGATGCGCCGAGCGCCAAGCCAGCCTTCCAGAGCTTTTCTACATCGCGCATGAAGCCGAAGGTCCGGGCGATGGCCAGCTCGTGGCGAAAAACACCGGGATTGATGTCGAAGGCTAATCTCTGGCGGCCAATGACAGGAGTATTGAACTCGATCTCAACATCCAAATGGAATCCGGAGTGCGGGCTCAACTCTCCAACGCACTCGCCCTCTTCGATTCGGATCGGCTTCAGGACTTTGATGTACTTGCGAGGCTGCGCCAGCTCGCGAATACCGACTTGATCGATTGCCTCAACAAACGGCGCAGCACTGCCGTCCATGATCGGCACTTCTTTGCTGTCGATCTCGACGTAGCAGTTGTCGATAGACAGACCACGGAGCGCGGCGAGAAGATGCTCGACTGTTCCGACCGTTACCCCGGTGTCGTCACCGATGACGGTGCAGAGGGTCAGGTTTTTGACGTGATCAACCTTTGCGGGTATTTCCGCAATAATTCGGCCACGTTTATTTACTAGGAATTTTATACCGGTATCCGGCCCAGCGGGATGGAGCGTAACGGAGACGGGGGCTCCACTGTGTACCCCCTTGCCTTGTAGTTTGATTTCACGGGCAATCGTCGTCTGTCGCGCGCCAATAAATCGCTTCGACATGTCTGCGCCGTCCCTCAATTCTCTAAGCAGTCGCAGCGACCTAAGCCGTACGTCTGCCTACCCCCGTCGTTCACAGACCTGCCGGTGCTACGCGGTCATTTATTGACTGAGACCTGGGACCAGCAGTGGGCGAACGATTTGATGTCGCGACGATAACGTGGCGCCCCGCTTGGGGACAAATCACGGTTTCTTACATACTGTTACCGCAAAGCTGCAGGCACGGCTCATGACGCGCGGTAACTCTTTGACAGGATCAGCGGCGGTTGCGCCCCCTATCAAAAAACATAGGAATTTCAACGTCTTCCGTATCGCTGCGCTCATCCCGTGAATGCTCCGATGGCATCGCATGTCGGGAAGAAGCAGCGTACCTGGGCTGGCCATGCTCTGTAACAGAGCGGTTGTTTTGTGACTCTATGTGATTGCGCTGTGACCGTTGCTCCGTACGCCACCCAGTGATTCGGCTGAATAGGCTGGGTTTCTTCGGCTCCGGCTGCGGCGCGTAGCCGTGTTGTGGTTGGCCCGCGCCAGCATTGTGCCGGCCACTCTTGGCCCAATACTCTTGCTGCGCGACGACAGGAAAATCTTCGAGCCTGGGCATTTGCGGACGCCGTCGTCCAACCTCGACCGGCGGGCCAGGCGTGAACGGCTCGACTGGGCGTGGGTTTGAGCCAGCAGCACTTTGCGGCGGCAACGGTGGCGGCACTGTGTTTGAGCCAAGTTGTGGCGGCCCTTCCTCGATCACGACATCGCCAGGGCCGTGCCAGACCTCGCGCGGCTTATGCGCAGCCGGTTGCTGAGGAGCATCCTCCTTGATGACTCGCGAGAGGACGTCCGTGAAGTGCTCCGATGCTTGGTGCCCGGAGTCCGCGTCAGGGTGACCACGATCGTTGGACGTCGCGGCATCGGCCGGAGCCAGCGAAGGAGCTGAAGATTGCGCTCGGCTGGCGGTTCGGTACGGACCTGGCGCGCTGGCCCCTGCAGGCTCCTCGGGCGCCATACCGGAAGCGACGATAGATACTCGAACGCGATCGCCGAGACTTTCATCGAAAGTCGCGCCGACAATGATGTTCGCGTCCGGATCAACCTCTTGGCGAACGCGGCTTGCAGCTTCGTCGACCTCGTAGAGCGTCAGGTCGCGACCGCCGATAATCGAGACCAGAAGCCCCTTTGCGCCGCGTAGGGAGACATCGTCGAGCAGCGGATTGGAAATTGCTTCCTCGGCCGCCATGATGGCGCGCTGATCGCCCGAGGCCTCTCCCGTGCCCATCATCGCGGTGCCCATGCCGCTCATGATTGTGCGCACGTCGGCGAAATCGAGGTTGATGAGGCCTTCCTTGACGATCAGATCCACGATGCAGGCGATGCCCGAATAGAGCACCTGATCTGCCAGCACGAACGCTTCTGCGAAGGTTGTCTTTTCGTTGGCGACCCGGAACAAGTTCTGGTTCGGAATAACGATCAGTGTGTCGACGTACTTGCGCAGTTCCTCGATACCCGCCTCCGCAATGCGCATCCGCCGCGAGCCCTCGAAGTGGAAGGGCTTTGTCACCACACCAACGGTCAGAATTCCGAGATCTTTCGCAACACGAGCGATGACGGATGCGGCTCCCGTTCCGGTGCCGCCGCCCATGCCCGCTGCAATGAAAACCATGTGAGAGCCCGAGATTTGTGCTCGGATCTCATCCACCGCTTCTTCCGCAGCGGCCTCGCCGATCTCCGGCTTGGAGCCCGCTCCCAGCCCTTCCGTGAGATTTACGCCGAGCTGGATCCGGTGCTCGGCACTCGAGGCCGACAGCGCCTGTGCGTCCGTGTTCGCGACAATGAAGGTTACGCCGGAGAGCCCGGAAGCGATCATGTTGTTGACCGCATTTCCGCCAGCGCCACCGACACCGATGACGGCAATCCGTGGTTTGAGATCGGTCACCTTCGGTAGCTGCAGTCGGATGCTCATGATGCTCCCACGTGGACGGAAGCCGCTGTGTGACAGAGCTGTTTCCACATGTCGCCTTGCTCTGTTCCGTTCAATGCCGCGGCCTCGTCTCTACCAGTTCGTTCTTCAAAAGCTGTGTCGCAGCCACTGTCCCATGCGGCCGAGATAGCTCTCCTGTGCGCCGGAGTACTGGGGAAACGCCGACCAGCTGGTGCGAATGTGCTGAGCAGCTGCGGCCAATCCGATCACGGCCGAGAATGCGGGGCCACACGAGCTGGCCGGTAGACCACCAAAGGGCTGGGGACGGGAAACACGCACTGGCCTTCCAAGTGAGTTGGCAGCGAATTCCGCGATCCCAATAAGCTGGCTCGTCCCCCCCGTCAGCACGACACGCTCCCCTGCGTAACTCGTGATGTTGCTGCGCTGCAGACGTTCGCGCACAAGTCCCAGCAACCCCTCCATCCGCGGCTGCAAGATCGAGCGCAGCCGCGCCTTGGTCGTATGATGGAGCGTCGGCTCCTCCTCGCCCGCCAGAGGATACGAGATCACCTCATGCTCATCTGAGCGAGCTGCTACAAGTGTGCCATAAAGCGCCTTGATTCGCTCGGCTTCCGCAAGAGGTGTCCTCAACTCTCGCGCAATGTCGAACGTCATGTGGTTGCCACCCACGGGCACCGAGTCCGCGAATAGGAAACGTCCGTCGGCAAACACCGAGATAGTGGTCATGCCTCCACCGATGTCGAGGCAGGTGATGCCGAGCCGCCGCTCCTCCTCGCTGGTGACCGCGAGAGCGCTTGCCAGCGGCGAGGGTATGGTCTGGCTGAGAGTGAGGTAGCAGCGCTCGATCAGCAGTACGAGATTGCGGATTGGTGCGTCATCAGCCGTGATCGCGTGCAGATCTGCCGAGAGACGGTGGCCGGCCATGCCCTTAGGATCGGTGATGCCAGCAACACCGTCGATGCGCCATCCAAGCCGGTCGAGGTAGAGAAGCAGCCGCCCATCACGCTCCGCGTAGGCTCGGCCGGCAGCGGCAACGCGCCGGATGTCGCCGTCTCGCACATAACCGCTTTCGATGTCTGCGTGAGCCACGAAATGGCTTGAGCGCATGCGCCCGCAGGCTGCGCCGACGATGACTTCTTCCAGCTGCACGCCCGCCATGCGCTCAGCCTGCGCCACCGCGGCACGCACGGACTGCTCGGCCTCGTCGAGGTCGACGACCACGCCAGCCTTTACACCGCGGGAGCGTTGATATCCGATGCCGATGACACGGTAACCCGATCCTAGGCCGCTCCGCCGAAGGCCAGCATCTCGCACCGCGATGAGGCAGCAGATCTTGCTCGTGCCTACATCGATGAGCCCAAGGACCTCGCCGGCGGATGTGTTGATTGGCATCGGATCATCTCCTGCGCAGGGTCATCCCGAGGGCTGAGCTCCGTAGCGGGAGGCGGTCTTCTGCTCCTCACTGTGCCGTGGGCGGATAACGATGCGGTCAGGTGACCGGAGGTCGATGGCGGCATAGACGCGGCCATCCAGGAGATGACGGGCGGCCGGATTCGTCATGAGCGCATTCAGCGCCTCAGTTTCGCGACCGGCCGGCAGGTGGATCTCGGTTCCGCCTGCGAGACGCAGAGTCCACCGACGCTTGGCTACTCGGACAATTTCCTCAACTCGGGCCTGCAGCGCCGGAAATCCCGCGAGAATGTTGACGATTGCGGAAGGGTCGCGCGCAGCGCCCTCTCCAGCCAGCCGAGGCAGCTTGGCTCGTATGCTGGCCGGTGCAGGCCCCAGCACGCGTCCGGTAGCGTCAATCAGAACTTCTCCGTCGGGCATGCGCCACACGGCAAATGCCTCGCGCTCCGTGACCTCGACATTGATGCTGTCCGGAAAAACGCGGGTGATCGCGGCCTGCTTGATCCAAGGCAGCTGCTCGATGCGGGCACGGGCGGCAAGGCTGTCGAAGCGCAGCAGAGAGCGCGCGTTCGCCAGATCGAGCGCGTCGAAGATGTCCCGATCAGACGTCATCCGGTGGCCAGTGAGGAACACCTGACGCACACCGAGCCCGGCGACTTCGGCAAGTCGGTCCAATTCATCGAGTACTGGACGCACCTGTCGCGCGTTCGCGCCCCAGTGCGTAAGGGCGGCAAAAGCAAGCGCGCCTGCGATGGCTGTGGTGAAGGCGGTGAGCCTGAAGCCGCGACGCCGCGAACGTGGCCGAGCCCGGGCGCTGTTAAGCACGCCGGCGGAGGCAGGCATGCTCCCGCGCCGCTGATGCGCGGACGCCCATCGATTGCTCGGAGCTCGTGCGGAGTTGAGCACCTCGGACTCTCCGTTCGCGACGCAAGAAATGCCGTGAAGTCGAGCCGGCCCCCCGCTACCGGCACTCCACACTCCAGCGTCGGCGAAAGAGGTTAATTTTTGGTTGAGCGCTGACCGCTAGGTCATTGAGCCGTCAACGGTTGCACGAGGCATCCTCGATCAGCCAG
>Ga0310827_100066_pt1 | contig 142767 bp, 134 predicted proteins | sample WT_ome_2_FD_201309 | JGI IMG/M metagenome (GOLD analysis project Ga0310827, IMG submission 201309) | Sorghum-adapted microbial communities enriched on wild type (WT) sorghum from Joint BioEnergy Institute, Emeryville, California, United... ... | reverse complement strand
GCCCAGCCGCATCGTCAGGCCGACGCGGGCGCTGAAGCCGGGGCTGTTTTCGAGGTCCAGATATTGGCGGTACTCCTTGTCGAACAGATTGTCGATGTTCACATTGATGGTTGTGTTTTCGTTCATGGCGTATTCGCCGAAGAGGTCGACGACCGTGTAGCCGCTAGTGGCCAATACGCCAGTTGGAACACGATCCTGAGCTGCAACAAAGCGCGTGCGGGTGCCTGCAACCAACTTTTCATCGAAGGCACGGAACCCTAGAGTGAGGGTGAGTTGGTCGGCTGGAATGGTGGCCAGAGGATCACCGGTATCGGCATTTTCACCCCTAATCAAGTGAGCACCAATGCCGAAGAACCAACTGCGAGCATCATACATTCCTTCGAATTCAAGGCCTTTGATCACCGCATTTGCGATATTTTCGTACCGTTGAGTTTGAACAATTAGACTTGGACGGCAATCTTCAATTTTCACGCCCGGTATGCCGCAGTAGGGCTCGCCCACTCCCACCATGTCTATATAATCGTCAACTTTATTCCGAAAGGCTACAACCTTAGCTCGGAAGGTATCGCTCTGTCGAAATAAGTTGTCGAACGAAAAATTTATTCCTCCTTCAATGTTGTGAGCAACCTCGGGGCGGAGGTTGGGATTCGGAAGCACGTCGAACGCGGGAAATGGATGCGTTCCTTCCATGAGCGTCTCTGTAATTGCAGGCGCCCGATAGCCCTCAGCGTAGGCTGCAAAAAACGTGATTCCCTTGAACGGCGTCACGCCAGCTGTGATTTTTGGCGAAACACGACTTCCGTCAGAATTGTAATCATCACTTTCGAGCTCGTACCGATCATACCGAAGCGCCGCTATGATATCCAGCGTATCGAAAAAGGTCGCTTTGCTCTGCACGAAAGCGCCCGCGACGGTGCGGCGCCCACCCGGAGTAAGCGCGACGGAGCTGTCGGGCTGTTCCGCGAACGTGGAAACTCGATCCTCGAAAGCGTCACCGCCATAAGTTATTGCCAGCTTTGCGGAGCCGAACTCAAATCGCGAAGTATTGAAGATATCGAACCCCGTCGTCTCAACGTCAAAGCTTCTATCGTAAGCATTGTTAGCTTGGAGACGTGTCTGATCGAGCTCAGTCTCATTCCTGTAAACCTTCGCACTAAGGTCGAGGAGAGGATTATCTGGGCTCGAAAATGTATAGCCGAGCGTATATTGCTTGTTGTCTACAGTGGAGTCGTACTCGGCGCCGGTCGACGTCTGATCGACAAAATCGGATCGGTAATCAAGAAACGTCCCGGTCAGCTGGTGCCCCGGTGCTAATTGCCAGCGGGCCTTAACCAATCCAGATTTCGTGGTGTCACCTGAATTGTCAATCGTGTTCCCGCCGCCATCTTTGTAATCATCGGACCAGCGACCATTCAGCTGCCCGAGGACATCAAAGTTACCCACGCGTACTGCGCCGGTGGCACTGCCTAGTTTGCTGTTTCCATTTGTGCCGTAGCGCGTCCGCGTGCGAACAGCTGCGTATTCGCCGGGCTTCAGAATGTCGTCGGCATCTAGCAGCTCAAATGCAACGACGCCACCGATAGCGCCAGAACCGTAGATGGTGGAAGTTGGCCCGCGCGTCACGTCGACCCGCTTGATCATCTCGGGCTCTAAGTAGAACATTCCATCTGCGTTGTGACCGCTCTTCTGGAAGTTCTGCCGCGCACCCTCGATCATCACGTTGACGCGTCCGAAGTCCTGCAGCCCGCGAATGTTGATGGCCTGCGCAGTGTCGAGGGCGTTTTCCTGAGTCGTCACCCCCGGTATCGTATCCATGATCTGCGACACACTGTCCGCCTGGAACTGCTGATCCAACTGCTCGTTGTCGATTGCGCTGGAGCCGGCCAGGGCTTCGATGGCGCTTTCGCCGATTTTAGAGAACGTCAGAACGATACCATCGAGCTGGACCGTCTGAGCGGATGCGCTCGCGCTAGCGATGGCAAGCGCTGAAGCCGAGATGGATAGACGCAGCGCCCATGACTTCGCAATCGAGCGCCCCTGATGCCGCAGCATGAATTCCCCCTGCTCTACAAGGTCAAAGTCCGTGCAACGCGAGCATTGGCTGGCTGGCGGCGGAGATGCGCGCTGGCTTGCTGGATGTCGCGAGCGGGGCGCGTGATTGTCCGGAGCTTCGCATCGCCCCAGTTTGCCCCCTCGGTGGCGAAGTTATGCAATATTGACTTAATTAGTCAACAATGAACATGTTAAGGCGCGGGTGGGGCCGCGCGGAGATGATGCATCCCTGCCACCCCGCGCAGTGAGGAAGAATTCGACGGTGATCATGGCGGCAAACCAAATCAAGCACAACAAAACGCCATCAGCAAACGAGGCACGACAGGTGCCCAAGGCGGTGCGCATGCGGGTGAGTGATCTGCTTGCCGATGCACGCGAGGCCATTCTGGAGCACAATGGTCAAGAATACCGGCTGCGCATCACGGCCAACGGCAAGCTGATACTAACGAAGTAGATCAAACGAGAGGGATGACATGCGCCGGTTGATTGCGGGCGTCGCCGCACTGGCGATTGTGGGGGCCGAAACCCAGATCACGAATGGCTGGGCCGCGGAGGTGGTAGACGCGACCGGCCATATCATAAAAGCAGAGGACACCTCTCGACTGCTCAGCATCGGTGGAGACACCACCGAGATTCTTTATGCTTTGGGCTTCGGCGACCAAATCGTTGCCGTCGACACCACGAGCCAGTTCCCGCCCGAGGTTTCCACTAAGCGAAAGGTGGGCTACATGCGCGCCTTGTCGACGGAAGGGGTGCTCTCGACTGGCGCTACACTCATCCTCGCCAGTGCGCAGGCCGGGCCACCGGAGGTCGTGAAGGCGCTGAGGGCGTCCTCCGTTCCGTTGGTTCTCCTTCCCGATAATACCGGACCCGAAAGTCTGGCCGAAAAAGTGCGGTTGATCGGACGTGCCGTTGGAGCCGAGGCCAAAGCCGACGAGCTGGCCGCCAGCCTGGAAAATCAACTCCGCGAGCTTGCGAATGCCCGCTCAAGGATCAGCAAGCCGGCTAAGGCCATTGTCGTGCTCAGTGTCAGCTCGGGACGTGCGCTTGTCGGGGGGCGCGGCACGACAGCTGACATAATGCTCTCCTTGGCTGGTGCTACGAACGCCGCCGCGAGCCTCAATGGCTATAAGCCCGTGAGCGACGAGGCGCTGATAGAGCTGGCGCCAGAGGCGATCATCGCCGTGCGCCGCGGGCCTGATGAGGACACAGCAGCCGACATCGCAGCTTTGCCCGGCTTCAAGGCCATCGGCGCCGGGGATGACGTGCCGATTATCACTATGGACGCATTGTATCTCCTCGGCTTCGGGCCGCGCGCCCCTCAGGCAGCGAGTGAGCTTATGGCACAGCTATACCCTGAGTTGCCGCGGTAGATGCACAGATGGCAATCGAATCCTTGAGCCTGCCACACGCGGCATCCGCCAGCAGCGACCGGCACGCGCTGGGCTGGCGGCTTCTGATTGCGGGCGGGCTCGTGCTCGTGATCGCGGCGCTCGTTTCAGTGAGTGTCGGACCAACCGGACTCACACTTTCCGATCTCCCGCGAGCTCTCTTTGCCGCGTATTCAGGCAGTGGCGCGCCTGCCGACGTGCATGCCCGGCTCGTCCTGCTGGAGGTGAGACTACCTAGGACGATTCTGGCTGCTTTCGTCGGTGCATCGCTTGCAGTGGCCGGTGCCATGATGCAGGGCCTATTCCGCAATCCCTTGGCCGATCCAGGGTTGATTGGCGTTTCGTCGGGAGCCGCGCTGGCAGCGGTGGCGACGATAGCTCTGGGCAGCAGCTTTGCCGGCCCCTGGGTGCGCGCGCTTGGCATATGGGCATTGCCTGCCGCGGCCTTCTTCGGCGGTTTCGTGACCACGATGGTCCTCATGCTCATTGCACGCAGGCACGGCACGACGGCCATTGCCACCCTCCTCCTGGCGGGCATCGCGCTCGGAGCCATCGCTGGCGCTCTGACGGGGCTCCTCGCTTACGTGACGGACGACCGCGAGCTGCGCGACCTGACGCTCTGGTCCATGGGCTCCTTGGCGGGCGCAAGCTGGCAGAAGGTGCTCGCTATCACGCCCTTCGCACTCGTGCTGCTACTCATGACGCCGCGCTTGATCCGCGCTCTCAACGGATTGCTGCTCGGTGAAGCAGAAGCCTTCTACCTCGGTATCGAAGTTGAAAGCGCCAAGCTGCGCATCGTGACACTGACGGCAGCAGCCGTGGGTGCTGCGGTGGCCGTGGCCGGAACAATCGGGTTCGTGGGCATTGTCGTGCCACACCTCGTTCGCCTCATCGCCGGCCCGGATCATCGCATCGTGCTGCCTGCATCGGCATTGCTGGGCGCGATTCTCGTCGTAGTAGCGGATGTGGCCGCCCGCATGATCGTTGCGCCGGCTGAGTTGCCTATCGGCATCATCATGGCCGTCATCGGCGCACCAGTGTTCCTGCATCTCGTCATCCGACGCGGAGGAGCCCTTTCGGCGCCATGATCTGTGCACGATCCTTATCTTTCGCAGCCGGAAAGCGCAAATTGGTGGACGGCATCGACCTTGATCTGGTGCCTGGCCAATTCATTGCAGTGGTTGGCCCTAATGGCGCCGGAAAATCGACGCTGCTGCGGTTGCTGACTGGCGAACTGAAACCAACCTCCGGACAAGTCCTGATCGGAAATCGCGAGCTGAGCTCTTTTTCGGCCGACCAGCTCGCCAGACGCCGGGCAGTCCTTGCGCAGCACACCGCACTCGCGTTTCCGTTTACGGCGCTTGAAGTCGTGCTTCTCGGCATGACCGTTCCAGGGCTGCAGGCCGAGGTTGGCAACGCGCGTCAAGTCGCCTTCACGATGCTTGAACGGTTAGGCCTCGAGCAGCTGGCTGGGCAGTCCTATACGACCCTATCTGGTGGCGAACGGCAGCGGGTCCATATGGCTCGCGCATTGTGCCAGCTTGAATGCAGCGGCACGCCGCCGGATGAGACAATCCTTCTTGTCGATGAGCCCACCTCGAGCCTCGATATCGGCCACCAATTGATAGTGCTGGACGAGCTGGTCCGTCAGAAGCGTCGCGGCCGCTCCGTTTTCGCGGTTCTGCACGATCTCAATCTTGCCGCCGCCTACGCGGACGAGATGGTGCTTCTCGCAGGCGGGAAAATCGTCGCCGCTGGTCCGCCGTCAGAGGTCATTCAAGATGAGCGCCTGTCCCTAGCGTTCGGGTGCCAGGTTTGCACGAACCGGCTGCCGGCGGGCGGAATACCTTTCCTTCTGCCGCAAGCGTGTGCGGCGGCCGAAGTCTGTGCGGTGGCCAGGAAAAGCCCGGCCACATATTCTTGACAATTCAAGTAAACAAATGGCATTGCAGGTCATTCAAGAGCCTGCGTTGAAGCGGATTCGGATGGCATCGGGGGTTCTCATGCCGAAGCGCTGGAAATCGGTCGTGCTCATCGCAACTGCGGCCGGCATTGTCGGAGCGACACCAGCGAGCGCCGATCCTGGGCCCCCATCGCTCGGTATCGAGCTGAACACGATCGAGCCCGTCGAGGACAAGTGCCGGCTGACGTTTGTCATGTCCAATCCGGACAAATCGACAATCGATAGCTTGAAAGCCGATACGGCCATTTTCGGTTCGGATGGCGTGATCAAGCGCCGGCTGGTGATCGAGTTCGGGCCGCTGAAGCCGCAAAAGACGAGCATTCGCGCCTTCGACCTTGACTTAGCTTGCAGTTCGCTCGGCTCGCTCCTGGTGAACGACATCGTCGCTTGCATGCCGGATGCACTTGGTGACTGCCTGACACGCCTCGAGCTGTCATCGCGGACACCGGTCAAGTTGTTCAAGTAGGCGCGGAGGGCGACGTGGGGCACTCAATGACTCCGATCGGCCTGTTCATGCAGGCAGGACCGGTCGGCAAAGCAGTCATCCTTATTCTGCTCGCGATGTCGATCTGGTGCTGGGTGCTGATCCTGGAAGGCTGGATCGCGGTCGCGCGGGTGCGCCGGGCCATCCGCCGTCTGCGGGAGGGTATCGGGGGCCACATCTCGCCCCTGCTGGTGCCCTTGTTGAGGGCTGGCGAAGAGGCTCGCCGCATTCAAGTGCCCATGGAAACTGCCGGCGAAACCCGGCAGCGGCTCGGCGAAGCCATGAGGCGGGCTGCCCAGGTTCTGCTGAGCCGTCTCGATAGTGGCCTGCCGAGCCTGGCAGTGATCTCGTCGGTAGCACCTTTCATTGGGTTGTTCGGCACCGTGTGGGGCATCATGACGAGCTTTGCCAGCATTGCCGACTCCAATGATACGAGCCTTGCCGTGGTCGCACCGGGCATCGCAGAGGCCCTCGCAGCAACGGCGATCGGGCTCGCAGCCGCGATACCGGCATCCATTGGCTACAACCGGCTTTCGAGCGCAATTGGCCGGGTTGCTCAATCACTCGAACACCTGATCGAGGACCAGACGGTGTCATTGATGGTCAGGGCTGTGCCCGTTCACGAGCTTCGTCGAGAGAGGGAGCCTCGCCATGGCCATGTCGCCGCGCAATAAATCGGGCAACTCGCTGTATCAGCCGATGCCGGAGATCAACGTGGTGCCGCTCGTCGACATCATGCTGGTGCTGCTCATCGTGTTTATGATCACGGCCCCGATGTTATCCGCCGGGCTGAAAGTGGATCTGCCGCAGGCGAGAACGGCCGAGCCGCTCGATCCCAAACAACCAATCGTCATCACTGTAACGAAAGAGGGTCAGCTGACGGTTGGTGACCAGACCGTGGCGCGAGAAGACATAGCGGCCGAGGTGCGCCGCCTTCTCGATGGAGAAGACCGCCACGTTCACGTTCGTGGCGATCGCGAGGTCGCTTATGGTGAAATCGTCGCGGTGATGGACCACCTCGCTGCGAATGGCATTGTCAAAATTGCGTTGCTGGCGACAGGCAAATCTACAGGCGACAGTGAGCCGTTGGTGACTCCCGCACAGGCTGAGCCGCAGACGCCGTAGCCGTGGTCGTGCAGGTGGCCCCAGAGAAGCTCCATATGCCCTCTGTCCCGAGACTGGTTCCGATCGGAGTTCGCCCGATCGCAGTTTTGCTCGTGACGGCAGCTTATTGCGCCATGCTGGTTCGCCTGCCTGCGCCGACGCAAGTGGCCGTCTCGTTGCAACCAGCGGAGGTTATGATATTGCCGCCCGGCGATCCCCACCGGGAGATCGCTGCCGTCGGAAGCCCCGAATCAGCAGCGGCCCAGGCGAGCGATGGTTTTGAAACTGCATCCGCCGTTCAACCCGCCGAGCTGCGTCCGGTTGAAGAGCTGACGGCTGTCACGGCAGCCCCTGAAAAGGTCATCGAAGCCGTAGAGGCTCCAGAAAGCGCGGTTCCCCTTCTGCAGGCGGCGCCCATCCCGGATGTGGTGGAATCGGCGGTAACCATCGCTGCTGCGCAAATCGAGCAGAACGATGCGAATGAGCTTGAGCCGGTAACGGCTGCCCAGCCGAAGCGCGAAGTCGTCGACACGAAAGAGGTTAAGCCGAAGAAGCCGGATCCTACACCAAAGAAGAAGCAAGCTGCGAAGCCTAAGTCAGCAGCGAGCCCCGCGAGGCGAGGCCAGGCGGGATCGGGAGGGGGACAGCAGAACGCTTCGGGTCAAAGCATTGCGGCTTATGCATCGCACGTCCGCTCCGTTCTGGTGTCCAGAGCACAACGGATAAGAGGCCTCCGCTCTACGGGCCAGGTCGGATTGACATTCACGATTTCGGCAAACGGCCACATGGACTCGCTCTCCTTAAGATCGTCGGGCAGTGCCGAAATTGACCGCGCCGTTCGTTCTGCTTTGGCTGGCGTCACGTTTCCTCCGCCGCCAAACGGGCGTTTCGAAGGAAGCATCACCATCACGGTGAGGTGACGCCGCCTCCCACTTCCTGATTGACCTCCTACTAGGCGATCTGAACCCCACCCTTGAGTCGAGGGCTATTCCGCAGCCTGAGGCTTGGCCATCAATTCCGCCAGCTTGCTCCGGTCGCGGGCGAGCAACGTGTAGGCTGTCGGGACGACAAAGAGCGTCAGCAACGTACCGAGCAGCAGACCACCGACGATGACGAGCCCGATCTGATTTCGGCTCTCTGCACCGGCGCCGACCGCAATTGCCAGAGGCAGCGCGCCGAGCACCATCGCAGCGGTGGTCATGAGAATGGGACGCAAACGCATGGCGGCCGCTTCAATAACGGCTTCGAGTCGAGAATGCCCCTGCTCCTGAAGCTGATTGGAGAACTCGACTATGAGAATGCCGTGTTTCGTAATTAGGCCGACGAGCGTGACCAGGCCAATTTGGCTGTAGATGTTCATCGTCCCGCCGCCGAGCTTAAGCGCTAGCAATGCGCCGGTCATCGAGAGCGGCACTGTCAACATGATGATTAGCGGATCGATGAAGCTCTCAAATTGCGCGGATAGGACGAGGTAGATGAACAGGAGAGCGAGCACAAAGGTGAAGTAGATGTCCCCCGAGGCCTGCTTGTATTCACGCGAGGAGCCAACGTAGTCGATCTGCACCCCAGCCGGCAGCACTTTGCGCGCGGCCTGCTCCAAAGCTGCGAGCGCTTCACCCTGCGAGTATCCGGCAGCAACGTTGGCAGTGATGTCTGCAGCGCTGATCTGGCCCATTCGGGTCAGCTCGCGCGGCGCCACCGACTCGCGCACATCTACAAGATTGGAGAGCTGAATCATCTGCCCACCGCTGCCCCGCACGTAGATGCGCGACAGGTGATCCGGGTCCGTACGGTCGACGTCGGCGACCTGTACAATCACGTCGTATTGCTTGCCGTTCTGCTTGAACCTGGTCACCTGCCGTCCGCCGAGCATGGTTTCGAGCGTTCGCCCAATCGTGTCGACAGAGGCACCAACATCCGCGGCTTTGTCCCGATTTACCGTAACCTTGATCTCCGGGACGTTGAGCTTGAGCCTCGTTTCAAGGTTGGCAAGCGAGGGATGCTTTTCAGCCTCGGCCAAAACGGCCTCGACCATCTGGTTGAGCTCCTCCGGCGGCACGGAGGCTTGGATCGTGATCCAGACAGGTTTGGAGCTTGCGTTCTGTCCGAGCGACGGCGGATTCGTTGCAAATGCGCGGACGCCCGGGAGTTCGGACATCGCGGAACCGAGGGATTCAACGATTTCCTGCTGGCTGCGCTCACGCTCGTCCCATGGAGCCAGCCGAGTGAAGGCGATGCCTTGCGACGATGTTGGTCGTCCGGAAACGACAAAGTACGCCTCTGCCTCTGGCACATTCTGAAACACAGATTCCAACTGGCGGGCGTATCGATCCATGAAACCAATGGTCGACCCTTCGGGCCCCATGAAAAAGCTGATGATAGTGCCGCGGTCTTCAACCGGGGAAAGCTCCGGCTTAATGGTGGTGAAAATGAAATAACTGCTTCCCGCGACGATCAGCCCCACGAGCACCACGAGAGAGCGGACCTGGAGCACACGTCTCAGAGCCGAACGGTAGCTGTTCGTGAGCTGCTGCAGGCCCCGCTCGATCAGATTGTAAAAGAACCCATGCTGGGTCTGGTGCCGCAGCAGCTTCGAGCACATCATCGGCGTCAGGGTCAACGCCACGAAGCCTGAGATGAGCACCGAGCCGGCCAACGCCCAGGCGAACTCCGTGAACAGCCGCCCGGTCGTACCGGACATGAAACCGATCGGAGCATAGACCGCCGCCAACGTCATTGTCATCGCAACGACGGCAAAGGCAATTTCCTTGCTACCCTTGAAGGCCGCTGCGATCGGCGACATGCCTTCCTCGATGTGCCGGTAAATATTCTCCAGCACGACAATCGCGTCATCCACGACGAGGCCGATTGCCAACACCATCGCGAGCAGCGTCAGCGTGTTCACTGAGAACCCTAGCGCATACATGATCGCGCAGCTGCCGATCAGCGAAACGGGGATGGTCACGATCGGAATGAGAGTTGCGCGGGCGCTGCGGAGGAACAGGAAGACGACGATAACAACGAGCAGCACCGCCTCGCCTATCGTGGCAAAAACCGCATCGATCGAGGCCTGGATGAAAACCGAGGAATCGTAGGCGACATCGACCTGCATTCCCTCCGGCAGGCTCTCCCTGATGTGCGGCAGCTCCTTTCGCACCTCCCTGGAAATGTCGAGTGGATTGGCAACCGCCTGTTTGACGATGCCGAGCGAAACGGCGCTCTTGCCGTTGAAGCGCACAGCGACGCGCTCATCCACCGGGCCGAGCTCGACGCGCGCGACGTCTCGTAGCCGCACCGGATAGCCGGACTCGTCTTTGATGATAATGGCTCCGAACTGCTCAGGCAGCCGCAGATCGGTTTCCGAAAGGACCGTGAACTCTACGTCCCGGCTCTCGATCCGCCCTGCCGGCAATTCGACATTCTGGCTCCGCAGGGCGTTTTCTACATCCTGCGGGGTGAGGTTGTACGCTGCGAGCCGTGCCGCATCGAGCCAGATACGCATGGCATACCGGCGCTCGCCGAAGATGCGCGCCTCCGCGACACCCGAGATGGATTGCAGACGATCCTTGACGATGCGGTCGGCGTAGTCGGTCACCTCCAGGTGCGAATGCCGGTCCGAAGAGAACGCAAGATACATAATCGGTTGCGCATCAGCTTCAGACTTGGAGATGACCGGCTCCTCGATCTCGTCGGGCAACCGGCCGCGCACACGCCCGACCCGGTCGCGGACATCGGCAGCAGCTGTATCCTGATCGCGATCCAGCTGGAACTGAACGACGACGAGACTTCGCTCCTGCCGAGTGATTGAGCGAATGAAGTCGATACCCTCGATGCCGGCGATGGACTCCTCGAGCACGCGCGTGACCTGACTTTCAAGGACCTGCGCGCTGGCACCCCGCCAGATGGTCTCCACGAGCACCACCGGTCGGTCGATGTTCGGATATTCGCGGACCGTGAGGCGGCTGAACGAAACGATGCCGACGAGGACGATAATCAGACTCAGAACCGTCGCGAACACCGGACGGCGGATGCAAAGGTCGGGGAGCAGCATTGGTCAGGCTCCTGTTGGGCCGACGGTCCTGACCGCCAAACCGTCCCTGAGCTTGACCGTGCCTTCCGTGACGATCACCGAATCGGGGCTCAACCCCTCGACGACCTCGACCTGACCCTGGCGACGCTGGCCCGTTCTGACCTTGGTCATCACGGCTTTGCCATCGACCACGCGGTAGACGAACTGATCATCGCCGATCGGCACAAGTGCCGTTTCCGGCACCACGACCGCCTGCTCGCGCTCGTCCACCAGCAGGGTCACACGGGCAAACATGCCTGATCGAAGCAACCCGTCGCTGTTAGGAAGTCGCGCCCGCAGGATGATCGCACGCCCATTGGGATCGTAAGCCGGGTCGATAGCGTAAACAGTCCCTTCGTAGCTGCTGCCGGGTATGGCATCCAGCCGAACCTGGACCTTCTGCCCAACCTTTAGCTGCATCGAGTAGATTTCGGGCACGCGGAAATCGACCTTCAGCGAGCTGAGGTCCTCGATGTTCACGAGGTCCTGTCCCGGATTGACGTAGTCCCCGACACTCACGCGTCGCAAACCGACCACGCCATCAAACGGCGCGAAAATCCTCGCCTTGCCCAGCGTCGCCTGTGCGAGCTCCACCGCTGCTTCGTCCGCGCGGAGCTTGGCGATTGCCTCATCGTGGGCGCGCCGGGAGCTTGCGCCCCGCCGGTGCAGGTCTTGTGTGCGCTCATGATTGGCGCGACTGAGGACCAAGCTCGCCTTAGCCTGTTCGAGCTGAGCACGGGCAATCGTGTCGTCGAGCTGAAACAGTGGCGCTCCCTTTTGGACTGGCTGGCCTTCCTCGAAAAAGATTTCAGTGATGCGGCCTGCAATCTCGGGGCGAACGATGACAGACTCGTTGGACCGCAAGCTGCCAACGGCTTCAATCTCACGCTGAACCTTCGCCAAACGCACCGGGGCCGCTTCAACGGTGACGGGAGCTGGCCCGCTCGCGGCGGTGCTCACCTGGGCACCCGACCATGCCTGCCTTGTTCCCGTATAGTGCCACGCGGCAACAGCAACCACTACGGAGACGAGCACCCCCCCGATCAGCCAACGCATTGAACCTCCGCACCCCCTGTGAATGCTGGCGCGATCCTATACTGCCATTGATTTGATTGCGACTCCTGAGATGTTCTCTGATGATCACACGTGGCTGATGCAGAATCGTGGTGGAAACTGGAGCGCTGACTGCCAGCAGGCGTGTTGGCTAGCTAGACGCGACCAGCACTTCGGTTTCGATTTACCTGTTCCGGGGTAGGAACGCTCATCTTGCTACCCGTCGCTGGTAACCTAGCGATCGGAATACGCTTGTTGCGTCCAAGCAACGGCATGTTCCATATGCATGCGACCATCAAGAGAGGACGGCCAATGGGGCCGCAGCACCCGATCAGGTCTGCATACCCCAACGTTGAACCGTACGTTGCTCGACCGTTCGGAATATGACGTTCTCGACGAAAAGACCGAAGAGAATCACAGTCAGCAGGCCCGCGAACACCGATGCGATGTTGAGCGAGTTCTTGTTCTCGAAAATGAACCAGCCAAGCCCGCCGCCACCGGAACTTGCACCGAACACCAACTCGGCGGCAATCAGCGTGCGCCACGCAAACGCCCAGCCGATCTTGAGGCCCGTCAGGATGCTCGGGAAAGCCCCTGGAATGAGGATCTTCCAGACGTAGCGAATCCCGCTCAGACCATAATTGCGCCCGACCATGCGCCAAGTCGTGCTTACCCCGCGGAAGCCCGCGTGCGTATTGAGTGCGACTGCCCAGAGCACCGCGTGCAAGAGAACGAAGATCGTGCTCCCGTCACCGAACCCAAACCAGATCATTGCGAGCGGCAATAGCGCAATGGATGGGAGCGGATTGAACATCGATGTCAGTGTCTCGAGCAGATCTGCTCCAACGCGAGTTGCGCTCGCGAAGGCCGTCAGCAGCGCTGCAAAGAACAGCCCAACCGCATACCCCTGCAGCAACACCTTTATCGAGGTGAAGGCAGCATAAATGATCCTTCCTGACACGAGGCCGTCCCAAAGTGCAGCTACGGTCGCTCCGAACGTCGGCACAAGCAGACTGTTATTGAGCCAACGGGCATAGAGCTCCCAAATCAGTGCCAAGACCACGAGCAAAATAGTCTTGCGCAAGACGGCGTTGCTCGATAGCCGCTCCCAAACGCTAAGAGGTTTCTCGACAACACCGAAACCTGTATCTTCAAGTGTGACGTAGATCTCCGGGCGCTTTGGGGGTGTCGCAATATTAGTCATTGTCCGACTGATCCTTTGTTGGACGCTCGGCGAACAGCATTCCCTCGATTCGCTCAGAGAGGGTTTTGCCGTCGCTGCCCACCGGATCGGTGCCGTCGCTGTCCATCTCTGCCCTTACCCGACCAGGGTGGGCGCTCAGCAGCAGAATTCGGTTGCCGACCTTGACGGCCTCGGGAATGGAGTGCGTCACAAACAGTAGCGTGAAACGGGTCTCCTCCCACAGACGGAGGAGCTCTTCCTGCATCTTCACACGCGTCAGCGCATCCAGAGCCGCAAAGGGTTCATCCATCAGCAGGATCTCAGGCTCCATCGCCATGCCGCGGGCAATTGCCACGCGCTGTTTCATGCCGCCGGAAAGAGTGTGGGGGTAGCTATCGGCGAACTTGGATAGGTTGACTTTGTCGATGTAATGCATCGCCTTCTCGCGAGCCTCCTTGGCCGACATCCGGCCACTCGCGGTGAGGGCGAATACGACATTTTCAAGTACGGTAAGCCACGGCAGCAGTTGATCGAATTCCTGGAAGACCAATATTCGGTCGGGGCCAGGCTTCTGCACATTTCGCCCATTCAGCTGAATGGTTCCTTCCACCGGTTGTATGAAACCACCGACGGCCTTCAGCAGTGTCGACTTCCCACAGCCAGATGGGCCCAGCAGAACGAATCGGTCAGAAGAATAAACATCGAAGCTGACTCGGTATGTCGCCGTCACCAGATGGGCATCCGTCCGGTACTGCAGCGTCACACCATCGACACGAAGAAGGGGATCGGTCGAAACCGTCAATCTCGAAACTCCCTGGTCGTTCGCGATCCTGCTGGTCTCCCGACAGGATCGCTTCGTCCGTAGGATATCGTCCTCAGTTACCACCCTTAACCACGTCTTCTTCGAAGAAGAGTTCGCCTAGTGACTCAGGCTTGTTCGAGATCGATCCAATTTCGTGCATGAAGTGCGCGTACTTCAGAACGTTCTCGGGCACGGTCGTGTACTTGGTGCTCGGACGCTTCAGGATTTGCAAAAGCTCCTCATTACTCAGCGGAGACTTGCCGCCCATGGAGGCAACAAGCACTTCAACAGCACCTTCGGGATCGCTCTTGATCATCTCTTGCGCTTCCTTAAGCGCATTAACGAACACCCGATAAACCGTTGGATTCTCTTCGTAGAACTTGGTCGTGGTCGAGACCATGGTGAACGTGGTGGAGCCGCCCATTACGTCATCCGAATTCTGGATTGTGCGGATGTTTTCATTCTTTATTTCGATCTCGTGGAAAGGCGAGGATGCATAATGAGCGACAATACCGCTCCCCTCGGACAGCAATGCAGCAACCGCGTCCGGGTGGCTCATAGAAACCGTTAGTGGATCGAACCTGAAGACGTCGCTGTACCCCTTTGACTTCGCGTACATCTGCATGATGATCGAGGGGATCGACACCTTGACGCTCGTCACGGCCATCTTATCGTTTGGCCCAAAATCCTCGAGCGATTGAATATGCTTGGCGTTTGTATTGAGGAACATCGGCATCGAGCTGATCGCCGCAGCACCTTTCACTCCGATGTTGCCCCGTGTGCGATCCCAGAGCGTAATGAACGCTGGAGGCCCGGCTGAAATAAAGTGAGCCGACCCAGAGAGCAGGGCATCGTTCATTGCCGCCGGGCCGCCGATATTGGCCCAATTGACACTCAGCTCGATACCAGCCGCCTTGGCATGCTTTTCAACAAGGCCGTGCGTCCGCATCATGTGGAGCGGAAGGAACCCGAAGCCGCCAGCCCCGAGCGGAACATTGATTGTCTTGACTTCCGCGGCTGCCGGAAGCGGGGCAACCAACATAGCCGCTACGGCTAGACCAAGCAGAACCCTCTTCATGACTTCCCCCTAATCTTGTAGTTCCGAAGTATCAGAGCTGGGACGAAAGCCATGCTCACCAGCTCACACAGCGGCACTTCGGAGACACCAAATTTGGCCGCCTCAAGTTTTTTTCGCACAGCAAGATATAAAGTCAATAATTTGTACGACAATAATATAGAGACGCACATCATTTGATCTTCAGATCTTCGCGCCAGCTGTTTGGGAGACCCTCCCTCTAACTCTTCCTGCTGTTGCCGCACCCGAAGAGCGAGAACCGCGGCGTTTATGTGTTCGATGTACGCCTGTACCGCACATTCTGGATCACGGGCGCGAATGGCATCTCTGATCTCTTCTTTCCCCAATACTCGCTTCGCGGCGCTCAGCCTGACTCATCGTTGGCAGCCGCAGAAGCATGATTCCTGCGCTGCCCTTTCAGGCGCCCGGAATAGAGATTGCGACGAGTTCTTCACCGACGTTTTCGAGCTCGGTAGCCTTCCAGCACCTTTCAAGAAGCGTTTCTGCTTGGCTGGGCGGGAGTACCATACTCACCTGATCGCGGAATTTCTCATCCAGTTGCGCGTTCGTCATCGGGCGGGCGAGATTGCCAATTGAGTGCTCGAGAACTTTCGAGACAACTCGGCCGTCCACCAACTCAACTTCCATCTTCACACCGTCCTCTGTTACGGTGCTGTCGGCTTCTGGATTCACGCTTTCCCGAACGCGCTTGATATCCGGGTCATTCACCGCCTCGTCAGTATACTCGCCAAGCCCCGCTTTGCCTCGGACCAGGCCCACTGCCGTGCCGTGAACTACGGAGAACTTACCCTCAAGCCCCTTTGTGATATTGCGCTTTGCGCAGAGATCCATGACTAGGGGGGCCACTCTTATCCTGACCCGCTTGATCATATCGGCCGTTAAGCCGTGCTCTTGCTTAAGCTGAATTGCAGCATCGATCGACGGATGATTGACGATGCCGCAGGGGAAGGGCTTGTAGGTATTTTCACGAAGATCGAAGTCTTCCCCCAAACCGGCTGTCAATTTCGAAAGGTCATATTTTGACGAAAGCACCGACGCGAAGCCGCGCGGTCCCTCGAGTCCATAAATGCCAGAGGTGAATCCATTGCTGGCCAAAAGAGCGGCACCGTACCCGTTTTGGGCGGCACGACCGGGATGCAACGACTTTGCCATAGACCCAAACATCTCGCGGATTCCGGCGGCCTGGGTCGCAGCCAGCCCAATCGCGTGGACCATTTGGGATGAGTTGAGACCCAACAGCTTCCCGATCGCGACGGCAGCGCCGAAAACGCCGCACGATCCCGTGCTGTGCCATCCTGCCTCGTAGTGCGCAGGATATGTCGCATTCCCGACCCGGGAGGTGATCTCAAAACCGAGAATGAACGCGTGCACGAAGTCACGCCCGGAGACCGGATTGACACTAGCGTAGGCAAGGAGAGCCGACGCCACTGGCGAGCTTGCGTGGATATAGTTTTTCGGCAGCGTGTCGTCGTAGTCGTGGACGTGGGACGTGATACCATTGATCAACGCAGCGTGCAGCGGATCAGCCTTATCAGCCCGTCCAACGATTGAAGCCGTTGCAGGACCGAAAAACGGCCTGAAGGTTTGGACCGCGATATCCGCAGCAGGTTCTCGCGCACCGCCGACAGCGCAACCGACGATGTTGACGATCGCACGCAAGGCCTCGCTGCGCACATCATCGGGGATATCCTCATAACGGCTGCCGACGACGTAATCGGCGACTTCCTTGGTGACGTGCACTGTTTCACACCCTCTGTGCGCTAAACGACCCTCCCCGATGCCAGGCAATCAGATCTTGCGCCCAGCTTCCCGCTCCTCGCGGAAAACCTCTGCGGCCACTTTCATCGTATCGAGCGCAGCAGGCACGCCGCAATAGACCATGACCTGAAGCAGAACTTCCTTGATTTCTTCCTTGGTCAGCCCGTTGTTGAGCGCACCTCGCACATGGAGACGAACCTCGTTTGGGCGATTGAGCGCTGCCAACATTGCCAAGTTGATGATGCTGCGTGTCCGCCTGTCGAGCCCGGGACGCCCCCAAAGATCTCCCCAGCACCACTCCGTCACGATCTGCTGGAACTCGCCCGTGAAATCATCTGCGGACTGGAGGGATCTGTCGACGTGCTCCGACCCCAACACCTCTCTGCGGATCTTCAAGCCCTTCTGAAATCGCTCTGACGTTGTGTCGATATAGTCGGTCATGACCACCTCCTTCGAGCAATTGGTTAACTCGCGTAATATTGCCAGTCAAGATGATTGTATGAGCGGGCCGACACCCATGGAGCATCAGGAGCAGAGTGGCAATGAACCGAAAGATCCCGCTCAGTTCCTAACCTCGTTGATGTGCTTGGCGCTGCGTACCAGAAAACCGAAGTACAAGCGCGCGATGCACTCGCCAAGCGCGCACCTGAACTGCTGAGAGCCCTCCGCCGATTGGGAGCAATCAAGTTCTGACATGCCAAAAGGCGAGATTTAGATATTTGCGGCGAAGCTGCGAGTCAGAAAGACGCGGTATTCATTGGAGAACACTTTCACCAAGCCGATGCCCGTCGCCTACTTTTCTCGCGGCACTTCGCTTGCCAGTTGTAGGATGTTGTCTCAAGCAGCTCTGGTTTTTTTGGCGCTTAACACCTGCCGGGCTTCTCGGGGTGCGCAATGTTGGAATGCAGGTGGGGCAACTGGGCTTGGTTGGAGCCGATCCGACTGGAGCAACGAGTACGCCGGGAGCCCGTCTGTCGCAGCAGCTCACCGGCACCAGTTCTGATGGCCGCGGGCGTGGCGGTCCACTCAACGTCGCGGAGCTTTCCTCACGGCACCCTGCCCGCGATTGTCGATACGCACGATTGAAGTGTACCGCAATCGCGCAGACCTAACGAAGAGCTGGGAGCACAGGGGCGGCAAATCGAGCCGCGCCTCAATACGGGCCTACGCGCTACCAACCCTCGCCAGGTTAATCCATCGGGCGGTCGCGTGATCAAGAAGGTATGGAGAGGGATGCTCGAAGGTGCTGATTGCACGACCGTGAAGGTCGGCGCGGTTCGGCGCTCTTGAAAGGAGTGGCGCACCGGGCAGGATTCGAACCCACGACCCCCAGATTCGTAGTCTGGTGCTCTATCCAGCTGAGCTACCGGTGCTTAAGGCCAAGGCTGCGTGTGCGCGTGGAAGGCGGCGACGCAGCACGGCGCACTAGTAATGCTTGCCGCCCAGAAGTGCAAGGGCTTCTATGGCGCAGCAGCAGCCGAAGATCAGCCTGCCCGCTGCGCGTGAACTGACGCTGCTGATCAGGAATCTAGATATCGAGCCGAAGACGACCCCCCGCAAGGGTTGTTCACCAAATCAACGGGATCAGGAGCTGGGCAGAGCCCGTGTCACGTGCCGGAGGTGACTTACCGGCCGTGCCGGCGACATCACCTTTGAGATGACAACGCCGAGCACGCTATTGCTCGCACAGACCTTCGGACGAACTGAACCAGCGTTCATGTGCATCGGGCCTTCCACTCCAGAAGCGGCCCCACGAGCACTGTCCCCAACGTAGCCCAAACCAACGTCGAACGCCGCCTCCCGGCCCCGGAGAAAGCTCGGGGGCGGAGCTGCCAACCCCGCCCCACGAAACACAGAAGCGCATTACCGATGCTGGGGAATGTCCCAGAACGCGCGGCTCCCTTCGTAATAGGCATCTGCGCGGCTGAGACCGATGTCCCGCAGGCTACGCTCGTCAAGTGCCAGAAGAGCCTGGCGCTCGCGATAGACCCTGCTGGCAAGCGACAGCCAAGACAAAAGCTGCGCAATAGGGGCGAACCGCAACGAGCTCATTGGCCCGCCGCGAGTTCGAGATGCGCTCCGTGTTGTGCTCGTCATCTCAACTCCGTTTCTTATGTGCAGCGAGGTGCTGACCACCCCGTTGTGGTGAACTGACTACCAGACTCCACTTGCATAATGGAAACGAATGATGCTTATGTGATGCATGACGGTTGGTTATGATGGGCGAGCCTCCGAGATGCCGATGACTCGCGATATCGACATCGCCTTGCTGCGTGCCTTCCTCGCCGTGGTCGAAACCGGTGGCGTGACAGCCGCTGCTCGCATTCTCAATCGCACGCAGGCAGCCGTCAGTCTCCAAATCAAGCGACTGGAGGACCTGTTCGGCACGGAGCTTTTCGTGCGCGAGCGTAAGCGCTTCACGCTCTCACCCGCTGGCGAGCGCCTGTTCGGCAATGCGCAGAGGCTTGTCGCACTGAATGATGCGACATGGGGTGCGATGACGACGCCCCAATTCGAAGGCGAGGTCCGCCTGGGCGTTCCGCCTGATATCGTGACCAGCCTGATCCCTCCGGTGCTCCAGCGTTTCAATCAGTCCTGGCCGCGGATCAACGTCTCGCTCAGCTGCAAGGCATCCATTGTTCTCTTACAGGATCTTGCCGATCGAAAAATCGACCTGACGCTGACGACGGAGGTCGACTGCGGTTCCGGTGGCGAAACCTTGCTTTCCGACCGACTGGTGTGGGTCGGTGGACCGGGCAGCAGCGCCCACCTGCAGCGGCCCCTTCCGGTCTCGCTCGGCTCTCAGCTGTGCCGTTTTAGGCCGGAAGTGATCAAGGCGCTTGATGCGGCCCAGATCGATTGGCGGCCAGTTAGCCAGGATTGCAACATGGAGCCGGTGTACGCGACGGTGAAAGCCGGGTTGGCGGTAGCTCCGCTGATCCGCACGTCGGTGCCCGATTACCTGGACATCTTGGGTGCCGACGCCGGCCTGCCGCCGCTTCCCGATTTCAAGGTCAACTTGTATTTGCCTGTCAACGCAACGGAGATCGCACGGGAGCTGGCGCGCCACATCCGCCAGGGAATTGAGCTGCGCTTCGGACCTAGCCGCGGCCGCACGGAGCGGCCGCAGGAGCATCACGAGCCCGTCGCAGCGGCAAACATCCGGGCTACGCGTCCGAGGCCTGTCCAGAAGCGCCCGGTCGCAGCCGAATGAGTTTTACGCAACTGGTCGACGTATGGCTCCGCCGTCGATGGCGGCCGGACCCCGACGCACTAAGTCAGTGGGCGGAGCTGCAGCCTGCTGTCGTGGTGACCGGTGGCTCGGAGGGTATTGGCTTCGAAATTGCCCGCCGCTTCGCCAAGCGCGGGCGCGCAGTTGTGCTCGTCGCACGCCGGTCCGAGCCGCTCGAGACAGCGGCATCGGCCATCCGTCAAGAGTTCGGAACGACCGTGCTCACCGTGCCGCTCGATGTGACACGGCCTGACGCTCCCCAGGCGCTCCAAGAAAGGCTGCTCCAGAACGGCTTCTACGCCGATGTTCTGGTTAACAATGCTGGCATGGGCTTGAGCGGTGACTATATCAGTCAAGAGCCAGAGCAGCTCGGTCAGCTGATCGAGCTCAACGTTCGAGCCCTGTCGGTGCTGATGAGGCACTTCTTGCCGGCGATGTGCGTGCGCGGACGTGGCGGCGTGCTCAACGTCGCCTCGCTCGGGGGATACGCGCCTGGCCCCTATCAGGCGGCCTACTACGCCAGCAAGTCGTACGTGATCGCATTAACGGAAGCCGTCGCCTGGGAGACACGCGGTCTCGGTGTTCGGGTGGCGGTCTTTGCGCCAGGGCCTGTTCGCACGCGGTTCCACGCGCGCATGGGGGCGGAAAATGCACTGTACCGATGGCTTATCCCGGCGCCTAGCCCGTCGCTCGCGGCCGGTTCCGCCGTGCGCTGGTTCGAGTGGGGCCGGACGGTTATCACACCGGGCGTGATGGGGCCGCTGCTGGCCATTGTCATGCGGTTGACCCCGCATCCGTTTCTGATACCGATCATAGGCTGGCTGCTGAAGCCGAGGGAAACACTGAAGAATGCTGGACGGTAGAGCGGCAGACGCGGAAAGCGGTGCAGCAATCCTGGGAGCTGGTCCAAGACCGGCGACGACAACAGAGGAACGCAAGCCGATCATCATCGTCTTGCATCAGCTCCACTCTAATCCCGGACATATTGGGCAGTGGTTCAAAAGGCGCGGCTACGCTCTCGATATCCGGCGTCCGCGCTTCGGCGATCCCTTACCGGAGACGCTGGAGCATCATTCCGGTGCCGTCATCTTCGGTGGCCCGATGAGCGCCAACGATCCCGACGACTTCATCAAGCTCGAGACAGAATGGATCGGTGTGGCCCTACGGGAGTGCAAACCGTTTCTCGGCATCTGCCTCGGAGCACAGATGTTGGCCAAGCATCTCGGAGCGCGCGTCTACGAGCATCCCGAAAAGCGCGTAGAGATCGGCTACTACCCGATTCGCCCAACGCCGCATTCCCTTCGTTTCGGCAAATGGCCAGAGCGGGTTTATCATTGGCATCGGGAAGGCTTCGATCGGCCCCACGGCGCCACGGTGCTGGCGACCGCAGATGGCGACTTCGAGAACCAAGCCATCCTCTACGGTGAAACAGCAGTCGGCGTTCAGTTCCACCCCGAGATCACCTACGCCATGGTGAACCGTTGGAGTGGCAGCAATCCGCACCGCCTCACACTGCCAGGAGCCCGGGATCGGCCCTCACAGCTTTCGGATCACCTGGCTTACGGGCCTAAGGTGCGTCGCTGGCTGGACTCGTTCCTGCCTGCATGGCTCGATGCGCACGCGCGGGTGGCCTTCTGAGTACGCTAAGCAGAAGACAACTGGGGCATAGGTGCGGGCTCATGTAATCGTAGTTGCCCCGGCGGCAGGATTTCCGACCGCACACACAGGAAGTCTGTTTTGCGTCTGTTGGGGTAACTTCAACTTCGAAGCACAAGCTGTTTATCCAATTGAAAAAAGACCTGCGCTGCTGTCCAGCAAACCGTTTGCATTCCTGCAATCATTTGAGCTTAGATAAGAGCGCGCCCGGAATCTTGTTCTTCGTATCCGGCGCAAGGCGCGGTGGCCAATCGGAACACGGTCCGTTCTGAAACATGCCTTCCGCGCCTTCTTTCATGAGATGCACCCAACCTGGTCGGGCTTGGCTCGCTTTCCAGACCCCGCTTCGATCCCGAGCTGCTGTCAAACAACCGCCTCGGGTCCCTCGAGGCCTAGAGTTGCCAAGTCCTCCGCCCGGCGATCGGCGTCATACTGCAGGAAGTACTCGTCGAGCTGCGGCGGCTTGATTGACGTCCCTGCCAGCATAGCATGGACCTGTCCACGATGATGGATCTGGTGGATGAATAGATGCGAAAGCGTATCGCCAACCGTTTCCCAATCGATACCGTTTGGCCCCCGATCAATACCGATCAAGCGGTTAAGATCTGTTTCCGTCAGCCGATCGCAGAACCCGATCAGCCGTTGATCTGTCGCAATCTGGTCGGTGCGAATGACCGCGAAGCTTTGAACGGGCTGGCGGTTGGCGAAATAAGCATAGCCGAGCCGGCCACCTTCAAGTGCATCAAGATAATAGAGATCGACCAGAAGAATGTGGTCGAGCGTGGCCTGGATGGATGGGAAAAAGCTGGTGCGCCGAGCGTGGAACTCCTCTTCGCTCAGTCGTCCGCAAGCCTCTAACAATCGCCAGTTCGACCAAGCATTGTTTCGGGCCATCCGGCGGAAATGGGTCACGAGATCCATCGATCTGCCCTCGATGCTTGGGCACTCCCCTTGCCGAATCTTCTACCCCGTCAGCGCTGTACCACCTGAGATGCTATCGGCTTTCTTCGCCTCACCGCAAGATGGCGGGACATCCACCCTGAGAGTTGCACTGGGGAAAGCGCCATGTGCAACGTTGTATTCTAGGCACCAACCAATCTGCCGGCGCTCTCCTCGCAACGGCCTCGCAATCGTCAATCATTGCTCCTTCCAGTATTCCAGCACGGCTCCGACTTTCAGGAAAGCAACTTCTCGCTAGCGGCGTGAGCGGTGGATTCCCTATAGTGCGCCGCTACTTGGGAGGAGACTAAGATGAAGCGGCGCGGATTCCTCAAAGCCGGGGGGCTGGCAGTAGCGGCGACAACGTTTGCAAGACCCGCAATCGCTCGTGCAGCGCCGGAGATCCGCTGGAGTCTTGCGTCATCTTTTCCTGGCGGCCTGGATATCATTTTTGGATAGGCACAGCGTTTCGCGCGCTACGTCTCCGAAGCGACTGATGGCCGGTTTACGATCGAGCCGCACCCCGCAGGTGCCATCGTACCGGCATTCGGTGCGCTCGATGCAGTCGCCGACGGCCGAGTCGAATGCGCCCAAACGCCGACCTACTTTTATGCCGATAGAGACCCGACCTTAGCATTCGGCACCGGGATACCGTTCGGGCTCAATGCGCGCCATCAGCACGCATGGTGGCAAGTCGGTGGCGGCGGAGAGATCGTCAACGAGGTGCTGCACCGGTTCGGTGTCCATGCGATCGTGATGGGGAACTCGGGGACCCAGATGGGCGGCTGGTTCCGCAAAGAGATTGGAAGTGTCGATGATCTGCGCGGGCTCAAGTTCCGAATTGGTGGCATGGGCGGGCAGATCCTCGCCAGGCTTGGGGTCGAGCCACAGCAAATGCCGCCCAATGAGGTGCTCGCGGCACTCGAGCGCGGAGCGCTCGATGCGGCAGAGTTCGTCGGCCCCTTTGACGATGAGAAACTCGGCTTCCACCGCGTCGCAAAGCACTACTACTGCCCCGGCTGGTGGGAGGGCGGCGCCATGCTGCATCTTCTGGTCAAGCTCGATAAGTGGCTGGACCTCCCTAAGAGCTACCAGTCGTTTTTGCTGCAAGCCGGCGAGGCGACCACAAACTGGATGCTCGCTCGCTACGACGTGGAAAATCCAGCAGCGCTGCGGCGACTGGAAAGCGCCGGCGTCATCGTGAAGGCCTTCCCTACCCCAGTGATTGAGGCCTGTTGGAAAGCAGCGAGGCAACATTACGCTGAGCTTTCGGCGAACAATGCTTCGTTTCGCAAAGCGCTGGAGTCGCACAATGCTTTCCAAACCAATGCCCTATCCTACTGGCGCATCGCCGAGCACCCTTACGATTCCATGATGCTGCGACTTCTTGATAGCTAAGGCCTGCCAAGCGGAGGGCGGGGCGCACCTCGCTCTTTGCTCAGCATTTCACAATTTCGGTACGGATCGTAAGCAGCACAGACGAATAGTCGGCAAATTCACTATTGCCCGGTAGAACCCATTTATTGAGGCTTAACCAAACTTTACTGAAAAGCTCGCAATGATCAGATCGTGCCGAATTTGGGGAGTGTACTTCTAAAATCTCCTATTAGATGGAAGTCTCGATACGACTAATGACGATCAAATGGCTCATTTCTCCCCACAACACGGGTGCTTCAAGCCTGGGTTTCGGCCGCGGCAGAGTTGGCCGATCTTCTTGATTTGCTTGACCTGCAGCCCCGTCGCGGTGTGTTACAGTGCGTGCTCCAACCACCAATGGTCCGGACGTGAACGGCAGACGCATACTCTTGATCCTCGGCGGCGGCATTGCCGCCTACAAATGTCTCGACCTCATCCGGCGCTTGCGAGAGCGCGGGGCGAGTGTGCGGGCAATTATGACGGCGGCCGCTCAGGAGTTCATCACACCGCTGGCGGTCGGCGCCATCTCGGGTGATCGCGTCTTCACCGAGTTGTTCGACCGTGAGGACGAGCACGATGTCGGCCATATCCGGTTGAGCCGAGAGGCGGACCTCATTGTGGTCGCCCCGGCGACTGCAAGCCTGCTGGCAAAGATGGCTGGCGGCCATGCGGACGACCTTGCCACTGCAGTGCTCCTCGCGACCGACAAGCCGGTTCTGGTTGCCCCTGCCATGAACCCGCGCATGTGGCTCCATCCTGCCACCAGACGCAACATCGAGACCCTGCGGGATGATGGGATCCATTTCATCGGGCCGAACACGGGAGAAATGGCCGAGAGCGGCGAAGCCGGGCCAGGCCGGATGGCCGAGCCACTCGAGATCGTCGCGGCCATCGAGGAGCTGCTGCGCGGGACCCGGAACGACCGGCCGCTCGCTGGGAGACATGTGATCGTAACGAGCGGCCCGACCCACGAGCCAATCGATCCGGTCCGCTACATTGCAAATCGCTCCTCCGGAAAGCAGGGGCACGCAATCGCGCGAGCAGCTGCAGAGCTCGGCGCGCGCGTCACTCTGGTCTCCGGCCCAGTCTCTATTGCCGATCCTCCGAACGTCGACGTTGTCCACGTCGAGACGGCGCAGGAGATGTTGGCAGCTGTCGAAGCTGCCCTACCGGCCGACATTGGTGTATTTGCAGCCGCCGTCGCCGACTGGCGTGTTGCCAGCGCCTCGGGGCAGAAGATCAAGAAGGAGAAGGGGGCTGCGGCCCCGTCACTCGCACTCGTGGAGAACCCTGACATCCTCAAGACGATCGCCAGTCGCGGCCCGATGCGCCCGGCGCTTGTTATCGGCTTCGCCGCGGAAACGGAGAATGTCGTCGAGTTCGCGAAGAAGAAGCGTAAAGCTAAAGGCTGCGACTGGATCGTCGCCAACGACGTTTCGGAGAAGGGTGGCGCAATGGGTGGCGACCGAAACGCGGTCCATTTGATCACGGCCCAGGGGTCCGAGAGCTGGCCGGTGATGGACAAGACCGAGGTCGCCCGCAAACTCATGGAACGCGCAGCGCAGCATCTTCGGCAAACCCAGGTTACGGTCTGATGTCGCGCGCAAAGTCGGATAAGGCCCGAGTTCGGGTTCTACGGCTTCCACATGGACAGGATCTGCCACTGCCCACCTACCAAACCGACGAGGCGGCTGGGATGGACCTCCTGGCCGCCGTAGAGGAGACCGAACCGGTTGTGCTGGCGCCGGGAGGACGCGCGCTCATCCCGACTGGGCTCGTGCTTGAAATTCCGCCAGGCATGGAGGCCCAGATCCGGCCACGCTCGGGGCTCGCTCTGCGACATGGCATTACGGTTCTGAACAGCCCCGGCACCATCGACAGTGACTACAGGGGCGAGGTCAAGATCCTCTTGATCAACCTCGGCGAGACACCCTGGGAGATTCAGCGTGGAGAGCGCATCGCGCAGATGGTGTTCCAGCGAGTGGAGCGCGCAGAGCTGGTAGAGGTTGCAGAGTTGAACTCCACTCGGCGCGGGGCCGGAGGCTTCGGCTCGACTGGACTTGCTAGTGCGGAGCTTTCGCCGCGGGCGCACAAGAATTCCCCGCGCGAGACGGCGAAACGCCCAGCGACGCGGAAGGGGCCAAAATCCGAGGCCACCCCTCAGAAGTAAGAGACCCTATATTAAGGCAAAGAAATTCCGGCTTGGCTTGACATTCCACGCCGGCAGGTGTGGCCTCCATTGAGGCGGCGGGGCCAACCTCGAGGTTCGAGCAGGCATGACCAAACTCACAGCCGAAGAAATTGAGCGCTACAAGCGCCACTTGGTGCTACGCGAGGTCGGTGGCCAGGGTCAGCAGAGGCTGAAGGCAGCACGCGTGCTGGTCGTCGGTGCGGGCGGGCTCGGCTCTCCAGTCATCATGTATCTGGCCGCGGCGGGCGTTGGAACCATCGGGGTTATCGATGACGACGTGGTCTCGCTCGACAATCTGCAGCGCCAGATCGTGCATGAGACGGGGCAGGTGGGCACAGCCAAGGTGGAGAGCACCAAGCTCACGGTGGGACGGCTCAATCCTCACGTCACGATCGAAGCGCATCCTTACCGTCTGACGGCTGACAATGCTCTCGACATCATCAGCCGCTACGACATCGTTGCCGACGGATCGGACAACTTCACCACTCGCTATCTCACCAGCGATGCCTGCTATCTCGCCAAGCGCACACTGGTGTTTGCAGCAGTCGGCCCGTTCGACGGCTATGTCACCGTCTTCAAACCGCACCTGAAAAACGAGAACGGGGAGCCGTGGCCCAGCTACCGGTGCATCTTTCCCGAACCACCGCCACCCGGGACGGTTGCGCCTTGCAGCGAAATCGGGGTTCTGGGCTCGGTCGTCGGCGTCATCGGCACCCTGCAGGCGACAGAGGTTTTGAAGGAAATTCTCGAGATCGGCGATACCCTGGCCGGCAGACTGCTGATCTATGATGCTCTCTCCGCCCGGTTCGAAACGGTGAAGGTCGCCTGGGATCCCGATAATCCGCTCTCGGGTCGCAATCCCACGATCCGCGATCTCTCGATCCACGCGGATGCTGCCGGCGATGTCTGCGCAGCCTGACTACACATCGCGGCGAAACTCGCGGCGTGATCTGTGAGCCATCAATGTGTTCAGGTTCCTCCTCCCCTGCAGGTAAGTGCGAAGGGAGGAGGAGTCGTGTCCTACTCAGCAGCCAAAGAGCGGATCGAAGGGACTGGCCCGATCAGAAGCGGAAATTGAGCCCAGCCCGGACCACGTCGACTTCGTTATCGAACGAATATTTGCTTCCCTTGGAGGTCAGGCCGTCGGTGCTGCCGAAATCCATGTGCAGGTATTCCACCTTGGCGGACACGGAATCCGTGAAGGCGAGCTCGACGCCGCCACCGACCACCCAGCCGGCACGCAATTCACTGTCGTTCGCCTTTTCCTGGTCGATTTCGAGCGACACCTCGTCCAGGCTGGCGAAAGCGAGGCCGCCGGTGCCGTAAAGCAAAAGTCGTCCCATAGCGATGCCGGCCCGGCCGCGTAACGTGCCCCACCACGGACCAAAGCTCGTCCGGTAATAGGAGTCGCCGAGGTCCTTGTCATCGGCACTGATGTCCATCACCCCGAGATCCCCCTCGATGCCGACGAGAAGGTTTCCGAGAAGCATGTTGTAGCCGACATTGACACCGGCGAGCCAACCCTCAGGACTTGCATCGGCCGAGGTTTCTGGCGAGTTGAACGATCCCTCTGAATCGCCCCAGCCGTAGCCGCCACTTAGACCCCAATAAAGCCCTTGCCACAGCGGAGGCTTGCTCGGCTCTCCGTAGGTGTCTTCGAAGGTTGAAGGTGGTGGGAGTGGTCGGGGCCCGCCCAGATCTGCGGCCAACGCGGGCAACGCGAGAAAGCAGGTGCTCACCGCACCCAACGACAATCGAAAACGCATACCTGGCGCTCCTTGCAGCGGACGGAGCCCTATAGGCCCCAGTCTCGCATACTCAGGCACCTCCCCCGGTGGTTACGTCGTGCAACCGCCGCTGTTTAAGTTGGTGATCGCTGTGGCTGTGGGATGGCGCAATCTGGAAAATATCGTGAAATCAGCGGTATACTCAAACGAGTTGAAACCCGATTGCCACATTCGACATGGATTCCAGCTCATCAATGGTCATCCGAATACTCGTTGCCGAACGCCAACACCCGCTTCCGGCGGGCGAGTGGCTCACTTGCAAGCCGGCAGCGCGTAATTCAGCTCAGGATGACCGCTTGAGAGTGTGCCGCCCCAGAACGCTCAGAACATCGCCGGATGCACGCGATCCGGCGGGGCATGGCCATCGAGGAAGGCCTTGATGTTGATGATGACCTTCTCGCCCATGTCGATCCGTCCCTCGATGGTCGCGGAGCCCATGTGAGGCAGCGCTACCACCCGGTTGGAGGCAAGGAGCTTCGGATTGATGGCCGGCTCGTGCTCGAACACGTCGAGCCCCGCGCCTGCAATGGCGCCGGCCTCGATCAGCCTGGCAAGCTCGTTCTCGTCGATCACCTCACCGCGTGCAGTGTTCACAATGTACGCGGTCGGCTTCAGCAGCTTCAACCGCCTGGCGGACAAAAGGTGATACGTCGCCGGCGTGTGGGGGCAGTTGACGGAGATGATGTCCATCCGCGCCAACATCTGGTCCAGGCTATCCCAATAAGTCGCCTCCAGCTCCTGCTCGATTTCCTCCGGAACCGGACGGCGATTGTGATAGTGGATCTGCAGGCCGAAGGCGCGGGCCCGCCGGGCTACGGCCTGCCCAATGCGCCCCATGCCGATGATACCTAGACGCTTGCCATATATCCGCTGCCCGAGCATCCACGTGGGGGACCAGCCGGGCCATTCGTTCTTGTGCTCTTTGAGATAAGCCGCCCCTTCAGCCAAGCGGCGGGGCACTGCAAGGATCAGCGCCATCGTCATGTCTGCGGTGTCCTCGGTCAGGACCCCGGGAGTGTTCGTGACGATGATCCCGCGATTACGGGCCGTTTCTAGATCGATGTTGTCGACACCTGTGCCGAAGTTCGCGACAAGCTTGAGTTGCGGTCCAGCCTGCGAGAGCACAGTGCGATCGATCCGATCGGTCACTGTCGGCACGAGAACGTCGGCCTTTTGGACAGCCTCGATGAGCTCGCTTTGGCTCATAGGTTTATCGTCGACGTTGAGCCGCGCATCGAACAGTTCGCGCATGCGGGTTTCAACAACGTCGGGGAGCTTGCGCGTGACGATAACGAGAGGTTTCCTGGCCTTGCTGGACATGGGTGATTCTGTTCAGTGTCCTTCGCTTGCAACCGGGGCCCCGGTTGCTCAGGGCGGGTCAGCTAGGAACTGTCTAACAGAAGGCCAACTCGATGACAAAGAGTTGAAGCATTGGGTAAATTGGGAGGTCTGGCGTCGGATCGCTCCGTGCCCAGCCTCGCGAGCGCAACATTTGCGAGCAGGCTGATCGAGGGAAGAAGCGGGGTTTGGTCATCATGACAGGTATGGCGGGGCTATCGCGAGCTATGGTCGCGGCGCTCGTAGTCTTATCCGCGCCGATGCTTCTGATTGGACATGCCGATGCGCAGCCAGCGCAAAGGGGAAGCTCCAGCGGCTTGGCTATTCCGCGCTTCGTGAGCCTCAAGGCGGACCGTGTCAATCTGCGTAGCGGGCCGGGCACCGACTACCCAACCTCGTGGGTGTTCAACAGGGCCGGCCTGCCTGTCGAAGTCTTGAACGAGTACGAGGCCTGGCGCCAGGTGCGAGATGCAGAAGGCTCCACGGGTTGGGTTCTGCATACCATGCTATCGGGACGTCGCACTGCGCTCGTGCTTCCGTGGGAGCTGAAGGAGGGACAGCCTCCGCCACAAACACCGCTGCTCGAGGATGACAGCCCGCGGGCACGCCCAGTTGCCATCGTCGAAGCTGGTGTCATTGCAAACATCAGCCGTTGCGACGGTCGCTGGTGCCTCGTGGTGATCGGCAACTACCGCGGCTATATCGAGCAGAACAAGCTCTGGGGCGTCTACGCCGGAGAGGTCATCAAGTGACCGGTGCCTGGACCGGTCCATCCCTCCTCACCGGTCGAGTTCCGTCTTGGGCACCAGCCTTATCACCACATCGACATGCGAAATGCGCATCCCCTCCGGCGGCTCCGGGAGGCGATCGATGGTGATCGACGCATCAGGAATGTCGATGAGGCGACCTTCGGACTCGATGAGAAAGTGATTGTGGTTCGACGTGTTCGTATCGAAATAGGCCTTCGAGCCGTCGATGGCGATTTCGCGCAACAAACCGGCGCGCTTGAACTGATGCAGCGTGTTGTAGACGGTAGCCAACGAGACCCGCTCGCCCGCCGCGACAGCTTCGGCGTGCAACATCTCAGCCGTGACGTGCCGGTCCTCGGAGCCGAACAGGAGCGCACCGAGGGCTAGCCGTTGCCGGGTAGGCCTCAATCCAGCGCGTCTCAAAAACTGCGCCAAATCAGTTTCCGTAGCGTCCTGTCTTTCGTTCTGCATTTCAGCGATCAATCGCATGCAAATTGATCCAGCCGGACTATAGGCATCGAGGTCCGGTCGGGCAAGGCGATGTCCGGGATCAAGCCAAATGAGAGACGGCGGCCTCCTGGGCTTGGCGGGCTGCAAGGTACTGTGCGGGGGTTTTTCCGCCAAGGGCGCGGTGTGGGCGATAGGTGTTGTAGCGGTGCTGGAAGGCGTCGATGAGAGGATTGAGCTCGTCGAGGCTGTGGGGCAGGTCGTAGACGGCATAGAACTCATAACGCCAGGAGCTGTTGCAGCGCTCGACGGCGCCGTTGAGCTCGGGGCTTTTGGGGGGCAGGACGTAGAGGGTGATGGCGCGCTTTCGGCAGGCGTCCTCGAACTCGGCCATGAACTCGGATCCGCCGTCCACTTGGATAGCGTCGATCTTGAAGGGCATGTCGGCGATGAGCTTGTCGAGGAAGGCTGCGGCGGAGGCGGCGGTGGCTCGGGAATAGGCCTTGGCGACGGTCCACTTGGCGACGGGGTCGTAGGCGGTGAAGTGCTTGAGGTGCTTGCCGGGGGCCAGGGTGATGGAGAGGGTGTCGAGCTGGACGATTTGGCCGGGGCGAGAAGCTTTGGCGGCCTTGGGCAGGCGTTGAGCGAAGCGGCGTTTTGGGGGCCATTTGCGCCTGTTGGCGGCCTTGCGCAGGGCCGGCACCGGAACGATGGCGCCGCGTTTGACGAGGTGGGCGAGAATGCGGCCGACGGTGGCCTCGGAGACGTTGAAGCCCTGCTCCTTGAGCTTCACGGTGATGCGCGCCTTGCCCCACATGGGCTCTTCGAGGCGCCATTCCTCGACGGCGCGGACGAGCTCGGTGGCCCAGGCGGGCTTGCGGGCTCGCTTCGGGCGGCGCGACTTGACGGTGGCGTCCTTGGCCCAGCGGTAGAGGGTGGAGAGGGGGCATCCCACGGCCTTGGCGGCCTGTTCTGCGGTCAAGCCGTGGCGGCGGGCCTCTTGCCATCGGGCGACGGCGTCGCGTCTTCTCGCCGCTTCGAAATCTGGGGTCTTCGCGGCGAGAAGACGCGCCGCTCTAAACGCATTTCGGATAACATGGCCGGGCAGACCACGAATCTGCATTGGGGATCTCCGCAGTGCTTGAGTTGGCGAACCCAAGCCTCGGAGATCTCCGATTCGGACCTACTCGGTCCCTCTCATTTGTGTTTGATCGCGGACAGGCGATCGAACGCCGCTTGCTTGACCTATGGTTGCAGGTGCTCAGGGGTAAAGCGGCTTGACGCATATCCCGTTTGCCTTTTTGAAGATAACCGAGTGTGGTAGATACGCGCGGACCTCTGGTTTGCGCTCGCGAGGCGGGGTATCGGAAGGGGCGACACACAGGGCGCTATGGCGGACAGGCGGTCGACATACGAATACGAGGATTTGCTGGCGTGCGGTCGTGGCGAGCTGTTCGGGCCGGGGAACGCGCAGCTCCCGCTGCCACCGATGCTGATGTTTGAGCGAATTTCGCTGATCAGCGAGGAAGGCGGCGCGCACGGCAAGGGGCAGGTCAGGGCGGAGCTGCCGGTGGCTGGCAATCCACAGTGCGAATGGTTCTTCTCCTGCCACTTCAAGGGCGATCCCGTCATGCCGGGCTGCCTCGGGCTCGACGCGCTTTGGCAGCTCACTGGGTTCTTCCTGGGCTGGCTGGGTGCCCCTGGGCGGGGCCGCGCGCTTGGCGTAGGCGAGGTCAAGTTCACCGGGATGGTGTTGCCGACGGTCAAGCGGATAGAATACATCGTGGATCTCAAGCGCGTGATCCTCCGCAAGCTCAAGCTCGCCATCGCCGATGGCAGTCTGCTCGCCGACGGGCAGTTGATCTATTCAGCCCAGGACCTGCGCGTGGGCCTGTTCGAGGCTGATCCGGATCCAAGCGCTACACCTGCCTGACAAATTTGAACTCGGTCGGAGCCGGGTGGAGCCAGGCATCGGACCTCCTTACGGAGAGGCCAGAAAGGGTCGATTATGAGACGGGTCGTCGTGACCGGAATGGGGATTGTTTCCAGCATCGGGAACAGCACCCAGGAAGTGCTCACCTCACTGAGGGAGGCTAGGTCCGGGATCGTAAGGGCGGAAAAGTACGCTGAGCTCGGTTTTCGCTGTCAGGTTCACGGGGAACCCAAGATCGCTTGGGAAGAGATGGTGCCGCGGAAGCCGAGGCGCTTCATGGAGGCAGGCATCGCGTGGAATTACATCGCGATGGAGCAGGCGATCCGCGACTCTGGATTGACCGAGGAAGAGATCCGCGACGAGCGTACGGGAATCATCATGGGATCGGGCGGCCCGTCCACAAGCACAATCGTAAGGGCCGCTGCTATAGCACGAGAGAAGGAACCGAAGAAGATTGGCCCCTTCGAGGTGCCTAAGGCCATGAGCTCGGGGCCATCTGGGACTCTGGCCACCGCATTCCAGATCCATGGTGTCAACTATTCGATTTCCTCGGCCTGCGCGACGTCAGCTCATTGCATCGGCAATGCAGCGGAGCTGATCCAGTGGGGCAAACAGGATGTGATGTTTGCCGGCGGCTGCGAGGAGCTCGACTGGACCCTTTCTGTGTTGTTCGACGCCATGGGCGCCATGTCGTCCAGGTTCAATGATACTCCAGAGCGCGCCAGCCGTGCCTATGACAAGAACCGCGATGGTTTCGTCATTGCCGGCGGTGCCGGAGTTATCGTCCTCGAGGAGATGGAGCGCGCCAAGGCACGCGGAGCGAAAATCTATGGTGAGCTCGTCGGCTACGGCGCCACTTCAGATGGTTTCGACATGGTGGCCCCTTCCGGCGAAGGCGCGGTTCGGTGCATGCGGCAAGCCTTGAAGGGGCTCGACGGTAAGGGCACGGGTCGCATCGACTACATCAACCCCCACGCCACAGCCACGCCGATCGGAGACCTGAAGGAGATCGAAGCTATCCGTGAGGTGTTCGGAAAGGACATCCCGTACATCTCGGCCACCAAGTCGTTGACCGGTCATTCTCTTGGCGCAATTGGTGTTCAGGAGGCAATCTTCTCACTCCTCATGATGAACAACAGTTTCATCTGCGAGAGCGCCAATATAGAAGAGCTGGATCCTGCGTTCGAAGACATCCCCATCGTGCGCAAGCGGCTCGACGGCGCGGAAATAAACTGCGTTATGTCCAACAGCTTCGGTTTTGGCGGTACGAATGCCACTTTGGTGTTCCGCCGCGTTGACACCTAGCGTTCACGCCCGCATCGCTGGCGGGCATGAGCTTCGGAACAGCCGGGGTATGCGGCTTCGAGACGATTGTCTGAATAGAAAATGATGCGCCGTCGTGCGCACGACATCAGGAGCTCCCATGACCGAAACGGATATTGCCAAGCCGGGTCCGCTGATGGCCGGTAGGAGAGGACTCGTCATGGGGGTGGCGAACGAGCGCTCGATCGCCTGGGGTATTGCGCGCGTGCTCGCCGGTCACGGTGCTGAGCTCGCGTTCACCTACCAGGGGGAGGCCTTCGGTCGCCGGGCTATACCTCTCGCCAAGTCGGTGGGTTCGAAGATCATCGTTCCGTGCGACGTCAGCGACCTCGCAACGGTCGACAACGTCTTTGCCGAGATCAAGGAGAAGTGGGGCAGCTTGGACTTCGTGGTGCACGCCCTGGCCTTCTCTGACCGCCGCGAGCTGTCGGGCCGCTATTCGGACACCAGCCGCGAGAATTTCATCAACACGATGGTGATCTCCTGCTTTTCATTTACGGAGATTGCCAAGAGGGCGGCGGAGCTCATGCCGAACGGCGGCGCCATGCTGACCCTCACCTACGGTGGCTCTCGCCGCTGGGTGCCCTCTTACAATGTCATGGGCGTGGCAAAGGCGGCACTGGAAGCATCTGTACGCTATCTGGCCTCGGACTTCGGGCCACGCGGCATTCGGGTGAACGCGCTCTCGGCCGGTCCAATGAGAACGCTTGCAGGGTCGGGCATCGCGGATGCGCGCGTCATCTTCAACTATCAGCGCGATCATTCCCCGCTTCGGCGTACGCCGACGCTCGACGAGGTCGGCGGCGCGGCGCTCTACCTCCTCTCGCCGCTGGCAGGCGCCGTCACAGGCGAGGTGCATTTCGTCGACTGCGGCTACAATAGCGTTGCTATGCCGAGTCTCGAGGCCCTCAAAGAGCAGGAGGCCGACGCCGAAGCTGCGGGACGTACGCCGGCGGACGGCGGCTGACGAGCGGCTCTGACCGGATTGCTAGAGCCGTGCTGACAACGGCTTCGCCACCACGTGCAGTGCAGGGACAGCCTTCAACTGCACCAAGTCTATGCGCGGGTGGGCGCCAACGGCATGCAATAGGTGCGACGTATTGGCATACCTGACCAAAAGGGTGCGGGGGAGTTGCTTTTGCGGAACGTCCAACGCCACCAATTGGTGGAGATTTGAGTATTTCGTTGGCACCAGCATGCCCTCATGTTACAGCGTCAGATGCGTGGGGAGGGGCGCTCTTAACAGAGGGAGTTGGCGGAGTGTCAACAGCTCGAGAATCCCCGCGAAGGGGGGCAAAAACGATTCGCGACAAAGAGGGTGTTGACGTACTCTCGGTGTCGGACGTGCTAACCCAGATGCGCGACAATCCTCGCGCCAACTGGACTAAGGATGATATCGAGACAGCTTGCCGTCAGGCTGGACTGATATGCAAGAATGGAACGAGAGGAAGTCACTTCAAGGTCCGGAGCGATCTGATATCGGAAATCCTCATAATTCCGGCCCGAAGACCGATTAAGGCTGTCTACATCAAGCAGCTGCTAAGGTTGGCAGATCGTCACTTGCGGACTGCTTTAGAAGGGCGGTAGAGAATGACCAAGCACGGCTATCCCATCGTCATTGCCCCGCTCTCAGCGGAGGACGGCGGCGGCTACATTGCCTACGCGCCTGACTTGCGTGGCTGCATGTCAGATGGCGAGACGCGTGAGGAAGCAGCGCGGAACATCGAAGACGCAATTGAGGAGTGGCTGGAGGAGGCGAAAGAGGCGTCGATCGAAATTCCCGAGCCCTTCTCGGCGTCTCGCCTCATGCAGGAAAAGTGGAAAGAATTGTGCGAGGCGGTGAAGCGGCAGGACTCCAAGATTGGGGAGCTGGAGGAGCAACTCACGGAGCTGTTCAACCTGCTTGAGTGCTTTGAGGACAATACACCTACGTTTGTAAAGCTTCCCCCTGTGCACGTTGCCTCGCGTGTTCGTGTGGCGCATTAGGCTCAGATAGGCCGCATTAGCTCTAAGCGGAATGAGGGGGCCTAAGCTGTGTCCCGTGGGCCTACTCTCCTCTTCAGCAAGAACTGCACTGCCCGGGAACCACCGAGGGTTTCCTGGGCCCTCGGGCATCTTTTTCGCTGAGCCGTCCGCAATGACCACATGAGCGATAATCCAGCTCAGACGTGGAGTACCTGCGCCACGGCGCCACGCATTATCAGCTCATGAGCATCTTCTCATGAGCATCTTCGGCTGGCTGACGTTGAAAGAGGCCGAGCGGTCCACCCAGGAAACCCCCGCGCAAGCTCATGGCAGCGGCCGGCATGGAACTGCTAGTGAGGCAGCGGAAGACCAAAGCGGGGTGAAATGAATCCCACCTTGAGGGCTGGGTTTACGCCTTGATCTTCTTGGCAAAATCTGCGGATGGCGCCCCGTAGGGGACTCGAACCCCTGTTACCAACGTGAGAGGCTGGCGTCCTAGGCCACTAGACGAACGGGGCAGCCGATACTGATGCTATAGGAAACCAAGCCGAGCCAATCAAGCGGCTAAATGGCTCAGGCGTGGATGATTTTCTCGATACGATCACCTCATAATCTTCGGGGCGCCAGGATTACCTACCGTTGCTGCTAGGGAGCTTCCGGCGCAAAACCGATGCGGCTGACAACCCGACCTGTCGTCAAATTGATGACGACGATCCCCGTCTGCTCCGGTGACGCGTAGTGCACGGCCATGCGGTCGCCCGACACGGTCGTCTGGCCGATGACAGCACCAGCCGGCAAGACCACGTTCACTTCATGTGGTGGCGGTGAAGCACCGATGCCACCACCAGGCTGCGTTGCAAGATAGGCGATCCGCCCTATTACGACAGCGAAACCCACCAGGAGCAAAACGCCAAGTGAAATGACGACGAACTTGAGAATCCTTACCTGCCGGGCGTCGTGCTCGGGTAGGATCTGCGAGTCGCGGGCTGCAGGCTCGGCTGGTTCGGACATCGCCATGTACGTCAACCCTCGTCCGGGAAAAGTATCGGATCGATGACGAGACAGCCGGAATGCCTCCGCCTCGAGGTACCGGCCGAGGCAGGAGGCGAGCGTATCGACCGCTTCCTGACATCCCGGCTGGAGGACCTCAGCCGCTCCCGCATTCAGGCACTGATCAGGGACGGCAGAGTCCGCGATCGGCGGGGGACCATAGAAGACCCCGGCGCAAGGGTCAAACCAGGCGACGTGCTTACGGTCGAGCTACCGCCAGCCAGACCGGCGGAGCCGCAAGCCGAGGCAATCCCCCTCAATGTCGTCTGGGAAGACGATGACCTGATTGTGATCGACAAACCAGCCGGATTGGTCGTGCACCCAGCGCCAGGCCATGATAAGGGGACATTGGTCAATGCCCTCATCGCGCATTGCGGGCCAAGCCTGTCGGGAATCGGTGGGGTGATGCGGCCAGGCATCGTGCACCGGCTCGACAAGGATACCAGCGGCCTGCTCGTAGTTGCCAAAACAGATACGGCCCACCAGGGGTTGGCGCGGCAGTTCGCGGCGCATGGCCGAGATGATCGCCTCGAGCGGGCCTATATCGCTTTCGTGTGGGGCAGCTTCGACCGCCCACAGGGCACGATCGATGCGCCGCTGGGCCGCGGCACGAGGGACAGGACTAAGATTGCAGTCCTGCGAGAGGGACAAGGCCGCCGCGCAGTGACCCATTGGCGAGTCGTCGAGGCGTATCCCGGCACCGACGGAAGGATCGCTGTCAGCCAGTTGAGAGTTACGTTGGAGACGGGACGCACGCACCAGATCCGGGTTCACCTGGCACATGTCGGCCATCCGCTTCTGGGAGACACCACTTATGGTGCAGGTTTTGCCGCCAGTGAGCGGCGGCTGAGCTCAGAGGCGAGGTCTGCCCTGAAGGCATTGAATAGACAGGCTCTTCACGCAGCGCTTCTGGCGTTCGAGCATCCGCGAACAGGCGAGCGCCTTCGGTTCGAGAGTCCCCTGCCGCCAGATTTGTTGACTCTCCGCAATGCACTTCAGAGTGCAACAGGCGAAGTTAACGGGGTTCAAAAAAGGAGAATGGCGGGTCTGCAAAAATAATGAAACCTACTTATATAAGTGGAGGCAGTGGAACTCCAATCCTCGAATACCGTTCCGTCGAACATCACCGTAGTGTGACCGTGGGTTACGAATGCCGCACAATGACAAATCTTGTGCGCATCTATACCCTTGGCCGTAGTGCCTTGCTCTGGTCACGCTGCTGGGCGAAGCTGAAGAATAGAATGGAAGAGGCAACCGAGTTTCACCGCCGAACTTAGTGGTTTGATGCTCGGCTGAAACTGAGATGGTCACGAAATCGCTGCCGACAGTCGCAAATGGGTCCATGGGTCTTGCCCGGTATCTCGAGGAGATCCGGCGCTTTCCCATGCTGGAGCCCGACGAGGAGTACATGCTCGCCAAGCGCTGGCAAGAGCATGCCGACGCGGAGGCCGCCGAGAAATTGATCACGTCGCACCTGCGGCTCGTGGCGCGTATTGCCATGGGCTATAGGGGCTATGGCCTGCCGATCGGTGAAATCATCTCCGAGGGCAACGTTGGCCTCATGCAGGCGGTCAAGCGGTTCGACCCCGATCGAGGCTTCCGTCTGGCCACCTACGCGATGTGGTGGATCCGCGCCGCTATTCAGGAGTACATCCTGCGCTCCTGGAGCCTTGTGAAGATGGGCACCACAGCCGCCCAGAAGAAGCTCTTCTTCAATCTGCGGCGCGCGAAAGGTCAGATCCAGGCTCTGGAGGAGGGCGACCTCCGGCCCGATCAGGTGAAGGCCATTGCCAAGCGGCTGGGCGTGCCGGAAGAGGACGTCATCTCGATGAATCGCCGCCTGGCTGGCGATGCATCGCTGAACGCCCCTGTGCGTGCCGACCTTGATTCCGGCGAGTGGCAGGACTGGCTCGTGGACGATTCTCCCGATCAGGAGGAGGAGCTCATCGAGCGGGACGAAATGGATCACCGGCGCGCCTTCCTCGAATCGGCATTGGAGACGCTAAATGAGCGCGAGCGCCGCATCTTCGAGGCTCGCCGCCTGTCGGACGAGCCTATGACGCTCGAGGACTTGTCGGCGGAGTTCGGTGTGTCGCGCGAACGGATCCGCCAGATCGAAGTGCGCGCTTTCGAGAAGGTGCAGAAGGCGGTGCAGCAAGCCGCGAAGTCCAGCGAAGCGAGCGCTGCTGCCGCTGCCGCCGGAGCGGCTGGTGCTGCAGGTGCGTCGGCCTAACGCTACCTGACAGGCATTGCGATCGGCTGACTCCGAAAAGCAGGCCTCAGATGACATTGAAACCGGCCGCACTTGCGGTCGGTTTTCTTTTGAGCAGGTTTTTGCACAGGCTTAGGCACGAATCGCTTACAATTCACCTGTGAGGTGATCGACCTCGCAGCGGTCCGGCGAAGCTGACCCCGGGCCGCCGAGGAAGGTGCGCGTCAGAGCTCACGGCACTCGCTTGCGGCCTGAACGTCACAATAGGAACCGGCACCTTCACGACTGCCGGCTGGCGCGAGGCGGAGAAGGACAGGACCGCTGCTCGCAGCGCCGGCCATACATCCCAGCGCGAGGCTTCGCGCTCCTGTCCTTTTCCGCTGCATCATCACGACAAGAAGCCGGCGAGGGATACCGGGCGGACGCATGCGCCAATGCGTTTGCGGAAGGGGCCGGTGCGCGGCTTCGAGCGTGTGGATGCGGCACTGCAATAAGACGATGGAGCAACCCATGTCGAAGCGCCTTCATCCACGGTCCGTTCCCAAATCGGGGGGTCTGGGGTCTCGTCGTCGCAAGTACTGGTGGAACGAGTTGGAGACCAGTAGCTCTGCTGGACGAGCGGATGAGTGGTGTCGTGTGCTTCTGTGGCGACTTAAACCTGTGCACCCACCAAGTATCGTCTAACTCCGCAGCTGCCGGGCTGGCATCACTTGCGTTCCGTCTGAGTGTGGTCGGAGCTTCAGGATCACATAGTCAAATGTGCACCTTGCCTTGACCCCGGCTAGATGAATGAAGGCCGACCCAAGCGTACTCGGGCCGGCCTTCTGCGCCGTCTTCCCCCGTGGCAACTCTGTCAGATCACATCGGTAGCCGCGCGATCTGATACGAAAAATAATTGTCTATTGCCGTGACGATCGAGTCGGCGACCTTGTTCCGCCAAGCGTTAGACTTGAGATTGCGAGCATCCTGAGGGTTCGTCACGTAAGCAAGCTCGATCAGCACTGAAGGAACCTTCGCCGTCTTCAAGACCCGGAAATTCGCCTCGCGGTCCGCATTCGGTCGCATCTCAGTAGAGACGCTCATGAATTCGATGACTGAGCGTGTGAAGGTATTGGTGCGCTCCTTGGTGACGGCGATTTCTCTCTCTGCAAGATCGGCCAGGATGGACCTGATGGCGCGGGCGTCGCTCCGTTCGACGCCTGACAACTCCTGGCTGGTGAGCACGGCGTTGACCACCTCGGAGCTGGCGGAGCGTTGCAATGCTCGCGCAGTAGTGTCCCTAAGAGAATAGATGGTGGCGCCACGCGCATGAGCGCCGGCGTAGTCCGCGTGAACCGCAATAAAGAGAGCCGCCTTGTTGCGTTCGGCGATTGCACGACGCTCATCCAACGAGATGAAGACATCAGAATCTCGTGTCAAGACGACGCGGTAGCGGCCACTGGCCTCGAGCTTATCTCGCAAAATAAGGCTGAATGCGAGGACGACGTCCTTTTCGACGACACCGTTTTTCTTGGCCCCAGAATCGTGGCCGCCATGACCAGGATCGATCACAATAACGGGCTTATAGGCACGTGCGATGATCTCCTCCGGCCGTGAGGCTGGGCGCGGCAATGGCGGCTGCACCGTCTGGAGCCTAGCAGCCCTGGATTTCCCCGCCTGTAGGGCTGAAGGAGCCGGCGCGAGATCCAACACGAGATGGTGTCCACGCTCCTGTTTGACAATTTCCGAACGCTTCACCACAACCGGTGCGCGCACGTCGATGACGATACGGGAGCGTCCGGGCGCCGAAAGTCCGACGCGAAATGATTTCACGAGCCCCGTTTCGAGGTCATCAGCGGCGTTGGGAAGCCGCATCTTCACATCCGGTAGCGATACGACGACGCGGTTCGGATTGCTCAGTGATAGGACGTCGAACTCAACCGCCTTATCGAGCCAGACCACAAAACGGGTCGTAAGTAGGTTCGCAGCCGCGGTTGGCCCTGAGGGTGCGGCGGAAACAGGCGCCGGAGAGACGAGTGTAATAAAGCTGGCGAAAAGGAGCAGAACGGTACCCACAACGGCAGCCCGGATCCATAACGCGGCAGCCGGAAAGGTCCGTACTCTGCTTACACTCATCGTACGCAAACTCCGGAACGCGGAGGACTGACAACTGAACACGGTGGCTTCTGATGAAGCCCAATCGTGGCTTTTTGCTGATCCCTCCGAGGTAATCTTATGATGCGGGAAAGGTTACTGATCAATGAACGGACGACCATCAGCCCATCCGCTGCGGCGATGGGCTGAGGCAAAACGGTCAGTCTTCTAGAGAAGCTCCTCGAACGGAACGATCGTGGACTTGACTGTCTTCATCGCCATGGCTTGCGCGATCGCGTCCTTGATCCCTTGCTCCGTGAAGGGGAACAGCGTCTGCATTTTGCGCCAGGGATACTTGTCGCGCGCCTTGTAAAGCATCTCCACGCCCAGGGGCAGGTCATTAGCCGTGAACGCCCAAGAGCCGAGAATGTTGATATCCTTGGCACAGATGCGGTGCCAGTTCGTCATGATGCTACCTGCATCCGTGAACTGCCCCATTTCCACGTAAGTGCCACCATCTCTGAGGAATTCTATCCCTTCGGGTCCGGCTGACGGGTGGCCTGAGCAGTCCATCACGAGGTCCGCGCCGTAGCCGCCCACGATGTCCCGCACGCGCTTTATACGCTCTTCGGGCGACGTCACCTCCTCGATATTGACTGTCGCCTCGGCCCCGAACTCGCGCGCAAGCCTCAGCCGCGGCTCTTCCGGCGCCCCGACGGCGATGACTCGTCCAGCACCCATCTCAAGCGCAGCGGCGATGGCCAGGATTCCGATAGGTCCCGTGCCTTGGATAACGACGGTGTCGTTCCACTTGAACCCGCCCGCCTTCACGGCGCGATTGAAAGCCCGGATGCACGACGTCAACGGCTCCGAAAGGGTCCCGAGCAGCAGGCTCATGTCGTCGGGCAGCTTGTAGATCTTGGTCCCGGGTAACTCCTCAAGATCGATGTAAACGTACTCGGCCCAGCCACCCCATAGATGAGGCGGCTTCTCGAAGCCGAGATAGCGGCCGTAGTAGACGGGCGTCAGGCACTTGTTCGCGTGCTCGGGGTAGTGCTTGCACCAGTCGCAGAATCCACATGGCATCAGCGGTGGAAGCATCAGCTTCGATCCAACGCCGATGGGCTTGCCCATAAAATCGGTCTTCAGCTCGGAGCCGATCTCGACAATAACGCCGGCGAGTTCATGGCCAAGTGTGAATGGCCACGGCAGTGGTTTCGGCCAGTGGCCCTTCAGAATGTGCTGATCCGTGCCACAAACGCCGCACGCTGCAATCTGAATGAGCGCCCCTTTGGGCGGGACCTTGGGCCATGGCACTTCCCTGATCACGGGATCAGCCCCCGGACCGTCGAATGTCGCTACGCGGATCGTTTTACCCGTCCCCCGGCCCGCTGCCATGCCTTCCTCCCATCTGAAAATTTTGCCTGCCGTCTCATAAGCTTATGGCTGGGCATATCTTTCCTTGACGGCCTCGTCCAGACTGACGTCCGACGCCTGAACCACAGCGGGCCCGCGCCAACGTTCGCCAGCGCGGCCTCCGGCGTGATGATCTGTCGAGAAGATACGACGGGCTCGCCTGATCCGTTGCAGCTCTCTTGCACCGGACTGATCAGCGCCCGCCAGGCCAATACTCTTGTCCGAATTACTTGATCGCCTCGCGGTACCAGTCGGCGATGGCCTCGCCGGTCATGAAGGCAACGCCGTCTTTCTGTCGGATGTAGCCGAGGAGCTCGTCAAGAAAACGAATTCGGTGCGGCACGCCCGTGATGTACGGGTGGATGCTGATGGCCATTATTCGGGCATTATCCGCGCTCTCGCGATAAAGCTGATCAAACTGCTCGCGACCGCGGTTGAAAAGCTCATCAGAACGATGGTTCTGCAGAGCATAAATGGTGATGTCGTTCGTCTCGACCGTGTAGGGAACGACGATCATCGGACCGTGGATGGTTCGAAGTTGAGTTGGGAGATCGTCGACGACCCAGTCAGCGACGTACTCGATGCCGGCACCGCGCAGCAGATCTAGTGTTTCCTCCGTCTCCGTGAGACCCGGACTCTCCCAGCCACGCGGCGGCTTCCCGGTGAACTTGCGGATGGCCTCTACGGTATCCTCGATTGCCTTCTTCTGGTTCTCCACGCGATGCATGGGCCCTTGCACATAACCGTGACCCATGAACTCCCAGCCGGCCTCGCGTGCTGCGCCGGCAACACGCGGGTAGCTTTCGCAGACACGACCATTGATGGCGAGGGTCGGGATGATCTTATGGCGCTCCAGAACCGACATGAACCGCCAGAAGCCAACCCGCATCCCGTACTCGTGCCAGGACCAGTTCGGAACGTCCGGGATCAGCGGCTGCCCCATTGGTGGCGGCAATACGGTGCGCGGTTGCGCCCGCTCGATACTCCACTCTTCGACATTGACGATCACCCAAACCGCCATACGCGCGCCGTCCGGCAGAACGAGCTTCGGGCGGTCGATGATAGCCTCGTAGGTCAGTCGATCGCTGAGCAGCGCCATGTCTCTTCCCATATCTTGCCGCAGGACTTCAGACGTTGCGCGCTGCGTTCAGGTCGACGGCGCGCGTACCATTCTGCCGCCGGATCTTAGCGCGCACCCTCCACCATTCAAGTGACTTTCTTGAGCATCAGGAGGTTTCTTGGTCGTCCATATCAGTAGGTCGGGGGAGAGTTCACCCAGACCACGCGCGCTACCGTGTCTCCGACATTGCGATAGGAGTGAGGCCGCGTAGACTCGAAGAAGAAGGAGTCTCCAGGCTCGAGCACAACCGATTCGCCGTCTACCGTCAGCTCGAGCCGTCCCTCGACGACATAGCCGACCTCCTCACCTTCATGTTCGATGGCGCCATCGCTGGCACCTCCGACATCGACAACATGTAATTGGGCCTGAAGCAGCCCGCGGAGGATGAACGGGGTCAGACTTTCCAACTTGATGCCTTTACCTCGGCGTGGAGCACCCTCGGAAAGTGCCGGTCGCGCACCGGCGCGCAGCACATGGATCTTCCGGCTGTCGAGCTCGGCAAAGAGCTCGCCGATCGACGTGCCGAGTGCCCGTGCGATCCGGTGCAGCATGTTTATGGAGGGGGTGGACTGGCCGTTCTCGACCTTGGACAGCATGCTCTCCGAGCAGCCGGCGAGGTCTGCGACATCCTTCAACCGCAAGCCGCGACCACGACGAAGGTACTTGATGCGCAAGCCAAGCGCGGTATGGCGATCGCGATCCGCTGATCTCGTGAGTGTCGAAGTCGAAGTCATCTCCATGTTCGGGTCGAGCGCTCTTTCAGAGGAAAGCGACCGCTGCACAGTCTGTGCCGTGCCTCGGCTGCCGGCGCTTCTTCTGCCATCCTATTGATCCGCGTTCAACGGACAGGACGCCGCGAAAAGCGCTCACGTCAGGTCGTAAACTTGTGACGGCACGGCTTTCCGCTGCGCTCTGGGATCCGTCGATCGCGAGCGCTCTATGCTGCCGTACTGCCAGTACCGAAGGAAGTTCCGATCCGTGTGGAAACGGGAAGGCGCTACTGAACTGTAGGTGCAGAGGCGCTCGGAGTTGTCGTGATCTCGATTGAAACCCTGGCGTAGCCGTAATAGACCAGCGCGCCAAAAATCACGGCGAACACGACCGCGGTTGCAAGAGCATTGGCGAAACGGTTGCTAAACGTGATCGAATTCCCAATCAAATCGATGACGAAGACGACCACTGCAGCAACGAGCACCGGCTCGAGCCAGGCATATTCGGCCGGAAGAACCATGGCGCCCTCCATTGAGCGTGAAGTGTGATCTATCACTCATGGTTAACATCTGGGCATCAACTCATCTGCTGCGTCTGCGTGTTGATGGTCCACACTTAATGTCGGCACTCCTAACCGCAAGCTCCAGCTCCGTGGCCCACGAAATAGCCGCGCGGTCCGCCGCTGACAGCCGAAACTGATATTGTCCGGCTTCCGGGTAATAGCACCACAACCAACCCCCTTCAGGCAGCCTACTATGTGGGACGACTGCCCCGTCTCAGAAGTCTAAATATCGGCAGCCTTGGACCGTTCCACGCTTCCAGCAGCGCGCCGCAAACCTCACAGCGTTTCTCACCCTTATCACGCGAAGAGATCCAAACTGTTCGGCGCTCATAGACCGAGGAGCAAACCTCGCAACAAATGGTGCTTGCAGTGGCCATCGCTCTGCAGCCTTCCTGGTAGTCCCGAATGTAACAATGGGATCGGAACCGAACGAAGGTTGCATGACAATGTGGCCGCACAAGATCATAGCAGCACAGAAAGTTCTTGGTTGCTACTATCCTTAACAAGCTTCTTGATCAGATACCAACTGGTCGGTACCCTTAGGAGACATAAGGAAAGCTGGCAGATCCCAGCCTTCTGCCAGAACGAAACTGCTAGGAGCCGCACTGTCCGTTATTCGCGCCGAGGGATGATTCAGCCGCGGTCTTTCAGCCTGCGGATCTGAGATGGAAAGGTGCCGGCGGAAAACAAGATTAGATGCCCCTTAGGCTGACGCAAACGTACCCGCCCTTATATTTGGGCAGATGCTTGCGCGCGGCCGCGACCATATCGTCGGCCGAAACTCTCTCGATAGCCAAGTCTTCCAAGGCGCAGCCTTCGACAAGACGCGCCACCAAGGCTTCTAGAGTCGACTCGCTGCTCTCGACAAGCTTCAGGCGCTTCAGTTCCCATCGATCCCTGTAGAGCGCAAGCTCCGTCGGATCGATATGATCTTTGATTCTATCCAGAATCGAGAATACCCGCTTTTCCACCTCCCCTAATGGCTTTCGCGTTGTGATGACGATGGAAAAAATTCCGCTGCAACTATCGGGCTCATATCCCGCTTCAGGGGAGTAGGCGGCACCGTGCTTTTCCCGGAGCTCGGAAAAGAGAAGCTCATTCAGATACTCACCCAGCGCAAGTAGGACGTGGGCATCAGGATCACTGATTGCTACACCTGTATTCCATGCAATGCGGATCTCCCCCATCGGGCGGCTAAGGTTACTCGCGACGCCGGATATTCTTCGATATCTCTGGATTGGCCCGACACGTGGTAGCTCCAACATCGGTCCGGACGCATACAAGCACTTTCCGAAATGCTCGTTCGCCAAGTCGCACATTTGACGCGGCTCGACATTGCCCACTAGGAAAAGATCCATGTTGGCGGGAAGCCGGATCATGTCCGCGTAGCGTCGTAGCTCCTCCGCCAGCTTGCGGGTAGGCATTCTGGCAACGGCCAACTCCGAGTTGAGCGTATCCTTCCCATAAGGATGGTCCTTTCCGTAGATGATGGAATTGAACCGCCTCCTGATGGCGCCCTCGCTGCTGTACTTATCCAGCAGCAGCTCCTCCAGAACGATTCGAGCCTCGCTCCGGACGGTTTCCAAATCGAACTTCTGATCGAGGCTCGTGACAGCCAGCAGCTGCAGTGCCTCTGATGCGTACTTCGGCAGGAACGATGCATACCACTCCAGTTTTCCTGGAGAGGTCATGGCGTTGCTGTCTTGTATCAGAGCCCTACGTTTCTGCTTCAGTTCGCTAGCTGTCATATTGCCGGCCGCACCCGTGAACGATGTGTGTTCCAGGATGTGTGCCAAGCCGCCGCGCGCTCCGATCTCCTTGCTCCGCAGAATAAGGGCTGCACTGATGTACCGGGATCCGTTACGATAGCAATGGACCCGCATTCCGTTGTCCAGGGTGACCGTTGTTAACGGTTCATTCTGCGTAAGAGCAGGTGCTGCGAACCCGGCTGAGCTGAGACTGTGAAGACATCCTCCGGCCAACGCCAGCTTAAAAAGACCCCGGCGTGAAATATCCATAAATGGGCCTCTGCATCAATCGGCTCAAAAACACTCACCCCACAACCAGAACGACCAACGCTCCGGAGAAAAACAAACCGTCAGAGTAAATCGCCCTAGTCTGTGTGCTGAGTTACATATCTAGGAAACGCCGTCAAGAACGATCATTGGACGTTCCATCGACTGGGCGAGCTGCAACTGCAGCTCGCTTGCCGCCTGGATCATCATCCTGAATTGCTTGGTTGACACTACCAGCCGATTGCTCGTGGCAGCCAAGTCGCCATTCCAGGCACGAAAAACAGCATCACCAGGGCGAGGACCTGTAGCCCGATGAACGGCAGCACACCCCGATAGATATCGAGTGTCGTGACGCCCTTCGGGGCTACACCTTTGAGAAAAAACAGCGCCCATCCGAAAGGGGGTGTGAGGAACGAAGTCTGCAGGTTTAGGCAAATCATAGTGCCGAGCCAAACCAAATCGACATTGTATTTGATGAAAAATGGCAAAAACAGCGGAACTGCAACGTAGGTAATCTCTATCCATTCGAGGAAGAAACCGAGCACGAACAGTAGAAGCATCAAGAATACGATGCTGCCGGTGACACCTCCGGGCACCCATTCGAACATGCGCACCACGAGATTCTCGCCGCCAAGCCCCCGGAAAGCGAGTCCGAATGCTTGAGCGCAAATCAGAATGAAGAACACCATTGCCGAGATCAAAAGCGTGGAGCGGGCCACATCATCGAGTAGCCGAAAAGAGAACTTGCCCGCGAGAAGCACGATCAGTAGTGATCCTATTGCCCCCATCGAGGCCGCCTCGGTTGGGGCCGCGACACCGCCGATGATTGAGCCAAGCACGGCAATGACCAAGCCGAGTGGCGGCAACACAACAACGACCACCTTCTTGGCCAACTCCCTCGATGACATGGCAGCCCGCTCTCCTGCATCGATCGGAGGCACGAGATTCGGCCGCAATAGCCCTACCGCGATGAGCGCCACCACATAAATTCCGGCCAGAACCAGCCCCGGAATCATCGCCGCTGCGAACATGGTTCCGACGGACTCGCCGAGGATATCGGCAAGCAAGATGAGAACGAGACTGGGCGGAATGATCTGCCCCAGGGTGCCAGAGGCACAGATGGTTCCGCAGGCAATTGCTTTCGAGTAGCCCCGGCGTAAAAGGGTCGGCAAGGTCAGAAGGCCGAGCGTGACGATCGTCGCCCCTACGATGCCTGTAGCGGCACCCAGAAGAACACCGACCAAGACGATCGCGATTGCCATGCCCCCTGCCATCCGGCCGTAAAGATGGCCAATGACGTCGAGTAGCTCCTCCGCTAATCGCGATTTTTCGAGCATAACGCCCATAAACACGAAAAGCGGTATCGCCATAAGTGTGTAGTTGGTTACGACACCGTAGATTCGGGATGGCAACAAATTGAAGAGGAGTGGCCCGAACCCAAGGTATCCGAACACGAGCGCAGAGCTCGCAATGGCCATACCCACGGGTATTCCGATGATCAGCAGGCCAAAAAAAGTGGCGACCATGGCGATCGCCAGGAGCTCGTTTGGCGACATCAGTACCGTCCGTTGTACAGGATGATCGAGTGGCGCAACATGTGGCAGGCGGCTTGGATCGCGAGCAGTCCGAATCCAAGCGGGATGAAGCTCTTGAGTATGAAGCGGTAGCCCAACCCGCCCGGATTGGGTGAGCCTTCACCTACGCGATACGCCTGATACACGAACGGTATCGATAGCTTAATGATCGCCACTGAGAAAATAATGAGTAGAAGACCTGTGAAAATCTCAATCGCAGCCCTTACAGGACCAGGTAGATTTTCGAAAAGAAAATCAACACGCACCTGATCGCCCCTGAGGAGGCCGTAGCTCATGCCCAACAGCGCAATTGGCGATATCAGATGCCATTCGAGCTCTTGTAACCAGATCGTGCCGGTATGGAAGAAATAACGGGCCAGCACGTTGCCGGCTACCAACAACACGAGGGCCACGCAGGTCCACGCTGCTAGGCGGCCGAAAATATCAACGACCGCCTCGAGCATTGCGGAGATTCGCAAAAGGGTAGACAAGGTCGCAACTCACCCGCGTAGAATCATCGAGTGCCAGGGACCTTCGCTGACTGCCGCCCAGCGATCGTGCTTGGCCTTGAAAGCCATGTAGGATTCGTGAACTTTCTTGACCATTGGATCCTTGGCTGCCTCGGTTTCGAGCGTGTCGAGAGTTGCCTCTCTCAGCCGATCCACCACCGCCTGTGGCAACACAGACGCCTTTACGCCGTGGTTTTCTACGAGATCGACCAGGGCATCACCGTTCACCGCCTCGGACCATGTAACGCTCTCGAGCGTCGCCGCCATGCAAGCACTCTGGACGATGGCCTTCAGATCGGCCGGCAACGCCTCCCAAGCGGGTTTCGAAATAAGGAGCTCGCCGGTGGTTGCCGGTTCGTGCCAACCCGTCGTGTAGTAGTACTTCGCTGCATTGTGCAATCCGAGGCGGCGATCTTGATAGGGGCCAACGAATTCGGCCGCATCAATGACGCCACGCTCGAGAGCCGGAAAAATCTCGCCGCCGGGCAAGACACGGGCATCGACCCCCAGTGCGCCGTAGACTTGGCTTGCAAGACCTGGAATGCGCATGCGGAGGCCTTTGAAGTCTTCGACACCTTCGACGGGCTCGCGGAACCAACCCGTCATCTGAACGCCGGTGTTATTGATAGGAAAGGCCACGACGTTGAATGGCTCGTAGACCTCGTGCCACAGCTTCAGTCCATCGCCGTGATAGAGCCATGCCATGTGGCCGAGGAAGCTCATGCCGAATGGCATGGTGGTGAAATACTGTGCAGCGAAGCTCTTTCCTGACCAGAAATATGAGTTTGCTGCGTTGGCGTCGATCGTACCGGATGTAACGGCGTCAAACCCTTCGAAGGCGGGAACGAGCTCTCCGGCGGCAAAGTGCTGGATTTTCAACCGCCCCCCGGACATCGTTTCAATTTTCGCGATGAGATCGGTCGGGCTGCCGGGACCGACCACGTAAAATGGAGAATTCGGCGGATAGGCGTTGGTCATTCGCCAGGTGAACGTCTCCTGGGCGCGCACAACAGCCGGTGCTGCAAGGGTGCCGGTAACAGCAGCTGATCCGGCTACACCGGCTTTGAGGAAGTCTCTCCGATCCATAATAAAGCCCTCATGCTGAACACGGATTCAGTCTCACCTCGATGAGCTCAGGCAAGCTCCATGCCATTCCCGCGAATCGAAAAGGAGGTTCCGCGTTTCGAAGCCGAGGTGACGCAAACGGGTGACATGATTTCAAATCCCGTCACGCGAAAGCGGGTTTCTCTTCGGCCTCTTGGGTGAAGAACTCGTGCCGAACTCCGGCGCTCTTGCTCGGATGGAGCGCCAAAACGAGCTGCAACTTCCGGCGCGGGCGTTTTCCTCATCATAGCGGCACCAGTCTCCTAGCTGTTGCCGGTCTCGTTCGAGACTTATGTTTTTCTACAGGCTGGCACTCATCCGCCGTTTCGTCAAGATACGCAGCTGACTGAACGCTCGATACTTTCTGGGCTGGATCTTACAAAGTATCTTTTCAGATTATCTGCTATCGCTCTAACAGGGATTGCGGTCGATCAAGACAACGGAAAGAGCTGTAACGCGTGTTGACATCACGCACAGCAAAAATATCTGGCAACTGCCGCCCCATCTTCTGTGGGCGCTGCTCTTGACTGCGATTTTCTGACTTTAATCTTTGATGATTTTAGAGGCGCCAATCAGAAGCGACCGCCAGTTTCCCATTTTCCGCGACGGTGATCCCCATCGTCGTCATCATCATCGTCGCCGCCATCGTCACCCCAGGGGCGGCTCTTTCCCCAGGCGTCGTCAGGTGGAAACCAGCCTCCGCGGGCATCAGGGCGGCGCCATTCGTCGCCGCGCGCCTCTCCATGTCTGCCGGGCATCGGGACCGGAAACGGAAATGGAAACGTGAGGCCCTTAGAACGGCGCCGTCCGCCCGGATATCGCAGTCCAAAACCGGCGCGCAGAATATCCCAAAGCACGCTGCCAGTTACGGCACCTCCCAGGATCTGGCCGAGAATCCTTTCCAAATCCAGGTTGTTGTCGAATGTGGCGTCCGGATGATCATAGCCGGACTTGCGGAACCGGTCGCGCGCTCGTTCGACCTCCAGTCGCCGCTCGGCGATGGAACGCGCAGATTTCCGCAGCTCGGCAATTTCCGCATCGATACGCTCAATCCGTTCGTTCAGCTCGCCAATCCGCTGTACTATCGCATCGTCCGCAGGCGTGGCAGTGCGCTTCGCCTCTTGCACCAGCGTTCCCAAACGATCCTGCGCGTCGGCCGTCGCAATGATGTGCAGGGCGTCGCGATAGGCTTCATCCTCCAAGTTCGCAACAAGAGCATCACGCTTTTCGTCCGCCGCACGAAGCGCCGCTTGGGCGCGCTCGACGGCTTCGTCCGCCTCGGCCAGCTTTCGCCGTGCCTCCTCCACTCTGCGCACGAGCTCGTCCTCGCCCGCAGCGCTGAGAGCGCTCCGCTCGATCGCCTCCAGAGCGCTCTTCCGGCTTTCCGCTATTTCCTGTTGCAGTCGGGCATGCTCCCGCAGTCGCGCCGGGATCTGGATGAGCATCGCGTAGTTCAGCCGAGCATCGACAAATCCGATGTGCCTCGCCGTTATCCTGTCCATGAATCGAGCGAATACCCCTGCCCTGTAGCGCGGGGTCAGGTAACCAATCGACCACAGGTAGGCGAACAGCGGATCCTCGTCGTAGGGCTTGCGCTTTCCCGCGAGCTCCTCCTCGGACTGAGCAGCCTTCGCATCGGCTGCCTCGGCGATCTTCCGGGCCGAATCGAACGCAGCCTTGGCGCGTAACCAGTCCTCAGACGACTTGATCTCCTCGGCAACCTTCGCCCTCAGTTCGTCGACGGAATCGACTGCAGCTTCCAATGTGGCAGCCGCAGAGCTGCGCTCGGCCACCGCCTGTTCGAGCGCGGTAAGCGCCGCCTGCCGCTCTGTTGCGGCTCGGTCGAGCTCACTACGCTGGCGTTCGAGCAACCGCACGGCCCGCGCCTCGGCAGCGTCGAGGTCCTCGACCAGTCGGTTCGCCGTGATCTCGTCCAGCTTGATCCGGGCCAGCTCGCGAAAGGCGTCACTGCGCTCGCGACGCAGCCGCTCGGCTTCAGCCGTCGCAGATGCCAGCGCGTTGTCGAGTTCGTTCTCCTGGCGATGCAGGCTTACAATTGCGCTCTCAATGCGCTCGAAGGCCTGCCTTCCGGTCCACATCAGCCTTAAGCCCGTTCGCTACCAGGTCGTTAGCGTTCCGCCCTCGAAGGGCATCATGTACTCGACCTCCATTCGCCCCCGGCGCTTCACGCCGAATTCGTTGCGCTGCACGATCCCATCCTGGCGTTTGTCTTCGGCTACCGCCTCGTAAGTCTCCCGGGGCACACGCACACCGAACTGGCTCACGGTCTCCGTCTGGCCAGTCACTTCATCGCGGACCGGAAGGGATAGCCGGCGACCATCGGGCGTGATCGGCTCCACGACCAAGTAGTAACTGCGCTGTGACCACAATCCCGGAGGGCGGCGCCAAAATCCGGTCACTTGACCCGGCTCGGAGACGATCCGCAGCGTATATTCTGCACTCAATGTATCGCGGAGCCACTGAAGCTCGGCATTGACGCGCCGCATCTCGGGAACATCTCTGTCGCGGATTGCGCGCTCACCGTCCGCTAGCAGCGTATCAGCCCTGCTGCGGGCCGCCGCCTCCGTGGCGATTTGCTGAACATCGGAGTGTGTGACGCGGATCGACCTCGGCAGGGTCTCGGTCGCCTCAACGAGAGCCTGACGGCGAGCCTCCTGAGCCGGTCGCACGAGGGCAAAGTAGGTGAGCCCAGCCAGCAAGAGTAGGAGAAGCAATGCTTTGAAGATCCGCTTGCCAACTTTGCCGCGCTGCGCCCACAGCTCAAGCACAGTCCGTTTCCAGGACGGCGGTGGCGGAGTATAGACGAAGCGTTGCTCTTTCAGAGCTTTGACACCCTGCTCGAGCACGCGGTCCGGAACCTCGATTCCTTGCTCTCGGTAGATTTCCCGAAGCCGGGCGATCAACTCCGCTTCCCGCCCTGCCTCATCCAGCTCGCGGCGCACCAGCTCCTCGCGATGGCGCAACGTGTCAACCACGTCCATCGCCATCATGACCTCGTCCAGCGTGTGCGGCTTGGACTCTTGCAGACTATGGTCCACCGTGCGCCCCTATGGACCTGTCGAGCTAGCGAAGCGCAGGCAAGACCTCCGCTTCTGCCGCGAGTCGGGCAATGCGTCGCTTGCCATCCTCCACAGCATCGCGGATTTCCTGCGAGTTCTGGGTGGCCAGCTTGCGCATTTCCGAAATGATCTCCCGCGACCGCTCCTGGAAGTTGATTACGCTGTCGACGAGCTGCTTGACCGCATCGGCGCGGATCGTGGGGCCGTACCCAGCCCGGATCGCCTCCTCCTGGACCTTTTCACCGATTTTGGCCAGATCCTCGAGGCTCTTCGACATGCCTTCCTTCATTGCATCGAGGGTCTTGGTGGACTCGTGGAGCCCGAAGACGCCGGTGAAAGAAGCTTTGAGAGCGGTCAAGACGCTGTCGTTGGTTGAAAAGAAGGTTATGGCCTGCCCATAAACCCGCTCTTTAGCGGATGTCGTCTGCATGAGCCGGCCCATGATCACCTCGGACGTATTGTACGCGATGGTCAAATTGTCGGAGAGATCCTTCGCAATCTGATAGCGCTTCTCCTCATCTTGCAGACGCCGCAGCTGCTCGTCGCGGGCTAGCTCCAGCTTCGCGCGTTCAGCCGGGTCCGTGCCGGCGAACCCGGCCACTTTCGCGGAAGCCTCGTCCAGACGCTTACGGGCTGACTCGAGGTGCTCTTCGGCCTTCTTGAGAACCTCCAGAGCCATCACCTCCGCGTGCTTGAGTGCACCGCGGAAATCACTGTAGGCATCGAGGATTTTTGCTTCCCGCTCGATCTGGTTCTTCGTTTCCCGAGTAACCGAAAGATAGACCTGGCGAATCTTGTCGAAGCGGTCGGCAATATCACCTCGGACGATCTTCATCCAGATGTTGCTGCCGCGCTCCAAGATGTCGATCTTGCCGTCGCTTATTTGATCGACAAGGCGCTTCGCATCATCACGGATCGAGTTGAATCCGTCCGTAATCATCTGATAGCGCTGGCCGATCTCCATCTGGGCAGTTTGCTCCCGCACGACTTCGTTGAACACCTCGGCTTGACCGAGCGTGCGGGCGATCAGCGTGATCCGATCCTGGTCCAGATCCGAAATTTTCTCCAGAAGCGCGTTGATAGGGGCGGGCTCCACCTTGACCGGCATCAATCCTATCTCGCGCAGACGGCTGGTAGCCCTGTCGAGGTACTGCATCGGGGTCGTCGGGGCAACGTCTGTCATGGTGTCCTCGATGTGCTTGATTCTCCAGGGCCTACTCCCGTGCGCTCATATTGTGAGCTGGCCTAACGCTTTCAATCGTGCTGCTGCCGTCATGGTTCCATGCATGGGGTTGCCTGCCCGTTCCGGCCGAGCTCACAAGAAGGTGCGTTGCCCCCCAATGGGCAGCTGGATATCGCGAAGCTTTTCTTTCAATTCTGCGAGCGGCCCGCATGTTTCTTCGGACCCGCAGACTTCACCGCCGTGATCAAAACATTGACGGAGCTTTGGAGAATCTGCTCTCGTTGGCTCGCATGCACTGGCTGATCCACGGCCTCATCGAAAAGTTGAATTGATGTTTGAATAATCTCTCGCGAAGGTAATCCGCCATCAGACGTTACGCCTATTGCGCTTCATGGCGAGGCAAAGGAACTGCCACGAAAACTGCCGTTCATGCGAGGTGAATGACGAAAACAAGACATCTTGGCCCACGCTCATTGACCATCTTGGGTCGTGTTGGAGTGGCGTCACGATTAGCTGTTTGGCACTGTCCACCTAAGACAGAAAGCAGTTTCAGAGCGGCTGGATAGGAGTAGCTGGGCGCGAGGGTGACAATGATCGTGCGGTTTTTTGCACAAAGAATTGATCCGCATTTTCGCGAGTTCATTTGCGTGAGGAAGTGAATGTCCCTACGCTCGCTTCGCTGGCTGCTCGGCGTCTCAGGTGTTCATGCTTTGATGCCAATCAATGCACGCGGCCACCGTGAGGCAATGGTGGCCCGGAAGACACGTCCCTAAGTTTGCCTCGTTCGCTGCCCGGGAGGATTCTGCCATGGGCACGATTATCGTTAAATGTCCGGTCACTGGGCTGGAGTACGGAACTAGCATTGAGATTGATGAAGCTAGCTTCTTGAGATTGTCGGATATTAAGGTGAAATCGCGCTGTCCGCATTGTGGCGCCGATCATGTTTGGCATTTGCACGAGGCGCGCATCTCATCGGAAAAGCTGGCAGGCGTAACCGTCCCAGGAGAGCGGCAGCGGCAGCCCGGCAATTGAGCTGCCGGTTGATCTCGCACGACACCTTGGCAGCACTCGATCAAATTGGCGAGTGCTTGATTGAGCCTGGCAGCCGTGACCAGCCGCTCACGGTCCCAGCTCCCGCGCGGCATGTGAGCCGCGCGATCCAGCCAAGTCTGCGCGAGGCACCGGATCTCTTCAGTGCTTGTGGCAAACAGCATCGCGCTCCGGCAATCCAGAGATATTTGTGAGATGAGGGCGCATGCATGTCACCGCGCAGCGTCGGATGCCAGTGTCCGTTTTCAACTTGGTAACCCGCATGTAAACGGGCGCCCAATAGGTACAATCACACCCGCCGAAGGGCGGCGGCATTGGACATCAACGGGCAGAAGGCAGCGACACCGCGCCCTAGCCAATACGTTCAAGCAACTCTCTCGGGCCCAAGACTCGCAAGACACTCGAGCGTTGCGCTCAGGGACTTACATGTTCGTCGAAAAACTCTATACAGGAGGAACCCACCATCGAACGATCCCATGCGCAAACGTCGACTGCCCATAGGCCGCTTCATTGTCTTGCTGATGCTGCTCGCGGCAGTCGGCCTGGCATTCCGGCAGGGGCTCGTACCTGCACGGTACAGTCCATTGCCGGCTCTGGATCTCGCGGCCCCGCTGCCTATCATCGTCGACTGGCAGATTGCCGAGCTGAGGCGCGATGCCGAGCTGTGCTCGCGTGTGCTCGTGCCCCCACATATCGAAGCGGTTCCCATTCCTGACAACCCGCCTCAACGGGGATGTGGCTGGACGAACAGCGTGCGCATTTCATCCGTAGGCGAAGCAAAGGCGCCTGTGGACAAATTATCGTGCCAGGCTGCGGCGGCGCTTTCTTTGTGGATGGTCCACGAGGTCCAACCGTTAGCCATGGCCTTCTTCGGGCAGCGGGTCAAATCGCTCCAACATATGGGGACCTACTCCTGTCGCAACATCGTGGGCAATCCCCTGTGGAGGAACAAACGAAGTGAGCACGCAACGGCCAATGCCATCGATATTTCGGGCTTTACCCTCGAGGACGGCCGACGCATTTCTGTATCGAGACATTGGCGTCGAGTCGGACGCCCAGAAGGCGAGTTCTTGCGCGCCGTGCATGAGGGTGCATGTCGATATTTCCGCGTGGCGCTTGGCCCCGAATTCAACCGGGCGCACTGGGACCACTTTCATTTCGACCGCGGCATCCTTTCAACGTGCAGGTGATTGGCTTCCGCCAACTGAAAAGTTTACCCGCAAAATCACGCGCGCATTCCGTGCAAAAAGGCTTACTAATGTATTTTACAAATTTCCCGCGTGATTTTCTCCTTCGGCATCTCGCCCTCGATAAACAAAATTACGCCCCGCCCGGATCACCTCCGGGCGGGGCCGTGTAGACAAGACGCTCCAATGAAACCGCTTATTAGGCTGCTGAGCGCCTGTTCAGCCGGTTGTTGATCAGATCCTCGACGACGCTCGGATCGGCAAGCGTCGAAGTGTCACCGAGATTGGAGAAATCATCCTCGGCGATCTTCCTGAGAATGCGCCGCATGATCTTGCCAGAGCGCGTCTTCGGCAGGTTGGGCGCGAACTGGATGAGGTCCGGCGCGGCGATGGGACCAATTTCCTTCCGCACGTGGGCGACCAGCTCCTTCTTGAGCTCCTCGCTCGGCGTTTCACCCGCTTTCAGGGTCACATAGCAGTAGATGCCCTGCCCCTTGATGTCGTGCGGGTAACCCACCACGGCCGCCTCGGCGACTTTCGGATGGGCAACGAGAGCGCTCTCAATCTCGGCGGTGCCCATACGGTGCCCCGAGACGTTGAGGACATCGTCGACGCGGCCCGTAATCCAGTAGTAGCCTTCTTCGTCCCTGCGGCAGCCATCCCCCGTGAAGTACATGCCTGGATAGTTGGAGAAGTAGGTCTGGACGAACCGCTCGTGATCGCGGAACACGGTGCGCATCTGCCCCGGCCAACTATCGAGAATGACGAGATTGCCGGAACCGGCGCCTTCGATCAGCTCGCCCTTGTCGTTGACGATCCCCGGCACGACCCCGAAGAACGGCAGCGTAGCCGAGCCCGGCTTGAGCTTCATTGCGCCCGGCAATGGCGAAATGAGAATACCGCCGTTCTCCGTCTGCCACCACGTATCCACGATTGGGCAGCGGCCTTCGCCGACGACGTGATAGTACCACTCCCACGCTTCCGGGTTGATCGGCTCGCCCACGGACCCGAGCAACCGCAGCGATGAGCGATCGGTCCGCTTCACATAATCGTCGCCCGCGCCCATCAGTGCTCGGATCGCCGTCGGGGCCGTGTAGAATATGTTCACGTCCCACTTGTCGACGACATGCCAGAAACGCGATGGCGTGGGATAGTTGGGCACTCCCTCGAACATCAACGTCGTGGCGCCGTTCGCGAGCGGTCCATAAACGATGTAGGTATGGCCTGTGACCCAACCGACGTCGGCGGTGCACCAGTAAATGTCACCGTCATGATAGTCGAAGACATACTGATGGCTCACCGCTGCATGGACGAGATATCCGCCAGAGGTATGCAGAACGCCCTTCGGCTTACCAGTGGAGCCAGAAGTATAGAGGATGAACAGCGGGTCCTCGGCGCTCATCTCCTCAGGCGGGCAGTCGGAGCTGACCTTCACCAATTCTTCGTGTAGCCAAATGTCCCGCTCGGAATTCCAGGGAATGTCTGCACCGGTTCGGCGCACGACAAGCACCTTCTCGCCGCCATTGGTCTTCTTGAGCGCCTCGTCGGTATTCCTCTTCAGTGGCACGACGCGACCACCGCGCAGCCCTTCGTCGGCCGTAATAATAAAATTGGAATCGGCATCGATGATGCGGCCCGCCAGGCTGTCGGGAGAGAAGCCGCCGAACACCACCGAGTGGATGGCGCCGATGCGAGCGCAAGCCAGCATGGCGTAGGCTGCCTCGGGAATCATGGGCAGGTAGATCGTAACCCGATCGCCCTTCTTTACGCCATTTGCCTTAAGGACGTTCGCAAACTTGCAGACCCGCTCGTGCAGCTGGCGATAGGTGATCTTCTCGTCGACCGTCGGATCATCGCCCTCCCAGATGATCGCCACCTGGTCGCCACGCTTCTCAAGGTGCCGGTCGACGCAGTTGTAGCAGATGTTGAGAGTCCCGTCCTCGAACCACTTGATGGAAACGTTGTGGGGGTCGAAGGACGTATTCTTCACCTTGGTGTAAGGCTTGATCCAATCGATGCGTTTGCCCATTTCGCCCCAGAAGCCATCTGGGTCGGTTATTGAGCGCTTGTACATCTCCTGGTACTTGACCCAGTCGATCCAGGCGCGGCTCGCCCATTCCGCAGGTACGGGGTAGACTTTCTCCGACATCGACAAACCTCCCACGTCTTGCATAAAAATTAGGCGCATTATGTCGGCCGTGTCGGAGGCCGGCAATCGCCCCGTTCGTCGAATTCGGCGGCGCTCATCGCGCCCCGGTACTCTCGTCTCCCAACTTAGACGCCGATCCAGCCGATAACGGCTCCCTGGATCAGAAGTACGCCGAGCCAATGGGCGCCGTCGACCAGTGTGGCCGTTCGGCTGAGACGGTGCACCATATGATTGATCACCAGCGCAGTCATCACGAACCCGGCCCAAACGAACAGCGCCGAGATGATGCCATTGCGCACCGTCACCTGGCCTAGACCAAGATGCCCGATCGCTCCCGCCAGGACATAGGCCATAAGGAGCAGGGCGACGAAAGCGACAATGAAGGGCAGCGTGTCGACGTTTAGCCGCACCCGCGCGTGCCGCGTTTTCGGCTCGCCCGCATCCGCCAACGATCGCTGTGAGAATGCCGAATACCATACACCGCCGAACAGAAAGCTCGCGATCGCGGCCAGCAGCACGCCTAAGTAGTTAATTCCAGCGAAGCTCATGCCGCCTCCACGGTTCCTGCGCTCAGGAAGCTCAAACTGGCCGGCGGCACACTGAAGCGCCACACCGCGGTGCGCTTGATCTCCATGTCCTCGAGCTCGCGCGTCACCGGCACCTCGTAAAGCGCCACCTGCGTAAATCGCTTAACAGGAAAGTAGCTGCGTCTCGGGTCGCCGACCAGAACATCGGTTCCCTGCTGTGACGCGATCTCAAGCAGCTCTAAGATACGGTCTGCCAGCTCGCGTTCGTAGAACAGATCGCCCACGAGCAGCACGTCCGAATCGGGCAAACTGCTTTCAAAGACGTCCCGTTCGGCAGCGATCACATCGACGCCATTCATGGCCGCGTTGAGGCCAATGGCAGCTATCGCCAGCCTGTCAATATCGAACGCAAGCACTCTTCGAGCTCCCGCTCGTGCCGCTGCGATTGCCACCAGGCCGCTTCCGGAACCAAGGTCGATCACCGTCTTACCTGCCACCAGCTCCGGGTTATCGAGGACGTACCGGGCCAACGCCTGACCGCCCGCCCATGCAAATGCCCAGTAGGGCGGCGGGACGTTGATCTCGCCGAGCTCCTCCTCGGTCTGACGCCAGATGGGAAGGGACTCGGTGGCGAGGTACAGAGAAATTTCGGGTGTCAGCGGGGGCGACTGAGCCTCTGTATTCGCACGGATGAAGCTGACCGCGTCGATCTCCTTCATATCCGCCTGGCACTCAGGCCACTTTCCGTCCTGGCTTGCGCGTGAATTTCTTGGGGTCGAGCCCACCCATTCGGCAGACAATCTCCCACTCCTCATCCCTCACCGGCTGCACCGACAGACGCGTCGAGGTGACGAGCGCCATGTTGGACAGCTCAGGTGTAGCCTTCACATCGCTCAGTTTCACGGGCCGCGGCACATCAGCGACCGCCCTTACGTCGACACACTCCCAAGTCCCGGTCGTGTCAGTGGGATCGGGGTGAGCGGGCGCGATCACCTCCACAATGCCGACGATCTCCTTACCCTGGTTCGAGTGGTAGAAGAAACCGAGGTCACCCACTCGCATCGATCGCATGTTGTTGCGGGCGAGATAGTTGCGCACACCATCCCACGGCTCGCCTTGCTCACCGCGGGCTTTGAGCATTTCCCAGGAGAAGGCATCTGGCTCAGATTTGAATAGCCAATATCGAGTTCGTTGCTCGTTCGCCGTCTTGGCTGGGGGCTTCGGCATTAGGATATCCCGCTCAATGAGGCACAGGGCGACCAATTCAAGGCTAGCCTAACAGAATCTCCTTCATTTTCCTGCAAAATCAAGAACAGCCCGGTACTTCCGGATAGATCCTAATCTTCAGCTTTGAGCGGGCGCTGCATCAGAGCGGCAATAGCCTGCGGAATCGACAGGCGCCCCTTGAGGATAGCGTGCACCGCCGCCGAGACGGGGACGTCAATTCCGCGAGAATCCGCAATCCTGACGACGGCCTCGGCTGTGTAGGCGCCTTCTGTCACGCCGCCGTCGGATGCCGTTGCAGCCTCGAAGCTTTGGCCCTGGCCGAGCGCCAGCCCGAGGCGGAAGTTGCGCGATTGCGAACTCGAACAGGTGAGTACGAGATCACCGAGCCCGGACAGGCCGGTCAGCGTCTCACGGCGAGCACCTAATGCCGTGCCGAACCGTGACAACTCGGCGAACGCCCGTGCGATCAGGGCGGCCCGTGCGCTTTCCCCGAGGCCATGGCCGGTAACGATACCGCAGGCGATGGCGAGCACGTTCTTAACAGCCCCTCCGATCTGAACGCCAACGAGATCGTCAGAGATGTACGGCCGGAACGTCGGTGAACTCAGAGCTTCCGCCACCGGCCGGGCTTGATCGAGAGATCGCGCGGCGAGCGTGACAGCCGTCGGCAGCTGTCGAGCGACATCGGCAGCGAAGCTCGGGCCGGAAAGGATCATCGGGTCGACAGCGGGACAAATCTCGCGGAGCACGTCGGCCAAGAACTGGGATGTCCCTTGCTCTATACCTTTCGCAGTGATTACCGCCGGTATGCCGGGCTGGAGATGCGGGCGGAAACGTTCCATGACCTCCCGCATCGCCTGTGCCGGTGTAGCGATCATGACCAGATCGCAAACTGACAGATCTTCGGGTGCCGAGGTCGCGGAAATCTCTTCGGGAAGCCTGATGTCCGGCAGCCGAGCCTTGTTCTCACGCGTAACACTTATCTCGCGGCTGGTTTCCGGCTCCCGCGCCCAAAGAATGACCTGGTGGCCCGCCCGAGCGGCCACCAATGCCAGCGCCGTGCCCCATGCCCCGGCACCGATTACCCCGACCTGCTGCGCCCGTGTTGTCATGCCTTCGCCCCGAGACGGCCTCTGCCGAGCACCGGCTCGGCAACGCGATCAAGCGGCCAGCGCGCCCGCGCGGCGACGTCCAGGCCATCCGTATGACCGCGAACGAGCCGCTCTACACCAGCCCAGGCGACCATGGCCGCATTATCGCCGCACAACTCAAGCGGAGGCGCGTGAAGAGTGAAACCGCTGGATTGGGCGAGCTGCGACAGCGTTTGACGGAGCCGCTGGTTCGCCGCCACGCCACCGGCGATCACCAAGTGCCGATCGCCCCTGAGCTTGGCCTCCGCGATGCGCATGGCCCTGGCGCAGCGGTCGGCCACCACATCCGTTACGGCAGCCTCGAAGCTGGCACAGAGGTCGCGGATGTCTTCGTCCGTCAAAGGCACCAGCTGTAAGGCCTGACGTCGCACTGCCGTCTTGAGTCCAGCGAAGGAGAAGTGGGGCTCGTCACGTCCGATCATTGGGCGCGGAAAGGCGAAGCGATGTGGATTGCCCTCGCGCGCCATCCGTTCTACGGCAGGGCCTCCGGGAAAGCCCAGCCCGAGTAGCTTGGCCGTTTTGTCGAAGGCCTCGCCCAGGGCATCGTCGATCGTTGTGCCGAGGCGCTCGTAATGCCCGACGTCGTGTACGAGCAGAAGCTGCGTATGGCCGCCTGAAACGAGCAGCAACAGGTACGGTGGTGGCAGCCCGTCGGTCAGGCCCACCGTGAGCGCATGAGCCTCGAGGTGGTTGACCGCAATCAGCGGTTTGCCGCTGGCCAGCGCGAGCGCCTTGCCAGTGGTCAGCCCTACGAGCAGCCCGCCGATGAGCCCAGGCCCAGCAGTCGCCGCGATGCCGTCCAGATCGGCAAGCGCCACATCCGCACCGCTCAGGGCTTCCGCGATGATATCATCGAGACATTCGACGTGAGCGCGCGCGGCGATCTCGGGCACGACCCCTTCGAATTGCCGATGCTGCTCCCATTGCGAGCGGACGACATTCGACAACAGCCGCCCGCGCGCCGGCCCTTCGCGGACGACCACGGCAGCTGCTGTCTCGTCGCAGCTCGTCTCGATGCCGAGCACCAAAGTCCCTTTGCGATCGTTGGCTGTTTTCACCCTCATGCGGCGTCGTGATCCATATCGCACGGTTTGCGTCTTGCGGCTGCCGAGCGCATGAATGGGCGTAACCAGTTCGCAGCCGACGGCTCGGCCTAGCATCCGGAGATTGGCGCGTGCAAGCTGACAGGATCAGAATCGGAAGCCGCGGATCGCCGCTGGCAGTCGCCCAGGCCAACGAGGTGAAGCGGCGCCTGATTGCTGCGCACGGGCTCGATGAGTCCGCCGTCGAGATCCTAACCTTCAAGACGACCGGCGATCGCATCCAGGACAGGCCACTGGCCCAGGCAGGCGGCAAGGGGCTTTTCACGAAAGAGATCGAAGAGGCACTGCTCGCCGGCGAGATTGAGTTGGCTGTCCACTCCATGAAAGACATGCCGACCGTGCTTCCGGATGGGCTCGTTATTGCCGCCATGCTGCCGCGTGAGGATGTGCGGGATGCATTCATCAGTGTGCGTTTTGGTTCGATTGCAGAGTTGCCATCGGGCGCGATCGTCGGCAGCTCGTCGCTGCGACGCCAAGCCCAAGTTCGCCGGATGCGACCTGATTTGCAGGTGATCGAGTTTCGAGGGAACGTGGACACAAGATTGCGCAAGCTGGAGCAGGGCGTGGCCGACGCCACATTCCTCGCCTGTGCCGGCTTGAATAGGTTGGGCCAGTCCGACCGGATCACTCGCGTGATGCCCACCGAGGAAATGCTGCCCGCTGTCGCGCAAGGTGCGATCGGCATCGAAATCCGTCAGGACGATGATAGGATCGCGCAGCTCGTGTCTGCCCTGGACCATGAGCCGACGTCCATCTGCGTGGAAACAGAACGCGCATTCCTCGCGCGACTTGAAGGAAGCTGCCGTACTCCGATTGCAGGGCTCGCCGAATTGCGGGACGGCGCCATTCAATTTCGCGGGTTGATACTCACGCCGGACGGCAGCCGATTCCATGAGATTGAGCGACAGGGTTCGCCTGCTGATGCACGCGCCATGGGAGATGATGCCGGTCGCGAGCTTCGCGCAATCGCCGGCCCCGACTTCTTTCAGTGGTCCAGCTGATGCGCCTCCTCGTCACACGCCCCGAACCGGATGCGACGGCGCTGCGCGCCCATCTCATCGCGCAGGGCCACGAAGTGCTGATCGAACCGCTGATCACGATCAAGTTCGACGACACTGATCCTATTGAGCTCGACGGGGTCCAGGCACTTATTGTTACGAGCCGCAACGGATTGAGAGCGCTCGCTGCCAGTCCCGCACTCGAGCAGGCACAATCGCTACCTCTTTTTGCAGTTGGGCCAGGCACGGCGGCTACGGCAAAGGCGCTTGGCTTCCAGCATGTCATCAGGGGGCCAGGCACAGGACGTCAGCTCGTCAGCTTCATTATCGAGCGCGCCGATGTGAACGGCGGGCCACTGCTGCACCTTTCAGGCGACGTGCTGGCCTACGACTTCGCCACCGAGCTGACGCGCCTCGGCTACCATGTTCTTCGCCCCATCGTTTACGAAACGGAACCGTCGGATCGGCTCAGCGGGTCAACGGCCGCCCGTATCGCGAATGGCTACATTGAGGGCGTGCTACTGCTTTCGCCACGCACCGCGGCCATCTACACCCGTCTCATCAAGCTGCATGGCCTACTCGATGCAGCTCGTGACATGACCTACTTCTGCATTTCGGAGGCCGCCGCTGCACAGCTCGAGGAGATCGCCCCCGCAAAAGTAGAGATTGCAGCTGAACCCAACCTACAGGAAGTGCTTGCTCTGACAGCACGCGCCGCGTCACAATCGCCTTAGACATTCAACCTGGAATAACAGCCGGCGGTTAGCCACGAATCATTAACGTGATCCGCGCCATGAGGGTCGCACGGCATCCGCTGGCATGAGAGGCTTGCCGCTGCAATGACGAGTCGAAACGACAGCTCGAAATCGCCCGGAAAACCTGTTTCGGAGGGTGCAGGCCCGAAGAAGCCCAGTGCCCTGCTTGACCTGAAGGCAACCGAGGTCTCGAGCAGTGAGACCAAGCCTGCAATTCCCGCCTCTTCAGGACGCTCCGACGCACCCTCGGCAGCCACGCCCTCCAGCGGAAGCAAGGCTCCAGAACGCGGTAGTGGCATGTCTCCTACCACAGCTGCCTCGGCATCGAAGTCGAGCGCGTCGTCAGGTCCAACGGCGTCGGCCGCGCCGAAAGCTGCCGAACCTGGGAGCTCGGCCGGTGCAGCGAGTCCGGGCACCAAGACCGCGTCCGATCAGAGTTCCTCGAGCCGCTTACAGCAAAGCAGCGGGACTTCGACGTCCAAACAAAATTCTGAGCAGAACTCTAAGCCTGCCACCGCCCCAACGCGGGCCAGCGGCAGTAGTATCGTGACCCATCTGACAGCGGGCGTCGCAGGCGGCTTCTTAGCCTTGCTGCTGGCCGATTTCGTTGGTCCGCAATTCGGCCTGGGCACCCGAACGCCGCCGCAAGTCATCAGTGATTTGCAGCAACGCCTGACCGCGGCCGAGCAGCAGATGCGTGAACGCGCAGAAGCGCCCAGCGTGTCGCCTGCGGAGCTTCAGCAAAGGCTTGAGGAGTTTGACAGCCGTCTGGCACGTCTCGATGAAATCAGCCGCACAGTCGGTGAGCTATCGGCAGGCCAGTCGAAGCTCGCCGCTGACACGGCCAGCTTAGGAGAGCGTGTCGGCCAATCGGCTCCCGCCGAGGTCGCAGAGCGCATCACAAAGCTCGAACAGATCCTCGCGAACCTGACGGCGGCGGCCGGCAGCGATGAACCTGGTCGCATTCCCCAGCTCGCGGCCATCAGTGGCAAGCTGGCCGACCTGGAAAGCACCATTCCCAATCAGTTGGCCGAACTCCGGAAGAGTGTCAGCGAGGAAATCGCGACGCGGCTCGATGATATCGCGCAGGCGAGCGAAGCGGCCCGTGCCGCCACCCTGCGCATGGATCGCGAGCTGGCCGCGACGAAAGCGGATCTGGCCCGCCTATCACAACGTGCGGAAGCCCTGAGATCTACGGATGATAGGCTCGAACAGCTTCTGCGCGCAGTGCAGGAGGAGGCTGGGAGCCTTCGCAGCGCAGTCGACGGGCTGCAGAGCGAGCTCGCTTCACAACTCAAGACCGTTGCGCGCAACCACGACGTGGCCGCAGCCGTGGCACCGGTGGAAAGTCGTATCGCGTCGCTCGAGCAGAACGTACAGGCTGTCGTTCGTAGCGAGGAGGACCGCCGCGCCAACGCCGAGCGCATCGTGCTCGCCCTCGAACTCGGTAATCTAAAGCGCGCCCTCGATCGCGGCGGCAGCTACGCAACCGAGCTCTCAGAACTGAGCCGTGTCGGTGCTGGCAAGATCGATTTGGCGGTGCTCGAACGCTACAAGGACGCCGGCGTGCCGACACTCGTGGCACTGAGGCAGGAGTTCCGCTCCATCGCTCATGCCATCATCGACGCAGCCAGCGTGCCACCCGACGCGTCGACGCTCGACCGACTACTCATGAGCGCCAAGTCCATCGTTCGCGTGCGCCGCATCGAGCACAGCCCGGATGATTCCAGCGTCGAGGCAATCGTTGCCCGTATGGAGCAAGCACTCGCCGAAGGCAAATTCACGGCCGTTCTGGAGCAGGTTCAGCACCTCCCGCCGGAAGCCCTGCAGGCTGCTGAGGCCTGGCTCGCCAAGGTTGAGGCACGCGCAGCAGTGGATCGTGCGATTGCCAGTGTCGAGGATCAGCTAAAGGCCTCTCTCAGCGGCCAGTCTTCTGTCGAGAAAAGGACCCAGTAAATGCTGCGTCTGGTTCTGTTCCTGCTGGCCGTATCGGTTATTGCGTTCGGCCTCTCGTGGCTTGCCGACCGGCCTGGCAATCTTATCGTGCAGTGGCAGGGCTACGAGCTCGAGACGAGTGTTTTCCGAGCGATCGTGATTTTGGCCGTGCTGCTGGGCTTGGCAATCGTGCTGTGGTCCGTGCTTCGGCAGATCTGGAACAGCCCGGCTGCGGTCGGACGGTTCCTCAACCGGCGTCGAGAAAAGCGCGGGCTGGAGGCTCTGTCCAGCGGCATGATCGCGATTGGTGCCGGCGATAAGGCACTTGCGACCCGCTATGCAATCCAAGCCCGAAAGTCTCTGCCGAACGAGCCTTTGACGCACCTTCTGCGTGCCCAGGCCGCCCAGCTTTCCGGGGATCGCGTGACGGCGAGGCGCATTTTCGAGGCGATGCTGGCGTCCCCTGATACCGAGCAGCTCGGGTTGCGGGGCCTGTTCCTAGAGGCTGAGCGGGAAAGGGAAGAGGAGGCGGCCCGTCAGTTCGCCGAGCGCGCCATGAGGCTCAACCCGAAGCTCAGCTGGCCCGTGGAGGCTATGTTCGACATCCAGTGTCGGCGACATGATTGGGCTGGCGCCCTGGAGACGTTGGCCATCGCGAAGCGGCACCATCATATCGATCGGGCGGTGGCCGACCGCCGGCGTGCTGTGCTTCTAACGGCGCAAGCACAGGAGCTGGAGGAAACCGCTCCCGAAACCGCGATGAATCTTGCGCTCGAAGCCCACAGCCTCGCGCCCGACCTTGTGCCTGCTGCCGCCATCGCCGGCCGGGTGCTGGCCGCGAAGGGCTACATCAGACGCGCCGCCAAGGTGCTGCAGCGGACCTGGAAGCGCTCCCCGCACCCGGACATCGCCACGGCTTACGCCTACGTCCGTATCGGCGACAGCCCGCGCGACCGTCTCGACCGGGTGAAGCAGCTCGCCGCCCTACGACCGCATTCGATCGAGAGCGCCCTTGCCGTGGCGACGGCAGCTATCGAAGCACGGGACTGGGCGACGGCCCGCCACGCACTCCAGCCCCTTCTCGCCAATGCACCTACACAACGCGCTTGCACACTGATGGCCCGCATCGAAGCCGAACAGCACGGCGACAGGGGTCGGGTGCGGGAATGGCTGGCGCGGGCCGTCAGCGCGCCACGAGATCCGGCTTGGACGGCAGACAGCGTTGTATCGGAGAAGTGGGCGCCGACATCGCCCGTAACGGGGGCGCTCGATGCCTTCCAGTGGCGCGTTCCCGTCGAGGCCGTCAGCGCATCCGAAGCGTCGTTGCTTGGCCAGAAGCTCGATGAGCTCACTAAGTTGGACGGGCCAGAGCCTGACGCGATCGATGAAGCACCGGTCATCGATGCGAACGCAGGCGCCATCTCATCGAAAAAGGCGATAGTGGCGGCCGATGCGGAAATCGTCGACGATACCCCACAGTCCACCGCAGATGCTTCGAATGCACACACCGGGTCGGCACCTGCGGCTTCTGGGCCAAAGCCGCAGGCAACCAGCACTACGGAAGATCAAGGCGACAAAGCAGCCGGATCATCTCCCGGATCGTCGGAATCGCGGGAACCTGCCAAGGCCACTGATCGGCAGGTGGAAGGCAAGGCGAGCGCCGAGCCCGCCTCGAAGTCCGCCGAGCACCCAGACCACCAGACGCCACCAACAGAACCAGATCGCACCAGGGTCCCTGATGCGACAGGTGCTAAGGAATCACAGCCGGTCTCGACACCCGCCGCTGCTGCGCGCGAAGAAGCGACAAGTCAGCCGACAACCCCGAAGCCAGCTCCACAGCCATTCCGCACCCGGACTCGCCCGATCGAGCCGCGGATTTTCGTCCCACCCAGGCCACCGGACGATCCCGGTCCAGAGCCCGACGGCGATGATGAGCTCAGTGGTTCGCGCCTGGGGTTGCACCTCCCGCTCAAGGGATCCATCTGAGGAGCAAGGGCGAGGCGTCAGCGATGCGCGGTCCTACGCCCTTGCAAAGTCAGGCCAAGTGGGTATATGCCTGCCTCCTGTCGTGGTTGGCCGCAATAGCTCAGCCGGTAGAGCACATCATTCGTAATGATGGGGTCGGGGGTTCGAATCCCTCTTGCGGCACCACTCCCTCCCCGGAATCATCTCCACACCTGAAACCTCGCAGTAGCGTGCTTGCTTTCAGGATTGGGCACGATCCGGCGCGGCCGTGCTCGGCGTACCACTCTCCGCCTCCAGTTTCTCCCATTTTTTCGGGCGAACCGCATAGAACAGCACGAGCGCGAGCATTGCCAGGATGATCAAGGCGATCGGCCTCTCCAGAATGTACCCGACCGGCTGGTCATTAGAGACGACCATGAGATCGCGGAAGCCGTTTTCCGCGATGGGGCCCAGGATCAGGCCGAGCAGCACAGCCGCTGGTGAGAAGCGCCACTTCTCCGCGTAATACCCGGCAATGCCGATGCCGATCATGATCCAGACCGCGTGTATGTTGTTGGACCCAGCGTAGGTTCCGATCACGCTAAACACCAGAATTAACGGCCCGAGCACGCCCTGCGGGAAGATGGTCAAATAAGCCATGATCCTCGCCATGGCCGCGGCCACCACGCCCATCAGGACGTTGGCCAGAATGAAACCCCACATGATCGTGTAAATGATCTCGGGATTATTCTTGAACAGCCGCATCCCCGGTTGCAGGCCATGAATCATCAATGCACCGAGAATGACTGCAGCCGAAATGCCTCCAGGAATCCCCAGAATGAACAGCGGGATCATGTTTGTGCCCGTAACTCCATTATTGGAGCCTTCCGTGGCAGCTAGCCCTTTGATCTCGCCTCGACCGAATTTGTCGCCAGGTTTCGCGTAACGCATCTCCCAGCCGTACGCCACCCACTGAGCGACGCTCGCACCGGCCGCCGGAATGATCCCCATGACAAGGCCTGTCGTCCATCCGCGCACGAGCGACCACCACGTGTATCGGATCTCCGACAAGCGCGGCAGGATGTTCCAGGAGAGCTTAGTATTGCTCGACACGGTGCTCGTCGCTGGGCCTTCGCAAAGCTGAAGCCCTTGAGAAAATGCAAATAGACCGATGATGGCGGGCAAAATATCGATCCCGCCCGAAAACCCGACATATCCGAAAGTGTATCGTGGATATCCCGAGTAATTGTCGATGCCGAACGTTGCGAGATAAAGCCCGACGAGACCCGCTAGCAACCCGCGGAACAGCGCACCGAACGTTACGGACGCAATCGCCGTCAAACCTAAGAGCGCAATCAGGAACATTTCGGCAGGCCCGAACAGCAGCGATGCCTGAGCCAATGGCGGGGCAAGAAGGAGAAGTGCCAACCCACTGAGCAGTCCACCAATGACCGAGGCGAACGTCGAAATCCGAATAGCCTGCAGCGCCTTACCTTGCTTCGTAAGCTCGTAACCCTCGATAGCCGACGCAGCCGATGCTGATGTTCCTGGAACACGGAGTAGAATGGCAGAGAACGATCCTCCGTATATCCCTGCCGCATAAACTCCCATCATCATGATCAGGGCAGTGTCAGGCGGCATTGTGATGGAAACTGGAATCATCAGCGCAATCGCCATCGGCGGGCTAAGCCCTGGGATTGCTCCAATGACAAGGCCGACGATCGTTCCCAGAAGGATTGCCACTAAATTGGCCGGAGTGAGAACGTTCACCACGTAGGATAAGAGCGATAGATCCATGGTCCCATTCCTGGCAAGTGCCCAATGAGGCAATCCAGTCTGCTGCTTTCTAGAACAGCGCCCCGCTCGGCATATTTGCTCTCAATCCAAGCTCGAAGAGCGCGTAGAGAAAAGCTGTTGCACCAACTGCGGAACAAATGATGAAAAATGGTCTCCGCAAACCTAATGCGAATGGGAGAGCAACTAACAGGATGAACGTGCTGGCGTAGTAGCCGACCCGAAAAATGACCAGAACGTAGCCAATGATGAGAGCCGTGATGACGATCGGTTTCAGCGCGGCGAGCGTGAACTTGGGCCTCCAATCACGGTCGTAATCTGCTGGAGAGAGAAACGTACGAGCAATCATGATCACTGAGATCACGATCATCAGCGCCGATATGAAGAGGGGGAATGTGGAACCTCCAGCAGGGAAGTTTCTCGCGGTATTCCCCATGTAGATGGCAAGGAGAATGAAGGCCACGCCCGCAAGGCGCTCACCCCATAGGCTAGCTGGCATTCTATGGCTCCCCAGTCTGCGCACCGGTCGAGAAAGAATCGGCCGACGACGCGCTAACGCCGTCGGCCTTCTCGATCACTCAACTTCCCAGAACTTGATCTCGGCAACACGATCTGCTGAAGCCTTTAGCCGAGCTCGGAGCTCCTCACCCTCGAGAAATGTAAGCACGTTCTTATTGGCCATTTCTCGCACGATATAATGAGGATTGGTGATGGTCTTACGCAACGCGTCGAGGTAGATCTTCTGCTTTTCCGGTGCGAGTCCCTTCGCAGCACCTATAGTGCGACCGGCATACGAGACGTTTTCTTTCCCTGTCACCTCTTTGAAAGTCGGCACCGAGGGGAGCTCAGGCCACCGCTCCGTGTGTAGCACAGCGATCGGCCTGAGTTTGGCTTCCAGCATGAACGGCACGTAATATCCGACGTTGCCCGCCACCATATCGGATGTACCGCTGATCACCTCATGAATCTTTTTTGCATCGCCGTTCGAGTAGATTTTACGTACTTTGAAGTCGGGCAGGAATTTCTCGGCGAAGGCGACACCCATGTGGTCATCTGACCCAACGCCGGTCGAGCTAACTATCACTTCGTTGGGGTGCTCTTTCACGTATTTCAGGAATTCAGCTAGCGTCTGAAAACGCTCGTCTCCCTCTCGCACGGCCCAAATGCACGGGTCATAGGAGTGCCAACAAAGTATGTTGAAGCTGTCGAGCGTTTCGGTTCGCTGCATCCGAGGGTCCATATAGGAGAAAAGGTGGGGCAGGTTGATGCAGCCGAGCTTGTGGTCGTCGGTTTCCGGATCCCACTTCGCCATCTCCGACCAGCCGAGCCATCCACCACCACCCTCGATATTCTCAACCGAAACCGGAACACCCAGCTCCTCAGCCAAGTAAGGTGCCATCAGCCGCATCGAAGAGTCCGCACCTCCGCCGGGGCTGAACGGCACCATGATGGAAACGGGCTTGTTCGGGAACTGAGCTGCGCGCGCAACGTACGGAGCGAAAACTGTTGCGGCGGCTACTGCACCTGCGCCCTTCAGAAAATTCCTGCGATTAGTGTCCATGCTAATCCTCCCGATAGTTCTGCCACCCTATGGGCAACATGGAAAACTGCTCATGCCGAACGACCACACCCTTTTCAGAGGCTATCGCCGTTTCGATGATCCCTCCCCTACTCGTCGAATGCCCAGATCGCCTCCAACAACGCCCTCACGCGCAGCTCATCCAGACCACGCCCGATCAGCACCAAGCGGGTCTCCGGCACCCCATCAGGCCACGCCGTCAGCTCCTCTGGGGCATGCGCGATATGTTGCACCCGGTGGACGACGACAGGTCCGGGTCGCCCGCGCACGCTCACAAGCCCTTTCAGGCGCAGGAGTTCAGCGCCGCACAGAGCCGCGAGGACGTCAAGCGACTGTTGCATCACCGGCCAGTGGATCGGCTTCTCACGTCGAATGGAGAAAGTGACGTAGCCATCCGTGTGGTGATGGTCGTGCTCCTGCATGGATCGAGGTTTGAAGGCTGCATCCGTCGTACCTGCCAAAATGAACGCCGGGTCTACGCGCCCAGCCGTGGCCATGGCGCGCGCCGCTTGTGGGGCGATGGCGTCGAGAGCACGCGCAACCCTGGCGAGCACGTCGGCGCTTGCGGCGTCGGCCTTGCTGATCACGATGCGATCCGCCAACGCAACTTGTTTGCTCCATTCCGGCAGATCGCTATTGCTCAACGCATGAACGGCATCGACGACGGTGACGAGACCTTCTAGCGCGAACCGCGTTCCGAGTGCGCGATCAGTCGCGAGCGCCTGGAGCACCGGAGTTGGGTCCGCAAGACCGGATGTTTCGATAATTACGCGCTCGAAATCGGGCACCCGGCCGCGCTCACGATCCGCAAAAAGCTGCCTTAACGTTCGGTGCAGGTCTGAGCTTGCTGCACAGCATACACACCCGTTTCCAAGCAGGACAGTATTCTCGGTGGAGGTTCTGAGCAACGCATCATCGATACCGATCTCACCGAACTCGTTGACGATGAGCGCGCTGTTTGCGGCTTCCGGGGTCTTGAGCAGCTCGCGTATCAGCGTCGTTTTTCCCGCGCCGAGAAACCCTGTGACGACTGTGACCGGAATCCGCCCGAGGCCGGCCCTTGCAACGGGCCGGCCGAATGGCATCTCGCGCGGAGCAAACGGGTGGAGCATGAAATCGCTCAAAACTCCATCTCGAGAACGTAAAGCCCACCGACGTGGCGATCAACAGTGTAAACGATCCCACGCTCGTCGATAAACACATCGTTCAGCTGAATCGAGCCTGTTGGTGAAAGTGGTGGTGCTGGAGGAACATAGTAGCCGACTTCCACCGGCTGATAGGGATTAGAAATGTCATAGGCACGCAGCCCGGCGTTGAAAAATGTGCCGACGATAATCTGATCAGAAAACCAGGCGTTCGGCGACGGAACGTTTTCATGAATGTTGTGAGCGCCGAATCTTCCCCCTCGACCCTTGAAAGCATCGATGGGTGGCGGTGGGCACGTCGCGATCGGCACTGGGTTCGTCTCATCGCGCGCATCCACGATCCACAAGAGTTTCGGCCAATCAGCTGCGTCGTCAACGACGGACTCGTCGCTGACAACCATCAGCCCTCGATCGAACAGCGGCAGCACCGTGTGGGTGAAGCCAACATAAGGCGGCGAGTTGTCCCAACGAGAAACCACCTTGGGGTTCGACTTGTCAGAAATGTCCAAGATGATCATTCCGGCGTCGAGATAGCCGAGATAACAACGGTCCGGGCGCTGGGGATAGACGTTTGTATTGTGGGCCCGGAAGCCGAAATCACTCCCTTCAGGGTGGCGCTTCGGTGGGGGCTCGGCGTCGCCTTCCCGAGTACCGGGCAACCACCAACGGCCAACCTCTACCGGTTTTGTGGGATTGCGGACGTCAAAAATTCGATAGCATTGGTCGTCGAGCTGATTGCGCGGTTGAAAATCAGGAGCGCCGGCCGCCATGTGCACATACTCACCATCGCAGAACCAGAGCTGGTGCACGCCGCGGGACCATGGTCCCGACGCATCAACGTAGGCGATGGAGCGCGGGTTTTCAGGCTCGGAGATGTCGAAGAGCTCGAAACCGCACGGCGTTTGCCCGGGCTGGAGTGTTTGGTAGGCGACAGCCATCACATCGCCGGTGAGCTCGAGCGAGTTCGAGCGCATATAGGGCTGGGGCAGCTCCGTTTGACAAACGACCTTCGGAGCGCGTGGGTCGCTCACATCCACTGCGGTAAAGTTCTTCGGCGCACTTTCGTGAGCCAACCACAGGATACGGCGGCCGTCTTTCGCGATCTGGATGGCCATGCCCTCGCCCATGCCACCAAAGCCGTTCAGCTCATGGTGAGCCAGAAGCTTGAAGTTCCAAGCCATTGCATCGCCATTGCCGCGAATCGCCTGCCCTCTAGCGCCTACATCCATATTCCCGTTCCTCCTAACCGATGAATAGTGTCCCCAAGTTGGACATCCCGCGGGCAGCGATAGACGTCGCTACATCCTCTATTTATCTGTCCCGCTACGTAGCCAGCTCTTCGTTCTGGCGCTTAGACACCAGCCCGTCGCGCCTGCTCCGAATAAATCCGAAGATCATTGTAACGACTGCGAGAATGAGGATCGTCAGCGTGATCGGACTTGCGAAAAGAAACTTTACATCGCCGCCGTGAATCGCGAGCCCACGAACCAGGTTCTGCTCGATGATGGGCCCCATCACGAAAGCAAGAACAATTGGAATGACAGAAATACCAAGCTTCTCAATCCAAACAGCGAACGCGCCGAGCACGAGGACCATCACGAGGTGTGCGCTATAATTTTGGTAGGAGTAAGTACCTACCATTAGCATCAGCATTACGAATGGCGCAAGGATATGGCGCGGAATTCGCGCGATAAACGTCAGCACCTGGACGCTGGCCAAGCCAAACACCAGGAGGATGATGTTACAGGCGATCAGACCAGCGAACACTGCCATAATAAGCGGATCCCCCCTCGAGAATAGAAGAGGTCCGGGGACAACACCCTTGCTTACCAGCATTCCAAGCAGGATCGCTATCGCACCAGAGCCCGGTATTCCAAGCGCCAACGTTGGCACCAACGAGCCTGCTACCACGGCATTGTTCGCTGCCTCGGGTGCAGCAACACCCTCCTCGGCCCCTTTGCCAAACATGTTGGAACTTTTGGACCAGCGACGTTCCTCATTGTAGGCGACCAGAGAAGCAACCGTCGCGCCAGGGCCTGGAATAGCACCAATAAACGTACCAATCAGACTTCCCCGCAACATCGAAGGCATTAGCTTTCGCAGGCCAGAAAGGTTGAGCCCCTCGCCGCTCGGCCTAAGCACAACGGTTTTCGACTGCCCTTTTGGCTTCTTCTCCGCCATGAGCGCGAAGACCTCGGGCATAGCCAAGAGCCCGATGATGACGACGATAAGCGGAATGCCGTCTAGCAAAGAGGGTTGGTTGAAGGTAAATCGCAGCCCACCGAAGCCCGAGCTGCCCACTGTTGCCAGCAATAGTCCAATGCCGCACCCGATCATGCCCCTCAACGGCGTGCGAGCAAAAAAACTCGTGACGATTGCGAGCCCAAATACACCCACAGCGAACATCTCACCAGGCCCAAATTGTAGCGCCAACCATGCCAGCGAGGACGCCGCTGCAAGGAAGATGAGGCTTGATACAATACCTCCGCAAACTCCGGACCACAGGGAAATGTGCAGGGCGCGCTTCGCCTTTCCCTGCTGAGACAACGGAAAGCCGTCGAGAAGTGTTATTGCGGAGGCGGTTGTGCCCGGCGTACGGATCAAGATTGCCGGAACAGAACCCCCATATTCTGCGGCAGAATAGATGGCGATAAAGAAAAGCACTGCTGTTGTATGATCCATTCCAAATGTGAATGGCAGCATCAATGCCAATGCTTGTGCTGCGCCGAATCCCGGCAACACGCCGATAACCAAACCGACAACTGCGCCGAGCGCCAAAATCAAGAGGTTGTGCGGCTGGACGACGATCTCGAGGGAGGGGAGGACTAGGGATAATATGCTTTCCACGGCTTCTTCCCTCAGAAAAAAGTTACGTGTGCAGGAAGAAATCTCAACGGCAGCGATACGTTTAGCATTAGAACAAATAAGCCATAACAAACGACCATCGCAATAACGGCTACAACGAACGCTTGCAACCAACCGCCGAGCCGAACGACGAGCAGGGCAAACATGGTAATAAGAGTCGTAAGTTCGAAACCAAGAATTGGCAGGAGCGCGATAAAGGCGCCGATGGCAAGAACAGATAAGGTGAACTCGCGCCCCTCGAAAGCGAAGCTATCAGCTGCCTTTCTTTTAGATGTGACGCCGCAATAGATGGCGCCAGACAGAGCTGCCAATGTCGCTCCGATCGTGAAGCAAAGGATCAGCCGGGGGAAGAATGCCGCACCTGGATAACCCCGAACGAGTGATTTCCCGAAGGAAAATGTCAGCCAATATAAGTAGCCAAACCCCGCTAGCAGGAGTGCGTAAGTTACGGCCTCGGCCTTCCACCGGACAATCCGCATAGGGTCTTCCTTTCCCGCAACAGGAAAGAGCATCGGCGGCGTTCCGATGCCCCCCCTCGCAATGCTCAGTTCATACCCGCCTGCTTCATGAACTCGCCAAAATCTTTGAGCTCCGCCGCGAATTCCTCACGGAGCTTATCTGGATTGGATTCGAATGCGGGCACGACATGTGGGCTGTTCTTCAAGTACGTCTTATACTCCTCGGTTTCGATGGCCCTCGCGAAGGCATTCGCAACCCTCTCACGTACTTCCTCAGGCGTGCCAGTACGGAGGAATACGCCCTGCCATTGATGATGAATCGGGTAGTTCAGACCCAAGTCACGGACGCTCGGTACGTCGGGAATGGTGTCGGCTCGCTCTTCATTGATGAGCACGAGTTGACGCACCGCGCCTGACTGGACGTGAGGTGCCCATTGGCCGATTGAGCCAAGACCGACAGGCACATGATTGCCCAGTACATCCTTCACTGCATCCCCGGAACCCTCGTAGGGGATATAATTGACCTCCGCCCCCACCGCATCGAAAAGCGAAATGATATGCTTGTGATGAATTGAGCCAATCTTGTTTCCTGCGACGCCTATGGTACCAGGATTTTCCTTTGCAGCTTTGACGAGATCCTCGAATGTCTGATACGGGGATTTCGCATTCGTCGCGAGAACGTAAAGGAATTTCTCCACCTTGGCTACCAACTGGAAGTCCGCCGGATCCGGCGAAAAGGTGGGCAGATTCATATAGCCGCTCCAACTCGCGTTAGCGTGCAGCAGCGTGTAGCCATCCGCCGGCTTGCCCATCATATAGACGGCGGCTTCATTCCCGGAACCACCGGCCTTGTAAACGACGTGCACCGGTTGGCCGAGATTGTCAGGCTTTGAGATTAAATTGGCCATCAACTGACACCAAGTCGCCGCCGTGGAACCTGGTGATGTTGCGCAAATAAACTCTATGGGCTTACTTGGGTAGCTCTGAGCCATTGCTACTCCTGTAGCGAAAGCTATTCCCAAGGCAGCCCCGCAAAGGGCCTTCACGATCTTCATAGCATCCTCCCTAGAAATTTGCGGGACTTGGCATTCAACTCTTTTGCGAATCAGGCTCGAAGCCCGGCTCGTAGTATTTCCCCGCAGCCTCATCTACAGGTTTCCCTACGATACCGTAGGACATGTCCTTTACGACGAAGAACAATACGTCCTCGTCCGGTAGCGCGACCGTCGAGTGCACGATGTTCGCAGGAAAGTAGATGAGCGTACCTGGCCCAACGATCTGCTCAGGCTGCCCCTCGATGTTCACCCGTAGCCGACCCTTAATGACGTAGTTCCACTGCTCGTTTGGATGGGAGTGTGGCCGAGCCCCAGTGCCTCTGGCCTTTTGCATCAGGCCGCACTGCATTCGCTCGCCTTCGACCAGACCTCCGATCGCTGTCGAATAGTTGCCACCAGCGTCCACTCTCTTCTCGCTGGCAAGCTTCATTAGATCGAAGATGTATCCAGCTTCGCCGCCACCTTTGATGGCGCCTTCTGTCCTCGCCTGGCCACCTCTCGATACTTCACCCGTCATAGCGCATCCCGCTCCTGCTTCCTTACCCCTACTGGCTTCGGCCCTAGGCTTCATCCCTCGCGACTCTGATTGACCTTACGAGCCGCGCTTTCTCGATCAAACTCTGAATGATCGAACATCCACGAGTCAATTGAAATTTGCTAGGAGCTTTGCGATATGAGACGAGGGACCGGGGATTCCGCAACTAGGAGGGAGAGTCGTTTGCCAGTGTCCGTAACTCCGCCTGCTTCCGAGGCGCAGGACGAAGCTCGCACGATGGGCGAGGAGGTCTATGTCAGACTGCGCAGTGATCTCCTCGCCGGCCGCCTGCATCCAGGCCAAAAGCTTCCGCTCCGACAGCTCAGTGCACATTACAATGTCGGCATCGCACCGCTACGCGAGGCACTTTCGCGCCTCGCTTCGGAGCGCCTCGTCCACTTCGAAGGGCAGCGAGGCTATGCGGTGGCACCCATCTCGCTCGAAGATCTACACGATCTTTGCTCGCTGCGAATCGACCTGAGCTGTAAGGCCCTTCGCAAGGCGATAGAGCGCGGGGACGAGGACTGGGAAGCGGAAATCCTTGCTGCTCTCCATCGGCTAGAGCGAAGCGCGATGCCCGAATCGCTTGGAGACGATGCGGCTATCGACGAGTGGGAAAGGCGGCACGACCGCTTTCACCATAGTCTCATTTCCGCATGCGGCTCACCTTGGCTCCTGCATTTCTGCCAAACGCTGTCGGATCAGTTTCAGCGCTACAGACGCGTCATAATCGTCGAGATCGCGGGGTCTCAGGACTTGTTAACTCGTGTGCGCCGACAGCATCGCATGATCGCCGAAGCGGCGATCGCGCGTGATGCGGATAAGGCAACGGATATCCTTGCCCGCCACTTCGAGGGCAGCGTGAAAATCGTGGCGGATCGTTATGCCAAGATCAGCGGGAAGCTCGAGGGTAGCGGAAAACGGCGCGCGCGAAGGCAGCCCCGCTAGCGATCTGCCGATACCCGAAGCATGCCGCTACACAGAACAGTAGCGCTCCTGGATTTCGGTATCGGCCAGAAGCGTTTTCGCATCGCTCGCGTGCACGATTTCGCCCTGGTCCATAATGTAGGCCCGATCGGCGACTTGCAGCGCGCGCTCGACGTTCTGCTCCACAAGCAGAATCGTGATTCCCTGCGACTTCATCCGGGCGAAGAGCTCGAACATCTCGTCGACAAGAACCGGCATGATGCCTTCGGACGGCTCGTCCAGCATGATCAGCTTCGGCTCAGAAGCCATGGCGCGAGCGATCGCGAGCATCTGTTGCTCGCCGCCCGAAAGTGTATCGGCTTCCTGGCTTAGCCGCTCCTTCAGCCGCGGAAAAGTCTCGGCAATCCGGTCGATGATTTCGCGCTCGCGCGACTTGTTGGGTGAAGCGACGAGGCCAAGGCGCAAATTTTCGAGAACCGTCAAGCCGCCGACAATGCGCCTTTCTTCCGGAACATAGGCCAGCCCTAATCCAAACCGGCGGTGGACCGGCAATCGGATAATATCGCGTCCGTCGAACCAGACTTCGCCCTTGCGGTTCTGGACGAGGCCCATGATGGAACGCAGCAGGGTCGTCTTGCCTGCGCCATTGCGGCCGATGACGCACACTGCTTCGCCAGCACCCACCTTTAGGCTGACACCTTGCAGAACGTGGCTGTGACCGTACCAGGCGTGAAGATCTTTGACTTCGAGCACGGGCCTAAACCGATTGTCCTAAGTACACTCTGCGCACTTCGTCGTGATTTCGAATCTCGTCGGGCGTGCCTTCCGCCAGAAGCTGGCCATGGTGCAGCACGATGATGCGGTCGGAGATGCCCATGACGAGCTTCATCCGGTGCTCAACAAGGATGACGCTGCACTGCTCGTTGAGCTTGAGAATCAGGTCCATCATTGCGCGAGCCTCTTCTGGGCTCATGCCGGCGGTTGGCTCATCGAGCAGAAGGACCTTCGGATCGCTGGCAAGCGCAACAGCGATCTCGAGGCTGCGCTGCTCGCCGTGAGCGAGGTTCGCCGCGAGATCATTTCGGCGCTTCGAAAGGCCGACGCGGTCGAGCAGGTCCTCCGCTTTTTCCTTCAGCTCGGACAGTGTCTCGCGCTTCGTCCAGATATCGAAACGTGACTTCATCGCCTGCGCGGCGAGGCGAACATTCTCAAGCGCGGTGAGCTGTGGAAAGAGATTCGTAATCTGGAAGGACTTGGCGATGCCAAGGTGCGGAAAAACGTGCTGCGGTGTGCCTGTGATATCACGCCCCTCGAAGAGAACTCTTCCCTCGCTTGGCGGGAAAGCGCCAGACAGTACATTGAAGAAGGTGCTCTTGCCGGCTCCATTCGGGCCAATGATCGAGGTCAGCCTTCCGGAGTAGAAGGCCACCGTGACATCGCTGAGCGCCCGAAATCCGCCGAACCGCTTGCCGACGCCCTCGGTCGCAATAACGGGTGTCGTGCTCATATCCGCAGCCAGTGCATGAGCGATCCCCAAATTCCGCGAGGGAAGAAGAGGATCAGGAGGACGAAGAGGCAGCCAACCACGAGCTGCCAATGAACGGTGATCACAGAGACGACGTCCTGCAGAAGGAGGTAGACGAGCGCCCCGACGAATGGCCCGAAGAAGGTGCCCATTCCTCCCAGCAGCGTCATCATCAGAACGACCGCCGATGTGAAGTAGTGCAGCGTCTCGATCGGAACGACTGACAAGTGGATGGCATAAAGCGCCCCAGCAAGTCCCGAGAAAACGCTTGAGAGAACAAACGCGAACCAGCGTGTGCGGTTGACGTCATAGCCACAGGCGGCAGCACGTTTCTCGTTCTCACGCAGCCCTTCGAGAATTGCGCCGAACGGTGATGCCAAAATTCGAGAGAAGATCCACAGAGCCAAGATAATGATGATCAGGATAAGGTAATACTTCGTCGTTGGATCCAGCAGATTAAACTCTGCGATACCGAATAATGAGATCGAAGGTACGCTGACGCCACGCAGGCCATCTTCGCCGCCCGTCAGCCATATGGATTGGTAAACCACGTAATAGACGACCTGCGACAGCGCGAGCGTCACCATCGCGAAATAGATGCCACGCGACCGCGTGGCGAACCATCCGATTACGACGCCAGCAGTGGTTGCGATAAGCACCCCGAGCGGCAGTGCCACGTACCAAGGAAAACCGAATTTCGCGATCGGCACCCCACAGCCATAGGCGCCCAGACCAAAAAGCGCCGCGTGGCCAAAAGACAGCATTCCGGCATAGCCGTAGACGAGGTTGAACCCCATCGCGAACAGCCCGAAAATCAGGATGTTCACCGCAAGTGCCTTGTAGGGCGCCAACCAGGGCAGCACCACAAGGAAGAGAATCGTGAACAGCACCCGCTGCCGGGCAATGAGATCGAAGGCAGGCCGCACGCCCTCGAGCGGGCCACGGTTGCGGATTGCGCCGACTGCAGTCGAATCAGTCGCCATCAGCCGAGCACTCCTGCACGTCCGAAGAGGCCACGCGGTCTAAAGACCAGAACCAGGGCCATTAGGACAAACATCGAAAGCGTCGCCATTTCCGGGTAGAAGAATGACGTGAAACTAAAGGTGACGCCAACCAGAAGGCCGGCGATAACCGCACCGAGCAGCGAGCCCATTCCGCCTACCACCGTAACAACGAAGGCTTCGACAAGCACGGGGACGCCCATCTCAGGAAAAACGCCTCGAATTGGCGCAGCGAGCACGCCAGCGATGCCGGCGATCGCCACACCGATACCGAACACGATCAGCCAGACACGCCCGATATCGACACCCAGCACCTGCACGATTTCCTGATCACGCGCTCCCGCCCGGATAATCAAGCCATAGGAGGTCTTCTCCAGCAAAATCCATAGAGCGAGCAGAATGACAGCAGTCGCAAAGATGAGGAACAGCCGATACTTCGGAAAGAAGAAGAAATGGAGGTCGACGGCTCCAGCCAAGAGGCGCGGCGTGTTGAAGGGAACGCCCTGAGTACCCGCGATGATCCGCACGAGCTCCAACAGGATGAGACCGAGACCGTAGGTAAGCAACAATGGATAGTCGATGCCGCGGCCATAGAGGGGGCGCACCAAGAAACGCTCGCACAGCATACCAATGCCGCCCACGACGATTGGAACGACGATGAGCGACAGCCAGAAATTGCCGGTAAAGCCCAACGTGAAGGCACCGACATAGGCGCCCAGCATGAAGAACTGGCCGTGCGCGAAATTCACAATCGTCAAAAGCCCAAAGATCAGCGATAGTCCGAGCGCGACGAGCACGTAGATCGAGCCGAGCGCAAGTCCAGTAAAGAGCTGCAGGAGAAAGAGGTCTAAGGTCACGGCGTGCCTTGGATGGCTGCGATCTAACAGGAACGGCCAAAAATGAAGCTAGAGCGCCAAGTTGGCGCTCTGCGCTTCCGCGAACCGGCCGCACTAAGCTTTGTGGCCGAGCTCCTCACAGGTGCGGAGGAACTTCTCGTCCGCAGGCTGCGTGTCGAGGATTTCGAAAATGTCCCACTGATTCCGCATCTCGGACTCAGGCTTCGCCTTGATGATCAACACCGACTGCACCGCCTGATGGTCGCATTTGCGGAAGTACTGCTCTCCCTTGTACGCATCGTACTTCATGGACTCCATCGCAGCGATGACTTCGTCGGTTTTGATGCTTCCGGCTTCTTTGACGCCCTTCAGAATGCCGTACACGCCGGCATAGCCGAGCGCACCGTAGGCCGAAGGGACACCCTGATCAGGGTACTTCGCCCGATAGGCATCGTTCAGCCGCTTCGCACTTTCGAACTCGTCCTCGAGCGTCCAGTAGTAGTTAGCACCCCCGATAACCCCCTCGAACGGATCGAAGCCGCCTGCAATCCGTTGCGTATCGAGCAGGACCGGATACACGATCTGCATCTGTTCCTTGAGGCCGAAATCTGTTGCCTGCTTAAGTGTGTTCAGCTGGTCCCGGCCAAAGTTCACCACAAGCAGAATATCCGGACGGGCGGCCTGAATGCGTGGGAAGAAGGCCGAATAATCGGTCGTGCCCAGGGGATGGCGAACTTCGGCCACCTCCTCCATGCCCATTTCCGAGGCGACACGGCGGAACCCGCGCTGCATCTCATGGCCGTATGCATAGTCGGCAATCAGGTAGGCAACCTTCTTCCCCTTGGCCTGCCCGAAGACGTACCGCGCTACCGCACCCGCCGTCATGTGCGGATTGAGCGCCTCGTGGAAAGTGTACTTTGTGAAATCCGAGGCCTCGTTGATCGAGTCCGACTGGCTGATCGAATTGTAAATGACACCCCGCTTACTGGCGACCTGATTTACGGACAGCTGCACCGACGCCGACAGCGATCCACAAATGAAATCAACTTTGTCGGACTCGATCAGCTCGAGCGTACGCGTCGCCGCCTCACCAGGATCGAGTTTATCGTCACGCACGACGAGCTCGGCCTTACGCGGAGATTCCTGATTGAACCAATCGATGGCCAGCTGAGCACAACGAACCTGATCATTCGCCTCGGTGCCGTAAGGCCCGCTGATCGGGACAGGGAAGCCAATCTTGATCGGCGTCTCCTGCGAGCGCGCAACATTTATTTTGAATGAGGACATCGCGGCCGCGGCGCCTGCTGTCGCTAACAGCTTACGACGGCTGAGTTTGACAGCCATTTGGGTACCTCCCCATTAAGCTTCTAATTTCAGAGACGGCGTTTTGGCGTAAGAACGCTAATTCTGCAAGGGGTATTCGATTAAATTCGGCCAAGTGCTCTTAGCACCACCTCCGGAGCAATCGGAATTTTCGTGATCCGCACCCCGAATGGCGAAAGGGCATCATTTACGGCATTGACCACAGCTGCCGCCGCTCCGGCCGTGCCCGCCTCTCCTGCGCCTTTCGCACCGAGCTCTGATTCAGCCGTTGGCGAGACGACATGGCCGACCTCGATATCGGGCATTTCCCCCGCCATCGGAACGAGATAGCTCATCATCGACCCGTTCAACAAACGGCCGCGATCGTCGTAAACGCAGTGCTCCGTTAAGGCCGGCCCCAGTCCTTGCACGACGCCGCCACGAATCTGTTCATCCACCAATTGCGGATTGATGATCGTGCCGCAGTCCTCGACGATCCAGTACTTCAGGAGCTTGATGAAACCGGTCTCGACGTCCACCTCAAGCCAGCACGCATTGATTCCGTTCGTAAAAGCGAACGGGTATTTCTTCGGCACGTAGTGACGCACGACCATCAGCTCAGGTTGGAAATCGTGTGGTAGAGTATCGGGCCGGAAGTAGGCGATGCGCGCCACCTCATCGAGAGAAATGCGCTCGCGACCCGTATCAGCATCCACGATAATCCCATCGCGGATGTCGAGGCTTTGGGGCTGCGCCTGCAAGATCGTCCCAGCGACTTTGAGAACGTTCTCCCGCAACGCCTTGCCGGCTTGCAGCGCCGCCTCGCCACCAATTCCGGCAGCGCGTGAGGCCCATGTGCCGCCACCATAAGGCGTCGCGTCCGTGTCGCCGGTGATCACACGGACCCGATCTATCGGAACCCCAAATGACGTAGCGAGCACTTGTGCAATAACCGCTTCCGTGCCCTGGCCCTGTTCGGTAACGCTGACGTGGCAGATCAGAGAACCCTGGGCATCGAGCCGAACGGCTGCTCCATCCTGCGAAGAAATTCGCGCGCCACCCACGCCATAAAAGGCAGCGCTTGGATTGGTGACCTCGATGAAGGCCGCGAGCCCGATTCCACGATAAATACCGCGCTTCCGAAGCTCTGCCTGCTCTTGCCGCAAAGCCTCGTAGTTGGTCATTTCATACAGCTTATCGAGCGAGGCCTGATGCGACAGCGCTTCGAATTTCAATCCCGAGGCGGAGCTGCAGGGATACGCATCATCGGGAATAACATTGCGGCGCCGAATTTCGAACGGATCCATTCCGATCGCTTGCGCCGCAAGATCCACGAGCCCTTCCGTCACGGCGCAGGCGATGGGATGGCCGACGCCGCGATACTGACACATAACATTCTTATTCTGAAAAACGACCCGCGCCCGGGCGCGATAATTGGGTGTCTTGTAGGGCCCTCCGACGAGATTGACCACCTGATTGGCCTCAATTCCGCTCGTGCGCGGATACATCGAGTAAGGGCCAATCCCGGTGATGTCGTCAATTTCAAACGCCGTAATCGTTCCGTCTTTCTTCACCGCGACTTTGGCTTTAATCTTGTGGTCGCGGGCATGAATATCGGTGACGAAGCTCTCGAGGCGGTCCGCAACGAACTTGACCGGGCGCTTCAGCATTTTCGACAGCGCCACGGCCGCCATTTCATCTGCGTACACGTGGACCTTTATGCCGAACGAGCCGCCCACGTCCTTGCAGATGACGCGCACCTGGCTCTCCTGCAGGCCCAGGTGCTTGGCAATGATGTTCTGCATCATGTGCGGTGCCTGGGTACCCTGGTAGACCGTCATGCGCTGCTCGGACGGATTCCAGTCGGCGACGATGGCGCGTGGCTCAAGCGTGACGCCAGTATGGCGGCCGAACTCGAACGTGACATCTACCACCTCGTCCGCCTCGGCGAACGCTTTGTCGACCTCCCCGGCATCCAACACGCGCTCAAACGCCAGATTGTCACCGAGCTCTGGGTGGATGACTTTGGCGCCCGGCGCCAGCGCGGCCTCGGGGTCGACGATGGGTTCAAGCTCCTCATATTCGACTGCCACAAGCTCGGCGGCGTCCTCGGCTTCAGCGCGGGTGCGCGCGACGACTGCGGCCACCGCCTCACCCTGCCAGCACGCCCGATCGACCGCGATCGCGTGCTGTGGGGCCGACTTGAGGCCCTTCAGATGGGACAGGACGCCCACCCAAGGCGTCATGACCTCAGCAAGCTCTTTACCTGTGACGACTGCAACAACTCCAGGCGCAGCTTTAGCTGCCGAGGTGTCGATTCCAAGAATTCGCGCATGGGCGTATGGCGAGCGAACAAAGGCGACGTGAACCATACGCGGTAGGTTCAAGTCGCTTACGAACTGGCCGCGGCCTTCTGTAAGGCGCTGCAGGTTTGGCCTCGGGATGCTACGGCCAATGTAGGAGTTCGGCCGGTCGAGAACGGTCAGACCTGGGCTCGTTACGTCGCTCATGACACGTCTCCCCCACTCGCCTGAGCAGCCGCCTCGATCGCATCAACAATCGCGTGATAGCCGGTGCAACGGCAGTAATTGCCGGAAATAAATTCGCGAATTTCTTCTCGGCTCGGTCGAGAGTTGAGCTTGAGAAGCTCTGCCGCGGTCAGGAGCATCCCCGGGGTGCAGTATCCACACTGTAGAGCATTACGATTTTCGAAAGCGCGCTGCAGATGCGTTAGCTCACCGGCGTCGGAGACGCCCTCGATCGTATCGACCCTTGAGCCGTCAGCCTGAACCGCCAGCACTAGACACCCACGCACCACCTCCCCATTCAGGCGAACCGAGCAAGCGCCGCAGACACCTTGCTCACAACCGATGTGCGTGCCGGTAAGGCCAAGAGTTTCGCGCAAGAAGTCCGCAAGATGTTGCCGTGGTGGAACGAGCGCCTCGACGACCTCGCCATTGACAGTCAGCGAAATAGGTACGGACTTCATGCGGTCGCCTCCTGGCGGGCTTCGCTCAAAAACTCGGGGAACAGATCGGCAGCAATTCGGCGCAACAGCACCCGCGCGAGATAGGAGCGCATGGCGGCTGAGCCCCGGAGGTCGTCATGAGGTTTGAGATCCTCCCCTAACGCTGCCGCGGCCCGCTCGAGAGCCGCCTCATCCGGTGAAGCTCCGACGAGAGCTGCTGCGGCTGAAGCAGAAAGCGTCGGCGTATTGCCGACACCGAACCAACCCAATCTCAGGCTCTTGCAGATGCCGTCCACCACCTCAGCCCGCGCGGCGACTCCCATAATCACGGTAAGGCGAGGTCCGAGCTTCTGGAAGGCGACGCGGTGGGTTGCTCCGTCCACCGGCACTTCAATCCGAATAAGGATTTCATCCGGACGAAGAGCCGTCCTGCAATGGCCGAGAAAGAAGTCGTCAGCCGGGATCCGCCGCTCCCCATCCACGCTCCGCGCAACCATGACGGCACCCAGCGCCAAGGCACATGCTGGCAGATTCCAGATCGGATCGGCATTCGCTATCGCACCGCCGAACGTGCCGCGATTTCGGACGGCCGGATAAGCGACGTGAGCCATCGTGCTGCTAAGCAGAGGCGCGTGACGGCGGATGAGGTCCGAGCGCTCCAGCTCCACGTGTCGCGTCAGTGCCCCGATTGAAACGATATCACCTTGGACTTCAATTCCCCGCAGCTCCGATATCCCACCGATATCCACCAGCAGGCTCGGCGCGGCGAGCCGCATGTTGAGGAGGGGCACCAAGCTCTGGCCGCCCGCAATAATTCTCGCGCCCTCGCCGTGCTCGCGTAGAGCAGTTAGTGCCTCGTCGATCGATTTTGCGCGAAGATAGTCGAACGCGGGCGCCTTCACGGGCGTCACTCCTCCCCAAAAGACGTTTGTGTTTCTGATCCCGGAAAGAAGAACCGGCCCGAACCCTTTCGTCAAGTTTCTTGAAGTACTTTCAACTTTGAGATGTCACGTGCCGCAGGTTTCGTGACAGCCCTTCTGAACCTCGCGGCGCAATTGCCCGCGTCGCCGACTGGACTTGTGTCCAATCATAGTGTTAATCGCTTGAACTGCCCGGAGGGTCGACCCGCGCTCTTCAGCCGGGGCAAGGGAAGGGTGAATGGAATGCCAACAATTTCACTTGAGCAGGCGAACACGATCATCAGGGCTGCACTCGCAGAAGGGCGCGCGCGGAACCTGCAGCCACTGACCGTCGCCGTTCTCGACCCTGGTGGCCATCTTGTGGCACTCCAGCGGGAGGACAATTCAGGCATTCTCCGAGTCGAGATCGCTACCGGAAAGGCCTATGGCGCACTGGGAATGGGCTTCGGCAGTCGCGAGTTTGTTGAGAGGTCGCAGAAGACGCCGGCTTTTGTCGGTGCGCTGACGGTGCTCAGCCAGGGCCGTTTGGTGCCCGTTCCGGGCGGCGTGCTTATTCGGGACGCGTCAGGCGCCCTGCTCGGAGCTGTCGGCATTTCGGGCGACACGTCCGAGCAGGATGAGGCTTGCGCCATCAAGGGCATCGAAGCGGCAGGGTTGACGCCCCAAGTCGGAGCGTAAGCCCAATCTGCATGTGAGATGGGCTATTAGCGCGCGTTGACAGCGCGTAGGTGGCCGCATCATTTTCCGCGACACTTGGTTTTCTGAAATGGCCTGCGCCGACGAGGCTAAGGCTGCTTGCTGGGAGAACTGAATGGCACGCTGGCTCAAGAAGGGACGCGATGCGACCCAAATAGCCGAGGATGACGCAAAGGTTCGCGCCATAGTCGAGGCTACCCTCGCCGATATCGAGAAGCGGGGCGATGAAGCGGTGCGCGAGCTCTCGATCAAATTCGACGGGTGGGACCGGACCGACTATCGCCTGACGGACAAGGAGATTCGGGAGTGCATCTCGGAGCTTCCAGCTCGCGCGATTGACGATATCAAATTTGCTCAGGAACAGGTTCGCAATTTTGCCGAGCAGCAAAAGGCGGCGCTCCGGGACATCGAGGTCGAGACCCTTCCGGGTGTTATTCTCGGCCATAAGAACATCCCGGTGAATTCCGTCGGATGCTACGTCCCGGGCGGCAAGTATCCGATGGTCGCCTCGGCTCATATGTCCGTTGTGACCGCGAAAGTTGCCGGCGTGCCGCGCATCATCACCTGCGCGCCGCCTTATCAGGGCAAACCCGCCGCCGCCATCGTCGCCGCCCAGCATCTGGCTGGCGCCGATGTCATCTACTCGCTCGGCGGCATCCAGGCCGTCGGTGCAATGGCCCTCGGAACGCAAACGATCGAACCAGTCGACATGCTGGTCGGCCCTGGCAACGCCTTCGTCGCTGAGGCCAAGCGGCAGCTCTACGGCAGAGTTGGCATCGACCTGTTCGCCGGGCCGACGGAAACCCTTGTCATCGCCGACGAGAGCGTCGATGCAGAAATGTGCGCCACCGACCTTCTCGGGCAGGCCGAGCACGGCCCCACCTCACCCGCGGTATTGCTGACGACTTCCGAAAAACTCGCACGCGAAACCATGGCCGAGGTCGAACGGCTTCTTTCGATTCTTCCGACCGGAGAGATCGCGCGCAAGGCCTGGCAGGACTACGGCGAGGTTATTATCTGTGAGGACGATGACGAGATGGTCGTGGAAGCGAACCGCCTCGCGTTCGAGCACGTCCAGGTCATGACCAAGGATCCGGACTTCTTCCTCAACAAGCTGACGAACTACGGTGCGCTGTTCCTCGGCCCACGGACCAACGTCGCTTACGGCGACAAGGTCATCGGCACCAACCATACCCTGCCGACGAAGAAGGCGGCCCGTTACACAGGTGGTCTTTGGGTCGGCAAGTTCCTCAAGACCTGCACGTACCAGAAAGTGCTGACGGACGAGGCGTCCGCAATGGTCGGCGAATATTGCTCGCGGCTTTGCATGCTCGAAGGATTCGTCGGTCATGCAGAGCAGGCGAACATCCGCGTTCGGCGCTACGGCGGTCGGAACATCCCCTACGGTACGGCGGCTGAATGATGACTGCTCTACCTAACACACCGTCGTTTTCCCTGAACGGCAAGCGTGCGCTCGTCACCGGCGCCGGCCGTGGCATTGGCCTTGCCGCGGCTGCCGCACTGGCGCAAGCGGGCGCGCACGTCACACTCTGCGCGCGCACGGAGTCGGAGATCACAGCGGGCGCCACAGCAATCCGCGAGGCCGGCGGAAAGGCTGACACGCTCTGCCTCGATGTGATGAATGCGAAGAAGTTCGCGGAGGCCATCGAGGCAGCCGAGCCCTACGACATTTTCGTCAATAATGCCGGGACCAACCGTCCGAAGCCGATGGTTGACGTCAGCGAGGACGACTTCGACGCGGTGATGAATCTGAATGTCAGGGCGGCGTATTTTGCCGCCCAAGCGGTGGTTCGACGGCTCTTGCAAGCCAAGAAGCCCGGCTCGATCATCAATGTGTCGTCGCAGATGGGCCACGTCGGCTCGCCAAACCGCACGATCTACTGCACCTCCAAGTTTGCGATCGAGGGGCTGACGAAAGCGATGGCCGTGGAGCTGGCGCCCCACGGCATCCGAGTCAATTCGATCGCGCCGACGTTCATCGAGACGCCGATGACGCGGCCGTTCTTCGAGAACGAAAGCTTCCGGAAGTTCGTGCTCGACAAGATAAAGCTCGGCCGGATAGGCCAAGTCGAAGACGTGATGGGCGCGATTGTATTTCTCGCGTCGGATGCAGCCGCCCTGATTACCGGCTCTTCCCTCGTCGTTGACGGAGGCTGGACAGCCGAATAAAGCGGCATGTCCTGGATTCAGGGCCGCCCTACTGCCGATCGAAGCCCTGATCGGTCCAGAAGCTTCTGGAAGCGTCCGGCTTGCGCAATCTTGCAAGCCGGACGTAAGGGCTCTTCATCACCCTTTCGACTGTTACCCGCTCGCCCTTCCGCAAGGCGAAGCAGCGGCCCTGTGCCATGTAGTCCCGCTTCTGCTGGTGACTCCACCAGTAGTTCCCCCGGTGCTCACCTGCGACGAGAGCCATGAAGTCGCGGTAGTGCCAGCAGGCGATCGCGTTCTTGTTCATGACAGCGCTCTGCGCAAAGGCGGGCGCGGCAGTGAGAAAAGTCAGCAGGGAAATGCAAACTACTCGCATGATCCACCTGTGCCGCTCGTCACACAATTTTCCGGATCTGAAACGCAAGCACGGCCGCCATCGATCCATGGCTGCCAGGCTCTCCGGCGTGTTCGAGACGGACAGTGCGGGTCACAGGCTGCTCAATCTGGTGACGAGGTGGCGCCTGTCGATGCTAAGTTTCCCCGCTGAATGGGCGGGTCGACACTTACGGCAAGCCGGACGAGATCAGCGCGGCGCCTGACGCCTGTTTTCGCATAGATGGACTTGATCTGAGACCGCACGGTTCCATCCGTCGTGCCGCGCAACTCGGCGATTTCTGCTGCCGATAGCCCGTCCACCATGGCACGCACGACTTCCGATTCAGCTTGGGAGAGCACGAACAGCCGCGCCAACCGCTCGGTCGAAATGGCCCGGGTGTCCTCAGGATCGATGACGAACACGACGGCACCGGCAAATCCACGATCAAGCTCACCGGTGACGTCGCGCAAAGGGGCGACCTCGACAAGAAACGGCCGCTTCCCGCTCCTCCGCTCCACGAACAGCAGCCGTTCCACTTGTTCGCCAGCTCCCACTGAGGTTGCGGATACTTCGGCGATCGCTGTCACAAGCACGCCATTATTGCTGGAGCTGCTGCACTCGAGCCTTCGGGTTCGGGACAGATGGAGCCCATCCTTAAGCTCGAGGAGCCGCCGCAACTCCCGGTTTTCAGCAACGACGGTCCCGCTTGGCGTCACGATCGCTATGCCCAGGCGGAAATAATCCAGGGCGCTCATGACTGCGCGGTAGCTCTCGCGCAGCAATCCGAATGTGCGGTTCACCTCGACAGCCTTCGCCAGATGCGGCGCGAGCTTCCCAAGATTGATCTCCATGGAGTGGGGCACTTCTCGCCAATCGCGTTCGGCGAACTGCAACGCTACTAGATCCATCCATCCCCTATTGGATGACAGCCGGATACCTGCACGACGGTGGGCACCAATCCTTTCGCGTACCCACTTGTAATCAGGCCGATTGTCGAGTTTAGACACGTCGCCCCAGACGTCCTCGTCACGCAAGAGCTGGAAACGTGGCGTGACGGCGAACCTGCTCGTCATTTCCGGCTCGTCGTAGTGGCCCAAGTTGTCGAAGTAGTAGTGCACATCCTCGATGGGATAATTGCTGGTCGCCTGAAGGATGGTGAAGGGCAAGCCCACCTTGTCGACTGCAACTAGAACGGCCCCTAAGGAGCCGATCTCACGAGCAAACGCGTCTAAAGCGGCAGGCCAATGAACATCCGAAAGGACCGCGTCATAGATGGCTGTTATGGCGCGGCCGATATTCTCTCCCATCGCGCCCCTCCACAGCATGCAAACGCAGCAGATCCTAAGGCGGGCGCGTGGTCTGTGCAAAGAGCTGGCCCGAGCCTGGCAGTTCCTCGCGCGAATTGGCCAAAGGTGTCATGCGACTGAAGATGGCCGTGGACCGATTGTTCCAATGACAAAGTTCGAGTGCACTTACGCAAGTCCGAAGATGATTTCTCTCAAGCCGTTTGAACCACCTCGGGGTTAGATTAGCTCAATGGACTCTGCAGATTATCCCGTGCGCCCGCTGCTCAGCCCTTCGGCTGCCGGCGGGCTCGTCGCAGGGATTCTGATTTTTGTCGCAACGCTCATCCTGCCGCCACCCGCGGGTCTGCCGTTGGAGGGTTGGCGCACGCTCGGTCTTGCCCTCCTGATGGCCGTCTGGTGGACAACCGAGCCGGTCCCAATCGGCATGACGTCGCTGATGCCAGTGATCGTGCTGCCGCTGCTGGGCATCGGCGATATCGGTACAGCGGCAGCACCTTATGCGAACCCGGTCGTGTTCCTGTTTTTCGGCGGCTTTCTCTTGGCTGCGAGTGTAGAGAAATGGGGCTTACACCGACGGCTCGCATATGCAGCGGTCCGCACCGTGGGCACTGGGCCGCGGCGCCTCGTCTTGGGCGTTATGACGGCGAGCGGGCTGCTTTCGATGTGGATCAGCAATACCGCAACGGTGGTACTTCTCCTTCCTGTCGCGGTGTCGATCATCACGGCTCTCGAGGATGCGCGTAGCCCGAAGGAGGTCTTACGCCCGTTCGCACTCTCGCTGCTACTCGGGCTGGCCTATTCTGCAAGCATCGCGGGGATAAGCACACTGATCAGCAGCCCTCCTAATGCCATGCTCGCCGGCTATCTTCGGGAAAAGCACGGTATCGACCTGTCATTCGTCGCCTGGTCGACCGTGGCATTGCCTCTGGTTATCGTCTTTCTGCCCCTCGCATGGCTGGCGCTGACCCGGCTGATCTTCCCCATTCCAGCGGCAGTGCCAGCAGAATTGAAGGGCGAACAGCTGATCAGGCAGCTGGCAACCTCCGGTCCGATGACATCGGCCGAGCGGCGTATCGCCTGCGTCTTCCTTTCGGCAGCACTGCTTTGGGCTACGCGGCCTCTGTTGAACCAAATCCCAGGGCTTGGCGGGCTCAGCGATCCCGCCATCGCCCTGCTGTGCGCATTGGCGCTTTTTCTCATTCCGAGCGGATCAACCAAAGGTCGCCGTTTCTTGATGAGCTGGCAGGAGGCTCAGAATATCCCCTGGCAGGTGCTGATTTTGTTCGGCGGCGGACTTTCTCTCGCTTCCGCTATGGAGCGCAGTGGTCTCGCAAGCTGGATCGGGGCATGGCTCGCAGGCTTCGGCGATGTGCCGATCTTCCTCTTCCTCCTGATTCTGATCGCGACAGTTCTCATGCTGACGGAGCTGGCCAGCAATACCGCTACTGTTGCAACCTTGCTGCCGATCGGTACGACGATCGCAACCGCGACTGGGCACGACATCGTTTCCATCTCGGCCGCCATCACCATGGCCGCGAGCTGCACCTTTATGCTGCCGATGGCAACGCCGCCGAACGCGCTCGTATTTGCGACAGGGCACGTGACCATCGCGGCCATGATCCGGGCCGGAATGGTAATGAATATTATCTCCATCGTGCTCGTGTCTCTTGCGGCCCTGACGCTGGCGCCGCTGCTGCCGCGCCCATGAGCATCGAGCACTCATCGCTCGCCGCAGTCTTGACCAAGCCTGCTCCTATGAGCAGTGCACCAACAAACACGGTGACGACGAATGATGAAATTCATTCATAAGAAGCGCGGCGTGACGCGGCGGACTGCGCTCGTTTTTTGCCTCGGTGGATTGGCTCTGGCAGCATTAGCGGAAGCGACAAACGCCGGCGAAACTGTCCTACGTGAGGATCTTAACTCGGTGTTCCAGGAGCGCGGCTTCACCGGAACGCTCGCGCTTTACGAGCCAGATACGGATCGGCTCGTTTTGGTCAATGCGAAGCGGGCAGAGGAACGTTTCGTCCCGGCCTCCACATTCAAGATCCCGAACAGCCTGATCGCACTCGAAACAGGCGCTGTGAAGGATGTGGACGAGGTCATTCCCTATGGCGGTAAGCCACAGCTGATCAAAGCCTGGGAAAAGGACATGCCGATGCGGGAGGCGCTTCCCGCCTCGAATGTGCCCGTCTACCAGGAGCTCGCGCGTCGCATCGGTCTGGAGCAATACCGCGCCTGGCTCGAGCGGCTCGACTACGGCAATCGCGAAATCGGCACGGTAGTCGACCGATTCTGGCTCGACGGACCGCTCAAGATCAGTGCTGTCGAGCAGGCCAAATTCGTAGCACGGCTCGCCCAAGGAAAGCTGGACGCAAGTGCAGAGGCGCAGGCTCAAGTGAGAGAGATTTTGCGCGTAGAAGAGAGCGACGGCGCCATCCTCTTCGGCAAGACGGGCTGGGATCAGAAGGTCGGGTGGTGGACCGGATGGGTCGAACGCGAGGGCAAAATATTCGCGTTCTCGCTCAACATGCCGATGGAGAAACTGGCCGACGCGCCCAAGCGAATAGAGATCGGAAAGGCCCTGCTCGCCGAGCTTGGCGTGCTTTAGCAACCAGACATCGCAGCTCGGGATTCGCTCAGCGCGGAGCCGCCAAGCCATGTCTCGACGACAGTCAGCTCGGGGGTCATCGCGACGAGGTCCGCGCGGGCTCCGGGCTGCAGAGTTCCTCGCTCGTGCTCCAATCCGAGAAAGCGCGCCGGGGTGAAAGACGCGGCGCGCAGGGCGTCCTCCAAAGGAATGCCCGCCAAGTTCACCGCATTTCGCACCGCCGAAGCCATGTCGAGGTGCGCACCGGCAAGGGTCCCGTCTTCGGCAGTCAGCCGTCCGTTCTGAAGTCTGATCGTACGGCCCATGAGGTCGAAGTGGTCCACGGATGCACCTACGGATGGCATCGCATCAGTCACAAGCGCAATCCCATCGGCGCCCTTGGCGGCGAATGTCGCGCGGACGCTGATTGGATCAACGTGAATGCCGTCGACGATGAGACCGGCGGTCAGTCGCGGCTCTGCCAAAGCTGTGCCGACGATACCTGGCGCGCGGCCAGCCAGCGGGGGCATGGCGTTGAAGAGATGCGTCACGCCCGTTAGACCTTCGTCAAGGGCACGCAGGAGAACACCGGCCGAGGCTTCGCTATGGCCCACGGAAATTCGGACGCCCGCTTCCGATAATCGCTGGACAAAGCCATTCGGAACACATTCCGGCGCAAGTGTAACGAGCGATGCTCCGGCGCTGCCGAGCTCGGCCAACCAATCGAGATCGTCCATCGTAGCCTGCGTGATGCGATCAGGGCGGTGCACCCCCGGCCTTGCAGGGCTGATAAAGGGGCCCTCCAAATGGAGGCCCAGCACACCATCGTGACCCGCCGCCTCGCGCGCCGCCGCGATGGCCGCTTGCGTTTGCTCACGCGTGTCGGTGATCAGGGTAGGCAGGCAGGCGGTGGTGCCGAAACGGCGGTGGGCCTGCGCGATGGAACGCATGGCTTCCGGCGTGGGGGCATCATTGAGCAGCACGCCACCCCCGCCGTTCACCTGCAGATCGATGAAACCCGGGGCAAGAATGGAGTTCGCAGGCAGCCGCTGCTGGGGCCAATCCGGTGGCACATCACCCCACGCTGCCAGCCCCCGGATGCGGCCTTGCTCGATCAACACCGCCGCGTGGTGATGCCACGAGCGGCCATCGAAAACACGATCAGCAAGGATGGCGCGCCGATCGCCTTTTCCGGTTGTGAAGGTCTTAGTGGACATACCCTCTTAAAGCATTTCCACGCACCGCTCCGGTGCGGCCCCACATCGCACGCCAGCCCACCTCCTCAGCTTTCCCGCTTAGATTGCATGCGATAGCCTCACAACAGCGACACGTGCGCACGGCGCATCCTTAAGACGGATGACGCGTTAGCACGGCAAGTTGTGAGCCTGTGTGATCGCCAGAGGAGCAGATGCGCACCGAGCAGTTCAGCCCGCGATATTTGGATCTCGACGCCTGGCCCACCAGCGAGGTCGTTGCGGCGATGTACGAGGGCCAGCTGGCGGCAGCAGCCGCAGTGCGCGGGGCGCTCGATGCCATCGCCGCTGCCGTAGACGACGCCGTGCCGCCCCTGCGCCGTGGCGGGCGCATCGTTTATGTCGGCGCTGGCACCTCGGGCCGCATCGGCGTGCAGGACGGAACCGAGCTGCCGCCGACCTACGGGTGGCCTTCGGACAGGGTGATCTTCTCGATGGCTGGCGGGCTTGGCGCATTGGTTCAGAGCGTCGAAGGCGCGGAGGACAACGAGAATGCTGGCGCACAGGCCATGGCTGACGCAGGGATCGGCGCCGACGATGTCGTTATCGGCCTCGCGGCCAGCGGAACGACTCCCTACACGATCGGTGCCCTTAAGGCCGCAGGCGGCCTGGGTGCGATGACCATCGCTATTGCCAATAATCCCGGCACACCTCTGCTCGAGGTGGCCCGCCACCCGATCCTGGTCGAGACCGGACCGGAGGTCATTGCAGGCTCTACCCGCATGAAGGCCGGAACGGCACAGAAGATCGTGCTCAATCTATTCTCGACGGCTGTGATGGTAAGGCTCGGTCGAGTTTACCGCGGCCTTATGGTTCACATGCGCGCCAGCAACATTAAGCTGAAGCGTCGTGCCGAGCGGATCGTACGGGAAATTGTCAATTGCTCGGCGGAAGATGCTACACGCTTGGTCGAGCAGGCGGAGGGTGACGTCAAAACCGCTGTCCTGCTCGGACTCGGTCTCAATGCCACAGAAGCCGCGCAGATTTTGGCGCGGCACGACGGCAATCTTCGCTCTGCAATCGGTGACTTGGCTCCGTGACTAGTGTTGGACACACGCCCGTGACCGCCATGGCGCGGGAAATTGCTGAAATCCCGGCGGCTGCCGCGCGCCTTCTCGGCAGTTCGGAGGAAATTGGCGCCATCATTGACCGCATCCGCGCTTTCCGCCCACGAGCTGTTGTCGTGTGCGGTCGGGGCAGCTCCGGCAATGTGGGTGTGTACCTGCGCTATCTCATCGAGACGCAGATGCAGTTGCTCGTCTCATCTGCTGCGCCGTCGATCGTGACAGCGTATCGCCGAATACCCGATATGCGTGGTGCACTCTTCGTGCTGATTTCGCAGTCAGGGCGAAGTCCCGATCTCGTTTCGACCACGGAAGTCGCCCGCTCGGCCGGTGCGTTGACGCTGGCAATCGTCAATGATGATCTCTCACCCGCAGCGGAAGCAGCTGATCTGGTGCTGCCGATTGGTGCCGGACCGGAACATGCTGTCGCCGCAACGAAGACCGTGGCTCTTTCCATGATTGCCGGGGCGCAAGTCGTTGCAGGTGTCACGCAGGACAGCGGCTTACGGGATGGCCTGCAGCGCCTGCCGGATCGGTTGCAATTGGCGCTGGGGTGTGACTGGTCGGCGTGGGGCAATAGTCTCGTTTCAGCACCCGCAGCTTTTGTGGCAGCACGCGGCTACGGCCTTGGGTCCAGCCGCGAGATTGCACTCAAAGTGGCTGAAACGCTTCGGCTACCGGCCCTCGGCTACAGCGCCGCCGAGCTGCGCCACGGTCCAAGAGCTGCAATCACGCCGGAAACCCCAGTGCTCGTGTTGCGTCAGAACGACGAGTCAGCCCCCGGCGTCGATTTGCTGGTTCATGACCTGCGGGAAGCCGATGAAACCGTCTTCCTGGCCGGCGGACCTGAAGGTTCGCTGCCTTGGATCGGTGATGATCATCCTGCGTGCGATCCGATCGCGATGCTGCTGCCGGCTTACAAGGTAATCGAAGCGGCTGCGCGCCAGCGGGGCCTCGATCCGGATCGGCCGGAGCACCTCAGCAAGGTCACGCATACGCTTTGACGGAGTTAGCCGTCACAGATCGCTAAATGCCCAAAGCCTTCAACATCAGGCCATTCATGCGCGTTGCGAAGGCAGCCGGATCGAGGGGGGGATCACCGTCGAGGATGCGGGCTTCGTCGAGCAGCAAGTGTGCCCATTCCGCGGCCTCCTCGGTGCCGTTTTCTGCAATACGGCGCCCGATGGCGCGGATCAGGGGATGATTTGGGTTGATCTCGAGCACGGGCCGTGAATTGCCTCCAGGTTGCTGGCGCTGCAGGAGCCGTCCCAGCCCGAGATCCGGGCCACCACGCGGCGCCACCAGGCAGACGGCACTCTCCGTCAGCCGCTTTGAGGCCCGCACATCCGTGACCGCATCGGCCAGAGCCTTTCGCAAGGCATCAACGAGACCCTTCACATCCAAGCTTTCGGCCGCCTGCTCCTCCGCTTTGGCTTCATCCGTCAGCGGAATGGCCGAGAGATCCACCTCGCCCTGGCTGAGCGAACGGAATGGCTTGCCGTCAAATGTGAGGCCCAGCGCCGTCCAGAAGTGGTCTATGGCGTCTGTAAGCAACAACACTTCGACGCCGCGGGCCCGCGCGGCTTCGAGCTGTGGGCTGGCCGCGAGGCGGCCGATATCATCGCCTGCGAGGAAATAGATTTCCTTCTGGTTGGGCCTGAGGTTCGCGACATAGTCCGTCAGCGAGCGCCAGCCGTTGCCCGCCGTGCTGCGGAACCGCGACAGCTTGAGGAGCTGCTCCTGCCTCGTGACGTCTTCGTAAATGCCTTCTTTCAAAACTGGGCCGAAAGTCTCGAAGAATGCCTCGTAGCCCTTGGGATCACGCGAGGCGAAGGATTCGAGCTCCGACAGAACCCGGCCCGTAACCGCATTCTTGATTTGCGAGAGGATCGGGTTCTTCTGCAGCATCTCGCGAGAGATATTGAGCGGCAAATCCTCGCTATCAACTACGCCGCGGACGAAGCGGAGATAAGCCGGCAGCAGCCCCGCATCGTCAGTGATGAAGACCCGACGAACATAAAGCTTTACGCGTCCTTTCCGGTCCGGGTCGAAAAGATCGTACGGCCGCAGCTTGGGCACAAAGAGCAGCACGGCATAGGACTGGCGCCCTTCGACCTTGTAGTGAATGGTCAGCGCCGGCTCGTCGATGGTATTTGTCAGCGAGCGAAGAGCCTGCGTGTACTCCTCGGGCTTAACCTCGCTCTTCGACCGGTGCCACAGTGCGCTGGCGGTGTTGATCTGCTGCGCGGCCTCACCCGGCAGCTCCAGCTCGATTGGGAACAAGATGTGGTCCGAATAGCCGCGGACGATCCGCTCGATCTCGTCGCGCTCGAGGAAGATGCGCGCATCCGATTTGAGCGCCAGCTTGACGGATGTTCCCCTGGCAGGCAGGCCACCGGTTGCCGATTCCGCCGGAGCGATGGTGAACCCTGATAGCCCATCGGACTTCCAAACCCAGGCCTCGCCGGAGCCTGCTCGCCGGCTCGTGACCTCGATGTTGTCTGCGACCATGAAGGCCGAGTAGAAGCCGACGCCGAATTGACCAATGAGCCCACTCCCATCGCCGGACTGCTGCAGTCGCTCAAGGAACGCCCGCGTGCCGGATCGCGCGATGGTGCCGAGGTTTTCGGCCAGCTCCTCGCGATCCATGCCGATGCCGTTGTCCGTGATGGTCAGTGTGCCTGCTGCCTTGTCAGGGCGGATGGTGATGCGCAACCGGTCATCGGCACCGAGCAATTCCGGTTTCGCGATGGCTTCGTACCGGAGCTTGTCGCAGGCGTCGGATGCGTTGGAAATCAGCTCTCGCAGGAAGATCTCGCGGTCCGAGTAGACCGAATTGACCATGAGGTGGAGCAAACGGCTCACCTCGGCCATGAATGGTCGCGTTTCCGCCGCCATCGTTTCCGTCACCATTTCAGCTGTCCCTGGGCCCCCTTCAGCCGTGCTGACTTATTGTGTGGATGTAGTTTGGTGACGCAACCTCCTACAAGAGCAGGAATAAAATTGAGTTACGCTTGAGAAAGCAGCTTGCCCGGTCGCAGGCTCGAGCACCGCTATTAAGGCCCGGTCCTGGCACGCGCCTCCGGCGGCTTGGGGACCGTGGAACCCGGAGACATCCAGGGGACCGGGCCGGGGCAACCCGATGAGGCTGGCGCTGATTCGCGGCAAGACAGCGGCACATCGGCGGTGTGTCCTGAATATATGTCAGGTTGTATCCGCCATCTCGCCGAATTACCAGGATAAGGATTGGCCCGGTCCATGAGGGGAAGCTCGGGGGGGACTATCGGGGGGCGATCGTCCGAGCTATGGACCGGGCCAGGGGCGATGATCAGCATTCATACCCATCAATACGGCGCCGTATTGGAAGCACTGTGGCCAGGATGTGAAATTCATTGCAGTTTGTTGCAGATCGCCCCGGTCCGCCGGGAGATGCTTGAAATTCACTTGGTGCCAAGCGACATTGGAGCGAAGCACGTTGAGGAGGCGCCGTTGAGCGATTCCGATCCAATAGTTCTTCGCCCGCGCCAGGCGGGCGCTTCGGTTCCTGGCACAAGTCAGCTTCACCAGGGTGCTCCAGCCCAGGTGTCTGTTGTCTGTTTTGATCGCCGTGAGCTGGACGACATCCTCGCCATTTATGGCCGAAAGGTTGCCGCTGGGGAATGGCGCGACTACGCCATCGATATAGGGCGGGACAAGGCCGTGTTTTCCATCTTCCGGCGCTCGAGTGAGTGCCCGCTCTACCGGATCGAAAAAAACCCGAAACTTGCCAGAAAGCAGGGGGCTTACAGCGTCATTGCCGCCGGCGGGCTGATCCTGAAGCGCGGACATGACCTGCGCCGCGTCCTGGGAGTGCTGGAGAGGCGGCTAAAGGTGGTGGGACACTGACCACCTTCGGTAGCCTGGCAGGGTGGTTGACGCTTGCCCACGCTGGCCTTTGGCCGCAGATCATCCCTCGGTCCTAGAGGAACCATTACACTGCTCCTCTACGGGCGCTCGACTGGGCATCACGAAACCAGCTGAGGCATTCGATGGCACCTCCTTTGGTGGCGCTACGCGACATTCATTTGACGTTCGGTGGCACACCGCTGCTGACGGGAGCCGAGCTGTCCGTCGGGCCGGGCGAGCGCGTCTGTCTCGTGGGCCGAAACGGCTCAGGCAAATCCACCTTGCTACGCATCGCAGCGGGGTTGGTAGAGCCGGACCGGGGCGAGCGGTTCATTCAGCCTGGGGCTTTGGTGCGGTATCTGCCGCAGGAGGTAGATCTTTCCGCATTCAAGACGACGCTCGAAGTCGTCGAAGCTGGCCTATCACCCACGCAGGATCGTTATCAAGCGCGCTATCTGCTGGAGATGCTGGGCCTGACCGGGGCCGAGCCCGTCGCGACGCTTTCCGGTGGTGAGTTGCGGCGTGTTGCGCTGGCGCAGGTGCTGGCACCGGAGCCCGACGTCCTGCTGCTCGACGAGCCGACGAACCATCTCGATTTACCGACGATCGAATGGCTGGAGGCAGAGCTCCAGCGGTCACGCGCCGCTCTGGTTCTGATCAGCCACGACCGCCGCTTCCTGGAAAACCTCTCCCGGTGCACGGTATGGCTCGATCGTGGGGTTACTCGGCGTTTGGAGCAAGGTTTCGGCGCTTTTGAGGCCTGGCGCGACGAAATCCTGGAACAGGAGGAAATCGAGCGCCACAAGCTCGATCGCAAGATCGCGCGCGAAGAGAGTTGGTTGCATGGCGGCGTAACCGCACGCCGCAAGCGCAATGTGCGCCGGGTGGCTGAGCTCGCTCACATGCGCCAGGAGCGGCGGGAGGCTCGCCGTGCTGTGGGCAATGTTCGTTTCACCGTCGGGGAGAGTGGACCATCGGGCCGCCTCGTCATCGAGGCCAACGGCATATCGAAAGCCTTCGAGGGCAAGGCGGTCGTGAAGAATTTCTCGACCCGGATTGCTCGCGGCGACCGCATCGGCATCGTCGGCCCTAATGGCGCGGGCAAGACGACATTGCTCAAGATACTGACGGGCCAGCTCGAGCCGGACGCCGGAGAGGTGCGCCTCGGTAGCGGCATTGAGATGGTCTCGCTTGACCAGCGCCGGGATGAGCTGGCGCCGACTATGACCGTGAAAGAAGCCCTCGCAGGCAAGGGTGACAAGGTCATCATCAACGGCCAGCCGCGGCATGTCGCAAGCTATATGAAAGATTTCCTGTTCCAACCGGAGCAGGCCTTCAGTCCCGTATCGGTCCTTTCTGGTGGTGAGCGGGCACGTCTTATGTTGGCGCGTGCCTTAGCCAAACCATCCAACCTGCTCGTTCTTGACGAGCCGACGAACGATCTCGACCTCGAAACGCTCGATCTGCTTCAGGAGATTCTTGCCGAATACACCGGAACTGTGCTGCTCGTCAGCCACGACCGTGACTTTCTCGATCGGGTCGTAACTTCGGTCATTGCGGCCGAGGGGGATGGGCAGTGGACCGAGTATGCGGGCGGCTACTCCGACATGCTGGCGCAGCGCTCAGGCATAGGTCTGCCGTCCACCGTTGCTGCAAAGCCTACCGCATCGGAGGCCAAGCCGAAGCCAGCAGCAAGCGCGGTGGCTGGCAATGCTCCGCAGAGGAAGCGCAAGCTATCGTTTCACGAGAAACGTGCGCTCGAAACTCTGCCAGGGGTCATCGATGCGCTGCAGGCCGAGATCGAGAAGCTGCAAGCAACCCTTTCTGATCCCGACCTTTACACCCGCGATCCAGAGGCGTTCGAGACGGCGACTACCCGGCTCACCGATGCGCAGGCTGAGCTGGCCGAGGCCGAGGAGCGGTGGCTGGAGCTGGAGCTGCTCCGCGAAGAGCTGGAAGGTGCGGGTGGAAACTAGCTGTTCCTGCTAACCCCGAAAGCGACTTGGCGGTCGAAATTGAGGGCGGCAACTAGTTGGCGGGGGCCGCATCCCGCTTTGCCTCCACGCGCGCGATCAGCTCCTCGACTTTCGGCAAGATGTCTTCAACAATTGCCGCCACGCCAGCGCTGTTCGGGTGCATACCGTCGTCGAGGTTCAGCTCGGGCCGTAGCGCGACACGCTCGATGAAAAACGGATACAGCAACGCGCCGTGACGTTCGGCGAGGTCCGGATAAATGGCGTCGAACCTCGTGACGTAATCATCGCCCCAGTTGCGCGGAGCCATCATGCCGGCAAGCAGAGTAGGGATGCCGCGCGCGTCGAGCCGGGTGAGAATCTCATCCAAATTGCGACGCGTTTCTGCCGGATCGACGCCGCGGAGCGCGTCATTAGCGCCCAGCGCAACGATTGCTGCATCTACATCCTCGGCGAAAGCCCAGTCGAACCGCTCCAGGCCGGCCGCCGTGGTATCGCCCGAAACGCCTGCATTGATTACCTCGACGGCGTACCCCTTGTCCCGCAAGGCCTTTTCGAGTTGGGCCGGGAAAGCCTCGCTCGGCTTCAGCCCATAGCCGGCTGTCAGACTGTCACCGAAAGCGACGATGCGGATGGGATCAGACTGCGCTTGAGCATCTCCCGAGCTAGCGATGAAAAGGAGGCAGGCGTTGACGAGGGCAACGAGCATGCTCACCTGTGCAAGTGCGCGGGTTGCAGTCCAGTGCCTCATCGCATCGCCTCCCGTACCGATCACTTTCCGGTCAACAGACTCCTCACGCTCTAGATAGCCAAGTAGATAGCGCGCTCGACAGACACAAGCTTTCGGAGGCCTGCGTGCCGGCACCTACAGCACCCCTCATCTCCCTTAACGACGTCAGGCTGACGCTCGTCAGCCGTGCAGGTCCGGTCGAGATTCTGCGTGGCATAAACCTGGAGATCGGCGCAGGTGAGGCGGTCGCAATTGTTGGCCCCTCCGGATCGGGCAAGACCTCGTTGCTGATGGTGATGGCCGGTCTGGAGCGTGCCACGAGTGGCTCGGTCAAAATTGCAGGACACGATTTCACCAAGCTCGGAGAGGATGAGCTGGCGCTCATTCGCGGCCGCGAGATCGGAATTGTCTTTCAGTCCTTCCACCTTGTTCCGACCATGACGGCGCTGGAAAACGTGGCGTTACCGCTGGAGTTCGCGGGTAACCCAGACGCTTTCCAGATCGCTGAAGAGATGCTGGTGGAGGTGGGGCTCGCACACCGTACCAGCCATTTTCCGGCGCAGCTATCGGGTGGTGAGCAGCAGCGCGTTGCGCTGGCGCGCGCGCTCGCACCGAAGCCGAAAATTCTCCTGGCAGACGAGCCCACCGGCAATCTCGATGGCAAAACGGGAAACCAGATCATCGAGCTGCTGTTCGACCTGCACCGCCGGCGCGGCGCGACCCTCGTGCTCATCACCCATGACCCGGCATTGGCTGAGCGCTGCGGGCGCACGGTGCGCATGGCCGATGGCCAGATTGCTGCCGACGCAGAGGTCGAGGCCGCATGACGAGCGCCGAGACGAAGTTTTCAACTCAATTTGGCCGGCCCCGGTCAGCAGCGCCGCAGGTCCTGCGGTTGGCTCTGAGGGAGCTTCGGAGCGGGATATCCGGCTTTTACGTTTTCATCGCCTGCGTCGCCCTTGGCGTAATGGTGATCACAGCGGTTGGAGCGCTCACCGACTCGCTGCGCCGCGGGTTCGAGGAGCATGGCGAGCTGCTGCTGGGTGGCGATGTCGTCTTGTCGCGAGCACACCGGCCGGCTGAGCCAGAGGAGCGCGAATGGCTCGAGGCGCGGGGGCGCGTCGCCGAGATGGCGACCATGCGGACCATGGCGCGGCGAGTGGATGGCCAGGACCAGGCTCTTGTCGAATTGAAGGGCGTCGATGGGGCCTACCCTCTCGTCGGAAGCGTGACGCTTCAAGATGGCGCGGATTTCACCGACGCCATCCACACCAAGCGCGGCGCCGTCGTCGCGCCAATCCTGCTGGAGCGGCTGGGGGTGAAAGTGGGGGACAATATCTCCCTCGGCTCCATTTCGGTGCCGATCACCGGCGTCGTCGACGATGAGCCCGACAGCCTCACCGATAATCTGACCTACGGCCCACGCGTCTTCGTATCCCTCGATAAAATGCTGGAAACGGGCCTCGTGCAGCTCGGGAGCCTTATCCGCTGGCGATACGCACTGAAGATCGCCGATGGCCGCGCGAGCGATGAGCAGTTGGCCGAATTTCGCGACCAGCTCGCCACGGCGCTACCAGAACACGGCTTCTCCGTGCGGGACCGGCGCGATCCATCCCCCCGTATAACCCGCTCCATCGATCGCCTTCGCGAATTCCTGACATTGCTCGGCCTCACGGCATTGCTCGTTGGCGGAGTAGGTGTCGCGAACGCTGTGGCTACATTCATCGACCGCCGGCGGAAGGTCATCGCAACGTTCAAGAGCCTCGGCGCGACCAGTGGCATGATCTTAGGGGTTTTCCTCACTCAGGTCATGCTGATTGCCGCCATTGGCGTCCTGATCGGTCTCGTTCTGGGCTTTCTTGTTCCCGTCGCAGCAAACGCCGTCTACGGCGATGCTCTGCCCGTTCGCATCTCGGTAGTCATCAGCCCCTGGAGCATAGTCTCTGCGGCGACCTACGGCTTCTTGGTTGCACTGGTATTCACGCTGTGGCCCTTGGGCCGGGCGGAGCTGGTTCGCGCCGGAGTGCTGTTCCGGGACGAGGTAGCGCCTGAGCAAATGCGACCTCGATCGCGAGTCATCGTATTGACGGTGGCCGCAATCGCCGCGCTCGTCCTGCTTGCAGTCTTGTCGTCAGAATCGCGCTGGATCGCGATTTACTTCTGCCTGGGGCTGACGGCCGTATTCGCGCTTTTCACCGGACTTGGAAAGCTCATAGCTGGTCTCGCGCGACGTGCTCCGCGCTCTCGAATTCCCGAAATCGCACTTGCCATCGGGAACCTGGGCGGGCCCGGCGGTCTCACCCGTTCGACCGTACTGTCGCTCGGCGCAGGGTTGTCGTTGCTGGTGGCAGTCGCTTTGACGGACCATTCGATGGTTCGCGAGTTGACGACTCACCTTCCGGAGTCGAGCCCCACGTACTTCGTGCTCGACATTCGCAGGGACGACGCAGCGCGGTTCCGCGAGCTCGTCGACCGCGTGGCGCCCGGCTCTGAAATACGCGATGCGCCTATGCTCAGAGGTCGCCTCGTGCAGCTTGGTGGCAGGCCGGTCGATCAGATCAGGCCGCCACCCGAGGCCCAATGGGTGCTGAGCGGAGACAGAGGGCTGACTTACTCCGAGACTGTGCCCGAAGGTTCGCGGATCGTGGCCGGGGAATGGTGGCCGCAGAATTACGACGGCGAGCCGTTGGTTTCGTTCGAGGCGGAGCTCGCGGGGCACCTCGGGATTGGCCTCGGCGATACCGTCACCGTCAACGTCCTCGGCCGCAACATCACCGCGCGCATCGCCAACTTGCGGGAGGTGCAGTGGGAATCTCTTGCCATCAACTTTGTGATGGTCTTTTCCCCCAACGCACTGCGGGCTGCGCCGCACAATCTTTTGGCGACGATCACGTTGCCGCCCACTGCTGACCTAACCAAGGACGCGGAGCTCGCTCGCGCCATCTCGAACACCTTTCCTTCCGTGACGGCGATCCGCGTCAAAGATGCAATCGATGCCTTTAGCGAGGTCTTCGAGAAGGTCATGACCTCGGTGCGCGCGGCTGGCAGCATCACCTTGCTTGCGGGTGCTCTCGTATTGGCGGGAGCGCTAGCAACAGCGCAGCGGCGGCGAATCAAGCAAGCGGTCATTCTGAAGACGCTGGGAGCTGTCCGACGACGGATACTCCTTTCCCATTTCGTGGAGTACGCCGTTCTGGCCGCCGCCGTTGCAGCGGTGGCTGCATTGCTCGGCACCGTCGCTGCCTGGGTCGTGGTGACCCAGGTTATGGAGATCGACTTCACATTTTCGTCAACAGCGGTCGCGGGCGCCCTGGGCCTGGCATTGCTGCTCGTGATGGGTTTTGGTGGATTCGGCACCTGGCAAGTGCTGCGGGCGCCGGCCGTTCCCTATTTGCGGTCTGATTGAGGAGCCGCTTGAGCAACATTGGCCTGTCCATTGAGCTTGCGTCCAGGGATCTCAGCCAATAATTTCACCCAGTCGCGGTATGACGGGTACGCGCTGCCTTGAAAGCGAGGCGCGTGCGGGTCATATTGCAAGCCACTGAGTTTTTGGGTGCTCGCAATCAGCGACCAAAGGATCGACAATGGCTCAATTCGACAACAGGTATGCGCAAGCCGCCACCGCCGCCCGTACGGGCGTAGCGGTCGACGAGGGCCTCCGCGCGTACATGCTATCCGTCTACAACTACATGGCGGCCGGCGTGGCCCTTACTGGCGTGGTCGCCTACATGTTGTTCAGCGCCGCCGTCACGGGCGATCCCGGCTCCGCTGTCGCCCGGTTGGGCAATGGCACCATGCTGACGGAGTTCGGCCGGCTGCTGTATGTCAGCCCGCTGCGCTGGGTGATCATGCTGGCTCCGTTGGCCTTCGTCTTCTTCCTATCCTTCCGCGTCTATCAGATGAGCGTCAGCGCCGCGCAGATCGCGTTCTGGCTGTTTGCTGGTGTGATGGGCGCATCGATGTCGACGATCTTCCTCGTCTACACCGGCGCCTCGATCACCCGCGTGTTCTTCATCACGGCCGCCGCGTTCGCCAGCCTCAGCCTGTGGGGCTACACGACCCGCAAGGACCTGTCCGGTTGGGGCACGTTCCTGTTCATGGGCCTGATCGGCATCATCATTGCCGCGCTGGTCAACCTCTTCCTCCAGTCGAGCGCTCTGCAGTTCGCGGTCTCCGTGATGGGCGTCCTGGTTTTCGCTGGTTTGACGGCTTATGACACCCAGCGGATCAAGGACGGCTACTACGCGGTTGCCGGTAGCGCCGAGCTGGCTGCGAAGACAGCCATCATGGGTGCTCTGAGCCTCTATCTCGACTTCATCAACATGTTCACCTCTCTGCTCTACCTGTTCGGCGAGCGCGAGTAAGAACAAGGGCAGATATGCCGAAAAAGGAAGGGCCCCGCGTTGGCGGGGCCCTTTTTTGTGAGCAAAGATCGGTCGTACCGGCCTCAGCTGATCTCGTCGATCTCGAAGCGGTACTTGGTGTTACAGAATTCGCACGTGACCGTGATTGCTCCGTCGGCCTCGCGCATGTCCGCCAGCTCGTCCGCACCGAAGCTCCCGAGCAGGTTGCTCACCCGGTCCCTTGAGCAGCGACAATGCTCCTCCAGACTGACCGAGGGAAAAGCGCGCACGCCTTCGTCGGCAAACAACCTGTAGAGCAGCCGCTCAGGCATAAGCGTCGGATCGAGCAGCTCGTGATCCTCTACGGTTTCGGCCAAGGTACGGGCGCTGGTCCACCGGACGTCCTCTTCCCCCAACAGCACGTCCTCGTTCTCATCGTCGGACGTCACGCCCTCCTCAAGTGGCGGGACGTACTGCACGAGCAGGCCGCCGGCCCGCCACTGCCACGTGCCTCCCGCATAATGGCGGGCAACCGCCAACCGGAGAAAAGTAGGAATCTGCTCTGACTGCCGGAAATAGATCCGCGCGGCGTCGCTGAGGCCACAGCCATCGAGCGGCACGATGCCTTGATAGCGATCGAGGTGCCCACCGGGATCAATCGTCATGGCGAGGTGACCAGTACCGAGCAGCCGGCCCGGCTCGTCCCGCGCGACACGCCCGAGCCCCTCGACTTTCTCCTTATCGAAGCTGGCGTAAGCCCGCACGCGACCAGGCTCCTCGAAGTCGACAACCAGAAACCTGATCGGCCCATCGGTCTTCGTCTGCAAGATGAGCCGCCCGCCGAAGGCACTGTCGAACTTAAGCGAGGAGCCCAGTAGTGCGGTGAGCGCTACGGCCTCGCCCAGAACCCGGCTGACGACCTCCGGATAATCGTGCCGGTTGAGAACGCTGTCGATCACTGGGCCAAGTCTCACGAGCCGTCCGAATACACCGGACTGCTCGGTCCGGAACGGCATGATCAAATCATCTGCCGTCGTTCGTAGCCCACCCGTGTTGGTGAGCATGAGGCGTTCTGCCATTCAATCCTTCCCGAGGCACCATGCAAGAATTGCTTTTTGTGCATGGAGCCTGTTTTCAGCTTCGTCGAACACGACGGACTGCGGTCCGTCAATCACTTCCGCGCTGACCTCGTTGCCACGGTAAGCCGGAAGGCAATGCATGAATATGGCGTTCTTGCTCGCCTTATGCATCAGGTCGCAATCAACGGCATATGGTCCCAGGATCTGTTTCCGTCGGGACGCATCGGTGTGCCCCATGGAAACCCATGTGTCCGTTACGACGCAATCAGCACCAGCCACCGCCTCCTGGGGATCGTCGGTGACGAGCACCTCGGCACCCTCTGACGCGACCCAGTCGAGCACCTGCCTCTCAGGCCGAAGCTGAGCGGGCGACGCGATCCGCAGCTGGAACCCGAACCGCGCGGCGGCATGCATCCAAGAGGTGGCGACATTGTTGCCGTCTCCAACCCAAGCGACCGTCTGCCCCTTTATCGGTCCTTTGTGCTCTTCGAAGGTCATGATGTCTGCGATGACCTGGCAGGGGTGGCTCTTGTCCGTAAGTCCGTTGATGACCGGGACAGATGCGTACTCAGCCAACTCAAGCACACTCTCATGCTTGTTGGCGCGGATCATGATTGCGTCGATGTAGCGAGAGAGGACGCGTGCCGTATCAGCAATGGATTCTCCGCGCCCGAGCTGCAGGTCGGTATGATTGAGCGCGATCGTCTGGCCACCCAATTGGCGCATGGCCACATCGAAAGATACGCGCGTGCGCGTCGACGGTTTCTCGAAAATCATCACCAGCACGGCGTGCTCGATACCCTCAGGTCGGAGGGATGCAGGCACCACCTTGCCGGCTCGTTTCATCTCGTGAGCCGTATCAACGATCCGACGCAGGGTTGCTGAATCGATATCTCCAATGTCGATGAAATGGCGTGGCGCCATGACGTGACCTCGGGTGGTCGAGTGGGTTCCGCCGTAAGGGTTAGGACGTCGACACGCGCCGGAGCGCTCGCGAGAGGCGCGCAATACCCTCGGTCAGCTCGGCGTCCGTGATGTTGAGAGGTGGCAGGAGCCGCAGAACATTCTCCCCGGCCGTGACGGCAAGCAGCTTCTCCGCAGTGCAGGCCTTGAGCACGTCGGCGACCGGCGGCTTCATGCGAATGCCGGTGAGGAGGCCAAGACCACGGATTTCCTCGACCACGTCCGGGTGCTCGTCCTTAATCCGTGCGAGCTCCTGCTTGAGACGGTTGGCCTTATGCTGGACTGCCTCCAAAAATCCTGGCTCGAGAACGACGTCCAAAACGGCGTTGCCGACTGCCATGGCAAGTGGATTGCCGCCGAAGGTTGAGCCGTGCGTTCCGGGCACCATGCCCTTCGCAGCCTCGGCCGTGGCAAGGAACGCTCCGACAGGAAATCCTCCCCCGAGGCCCTTGGCAATTGCCATCACGTCCGGCGTGATACCCGCCCACTCATGGGCAAAAAGCTTACCCGTGCGGCCAAACCCGCACTGAACCTCGTCCAGCACGAGCAGCAGGCCGTGCTTGTCGCACAACTCGCGCAACTGCCGCAGGTCCTCCGCGGGCACGACCCGGATGCCGCCTTCGCCTTGAACAGGCTCAACCATGATGGCCGCCGTCTCCGGGCCGATGGCCGCCTCGACGGCAGCCATATCGCCCAGCGGCAACACGTCGAATCCTGGCATCCGCGGACCGAAGCCGTCGAGATATTTCTCGTTGCCGGCCGCAGCGATGGTCGCAAGTGTCCGGCCGTGGAAAGCGCCCTGGAATGTGATGATCCGGTAGCGCTCCGGCCGGCCGCAGACGTGGTGATAGCGGCGCGCCAGTTTGATGGCGCCCTCGCAGGCCTCGGCACCCGAGTTGCAAAAGAAGACCTTCTCCGCAAACGTCGCCGCGCACAGCCGCTCGGCAAGGCGCTCCTGGCCTGCGATCCTGTAGAGGTTCGATGTATGCCAGACCTTATGCGCCTGATCCGTAAGCGCCTCAACCAGCTTGGGGTGCGCATGACCCAGCAGGTTTACGGCCACCCCGCTACCGAAATCGAGGTAACGCTCGCCGGTCGTGGAAATGAGCCAAGAGCCTTCGCCTCGCTCGAAAACGATGTCCTGACGCGCGTAGGTGCCCATCACTGCAGGTGACGGACCACTCGATGCCGAGGCGGCGGTCAGACTCGTAGCCGGCGCGGGCTGCGACATGGCTTGCAGCTCCTGTAGGCGGGAAAGCAAAAGAGCCGCCCTCGCGTGGCGGCCCGGTGAGTCTTATGCATACAACTCACAATCCTCGGCTGTCAACGAGAAGGCACGCAGGCTGAGCTTGCTCAAAGCGCGACACGCAAGCATGGGCGACGCAAACATACAGCGAACTTAGTCTTCCGCGTTGCACGAACGACACGATTCAACGTGAATGGACAGGGTGGCTACCTCCACGCCTTGTCGTTTGAAATCGCTATGTTGTAGCTTGGTGGGTGTCCGCCACAGGATATGGCGGCGCGGCGCACGTCTGCGCTGCGAGTATCTGGGTCGTCTCAAGTTCTAAAGGCACCCACGCGCCCAGTCGGCGCGAGTTCGTCGAGTACTCCCAGTTCAAGCGTCTGTAACGGCCAAGCTGCGTGCCGGTGTTGCGTTGCGCCCGTTCGCGTATCGCAAGCCCCCGCTGCTTGCCCGCCTGGTTCCGGTGCGCGTCCCGCGGATCGGATGTGAGCTGATTCTGTAAGGAGCGACAAGATGGGCTGGACGGAAGAGCGCGTCGAGCAGCTGAAGAGACTCTGGGCGGAAGGGCTGAGCGCCAGCCAGATCGCCGGTCGGCTCGGAGGTGTTACGCGCAACGCCGTGATCGGCAAAGTGCACAGGCTGGGTTTGTCCGGTCGGGCAACCACCTCGCGCATGAAGACCCATCGCGCGCGCCCCCGCACGTCGTCGGGATCTACGGCGAAGCGCGGCGTCTCGAAGACACGCTTCGGCACAATCGGAAATCCTGCGTTCCGGGCGCTCTATCAACCGGATGCGGACAGCTATATCCCGCCAGCCGAGGAGCTCGTCATTCCGCCCGAGGAGCGTAAGACGCTGCAAATGCTCACGGAGTCGAGCTGCCGCTGGCCTATTGGTGATCCACAGTCACCAGACTTCCATTTCTGCAATCGCAATAAGGTGCCTGGTTTGCCCTATTGCGAGGTCCATGCGCGTCGTGCTTTCCAACCGCCGCAGACGCGCCGCCGCGATCGGGAGATCGGCCAGCCGATTGTTCCGGCCCTACCAGCTCAACAGATCAAGGACCCGGTCGACGCTTGAGCAAGCGGCAAGACTGCAGACGGGAATCGTCGGAGAGCGGTCGTCTTATCTGATTGAGCTTCTGCTTTTCACGGGCGGGACGATCTGGTGATTGCCACCACAGCCCGCCCGTGGCAGATCTGTTGGGCTCCCATCCGTACGGGGGCGGGATGGCTCCAACTCAGAAACTCAAGGCACCCATAGCAATGTCAGCTCAAACGAATTCGACGCTCGTCTCAGCCCTTTGGCCGGAGAGCCGCGGCGATGTCCTGCGCCTCGGCGCGGTTGTCGTCCTCGGCACGTTGCTGCTCACGGCATCGGCGAAGATTCAGGTGCCGTTCTGGCCCGTGCCGATGACGATGCAAACCTTCGTCGTCCTGTTCCTCGGCGCAGCGCTTGGGCCGCGCTTGGGTGCACTCACCGTGCTCCTCTACCTTGCGCAAGGTGCGCTAGGGCTGCCGGTGTTCGCTGGCACGCCGGAGAAGGGCATTGGCCTCGCCTACATGTTGGGTCCGACGGGCGGTTATTTGATCGGATTCGTACCGGCTGCCTATGTCGTCGGGTGGCTCGCCGAGAGAGGCTGGGACCGCTCGGTTCCAAGACTCTTCGTGGCCATGTTGCTCGGCCATATCGTCCTATTCGCGTTTGGCGTGATCTGGCTGGCTCAGCTTGTCGGCTTCGAGAAGGCCTGGGCGCTCGGCGTCGTCCCATTCTATGCGGCAACTCTCTTCAAGACAGCGCTCGGGGCCTGTTTAGTTCCTGGCCTCTGGCAGTTGGCTAAGCGCTGATACCCGCTTCAGATTTTAGCCTCAGATTTTAACTGCGCAGGCCCTCTTCCTTGTCGGAGAGGGCCCTTTTCTTTGAGATCTGATGTAAGGCGCTCAGGCTGCCTGCCGCTCGCCTGACCTGCGTGAGCCGGTGCTCGCTTCCTCCGGCTCGGGAAAGGTTATGTAGTCGCGCTCCTTCTCAGGGCCGTTCTTGCTACCCCGCCGGCTGGCCTTTTGGGCAAAGTCGATCCACGCTCCCATGACCTTCTGGGCGCTTTCGGCGTATTGGCGCGACATCTCCTGCCAGAACCGCATCTGCTCGCCGGCAAAATCCTGAGGCGAGCGGCACTGGCTCAGTCGCATAGGCAGCTCCAAATAGGCCAGCGTTCGGCGACTCATCAGACTGTAGGCTTCGAGGTTGCTGCGCGCGGCTGCTCGAAACCAGGGCTCGAAGCTCCGCCCAGCGGCGGTCACGCCTCCGAAAGCGGTATCAAGCATTGCCTGGATGGGCCCCCCGGACGGATCCGATTTGTAATCCATACGCATGACCCAACTCCATTTGCTGACCGGAGAACAGATTATGGTCGACTAGTTGGAACTATACAACTTCGGATCGAAACTGAAGTTGACGCAGCGCAAAAAATTGACCTCTGGGAGCCGAAAATCAGCTCTCGATGAGTTCGATCAGCGTTGCGAGCTGCTCTGCCTCTTCTGCCGGCTTATCCCAACGAATACGATGTATACGCGGAAAGCGCATGGCAATGCCTGATCGGTGTCGGGTGGAGCGCTGAACGGCATCGAACGCGACCTCCAGCACTAGCGCTGGACGCACGGCCCGCACCGGACCGTAGCGCTCGACCGTATTATTGCGAATCCAGCGGTCGAGTGTGATGAGCTCCGCGTCTGTGTAGCCGGAATAAGCCTTCCCCACGGGTACCAGCTCGGGGCTGCCGTCAGGTTTTTGTGTCCATGCTCCAAACGTATAATCTGAATAATAGGATGAGCGCCGCCCCGACCCGCGCTGTGCGTACATCAGCACACAATCGACAGTGATCGGTGCCCGCTTCCACTTGTACCAGTGCCCGCGCGGCCGCCCGGCGAGATAAGGACTTGCCCGGCGCTTCAGCATCAGTCCTTCGATGCCCGCACCGCGCGTTTCACGCCAAATCCGGTGCAGCTCATTGCGATCGGCAACCTCGATCAACTCGGACAAGTCTGTGCGAGGCGGGCGAACCTCGGCATGCCACTGCTCGAGCCGACGGCGCCGCTCGACAAACGGAAGCTGCCGCAAATCTTCGCCATTAAGGATGAGAGCATCGTAGAGGCGAACATGCGCGGGATAACGCTCCAGTAAAGCGCGTGTCACAGTCTTACGATTGAGCCGCTGCTGCAGGTCATTGAACGGCGCGACCCGGCCGTCCCGCATTACGAGCAATTCACCGTCGACCACGGCATCGAACCGGAAAGCGGAGATCAGCTCGGGAAAGCTGCCGCCGATTTCATCGCCAGTACGAGAGTAGAGCCGCGCTTCGCCTCGCCCAGCGGCGATTTGAACGCGAATGCCGTCCCACTTCCATTCGGCAGAGAACTCTCGGATGTCGAGTTCCTCGAACTCCTTCTCTTCGAGGGGATGGGCCAACATCAGCGGCCGGAAAACGGGCGCGCCGGTGATGTCAGGTTTCTCCGCGTGTCCTTCCAGCCAGGCAAACAGCGGCTCGTAGGGCGGTGATAAGGCGTGCCACACCTCCTCAACGTCACCGACGTCGTGGCCCGCCATGCTGGCGACTGCGGTCTTGGCCAGCCGGGAGGAGACGCCGACCCGCAGAGCACCCGTGAGCAGCTTGAGCAGGGCCCAGCGGCCCGTGGCATCGAGTCGATCGAGCCAGGAGGCGATCACATCCCCTAATTCTTGGGCATCGATCAATCCGAGGCGGCTGATGACTTCTGACAGCCGAGGCGGATCAACCTGCTCGGTGGTATCGGGCCACACCAGGGCCACTGTTTCCGCGGTATCGCCGACATAATCACGGGACAGTCGGAACAACTCAGCATCGAGCCGCTGGTCCATCAGCTCCATGATGGTCCGGCGGACCGGGAACGTGAACGGCAGTCCATCGGTAAGCGCCGCCAGCGCCCAACCCCGGTCAGGATCGGGCGTCGAGCGGAAGTAATCCTGCATCAGCTGCAGCTTCGTATTGCGGCCCGGACTGTAAACCAGCCGGTCCAATAGCGCAGCGAAGGCTTTCATCGGTACTCCCGCCCCCGCGGTGCAAGTTCTGGATATCCCTGGCCGCGAGCAGAGATAGGAATGCGACCCCACCCTGACGCGGGCCAAGGCCCACAATGGTCGAGATGAAGAGAGGACAACACGCTCAATCCTCAATTTCCTCGTCTTCTCGGCCGAGCAGCGCCAGCGCGCGGGCCCGTTTGCCCATGCGGCCAAGCTGGTAGACCAGCGCCTCCTCTCGGCCGTGGGTCACCCAGACTTCCTCGGCGCCGGTCTCGCTAATGGTATCGATGAGTTGAGGCCAGTCCGCGTGATCGGAGATGACGAGGGGCAGCTCGACCCCTCGCTGACGCGCTCGCCCACGCACCCGCATCCATCCGGATGCGAATGCCGTGACTGGGTCAGCGAGCCGTCGCGACCAGCGATCCTTGAGCGCCGACGGCGGGCAGAGAATAATTTCACCTGCAAGCCCGCGCCCCGCCTCGCTGACGAGAACCAGCTCCCCAAAATCCTGTCCGAGAGCGGTGTATACATCTGTCATGCCCTTCAGGGCACCGTGCAGGTAGATGGGTCTCTCGTAGCCAGCCCGTCTCAACAAGGCGAGCAGCCGCTGGCATTTGCCCAGAGCGTAGCAGCCGACCAGATGTGCGCGGTCCGGGAAGGCTTTCACGGACCCAAGTAGGCGCTCGATCTCGTTTCCATCCGGCTCGTGGCGAAAGACTGGCAACCCGAACGTCGCCTCGGTGACGAAGAGATCGCAAGTCACGAGCTCGAAGGGGTGGCAGGTGGGGTCCGGCGTCCGTTTGTAATCACCGGAGATGACAACTCGCTGCCCGCGAAAGCGCAGTTCCACCTGGGCGCTACCAAGAATATGCCCTGCCGGATGGAGGGTGATAGCGACGTCTCCGTGCTGCAACGGGACACCGTAGGGCAGGCATTGAAAAGTGCCGGCCGATTCCTCACCAAGGCGGGCCTTCATGATGGCAACTGTCTCGGTGGTTGCCAGAACGGCACCATGCCCGGGCCTCGCGTGATCCGAGTGACCGTGGGTAATCACGGCCCGGTCAACGGGACGACTTGGATCAATGTGAAAGCCGCCCGGCGCGCAGTATAGGCCTGCATCTGTAAGTTGCAGCCAGTCCTCGAACGCTAATGACACGTGTTAGACCCACACGACTCGCAGTCTACGATATCCTCGAGCGAGTTTAGTTCACTTAATGTTCTACACGATGAGCAAGTATAACGGCTAGAGAATTCCCACAAACACAGCTCAGCCTAGAAATCTACTCATCGATACTCGCAGACGCTGCAAATTCTCGGGTTGAGCGGAAGGTAAATTTTTGGTTAACATCGTTCAGCAATCGTAGCACTGGTTTGGCGCAGCGTCGCGAGTACTGATGTGGGGCGTCTGAGCTGGAGTTCGAAGGGCGCGTGGCGGGGTGGCGCGCTCGGGCTGGGGGGCTTCCTCCTGTTCATAATACAACCCGCAGTCGCGGACGAGCGGCGCTCCACGATGGAGTTCTGGGGCGGAGCCGAGGTCAACGCGAATAGCTGGTCCACCTATTCGGGAGCAACGATCGCGCTCTCCGGCCTTCTTGAAACCGATGGTTGGCGCCTCCGCATCGGTGATGGCTATGGGACCTATTCCTACGAGTCAGGCGGGTCCACGATTCGCGGGCACGTCGGATTCGGCGAGTTGCTGTTGGGTTACCAACATCAATTGGGATCGCTGACGCTCAAAGGTTTCGTCGGCGCCGCAGCAGAAGCGCACACTCTTAGTCCTTTCGATACCGAAACCACGGTCGTCGGGACCGATTACGGCGTTAAGACTGCGCTCGAGAGCTGGTGGGAGATCACACCGGAGGTCTGGACTTCTCTCGACCTGTCTTGGTCGTCGGTTCACGGCGGCACTTACGCGGCTCACGCGCGTGCAGGCTACAGGATCAAGCCAGAGCTTTCGCTTGGAGTGGAGGGCACCGCAAAGGGTAACGCCGAATATGACGGCGGCCGTCTTGGAGCTCTCGTGCGCTTCTCCTGGTCCGGTGGTGAGATCGCCGCAAGTACGGGAGCCTCGATCGACAGGTCGGGCGAGACCGGCGGATACGGCGCGCTACATGCGCTTTACCGCTATTGAGCATTGAGCAAATCGGCACAGCTCCTGGAAAAAATGTGGTCGCGACGTGATTTGCAGGCTCGCTAGGGTTAACGGCCTCCAAATCGTGCTACAGTTGAGCGTCCGTCAATAACCCAAAGAACCGTCACAGCGAGGGCATCGTGAAAAGCATCCTCGTTCCTGTCGAGAAGCACGATCTCATCACCTCGATGCTGGAGTGCGCTGCGCGAATCGCCGGCATGTTTTCGGGCACGGTGGAAGGCGTCGCGCTGCGGCTGCCGCAGATCTCTGTCGTCGGTCCCGACCCGGTGGTTACGGTGACGTTCCCGCGTGCCGAGCAGGAGGACTTGGAGATTCTTGCCACCGCGCGCCACATCTTCGATGCCTACTTCGCAAGCGAGGCGGCCCGCTCGTTTCCGGAGGACCAGCGCCCACGCCACCGCTGGCGGGCTGGAGATCCGGTTGACGATGCGGCTCTGGCCAGCTTGGCGCGTGTTTACGACCTGACCGTCGTCGGGCGGCCACAAAGCGGCACGGCCGGTCCCCGTATGACAACACTCGAGGCGGTTCTGTTCGAGAGCGGCCGGCCGCTGCTGATCGCCCCGCCCGAAGCGCCCCGGTCACTTGGGGAGCGTATTGTCATCTCCTGGAACTGCAGCTCGGAGTCGGCGCGCACCGTTGCTTACGCGATGCCGCTCCTGGTCAGGGCGCGCGAGGTGACGGTCCTCACAGTCGAGGGTGCAGTGGCCCCGGGTCCGTCCGGCAAGGAGCTGGCCGATTGCTTGGCTGCTCATGGTATCGAGGTACGCGAGCTGACGGTGCTTGCTGGAGGAAGAAAGCCCGGCGAAGCCATCCTCGACGAGGCCCGGCGTCTGGGCGGCGATTTGCTCATAAAGGGTGCCTATACCCAGAGCCGGCTGCGGCAGATGATCTTCGGGGGAGCGACGAACCACATCCTGTGGCACACCGAGATGCCCGTCTTCATGGCTCACTAATCGCCGGCTGGGCGAACTACCGGAAGTCGTCCAGCGTCAGCAGAGGCGTGAACGGCAGCCCAGCCGCCCGGAATGCCTCTTCAGCTCCCTCCAAACGATCGACCAGGGTGATGACGCGGGCGATTTCGCCGCCTTCCGCGCGAACGGCCTCCACTGCCTTGAGTGCGGAGCCTCCCGTCGTGGTGACATCCTCCACGATAATGACAGGCTCGCCTTTCAGGGTTTCGCCAGGTGCCAAGCCTTCGACAAGGCTGCGCGTTCCATGATCCTTCGCCTGCTTGCGAACGAAGAAGGCCGAGATGGGCCGGCCACGCAATGGGCTTACGGCCGCCACCGCTGCCGCGATCGGCACGGCGCCCATCTCCAGCCCGCCAATCCAGCGTGCCTTCTCCCCTTCGAGCTGATCGAGAATGAGATTCGCGATGATCCAACCACCCTGCGCGTCGAGCACGGTCGGCTTCATGTTGAAATAGAAGGTGGACGTGCGGCCCGAGGCGAGCTTCACCTCCCGATCCCTTTGGAAAGATCGCGCTTTGACGATCTCAATGAGCCTGGCGCGATCCGTAGCGGGCGATCGGTCGAGGGACATCTTCGTCTCCTTATCTTGGTGAAGCTGAGGTGCGTTGTGCCGGCCGAGCCAAAGCTGTCAAGAGACCTTCGTCGACTGCGACGCAGTAAGTCCCCGGAACCTCACGTGCAATCGATTGTTCCTGAGAAACTGTACGAATTGACCGACGGACTGGCGGCGGCTTCGGCTACGGGCCGACCAAGAGCTGATCACTCGGTAAGGTGCAAGGTCGCAGCTTCTTGGCAGAACGGAACGAGGGCTCCTCAAAGCAAGCCGGACCAACGGTTGTCATGACGCCGACGACGCCTCGACCTATCGTCGCGGGCGCTGAGGTGTTCTATCGCGTCGCTCTGGAAGAGCTGGTCCGCAGCAACGTGCCCTTTCTCATTGCCGGGGCCTACGCGTTCAGCGCGTATACCGGCATCACGCGCGCAACGAAGGATCTCGACGTCTTCTGCAAGGCCGGTGATTACCCGCGTTTACTGGCACACTTTCAGCGTTTGAACTACGCCATCACGGTGGAAGACGAACTCTGGATCGCCAAGGTCCACAGCGGCGTGCACTATCTCGATGTGATTTTCGCTTCGCCCAACGGGGTCATTCCAGTAACCGATGATTGGATCAACAACGGACGGCCAGCGGACGTCTTCGGCACACGCGTCCAGATCGTCGGACCGACCGAGCTGTTGTGGTCCAAGAGCTTCATCCAGCAGCACGAGCGCTATGATGGCGCAGATATCGCGCACCTCATCCTGAAGGCGCACGAGGAGATCGATTGGCGCCGTTTGCTCTCCTACATGGACGCTCATTGGGAGATTTTATTCGCGCATCTCATCAACTTCCGCTGGATCTATCCGTCAGAGCGGAACCGCATTCCATCATGGCTGATGCACGAATTGCTGGATCGCCTCCGGATTCAGCTCGAGCTTCCGCCGTCGAAGAGAAAAATCTGCCGAGGCGGAATGCTTTCCCCTGCCGATTACCTGATCGACACCGAAGAATGGAATTTTGCCGATTTCAGCGGGAAAGGTGGGGCGAAAAATGCCTCGTAAGCTGAAAGTGGCCGCACTTGCCGACCTGCACGTCAGAGAAGGGCAGGTCCGCCCCTACCGTGAGCTTTTCGAGGAGATCTGCCGCGTGGCCGATGTTCTGGTGTTGGCTGGCGATCTTACTGACTTGGGGAGACGGGAAGAGGCGGAAATTCTGGCGCAGGATCTCAAAGCCTGCTCGATCCCCGTTTTGGCCGTTCTCGGCAATCACGATCACGAATCCGGCCAGCCGGAAGTAGTGAGGCAGGTCTTGCGAGATGCCGGAGTGATGATGCTGGAAACCCGAGCTTTTGTCGTCGAGGATGTCGGTTTCGTGGGGGCTAAAGGCTTTGCCGGTGGGTTTGGCAGACATTTGCTCACAGCGTTCGGCGAGTCCGCTATCAAACAGTTCGTCGCTGAAAGCCTTAACGAAGCGACACGACTCGAGAATGGATTGCGCTCCTTGCATACGGAGCGCATCTTCGTTGTTTTGCACTATGCTCCGGTGCGGGAAACCATCGCGGGTGAGCCATTGGAGATATATCCTTTCCTCGGCTCATCCCGCCTCGCTGAGGCCATTGACCGGTTCAACGTCAGCGCCGTGGTGCATGGTCACGCTCATCACGGCAAATATGAAGGACGGACGCCCGGCGGCGTGCCGGTCTACAACGTCGCCTCGTACATAGAAAAGCCGACCGGCCGGGCCTATGGCTTGATCGAGGTCTGACCCGACTGCCGAAAGCGTCCCTGTGGGGAGCGTTATGCCTCAAGAATGCGCTTCGACCGGACCCGCCCCTCGTCGTCCAGCTGGTAAACGATCGGCACACCCGTCGCGATCTCGAGCTTGGTCACCTCATCGGGCGACAGGTTATCGAGCTTCATGACGATTGAGCGCAGTGAGTTGCCATGCGCGGAAACGAGCACGTTGCGGCCTGCTTTGACCTCCGGCCAAATCTTCGCGTCGTAATAGGGCAAGGTGCGCGCGGCCGTATCCTTCAGGCTTTCGCCTCCTGGCGGTTTGACATCGTAGCTGCGCCGCCAGATGTGCACCTGCTCCTCTCCCCAGCGGCGGCGTGCGTCGTCCTTGTTGAGACCTGAAAGGTCGCCGTAATCACGCTCATTGAGCGCCTGGTCAGCATAGGTGAGGAGCCCCGTCTGCCCAAGCTCTTCGAGTATGAGCTGAAGAGTGTGCTGGGCACGCTTCAGTGCACTCGTGAACGCCACGTCGAACTTGTAGCCCTCTGCCTTGAGGAGCCTGCCGGCCGTACGCGCTTCCTCGACACCTTTTTCGGAAAGACCAGGATCGCGCCAGCCTGTGAACAGATTGAGCTTGTTCCATTCGCTCTGGCCGTGCCGAACCAGCACGAGCACGTTGTCACCCGCCATTTTGTATCCTTGCTACTTGCCCTCAATGCAACTGAGCTGCCGTCCGAAAGATCTCAAATTCCGAGCACATCTCTCATCGAGTACAGTCCCGGCGGTTTACCGCGCCCCCACAGCGCTGCCCGAACCGCACCGCGGGCGAACAAGCTGCGGTCACTCGCGCGGTGTGTCAGCTCGATGCGCTCGCCTTCGCCCGCAAAGATGACCGTGTGCTCCCCGACGACGTTCCCGCCGCGGAGAGTCGCATAACCGATGTCGCCGCGATTTCGTGGCCCGGTATGGCCATCGCGCACGCGAACGCTGCGGTCCTTATGGGAAATGCCTCTCCCCTGCGCCGCAGCCTCGCCAAGCATGAGGGCTGTCCCGGAAGGTGCATCGACCTTGTGCTTGTGATGCATTTCCAGGATTTCGATGTCGAAGCTGTCGTCGAGAATCTGAGCGACCTTGTTCGTGAGGGCAGCCAGCAGGTTTACGCCCAGGCTCATGTTGCCTGACTTGATGATAGTGGCGTGACGGGCGGCAGCGGCAATGGCAGCCTCGTCTTCTTCAGAAAAACCGGTCGTACCGATTACATGAATGATGCGCGCGTTCGCTGTCAGTCCAGCGAACTCGACGGAAGTTTTCGGTGTCGTGAAGTCGAGCACTGCGTCGGCGCGGGCGATCAACTCAAGCGGATCATCGCTGGCGACAACGCCCAGGTTGCCGATGCCCGCCAGAGCGCCGATGTCCTGGCCAAGCGCCGGCGAGCCTTCGCGTTCGGTGCCGCCAATCAAGACGCACCCAGGCGTCGCGTGGACCACGCGGACGAGCTCACGCCCCATCCGGCCGGCCACACCCATCACCGCAATTTTCAAGTCGCTCATGAGAGTCACCTCGCGTTCAGGCGCGTATAGCAGAGGTGACGTGAGAAGAGAAAGGCCGCCCGGCGCATTTCTTTACGAGAATCGCCGTGAGACATTCGTGCAGGCCGAAGTGCGCTCGCTTGCGCAGCGGCCGCGCACCCTCGGCCAGCCAAACGCCGGCTCAATTCCATGCGAACGCGATTTTTTCGAGCTTGACGCCCCCGATCCGATCGTAGGCTCTGGCGATCGGCCGGCCGCCACGCCGCCAATAGAAGTCGATGGCCGGGGTGTTTTCGGCCAAAGCCCAGCAGATCAGGCCTTTGATCCTGCGCTCATCCATGGCGCTGCGACAGGCTTCGAAGAGAAGCTCGCCAAACCCGAGGCCCTGATAAACGGGGGCGAGGTAGAGCTCGTAAATTTCGCCCTGATAAGAGCTGCGGCCGCGCGCCGAACCCCACGTGGCGTAACCAGCAACTTCGCCATTGACTTCGAGCACGAGGATATTGTCACCCGAACGCACGGCACTGGCCCACCATTCCGGACCGCGGCGGCGGATCATGCATTCGAGATGAAGATGCGGGATGATGCCCCGGTATGCGAGTTGCCAGGACTCGCGAAAGACCTTTGCCAATGCTTCCGCATCGGATGGCCTGCCGCGCCTTACTCGAACTTTTGAGCTGGACCCCAACATGAGTCCACTATAAAGCGCGGCAGAAAATGTATTTCAACGTTGTTGTCGCGGCTTCGTTCCGCCCGCGTTCACAAGTCACAGGTGCGAGGGTCCGAAGACAGCCTTTCGGACCCTCGCAGGATTGTCGTCACCAAGAAGAGCTCACGAATTGAACTTGAAGCTCGCGCTCGTACGATTTGCCGCCGAGCTGATGCTCTCCAGCGTTTGCTGAGCGACTTTCGTCGAAAGCTCGAAAAGCTCCTTGGTCTGGGCGCTCGCGACGGTGAACTGCTTCTGCAGGAAATCCGTCTGCAGGCGGATGGCCTCCGGCAGCGTGCGAGCGCGGGCAATGGCCTGAGCTGCGTCGAACGCGGCCTCGGCATTTGCCGCGGTGTTGTTCAAGACCTTCTCGCTGATGGCACGCGCGCCGGCCTGAGCGGTCGTGATCACTTCCTCGAACGCCTTGAGGCTGTCCTTTGCCGCGGCATTGAGCTTCTGGTAGGTCTCGCGGCCCTTGGCGACGCTCTCCGCGGCCATGGCCTGTACGTTTTCCGGGATGCGAGCCTCTTTGGCCGCGTTGAATGCTTCTTGTGCCTGCTGCGTGAACTGCTCGTTCATGACCGTCTCCTAAGGAGCCTCGAGGGGTTGTGACCAATGTCAGCGGAGGTGGGGAATCGCTCCGCCAAATCCGACTGCTCCCTACCTAATACGTTCTATTGTGCGATGCAACATTCATTGTGCATCGCGAAAATGAACAAACTGTCGCACCTCGAACTGTAGGACGTCAGAAAATCAAGCGGCGAGTGCCGGAAAAAGCTCGCGATAGCGCAGGGTTGCCGGGTCGAAGAGCACGTCTTGCGGCCTTAGCGGCCGGGCAAACGCAAGGCCGTCCAGAGATCTGCACCGCGAGATGGCCACGTAGGCCTGCCCGTGGGCGAACGTACCTCGCCCCAGGTCTATGTAGACCCGATCCAAAGTCAGCCCTTGGCTCTTGTGGATGGTGAGGGCCCAAGCCAGCCGCAACGGAAACTGCTTGAAGGTGCCAGCAACCGTTTCGACGATCTTCTCTGCCGCCTGGTCGTAGGCATAACGCCGGTTCTCCCAAGCGACAGGCTCGACCTCGTGCTCCTTGCCGTCGATCTCCACCCACACCTGGCTCTCGCTGAGCCGGCTGATGCGGGCAATCGTGCCGTTGACCCAGCGCCGGTCCGGATCATTCCGCAGCAGAATGACCTTTGCCCCAGGCTTGAGCAGAAGAATGCTATCCGTCGGTTGGGCAGCGTCGCTGAAGTCACCGGTCAGGCTGGCTTCGTAGGCATAAGCCTGACCCGGAAGAGCTTCCAAATAAGCCGCGTTGATCCGATTGGCCGCGGCATTCGTGGGCGTCAGGATGACGAAGGCATCGCCCTCAGCAAGATTGCGGATAGGACGTACACGGCTGTTAAGAAGCTCCAGATCCTCCGGGCCGGCCTCGCCCTCCCGTATCCGGTCCAGCACGCTCACGAGATCAGCGTCATCCTGGCGGAACACGTGCTTGAGCTCGAGGTACGCTGTGCCGGCGCCGTCCTGCAGCGTGGACACGTCAAAGAAGAACGGTCCGCCGAAACGAGCTTCGAGGTGTTCCGCCTCAGCCGCTTCCTGAACGACGGGCGGGAGCTGGTGAAGGTCGCCGAACAGCAAGAGGCGCACACCGCCGAAAGGCTCGCGGGGCCGTCCTCGATTGACGCGCAGCGCCTGGTCGATCGCCCACATCAGATCGGAGCGAACCATCGACACTTCGTCGATGATAAGGAACTTGAGCTGCCGCATGATGCGGGCGTTGCGGCTGCGGCGGATGTCGTCTGGCCCGATCAGACGGGGAGGAAAGCCGAAAAAGGAATGGATGGTCTGGCCACCGACATTGATGGCGGCAAGCCCGGTGGGCGCGAGCACGATGCCCTGATCTGCGATGATTTCCCGCAGGCAGCGCAGCAGCGTGGATTTGCCAGTCCCTGCACGGCCGGTGATGAAAAGATGACCTTCACAGGTCTCGGGAAAGGCTGCCGCTAGCTCGTGCTCCGTGGTGACCTGAAACCCCTCTGGCCATGAAATCCTGCTGGCTGGGCAAAGCCCCGTCACCGCATCTGTCTCCCACTCAGGCGACGGCCTTCGCGTCTTTCATGCGCTCCATCTTCTTCCGCATGTTGGGGTCGAGCCAGCGCTTGCGCAAGCGGATGGACTTGGGCGTGACCTCCACCAGCTCGTCATCCGCGATGTAGGAGAGAGCGCGTTCCAGCGTCATCTTCATCGGCGGGGTGAGCAGTATGTTGTCATCCTTGCCTGCCGCGCGGATGTTGGTCAGCTTCTTGCCCTTGAGCACGTTCACGTCGAGGTCGTTCTCGCGTGAGTGCTCGCCTACGATCATGCCCTGGTAGACGCGCGTTTGCGGCCCGATGATCAGCGCCCCGCGGTCCTCCAGGTTGTAGAGCGCATAGGCCACAGCCTCACCGTCGCCATTGGAGACCAGCACGCCCGTGCGCCGGCCCTGGATTTCGCCTCTATACGGAGCGTAGCCGTGGAACAGGCGGTTCATGACGGCCGTGCCGCGCGTGTCGGAAAGCAGCTCACTGTGATAGCCAAGCAAGCCACGCGTTGGCACGTGGAACACCATCCTCAGGCGCCCGCCACCTGAAGGGCGCATCTCGATCAACTCGCCGCGACGCTCGGAGATTTTCTGGACGACGACGCCACTGTACTGCTCGTCGACGTCGATGATCACCTCCTCGATGGGTTCAAGTCGCTGGCCCGTTTCCGGATCAGTCTTGAACACTACCCGCGGCCGGGACACCGTCAGCTCGAAGCCCTCCCGCCGCATGGTCTCGATCAGAATGGCAAGCTGCAGCTCACCGCGGCCTGCCACCTCGAAGGCGTCCTTCTCCTCGGACTCTATTACGCGAATGGCGATGTTCCGCTCGGCCTCGCGGAAAAGCCGCTCTCGGATGACGCGGCTCTGGACCTTGTCGCCTTCCTGACCTGCAAGCGGACCATCATTGATCCTGAAAGTCATCGTCAATGTCGGCGGATCGATAGGCTGGGCCGGAAGCGGGACTTCGACGCTGGGATCACAGAGCGTGTCGGCCACAGTCGCTTGCGTCACACCAGCGATGGCGACGATGTCCCCAGCCTCCCCGACCTCGATCGGCTGACGCTCGAGCCCGCGGAACGCCAGCACCTTGGTGACGCGAGCCACCTCGACCAGCTGACCGTCGTGGCGCAGAACGTGGATCGTCTGGTTTGGCCGCACGGTGCCGGAGGTTATCCTGCCTGTCAGCATGCGGCCCAGGTACGGGTCCACTTCGAGCGTTGTCGCCAGCATACGGAATGGCCCGTCCTCGACCTGCGGCGGCGGAACATGGGACAGGATCAAATCGAACAGCGGCGCCAAGCTGTCCCTGGGACCAGCCGGATCAGGCGCCATCCAGCCATCGCGGCCCGAGCCGTAAAGGGTGGGGAAATCGAGCTGCTCATCCGTCGCGTCGAGGCTGGCGAACAGGTCGAACACCTCGTTCAGCACTTCCAGGTGCCGCTCGTCCGGACGGTCGATCTTGTTGATGGCGACGATGGGCCTCAAACCCCGCTTCAGCGCCTTGGAGACGACGAATTTCGTTTGCGGAAGAGGCCCCTCGGACGCGTCGACGAGCACGATGGCACCGTCGACCATATTGAGAATCCGCTCCACCTCGCCGCCGAAGTCGGCGTGACCAGGTGTGTCGACGATGTTGATACGGGTACCGCGCCAGACCAGTGAGGTGCACTTGGCGAGGATGGTGATGCCGCGCTCCCTCTCGAGATCGTTGCTGTCCAACACGCGCTCGGCCACCTTCTGGTTGTCCCGGAAGGCACCCGATTGCTTCAAGAGCTGATCGACCAGCGTGGTCTTGCCGTGGTCGACGTGGGCAATGATCGCGACGTTACGAAGGTCCATGAAGCTCACGTGCTGCAGCGCAGGAAATCAGGCGCCGAGGTATCACAACTGGCTTGATCCTGCCAGAAGTCGCCCCCCCCCCCGCAGGCTAATCGGCGCTGGTGCGAGTCTCTCCTCAGCGTCCAGCGGTGGGATGCAAGCGCGGCCGCAACCCGAGCCGGAAGAGCGCAACGACGCTCGGCGGCGTCAAAACATCGACAAGCGTGTCGGGATTGATCTGGATGGCGTCCAAATAGCCTTCCGGCGTCCAAGGCCGAAGGCTCCTCCCTGTCACGAGATGGGGCCGACCATTGAGCCTCGCAATGGTACCCATCGGCAGATCCCCAATGGGCCATTGATATGTGCGCTTACCCCCTCCCGGGCCGAGCCTTTCCTCATGCAGGATCCTGTCCATGTGATCCGCCGTAACCCGCCCGGTTCGACCCTCGGCTTGCGCCCACAAGGTCGCAAAGACGAGTGCTTCAGCCCGCCGGCATTCGAAGCATGGCCTGTGCCCCGCCGCGAGCGCCGTGGCCTCATCCAGAAAGAACAGCTCGGTATACCGCCCCGGCGGCATCACCTCCCGATGCCGGCCGCGGAACTGCAGCTCGCAGCAGATCCACTGACGTGTCACCCAGCGGCGGCTTCCGAGAGTCTTGTCCGGCCGGTGGAGACAGCCGCCCCTGTTGCCCATCATGGTCCCGCGCGCAGACGTCGCGATGATCTCTCCCTCGGGCGTCACGCGGTTCTGGAGAGGCATAGGCGCGCTCAAGTTTCAACGACGAATTATGAGAAATAGTACCGGCGACGGGGCGGCGCACTGTCAAAGGCTTTGCCTTCCACGCGTTCGGGACTAAATGTCAGCTCTCAAGTCCCGGACAGGTCAGCGAATGGTTCTTCTGCTCGACAACAGCCCTCGTCACAGCCCCTCCCCTGGAGAGGAGGAAACCCGGCCGTCGCTCATCGGCTTGGGACGGGCGGAGCTTGGCCAAGCGCTGTCCTCGCTTGGGGTGCCAGCTAAGCATCTGCGCATGCGGATTTCCCAGCTGTGGAGCTGGATCTACGTCCGCGGCGCCACGTCCTTCGATCAAATGACCGACATCTCGAAGGATCTACGGGCGCGGCTCGATGCCGCTTACACATTGGCCCGGCCGGAGATTGTCACGGAGCAGGTCTCGGTCGACGGCACGCGGAAATGGCTGTTGCGGCTGCCGAGACGGGGCCGGGAGGCGCTGCCGCCGGAGATCGAGACGGTTTACATCCCCGAAATTGACCGCGGCACGCTCTGCATTTCGAGCCAGGTCGGCTGCACCTTGAATTGCTCGTTCTGCCACACTGGTACACAGCGGCTCGTGCGCAATCTCGAGGCCCAGGAAATTGTCGGGCAGATCATGCTGGCGCGTGACCGGATCGGCGACTGGCCTGGCGCGGAGCCACCTGGCGATGGACGCCTCCTGCCCGACACCGAGCGCAAAATCACCAACATCGTCCTCATGGGCATGGGCGAGCCGCTTTACAATTTCGAGAACGTGAAAGCAGCCATGGAGATCGCCTCGGACGGCGAAGGGCTTTCCATCTCCAAGCGGCGTATCACGTTGTCGACCTCGGGCGTGGTGCCTGAGATCCCCCGCTGGGGCGCCGAGAGCGGTACGATGCTCGCCATCTCCCTGCACGCCACCCGCGACGACCTGCGGAATGAGCTGGTGCCCATCAACCGCAAGTACCCGATTGCAGAGCTGATGGCGGCTTGCCGGGCTTATCCGGGGCTCTCGAACGCCAAGCGCATCACCTTCGAGTACGTGATGCTGAAGGGCGTCAACGACTCGCTGGCCGATGCCAAGGAGCTGGTGAAGCTGCTGCGGGGCATCCCCGCAAAGATCAACCTCATCCCGTTCAATCCTTGGCCCGGCACGAAGTACGAGTGCTCGGACTGGGAGCAGATTGAGCGCTTCGCGGAAGTCGTCAATCGCGCGGGCTATGCCAGCCCCGTCCGCACCCCTCGCGGCCGTGACATCTTAGCCGCCTGCGGGCAGCTCAAGTCGCAGAGCACACGGCTCAAAGCAAGTGCACTCCACGCAAGCGGGGCGGCTGGGAGCTAGACGAGATGGTCTGGTCCACGATCTGGCGGATCATCGTCGTCCCGATCGCGTTCGTGATTTCGGGCCTGATCTCCCTTTTCGTGCTTGTAACCCTCGGCCTCGAGCGGATCACCCACGCTTTCCATGATGCGCCGATGGACGAGCCGGACACAGTTCTGGCTGTTTTCGATCTCGTGACGCAGGGTGCAATCCTAGCATCAGGGCTCACCATCCTCCCGGCATTCCTTGTCGTTGTAATAGGCGAGGTCGCGCGTATCCGATCTGCCGTCTACTACATTTTCGGCGGCGGCTTGGCGCTTGTTGCTGTGCCGGTTCTGGCGCAGGTCGGGACTGTGGGCGTGGTCTGGCCGAGCCCAGTCGTCTGGCAGGTTTTCGCGACTGCGGGTTTTGCCGGAGGCTTCGTTTATTGGCTGCTCGCCGGGCGGCGCGCATAGGTGCGATCATCGGCCGATTGCACGGGGGTTTTTGAAAGATGGTTGCAGCGGTCCTACGCTGTCTCAGCGGCTACATCGCCGCGTGTGTCGCTGCGGCCATCATCGAGGTCTCGTTCGTTCTGCCGCCCCATGAGCTTGCAGGCGCCCAGGCAGATCGCCTGACGGCAGCCGGCATTTGGCTGCTTCTCGCCAGTCTGCATACAGCAATTTTCGCAGCTCCCTTTGCAGCTATCATGATAGCTGTTGCTGAGTGGCGCGGCCTGAGGAGCTTCATCTACTACGCTGGCGTCGGATTCGGCATTGCGGCGCTCGGGTTCCTTGCGCAACTCTCCGGCATCGGAGTCGCCCAACCGGTAAAGATCATCCTGTACGTTTTGGCAGCGTTCTCTATTGCGGGCATCGTCGGCGGCGCCGTGTATTGGCTCCTCTCAGGCCGCAAGGCGGGTCAGAGAGGATGCCGAGCAAAGTCACGCGATGCTGCGACGCAATAGAATTGTTGCGGCGCCGAAAAGCTGCTATTCGTGTCTTGTCCGGCTCAGCTGCTGGCCACACGGAGGATATCGCGATGTTGTGTTTTGACGATTACCTGGGAGTGGCCAAGTCCTGGAGCGACGTGACGCTCCAGTGGCTCGAAGCCAGCGCTCATCTTTTCACGTCCATGCTGCGCAGCTTCGAGCAGAGCGGAACTGTCTTTTCACCTACTCCTGGCCACGCGCCGGGGGCCAACACAGGCCAGACACCTCCGGCTTCTTGGTACAAGCAGCCTCCACGGAGCCCCTTTGAACCCGATTGGCTTGGGCTTGGCTGGGTTCTTCCGCTCGACATACCGACCCTCATGCCGAGGGGTGCTTTCGGCCCGTTCAACCCGGTTGAAGCATGGACCAAGACCATGGAGCTGACGGTCCCGTCCATGACGGTTGGACTGCCTGCGCTTGCGACCAGCCCTCTGCGCCCTACGAACTGGCCAGCGGCCGGAATGCCCTGGATGATCGGGCTCGGCGTTGCGATGGTGGCCTCTGCTCCGGCAGCCGCTGCGCCCTCCGAAAACGCCCAGTTCTCGGCCTATCGCTCGGAAAGTGGTCACGCCGTTGCGCAGATAACGTTTCCGAACCAAGTGGTGGCAGCCGTCGCCGTTCCGGAGAACGCAATCTCCATGCTGGATGCGTTCTTCCGCTGGCCTCGGATGGTCCACTGATGAACACCGAGCCGGCGCATGACCGCCGGGCGGAAAAAGCGTCAGGCACTTTGACTTACTTGGAGGTACGACTTGCCGAAGCCGACCTCTTTGGCTTGGCCCGGCAATAGGCCTTTACCTCCGTGCCGTCTTTCCGCTTCGTTGCGGAGACCCAGCTGCACTCGGCCTTGGCGGTGCAAGACTCCTGCGCCAGACCTTTGCACGGAGATGCCTTCGAATCATCGGCCTGAGCTGCGAACGCGACCACGCCGAGAGCGATTGCGCCTGCAGCCAAGCTTTTCGCCAACACACGGATACTCACAGCAGTTTCCCCCCGAAACGCGCAACGGGGATCATCTTAGAAACGAAGGTCGGAATCAATCTTCATCTTGAGGACTATTTCTGGCGTGAGCCGGCGGCCCAGGCGAGTGCCTGCTCCAGGCGGTCGTCGCCCCAAAACAGCTCGCCATCCTCCGTGATGAAGCTCGGCGCACCGAAGATGCCCCGAGATGAGGCCTCCGCGGTCTGGTCCTTGAGACGCTGCTTGATTTCGGGCTCTTCAGCGCGAACCAACAGCGATGCAGAATCGAGCCCCAATCCAGACAGCGCCTTCTCGATCACCGCCGGCTGGGCGATGTCCTCTCCCCGCCCAAACTCGGCTTCAAAAATCGCGCGGGTGAACGGCTCGATCCAGCCTTCGTCGGCACCAATCAGAGCGAGACGCGCCGCCTTCAACCCGTTGGCTGGGAACGTGGGCGGCATGACGAAAGGGAGGCCGCGACTTTCGGCCAACCGCTGCATATCGCGGATCATGTAGCGACCTTTCACCGGGTACAGATTGAAAGGCGAGGTATCCCAGCCTTGCGACTTGAAAATTGGCCCGAGCAGGAATGGGAGCCAAGTAACCTCGACACCGGCCTGCTTCGCCAGCCCCGAGATACGCATGACAGAGAGATACGAATAATTCGAGGCGAATTCGTACCAGAACTCAAGCCGGGGCATAGGAGGGACCTCTCGAGGACAGCCATAGAAGCCTCTAACGTACTACGGCCGATGGAAACTGAGACAATAGGGCGGCTCAGCGTAATGATAGGCCCCTTGGCCGCCAGCGGATTGCGCGCCTATAGTGCGCCGCCCCACTTTTCAGGACATGAGCAGGAACACAATGGCTGCGAAGACCGGCGGAGAGAAGATCAATAAGGTTGTGCTTGCCTATTCAGGCGGCCTCGACACGTCGATCATCCTCAAGTGGCTGCAGGTAACCTACGGCTGCGAGGTGGTCACATTCACAGCCGATCTCGGCCAGGGCGAAGAGCTCGAACCCGCGCGCCGCAAAGCAGAGATGCTGGGCATCAAGCCCGAGCACATTTTCATCGAGGATCTGCGGGAAGAGTTCGTGCGCGACTACGTATTCCCCATGTTCCGCGCCAACGCGCTCTATGAGGGCGTCTACCTGCTCGGCACCTCGATTGCGCGTCCACTGATCGCGAAGAAGCAGATCGAAATCGCACGAAAGACCGGCGCCGATGCCGTCTGCCACGGCGCCACCGGCAAGGGCAACGACCAGGTGCGCTTCGAGCTCAGCTACTACGCACTGGAGCCGAACATCCGCATCGTCGCGCCCTGGCGCGAGTGGAGCTTCAAAGGCCGAGCCGAGCTGCTGGACTTCGCCCGCAAGCACCAGATCCCGATCGCCAAGGATAAGGAAGGCGAGGCGCCATTCTCGGTCGACGCCAATCTGCTGCACTCCTCCTCGGAAGGGAAAGTCCTGGAGGACCCGGCGGTCGAGCCGCCGTCGATAGTCTACCAGCGCACGATCGATCCCGAGCAAGCTCCGGATAAGCCGACCATCATCACCATCGGCTTCGAACGTGGCGACCCGGTGAGTCTCAACGGTGAGCGACTGTCACCAGCCACGCTCCTGGCGCGCCTCAACGACTTTGGCCGGGACAATGGCATCGGCCGCGTCGATCTCGTCGAGAACCGCTTCGTCGGCATGAAGTCGCGTGGCGTTTATGAGACGCCAGGCGGCACCATCCTGCTCGCTGCTCATCGCGCCATCGAGTCAATCACGCTCGACCGCGGCGCCGCGCACCTCAAAGACGAGCTGATGCCGCGCTATGCGGAGCTGATCTATAACGGCTTTTGGTTCAGCCCCGAGCGCGAGATGCTGCAGGCGCTGATCGACAAGAGCCAGGAGCACGTCGAAGGCGAGGTGCGGCTGAAGCTCTACAAGGGCAACGTGATCGTCATCGGCCGCACGAGCCCGAAGTCGCTCTACTCCTCAACGCTCGTCACATTCGAGGACGACCGCGGCGCTTACGATCAGAAGGACGCCGAGGGCTTCATTCGGCTCAACGCGCTGCGGCTCAGGACTCTGGCGATGCGCGCCAAGTCAATGGAGTGACGCGCTTTAGCGGTCAGCCGCAATGAACCTCCCAGCAGGACCGAAACTGGGGAGCTGAAATCGCGTGGTCCGGCCGCATCGAGATGTGGGGCCGGTCACACAGTCTATCCAGGGCAGAGGGAGCGTACTACTTGCGCTCCCACTCCTCCTTCACTTCCATGCACTTTTTCGTGATGAATTCGTTGATGTCATCAACGACCATGCCGTCGAGCACGTTGAAGGTGTTATCGGTGGTGGTCGCCGTCCACATGGCGCCTTTAACAAGTGTCGGCGCTTCGATCTCGCCCCAGTTGAGCACCGCCTTGGTCGCCTTGCCGTTTTCGAAGGTCACCTTCGGCTGGAAGTCAAACTTCACCTCGGCTGGACCATCCTCGCGCTCGATCTTGCAAGAGACCTGATGCTTGTCGAGCTGAGCCTCATGCTTCGGCTCGGTCATTGCCTTGATGAGCATGTCGCGCTTCAGCCTGATGTCGGACATGCACTGCACGCGGCCCCACGGCCATGAGACCTTGGCCTTGGAAACGATTTTCTGCAGATGCTCCTTCCGCCAAGTCTTTACGATGTGGCAAGCGATGTCGTCGCCGTTTGGATCGCGGTTATGGAACGCGTCGCAAATGGCCACCTTGCAGGCTTTCCGGCTCTCACGCTCAGCCTTTTCCTCAGGCGTGAGCTCCACCTCGGCCTCCGCGCTCTTAGCCGCCTCGGCCATGGCTGGAGCTGAGGCGGAAGCCACCATGACGGCAGCGACGATCCAGTAAAGTGCGTGACGAGCCCGCATCTCGATTCCCTTCTGCGACAGAGCCGTCCTCGCTATGGCGAGGCTTTCGCGCAGGAATATGACGGAGGATGCCGGAGGATCGCATCTAAACCTTAGTTCAGAAGTCGGGCTTGCTTGAACTCGCTCAGCTGGGCCACCATATCTCACTTTGCGTGGACCAGCGGCGCCCGGTAGAACGGGGCCGACAACTCGCGGGGGCCTATTAGGACCCGTGGGACGTTCAACAAGGTCGCTTAGGAAGGGCTTTGAGCATGTCACGCATGTCGCTTTTGTCCAGTCCCATGCTGCTCGGGTTCGAGGAAATCGAGCGGCTCATCGATCGTGTCGGCAAGGGCGCCAGCGACGGCTATCCACCTTACAACATTGAGCGCATTGCAAAGGATGGCGAGCGGGGCGAGTTGCTGCGCATCACTTTGGCAGTAGCCGGTTTCACACGTGATCAGCTCGAGATCACAGTCGAGGACAACCAGCTAACGATCCGCGGGAAACAGCAGGAGGACAAGAGTCGGGAGTACCTTTACAGAGGCATCGCGGCCCGGCAGTTCCAACGCACTTTTGTCCTCGCAGACGGTATCGAGATCAAGAGCGCGGATCTGAACAACGGTCTTCTGTCCATCGATCTCATCAGGCACGAGCCGGAGCGGCTGGTGCGACGAATCGAGATCGGTGAGCGCAATTCCGGTGCATGAGCACTCTGGCACCAGCGTTGGCCAAAGACAGAGAATCACTGGACCATGGGTGCGGCAGCAGGGCTGCAGGCGTGACGTGCCTGTCCCCGCACCCGGAGGAGTAGCGTCATGAACAAGGTCACGAACAAGACCAACCGCACAAGATCGCCGCGGAAGCGGGCAACCAGCCCCAAGGTGGCGCCGGTGATGAGCCAGCGAGAGCTGGCGCGCCTCGGCGGAGGTGAGATCGCCTACATCAAGGTCCTGACCTCTGATGAGGCACAGCGCCTTTACCCCGCCATCGAAGGCTTGCCCGGCGGCATCAACCTTTATGCGCTGCACGCGGCCGATGGGACTCCCATCGCTCTGACCGACAGCCGGCAGGCAGCAATTGGCCATGCCCGCGGGGACAAGCTGGAGATCGCTAGCGTGCACTAACGCTAAAGCTCCTGGCGGCACGCAATTGGAAGCGCTCCCTCGGGACCGAGTGGGGCGCTCCTTGCTTCTGGTGTCCTGGCCTTTTGAGCGCGACGTACCCGATTCTTCTGGCTAACCTTGGGCCAGCATTCCGTTAACCGCGATAGCGCGCGAACTGCCCACGTGGCCTATAGGGCTCTAGGTAGGCTGGCACGATCGACTCGATCGTGTGGAGGCGCGATACGCCAAGCCCCTGCAACGTGCGGCCCTCCTGCTCGGCAGCCTGGCTGACGACGTTGTCAGTCTTGAGCAGGCGCACTTGATCGAGGGTAATTGGTCGAATGCTGTTCGGCAGCGGCCACGTCAGCAGTGCGATGAGGCTTGCCAGCCAGAACGGGATCGAAATGTAGGGGCGGTCTTGATCGACCCATTCCTGGGTCTTGTTTAGCAACTCGCGGAATGTGAAGACCTCCGGGCCACCGGCCTCGTAGATCGTGCCCGGTGTGCCTGCACCTTCGACGGCGTGAGCGATGGCGCTGCCAAGGTCTCCTGCATAGACCGGCTGGAAACGCGTACGTCCGCCTCCGATCAGCGGCAGTATCGGTCCGAAGCGAGCCATGGCTCCGAACCGGTTGAAGAAATCGTCCTCGGGGCCGAACACGATGGAGGGTCGGATGATGATGGCTTCGGGGAACTCCTCCAGCACAGCCTGCTCGGATTCCGCCTTGGTGCGGGCATATGCTGAACTGCTCTTGGGATCGGCACCGATGGCGGAGATGTGGACGAAGCGCTTGGCCCCGGCCTCGCGCGCGGCCCTGGCGACGGCGCGTGCGCCTTGTACGTGCACGGCAGTGAACGTCTGCTTCCCCGTGGGGCTCAGAATGCCGACGGCATTGACCACAGCCGTCGCATCCCTGACCGCGTTGACCACCGAATCCGGATAGCGCACATTGGCCTGAACCGCGTGGATCTGCCCGAGGCGGCCCATTGGCTGCAGATGACCGGCGAGATCCGGACGCCGGACGGCGGCTCTTATCCGCCAGCCGCGTCGGGCCAGCCGCTGAACCGCATAACGGCCCACGAACCCCGATCCGCCAAACACGGTCACCAGACCGCCGAAGGCGAGGTTTGCCGACATGCCAGTGGATCTCCTGCCATCCGCTGCCCATATATTCTTGAGGGGCAGCAATATACGACCGCCCGATCCATGTGAAGTGACGGCCAGCGCAATTGACATTGGAAGCGCTCGGCTCTAACTCATGAGCCTCACCAGAGTGCCCAGGTGGCGGAATTGGTAGACGCACTAGTTTCAGGTACTAGCGGGGCAACCCGTGGAGGTTCGAGTCCTCTCCTGGGCACCAACAAACAGTCAACTGCCTGACTGCACTTAAGTTTCGAGCATCGAAGGATCTTTCGGCCGCCCACTAGTACACAGGGGTGGTGCACTGTGATACTTGGCTGGTACAAGGCGGTTCGGGTGCTCAAATCCACACCGCCGACCACAAAAGACTATCCACTCTACGACTCCACAAGACACCGCAACTCGAGGGCAGCAGAGCTAGCCTGAGCGCAGCCGAGAGCAAGCACTCTCCCTCAACCTATGGCGTTGATGCAACCGAACCGACAAGCGACTGCCCAGCACCATGCGGGGCGAGTCGGAACGCAAAACGACAGTCCCGGATCACGATAGGGCCGTGACACAGACCAGTGCTATGCCTCTCCTACCGAAATCAGGATTCTTTTTGGGATGGTTACGTGGACACCCCAGTTTCCGTTTGCCACCTGGGTTATGCCGAAATCAACTGCAGTCGAAAGCACCGTAATCGCCGCATCCTCGTCAAGTCCCCAGCCGTCCATAAGGAACTTTCGCGAGAACTGGAATGCGGATCGCAGTGCCCGGTCTAGGCAGGATCTTTTGTAGACCTCCGCCTGGGCGTCCCGACCAAGATCGCGCAAGTAGTTCGGATAGCTGAAGCCGTGAAGAATTAGCTCCTCGCGTGATTCGATCAACGGACCGGCCAATCCTCGTAGGAAACGCTTTGATTCTCGACCGCGCTTATGCACCTTAAAACGAAAGGTCCCAGTTAGCGAGCACTCTAACCCTGTTCCGTTGACCTCGCCATCGCCAAGCGCGATGTGCCCATCACCGACGGAAAACAGAGCACCCGGGACCCCGACTGGCAGGTAGACCGTCGATCCCTTACCCGCCCGCCAGTTGTCAAAGTTCCCCCCGAAATAGCCGGGAGGTATCGAATCAACGAGCCCGGGTTCTTTCGGCATCACGGTCATTACGCCGAAATGCGGCCGCAATGGTATTCGTACGTTCGGAATTGGGTTCGGATGCTTTTCGATCGTCGAGTGATCGACCGGCACGCCGGGATAATCAATTGTGTCATGGCGTATCCCATACGGATCCACCTGCGGCGTCCACCGGTACGAATAAACTGCCCGGGCCCATTCCCCCCTTGGCTCGACTTCAAAAACGGTAACTATTTCGCGCCGCTTTTCTGGGTCGATAAAATCAGAGTAATGGAAGCCCCACCAAGTTGCAGCGTTGACTGCAAAGCAACGCCCCGCGAATTCCGGATTACCGCTCGGACGAGGCACGATATCCAATATGTTTATTTCCAAGATATCGCCAGGTTCAGCTTCCTCAATGTAAACTGGTCCTGTGAGTATGTGTACCCCAAAGCCCTCACCTGCCCCACGGCCGACAACAGAAGCGTCGAGGGGACCGGCACCCCTTCGCTCGACATTTTTCCCGTTGGCAGTCCAGTTAAAGACGCTTTCGGCGCCTGTATCTCCCTTGACCATCCGCTCCCAATCGTCAGACGCATGCTGGGTAAGCGTTTCAATGACCACTTCTGCGCCTGAACGTACTCTCAACACGGGAGGCAGCTCATTGCTTATGAAGCCCCAGTGAACTGTGCTGGCGCTAGCCGCAATGCGATACCGCGTTGGGGCGGACGTAATCACGTCAGACGCCATAGGCGATCTTAGCAACCCGAGACACTTGGCTGCGGTATTGCCGTCGCGCACCCCGCTGGGGCGCCCCCGATGCCGCTCCGGTCCCGCAATAGAGCGCGGCTTCATTGCGCGGTAAGCTCGTGGACTCAAACCGAATGTCGCCCTGAACACGCGGCTAAAATGGCCTGGATTGCTGAAGCCGCACCGAAAGGCGATGTCGGCGATGCTCGCGGAGCGCTCACTTTCCTGGACCAGTGCGTGCCGAACTAGGTCCAGCCGGCGGCTTTTGAGAAGCTCCGAAAACGTTGTACCATGCAATGTAAACAGCTTCTGCAGGTACCGTCGAGAAATTCCGGCCCTTTCTGCGACCTCACGCAAGGAAAGATCCGGCTTCGTCAGGTGAGCATCGATGATGGCTTTTACGCGTTGGAAATGGGCCGCTTGGACCTGCGTCACCTCACCATCGAAGGTGTCATGTTCCTTGTGCAGAGCGGCCGTCAGCAGCTCAATCAATGCATTCTCTATCGGAACCAGCTCCGAAACATCTAATTGATCGAGATCGCGGAAGAGAGATAGCAGCAGAGCCTGTATACCTGGAAGGAATGGCCCTTCACCCAAGATCATAGGAGGGCCAACCAACCGCCGCCCAAAAGGCTCGGCGATACGGGCCCGGTTTATCCGTAGAAGCAGAACCTCAAACCGGCCTTCAAACACCAGCCGCCAAGACGCCTGACCATCACAAACGGAGACTGCGCCCTCCTCAAACGAGAGGCCATCTTCGAACTGCCCGCAACCGTGCTGATGCAGCACGACGAACACGCACTCACGTGTTTCTTTTCGGACTCGATAGGAAAGCTTCTCCGAAGAAGCCCGCAGTCGGGCAACTGCCGCACCGCTGGGCGATTTTAGCAGGAACGCCTCTGCAGACAGGCACCCCCTTCGGCCTCGCTCACCGGAAAGACCAAGCGCAGCGAGCAATTCCCGCCACTTCCCCCACTGTCGACTGACCGGAAGCGCATCAATGTTCACGTGCATTCAGCACCCCCGCCCACAGACCATACCCACTATAGCAACGTAGCGGGAACACCTAAAGTCCTCATGCCAAAACGCGCCCAAAAAATACGCGAAAGGCGCACAAGCTTGTTGACACCCGGCGGCGCAAACCCCGGCAAGAATTTGATTTTTGAAGCAAATCCCCGCGACGTTATTTTTCCAAGCGGTGCATGCACTATAGCCCGCACATCTCCCCACCCATAGCGTGACCAAATTTGTCCGTCTAATATAGTTTTAGATAACACCGATAGAAAATAAGGAAGGAATTTTCGAAGGATCAAGCCTCAAGGATGCACTGTCTTCGAAGCAGAACGGATGACGCTGAAATGCCGCCACGCTTACTTTATGGCGTTTGCTTTTGAGCGAAATTAGCCGTTCTTAAGAAAGGGCTGCAGCTCCTGATGCTGAGCGTTATGCATGATCAAGAGGGCAACACGGAGGAGGAAGAAATGGAATACATGTATCTAGGCCGTAACGAGTGGGTGGCTCTAGCCGTTGGGCTTATTACAGGTGCTCTTTATTCCTGGCTTTCTCTGCCAATTCCGGCTCCGAACGTATTCGGCGGCATTCTGGCCATCATATTCACGTTCATCGGATATGTGATCATACAAAAGGCAAGAGGACAAATTACTTTCGGGAAGCCTCCGAAGGCCTGACGCAAACTGCAGGTCTTGGTCACCTACTTCCAACTAGGGAGGAAAAGAATGCTCAACATAACCATTGGTGCAGTCGAAATTCAAGCAGCGCTCGTCGGCCTGGTAACTGGCCTCCTTTACACCGCGGTTCGGGCACCAATCCCGGCACCGAATGTGCTTGGCGGCATCCTCGCCATCATTGGCACATTCGTGGGTTTCGCAATCGTCGCGGCGATACGCGGCCAACTTACGTTCGGCTAGAGACTCGATCTTGAAAGGAGGGTGATATGAATTCCGATAAATCGGGTCTAGCGGCTAGAGGCGCTTACACAGCTCATGATCTCTCGGGCACCATCAGTGCCGGGACGCGCAAAAACAACTCTGGCTTGACGCGCCGGGGCAGCCATACCGTTCATCATCTTCCAGCGACGGTTGACACCGTCCAGTGGGGATATTTCGACGGTAGCACCGAGCCCGTTCTTCGTGTAAAATCGGGTGATTACGTTGAGATCGAATGCTTGTGCCACCACGCCGGCGATGCCCCCGACTTCCTAATGGATGACGCAATTCGTGAAATCTATGAAAGGATTCCGGAAGATACACGCGCTCCCGGGGTGCATATCCTGACTGGTCCGATCTACGTCGAGGATGCCGAGCCCGGTGATACTTTGGAGTGTCGCGTTCTTCACATGGAGCCGCGACTTCCATACGGCGTCAACTTCATTGCTGAGTGGGGGCTGCTCCACGAGGAATTTGGCCGTAAGGAGCATGTTGTAGTTTACGAGGCTGACGTACATAAAAACGTCGCACGCCCAATTTTCCTGTATGAATATGATAGCCCAGAAAAAGGTGTGCCAGGGCGCTTCACCACTGTGCAGCCCTCTGCTCGCAAGCCGGCGCCGGAGGGAATTGCGGTACCACTTCGTCTACACTTCGGCACAGCCGGCGTGTGCCCACCTGCCGAGGGTCGTATCAATACCATACCGCCAGGTCCGTTTGGTGGTAACGTCGACAACCGCGAGTTCCTCGTCGGGACGGCAATGTTCTACCCCGTCTTCCGCAAGGGCGCGTTGTTCTGGGCCGGCGATGCGCACTTTGCCGAAGGTGATGGCGAGGTCAGCGGCACCGCAATTGAAGCGCACATCAATGCCACGATCCAGCTTGTTCTGCATAAGGGCAAGGGTGTTCACAACCCGGGCAGAACGATGAAGAACCCTGTCCTCGAAACTCCTGATCTTTGGATCACCCACGGGTTCAATGAGGATCTCGATGAAGCGGCCCGCGAGGCCGTGCTGGAGATGATCGATCTCCTGGTACGCGAATGGGGCATCAGCCGCGTGGAGGCTTACTCACTTTGCAGCGTTGCTGGTGATCTCCGCATCACGCAGGTTGTAGATGGCGTGAAGGGAGCTCACATGGCCATGAGGCGCGATATCAAGCGCTAACCGAACGATACGCTTATTCTTAGCGGAGTGGCTTGGGCTACTCCGCTTTTTTCTCATCCTGAAATATCCCTCCAATCGTCTATCTGTCCAAGCATCTCATTTGAATCCACTTACCGGCGGACGATCTCCTGCGCGCTCGTCTCGGTCGTTTGAATAACCGCGAGCGTCAGGACTGCCCCTGTGAGAAATGCAGCAAGCATGGTGGCGGTCAGCAGTTTGAACATTGTGGGCCTCTTGTAACGGCGTTGAACCTGGCACTGCTATGCCGCAGGACGATGCAGGGCGCTGTTCCCTCCGTGACTCGTTGGCCCCCAACAGCAGCAGGATGGACTACGTTGCGCCGCAGCAAGAGCCGCGCGGACCGAGCCGAGCTCTACATACCTCGCACCCCTCAAAGACCTTCTGCTCCGACCCCGTACTATCCTCGGCGCTGCCGTTCCGTCTCGAAAAGGGTTGGCGTGGCGTCGGTTAGGGAGGTAGGCTATCGTATGACGGATGAGCCGAAGCGAACGGGGCCCATCGGGAGGTCACCGGTAAGTAGCGGCGTGGCTCGCTTCTGAGCCGCGACCGTCTGATACAATCACCTTCAGAAGCTCGAAGGTGTGTAACTGGGGAGGATGCGAAGCATGATTAGGACCAGGGGCAGTTTCCGTCTGGCATGGAGAGGCGTGCTAGGCCTTGCGGCCGCAGCCATCCTAGCGGCAGGTGCCCCCACCACGATACGGGCGGAGACCTCGACAATCCGACTGGCGGAGCAGCCGGGGCTTGGCTACCTGCCGATGATGGTGATGCGCGAGTTCGAGCTGATCGAAAAGCACGTCGAAAAGGCTGGACTACCGCGTCCGAAGGTGGAGTGGCTGCTCTTCTCCGGTGGTGCGGCGATGAACGAGGCGCTGCTCTCCCGTAATCTCGATATCGCTTCAGGTGGTGTCGGTCCCCTCGTCACCATCTGGGACCGGACCAAGAACACCTCTGATCCAGTCAAAGGCGTCGCTGCGATCAACTCGATGCCACTGTTCCTGACGACCAACAATCCAAACGTAAAGACGATTAGGGACTTCACCGAGAAAGATCGCATTGCTCTGCCGGCCGTCCGTGTGTCGATCCAGGCCGTCACACTGCAAATCGCGGCGGAAAAAGAGTTCGGCGAGGGCAATCACACGCGACTCGACAACTTGACCGTTTCCATGCCGCACCCAGATGGCACTGCGGCCCTGCTCTCTAAGCAGACGGAAATCACCGCTCACCTGTCGAGCCCGCCCTTCCAGTACCAGCAGCTCCAGAACGAGGGCATTAAGCTGGTACTGAGCTCCTACGATGTGCTGGGCGGCAAGACCACGTTCAACTCACTCTGGACGCGCTCCAGCTTCCGCGAGGAGAACCCCAAGACTTACAAGGCTCTCGTGGATGCGCTGAATGAAGCGATGGAGTGGATCAACGCCAACAAGGAAGAAGCAGCCGACGTCTTCATCAAGCATGGCAAGTCCAAGCTCGATCGCGACTTCATCCTGTCGATGATCAACGATCCCGACATCGAGTTCACGACGGTGCCGCGCAATACCATGGGCTATGCCAGCTTCATGGCACGTATCGGCTCGATAAAGAACACGCCCGAATCCTGGAAGGACTACTACTTCGAAGAGATCCACGGTGCGGAGGGCAGCTGAGGTGCAGGATCTCGTTGGCAGGCAGCCGGCGGCAGGCATCGGCCCTGCCGTCGATCCGGTCCTCGACGTCCAAGGCGTCACACTTCAGTACAAGACGAAGGACTACCTGGTCACCGCCACCTACCGCGTCAGCTTTCAGGTTTACCCGGCTGACCGGTTCGTGCTGCTGGGGCCTTCAGGATGCGGCAAGTCCACCCTGCTCAAGGGCGTGGCGGGCTTCTTGAAGCCGGTCGAGGGCAAGATCGCCCTTAACGGTAGGATCGTAGACCGCCCGGGGCCAG
>Ga0310827_100065_pt1 | contig 144799 bp, 144 predicted proteins | sample WT_ome_2_FD_201309 | JGI IMG/M metagenome (GOLD analysis project Ga0310827, IMG submission 201309) | Sorghum-adapted microbial communities enriched on wild type (WT) sorghum from Joint BioEnergy Institute, Emeryville, California, United... ... | reverse complement strand
CGTACATCCAATCAAGCGGCTGACCATAGTTTTGCGGCCGCCTCACGCTCAGCGGTAGCGCTGCGTGACCGGGCCTCGCCGAGCAAGAGCGTGCACCGGCGACCCGATCTCTAAGGTCTCCCGTCACGAACACGCTGGAGCCTGCCGTCGCGGTACCACGCCTCGTATCCGTCTGGTTCGACGACAGCCGGGCCGTCCTCGCGGTGGAGCTCCCCGTTGCGGTACCACGCCTCGTATCCGTCTGGCGATACGACAGCCGGCCCGTCCTCGCGATGAAGCTTTCCATGACGGTACCAGCGTCGCTCCCCGTCAGGCGTGATCTCCGCGGGCCCGCCCTCGCGGTGGAGCTTCCCATCCTCATCCAGCCATTGACGGGTGCCGTCGCCTAGGATGACGGCAGGCTCTCCGCGGGCCCATGTGGTCGCGTTGCCGTCTCCGCGGCGCTTGCTGAGAATGTCGCGCAATAAGGCCGGCGCGGCAGCGGATCGGCTGGTGTTGACTCCCAGTCCCACCTACACCATGATCCTGCCATAAACCGGGCGCTCCTCGCGGTTTTTCTATACGCGCTCCCGGTAAAGGTGCAGCGATATTTAGACACGACTAGTAAGTAATCTGTCTCGCCGTACGGGCGTGACGCCATCTTCAGGGATTCTCGCCGCGCCGCCTTACGCGACGCCTCGGCGGACTCCCGCTTTCGTGCCGGCTACACGGGCGTTTGGCCTCTCCGCACGCCCGGCGGCGAGGATGTCCTTCGCGACGCTGGGGGCTGATCATGGGCTGTGCCGCAGCGTGGGCGGTCCCGGGCGCGGACGTGCGGCGGCCTGTGGGGCCGCCCAGCGCGCCGCAGGCAGAGCGCGCCTGGGAGGTGGGCGCGAACCGGCTGATCCGGGCGAAGGCCCGCCCGTACCGGGCCGCCTTGCGCTGCGGCATCGCCGCTTGTGGTGTTTGATGGGCGCCCTCAGGCACCATAATAACACTAGCCTCTCATAACGGTGACCGACGCGGCGAAAAGTGCCGGTGGGAGCTGTGCGGCACCTACCGTCAGCCTATGAGCAGCGACGTCAAGCGCCCCCGCCGGCACCCCTCCGAGCAGACTGTCTGGCAGGGCCAGCCGCATTGGACCGGGCAGCTCGCGTTCTTCGCCAAGTGGGGCAAGTGGACGCTCGCGCTCACCGCGCTCGCGTGGCTTGCCGGCAAGATCGAGGTGCTCAGCACATCCAAGATGATCACGGTCGGGCTGCTGAGCAACGGGCTCGTCGTGCTCGTCGCGTGGCTGATCCGCAAGACCACCGTCTACGAGATCACCAACAAGCGCGTCCAGCACCGCTGGGGGATCCTCCACCGCTCATTGGAGGAATCCCCGATCGGCAGGATCGACAACGTGATCGTCGAGCAGAACCTGATCGAACGGCTACTCGACGTCGGCAAGGTCGACTTCGACACCGCCGGGGAGCGCAGCCGCAACATCAATCGCTGGTGGGGCGTCCGGCATCCCCGTGACGTCGCCGCCCAGATCGAATACGTCCGCGACGACGACGGCGACAACCCCTACCTGGACTACCCATCCCCCCACCTCGCCTACCGCGGCTACATCGAAGACCAGGAACATCAGCCCCGGCGCCCGACAGGCCACAGCGCCACGCAAGACCTGGAGAACGTCGACACAGAGTCGGCCGGCGAGATGGAGGACAACGCCCGAAGCGGCGACCGCACCTTCTACCCCGCCGACCCCGACGGCTGAAGACCCGGTCAAGCTGCATTCGGCGGCGAGAAACCGGCCGCGGCGGTGTGCGGCGACGTAGCGTCGCGGCGTGTCCAGCGACCGCAAGCTCAAGATCTTCCTCGCCGCACTCGTAGGCTTCGCGGCGCTGACCATCCTCGTGGCCGCGCTGCTCAGCAGCGGGTCCGGCCCCGGCGGCCCGGCTGTTCCCACCACAGAAGACCGGAAGGCGCCAAAGACGGTCGTGCAGACCGCCCAGGACGGGACGTTCACCGGCGGACGGTACCGCAGCCCCCGGGTTGAGTTCACGCTTCCGCCTGAAAGCAAGCGACCCCAGGTCTCACGCCTCAACGACATGGAGGAGATCCTGTTCACGCGCAAGTCGACGAATGCGCGCGTGCGCGTGCAGCCCGCGCTGTCGCGCAGCCTCAAGGAGTTCGAGGCGATCTACGCCCCGGAGGGCAAGCTCACGCGCACCCGGATCGGCGGGCGCGCGGCGTTGATCGTCCAGTCGGTGTCGGGCAAGTGGGTGTCGCGCCTGCTGATCCAGGTGCGCGGCGGACGGGTGCTGTTCATCCAGACGATCTCGCCGAAGAAGAGCCATCAGGAGGGCATGGACACGTTGCTGCGGGTGGGGCGCACAGCGAAGCTCAAGGGTTGAGGTGTAAGGCTGTGGCGGGGGTCGCAGCGCACAAGCACCACTTCGTTGCCGCAGGCGGCAACGTGTACGACACCAGCTCCCTGACCAAGGCCCAGTTCGACCTGCTGCTCGCCGCCGAGCAGCGCGGGGAGCTGTTCTGCCCCACCTGCAAAGGCAGGATGAGGCTCGTCGTCGACCACGGTGGCGTCCACGCAACCCATCTTGCCCCCAACCCCTTCGCCGGGCATGAGCCGGAGGACTACACGCTGCGGCGCGTCAAGCACGCGATGGCGCGCCACCTCCAGCGCTTGTTCCCCTCCGCCCCGCTCGACCTGGATGTCCACCTGCCCGAGATCGGGCACCTCGCAGACATCGTGGTCGTCACCCCGCACGGCGGCCGTCTCGCCGTGGAGGTGCAGCGCGCGGACATCAGCGCAGATGAGATCAGCAGCCTGCGGGAACGGTACGCGTCGCTGGCGATCGGCTGCCTGTGGGTGCTCGACCCACGCCGCGGGAAGATGACGCGCGGGAAGGGACCGATCCGCCGGGTCATGCTCGACCGGCTGGAAACCGCCCTCCTCGCGGCCGGCGAGCCGCTCGTCGTCTGCGACCCGGCTGCGACCAGGCAAGTGATGTGGATCCGCCCTCACCCGCAAGCGCGCGAGCTCGCCGCGCTCGGCGAGGAGAAGATCGGCCGCGTCGACTGTCTTGTCCGGCAGTACTCACTCAGCCAGCTGCGCGTCAACGAAGGCAAGTGGCATGTGCCTTCCGCGAAGTACGATCCCGCCCCGCCGCCGTACCCACCCTTGCCGGCGCCCGTTCAGCGCAAGCTGGACAGGCGCCGCGCCGCGGCCACCTAGCCGCCGATCGGACGCAAGCTCCCAAGCACACGCTCTGGTGCGCCCTGGGTGGAGTCGACGTACACCGCTTGTGCGCCTTGGACGGCGACCAGCGCCTCCCACCCCGTCGACGAGCTGCGCCAGACCGCTTCACCGAATCCGCCCGTGAAGTAGACCCACCCTCGCCCACAGCTTCCGCTTCGGCAACGCCGGATCGTGCGCAAGGCCGCGTCAGCGAGCGCGCTGCCGGCGCGGCGGGTCATCACGGTCGTGGCTGCGAACGGGTGATCCGCGGGGCCGTACTCCACATAGCCGGCCTGGCCGTACCCTACGACACGGGTGCTGGTGGCCTGGGCGACGACACGCAAGCGCATGCTCTGACCGTCTCCTTCCCCAAGCCACCAGATCCGCTTCCCACCCGCCAGCGCGGCTGCCTGCGTGGGGGTGATGGGGGTGTATCCGCCGGGCGGCGCGATCGTGTCCGCCTGTGCTGTGTCACGGCCAACGACGTGGGCGGCGAGGATGAGCACGCATCCCACACCTGCGGCCACCCCGTACAACCCCAGCCGTCCCCGGCTCAGGGCGATCCGACGTCCGGTGGCGGTGGGGGTGAGCGCTGCGATCAGCAGGGCGCACACGAGCAAGTAGTCCTTGCCGTTCGCCGATCCGACCAAGACGTCAACGGTCTCGGTGATCGGGCCGACATGCCCAGCCCAGATCAACCATCCGCCCGCGAACCCGAAGATCGGGACGAAAACCGGCAGACGGCGTAGCGGATGGTCTTCGTCATGCCAGCGGACCCAGTCGACGGCAAGCATCGCCGCGGCGGCCGGCAGCGCGTAATAGTCAATGTTGTAAGGGTCCAGCAGGCAGCGCAACACCAGCGCGATCGCTGCCGTCGCGGCGCCTTGGGCGGCGGTGAGCTGCCAGCCGCTGCGTCGCGCCAGCAGGACCGGCAAAGCAACGCAAGCAAGCAGCGCGGTCGGGCGGCCTAGCCCACCGAGATGCTCGATCCCGACCGCGCTGAAGAGGTTCTGTACATACAGGGACTGTTCCCCGCTGGACGTCAGCTGGGTGAGCTGCTGCTCGATCAACGCCGGCAGGTGCGGTGCGAGCAGCAGCAGGCCAACCACGGCGGCGAGAGCAGCCGGCGCCACGCACAACCGCAAGCGAAGCCGCTGGGGGACCATCAATACGAACGCGGGCATGGCGAGCAGGAACGGCTGCTTGGTCAGCGCGGCAAGCCCGGCGAAGGCCACCGCGACGACCCAGCGTTCTCGCTGCGCGGCGAGCAACGCGCCCAACAACAGCCCGGCTCCGAGCACCTCCTCGGCGTGTCCCCACGACACCGCCGACGCGGTCAGCGGCGCGAGCAAGAACGCCGCGCAGACGACCCCAAGTCCAGACGCAGCGGCCGGTGATCGTGAGCGGGGCCAGCCGCCGATGAGGATCGCGCCTGTGGCGATGATGAGCGCCGCGATCGACCCGACCACGAGCCGGTCGTTCAGCCCCTCGATCAACCCCGCCGCATCAGCAGCAAGCAACGCGGGCACGCGGGCGAGCAGCCCGACGGGGAGCATCAACGGGGCGGGGTCGGTGGAGTACATCAGCCACGGCCGCCCATCCATCGCCAAGCGCAACGCGGGGTCGGCGTCGAAGGCGTAGTCGCCCGCCTTGAAGTAGGCTCCGGAGAACCACCCGTACCCGCGCACAACGATGAGATACGTGAGCGTCAGCGCGGGCGCGAACGTGGCGGCCGCGAGGGTGAAGAACCGCTTCACCCGCCAAAGCTACGCGGAGTCCTTTGTCGCGGAGGGGAGTTTCGGTTACGCTGGCAAGAGAAAGGGCGGCCATGGGCCGCCCTTTCGAGTCTCGTCCGCGTGAGCGAAGGCTCAGTTGACCTTCTGGACCTGCGGCGGGCCGTTGTCCTGGACCGTCAGCGTGTAGACGGCGCCGGACTGCGACTTGCCCGCGAGCTGGAGGTCATCGTCGCTGTCGCCAAAGCCGTTGACGACGGCGATCCGGCCGGCAGCGACGGACGTCGCGTCAGTGACCACGTCGACAGTGCCCATCTGCGGCTCGGAAGCTTCGATCGCGTCAGCGAGAGCCTGATGGTCGGCGACCTCGCTGCCGCCGAAGAAGTTGCCCTCCTGGCTGGCCGCCACGCCCTTCGCCACCTTGTACGCGGTGTTCAGGGCCATCTTGGTCTCCGTGTCCTTCGCCTTGTCCTGCTGGCCGAGGAAGGACGGAAGAGCGATGAGAGCGAGGATGCCGATGATCAGGATGACCACCAGCAGCTCGATGAGGGTGAAGCCCTCTGAACGCTTGAACATGCGGTCTCTCTCCTTCTGCCTCACACGAGGCGGGTCGGGTTTCCGCACCGACCGTTGCTGAGACCAAGACCCGCACGCGGTTTTCCGTGCGAGAACCGTCAAGGTTCAGGCGGGGGTGTGCGCGAGATCGCGGGACAGTCTTGCAGCGGGACGAGGTGCCGGGCGTTCCGCGCTCTCATCGCGTGCCTCAGCGGCGTGCACCGGAGGTGTGATGCGCGTCTTGCCATGAGCGACGCCGCGCTGATCGGCAACGGCGACGGCGCGTTGGTGCAACAAGACCGGCCGGACCCGGCTCGCTCACCTACGGTCAAGCCGTGGGGAGAGGGACTCGCACCAGCAGCCAGGCCGCTCGCGCGCGGTTGCGCGCACGCGGTGACGGCGAGGCCGGCCAAGGCGGCAAGACCGCTGGCACCGACCGCGCCCTCCTGCACGCCGCCCTGCGCCGAGCGGGACTGGACGCCTACGAGGTCGGCGGGTGCGTCCGCGACCGCCTCCTCGGCGTCCCGGCCAAGGACATCGACATCGCCGTCTGCAAGACCACCTACGAGCAGCTCGCCAGCAGGCTCGCGGCGGAGGAAGGTGTGACGGTGAGCCCGCTGGAGTTCGACAACGGTCACTCCAAGCAGATCATCGGGGTGCGGCTGCGGGCCCCATACACCGACAAGGAGGGGGTGGAGATCGCCCTCGGCCGGTCTGAGCGCTCAACCGGCGCAGGCCACCACGGCTTCGAGGTCACCACAGATCCCGCGATCAGTATCGAAGACGACCTGGCGCGCCGCGACTTCACCATCAACGCGATGGCGATCGAAGTCGCGACCGGGAAACTGATTGACCCCTACGGCGGCGCGGCCGATCTCGCCGCCGGGCGGCTGCGCGCGGTGTCGGAGCGGTCATTTGAGGAAGACCCGCTGCGGCTGTTGCGTGGCATCACCGCGATCAGCCGCTTCGATGTCCGCCCCGACGAGCAGACGTTCGCGCAGATGCGCCGCTGCGCCGGGCTGTTGTCCCGCACCCTTCCCGCTGACGGAGGACGGCTGCCGGATGAGCGGATCCGCATGGAGCTGGAGAAGACCCTGGGCGGTCGGCCTGGTGACGCGCCCCGACCCGCGGTCGCTGACGCGCTTCGGATCGCGCGCGACACCGGCATCCTCACCCACGCCCTCCCCGAACTGGCCCCCACCCTCGCATTCGACCAGGACAACCCTTATCACGACCTCACCCTGGATGAGCACATCTTCACCGCCATCGAACGGGCAAGCCAGGCGAACGCGAGCGACGCGGTGCGGTGGGCGCTGCTGTTCCACGACGCCGGCAAGCCGCAGGTGGCGTGGCGCAACCCCAAGACCGGCCGGCTGTCCTTCTACGCCAACCCCGACTGCACCGAGACGGTCCCCGCCGACGCTCTCCACCCAGAGGACGAGGTCGTGGCAGAGCATGCGGACGGGACTGTCACGGTCCGCCGGCCGCGCCGCGGGCACGCGGAAGTCGGGGCGGAGATCGCCGTGAGCGCGATGCGCCGCCTGCGCTGCCCGGCGGAGCAGATCAAGCGGGTGGAGTTGTTGGTGCGCGAGCACATGTTCAGCGACGATGACGGCTTCGACGACCTGCCCGAGCACAAGCAGCGCGTCCGCGCGCGCAGGTTCATCCACCGTGTCGCCCGCGACTACGCCCGGCGAGAACCCGGGCGCGTGCGGGAGATCGTCGAAGACCTCTTGTTGTTGCGCCGCTGCGACCGTGCCGCCAAGCGCACCATCACGCCACAAGACTGGTTGACACGCCCCAGCCGCTTCGAGCAGATCGTCGGTGAGGAGCTCAACAGCCCCGTCTTTACCTGGCAGATCAACATCGACGGGCGCGAGCTCGTCAAGCTCGTCGGCAACGGGCCGCAGGTCGGGTCGCTGCTGGAACAGCTGCGCGACGAGCTGGTCAACCAACCACACCCCGCCGACTGCAATACACCCGAGTGGCTGCTCGCGCGCGCCCGCCGCATAGCCGGGCGGCACCCGAGCCGGTAGACGTCGCGAAAACAGCAACCGGCGGGCACGGCAACGACGCACGCTCTGCTCATGGACACGAGCGTGGCATCCAACCCTCTCGCCATCAGGGACCCTGCAGAGATCCATGCGGCGGCGCGACGAGCGGCCGCCCTGCTCATGCCGCTTGACAAAGAAGAGCCGGGGGTGAGCGCCCGCCGTTGCGCGGAGGCTGCCTTGACGGCGATCGCCGAAGCGAACCTGACCTTGCGCTCAGCCGGCGCGCAACCGCTGGGCATCCAGCACCTGCGGGCGTTCTTCAACGACGAGAAGTTCCGGCGGATGATCGTCTCCGCCACAACCGACCTCACGGTCAAGGAGATGTTCGACCCGCCACGCTGGAGCTACACCGGGCGTGGGGAGGCGGTGAGGTGCGGCGGCGTGTTCGAGATGCGGGGTGAGGTAGAACGGGCGCGTGTGACAGACCGGATCCTCAGCCGCCTGAACGCGCTCGGCTGGTAGTCCGGTTGCGTCATGCGGTGTCATCAGGCCGGGGCGGGATGGCTGCCGCCGGCGGGCGGTCAGGCGACGAGAGCGATGGTCTGCTGATGGTGTGCCGCCAAGGCCCCGGCTTAGGAACACCCCTCAGCGATGCAGCCCGGGCGGGGTCTCTTGGCGTGTGCGCAAACCAGGTGATCAGGCCGTGCACCACCGACGATAACGGCATGGGTCGCTCTGAAGCATGGGGAACGATCCGGCGGCTCGCCGCTCAGATCCATGGCTACCGCTGCTACATCTGCCGCGTCCCGACCGCAGCGACCGCCGAGCATGTCCAGGCGCGCGCCAACGGCGGGTCGAACCACCTCGACAACATCCGCCTCGCCTGCCCCTACTGCAACACCAAGAAGGGTAAGCGGGCGCTGGGGGAGTTCGTGGCAAGCCGCGACTGGGAGCTGCCCCACCCTCCCGATCTCGAACCGACGGTCCCGGAGATGCTCAAGGCACGGTTCGGGTGGGATCGCGGACGCAGCGGGGTCGTCTCGACGGGCTCTGCGAACGCGAAGCTCAAGCTCGAATCAGGCGACGCGTTCGTGCTCGTTCGCGCCGACAAGCGCGACCCGTGGGTGACGATCCGCCTCGGTTCGATCGATCACCCACGGGTTGCGCGCTACGCCTACGACTTCCTCGCCCGGCACTTCACCCCGCCCAAGCCGCGGCGGCGACGCCCCCCAAGAAGCGTGTTCGCTGCCAGACGCTGAACGCCCGGCAAACGGCGAACGCTCGCAGCAGCAGACGGCATCCAGCCGCGACCGCGCCTTCGCCGCCATGTGGCCGGGATGACCTTCGGGGGCGCGGCAGGACCCCTGGCCGCGCCGCCCTCGACGATCGAAGCTGACGTCGGGAGGTTGCGCGCGTGAACGCGATCACATGCTGATCGCCGCCGCGGCCTCGCCGGAAGCTAGCTCAACTGGGCCTGCCGCCTACGCCGTGGTTGAGAGCGCCGCACAAGCGGCGGCCGCAACCAGTAGGCAGCGCAACGCGCACATGCATGCTGCCTTACGCGACCAAGCCTGGGCCGCAGGGTCCCCCACGCCGCAGGAGCGCACATCAGAAAGCGGCTAGCCGAACCCGAACCAGCGGCGAGCGCGTTCCAGGCGCAGGTTGAAATGGCCGGCGTGGATGTTGCTGTTGGGCAGCTCCTCCCCATCGGCGCCGGTGATCTTTTTGGGCTCCCGCCCGTCCACGTACAAGCGCTTGAGCCGCGCCCCACCTTCGAAACGCAACACGAACCTCCCGCGCTTGCCGGTGCGAGTGGACGCGGTCTTGGCGCCGAACAACCCGCCGGCGACCTCCGCGGTCACCTTCACGCCCTCCCGCGGGTTCCCTTCGGAATCGACGACATAGCCGGCGATCATCCCGCCCCGATGGCTCTTGCCGCCCAGCTGGCGGAAGTCTCGCGGCATCACGACATGCATGAACCCCTCGGGGTCGCGAAACACCTGCTTGGGGCGGATCTCCCGGCCGTTGACGAACATCCGCTGGATCGAGAACCGCCCGTCGGTCGCGGCGTGCTGGAGCTCGTCCAGGTGAACGGCGATGTAGAAGGCTCCCTTGTTGTCGCAGCGGGACTCCGGCCCGTCGGTGGAGAACTCCCTGCCCGCCACCCACACCGACACGCGCACGGGCTCGTGCAGCATCGTCCCGTCCGCGTAGAACACCTGCCCGCGCACACCCTTGACGCGCTTGCTGATGTTGCGGTCCTCGGCGCGGCTGGGGATGACGAGCGTCCCCAGGTCCGTGCGCGCACCGATCTCCTTCCCGCCGGAGGTCGGCTTGAGCAACTCGACCCCGTCGATGAGGATCTGATCCACCCACTCGTGCGGGTAGTCGAGCTCGGCGCGGCCGAACCCGTCCACCCGGCATTCGTGCCGCTTCCCGCGGTAGATGAACACCACCACCGACCCGGCGGCGGGCTGGCGGTCTTGGCCGCGCACCACCGAGAACCGCCGCAACCTCGCCTTCTCGCCGCCCCGGGGATGGAGCACGATCTCGCCGAGATCGCGGCGCCCGCCGATGTCGGTGTCGGTGAGCACCACCTCCCCGCCGACGGTCATCTCGCTCAGCCACGAGTGCGGGTAGGCGATCTCGCAGCGCCCCCACTGTCCGGAGACCCCTTCGTAGATCTCGTCGTGGTAGCGGAGCGTGAACGGGATCCCGGCGGGGTTCTCGACACCCGGTTGCTTGACTGTGAACCGCCGGATGGCCATACACCGAGCGTGCGCGCGTGCGCGCCCACGGGTCTTCGTGTTTCTCAGAACAGCGCGCCGGACAGTGACGCGTCGCGGATCCGTTGGCCGAGCAGGCTGTTGCGCTTGCGCGAGTCCACCTTCCCGACAGCCATGTACAGCGCCTTGTTCTCCCCGATCAGCACCGCGACGTTCTTGGCGCGCGTGATCCCCGTGTAGACGAGCGACCGTGACAGGAGGTTGTAGTGCGTGGTTGACACCACCATCACGCACACCGGCGCCTCGGACCCCTGGAGCTTGTGCACCGAGCACGCCCACGCCAGATGGTAGGTGTCCATGTCCGCGACCGGGAACCAGAACTTTCGCTCACCGTCGTCCAGCGACAGCAGCGCCTCCTTGGTGTCCTCCCGGTAGTCGAGGACGTGGGCGATCTCGCCGTTCATCACCGAACGGTCCACGCCCTCTTCCCCGGCGTGGTCGTAGTAGTTCTTGTACTGCATGATCCGCGACCCGACGCGGATGCCCCGGTTGGGGACGATCTCCGGCTTCGGTTTCCCGGACGGGTCGGAGTTGAGGCGCCGCTCCAGCTCCTTGTTGATGATGTCCAGCCCGAGCGGGCCGCGGCGCTGCGGGACGATCACCATGATGTCCCGCTTCGGGTCCACCGGCCGGCCGTTGATCTTGAACGTGCGTGGGATCCGGTTGCAGACCAGATCCAGGATCAGCTCCCGGGTCTCGCGGTGCGGGTCGTCCGGGTACTTGTCGGGCTTGGGCTCGCGGCTGATGAAGAAGAAGTCGTTGAGCATCCGCCGCTGCAGCGCCCGTTCAGCTTCCTCGTGGCGGCGGAACGGCAGCTCCCCGCGGTTGACCCGCCGGGAGTTCTGGACGATCATCGACGCGGCGGCCTGGCGGAAGATCTTGGTGAGGTGCACGCGCGGCACCGCGCCGGTGCTGATCAGGTCGTCGAACACCTTCCCGCATCCCACCGGCGGCAGCTGATCTGGATCTCCGACCAGCAGTACGTGGGTGTGTGGCCCGATCGCGCGGAACAGATGGTCTGCCAACCACAGATCCAGCATCGACGCCTCGTCGATGACCAGCAAGTCCGCGTCGATCGGGTTGTGCTCGTCGCGGGCGAACCCGCCGTCGAACGGCGAGTACTCCAGCAGCCGGTGGATCGTGGTCGCCTCATGGCCGGTGAGCTCCCGCATGCGCCGCGCGGCCTTCCCGGTCGGCGCGGCGAGCTTGACCGTCTTGCCGGCATCGAGCGCGACACGGATGAGCATGATCTGCGAATGCGTCTTCCCGCAGCCGGGACCGCCGGTGAGGAGGGTGAGGCGGCGGTTGCGAACCGTCTCGATCACCGACCACTGCTCATCCGACGGCAACGCGAGCCTGGCGATCTCCTCCTCGGTGGCGTCAGGGGGCGCGACGGGCCGCTTCGGCTTGGGAAACAGCGCGCCGGCGGGTGGTTGCAGCAGCTCGCGGACCTTCGCCGCCAGGCGAACCTCCCGCTCATACGTGGGGCGTCGGTAGACGCGCTGCTTGATGTGCTCGGCGTTCTCGGCGACCAGCTTCCCCGCTTTTGCCAGCTCGGTCGCGGCGGCGATCACCTTGCGGGCGTCGCGAACCTCAAGCGGGGCTTCGGCGCAGTAGCGCAGCAGCTGCTGCAACCCGAGGTAGGTGTGCCCCTGCTCCTCTCCTTGTTCGAGCATGTACAAGATCCCCGCCTTCAACCGCTCCGGGTCGTCCTTGGGCACCCCGACCGACAACGCGATCTGGTCGGCGATCTTGAACCCGAACCCGTCGAGCTCGGTGATCCGGTACGGGGTGTTCTGGAGGATCGACACGACCTCCTCCCCGTAGGCGCGGTAGAGGGCGTTGGCGCGCTTGGCGGTCACGCCGTGGGAGAACAAGAACGTCTCGATCTCGCGAACCGCCTTCACCTCTGACCACGCTTCGATCGCCGCCTGGACCTGCTTGACGGCGATCTTGCGGCCCTTCGCGGTGCGGACCTCAGCGAGCCGCTGCGGGTTCTCGTCCACCAGGCGGAAGACGTTCTCCGCGCCGAAGTGATCGACGATCGCCTTCGCGAACGTCGGGCCAACGCCGGGGACGTTCGCCTCCAGCCACTGCGCGACACCCCGCGCGTTCTTCGGCAACGTGGTCTCGTACCGCTCGACGTTGAACTGCCAGCCGTACTTGGGATGGCGCTTCCACTTGCCGTGACAGGACAGCATCTCGCCGGCGGTGCAGCGCGCGAGCGCGCCGATCACGGTGACCGCTTTCACCGTCCCGTCGACCTCCCTCTCGGCAGACCAGATCGCAGCCGACCCGTCCTGGGCAGCCCACCGTGGTCCCTGGCCGGCGAGCGTCACGACGATGTGGCGCTCGTGCGGATCGGAGGGAGCGTCATCGGCCTTGCCGCCGAGCTCCAGCGCCCAGCCCTTGCCGAGGAAGTTGCCGCTTGTGCGGGTGCGGGTCGCCATCCTCACTACCGTAGGGCGCGGCAGGGACCTGGACCCGCGCTTTGGCTTGCGGGCAATGCGATAACAGCCCTGCAGCTGCCGGCACGAAAACCACAAACCGCCGCCGGTATGAGAAAATCCTGCTTTTCGCGAGCCGGTCCCTATGGTTGGTCACGCAACGGTCTTGAGGAGGAGCACAGAACACCATGGGACGTGGAGCTAACGGAACTGCAGTCAGCGCCTCCGGCGCGAGCGCGCGCTCGCGGCGCGGTGCTCGCGGCGCGATCTTCAGCGTGCACAAGCACACCATCGACGAGCTCCTCGATCAGGATCGCGGCATCGCCGGCGAGCAGATCAAGGTCGGCGAGGTCGATCTCGGCAACGGTGTCACCGAGGACCTCTACCTGACCGTGAGTGAGGACACCCCCGCGCTCGGAGTCCAGGGGGTTGCTGAGATCGACGGCGTCTACCCCAAGGGTAACGACCGCTACACCATCGCCTTCAAGGACGGCTCGCGCGCGCTCGTCGACCTCAAGACCATGAGCGTCGCGTTCTCCAACGGCGACGAGCACGACCAGGCGCGGGTGCTCGGAGCTATCTACGCGGCGCTCGGGGAAAAGCACGCGCTCGCCGACTCCGAGCCGCTCACCGCCGCGCTCGCCGACGCCCGCGCGGCGCTGCAGGAGAACCCTGACAGCCCGCAAGCTTACGAGGAGTACGCGCGCGCCGCGCGGGCTGTGCTCGCAGAGCAGGACGGTGAGATCACCGTCAACCCTGAGCACCTGCAGCCTTGGGCCGCGGAGCAGCAGCGCCAGCAGGAGGGCCCGCAGTTGTCCTACCGCGCACGGATGCGCCGCCGTTACAAGGAGATGATGGCGACCGTCCAGCGCGCCGCCGAAGCCGGGTCGAAGAACCCGTTCGCGGCGGTGCTGTTCGGCGTCAACGAGAACGGGGAGGCCAACGAGATCCCCGAGGATGTGCGGAAGATGTTCCAGGACGCCGCCAACCGCCTCGGTGGCGAGGACATCGTCGACGAGAACGGCAACGTCGTCGGCAACACGCTCATCCCCACGCCGCTGACCGACGATCAGTACGCCCTCGGTCAGCAGGAGTACGAGATGGCGGTGTCGTTCTGCTACGCCGACAGCATCGGCACGCGGCTGTTCGGCATCCGCGGTCCGCACGGCACCGGCAAGGGCTTGTTCGTCAGGCAGATCGCCGCGACTTACCAGGCGCCACTGGTGGAGTTCACGCTCGGTGAGGGCGTGCAGATCCAGCAGATGCTCGGCGACACCGGCATCAAGGCGAAGGAGATCTACGACGAGGACGGCAACCTCAAGGGCGTTTCCCCCGAGACCAACGAGCAGGTCGGCAAGCTCCTGCGCGCGCTGAAGGAGCCGTGCTTCATCCTCATCAACGAGCCCGAGGACATCAAGCAGATGTTCCTCGCGCTCAACACCGCCGTCGGTGACCGGATCGGCGACACGTCCGGGCGCACCGTCAATACCAACACCGCCGAGGGTAAGGACATCCAGCACATCGTCCACCCCGAGTGCCGGATCTTCGTGACCTGGAACCCCGGCCACGAGAACAAGGGGTTCGCCGAGTCCACTTACGACCGCGGCTGGTTCTGGGAGATGCGCCGTGGTTCTGTGGACGAGGAGAAGGTCAAGTACGCGAAGATGATCACCGCGGCGATGAAGTACCAGCAGGATGTGCCGCACCTGCAGCGGGAGTTCACGCCGGATGAGTGCACGGTCATCGCCAAGGTCGCTGAGCGGCTGCAGAACGCCTACACGCAAGACTACGGGACGTTCGTCAACGAGCCGGGGCCGCGGACCATGGCCCGGTTCGCCGCCGCGCTGCTGCTCGACGGCGAGAAGGGCCCGACTGAGCATCCCCAGGAGCTCGCCATGAAGCAGCTGCGGCACCTGCTGCCGGCCTACCCGGCGATGACCGACGCAGAGGCGTACGACCACCTGCGCCAGCAGCTTCGGGACTTCTGGCGCGAGCTGTCGGAGTTCGCGGCGATCGGGCTGAAGGCCCGGCAGAGCTCCTGAGGCGGTGATGTGGCCATGGGGCGCGGTGCACGGGAACAGGTGACCGCCGCGGCCGGCGGCCGCTCGTTCCGCCGTGACCTGAAAGAGCGGATCGAGCTGAAGCCGACCAGCGACCCGCCGGACTTCGAATCAGATGCCTACCGGCAGCGGCTGGAGCGGGTGCTGCGCTCCTACTCAGCCGCGGTGCTCCAGCGTTCTGACGTTTCGATCACGCTCACCCCTCCGGACGGACCGCCAAACTCCTACACGGACATGCGCGGGAACATCACCGTCTACACCGGGTTCCCGCCGAACGGCACCCCGGAGGAACGGGACCTCTGCGTCCAGGGGCTGCTTCGCCATGAGGTCGCCCATGAGGCCTACACGAACCCGCGCGTTTACCACACGTTCGTGAAGGAGCTCATGTCCCGACGGGACGGGGCGCAGATCAAGTACATCCACAACATTCTCGAAGACGGGATGATCGAAACCCGCCTGCGCGCCGACAACCCGGGCGGGTACGAGTTCATCAGCGCGTTCAACAGGCTCTACCCGCGGGTCGGCCAGATCGAGGCGATCGAGGAGGACATGGTTCTCCCCTTCAACGAAGATTACGTCCCCACCGACGCAGACGGTAACTCCCTGCCGGTGCAGGATGGGCAGGTGATCATCCCTGCCGGCACCCGGATCGGCTCTTGGGGGAAGGCGCCAGTCTCGCTCACCAGGCAGATGCAAGCGGCGCTGCTCGCCGAAGCGGTGCCCGAGTTCGAGCCCGGTGAGCTGCACCCCAAGGTGGAGGCGTGCCTGGAGGAGTGCAAGCCGTTCATCACCGCGTCGATCACTGGCAACACCGCCGACTGCGTCCAGAACGCCTACAAGGTCGCGGCGATCATGAAGAAGCATGGCTTGTTCCCCGAGGCGCAGGAGATGGCCGGCGCCGGCGACGCCATGGGTGGTGAAGGTGAAGGGGGTGGCGGTGATAGCAGCTCCGGAAGCGGCGGCGACGGTTACATCTCCGTTCCCGTGACCGCGCCCGTTCTCGACGACGATGATGATCTCGGGGAGGGATGCGCCCCCCAGAACGAGACCCCGGATGTCGACGGCGCCGACGGGCCCGGTGAGGAGCTCCAGGATGCCATGAAGGGCAGCGGCGCAAGCGGCGGTACAGGCAGCGACTCCGGTGCGCAGAACGACTCCGGCCAAAGCGGTGGTGACGGCAACTCCGCGGACCGCCACGACGGCAAGCAGGGCAAGGGTGCCGACAAGGACGGGGATGGCAAGTGCGACAACTGCGGTTCGGACACCAACCGTCTCGGCAACTGCGACAGCTGCGGCGCCGGCAAGGGAGCGGACAAGAACGGCGACGGCAAGTGCGACAACTGCGGCGGGCAGATCGACAAGAAGGGCAAGTGCAAGTCGTGCGGGTCCACGAACGGCAAGGACCCCAAGAAGAAGAGCTCACGCAGCGCCAGTCAGCGCAAGGCCGACGATCCCGGGGGCGCGTCCGACGGTTCCGCCCGCGACTGGTCGCCCCATCAGGGCGGCGACGACGCAAGCGGCGGTTACGACCCCAACCGGCCCATCCCGCAGGACTTGCCGGACAAGATGCAGCGGGAAGGCCGCGGGTCGGTGTCGGACAAGCGCCTGAAGGACATGCTCGATGAGGCCAAGCGCGACCTGGAGACCACCCGCGCGCAGGAACGCGCCAGGCGGCAGCGCGCAATCCGCCAAGGCAAGCTCGACGCGTCGGCGTTCAGCCTCCCCGAAGGACAGGATGTCGTCACGCAACGTGAGCTGCGCACCGGCGAGCGTGCGCTCAAGGAGGAGACCGGCAACCTCGCCCGGTTCGGCCGCAGCCTCGCCGCCCAGCTTGAGCAGATGAAGGTCCAGGCGCGCGCCGAGCGGCGATTCCAGCGCCACGGCCGGTTCGACACCCGCGCCCTGCACCGCGTCGTGGCTGGCAGCCGCGACGTGATGAAGCAGGAGGGCGTGAAGCTCAACTTCGACTTCGAGGTGTGCGTGTCGATCGACCGCTCCGGTTCCGTCCAGGGGAGCGGCTTGACCGCCGACCAGTTCCGGATGGCGAAGATGTTCGCGATCGCAGGTCAGCAGGCGAGGATCCCGACCAGCATCATGGGCTGGGACGGCGGCTCCTACTTGTGCCGGCACTTCGAGTACAAGTCCGCGCACTCCAGCGACTTCAACAGCCTGGACTCGATCTTCCAGACCGGCGGGGGTGGAACCCCGACCGCCGAGGGCGTGGAGTTCGCGCGCGCGCTGCTGCGCCACTCCAAGGCCAAGAAGAAGATCCTCGCCGTGGTCACCGACGGGGAAGCCAACGACATCGACGCGTGTCGTGAGCAGGTGCGGCTTGCCGAGATGATGGGCATCACCGTCATCGGGCTCGGGTTCAAGGGCGGCGTCAACCCTGACAGCATGCGCGCCCAGTTCGGCAGGAACTGGGCGATGATCGACGAGTTCACCGACGCGCCCGGGATCGTCGCCAACCTGATCAAGCGGCTCGCCTGGAAGTGATCGAAACCGCGGTTACAAGGCGTGCGCGCTCATACCGTCGCAAGTATGAGCCGCATCGTCCGCTACCAGCGCTTCGACGGGACCGACGGCCTCACCACGACCGGCGGTGAGCTGCGGGCCTACAGAGGAGGGGAGCTTGTCGCGGCAGCCAAGACCGACGGAGCGCTCGACGAGCTGCTGGCCGGCTACATTGCCTTGGGGTTGCTGCCGGACGTCGAGTTCACCTACACCACCCCGCGCGAGTACGTGGTCGAGGTCGGGATCGACTTCCAGTACGGCGGCCGGGAAATCAACGGGCGGCTGAAGCTCCCCGGCAGCGAGTACGACGGCGCCGACCTCATCTGGCGGGCGGAGCTGACCAACCACCCCGAGTTTTTGCGCGCAGGTGAGCTGCCGGAAGGTGCCCGCCCGTGGGTGTCGAAGGTGGGCGGCCGAACGCCGGATCAGGGGTGGGAGATCACCCTCCCGCCGGCGATCCTCGGCAGTAGGGATGTCGCGTTGATCCGCCGCGTCGGGGAAACGATCGAAGCGTACCTGTGCGCGATCGAGGCTGATCGCCCAGTCGACCACCCCTACCGGCGCAAGATCAGCAACGTCTTCAGCGCCCATGACCCGTTGTGGGCGGTCAACCTCCCGCGGATCCTCACGCCGGAGGAGATTCGCAACCGCAGGTAGGCGAAAACCCCGGAGCGCAAACCGCGCGGGAGCTGACCATGAACGGCATGGTCAAGCTGGTTGGTGGAGGCAGGCGGTGAGCGCGGGGTACGGGCTCCGGCGCCAGTGGGACGCCGGCCGCGAGTTCGCTGACGAGCGCACCTGGCGAGACTGGCTCTTCCTCCAGCAGCTCGCCCCCAACGGAGCGTTCCTGCTACAGGAGAACCACAGCCGCAGCTGGCGGGCGTTGATCGCCCCGCTGCTTGGCGCAAACCCCGATGAGGGGTGGGGGCGCGTCAGGTTCCTGTTGCGCCTGCTGCCGGGGGAGATGGCGCGCAAGCTGTTGTGGCGCACCAGCCTGTGGTGGTACCTGCTGGCGCGCAGAGCCTGGGGGCTGATGCTGATCGACGCGGCCAAGCACGGCTGTGTGGAGGAGTACCTCAACCACCCGAAGGTCCAGGCGCTGTCCGAGCACCTGGACCGCACCGAGAAGCTGCTGGAGCGGCTGGAATGGTGCTGGACCGGCGAGCGCCAACCTCAAGCCGGCCCCGTCCTCCAGGACGGGGAGGATGTCAAGCGAAAGTCCCCGCCGCCTACCGGTGCGTATTCCTAGCGTCCAGGCATGGCGGACGAGCTGACAGACCAGCAGGATGCCGGGCAGGTGCCGCTGCCCGCGGCGGGTGAGAGCGCACCGGGGTTCTTCGACAACGAGAGCGAACCTTCCGGCGAGGGGAGCGAGGAGGCCGTCGACGCGCTCGACCTTCCCCCCGCACCGCCGATGCCGTTGGATGTGCGCAACATCCCGCTCGATCAGATCGGCGAGCGGGAGAACATCCGCCCCGAGTACTACGGCATCGAGGATCTCGCCAAGACGATGCACCTGGAGGGACAGCTGCAGCCCTGCTGTGTGCGTGAGGTCCCCGAGGGCGAGGAGACCTCGCACGGCAAGCCGTTCGAGCTGATCTACGGGCACCGCCGCAAGCGCGCCGCGGAGTTCTTGGGCTGGGAGACGCTGCGCTGCGAGGTGCGGCCCGTGGAGTCCAGGCAGATCATCACGCAGATGATGATCGAGAACTTCCAGCGGGAGGACATGAGCCCCGTCGCCGAGGCGAACGTGATGCGGGCGCTGATGCGGGAGAACGGCTGGAGTCAAGCCGACGTCGCCCGGCATCTCGGCTGCGACCCCTCCCACGTCTCCCACCGCCTCTCGCTGCTCAAGCTCGCCAGGCCCGAGCCGCCCGCGCCCCCGCCCCCACCGCCGCCGCCGCAGCCAACCGTCGACCCCGAGACGGGCGAGACCGTCGAACCCACCGAGGAGCAGGTGCGCGAGTACGAGCGCGCCGTGGAAGAGCACCGCCAGCAGCTCGCCGCCGCCGGCGTGGACCCCGACCAGGACCCACAAGAAGCACAAGAGGAGGCCGGCGGTGGCGTGGACATCCTCGGGATGGTCGACCAGGGGAAGCTGTCAGCTTCCGCCGCCGAGGTGATCGCCGGGTTGGACGACCGCGCCGAGCAGGAGAAGGTCGCGGTGCTTGCGGCGAAGTACCAGTGGCCGGTCAAGCAGGTCGAGAAGTACGTGCGCAAGCTCAAGCAGCACGAGCTCGACATGGGCCCCGAGGAGATGGGGCCGGTGGAGATGGTCCAGCCGGAGGACGCCGTGGACCTGCAGCGCATTCGGGTTCGGCCGGACATCACCGACGCGGAGTACGCCCGCATCAACCTGCTCGCGCTGCTGCGCAACGGGATGGACCAGGAGGTGCTGGAGTACCTCGCCGAGCAGATGGGTTACAGCTACGAGTACCTGTGGAGCTACATCCAGACGCTCACCGAGGAGCAGGTTGAAGAGCTCACCAGGCTGCTGTTGCGCCGCTACCTGGGCGCCGCGCACCGGTTCTTCGACTGGGAGCCGTCGCTGATCGACCAGTTCAACCTTCCCGAGCACGCCAGCGACGAGGAGCAGCAGGCCTCCTTGGAGGCGGCGAAGCTCGCGCTGCCGGGAGCGACCGGGTCAGCGCTGCCGCCGGTCGATGGCGCGGACGACCCCGACATGGAGGAGTGAGGGATGCCGCGCCGCACCGAACCAGCGCCCGTCGACCCGCCTGGCGCGGGCCAGCTGCCACCGGACCCGCTCCCGCCGCTGCCTGAACCACACTCCGGCGAGCCCGGTCCGTACTCGCGCAGCCCGCTGCGGGATGTGTGCGGCAGCAGGATCAACCCGGACGCGATCGGCTGGTACCGCCGGCGCGAGCTCATGAAGTCCCCGGAATGCGGGGTGAAGACGTGCGCTCACCCCGATCTGGAGCAGTGGCTCGGGAACGTCGGCAGCTTCGACCCGCGGATGATGATCAAGCAGCCGCCGGCGTCGGAGTGGCCGCTGTCGGCGGTGATCGCCCAGATCCAGGTGTGGGGGAACAAGCTCCCCTACCCGCTGCCGGAGAACCTCACGTGCCTGGTCAACTACGAGGATCTCGCCCCCAACCCGCACACCCCGCCGACCGATGAGCGGATCATCAACCTGCGTGAGCGTTTCGACCCCAGCCACAAGCTGATCCTCGGGTTCTTCGGCGAGCACCGCTACAAGCTCGGGCTGTGGACGATGGAGACGTTCTGGCACGAGCCGTTCTTGGACAACTTCGACGCGGTGCTGATGCCGGACTTCTCCGCGTTCTCCGACGACCCCATCCCCCAGTCGCTGCTCGGTGAGCGGATGCTGCAGATCTTCGCCGAGGAGGGCTACCAGGCCGGCCGGACCGTCATCCCCACGATCGCGTGGCGGTCAGAGGACAGCCTGCGCCGCCAGGTCGAGCTCGTCGCCAGCCTCTACCCGCGGGTGAACACGGTCATGCTCGACTGCTACGGCGGCCATGTGGAGCGCGTCAAGTGGGCGTGGCGGTGGTTGTTCGCGATCGAGAAGTACTGCGCTGACCTGCCGATCCGATGGCTGATCGCCGGGATGAGCGCCGGCTGGGCGGTCGTGGAGCTGCGGGAGATGTTCCCGCGCGGGAACTTCCACATCATCACCCCGGCGGCGATGCACCGCGTGGCGATGAGCGCCGTCGCCAAGCCGGAGATCGCTGCCGCGCGGTTCTACCAGAAGATCCGCGCCATCGAGGAGGTCCGCTCAGGTGAGCGGACCCCGACCAGGATGCCGCGGCCGGACGAGTGGCCGACCTTCAGCCAGGCGAAGCTCCCATCGGCGCAGATCTAGCGTGAGCGTGGAGAACGCGGCGCGTCGGCCCGGGCGCGCCTAGCGTTGCGATGTGGGACGTGGAGGACGCACAGACGCCCGGCCGGGCGTGACCGCACGGCTGAACACGCGGTCGCGGACACCTGATCAGCTTGAGCGCACCATCAACCGCGCCTGCGCCGCGATCCTGCGCATCGCCCCCACCACCGACCAGGCGGAGGAGTACGTGTGGTCGGTCTCAGACCGGGCGATGCAGGGCCCGGCCGGGCGGGGTGATCGGCTCACGATCGCCGTCAACGACCTCTTCGAGGCGCGGGCGCTCGCAGAGTCCCGCTCCCCCGCAGACCAGGCGCTTGCCTACACGACCTTCCACAACGCGATCTGGCACGCCGGGCGGATCGCCGCCACCTACGACGCCGACGGTCCCTTGCACCGCGCGCTCGCTCAGGTCATCGAGCAGGACATCGTCTCCCAGGCGCCCGCGATCGTGGATGACCTGCACCGACGTGGCCTGCTCAACGACGAGCAACACGCCAAGCTCGCCCCCAACGCGCGAGAGCTCGCGCGCAAGGCCTACCTCGGCTCCGGAGGAGCACCGCAGTGGGCTGGGGTGATGACGATCGCTCGGTCGGCGCGGGTGATCGACCAGCTGGAGAGCATTGATGCCGACGGTCCGCTGGCGGAAGCTCGCGACCAGGCGATCGCCGAAGCGCGCCGCTGGCAAACCAACGCACAGAAGTTTCTCGACGGCAAGAAGCATCTCGCCTACCAGATCAATAAGGAAGCCGCCGGGGTGCTCACCCGCTGCGAAGCGGTTGTCGCGGGCTTGTCGGATCCCCGCACTCGTCAGATCAACCACCGGTTCGCCGCTGACGGCGCGATTGTGGACGCGCACCGAGAACTGGTGTCCGAGGCCGGGAAGGTGTCGGACAAGCCGGTGGTGGCTGTTCCCGACAAGCGGTGGCTGGTGCAGCTGATGGACTACCAGGCGCAGATCTCCGCCCCGTCCTCAGATGAGGTGTACGCCGTGCATTCCGCGGGTGCGGGGATCCTGATCGCCGGCGACATCGCCGCGGACGCGGTCCGTGATTTCGAGGCTGGCCGCTACTCGGACGTGCTCGTGCACGAGCTCGTTCACACCACCCAGCCGCGTCGTCGCGCAGGGAGAATCCGCGACAACGACCATCATCTCGTCGAGCTCCAGCTGCTGGAAGGCGCCACCCAGGCGCTCGCGGAGGACCTGCAGCGCAACGCCCGCGGCAAGCTCCGCGGCGAGCCCACCGGCGAGCTGTATGCGGAATGGGTCGCGGTCGTCGACGCAGCCCAGGCGGTCGCAGCTCCCGACCGGCGCCGCGACTTCCTCGTCGGGTTGTCGAAAACCCCGACCAACAGCCGCGCCGAGTACCTCGCCAAGACCGTGCTCGGCGATCCCAAGCGGCGGGATGAGATCATCGACCTGCTCGCCGCGGTCAACGAGCACGCCGAAGCCAACTACGGCCAGCCCCACTTGGCTGAGCGCATCCGCGGGTTCGTCGAAGGTCAGCTGCGCGCGCTGCGAGACGCCGCGTGAACGACCGCGCGCAACGCCCCCACCCACGCCCGCTCGCTCAACGACGCCCCCAACTCCCACACCACCGGGCAGTTGAGCCGGCGCAACGCGCCCGCGACCGCCGCGAAGTCCGCATCCGAAGCCTGAAGGTCGGACACCGGGTCGCTGCGGTGCGCGTCAGCGGACAGCTCGACCAGCACCAGCTGGGGGGAGAACCGCTCCACCGCCCTGATGAGCTCCACTACCGCGTCACCCCAGCTTTCCTGGGGGCGCACAGGCCGGTTGAGGTTCCGCCCCGCCCCGTGCCCGCGGCCGATGACCTGAGGGGACCCGGTGCCGGGGAAGAACGCGCCGGCTTGATGGGCGGAGACGGTGAACACCCGCGGTTCGCAGAGGAAGATCTCCTCGCTGCCGTTGCCGTGGTGGGCGTCGATGTCCAAGATCACCACGCGACTGACCTTGCGCAACGCCCACGCCGCCGCGACCGCCAGGTGGTTGATCAGGCAGGTGCCGCGCGCACGCGCGGTCTCGGCATGATGGGACCCGGGTCGGGTCTGGCAGAACCGCACCGCGCCATGGGGGTCCGAGAGGGCTTGGCGCACAGCGGCGATCACCGCCCCCGACGACGCGAGCGCCGCGCCGAGGGACCCCTCCCACACCACCGTCTCCGGGGTGAGCGGCTGGCCGTCCGGGAGGCTCTGGAGGCCGTGGAGGTAGCGGCGGTCGTGCACGCGCGCGAGATCAGCCATCGTCGCGGGCTCGGGGTCGATCACCGCCACGTCCGCGCCCTCCAGCGCACGCGCCGTCCACGCGTCCAGATCGAGCCCGTGCGCCTGCGGGTGAGCGACCCTCGCGGATGGCGCGTACAGCTCCACGCGCTCCCCGTCCAGCTCAACCATCGGTTCGGCGTCCGGCCTTGGCGTGTAGTTGCGGCCGACGCACGCTGCGGATGCCCGCAGCTCAACCGCGAGCTTCGCCGGCCCTGAGGCGATCACGCGAGCGCACGCCTCCATCAGCTCCCGCCGGTCGGCGTGTTGTTCCAGCCACTGCAAGAACCGGAACCCCTCCGCTTGCGCAAGCTGAAGCTGACGGTCACAGTCGGCCAGGTACCGCTCATGCAACCGAGGGGCGCGCATCCGCAGCATCAACCCGACCTCCGCCGCGTACTCGTAACTGGAGCTCAACGGCCAGAGCAGCTCAACAGCGTCCCGGATCACCACACCAGCGTGCGCTCGCGCAAGCAACGCACGCGCCGCTTCTAGTAAAACCGCCTCACCAGGGCGGGGAGCTCATCGCACACCAGCGCCGTGTGCTCAGCGGCGCCGCGGCCGTGGCCGAACAGCACGCATCGCACCCCCGCGGCGCGGGCGCTGAGAAGATCGGCCGGCTGGGCGGTCAGCAGGACCGTGCGGTCAGCCGGCCACAACATGCCGCCCCAACCCGCTCGGGCGCGCGCGCTGCGGATCAGGTCGGGTCGGGTGGTGCCGTAGTCGCAGAAGGAGCCGTAACCGACCTGCAACGGACCATCCACGCGCGCGCGCTCGATCAGGCACCTGGCCGACGGGGCAGAGGCCCCGCTGATCGGGACCAGCCGAACCCACGGCTCTGACCGAAGCAGCTCCATCGCCGCGGTCGCCCCGGGGCGCAGGAACCCGTCCAGCCGATCGGGCAGCAGACGCTCGTAGATCACGGCGGCGGTCGCCGCGATCCGCCGGTACAACGGCCGGGTGAGCGCGCCGCCGAGCCCCAGCCTGGCGAACGCGTCAACCAGCAGCGTGTAGTCGGTATGGCCGCGCCGGTCCTGGCTGACGCGCGCATCAAGACCTGTCAGCTGACGCACCGCTTCCTCCAATGAGCGGCGATGCCACGCCGGCTCGTCAGGCGCCAGCAAGAGCACGTCGCCGACATCCACCAGCACCAACAACGGCCGCTCGCGCATACGGCGATGCTCAGGCTGCGGCCGCCCAACACGCGCGTGTTTCGCCTCCACGGACACGACAAACTGCTGCGGCGGGCGTGTGCGCGTGGCGGACTCGTCCTTACGATGAGCGACACCTACGAGATCCGCCCCTGCCCGCCAGAGGACGATGAGCGCGCCTGGTGGGTGGAGCGGCAGGTGTGGGCCCCATTCAACTGGGAAGCTGACGGCGCCGTGGGTGTCGACCACGACCCCGATCTGCACTTCGTCGCCTACACGCCGGGCGGGGAGCTGGTGGCGACCATCGACGGTTGCGGGTTCGACTGGGACGGCGACCCGGCCACGTTGCCTGAGAACGGGTGGACCGGGATCGTGCTCGCAGCCCAGCAGGGCTTTTCCCGACAGCCCGCGTACGCGGCCGCGCTCGGCGCCAGCATCCTGCCCGCTCACCGCAAGGGCGGGCTCGCGGGGCGTCTGCTGACGGCGCTTCGCGACCGCGCCTTGGAGCTCGGATACCGTGGCCTGGTCGCTCCCGTGCGGCCGTCCGCGCGGTGGCGGATGCCGCATCTGAGCATCGAGGAGTACATGCGCGTCCGCCTCCCCGACGGCCGCCACTTCGACCCGTGGGTGCGCGCGCACGAGCGAATCGGCGGGCGGATCATCGGCGCGTGTGCGGAGTCGGCGGTGTTCGGCGGCACCCGCGAGCAGTGGGAGCGGTGGGTCGGGATGCGCCTGCCCGACAACGGGGTGGTGATCTGCGACCACACCATCGGCCCGCTGGAACTGATCGACGGGTACGGGATCCTGCGCGAAGACAGCCTGTGGCTGCTTCATCGACCGGCCTGATCGCAAACACGCCACCTGCTGCGGCGGCCGGCGCGGAAGCGACCGTGCGCGAGCACGGCTCTGATACGCCTGCTGCGACAGCTTGGCGCGCCAGCGCGCCACACACGAAGGCGTCGGGTCATGCGAGAAGCGCCGGGAAGGATCCCGGCGCTTCCCGCGCCTAGCGGCGGGCCATCAACAACAACACGCGCGCGAGCATCGACCGCAACGCAGGCCCGCGCGGCGCCTCCGCGAGCAACCGTGGCGGGACGCGCGCGAGCTCTGCGCGGCGCAGCGCATCCAGGCGTTCACGCACCCGGTCAAGCTCAGGGTGATCGGGTTGTGCGGCCAGCCAGTTGGAGAAGTTCCCGAGCAGGCTGGCGGTGTGGATCGGCCCCCTCCACTCCAACGCGGCCTTCTGGGCGACCGTGGGTGGGCGGCGGTAATCGGAACGGGTGCGGTAGATCCACATGGACCGGTCGGAGACGTAGGCGCCCGGCACCTCCATCTGCCAGCGCTCATCCGCATACGGGTGCGGCCGCAACCCCGGGACCTTGCGGGCGCGCTCCCACAGCCGGTCGGCTTGAGCGAGCACGCGCCGGCGGCGCACCAGCTCCCTCACCCCGACCATGCCGCGGGTGAGCGGCACAAGCTCGCGCCGCGGCGGATGCGACAAAGCGCCAGGCGCGCGGTCCTGGTGCGCAACCACCCACTCCCCGTCGACGTTGATCCGCACGACCCTGCTGCGGCCGGCGCGCGGCCTGTCCTCCACCGACACCAGCACCTCCTCCAGCTCCTCCACCGGGGTGGGGTCGGAAAACTCCTGGCAGCGAAACTGCGCCGCCTCCGGGGTGATCAGCTGCGCGCCGCGCCCCTGCGCCTGCAAGTAGCAGGCCGCCGACGCCGTCGCGTAGTAGAGCAGCCTGGGGTCATAGCCTGGGCTGCGTTCCAGCAAGCGCAGACGATGGGTGAGATCCCGCTCGACGATCAAGTCGGGCGCGTCCATGCGCCAGCGCCTGCCGGCGTCGATCGGCTCCCCCAGCCACCGCCCCGACCCGCAAAGCGAGGGGATCGCAAGCAGCGCGTCCTGGATCGCGCGCGACTCCGGCTCCAGCAGGAACGTGTAGTCCGCGCCGGCGTGCACGCAGTGCATCGTCGCCGCCACGTCCGGCGCGAACAGGTCGATCGCCCGCGCGATCGCCTCGGACTCGGGCAGCGGCGCGAACGGAAACCGGCGGTTGCGGCACCCGTCGTTGCCGCATCGGCGTTCGCATTCCTCTCGCGTGCGGCAGCGGGTCGGCGCATCCGGGGGCGGGTACACGAACGGGCCCCAGTCCAGCCCGAACCCATAATCGACCTCCACCCCGAGATGGGTGGGCCGCCAACATGCGGCGGTGAACGCCTCCGCTGTGCGTGGGCCGTGCAGCCAGCCGGCGTTACGAACGGTCTCGTCGGGGTCAGCGCACAACAGCAGATGCACCGTCCATTGCGCCAGGTCGCAAAGGCGGCCCTGCGCGAGCCCGTCACCCAGCCATACGAGCGCTTCCGCGCCGAGCGGCTCATCTGGATGCGGGTACCCCCACGCCAGCATCGACCGGGTGCCGGACCCGAAGCTCGCCACGCGGATCGGGCGCCCCGATCGGCTGGCACCGACGACCGTCACCAGCGCAGCTCCGCTGGCCGCCCACCGGTCGATCACCGCATCCAGCTCATCCGGGGTCTTGTAGCGCTGCGGTTCTGGTGCGCGCTGGAGGAACTCGGCGATGGCGGGCGTCAACAGCTCTGACAGCACGCCCGAGAAGGTGTGGCGCGCACGCAAACCCGGCGGGGATCCTCGTGCGCGGTCGCAGCATCAGCCGCGATGAGGCGGGACCGCATCCGGAAGCTGATCGCCGAGGAGCTGGACGCCTTCCAGCAGCGCACGCCCCGCAGCTTGCAGCTGTGCAGGCGCGCGGTGAACGCGTCCATGCCGCTGGGGGTGCCGACAGGAGTGTGCGCGCTTGACCCGTACCCGGTCGCGATCCGCGAAGGCCGCGGCAGTCATGTCATCGACGCCGACGGCAACGACTACGTCGACTACCACAACGGATTCGGCACCACCGTGTTCGGTCACGCGCACCCGTTGATCACCGACGCGATTCGCCGTCAGGCGGCCCGCGGCACCCACTTCGGCGCGTTGACCGAGCCCGTGATCAGCTGGGCGGAGCATCTCTGTGACCGCTACCAGCTGGACTGGGTGCGGTTCAGCCCCTCAGGCACCGAGGCGACGATGGACGCGATCCGCATCGCCAGAGCCCACACCGGTCGTGTGCGTGTCGCCAAGATCGAAGGCGGCTACCACGGCTCTCACGAGGTCGCCCTCCAGTCCCCCAACCTCCCCCTCGACGGCACCGAAGGGCCGGACGACGCGCCCGCCACCCGCCCCAACGGCGAGGGCCTCTCCCCGCGGCTCGCCGAGGAGGTGGTCGCGCTGCCGTTCAACGACCTTGACGCAGCAGCGCGCGCGTTGGGAGGCGGGGATGTCGCGTGCGTGCTGGTGGAGCCGATCCTGATGAACGTCGGGACGATCTGGCCTCAGCCGGGCTACCTCCAGGGGCTGCGGGAACTGTGCGACATCCACGGCAGCGTACTGATCTTCGACGAGACCAAGACCGGCGCGACGATCGCGTGGGGCGGCGCCGAGGAGCTGTTCGGCGTGCGGCCGCACATGAAGACCTTGGGGAAGGGTATCGGCGGCGGGCTGCCGGCCGCCGCGCTCGGCGACACCGACGGGCGGATGTTCGAGCTGATCGAATCCTGGAGGGTGCCGCACCTGGGCACCTTCAACGGGAACCCCGCGACCGCCGCCGCAGGCCTGGTTGCGCTCACCGAAGTCCTCACCCCTGACGCCTACGACCGCCTGGAAGCGCACCGCCAGCGCCTCACCCGAGAGCTCAACCGGATCATCGCCGACTACGAGCTGCCCGCGTACGTGATCGGCGCGGGCGCGAAAGGGTGCGTGGTGTGGGCTGACCCGTCCCAAGGCAGGCTGGTGAACTTCCGCGACTACCGCCGCCGGTTCGACTTCGACGCCGCCTACCTCACCTGGCTGTGGCTGATGAACCGCGGGGTGTTCCTCGCCCCCGGGCAGGACGAGCAGTGGACACACTCGATCGCCCACACTGACACGGACGCTGACCGGTTCGCCGGCGCGTTCGCCGAGCTCGCCCGCGCCCTTCGCGCCTGAAACGAAAACCGCGTTCACGAGCGTGCGCTACCTAGCATCGCAGACGAAAAGCACGGCCCCGTGCCGTTCGACCCACCGGAGAGGTAGAGAAGATGTTCAGCAAGATCAACGAGGCGGCGCTGGACCTGCTCGTGCGGGCGCAGGCCGGGGCACGTCGCGAGGACGGCGTCACGGCCCTGGAGTACATCGCAGGGGCGGTCGCCGTCGTGTTCCTGGTTGGGCTCGGCTTCCGCCTGCTGGGCACCGACATCATGGAGAAGGCGTCGACCCTGGTCGACAACATCATCGCGCCGTTCGAGTAAGCAAAGCTGCGTGCCGGCACACGTCGCGAAGCCCGCCGCACGGCGGGCTTCGCGACGTGTCAGGACGTGAAAGCCGCGGTCGCAAGCGCGCCGGCGCCTTACAGTCATCATGCGCATGACCCAGCACGCCGGACAGCCTGTCGCCACTGCCCCAGCGGCGGTGAACCGCGCGCCGTCTGATCTGCAGCGGCTCGTGGGCTACCTCAACGGCCGCTTCCAGAAGCGCCGGAAGGAGATCAGTGAGCTCGTGGCGCGCTGCGAGACGCTCGCGTCCAAGCAGGACCAGGTCGTGCTCGGCTTCCGCGCGGTCGAGTTCCGCCGTGAGCTGGACTCGTGGATCGCGCTCGCCCAGGAGCTGCGCGCGAAGGCGCTCGACACCGCCGCTGACGCCGCCAACCAGACGCACGCCGATGAAGCCGCCAAGCGGGGGCTGAAGCGGCCGTCCGCGAAGCTGGTCGAAGCGCACGCAGAGGCGAAGGTCGCCGAGTACACGCGCGTCGTGGATGTGCTCGTAGCCGAACGCTACGCGCTCCAGCAGATCATCAGCCTCACCCAGACCGTGCTGCGCGCGGTGCGGGACGAGGAGTTCGGGGATGAGCTGGAGCACGCTTACGACGCGCCCGATGAGCTGTTCGACGCGCCGCTGGCGACGGTCACGCGGGCGCTTGAGCGGCGGTAGCGGCGCGAGAACCCCGCACGGATCAGCGGCGCCTCATACCGTCGGCGCGTGACCCAGTTGATCATCCTGGTTGCGGCGGCCGTCGCGGTGATCATCGCCGTGCGCTACCGAGAGTACGCGCGTGAGCAGCGGCTGCGCGACAACCCGCCGCAACGGAGGTTGATCGAAGTGCGCCTACCCCGCGGGATCAACGACGCGAACGTGCGGATGCAGCGGTTCTACCGCAAGGTCGCATCCGCGGCGATGGACGAGGGAGGCAAGCGGCAGGTCGGTGAGCGCCAGATCGACATCGTGTATCTCGCGGAGGTGCCGGCCGGCGGGCACGCGGAACCGCAGATCCGATTCCTCATCTACGCCGACCCGGACAAGATGGACGCGGTCAAGCGGTCGCTCAAGCAGGCCTTCGACGACATGGCGGACGTGACCGAACCCAAGCACGACCCGCTGTGGGAGATCGCAGAGCAGCTGCGGCCACCCAAAGAGCAAGCCGAGGAAGACACCGGCCAGCAGCTTGACCCACAACAAGCGGCGGTGCTCGCCGCCCTGCAGCAGCAGGCGGCAGACGGCGGCGTCGACCAGGAGGCGCTCGCCGCCGCCGCCGTCGCCGAGCTTCAAGCCCAGCAACACCAGGACACCGCCGGGGGTGATCGCTGATGGGCCTGCTACGGGAAAAGAACGCCCAATCGGCGTGGGTGTCGGGGTCGGGTGAGCAGCAACAGCCGGCGAAGCGCCTGCGGGAGCAGCTGCGCGCGCACGCGGTGGGGCTTCGCGGGCAGATCACCGCGACGTTCGGTGAGCGCCGCGGACCCGCCCACACGTTGTTCACGATCGGGGACTTGATCGTCGACCTGACCGCGACCCTCCCCGGCCGGGTGGCGCTCGCGACCGTCGCGTCCACCTGCGCGTGGCTGCTGCTGGCGGGGTAGGCGAGCCGGGAGCTGTGACGCCAAACGCGCAGCCCGAGTCCCTGGCGCGCCGTACCTTCAGCGCATGACGAAGGTGACGAGCGTGTACCGCTGCTCGGCGTGTGGCCGCGAAGAGGTGAAGTGGTACGGCCGCTGCCGCGGCTGCGGTGAGCTCAACACCTTCCAAGAGGTCGCCTCGGGCGCGGCGCCGCAGGGCCGCGGGAGGCTATCGGTCCCCGCGGCCACCTTCGGCGACCTCGGCCAGGTCAGCGCGAAGGTGCATGAACGGATCACGACCGGGATCTGCGAGCTCGACCGGGTTCTCGGCGGCGGCCTGGTCCCCGGCTCCTATCTGGTGCTCGCCGGCGAACCGGGCGCCGGGAAGTCCACGCTCGCCACGCAGGTGCTGTTGAGCCTGCGCGCCGCCGGGCGGCGGGTCGCGTACGTATCCGGCGAGGAATCCGAGCGGCAGACGAAGCTCCGCTTCCAGCGGCTCGGCGGCCCGGGCGCCGGTGAGGGGATCGCGTTCTCCACCGAAACCAGCGTCGAACGGGTCTGTGAGGCGATGGAGGGCATGAAGCTGGACTTGCTGGTCATCGACTCCATCCAGACGATGTTCAGCGAGGAGGTCTCCGCCGCGCCGGGGTCGGTCAGCCAGATCCGCGAAGCAGGCCACCGGCTGATGGCCGCCGCCAAGCGGACGGAGACCAGCGTGCTGCTGATCGGCCAGGTCACCAAGGAAGGTGGGATGGCTGGGCCGCGAGCGCTGGAGCACATGGTTGATGTGGTCATGAGCTTCGAAGGGGACCGGCGCGAACAGCTGCGGGTGCTGCGGGCGGTGAAGAACCGCTTCGGCAACACCGACGAGATCGGCGTGTTCGAGATGCGAGAACGCGGGCTTGTCGGCGTCGACGACGCCAGCAAGCTGCTGGCCCCGGACCGTGACGTGCCGCTTCCGGGATCTGCGATCGCGTGCGTGATCGAAGGGTCACGTCCGGTGCTGGTCGAGGTGCAGGCGCTGGTGAACCCCAACGACCAGAACCCCAACCCCACCCGGGAGGTCGTCGGGCTGGACCGCAAGCGCGTCCAGATGCTGCTCGCCGTCCTCAGCCGCCAGCTGCGCATGCGGCTGAACTCCTGTGACGTGTTCGTCAAGGTCACCGGCGGGTTGAAGATCGGCGAACCCGCCGTCGACCTCGCCGTCTGCCTGGCGATCGCCTCCGCCTACGAGGACCGCCCGCTGTTGCCGCGCGTGTGCGCGTTCGGGGAAGTGGACCTGCTCGGCGAGATCCGGGACGTCACCCAGTCGCAGCGGCGCGCCCGTGAAGCCGAGCGGCTCGGCTACCGGGTGCTCGACCATTCACGGAGCCTCAAGGAGACGCTCGCGAGCGCGCTTGCGCCTGAGCAGGCGGCCGCCGCAACCGCCTGACAGCTCGCGCGCGCCGGCGCAAACAGCGCGTCCGAGCGTCTTGCAAGGTGGCTCTACGCGCCGGGCGGACCGGCCCGGCTCGGCGCCGGCGCGCCCGTGACGACGGGAGCGCTCGCGCGCAAGCCGGTTGCGAAACGCCCACTGGAGCGTGCGCGCGGTCGGCTACCGTCAGCGTCGATGAACCGCACCGTCACCATCTCCGGCTCGTACCGCAAGCACCTCGACCGGATCATCGAAGCCAAGGCGGAGTTCGAGCGTCACGGCTACCGGGTGCTGCGGCCCCACACGGCGAAGGTGGTCTCAGACGCCGACGGTGTCGTGCGGCTTGAAGGCGACCCGAACGACAAAGCGGCGATCCAGCAGGCGCAGCTTGACGCGATCACCCGTTCTGATCTGCTGTACGTCGTCAACCCCGCCGGGTACCTGGGTCCGTCCGCCACCCTGGAAGCCGGTGTTGCGACCGGGCGCGGCGTGCCGGTGTTCTGCGCAGAGCGGGCGTTCGAAGAAGGGGTCAACCTGATCGCCGCCGGGTACGGTTCCCCCGCTGAGGCGATCGCGTACCTGGAGGGCAGCACGTGAGCAGCATCGCCGTCCGGGAGGTGGAGGTTCGCTCCTGGCCGGAGCGAGCGGACCTGGTGGTCATCGACTACAGGCGGGCTCTGGTCGTCGCCCAGTACTCCCTCTCCGACCCGCGCCCGTATGTGCCCTGGCAGGCGACCGCACCCTACGAGGAACGCGCCCGCGCCGCCGTGGAGCTCCTCGAAGCAGACCAGGACTTCCTGCGACTGGCCTTCGACGCGCCCGATGGCGCGATCGTCAAGCTCACGGTCAACCAGGCGCCACGGCAGCGCATCGCCGACCTCTTGGGCGAGCACGGCATCACCATGGGCGACGTCGATCTGGTCAACATCCGCCGCGGCCTGCGGAAGCTCGCGCAGCTGCCCGTCGAGGAGCTGTACGGGCTGCTGTGCGACTGGTACGACGTCGTCGAACGCCGCTACCCCGCCGGGTCGGCTCGCCAGGACCCCAGCTCATGGGTAACCCGCGCCCACCCGGACCGAGCCGTCCACCACCACTACCTGGTCTGCGGCGCCGAGGACCGCGACAGCTGCTCGGCCGAGCAGTCAGACGCAGCGTATGAGCTGTTCCGCGGCCTCATCGACGTGGAACTGCCGTTCTTCTCGTTCGGGCACGCGATCCGCTGGGTGTACTACCTGCGCACCGAGTTCTCAGACCGCGACCAGTTCGCGTTGCGCGCGCTCTCCCAAGTCGGCGTTTGACGTCCTCCCCGTCCTGAAGGCCGGGGATTCCTGCCGTGCCGCCTTACGCGACACCTCGGTGGGTCCCTGCTTCACCGCCAGCCGCCGGGGCAAGCCCCGGTCTTACGCCGGCTCCACAGGCGTTTAGCCTCTCCGCCCGTCCGGCGGCGAGGATGTTCTTCGCGGCGTTGAGGTCCCGGTCGTGGACCGTGCCGCAATGCCGACACGTCCAAGAGCGGACGTGCAGCGGCTTGGGACCGTCGAGCACGCCACAGGCAGAGCACACCTGGGAGGTGGGCTCGAACCGACCGATCTTGATGAGCGTCCGCCCGTACCGGGCGGCCTTGTACTGGAGCATCGCCACGAACTGAGCCCAGCCTGCGTCGTGCACGCTCTTGGCCAGCCGGGTACGCGCCAGGCCCTTGACCGCCAGGTCCTCCACGTACACCGCTTGGTTTTCGCGGATGATCTTCGTGGAGAGCTTGGGTAGAGGCGGAAACTGTACCGCAGCTGCACAATAATCAGCCTGGCATTGGTTTATGACCGGCACCCGGTCTTCAACGATGCCCACCTGAACCGGTTGGAAGAGATCTTCAGCTCGGTGTGTGAGGACTTCGAGTGCGAGCTGGTCGAGTTCAACGGCGAGACCAACCACGCCCACCTGCTGGTGAACTTCCCCCCGAAGGTCGCCCTGTCCAAGCTGGTCAACTCGCTCAAGGGCGTGTCCTCCCGGCGGATGCGCCGAGAGTTCCCCGAGCTGGAGCGCCACTACTGGCGGGCGAAGCGCCTGTGGTCAGGCTCCTGCTTCGCCGGGTCGGTCGGCGGTGCACCACTGTCGGTGCTGCGGCAGTACATCGAGCAGCAGGACCGGCCTCTCTGATCGGGGCTACGCCCCGAGCGTCCCTTCACCACCGGGCTGAAGCCCGGCGCACTGGGACGCATCTGGTAGCGCACAAACGCACCTCCGGGTCCTGCACGCCACCTAGCCTCGAAGGCATGGGTCCGTTGTGCGTGGGACTGCGCCGCAGCGACGACGAGCTGGTCCTGGAGGTGCGTGAAGACGACGGCTCCGGCCGCGACCTCACCATCAGGGCCGGTGATGAGGTCGCGTTCGAGCTCGCGGGTGAACGCGAGTGCGTCGGATACCGACCGCCGGGCGGAGGGCAGCTCATCGCGTGCCCCCAGCACGCGACAGCGGTCGCCTCCAGCCAATGCCAGGACTGCTTCGCGGCCGCGAAGATCCTCCCGTGCCTGCGCTGCAACGGTGAACGGTGCCACAACCCGGCGCGGCGCCCCGCCTGCGTGCAGGCCGACAACCACGCGACGTACCTAGCGAGCTTCGCGCCGCGGATGTGGAAGGTCGGGGTGGCGCGGTGGGAGCGCCGCCGGGAACGCCTGATCGAGCAGGGGGCGCGCGCCGCGATCATCATCGCCCGCGACGACGGCCAGAACGCCCGGCGGGTCGAGGTGCAACTTCGGCGCATCGGCATCCCCGACCGCTACGCGCCGTCTGAAAAGCTGCGCGCCCTCACGCTGGCGGGAGAGCCGGGTGAGCTTGCAGCCGAGCTTGAGGAGATGTGGGCGCGAACCCGCCCGCGCGTGCTCGGCAACCTCCTCGACCGCGTCGAGGTCGTGCAGTTGCCGCGCTTGCCGAAACTCGCCGCCCAGCCGCGCATCCTCCGCCCACAGCCGGGATTGCGGTTGCGCGGCACCGTCGAAGCGCTCGCCGGCCAGTCGATCATCGCCGCAGCCGACAACGCAGAGAGCGTCGCACTGGACCTCCCGTCCTTGGTCGGGTTCAGGATCAGGCAGCTGGCCGAAGGGGAAGCCGGCGCGGGCCAGCTCGCGCTGCGCCTCAGCTAGCCATCCAACCCGGCGGCCAGCTGCTCATACAGCCGATCCAGCTTCACCCAGCTGCCGGCGGTGAGCGCCATCTGCCGAGCCGCTCGCCGCAGCGAGTCCAGCTCCTCGCGGGTGCGTGCCCTGCGCCACGCGGCAGCGACCCGGTTGAAGTCGTCGGTGCTTTCGCGCGCCTTCTCTCGCGCGTTGTGCGCGGTTTTCAGCGCGGACGCGACGCACCGCTTGCGCAGGTCATCCTCCACGCCGAGCTTGCGCGCCACCTCCAGCGTGCGATCGGCAAGCGGCCCCATCACCGCCACGTCCATCGCCGCGTACATGATCTGCTGCGGGGTGAGGGAACGCCGACCCCAGTCGCCTGACTGCTCAGCTTTCGGCAGGGCGAACCCCAGATACCGCTCCACGAGCGTGGCGAGCTTGTTGTCGTGCTCCTCATATCCGGGGAGCGCCCACTCCCCGCCGTTGCGAAGGCGCCGCTGCAGGAACTGCCATGCATACCTGGTGTCGAGCACCGGGTTGATCGTCACCCCCAGGCGGATCGCGGCCCACCGCTGCTCGAAGAGCATGTGGTGGATGAGCTTGTCCACCCGATCGTCCTCCAGCAGCTCCAAGAACGGGCGGGGATCCGCCCTAAAGCAGTCGATGATCACCTGCCTTGGGGCGATCCCGCGTTGGGGCTCATCAACAGCGAGCTGGATCAGCCGCAGTGACCCGTTGAACACCCCGAACCCGCTGTTGGCGGCGGTCTCGAAGTCCACTGCGAGGCGACTGGGGCTGAGGCGGCAAAGTCGTTGTGCGGCCTCATGAGCGGCGCGGTCGTCTTCGATCAGCTCGATCGCGAGCTTCTCGCGGGCGAACTGCTCATAGGAGGAGAACACCGCTGGTTGCAGCGCCAGCCGGGCATGTGCAGCACCGGGGCGCGCTGCCACCGGCGCGGCGGTGGTGGTGGACAGCGAGCTTCCTCGTCCCATCACCGCGATGATGCGTCACGACCACACTGACAGCGCGGTTTGGTGGCAGATCCAGGCGAGAACCGCCTCCGAACGGCAAGCGGTCTGGCAAACACAAGGACGTGGACGTTCACAAGCGCCCTGCCGATGAAGACGCCGCCCGTTCGGATGAGCGCGCACACCTCAGCCCGGACGACGGCCCCCAGCTGGTCGACTACACCCCCGCGCCTCAGCCGCCGCAACCACGCAAGCGGCAGCAGGCCGAGGGCACAGACACCGACCACGCCGCCCAGGAGCCCGCTGAGCGCCACGCCCCCGAAACGCCCGCCGCAGCAAACGAAGACGCCGCCGGCGACCCGCTGGAGGGAGTCGAGCTCGCCTCCCTGGAGGTCGGCGACGCGCAGGACCGGGGGATGCAGGGATGGTGGCGCGCGCTCAACCAGCCCGTGTCGCTGCGGCGAGCAGACGACGAGGAGCCGTGCGTCGGGCTGGACATCGGGTCCCGGACGCTACGCGCCGCGGTCGTTCACGACGGCGTGCCGTTGCATCTGTTCGAATGGCCGCTGCCTGAGGGTGTGGTCGAGCGCGGGACGGTCGCGGACGTCAAGCGCCTGGCGCGCGAGTTGCGCGCGTTCTGGCGGGCGGCCGGGTTGGCGAGCAAGGACGTGAACTTCGGTGTCGGTAACCGGCAGGTGACGATGCGGACGCTCACGCTGCCCGCCACCGGCAGCGAGGAGGAGCTGTATCTCGCCGTGTCCAACACCGCCCGCACCGTCCTGGAGCCGCTGGACACCAAGACCGCGATCCTCGACTTCGCCGAGCTCACCCGCGGCGCCAACCACGTGCAGGTGCTGCTCGCCGCCGCCGAGCAGCAGATGGTCCGCGACTTCCGCGAGGCGATCGAACGCGCCGGGTTGAACCCGATCGCGTGCGAGCTCGGGCCTGTCGCCGAGACCAGGTCGCTGCTGGTGCCGCGCGACCCCGACACCGCCCGACTGGTCGTCTCCATCGGGGCGCAGACCACGTCGGTGATCGCCGCCTCCGGCCCGGACGTGTTCTTCTTGCGGGTGCTGGAGATCGGCGGGGATGACTTCACCCGCGCGGTCGCACAGCGGTTCGGCTGCGGCTTCGAGGAGGCCGAAGAGCTCAAGCGCGCAGTCGGACTCGGCGAGCAACCCGCGGGCGGGGAGATCGACGCCGAGAAGTTCGACGCCTACCAGGAGGCGCTGCTCGGGGTGTCCGACAAGCTCGCGCAGATGCTGTCCGACACCCGCCGCTTCTACGAGAGCACCCCGGACGGCAGGCCGGTCGCGTCAGTCATGCTCGTCGGCTCCGGCGCTCACCTGCGAGGCCTCGCAGAGCAGCTTGAGCTGGCGATGGGCGGCGCGCCCGTGACCCCACCGACCCCGCGCGCCGGGTTGGAGGCGGCGCGGTTTGCCGATTACGCGCGGGCGATCGGGTTGGCGTTGCGCCAAGACATGAGCTTGCTGCCGGAAACCGGACGCCGGTTCGCATTGTCCGGGACCCGGCGCGCGAAGGCGGCGAAGATCTCCGAGGCGGCAGCGAAGCGCAACGCCAGGAAGGTGCGCGGGAGGATGCGCCGGCGCGCCCAGCAGATGATCAGCCCGCAACTGCTGGGGTTCGCGCTCGCGGCGCTCGGCGTGGGCGGTTGCTTCTTCTTCGCCCAGCAGGCCAACACCGACATCGAGGATCTGCGGGTACAAGTCGACGCCGCCCAGGCGCAGCAACCCCAACTCCAGCGAGTCAAGCGGCTCCCTCGGTATCAGCCGGGCGCTGAGGGGGTGTCGAACGCGCAGAACCTCGCTTCGCTGATCTACGCACGCCCGGACCTGAGAGTGCTGCCGAGGATCATGGACGTGCTCGCCGGCGCGAACGTCACCGACCAGACAGTGGAGGTGGCGCCCGAATCCATGACGGTCGGCGGTGTCGCGCCGGACGGCAGCAAGATCGACAGGATCGCGGGGAAGATCGCCCAGATCGACGGCGTCGCCGACGTTGAGCGGCTCCCCGGTCCGACCGCGCACGCCGACGGCACCCAGCCGTTCCAGATCAAGGTGAGGACCAAGCAGTGAAGAACCTGGTCAGCAGCCTCCGCCCGTTCCTGCTCGCGGCCGCGATCGCGGCCGCCGCGACGATCGTGGCGTATGTCGGCCTGCTCCACGGCCCGCTGGGTGAGCGGTCGAAGCTGCAAGCGCAACTCGCCGAGCTGCGCGAACCGCCCAAGCAGCAGCGGGTCGTCCCGGACGAGGAGACCCTGCGGGCGGCGGACACCGCGCTGCCGCGACGTGTCAGCGAGCGCCAGCTGCGTGAGGCGCTCAACAGCGCCGCCGCCCGCGCGGGGGTGAGCGTAAAGCTCTCTGACGTGCGCACCGACCGCAACGGCGTGTCTGCGACGGTGAAGGTCACCGGCGGTGCGCGCAAGGTCGCCGAGATGCTCGCGGACCTGCACTCCCGGGTCGTGCTGACCGAGGACGGCCAGATTCGCGCCAGCGACGCGCTCGTGCTGCTCGGCAGCGCGTCCGTGCAGCCCAACGGCAACGCCGCCACCGCCCAGGCGGCGGTGAAGATGATGAACCGCTCTACGCTCGCCGGGATCGAGCGCGCGCGGCGGCTCGAATCGCCTTGAGCATGATCTTGCGGTTGCGGGTCTGGCGCTCGTACTCCTCCACCGCCGCCAGCTCCTTGAGAGTGAGGCGGCTCAGCGCGTCCCTGACCTCCTGCCGCCCCTGCGGGGACGCGACGAGGTTGTCGTAACCGGGGAACGGCTCGGGCAGCTGCGGCTGCCGGGGTTCCCGGGTCTCCTCCACCCGCTTGAGCGCCAGCGCGCCGGCCACCGCTTGTGCCGCGTCAAGCACCTCCGGCCTGGCTTGGCGGTAGTGCTCGTACGCGTAGACGTCCGCGGCCAGGTCCGCTGAGGCGGAACGAAGCAAGATGACCAGCTCTGACGCCGGCTTGCTTGCATACGACGGGATCGGCTCTGAGATGGGGCCGGCGAGCGGCTCCCCGAGGCGCCGCAGCCGCGCCGCGATCTCACGCAACACCGACCTGCGCTTGAAGTGCTCCCACTCGAACCGGTAGCTGGCCCGCAGCAACGCCGCGTCGTCGATGCGGCGAATCACCGGGCCGAGCTTGTCAGCAGTGGTGAGCGCAAGCTCCGGGAACGGGGCGCAAGCGGCCAGGTGCGCGGCGATCTGCGAACGGCGGGGACGCCCGCGATGGCGGGTCTGCGCCTGCGGCGCGCCAGCGGACGGCGCAGGCGAGAGGGCGCGCGAGACCAGGTCGGCCTTGAGCATCCGCCATCCGTCTGCGACATCGGCGGACTGCTCCATAAGCTCCTGAAGGCGCGTGACCATCCGCTGGTCGAAGCGCTGCTCGGCCCGCAACCGCAGCAGCTGCGCGGTGGTTGGCGTGGCGGCGTCTGACATCCGAACCTCCGGGAGTGGCGTGCGCTGCTCGTCTGTCATCGGGCAGCGCACGCCGCCGACACAAGGACCGGCTCGCCGGAGGGGACAAGTGTGTCCCACCGGCGGGGGACAAAAGCGGAACGCCCGGCGCTGAGGGCCGGGCGTTCACGGCTGGGAGGCCTGCCGCCTTGATCAGAACGGAAGGTCGTCGTCGGCGATCGGGGCGGGCTCCTCCTCGCCGATCGCCGGGACCGCCGCGGCGGCCTGCTGCACGAACGGGTCGCGGTCACCGACTCGCCGGACGAACTTGAAGCACGCCGTGAACCCGGTCTGCTCCCGCTCCCCGGTCTGGCGGTTCTTGCGCTCCTCCGGGCCGAGCTGCGCCTCGAAGACGCCCGTGATGAGCTTCTCCTTGAAGCTCTCCCAGTCGAGCTTCACGCCGCCGGCGGACAGGTCGAGGCCCGTGACGACGCCCACGAGCTGGCGGAACCGGCGGTTGCGCGGGTCGACGTTGACCATCATCGACGCCCACTCGCCCTTGTGCTCGCCGTCGACGACCTCCAGCGGGATCGCGAGCCACTTCCCGTACTGGGACTCGCCGGACTTGAACTCGTACTCCCCGTCCTTGTTGGCGCGGACGGCGACATTCGCGACCGTGCCAGGCGGGAGCGGCTTGCGAAGCTCGTCGTCGCCGACGAACTCAAGGTTGTCGAACATCTCTCTTCTGCCTCCTTCGGCTCTCTTCTCTGCCTCTGCTTCTGCCTCGACAGTCCGCGGCGACCACCGCCGCGACCGGTTGAACGTACGGTCCCGGTGGGGAACGCGCCTCAATTTGTGCAAGCCAAGGCATTCGCAGCCGACCGTACAACACCGGCGGGACTTCGCTGACAGCGAAACCCGGCACGAAAACACCGAGGTCAGGAGGCGGGCCAGCCGTACCTTGCTGGTGTGTCAGACGCGCCGATCCGCACCGCTGCCCACACGCGCATCCCGAACCTGATCTGCGACGTGATCGAGCCGTTGCTGCAACCGGCGGAACGGGACTGCTTGCGCTACATCATCCGTCACACCATCGGCTACGTGGACCCGACGGGCCGGCACATGCGCAAGCAGCGGGACGTGATCGCCATCGACCAGTTCGTCAACGGGATCACGTTCGGGCCCTACCTGCTCGATCTCGGCTGTGGGCGTGGGCGCGACAGCGTCCGCAGCGGCCTCAAGGGTCTGGAGGACAAGGGCCTGGTGGACGTGCGGTACGCGTGCCTGCACTGCGAGTGGGAGCAGCAAAAGGATGAACCTCCCCCACCCGCCAAGAAGGGCGACAGCCCCTGCTGCCCATACTGCGGGAGGACGTGCTCGCGGTCCTGGGCGCTCGCCGAGCTCACCCCGGCGAAGATCTGCAAGCTGCTCAACGAGCTCGACCCGAAGAAGCGCACCTGGCGGTGGGATCCCGAAGTGCAGCGGTTCTGCTTCAGCAGCAGCGACACCGGCAAGGCAGAGAAGGTTGCCGCGCAGGACTGGAAGGAAGAGGCTGAGCGGATGCGGTCGTTGATGTGGTACCCGGAGCTGGTGGAGAAGGCGGTGGAGCTCGCCGAGGCGCAGCTGAAGTCCGGGCGCAAGATCACCGACCGCCGGCGCGTCAACAACTTCTACCGGCCCGTGTACGAGCTCCAGCAGCGTTACGCCTCCCACCCGGCGCTGGTCCGCTACGCGCTGGAGCAGACGCTCAAGGGGCCGGCGCTGCGCCGCCCGGACACGAAGTCCTGGCACAAGTACCTTGCCAAGGTCGCGCAGAACAACGAACACCGGTTCGTCCACGGCGACAAGCCGATCCCCGGCACCAACGCTGCCGAACAGCATGCGGGCTCCCTCCAGGCCCGGGAGCGGGAGATCCGCAAGCTGCTCGCCCGCGCGTACGAGCTCAACCGGGATGGTGAGCGTGAGGCCGCGCGCGCGTTGCTTGCGGACATGCTGTCGCAGACCAAGGCGCTCGCGCCGCTGTTCGGCGGGGACGAGCGCCGCTGCGAGGAGGCGCTGCGGCTGGCGTTCAAGCAGGGTGAGAGCGATTTCGTGTCGGTCCGCTACGACCCGTGGGCAGCGGCGGACTACTACCCGGAGTGGAAGCCATCGCAGGCATGAACGGCCCCAGGAAGCGAAACGCGCCGTCTGGCGCCGGCAGGACTGGCACCGTTTGGCCGTGAGCAACGACGCCGACACCCGCGAGGCGCGCGGGGTGAACCGCCTCCACTATGCGTTGCCGAACTGCCCCAGGTGCAAGGGCCGCGGGTTGATCGCCCACGGCGACGGCCCGCTTGACTGCGTGCTGTGCGGGTGCGTGGAGCTCGGCCATCACATGGCTGTCGCCGAGCGGCGGATCCGCGAGACCTTCCCCGAGCGCGCCCGCAAGATGACCTTCGAGACCTTCCAGACGGGCGGGGATCCGAAGAACGAGAAGGCGCTGCGCGCGGCGAAGAACTTCGTCGATCACTACCCGGAAGCTCGACGGGAAGGGTGGATCGTCGGGTTCTGGGGGCCACCGTCGGCCGGCAAGACCCATCTTGCGTACGCGACGGTGATCGCGTGCATCAAGCGTTACCGCAACATCAAGCCGGCCGTGTTGAACGTCTCCCAGATGCTGCGGATGGAGCGCAAGACCTGGAACCGCGAGGACCCGGACGCGCCCAGGCGCTCCCCGATCGACCTGGCGATGACCGCCGACCTCCTCGCCCTGGACGACCTGGGCGCCGAGTACGGCCGGGAGGCGTCGTCGCCTGGGGCGGTGACGTGGGTGATCGAGGCGCTGTACCAGATCCTCGATGAGCGGATCATGCATCAGCGACCCACGATCTACACCACCAACCTCTCCCCCACCGACCTGCAGCGCCGCCTCGACACCGACGCCGGCCAGCGCGTGTGGGAGCGCATCCGCCGCGCCGAGGTCGCGCCGGCGATCGAGGTCGTGCCCGTGGCGTCGGTGAACCGGCCGAACGTCTCGGCGGCGGCGAAGCTATTCACCTGACCGGCCGGCGATCCGGCCGGACGGGGCTCGCGCAGCGGCAAGAGCTGCCGCTTGTGAGCGGCCGGGCGCTTCAGCGGGCAGATCCGCTGCGGTTACGCGACATCGCCTCCCACCCCACCGTGATGCGCGCCCACCTGGTCGGCGAATCACAGCAGGTCAACCAGGCGAGCTGACGTGCGCCTGCGCGTTCTCGCCGGCGAAGCCCGGCGGTGTTTGGCTGATGCGAACATTCGGCGCCGCGGCGCAACCGGGCGCACCTTCGCCGCATGGGAAGGGGCGCGCGTCTTCCAGCCGCTGCGGCGGTCGCTGCACCGGCGGCGCTTCGCGATCTCGCCGAACGCCGCAGGGGGCCGTACCGGCCGGAGATCAGCACGTCCGATCCGTGGCGCAGCCACCGCATCCGCACCGCGCCGACGCTGCAACAAGCGTGGGACGAGTTGCGCAACCTCGGTGACCTCGCCCATCCCATCAACCGCTCCGCTGTGGACGAGTTCTGCGACCGGCTGCTGCGCGAACGCTACAACGCCACCGTCGACGGGATGATCCGCAGGCTCCGGGTAGAAGCGAAGGCGGTGGACTGCGAAACGCCGCTGCTGGTGTCATCCAGCATGTTCGGGCCTGGTGTCGTGCACGCCAGGGCGAGCTCTGAGGATGACCGGACCCTCTGCGGGCAGGAGATCCGCAACGGGTGGAGGACGTCACTGCCGCGGGGGAGCTTCCAGCGGGAGGCCGAGTTCGGGCACGCGTGCGCGGACTGCGCCGCACAGGCCAAGGGCATCGCCGCTGTGCATGAGCGCGACGACTGGGCGCCTGTCACAGAGCAGGAGGTCGCGCAGGTCCGCGACGCGCTACGCCGGCTGTTGGCCGACCTCGCCAGGGGCGAGGAGTCCGTGGACCGGGTTCGCGTCGCGGACGCGTTCATCGAGACGTTCCGCGACCGGCTGCTGGAAGAGGCGCTGGCTGATGCGGATCGGTTCGCACAGCAGGTGCTCAAGCCCGAAGAGCGGGGTCGCCCGCTCGCGCGGTTCGGCCGCATCCCCACCCCGCAGCGCAAGGACATCTACCTCACCCAGCGGAAACTGCTGTCGCGGGGCTTGACGTTCCTCGACCCCAGCGACCGCGCTGCGTCGAAGGTGCTGGCGCGGCAGCTGGAAACGCGCTACCAATGATCGGTCATGAGCAGAGGGTCGGCAGACACACATCACGCATCAGCGCCGCGTACGTTGCGTCAGCTCGCCGAAGCACGCCGCGGTAACGGGAAGATGCGCAGCGACATCGACAAGCTGGATGAGCGGATGATTCGCCGGGCGCCCACGCTGAAGGACGCGTACAAGCACGCGCGGACACTCTTTCATCTCGACAACCGTAAGATGCGCCGGATCTGCGAGGCGCTCGCCGAGCGGGAGCTCGCCGAGAACCATGGCGCGACGGTGGAGGGGCTGGTGCGGCGGATGCGGGAGTTCGCGTGCGCACCTGAGCCCGACAGCCACGTAGACGACGTTGCTCGGGTTCGGTCGGCGATGACTGACGCGGTGCTCGCGAAGCTCGACGGGATCACGAGCTCCGACACCCCAGCCGAGGAAGCGGCGGTCTCGTTCATGCGCGGGCGAGTGCATGGGGACGCTATCGGCGACCCTGCCGGGTTCGCTGAACGCCTGCTCACCGAGGAAGACCGCAAACGCGTGAAGAAGCTGTGCGGGTTCGTCCCCATCCCCAGCAGGGAACACGTCGCCGGCGCCGTCGCGGAGCTCTTCGCCACCGGCCTTCACCTCGACGAGGCAGCCCGCCGGCGAGCGTCGAAGCAGTTGGCGCTGCGTCTCATCGCCGCGCATGAACGCAGATCGGCGCAAAGCCCACCACCAGCGCGCGCCTGACGTAGCGCTGAGAAACGACACCGCGCGTCCACGCGCTCCCAAGCGCCGCGAGAACCGGCGACTGGCACGGCAACCGGGTGCGTCACGTCGGCCCGCAGCCTCATGCCCGCAGACGATCGCCGATCCGCCGGCCGCCCCGCGGTTTTGCGGTCCCGTCGCCAAAACCCAAGCCGGCGCGATTGCGAGGGCATACCTTCGCGGCGCCAATGGCCCGTGACACCAGCTTCTTCGACCAGATCAAGCGCGAGATCCCGCTGGAGGACTACCTGACCAACCATCTCGGGGTGGAGCTGGTCTCCGACGGTCCGGGGCGGCTGAAGGCGTGCTGCCCGTTCCATGATGAGGACACCCCGTCCTTCAAGGTCTCCGAGAGCGACGAGGGATGGAAGCGCTGGCACTGCTTCGGGGCGTGCAGCGAGGGCGGCACCATCATCGACGCGTGCATGCGCGCCGAGGGGTTCGAGGACGCCTTCGAAGCCGCCGCGCACCTCAACGAGCTGTATGAGCTCGGGCTTGAGCACAACAGCGAGGCGTGGAAACGCTTCAAGAAGACGGTCGAGGAGACCCGGGCGGAGGTCAAGCAGGGGCGTGAAGCGATCAAGAAGGACGCCAAGATCGCCAAGGTCGCCCGCGACTACCTCCACAGCCGCGGCTTCTCGGATGAGACGATCGACTACTTCCAGCTTGGCCTGGACGAGAGGCGCTACCGGCTCACCATCCCGCTCGTCGACAAGGCCAACCATGAGGTCTCGATCGCCAACCGCGCCCTGTTCGACTCGGTCGCTTGCGCCACCTGCCGCCAGCAGGTCACCGCCAAGGAGGTGCGGCGGCGCAAGTTCGAGCACGAGAAGCTCACCGCCAAGGGCGAAACCCCCGGCTTCGAGTGGGACTCCTGTCCTCGCTGCAACGCCAAGGGCAAGGACGCGAAGATCAAGTTCCTCGCCTGGCAGGACCCCAAGTACCTGTACGCCCGCGATTTCGACAAGGCCGAGTTCCTCTACCATCAGCTCGGCGCCCGCCGCGCGCTCAACGACCGCGAGCACAAGGACGAGATCCGCGGCATCTACGTCGTCGAAGGCTACGCGGACGTGTGGGCGGGCTGGCAAGCCGGCCACAAGGCGATCGTCGCGACCAACGGCGCGGTGCTGTCGGACTGGCAGGCAGAGCAGGTCGCCTCGATGGCCGCCGCTGCGGACAAGCCGGCGATCCTGGTGCCGGACTTCGACAGCACCGGCCGGATCAACGTCGAGAACAACTACCGCAAGCTCCGCGCCGCCAACCCGAACGTGATCGTCCAGGTCGTCCACAGCCTGGACGACAACGAGGGCGGTGACGACGGCAAGCCGCCGTGCAAGGACCTCGCGGACGTGCTCAAGCACCACGGCGAGGAGAAGGTGTTCCGGGTCATGGTCGAGCGCCGCTGGCCCGTGGAGGAGTGGCTGATCCGGGAGATCATCGGCCGTAAGAACCCCAAGACCGGGGAGCCTTACCACGACAAGGTCCGCCAGATGCAGCTGGTCCGGGAGGTGCTCTCCAACGTCAACGACCGCATCGCCCTCGACCAGGTCATCCCGCTGCTCGCCGAAGCGTGGAAGATCAGGGAGAAGGACGCCCACGGCTGGTTCTACAGCAACCTCTCCCCCGCCGATGTCGTCTCCGCCCAGCACCTGCTCAAGAGCCCGTGGCAGGCCGAGTGGGAAGCGCTGGAGTTCCAGGCTGATGACAACGTCATCCCGATCGGCTATGAGGCGATCGACCGGTGCCTGCCGGGCGGCGGCGCCCGCAAGGGGTGGCTGAGCATGTTCATCGGCAAGTCCGGCACCGGCAAGACGATGCTGAGCACCGCGATCCTCGCGAACATGGCTCAGCACGGGATCCGGGCGATCATGTTCAGCCTGGAGCAGAAGGCCGGGGCGCTGTGGGAGCGGATGGCCCGCCAGGTGCTCGACATCGACCAGCAGGAGCTGCACGAGCTCATGAGCGGGCTGTGGGAGCGGATCAAGGACGAGCCGATGCCGTCGGATGAGAGCGCGCTTCGGCGTCTGCTGGACGAGAACTGCCCGGAGCTCGCGAAGGTCAACGAGCTCCACAAGAACCTCTACATCGTCGACAACGTCCCCTCAGGGGACATGAAGGCGCTTGACATGACCCCAGGCCGGATCGAGTCGATCATCCGGGAGGTCAACACCACCAAGTTCGAAGGCCGCCCGGCGGACGTGGTCGTGATCGATCACCTCGGGATCCTGAAGGTGCCGGAGGACGCGCCGCTGGACGTGCGCAGCAACGACCTCGCCGCGCCCGGATACATCATGCAGGAGCTGTTCGAGGTGTGCAAGGCCACGGACGTGTTCATGATGGTCTTGCAGCAGCTGCCGAAGGAGATCAAGCCTGGCGTGCCGTTCGACTACGACGCCGGCCGCGGCGGCTCCAAGCAGACCGACTACTGCGACTTGATCTTCCAGATCTGGCGGCCCGATCAGCAAGCTGATCTGGATGACGTCGAGCGGGAGTCGCTCGCCGGCGTGTACATGCTCAAGCTCGGCAAGAACCGCCACGGCGGGTCGGTGACCGCCGAGTTGTTCTTCGACACGCACTCGCTGCGGATCATCCCGCGTTCCTGGGTTGAGATGCCCACCCGCGACATCGAGGCCGGCGAGGATGATGACGCCGCGGTGGACATCAGCCCCGCCGACGCCGCCGACAACGGCCAGCAGGGGCGGGATCGCGCCGACGCCGGCTCGCCGGACGGCGGCGCCAAAGAGGCCGGCGACATGCCGCTTGAGGACGCCGCAGCGATCACGATCAAGCCTCCCTCCCTCATCGAAAGCGACGAATCAGAACCCGAGCCCAAGGACACCAAGGAGCTGCTCGCGGCGCTCGGCGCCGAACTGGAGGACAGCGACACGGACGCCGGTGGGCTGGCGATCGACACCAACGAGTTGGAGAGCTGGTTCAACAGCTGACGCTTGCAGCTTGCAAGCAGTTCGCAAGCGAAAACCAGCCTGCAGCCGGCCTGCCCGCCCTACCGTCGGGCGCGTCATGGACTTCGCGCCCGAGAGCATCGCCTTCCGCGAATTCGAGCCGCTCCCGCCCGAGCAGCGCTCCGCCGAGGTCAAGTTCGCTTCTGCGCGGCTGTACATCGACAAGTACGCCGAACACCGCGAGGTGTTCGAGATGCTCAGGCCGATCGCGAAGATCCACGGCGAAGGCACCAAGACCGTGGTGCGGGCCCTGCTGTTCTACCGTGACGCGCTCGCCGCCGCGCCGAAGAACGGCCCGCGGCGGGGACCGCTCGCGCACGTGCTCAAGCTCTCCCAGCGGGACTTCCGGCCGCTTCCGCCCACCACTGGCAGGCAGCGGGTGCGGGGCTTGTCGGTCCGCCTGTATGTCGGCAAGTTCCGCGAGCACGCCGAGGCGTACCAGTACCTGCAGGAGCAGGACCTGCACGGAGACGCGGCCAAGACGCTGGTGCGAGCGCTGCTCGCCTACCGGGACCTGGTGCTCGCCCCGCTGAGCCGGACCGGCCACGCGCAAGGAACCCTGTTCGCAGCGCAACGATGAGCGAGAGCCAGATCAAGCTGGTCATCACCGGGAGGATGGGCGCCGGCAAGAGCACGGCCGCGCGTCACTTCAAGGAGGCGGGAGCGACGGTGTGGGCGAGAACACAGCTGATGAAGCGCCTCGCCCATGCGGTAGGCCCCGACCAGATCGGCGATCCCGAGGCGATCCTGGCGCGCCTGTTCGACGACGAAAAGCAGCGCGCGCAAGTCGGGCGGGAGTTGCTGCGGTACATCACCACGTATCAGCCCGAGCCGGGGCGCCGCCCGTTGCGGCTGTACCAGCAGGTGACCGCGATCTGCCAGCAGCGGGACCCGCTGGTGTTCGAGCGCGAGCTGTGGGCGCGGATCACCGACGCGGAGAAGGCCGGCGGGCCGAGCTCCTTCATCCTCATCGACGACGTCCGCAGCCCGGACGCGCTCGCGTTCTTCGCCAAGCGCGGGTTCCGCAGCCTGCGTATCGAAGCCAGCGAGTACCACCGCCACCGCCGTCTCGCCGCAAAGGAGGGGCTCGTCCCCGCAGTCGACGTGCTCAACCACCCCTCCGAGACGCTGATGGACGAGGTCGCGCACGACTTCACCGTCGTCAACAACGGGACCATCTGCGAGTTCACCGCCGCCCTCGACCAGGTGCTCGCTCACCTGCGCGGCGACGGCTAGCCCGAAAAGCCGGCGACAAACACGTGCCAAGCCCGACAGTGGCACGGCAATGGCGAAGCGCAGCCGCCGCTACAGCAACTGGGTCAAGCAGCAGGTGAAGCTGCGCTACCCGCTGTGCCGCACCACGCAGGATCGGCTTCAGCTGGCGGCCGAGCTTGACATCCGTGACGAGAACGGGGAACCGTCGGTCTCGAAGCTGTACAACCTCGCCAGCAGGCTCGGCGCCACCGGCCGCGATGGGGCTTCGCGCGCCGCCGTGATGCACGCCGACAGCGAGCACGCCGGCCGGCGGCGCGAAGATCCCGACACCACCGCCTTCACCGAGCAGGCCGACCGCTACTTGCGGGACGAGTTCGGGCGACGCACCGTCGAGGAGATCGCCGTGTACCTGCGCCACACCCCCACCGCCGTGCTCTACCGGGCACGCAAACTCGGGTTGCGCAAGCCCGTCAAGTACTGGCCGGCCCGGAAGGTTGCGGCGTGGCTGTCGATCTCGATGGATCAGCTGCGCGAACTCGCCGACGAGGGCATCGACATCATCCCGCAGGCTGATCGTGACGGCCGCCTCACCCTGGAGGTCGTCTCAACCACGAGCCTCGGCCGCTGGCTGCGGAACGAGAAGAACCTCGCGAAGGTCCGCGAGGCCGGGGCGGACGAGTTCTTCATCCGGGAGATCCTCGAAACCCTGGAGGAGATCGCCTCAGGGAAGTCCGAATGGGAGCGCTGCAAGTTCCTCAGCTACGGGCACGTGTGCCAGAACACCTACGCGAAGCTCACCAGCTACGGGCTGTTTTGCACCAACACCGACCGCCAAGGAGCCGGGCAAGATCCCAACTGCCGTTACCGTACGCTGGCGATCGACGACTTGCGCCCACCCCACCGCGGATGAGTATTGACGTCCTCCCCGGCCTGAAGGCCGGGGCTTGCGCCGCAAACTCCCAGGTCAGCGGCCGGGCGCCCACAGCTGCGGGCCGTCATCCTCCTCGTCGCCGAGCCCCAGCAGCGCGTACGGGTCGAAGTCGTCGTCGTTCTCGCCGGTGAGCTTGCCGGACGCGAACGCAAGCGCGGCCGCGCCGACGCCGGCGAGCGCAACCACGACAGCGAGGCTGGCCGGAGCGGAGACGACCAGGCTCTCAGCCTGCATGACCCAGCGTGCGCTTTGGGCGGCGATGAGCACGCCGCAAACAGCGAGCATGACCCGCCAGAACCGGGCGTAGGCGCCCACCCGCAGCGCCTTCTCCGGCACCGTCCACCACGCCGACTCGTCCTGGTTGGCGACGCCGATCAGATGCCCGCCGCGGCGCACCAACGTCAGCGTCTGACCAGGGCTGATGCGCAACCCCTGCTGAGCCTGGAACGTCCACGCCCGCAACCGCCCGTCGCCGTCGCGAGCCACCAGCCGGTAGCTGGTCACGCCGTCTGAGACCGAGGCGGTGTGCACTTCAGCGACCTTGCGCGTGTCCAGCGTAAAACGCCGCTTGCAGCTGGGGCAGCGGGTCTCCGTCAGCTTCTGGCTGATCGGGATCACCACCGGCTTGCCGTCCGATGCGGCGGGGCAGGGAGCGCACAGGATCTTCAGATGGTCGTCGCTGGGCATGACGCAACGACCGTACGCCGACGCGCGCCCTCGCCCTTGCGCTTTCCGCCTCGTCGCGGCCGGGACGAAAACCCGGCGTGGGGTCCCTCGCCGGGCTTACTGTCGCCGGGCCTTGAAGAGAGGTTCGCAGTCGAGAGTCCGAGAAGAGGAAGAGAGTTTGCTATGAGCGAAGGGATCCTGCGTCCCAGCGAGGACGCGCTCGCGGCGCTGAAGAGTGCCATCAACAACATCGAGAAGAAGTTCGGCGCCGGGTCGATCATGGAGATGACCTCGGAAGCGAAGCCGCACCCGGCGATCTCCACGGGATCCCTCCCGCTCGACATCGCCGTCGGCATCGGCGGCCTGCCGAAGGGCCGGATCGTGGAGGTGTTCGGCCCTGAGAGCTCCGGCAAGACGACGCTCGTCTACCACGTCATCGCCGAGGTTCAGCGCCAGGGCGGGATCGCCGCGTTCATCGACATGGAGCACGCGATGGACCCCGTGTACGCCGCCGCCTGCGGGGTTCGGGTGGAGGACCTGATCGTCTCCCAGCCCGACCACGGCCAGATGGGCCTCGACATCGCCGATGAGCTCATCCGCTCCGGGGTGGTGCAGGTCGTCGCGTTCGACTCGATCGCCGCCGCGGTCCCGAAGGCCGAGCTGGAGGGCGAGATGGGCGAGAACGCCGTCGGCCTGCAGGCGCGCCTGATGGGTCAGGCGATGCGCAAGCTCGCCGGCCCGGCCAGCCAGAACGGCTGCCTGGTGCTGTTCACCAACCAGATCCGGGAGAAGGTCGGGGTCATGTTCGGCTCCCCGGAGACGCAGCCCGGCGGTCGCGCCGTGAAGTTCTACGCCAGCGTCCGGCTCGACATCCGCCGCATCGAGACGCTGAAGGAGGGAACCGAGGTCTACGGCAGCCGCGTCCGGGTGAAGGTCGTCAAGAACAAGGTCGCGGCCCCGTACAAGCAGGCGGAGTTCGACATCATCTTCGGGCAGGGGTTCGACCGCGAGGGCTCGCTGATCGACCTCGGGGTGGAGCTCGGGCTGATCACCAAGTCCGGCGCGTTCTACAGCTTCCCCGACGGCGAGAAGCGCCAGGGCAAGCCGAAGGCCCGCGAGTACCTGAAGGACAACCCGCAAATCGCCGAGGAGCTGGAGGCGAAGATCCGCGCCGAGAAGCTCCCCCACATCTACGCCGACAGCGAGACCCAAGACGAGGAGATCGCCGCCGAGGTCGCTTAGGCGGCGTGCACGTCACCGGATCGAAGGCGAACGCCGGCCATGATGGCCGGCGTTCGCCGTTGAGAGGATGTCAACGCATTCGGAAAGGCTGGCTGGTGAGAGTGCGCGCACCTACGGTTGGCCCGTGGCGATGCCCCCGATCTCACCCCAACAGCCTTCCGACTTCCTCTTGCAAGACGACCTCGACCTGCTGGATGAGACGGAACTGCGGAGGCTCGTCTCCGAAGTGGACGCGTTCGCCGGCAACGGGAAGGGCCTGCGGGTGTCGGCGCTCACCTTCGAGCAATGGCAGACCCTGTTGATGCGGCGCCTCCCGCCGTCGATGCGCCGGGGGCAGCACGACTACATCTACGTGCTGCCTGACCGCAACGACCCGCAGCACCTGCTGTTCTCCCCGGGCGCGGTCCAGGGGATCAACGAGGGCAGCCGGCCCATGCAGCACGCCGTGATCTCCGCCGCCGTCCGCGCCATCCCCACCCCGCTGAAGGGCCCCTTGCGCAAGGGCATCAACGAGATCGTCCTGGAGGCGTGCGGGGAGCGGCTCGGGATGGAGCTGTTCGGGCGAACCTACCCGCAGGAGTCCCAGTTCGTCCGCGCGTTGCTGCGGATCCTCGTCGCCGAGTACGGCTACCGGGAATCAGAATGGGCGCTGGAGATGCGCCGCAACCCAGAGCGGTGCCTGTTCGCGTTGCGCAAGACGAAGTTCGCCCCGACGTGGGCGTCCTACATCAGGCAGGACCCCGCCCTCGCCGAGGAACTGAAGGCCGCCCCCAACAAGCGCAAGTACCTCACCGACAAGCTGCTGGACCCCGGGTTCTCCCTCACCTCGCCGTTCGGGAAGCTCACCGCGGCTGCCGCGGTGGCGTACCTGGAGTCACTGGAGCAGGAGCGACAGGATGGGCCGCGGTAGCGCGAACAACGACCATCTCGCCCAGGCTCGCGCGCTCGCCGAGCGGGTGGAGCAGCTTGTCCGGGACGGCAAGCCCCACGCCGCCCAGCGTGTGCTGGCGCGGACGTGGGATGACGCGGTGCAGACCAAGCCGCTGTACATCCAGCGGTCGCTGACGCGGCTGGATCGCACAGTCGCGGGCGAGCTTGCGCGCACCCTCGCGACCGCCGGCGCTGCGCCTCCGGAGCTTGAGCTTGAGCGAAGGTCCGACAGCGTCGCGGCCGTGCGCATGCGCGGCGGCCAGGTGCTCGGGTTCTTGCGCGCCGAGGACGCGCGGCGGCTGGCCGCTCTTGACCCCGACGGGACGCTGTATGAGCCGCAGCTGCTTGAGATCTCGGTGGATGACCGCAACCACGTCACCGGGATCGCGGTGAACTTCAAGCGGCCGGAGCTTCGGATCTGCTCGGCCTGCGGGGCAGAGCACACCGACCCGCACGTCAACTGCGCGCAGTGTCGCAGCAAGCGCCGGCGCAAGGGCCCGGAAGCAGACAGTTACGAGCCGGCCCCGGTCCCGCTGCACGAGGCGTTGGAGCAGATCGCCTCAGACGACGGCGACGGCGCAGGGGGCGACATCTTCTGAGCTTCTCTTGCGGCCGGTTCGCAGACAGGGCGGCGGGGCGGGCGGTCAGGCGAGGTTCGCCCACGCGGCGGGAAGCCCCTGGTGCTTCCACTGCCCGCCCCACTCGTCACCTTCGCCGATCTGCAGATAACCGAGCGCCTGGAGTAGCCGCAGGTGCTTTTCCGCGAGCTCCACGTCCGGGACCGCCTCACCGGTCTTCGGGTCGATCTTCGCCAGGCCGGCGCGCTCGGCGAGCTCGGTCGGGTCGATCATCTTCCCGTAGCGGATCTGCATGAGCACAACCAGCCCGTAAGAGCGCCACACGTGAACGGTGATGCCCTTCGGGCAGTCCTCGGCCAGCGCCGCGTAAGCGTCCAGCAGCCCTTCGGCCTCGATGTTGGCGAGCGCCTTCTCGGTCATCCCGGTCGCGAGGACCTTGGCGCGCTTTTTCAGCGTGTTGAGCTCCTTGACCGAGGTGAACGCGTAGTAGGGTTGATCCCCCTCGCGCCCGGCGGGCGGGATCGCGTCGGTCCACTGCTCCAGCTGGTCGGCGTCGACGCCGAGGGACTTCGCCATCTCGGGCAGGGTCAGCTCGATCTTGACGATCTTGCCGTTGGCGTCACGGTAGCGGCGCGCCATCAGCGACCACCCCCGACCCGGCGCCAGGCCGCTCGCGACAGCGCGACGACGATGCCCGCGCACAGCCTGGCGGCGATCCCGAAGACGTTGAGCAGCAACGCGGCCCAGGGGTTGAGGCTCAACAGGACCACCCACATCGACACGGCTGTCAAGGCGAGGACGGTCCCGACAATCACCGCGTCAGGCTGTCCGATCGCAAGGCCGCGGAACAGGCGACCGAGACCGTCAGAGCACATCACCGCCGCCGAGAACGGCAACAGCAACCCCAGGCCGAACATCAGCCCGTGCATGACCTCCACGACCGCGGGGCCGCGGAGCCCGAGGAAGTGCGCGATGTCGTTCCACGCACCCGGCAGCGGCTCATCCAGCAGAGCGCCGGACAGGTAGCCGCCACCGGCGAGGAAGAAGAAGCCGACCAGGCCGGCGGCCGCGCACACCAACCCGAGCTTCTCGGCTCTGCGGCCGCGGCGCCGATGCCGGTCGAAGCGGACGATCAGCGCCTCGTCGTCGCGCAACTGCTCCTGGAGCGCGAGGATCTCCGGCTCTGAGAGCGGTCGAAGCAGCGCCGCGAACCCGTCCGGCGGCGCGAGCTCATCGCCACCTGGGGAGCTTGTCGTGTTCGCGGCCCTGGGTTTGCGCAACCGTTGCGCCAACCGCTCAGACAGCGACGGGGCGGACACGTCCAAGCCGGCGGCGGCCGGCCCGGCGGTGAAGTTCGGCGCCTCCGGCATGTCGGCGGCGCTTGTGCGCGCGGCCTTGATCTGCGCGAGCTTGCGAGCCAGCCAGCCGCCGCGCCGGCGGGGGGCGTCCTGGTCGTCTTGGTCGGCTGCCGACAGCTGCCGCGCCTCGCGGATCTGGGCGAGCTTGCGAGCCAGCCACCCCTCGCCTGCCCGATCCTGCGATTCGGCGGCGGCGTCGAGCTCACGGGCTTGGGTGATGCGCTCACGGACGCGCCCGACCCGCCCCTTCGCCTTCGGCGCTGGGCTCAACTTTGCGTCGTAAGGCGGGGCGTCCGGGGGGACGGGGTCGTCTTGCTCATCGGCGGCTTCGAGGTCGTCGTAGGAGAACCCGTCCGCGAACAAGCCGCTGTCGCTGTCCAGCTCGTCGAGGTTGAAGCTCTCGGCGTAGAGGTTGTCGTCGTCGCGGTGGGGCACTGGGATGGCCTTTCGTGACCGCGACGCTAATGCGCGCACCAACAGCAACCTGGTTTTCGCCCAAACCGGCTCGCGGAAAACGCCCGAGGCGCCGATGCTCTTCTTACGGTCGCCTGGACATGGAGGGTCGCCGCCGCCGCAAGCCTTCACGCCAGTGGGTACACGGGCAGATGCCGCCGGGCCAGCCGCCACCTGCCCCCGCGCAACCACCGCCGCCGCCGGTTGACGAGGAGCCCTTCGACGCTGTCGACGCGGACGTCGTGGAAGCACAGGAGCTTCCGGTTGAGCGCAAGGACGGCCCGTTGCGCCTCAACCCCGCCGCCTTGACCGACGAGGTGGACCGCGCCCCACAGCGCCCCACCCGCGAACAGAGCGGCATCGGGGAGATGCTCGACGCCCTCGTAGGCGAAAGCGACGACCCTGGCGACAGCGACGATGAAATTGACGCGCTGCTGGAGGAGCTGTCGGGGTTCAGGGCCGCGCCGACCATCCAGCATCCACGCCCATCCCCCGGTCAGGTGCAGCCCACCGCCGGCAAGACGCAGGCCGACAACGACCCGCGGGCATCTTCCACGTCGTCTCAGCAGGCAACATCGCGGGCGACGCCGCCTGGGTCACAGAACACCGGTGCGGCTCCTGCGACCCCCGCGTCGGGCGCCGAGCGCACAGCCGCGCCCGAGCCTTCACCGGCCCCGCAGGCCCAGCCGGCAAAGGCCACGGACAACCAGCAAGCCCACCGGCCGGCGCCGAAGCGGCCTTCGACGCCAGGCGACGCGCAAGCCCAGGGCGGACCGGGGTTGGACGAAACGGCGGAAGTGGAGATCGTCGACGAGGCCGTCTTGCAAGACGACTGGCCGGCGCGCGACACCGTGTCTGTCGGGGTCACGGCGGACTTCTGGGAGTCGCTGGGCGAGGAGGAGGACGAAGACCTCTCCCCTCCCCCGAACTTCACCCAACAGCCGACCGCCGACTTCGGCGACCCGCTCGGCTCGCTGCGGCAACTGTTCCGCCGCCGCGAGGAGGTCGCCGGTATCGACGAGGACCTCATCGAGGTGGCGCGCCGCAAAGCCAAGGAGCACGCCGAGTCCAGCCCTCAGGTCATCGACCCCACCGACCCGCGGGACAGCGCCGAGGCCGCTCCGCTTGGCATCGCGGAACTACAGGAGGGAGAGGAGTGGCGCCCGACGGTGTACGTCGCCGCCAGGCAGGCGTACTTCGCCGGACCGCCGGCGTTGAGCTTGATCTCCCCCAACCTCAAGTCCGACGTGGACGAGCTCAACGACGCGCTCGCGTCGTTCGCGGAGCTGCAGCCCGGCCAGAAGGGGTTCATCCGCGTCAGCGTCCGCAGCTACCCGGAGTTCAAGGAGCTCAGCAAGGAGTGGGTGCTGGCGCGCAAGTTCGGCCGCGAGCCGGAGACAGATAAGAGCCCGCTGAGGACCGCCCTGCAGTGGGGCAAGTGGCTGCTGGCTCGTTTCTGGTTTGAGATCAACAAGAGCAGCCAGACCCTCGGCGGCACCGTCCCGCCGCCGCGGCCCGGCGAGCACGCCGGCGACGCCAAGCCGTTGCCGTCCCAGCTTGTCTCAGACGAGGAGAAGCAGGCGTGGAAGGACGCCTCCCGCAAGGCGTCAGATTCGGCGCACTTCGAGACGGTGCTGCGGGTGGGCGTGGTCACCAAGCCGGATGACGCCCAGGAGGCCGAGCGGATCGTCGAGGAGGTCTGCGGCGGCTTTGAGGTCTACAAGACCGAACATCAGGCGCTGGTGTGGGGTGAAGCCGACCCGTACGACACCTGCATCGGGTTCATGGGCGTCAAGCGCCCATCCCCGGTGCCGCTGCCGCTGTCGGCGGCTGAGCTTGGTGAGCTCGCGCGCGTGCCCGATGACCTCACCACGCCGCACGGGGTGAAGATCCCCCGCTCGCAGTTCAAGCAGTTGTCGATCAGCAACCCGCTGGTCGTCGAGAACCCCTACGAGCCCAAGGGGCTGATCCCGCTGGGGCGGATGAAGCCGCACACCGAGGACGAGCAGGTGATCGGGATGCGCGTCGAAGAGCTCGACCAGCACATGTTCTTCTGCGGCCGCACCGGCACCGGCAAGTCCGAGGCGATGATGTGGATGGTCTTCGGCGCCGCGAAGGCCGGCTACCCGATCGTGGTGATCGACCCGCACGGGGAGCTGTCGGAGAACCTGTTGAGCATGCTCGTGGCCAACTGTCCCGAGCGGCTTGAGGACATCGTCATCTGCGACCTCGGCGACGCCGAACACCCGGTCGCGCTGAACCCGCTGGATGTGCGCTCCTACGAGGAGATCGAGCCGACTATCGGGTCGGTGAAGGAGATGCTGGAAAGCCCGCAGATGAACCTCCAGCAGGCCGGCTCGCCACGAGCGATGAACTACGCAGTCCAGGCGCTGCGCGCGCTCGCCGAAGCCAACCTGCACCTCAAGGACCCCGAGACCAAGTGCACGCTCCTGCACGTGGTCACGTTCTTCCTCGACGACGAGTTCCGCCGCCTGGTCATGAGCTTCTGCTCCAACGTGTCCGTCCAGGAGACCTTCGACCCCGACACCGGCCCGTTCGAGCAGATGTCGGAGAAGCAGCGGGTCGAGCATGTCATGCCGGTGCTGCGCGCCTTCCAGCAGCTCGGCAACTCCGAGAGCTTCGCGGCGGTGTTCAGCGCCGGCGAGAACCGGCTGGACTTCACCGAGCTGATCTCCCGCAACTCGATCGTGATCATCAAGCTCGCCCGCTTCAACCACCAGCGGGCGCTCGGCAAGTTCGTCGGGTCGCTCGTCATCCCCTACCTGCTGTCGTCCATGGACAACTGGGGCCGCAAGTACGACCCCGACACCGGCGAGAAGGTCGGGCGCGGCTGCCGGCTGTTCGTCGACGAGGCGCCGACGCTCATCGGCCCGAACTCCTCGGCGATCGAGCTGCTGGCGGAGGCTAGGAAGTGGGACCTGGGGATGATCTTCGCGTCGCAGTTCCTCGAACAGTTCGACCCGTCGGTCATCAAGTCGGCGCTGGCGAACACCGCGTCCAAGCTCACGCTCGCGCTCGACCCCAAGAACTGCGCGCAGATGGCGTCCTCGATCGCCGGCACCTCCAACAAGATCACCCCGGCGGACATCGCCGACCTGCCCAACTACCACTTCTACGGGAACATCCTCCTGCCCGTCGAGAACGGGCGCGCCACCTCTGGGGTGTTCTCGGCCGCGTGCTTGCCGCCGATCAACCGCGCCCTCACGCCAGAGCACAAGAAGCTGCGCGAGCAGGTGCGCAAGCGCTCCCACGCGCTCATCTGCAACCGCCGCGACGAGGTCCTTGCCAAGCGGCGCCGCCACGTTGAGGACATCAAGATCGCCCTGCGGGAGATGCTGCAGGAGCGCACCCTCACCGACAGCTCCGAGAGCCCGGACCCGCTGCGCAGCATGGACCTCGGGATCGACCTCGACGCTGACATCTGACCCGGGCTGCCGACCTGTCAGCCGAACGCTGACACGCCAGCGTCAGCGCGGGCGAAGCCGTTAACGGAAAAGTCAGCGGGGCCGCGTACCGGTCCTACGCTCGCCTCGCCATGCTGGAGAAGGTGTTCTTCGCGTTCTTGGGCCTCGTCGCCCTGTATGTGATCTTGATCGGCCCGGATCGAGTGGTCGACCTGGTCCAGCTGTTCATCGACGGGGCGTTCAAGCTCGCGAAGGCGCTTCTGCAGCTCAACCTGCACGAGAACGCTGCCAAGTAATTCGACCAAGGACCAGTGACCATGAAGCGTTTCAAGGACATCAACCTGATGGCGCTCGACTCGCTGGTCGCGCTGCAGACGGCTACTGCAACCCTCGCCGGCCGACTCGTCGCGACCACGGAGTCGGTGCGGAAGCTCTCTCTTGCCGTCGGCGTGTTGCTGACCCCGCTGTTCGTCACCGCGCCCGCGCTCGCCGCAGGCAACGGCTGCACGAGTAGCGCCGCCCGTCAGCTGTTCGGGTTCTTGAACGCGGCCGCCCAGTTCGTCATCGGCATCGCCGGCGTCGGGTCGCTGCTGATGTTCGCGATCGGAGCCGCGTTCATCATCATGGGCGGCACGCCCGAGAAGGTGTCCAAGGGCATGAAGATCGTCAAGAACGCGATCATCGGCCTCGGCATCCTCGTCGCCGCGGTGTTCATCAAGACAGTCGTGCTCGCGTTCGTCGAGGGTGCGACCGGCGTGAAGGGCTCCAGCTGCATCAAACGGGGCGACGGCCGGCTCTAACATCGGCTTAACCGCAAACGCGCTGGTCCTGTTCGGGCGGCACGGAGCGTCAAGCGGAAACTCTCGCCTGACCTCGGTGCCGCCCTTACGTTTGCGACGACGATGCTGCGCGCTCGCTTGATCATCCTCCTCGCCGCGCTCGCCGCGACACTGGCCTTGCCCGTCGAGGGGGCGGTCGCGGCCGAGTTCTACGGCCCGTGGTACCCGGATCCGAACGGGACCGCGACCGCGCATCGATACTACCGCCCGGACATCGACCCGTTCTCCACCAGCCGGCAGCGGGAGATCGTCAGCTTCCAGTGCGTCTACCCGGGCAAGAACCCCGCCGGGGAGCCGATCACCTATGCCGGCGTCCCGCTCTCCCAGGTGGATCAGGAGATCCTGCGCGACATCTTCCAGCGCGCGTACGAGCTCTACACTGCCCAGATCGTCGAGGACAAGTGGAACGGGCTGCCGCGCGCGGAGGTGATGCGGCGGTTCCTGCAGGAGGAAAAGCAGGAGCTGATCAACGGCAGCTGGCGGCCCTACAGCACCGAGGACGGCGTGTCCGGGGATGTCGGCCCGTACAAGCTCTCCGATCGCGACAAGCGCTACCAGAACCCGTCGCTGGCGAGGCTCATCAACACCCGGGCGAACCATCCGGCTGAGCTGACCCAGTATGTCCCGGACGGCTGCTCGCTCGCGCCCATCCGCACCGACGGGATCAAGATCTCCGACCTGTGGAACGACACCTCCGGGTTCATCGTCGACATACTCCTCTACGTCCCGTCACGGTTGTCGTCGTTCGCCTTCGATTTGTTCGGGCCCGGGGCGATGCGCGTGTCGTTCTGGACGCCCCACGTGGAGCGGGGCGACACGATCTTCAACGTCCACAAGAGCTGCCAGTACGGGGAGGTCAAGTACAAGGGCCAGGGCGAGGACGGGAACATGCAGGTCGCCGAAGCCAAGCAACTCGGCACGCCGGCGAACGCCCGCGACTTCTGCGACGACAGCAACCAGCCGCTCGGGTTCTCCAAGAAGCGCCTGACGGATGACCGGGCCCAGCTCACCTGGTACATCCGCATGGGGATGTTCTTCCAGTGGCTGATCTCGGGCACCTACTTCCTGCTGCTGTTCACGGGCGCGATGGTCTACATCTTCCGCGGCGACTCCGCCCAGCAGTTCAACGTGCTGCAGATGATGCCGCGCCTGCTGGTGTCGGCGATCGGAACGCTGTTCGCCCCATGGGCGATCGGCGCGCTGGTGTCGGTCTCCAACTGGTTCGTGGAGGCCATGTTCTCCTACAACGCCGCAACCGGCGAAGGTTCCGGTGGTCGGGCGATGGGCCTGATGGCCGACATCATCCGCGCCAGCGAATTCCACCTGCCGGGGTTCGGGGATGACTTGTTCGGCCGGGCCCTGCAGATCGCGCTCGGGTTCATCTCCGCCTGGTACTTCATGATCTTCCTGCTGATCTCCGCGGTCAGGCAGTTCGTGATGATGGGCGTGGTGATGCTGGCGCCGGTCGCGTTGTTCTGCTTCATCATCCCCGCTTGGCAGCACCACTTCGGCCGCTGGCTGCGGGTCCTGATGGCGTGCTTGGCGATCCCGCCCGTGATGGCGCTGATCCTCAAGATCGGCACCAGCCTCAACCCGATCCTCGACACCAACATCAACCCCAACCAGAAGGACGTGCTCAACGGCCTGCTCGGGATGATGGCCATGGTCGCGACATTGTGGGCGATGGCGCGCGTTGGCAAGATGGCCTCCGCGTACGCGCGCGGCAACCGCATGACAGGGTCCTTCACCGGGAAGCTGCTGCGCGCAGGCGGGCAAGCGGCCGCGATGGCCGGGATCGCCGGCAGCGGGGGTGCCCTTGCGCCGCTGCTGCGCTACGGCGGCCTCGCCGCGCAAGGGCTCGGGATGGCCGCGCAAGCGACCGAGGGTATCGGCGGCGGCCTCGTTCCGAAGGGCCGGGGCATGCTCGCCGCCGGCTCCCCCATCCCGAGCTTCGGGGAGACCGGTGTCGGCAGGCAGGTCGAAGGGTTCCTCGGCCTCAACAGCCCGGGCATGGGGGCCGGCCGCGGGATGGGGATGGGCGGAAGCCTCGGGCTGCTTGGCGCGTCCAGCTACATGGGCGGCCAGCTGTTCGGCGGCCGCAACCTCATGCAGCGGTTCGCCGAACGCCAGACCGAGAAGATGGCTCGCGAAGGCCGCCAGCGGATCACGCCGATCGCGGCGATGTCGGAGATCGCCCGCCGAGACGGCGACTACGAACAGTGGGCGGAGATGGAGCGGGAGCGGTTCCGCATCGAAAACGGCCGTGACATGACCAAGGCGGAGGAGAAGGCGCTGCTCGCCGAGGAGAACTTCTACGAGAAGGAGCGTCAGGGCTACACGATCGAGAACGGGAAGGTTCGCTACTGGACCGACGACAACGGGAACCCGATCATGCTGCCCGCCTACAACGACGTGCACGGCAGCATCGAGCGCCGCGGCGGCGTGTACTACCGGCGTCGCCCGGAGGTGCCCGCCGAGGTCCCGCAGGACCCGGAGTTCGCCCGCCGCTCCGCAGCGCAAGCGCAACAGCGCCAGGCCGCCGCGGATGCCAAGGCCGCGGAGGAACGCCGCGCCCGCGAAGCGCAGATCCAGGTGGCGCAGGCCCAGACGGAGGCGCTCAACAAGCTCGCCGAGCGGCTCGGCGGAGGGTCGTCCTCAGCGCAGGCAAAGCAGATCGAGATCCCGCCTGGAGCCCGGTCTGTTGAACCTGGGGTCAAGGACGTCAACGGTGACGACGGCGGCGCCGCCGCGCCGGCTGCCGCGCAACCCAGGCCGAAGCCGCAGCGGCCCAAGCCGGGCCTGTGCGGATCGTGCGGGATGCTGAGCGTCCACGACGGCGTCTGCCGCAACCAGGCCTGCCCGAGCAACCAGGTCGAGATCACCGGCCTGTAAGCCTCGGGGCGAAATCGCGCCATCCCACAAGCGAGCGCGCGAAAAGCCGCGGCAGAAGGCCGGCGCTGGCGTACGGTCGGCGCGCCCATGGATCAGGAGCGCGTCAAGACACCCTTCCCGACCAGCCTCGACGAGGAACCGCCGATCTTCCAGCAGTGGGGTATCGCGCTCTCGCTGCGCCAGCTGTTGCTGTTTCTGTTCGGCGTCGCGATCTGGGGGACGCTCATGAAGGTCACCGCCAGCGTCTTCTCCCTGAACATGGTCTTCACGGCGGTGTTCTGGGGCTGGATCCCCGTCCTCGCCGCCGTCGTCGCGCTGGTGAAAAAAGACGGGCGCCCGCTTGAGTTCTACATCACCGACCGCCTCCTCTACCTCACGGCTGACCGCGAGTTCATCCACAAGGACCCCGACGCAGATCAGCGCGAAGGGGTCATCGACGAGGCGATCTGGCAGGACGACGATGACGACGACAACTACCGGTTCAACTTCTGATGCCCGCAAGCCCTGACAACAAGAACACCAAGAAGATGGCGTCCACGGCGGAGCTCGTTCCCGTCCAGGCGGTCCTTCCTGAACGCCGCGACGGCGAAGGGGCGCTGGTGATCATGCGCGACGGCAGCTTCCGCCTGCTCCTCAAGGCCTCCACGGTCAACTTCGAGATGAAGTCGCCAGCCGAGCAGCAGGGCATCACCTACGCCTTCGGCGAGCTGGCCGACTCCCTGGACACCAGCTGCCCGATCCAGATCGTCTCCCACGCCAAGCAGCTCGACACCGACGCGTACGTCCGCCAGTTCGACCGGCGGCTCTCCGACCCGAACGTGCCGCAAGCGATGCGCAGGCTCATGCAAGCCCACATCGAGTACTTCGAGAGCACGGTCAAGACCCAGAACCTCCAGCAACGAGAGGTGTACATCGTCATCCCCTACCGGGGGGTCGGTCCGTCGAACGTGACCGCGTCGGTGTTCGACCAGATCCCGTTCTCGGGCTTGTTCCGCAAGTTCTTCGAGAACGCCGAGAGGCGGCTGGTGGAATACACCCCCAGCGACGAGGAGATCTCGCTGGCCTGGCAGACGCTGGATCAGCGGTCCGAGGAGATCATCGCCCGGCTCGCCCAGATGCAGGTCAGGGCGCGCCGGCTCGGCGAGGAGGAGATCCGCAACCTCCTGTACGAGCTGTATCACCCGGGGCTTGCGCAGGTGCAGAAGGACGCAGGCCAGCACACCGACGGGCGGCTCGTGCCCGGCTTCTCCGCCGAAGCGCCCCCTCCCGGCCGCCGCCGGCGCCTCTCTGACGGCTCCCCGATCGACTTCCCCGCCGGCTTCTGAGCCTTGGAGCTTTTCACAATGGCCAACTGGAACATCTTCAAGACGATCAAGGAGCTCAACGAGATGGCGGATGAGCCTCAGGTTGAGCTCAACGACGACCAGGAGCCCGAGGAGGTCTCGCTCCTTGAGGCCGGCGCGATCGACCTCCCCCGCCTCGTCGCGCCCGAGTACTTCTACTGGGATCTCGACTACTGCCAGATCGGCGACCACTACACCAGGACCCTGTACGTCCACACGTTTCCCAACGAGGTCGAGGACAACTGGTTGCAGCCCCTGTTGCATTTCCCCGAACCGCTTGACGTCGCCCTGTTCATCCAGCCGCTGCCGGTCGAGAAGTTCAAGAAGCAGATCGAGCATCAGATCAGTCAGGACGAGGCGTCGCTCGCGAAGTCGATCGAGGACGGCAAGCGCCCGGACGCGAGAAAGCGCCTGCGGCTGAAGACCGCGAAGGAGTTCCTGGATCTCGTCCAGAGCCTCGCCACCAAGCCGTATCACGTCATGCTCGTGATGACGGTCCGCGCTCAGTCCAAGGAGGAGCTGGACCGTGTCACCAAGGCGCTGGAGCAGCGCATCAGCGCCGCGAAGACCCGCAAGGCGTACGCGCGCCACAAGCAGGGGTTCACCACCACCCTGCCGCTGATGACCAACGAGCTCAAGGACGCCGACAACGTCCGGCTCGTCCACACCCAGGGCCTGATGACGATGTTCCCGTTCAGCAGCGCCCACATCACTCATGAGACGGGCGTGCTGATGGGGATCTCGCGCGCGACCGGCGAGCCGATCATCGTCAACCGGTTCGCCCAGCCGCCGGCCGGTGACGTGGAGTCGCCGAACTCCGCGATCCTCGGCGCGTCAGGGTCGGGCAAGTCGTACCTGGCGAAGATGGAGATGATGCGGTGGGCGTACCTGGGCGTTCCCGTGATCGTCATCGATCCGTCGGGCGAGTACCGGCCGATCTGCGATGGCCTCGGCGGGGAGAACATGACCATCGCCCTGGACTCCCCGGAGAAGATCAACCCCCTGGACTTCTCACATGCGGTGGAGCCCGGCCGCAACGCCCTGCGCAACAAGATCGCGGCGATGGACGAGCTGCTGAAGGTGATGCTCCGCTCCACCCCGGATGAGGCGCCGATCGACGCAGTCACGAAGACGATCTTCGCGAACGCGATGATCGAGGTGTATCGCCGCTACGGCTACCACGTCGAGGACGAGCGTTCCCAGATGAACGCCACGCCCGAGCGGATGCCCGTCTTGCGGGAGGTCGTGGCGATGCTGGCGCGGATCGGGCGCGTCAACCGCGACCCGATGGTCCAGGAGCGCGTCCGGCCGCTGGTCGCCGCGCTCACCCGGTTCGTCAACGACGGCCCGCTCGCCGGTTTGTTCGACCACCGCACGACCGTCAACCTCAAGAGCCATTTCGTCAACTTCAACATCGCCAACCTCGCTGACGAGTGGATGCCGATGGCGATGCACCTGGTGCTGGAGTTCTTGCGCACGGCCGTGTTCACCGAGCGCCAGCAGGAATCCGGCGTCAACCGCCTCATCTACGTGGACGAGGCGCAGAGGCTGATGGCGTTCCCCGAGACCGCGGCGTTCTTGAACTGGACGAGCCGCACCTGCCGCAAGTACGGCGTCGGGTTGACGGTGATGACCCAGGACGTGGGCGTGTTCGTGCTCAACGACGACGGCTCGGAGAACAAGGTCGGCCGCGGCGTGCTGAACAACTGCTCGACGACCGTGCTGCTCAAGCAGCATCCCAACGAGCTCGCGACCGTCCAGAAGACGTTCTCGCTCACCCCAGGCGAGGTCAGCCGGCTCGCATCCGCCCGCTACGGCGAGGGGATCCTCTTCGTCGGCCAGGAGTCGGTGTGGTTCTCCGCGCGGGGCATGACGCACCCGCTTGAGCACCGGCTCATGAGCACGAGCATGCAGGAGCGCGCGCAGCTCGCGGGCGGTCCGAGCGGGCAGGTCGCAGCGGAGCTCCCGCAGAACACCGGCGCTGCCGCGCAGGCGCAACCGTTCGCCGAGGCGCCGCCCGCTCCGCTGCCGCCGGCGTCTCAACAGACCGGCGACGGCGAGGACCCGTTCGGGGATCCGTTCGCTGACAGCGACAGCTTCGGCGAGCTGTAGCGCCGGGCCGGCTGCGCGAAAAGCAGGCTGCGGCGCCGCGCTGGTCATAGCGTCGCCGCATGGGCGGTGACCCGCAGCACAGCAACAAGCGCGGCGCGAAGTGGCTACTGGGCGGGGGCATCGCGGCGCTCGCCGTGCAACTGATCCTGATGGTCGCGATCGCGGGCGCCACGCTCTCTGCCGTCGCGATCGTCGGCCAGGCGATCGACAAGGTGCTGGACGGCGTTTCGGCTGTGATCAAGCTGCCGGGTTCGCTGGTGGACATCATCAACAAGGACGACAGGCTCGTGGATGCGGTCAAGACCGAGCTCGACTGCGCCAACGTGGATGACGAAGCCGCGGAGAAGGGGCGGTGCACCGAAGGCCTGATCGACTTCGGCGAGGACGGCAACCAATCCGTGGTTCCCACGAACAAGCTCTGGCTGGTGCCGGTGTGGAAGCAAGCTGAGAATGAGTACGGGGTCGAGTGGGAGCTGCTCGCGGCGATCAACGGCGCCAGGACGTTCTTCGGCGCGCGCAACTGCGAAGGCAATGAACTGACCGGGGACGGCTGGTATCGCATCACGCGCCTCGCCTGGGCGAAGTACCGTACCGACGGGGGATCCACCAAGAACATCGCGGGTGAGCGCTGCCACAGCAGCAAGCCCCCGACGAGCTTCAAGCAGAACGGCACCACCAACCGCTACGACGCCGTTGACGCGACGTTCACGCTCGCGAGGATGCTCCGCCACCAAGGGGCAGCCCGCAAGGAGTGGAAGTACAACGGCTCCGACCCGCGGGGGTGCGTCCCCGACCCCAAGTACGGGCGCGTCTGGAACGTCCCCCTGGTCATGGGCAAGGGAGCGCGGATGGGCTACAACCGCAACCTCTACATCCCGCGCGACCTCGTCCGCCTGGCCGCGAGGTACCGGTCGGACACGGGCAAGTGGAAGCCCACGAAAGACAAGAACGCGCCGAAGATGCCGCGCGAGCACATCATCCGCTTGCTGCGAGGCGTGTGGGAGGCGTTCGGGCTCTCAGGAGCACAGTTGGAGGAGGCTGTCGCGAAGAACTACCGGCGGATCATGCAGGAGTCCAGCGGCTCGCCCCAGGCGATCCAGCGGATCGAAGACATCAACAGCCGCACCGGCAATCACGCGCGCGGGCTGTTCCAGTTCACCCCGCCAACGTTCGCGGCCTGGAAGGTCGACGGTTATGACGACATCTACAACCCACTCGACAACATCCTCGCCGCGGTAAACGCGCAGGTCAACAGCCTCGGCTATTTCCTCGACTCCAACGGAATGGGCTGGGGGCCGCGGGGCGGCACGAACCCCTACAAGACCGGCGGACGCGCTTACACCGTTGACACCACCGGCAAGGGTGACAAGAAGCGTGTCGTCTACAAGGGCAAGAAGCCGACTGACGAGGTCTCGAAGGCCGTGGCGTTCCGCGGGCCCGGGCTTGCCAGCGAGGAGCCCTGCTATGTCGCGATCGTCCACGAGTGGTATGAGGAGCTCAAGGCCAACCCGCCGGATGAGAGCTTGTACCTGGGCGACGCCTCCGGCGTCCGGGCCAAGATCGTCAAGGTCCTCCAGTCCCAGGTCGGCAAGAAGGAGAACCCGATGGGCTCCAACTGCAACCCTTACTCGCGCGACCTCGGCCGGCCGTGCGAGCCGTGGTGCGGGGACTTCGTGACCTGGGTGATGCGCAAGGCCGGCGTCAAGGTCCCGCAAGTTCTTTCGGCCGCGTATCAGTGGTATACGGTCTGGGGTAAGCCGCGAGGCCTGGTGAAGACCGCGATGATCGAAGGCGACAGCCGCGCGTCAGTGCGACCGGAGCCGGGCGACATCATCATCTGGGGCAGCGACCCGCGTTCGCTTGCGAGCACCCCGCACGTGTCCATGGTTGAGCGGGTGCTCTCGGACGGCCGCGTCTACACGATCGGCGGCAACGAGTCCAACCAGGTGCTGCGCCAAGGTCCGATCGACTTGCGCAAGCACACCGGGTGGGGCGCCCTGGTCGCGCCGGTCAGGGCTGGCGGCAGCGACAGCGGCGAGAGCCCGGCGGCGAATCGGCCTTCCCTGCCCCGCTACGTGCAAATCCGTGAACAATAGCAGAAGCCCGGCGCGTCACGGCCACACGCCGTAAAGTCAAGACCGTGAAGCTCCGCTATATCGCAGCAGGCATCGCCGTCTGGATGATCGCCGCGTTGGTGATCGGCAAGGCGCTGATTGCAGACGGCGACGCAGACCAGGCCGCTCGCGAACAGAGCGGAGCGCAACGGGCCGCAACCCAGCCAGACGAAAACGCGAGCACGCAACCTTCAGCGACCACGTCACCTCCAGGCTCGGTCGCGCCAGGAGGCCCGGCAGGCACAAGCGCGGGCGGCGTGTACACGCCCGAGGAGATCGAGCAGATCTACCAGCGCGGCGGGGATGAGGAGGCAAACCGCCGGCTGCCGCTGGACCCCTACGACCATGACCCCGAGACCCAGCGGCGGACCGAGGAGTTCGTGAAGGCCTACCCGGCGATCCAGCGCTTGCCACGCCACGCCACGCAGTTCTCAGCCGACATCACCGACCCCGCTGGCGGGAAGGCGCACGGGATCGAGGTCACCTACACGAACAACCGAGCCGAAGCCAAGCGGGCGTTCGAGCGGTGGTTGCGAAGCATCGGTGACCGGCCGGGCAACTATCACATCGTCTACCGGAGGCGGTGATGCGCGCGAGGCTGCTGGCGATCCTGCGGGCGTTCTCCACGAAGACGCTGATCGGCGGGGTGCTCATCGCCGCCGGCGTGCTGACCGCCAACTGGGTCAACGGTGACGATCAGCAGGATGAGTCGGCGAGGCCGCCGGCCTCAGAGCGAGCGTCGAAGTACCAGCAGGGGTCTCGTGAGCTGATCGACCGCGGCGGAGGGCATGGCCCGCGTTATGTCGTGCCGCCCAGCAGGGTCCCGCGCACGGTCTCCCAAGCGCAGCAAGCGCCACAGATCGAACTCACCCCGAGCAGATGGGCGCGCGACCCGGAGGCGTCCCCCACCGGGTCAGATCCCGCGCAGATCTCCCCGGCTGACCGGCAAGAGCTGGTGAAGGCGGCCCGGGCGTTCTTGCGGCGGTGGGAGACGTTCAAGCCGGGCGACAAGGAACGCGGCACGTACGCGCGCAAGCTCATCAACTACACCGACCCCGCCGCGCTGGAGGGCATCCTCGAACGCGAGGACAACCACCAGATCCCGGGGGTGTGCCCGCTGCGGCAGTGCCCGAACGGGTCCCGCTTCCTCGACTACGTCGACCCGGCGGAGGCGGCGTCCGTGCGAGACTACGACGGCCGCCGCGCGTACCTGACCACCAGCGGGGCGGTTCGCTACTTCGGCGCCGGGGATTACGCTGACCAGGAGTTCTACCGCAGCTACGGGCTGGTGATGGTCAAGCGGGACGGCCGCTGGCTGGTCACGCGCGCCGCAGCGGACACGTTCGCGCCCGTGCAGTAGCCAAATCGCGGCGCTGCCGCAGCCCGCGGGCGCACACTCGCGCTCGTGAAGACGCTCAAGCGGATGATCGACCGCCGCGACAAGCGGCTCTACGTCCTCCTCGGGTTGCTCGTGATCGGCTCGGTCGTCTCGGTCGTGATGATGGGCCGCGCCTTGTTCGGATCCGCCGATGAGCGGCCTGCTCACGACGGAGCGCCGCCGGCGGCGTTCACGATCTCCCCCACCCCGACGTTGATCGAATCCGACCGGCTCCGTGACCCCCGGTTGCCGGATGAAGTCTACGAGCAGGTGCTCAACACCAGCCAGGCGCTCACCGAGCAGTTCGCCAACGGCGTCCTCAACCGGGCGGCGCTCACCGAGGCCGGCATGGGCGACCGCGAGGCCAAGAGGGCGCTGCGGGAGATCGAGCTTGCGACCGCCGGGCTGAACGACAGCGGCCAGGTCACGGTCCAGCCGCAGATCGCCAACACCGCTGCGGACACGACCACCGTCACCGCGAGCGTGAACCTCACCACTACCGCGGGCGTGTCGGTGCCGAGCACGATCACGTACGTGTTCGGCACCAAGGATGGCAAGTGGGTGTTGCAGCAGTTGCAGCTGTCGACGGGCGTGGTGGTTTCCGGCTAGCGAAAGTCCGCTTGCGCCGCGCCGGCGGCCAGTACGGTCAAGCCATGCACGGCCTGATCGCCGACTACATCATCGCGCGCGTCCAAGTCATGGCCGGCAAGCTGCGCGCCGAGCACGCCGAAGCGTCGTGGAAGGCGATCATCGGCGCGATCGTGCTGTTCGCGGCCCTGTGGGCGGGGCGCGAGTACGTCTTCTACTTCTTCCAGTGGATGCTCAACACCTTCTTCGACATCCTGCATGAGTCGTTCGGGACCGAGAACGACGGCCCGTTCGTCGGCGGTGAGGACGCCCCGCGCAACCATGGCGCCAACCCGGCCGACACGCTGAGAGACGAGGTTCGGGGGAAGTAGCCGTGAGGATCGGCCGCGCCACCATCGAACCGAAGTTCTTCGTGATCGTCGGGCTGCTGCTCGCGCTCGCGTTCGGCGCGCTCACCACGCTCTTGGGCGGTGACGATGACGCGATCGACCCGGCCACGGAGCCGGCGTTCGACCCGACTCAGCTGGTGAAGCTCAAGCCCGGGTGGCTCGGCAAGCACATCGAGCAGCGCGGGATCAACCGTCTGCCCGACCCGGATGACCCAAACTGCGTTTACGGTGAGCCGGGGGTGATCCGCTCGGTTGCCGACATGGTCGCGAACCCGATCTGCATGACCGGGCAGCCGGTGCGGCTGAAGGTGTACCTCCCCCAGGTCGACTCCAACACCCGCCCGGACCTGCAGAAGAGCGACTTCTCCCACAACTTCGTGCCGGCGACGTTCATCCCGCCTGACCGCACCACCACGGTCGAGGAGCTCGCGGAGCGGGCGACCGAGGTGCTTGAGCTGCAGGAGGAGTCCGAGCGCAACGCCCCTGACGGGCGGGTGCTGATGGTGGGCTTCCGCGCTGATGACACCCCGCCACCCGGGGCGGCGTATGAGATCAACGCGCTGTATTACTGGCGTTCGGACCAGGTGAACTCGCGCCTGTATCCCGAGGACGGCAGCGGACCGCTGCCCGCGCCGGTCCTGCTCGTGGACAGCTACACGCCGCTTCCCGCCACCGAGCTTGCCGCCCCCACCACGCACCGGGCGATGCTGAACTTCATCTACCGCGAGGACCGCGTCAACGCGGCCGGCGCGATGGAGCTCATCGTCCACGACATCGAGTGGTCCGCTGGACGCCAGATGCGGGTGTGCGTGTCGCTGACCAACGACAGCACCGCCCCGCAGAGCACCGTGTGGCAGGGCGTGAGCTCCACCACCGCCATGGTCGCCAACGTCGGCGACTTCACGGGCGAACCGAACCCAGCCGCCGGGTTCTTCTCCGCCGCGACGATGCAACCGGGGCAGACCATCACCGGCTACATCGACTTCAACGGCGTCCGCCAGCCTGGGCCGCTCACCCTCGCGATGCCAGGCCTGAACTCGGGCACGGAGGTGGAGAACCAGGTGCAGGTGCCGGTGAGCGAGGACAAGATCGTGCCGGTGGGCGAGAACACTCAGCGAGCCGAAAGCCCGTGCGCTGTCGCCGCGACCCGCAACCCCGGGGCCGCCGACCAGGCGGGTTAAGGCGCAAAAACGGGTTGCCGCGCGGCGGCGCGTGCCAGGGTCGCGGTGATGCTCGCCAAGCTTTGCAGCCGGTTCGCAGCACAGCGCGGCCTGATCGCACTGGAGGCGTTGATCTGCATCCCGTTCCTGTTCGCGACGATCTTCACGTTCTGGGGTGTGGGGGTCACGATCTACAACCAGAGCAAGCTGCAGAACGCAGCCCAGCACGCGGCCCAGGCGGCGCTGATCTACTACAACCGCCACACCTACCGCAACGACGACAGCCAGATGATCGCGGACGCCCGCGCCGGCGCCCGGACGATGGCTGACACGGTCCTGCGTGAGAACGCCCGCGGCATGATCGGCGATCAGATGGGTCGCCAGACGATCGCCTCGCCGCAACGCATCAGCGCCGACATCTTCGGCAACGTCCCGAACCCGCTCGGAGACGAGGTGGTCACGTGCGCCGGGAACGTCAACGGCGTGTTCACGGGGATGGCCGTCTGCGGAACCCCGGGGATGGACACGCTTGTCGAGCAGGCGTACGTGCGCGCCCGCGTTCAGGGCGCGTACTACCTCGTAAGCATGCTGACCGTCGGAAAGTACAACCCATGGATGTACGCGGACGGGGTCGCGTACTCGATCACCGCGGCGGGTGCCCGATGATCAAGCGTCTGTGGACACGAGCGCGACGCGACGACGGCCTGGCCGCCTTGGAGTTGCTGGTGGTGTTCCCGGCGTGGCTGGTCGCGATCGCGTTGATGTGGAACGTGTTCTTGCTGCTGTCGGGGATCATGGTCAGCCAGCAGAAGCTCAACCAGATCGCGCAAGCCGCGAGCACCCGCGGGTGCTTGTCAGGAGAAGCCGTCAGTTACGCCGAACGGAACCTGTGGCTGGGCCAGCACGAGCTTGAGATCCAGGCGCGCACCCCCGCCGCCCACGCGTACGGACAGGCGACGTTCAGCCGGGCGAGCGTCGAGAACGGCAACGGCAAGAGCGCCGCCTGCCCGAACGTGGTGCCCGGAGCCAGGTTCATCTGGATCGAGATGCGCTACCGCCAGCGGCTCGGGTTCATCGCGCTCAACGGTGACGTGCCGATCCGCCAGACCGCGCTCGTGCTCTCCAACGCCTACACGGACGAGGACACCGAATGATCAGACGACTGCTCACAGCCGCCCGAAACCGCGCGTCCGCGCACGACGGAGCCGTCGCGTTGCTCACGCTCGTGTTCATGGTCGGTGCCGGCCTGGTGATGATCGTGTTCTTGTGGTCGATCGCGTACGCCACCAGTGTCTACAGCTACCAGCTTCAGGCCAACCAGGCGGCGGCGTACGCCGCGGTGCAGTCCGTGATCACGGGATCAGGCGAAGGTGAGGAGGCCGGCGGACAGCTGGTGTTCGACTGCGGCCCCTCCTACGACCCCGCGACCGGCTGGTGCACGGCAGGCAAGACGTTCACCGCCGCAGACAGCGCGCTGCGCAACGCCCTTCCCGCGACGGTCGTCAACGGGAGGCGCGCCGGCCGGTTCAACCTCGTCTACGACCCGACGGGCGGCGGGAACGTGTTCACGTTGCGCACAACCGAAGGGGCCGTGGTGCCCGACCGCGGCATCTACGCATGGTCGATCCCGTACGATCCCGCGGAGGCGCGGCGGGTCGACGGCAACTGCGACAACCAGCCTGACCCTGGCATCAACCCTGCCCCCCAGGGCGGACCGCCGTACTGCTGGACGTTCTCGCCGTTCGGGCCGAACGCGCGCGCCGATGACGAGCACCACTACACCAGCGGCGTCGCGATCTATCTGGCCTCGACCATCAGCCTGCCGGGTTGTGTCGCATCCTGGTGCCCGACCTGGCAGATCCACACCGGCGCGTCAGCCACCCAGGATCAGGTGCCGCAGCAGGTGTATGTCCGCTAGGGCTGGCGAAAACGATCGCCCGCCAGGCAGCGCGCCCGTACGCTCGCGCAGATGATCAAGAAGCTGCTCATCGGCTTCGGGGCCACGACCGCCGTGTTCACGCTCCTGGCGGTCGCGGCGGTCGTGATCGGAAGCGGCGGGGAAGCCCAGCCGCCGCCGAAGCCCGCCCCGAAGGCCTCCAAGCCGAGCGTGTGGGACGGGGGATGCCCACGCGCCGGCGAGCAGCCGTCTCCGGTGTGCCGTCAGGTGATCGGCGCGCGGTTCGTCCGCGGGGACGCAACCGGAGCGAACAGCACCGCGGTGAAGGTGGATGCGATCAGCTACCGCGGCTTGCACACCAACGCCACGAACATGACGATCGAGCTGTTGATCCCCGCGACGTCGTCGGGGTCCGCGCCGAAGTGGGTGAAGCGAGAGAACTTCCGGCTGCGGTCGGTTGGTGACAACCGCGCATGGGATCTGAAGGGGGATGCGTTCACCGCCAAACCCGCCGGCGGGAACATCAAGATCGTGCTGCGTTACAAGAAAATGTCGACGAAGCGGCTCGCTGCCGTCTACCGGCAGTCCCGCCGGCATCAGGCGCTGCAGCTGTGGATGCTCACCCCCACCGGGGCGATCTCCTACGTGATCGCGCCCCCGGCTCCACCGGCCGGCCACGAGTACGCGGAGTCCGGCAAGGGCCGGCCAAACCGCGGCCGCTCGCTCAACCGTGAAGACGAGCTTCTTGCCCGGGTTGGCCGAGCGCTCGGGCGCGGCGATGAGGACCCGCGGGTGGTCAAGCGCCGCGCAGCGCGTGAGCAGGCACGCTCGACAGCTCAGCGTCGCCGCCGCTAGTACAGCAGCCCACGCTTGAACGCGATCGACACCAAGTGGGTGCGTGAGGACGCCTCCAGCTTCCTCTGCAAGCGCTTGACCAGCGTGCGCACCGTCTCCGACCCGACCCCCATGCGCTCGGCGATCGCCTCAGTGCCGAGCCCCTCGGCGAGCAGCTCCAGCACCTCCTGCTCCCGCTCGGACGGGGCCTGGCCGTCGGCGCGCAACTCATCGGCCACCAGCGACGGGGACCAGTAGCTGCGCCCCAGCCGCACGAGGCGGACCGCCTGAACGGGCGCGTCCCACCGGTCGTTTTTGGACACCACCGCGTCCGCGCCGGCGTCCTTGGAGCGCTGGATCACCCACGGCTCGGTCTGGCCGGTGTAGACGATCACGCGCGTTTGCGCCCACCGATGCTTGATCTGCCGGCACAGCTCCAGTCCCTGCCAGGGCCGGCTGAAGGTGAGGTCGACGAACGCGATCTGCGGCGGGCGCTCCTCGCACAACAGCAGCGCGCCGGGGATGTCGTGCGCCACGCGCACCCGCGCCCCGAGGTCAGGGGCTTGCGTGAGCGTCGCGGCGACAGCCTTCGCGACGATCTCGTGATCCTCGGCGATCAGGATGTCGAGCGGCACCTCCCCGCCGAGTGTAGCGAGCGGGTGGATGATCGACGCCAACGATCAGCGGAACGCCGCGTTGCCGTGGCAACGTCGCAGGCGCCATACGTTGCTTTCAGCAGATGACCGTCATCGCGCACTTCGGAGACCTGCACCTCGGCCTCACGCAGCTCAACTGGCGCACCGAGACGCGGCAGAACCAGCGTGAAGCCGATTTCGAGCGCGCCGCGGAGGCGTGCTTCGACCACCTGATCCAGCAGGCCCGCCCGGACCTGGTCGTCTGCTCCGGGGATGTCTTCCACAAGATCCACGTCTCCACCGCCGCCGAGGTCGGCGCGGCGCGCCTGTTCCGCCGGCTGATCGACGCGGGCATCCAGGTCGTGGTCATCGGCGGCAACCACGACCAGCCGCTCACCCACACTGGGCGGATCTCCCTCCATCACCTCGCCGAGCACGGGGTCCGCGTGTACCTTACCCAAGACCAGCTCGACGTCGCCGGGGTGAGGCTGCATCTCGTCCCCTGGCAGGCGCTCGCCCGCCACTACCACGGCATCGACGAGCTCCGCCCGTTCGACTTCGACCCTGATTTGACGAACGTGCTCGTCGCGCACGGGTACGCGCCCGGCGATGGCGTCACCTACCCGCCCGAGCCGGTGGAGATCCCCGGCGACTGGCTGGACGACGGCCGGTTCGCCGCTTGCTTGCTCGGCCACGTGCACATCAGCCGTGAGATCCGCCCCAACGTCTTCTACGGCGGGATCATCGAGCGTTGCGACATCGACGAGATCAAGGTGGAGCCGGCGTTCTACCTCCACCACTTCGACGAGCATGGCCGCAGGGAATCCGAGCTCGTCAAGGTCGCTGACCTCGGGGTGGCGGGCGTGCCGCGACCGATGCTGCGCGCGAAGATCGACTGCGCCGGCAAGACCCTGGAGGAGGTCGCGCGCGAGGTCGAGCCGATCATCGAAAGCGACGGCAGCGGCGATCATCCTCCGGTGGGGGGCGCGCTGCTGCACTTGCGCCTGCTGAACATCTCCGCCGATTTCAACGGGTCGACGCTGCGCCGCCAGTGGGAGCGGATGTTCCGCAAGGCCGGCGGTTTTCACATCGAGATCCGCTCCCAGACCCGCCGGGTCGTGGAGCTGATGGACGTGAAGTTCGCCGCCCCGCCGGTGAACGTCGCTGACGCGTTCGAGAAGTTCATGGCCGAGCAGCCGTTCGCTGATGATGTGCGCCGGGAGCTGATCACGCTCGGCCAGCAGGCGCTCGCGGACGCGCGCGAGCGGATCGCGGCCAGGGAGGAGCGCGCCTGATGCGGCTGGTGTCGCTGAAGGTGGAGAACTTCATGATCCATGAGCACGAAGAGCTCGTGCTCATGGAGCCTGACGGCACCCCGATCGACGGGATCTTCTACCTCGCCGGTGAGTCGCGCTGGGGCAAGAGCTCCCTGATCGACGACGCCCCCGCGTACGCCCTCTACGGGCACGCCGCCACCCGGGTCGCCGCCAGCGGTGTCACCACCAAGGACCTCAAGCACAAGGACCACCTGGACGAGGTGATGCGGGTGGAGGCTCGGTTCGTCTTCGACGACGGATCGCAGATGATCGTCATCCGCGGCCTGGACGAGAAGGACAACACCTTCGCTGAGGTGCTGGAACCCGATCCCGACAACCCCGGCGAATGGGTGTCGGTGTGCAACGGCGCCGCGCCCGTGAACATCTACATCAAGAAGCGGCTCGGGAACCTCTCCGCCCGCCAGTTCCACCACAGCTTCGTCGCCCGCCAGAAGGAGATCGACGCGCTGTCTGAGCTCGCCGGCAAGAAGCGCCGGGACGCCGTGCACGGGATGCTCGGCATCGCCGAGCTTGAGGAGGCCCAGAAGGTCATCCGCCAGTGGCAGTCGGAGCGCCGCGCGCGCGTGAACGCCTTGGAAGAGGAGTTGGGCGGCAAGTCCCCCGAAGTTCAGCAGCAGATGCTCGACGAAGCCCGGCGCGCTGTCACCGACGCCGAGCGCGAGGTCGCGGACAAAGAACGAGAGATCGCCCGTCTACAGGACCGCCGGGAGGAGATCGCCAAGGAGCTCGCTCCGCTTGAGGCGGCGTCCGCCGCGGCGGCGCGTGTTGAGGAGCTCTCCGGCCAGATCGAGCGTGACCGCGAGCTGATCGCGACCCTGCGCGTGCAGGTCAAGCAGCATCAGGAAGCTGAACGTGAGCTTGCGCGGGAGCCGGAGCTGATCGAGCGCAAGCACGCCGCGGACGAGCGCCTTGCGGAGATCACGGACGTGTACCGGCGCTCCAGCGAGTACAAGCGGCTCAAGGCCGTGTTCGCGGACGCCCGCCGGCGCCTGGACGCGCTCGTGCGCTCACGCACCCCCGTTCTGGCCGGGCCCGGCGTGGCCGTGGCGGCCGAGCCGCTGGACGCCCAGGCGATCCGTGACCGGATCAGGATCCTCGAAAACGACGGCCCGAGGTTGAAGGAGCTGGTCCGCGAGCGCGAGCAGCAGCTTGAGCGGCTGCGGACCTCCGGCGCGTGTTATGCGTGCGAGCGCCCGTTCGAGGGTGAGCACGACCACGAGCGCGTGATCGCCGACCTTGAAAAGGGGGTCGCGGAGCTGCGCGCCGAGCTGTACGGGATGGCGCAGGAGCTGGAGGAGCTGCGAGGCAAACTCCCGCAGGCCGAACAGGAAGAACGAAAGGCCCGCGAGCTTGAGCGCGAGATCGTCGCGTGGGAGACACGCGTGGAGTCCGTGGAAGCGGACCTTGAGCGCCTGGCGGCAGAAGGAGAGGTCCGGGAGGACCTGGACGCGGTCGTCGCCGACGGGAAGGCGGCGAAGGCCGCGGCCGCCGATGCGGCCCAGCAGCTTGCGGTCGTGCAGGCCGCCCGCGGCCGGCTGAGCCCGCAAGCGGCCGAGCAGCTCGCGGCCGCCGAGCAGCGCCAGCGCGACCGCGAGGCCGAGTTGGCACAGGCGCGCAAGATGTTGGAGGAGATGCGCTTCGACGCCGACCGCTACCGCACGCTCACCGAAGAGCGCGCCCAGGTGGAGCGGGCGCTTGCCGCGGCTGAGGGCGCCCTGCCGCCGCTGAAGAAGGCGATCGACGACGCCCGCCGGCGCCTGGAGTACGCGAAAGCCGAGATCGCCGCGTACGCGGACAAGCAGCGCAGGCTTCAGGCTGAACGCGAGTCGTTGCTGCGCCTGTCCGACCTCCAGCAGGCCATGGACCTGTTCGCCCGCAACCTCGCCGAGGAGATCAGGCCGGCGTTGCAGGAGATGGCGTCAGCGATGCTCGCCCAAGCGTCCGGCGGGGATCACGTCGCCATGGAGCTCGACGACGACTACAACATCTCCGTCATGGACAAGGACGGCATCTGGTACCACGCGGCGTTGCTGTCGGGTGGCGAGCGGGTCCGAGCGAACATCTGTCTGCGCCTTGCGCTCACCCGGCTGGTGTCGCAGCGCACGGGGGTGCCGGTCAGGTTCTTGGTCTACGACGAGCCGCTGCACTCCCAGGATCCCGGTCATGTGCAGCGGATCATGGACTTGCTCGACAGCCTGCGCGGCTTCTTCCCCCAGATCTTCATCATCAGCCACGTCGGCCAGCTCGAAGACAGCGAGCACGTCGACTACAAGGTGCAGCTGTCCGCCCCGCCTGGGCGCAACCGCATCCAGCTGCTGCACGCATGATCCGCAGCCGGCGATCCGGCGGCACGGCGGGTTGATGCGACAGCGGGCCGGTGGCGAGCGTGCCGTCGATCAGACGTCGCTCATGAGCTCGGCGAAGTCGTCGAAGGTCATCTCCTGCCCAGCCTTCTTTTTCTTCTGCTTCGGCCTGGGCGGCGGCGCGACCGGGCCGACCGGGGCTTGGATCCTGTGGAGCCGGACGCGGCCGCGCTCGTCCACGAGACCGTGCTTTTCGGCGAGCTTGCGCAGCTCGCTCTTCTTGCGCAGCGTGCCGTCCTCGGCGGGGCGGGTGGTCTTCATCTTCCTGGCCTTCGCCATGCTCTCGATCACGCCCATCTCCACGAGCGCGCGGCGCACCTCCTCGCGGGCGGTCTCGGAGTGCTCCAGCTCGTTGTCGCCGCGGTAGCGGACCTCGTCCCTCATCCAGCCGAGCTCGGCGCCCATGGTCTGGAACGCCTTCTTGAGCGCGTACTGGACGGTACCGGACGATGGCGGGGTGCCGGTGAGCTCGTACAGCTCCTTCGCTTCCGGGGTGCCCGGCTCGAAGGTCATCTCACCGCGCTCCCACATCTGGCGCAGCTCGGTCTCCGACCGCTTCTCCACGGGCTCGACGATCCCCGGGTTCTGGCGGGCACGGTCGGAGTCTGGCCGGCGGTCGGCGATCACAGACGGCTCGGCGCTATAGGCTTTCCCGTCCTTGTCGCGATAGACCCCGTCGTACAGCGCCTTCTGCGGCACCTCCTCATCGGAGCCGATGCCGAAGTACCGCTCGACGATCCGCCGCTCCAGCGGGCTCTCGATCTTGGCGATCGCGTCGCGGACGGCCTTCGCTTGCGCCTCGTTGAGCGCGTCACGTTCGGTGACCGCAGCCTCGTCGGCGATGATCGCGCCGACGTTGACCGACCCGTCGTCGAGGTCGAGCGGACGGTCGAGGGACACCGGCGCGTTGCCGACGTGCGCGAAGATCTCGGCGACCCGCTCGACGGTGAGCTCGGTGGGCTTGCGCCCCTCCCGCTTGGCCTTCTCCGCCTCTTCGTTGTTGAGGATGTCGACGATCTGCTGGATTGTCGGCTGGACGCCACGGTTGTCGAAATCCTTGACGATCTTCTCGATCCGCCCCTTGAGGTCCTTGGCCTTGGACTTGATGCGGATCACGTCCGCCTCGTACTCTTCAGCCTTGCGCAGCTCGCCGCGCATCTTGCTGGCGGCGTAGTGCAAGGGGCTTGCGCCCTTGTCGTCGTCGAAGTCGTCGATCATCTTGAGGATGCCCATGCGGGCAACCTGGCGGAGGGTGTCGTTGTCCAGGCTGCGGCCCTGGTTCTCACGGACGAACTGCTCGACGAAACGGTGATGGGCGAGCAGCATGATGTCCTGCCCCTGGCGTGCGAGCTGGCGGTCCATCGGGTCATCGGACTGCCGGAGCAAGCGGATGGTGGTGATGAGCTTGCGCTGATCAGCCGGGGAGAGCAGACCGAGCCCGCGGGCTTGCTGTGACAGCAGCTTCTCCTGAGTGTCGGCGGTGCCGGTCACGCCGGCAGCCGCGCGGCCCCACAGGCGGCGGATGAAGTACCGTGCGTTGAGGCGCTCTCGCTGCTCGGGAGTCAGGGCGTTCTTGCGTGCCGACGGGCGCGGCTGCCCATGCGGCGTGGCTCCGGCGCGGTTTCCACGTCCCACTTGCTCAGGTCCTCCTCAAGATCCTGGGTCGAAGGTACGCGCGGGACTTGGCGGCGCATGTTTTTCGCCGATGCGCAGAAAACGGTCAGAACAAGTACCGGCGCCCCTCCTGCGGCCGGTCGGTGTCAGCGGCGAATCTGCTGCCGAGGTCCTGCCACGCGCCTACTTTGGTTGTGATGGGTAGAGGAGCGGGCATCAAGCGCGTCGGCGCTGCCGCTGACGCCGGCAGGGCGCGTGAAAACCGGTCGTCTCAAGGCCGGGCGCGCGATCCTCAGGTTCTGATGTTCGACGATGTTTTCGCGCAGCTCGCCAACCCTGTCAAAGAGCCCGACTGGCGATTGCCGAACGACCACTACATCCTGGAAGCCCGCCAGTTCATCGATCCCGCCAATCGCGACAAGGGCGGCATGGACCTCGACGAGGCGGTGGCGGTGCGGCTGATCCGGCTGGAGATGGACGGTGACTTCCACGCCTACCGGGCGTTCATGCTCGGCGACCGCAAGCTCGTGGTCCCGCCGGAGCAGACCGTGCCGGGGATGACCGGCGCCGCGAGGGCGCTGTCGGAAGCGCTGGAGTGTGGCGAGAAGGTCGCGGTGTTCTGCGACTACGACGTCGACGGCACCAGCGCCGGCGCAGCGCTGCGACTGGGCTTGCGCCCCTACCTGTCCTCTGAGGATCAGCTCGTCTATGGGTACGCGGACGCTCAGCGCGGGTTCGGCCTCACCAACGAGTTCGTGAAGAAGGCGGCCGAAGCGGGCTGCAAGGTGCTGGTCACCGCAGACTGCGGATCCGGCCAGGTGGAGCAGGTGCGGCTCGCCCAGTCGCTGGGGATGCGCGTGATCGTCGTCGACCACCACGACGTCGACCCCGGCAACCCAGCCGACCATCATCTCAACCCTCACCTGCATGAGCCGCAGAGCACCCACAACACTGGCGCGCAGCTGGCGTGGAAGCTCGCGGCGGCGGTACAGATGCACCGTGAGGGCCGCACCCGGGAAGAGCACTGGCAGACGGCGATGTATCTCGCCGGGATGGGATGCCTAGCGGACCGCGGGTCGGTGATGCTGCCGGAGAACCGCGCGTTCTTCTGGGCGCCGGCCGAGCATCCCGCCCCCGGCGTCGAGGTGCTCGCGGAGATGCTGGGGGAGGATCCGCGCACACCGGGGATGGTGCTCACCCAGGCGGTGCTGAACTTGCCGAAGCGCACGGTGTGGGCGTCCGCTGCAGATGTCGGCGCGCTCCTGACCGCGGACACCCGGGAGGAGGCAGAGCCGATCGCGCGCAAGCTCCTTGCGGCGTATGAGCGCGCCAAGCCCGAGAAGGAGCGGATGGTCGAAGCTGCGCTTGCCCAGACCGGCGAGAAGAAGCTGGACCGGGACGGCAACGAGGTCCGTCCTGGCCCCGACGAGCTCATGGCGGTCGCGCTGGTGGAGGGCTTCGAGGAGACGGCCGGCTACACGGGCCCGGCCGCCTCGGCGGTCGCGTCCAAGACCGGCAAGCACACGCTCATCGGCGCGGTCAAGGGCAAGGACGAGCTCGGGCAGACGATCGTGAAGTGGAGCACCCGGCCGGCCTCGGGTATCAGGGCGCAGCTCGGGGAGCTGCGCGACTATGAGCCGATGCGAAAGGCGTGCACGCTCAAGATCGTCGACGAGGCCGGCGAGGTCGTGGAGAAGCCGATCCTCGGCGGCCACGAGGAGGTCGTCTCGGGCTCGTGCACGCTGGAGAACTGGCCGAAGGTCAAGCAGGCAGTCAAGCAGTGGTCGGCCGAGTGCTACGCAAGCGGCAAGAACGGCTGGTTCAGCGACCCGTGGGACGGCCCTGACGCGTACGTGTCCGCACGCAAGGTCGCGCCGGAGCGACTAGCCAAGATCGAACAGGACGCGCGGCTGCTGGGCCCGTTCGACCAGAAGCGCCAGCTGTTCCGGCCCGAACAGGACGGCCGCGGCGAGATCAAGATTTCCAACCCCGAGCTGAACATCACCATCATCGGCACCCTGTCTGAGCTCGCACCGGACCCGGAGAACGAGAACTGGCTGATGGGTGAGCTTCGCTTCGACAACGGGGATGCGCGGGAGGTCCGGTTCCCGGCTGATGAGGACGACCGGCCGGTCGGGGAGCGGTGCGAGTGGCTGCTGCGCGTCGGCAGGCCCGGCCCCTACTATCTGCGTCAGTTCCACCGCCCCACAGGCGCCTGAGCGACGCGGCGATGCCGGCTTTGCGCCCAGGTCATCGTGAAAGTGTGCTGTGCGCTGCGGATCGTGCCCTATAGTGATCGCGTGATGACGCTGTCACGCACATCCCGCTCATGGTCAACCGCCGCGCCTCGCGGAGGAGGGCTGAGCTGCGCGTAAACGCAACCGGCTCAGCCGGCGGTTCGCGAGGCGCCCGCAAGGGCGCCTTTCTCGTTCCAAGAGCCTCAACCGACCGAAAGGAGATGGCCGAGACATAACGCGACGACGATCTGCGACACGCGCCACGGAGGGGTGGCGGAGTGGTTGAACGCGCCCGTCTTGAAAACGGGTAGCTGGTGAGAGCCGGCTCGTGGGTTCGAATCCCACCCCCTCCGCTCAACACAAGCGCGAGACGACCCGGCGGCAACGCGCAAGCTCAAGAGCGGTCGGGCTTGCACTCCCGGCCCACCGGCGAGCGACCTCCGCGTCCTGACAAGCAACCACGCGCCGTATGGCTCTTTGAAGCCCCCCTTCGTCTTAGCCCTAAAACATCGACGGGGTAATTGGGGTTAGCGCCGCGTAGAAGAAGGAGGCTGGTGAGCCCGCCTCAGCGGCCCACCAGCCTCCCCCGCGCCGCGCAAGTGGTGGCCGATGCCGATCAGTCGCTGGTCTCAGCCCCCTTGCTGAGCTCCTTCGCGTCGGTGATCGGGATCCGGCGCGCCTTCGACTCGGCTCGCTTGGGAACGACGATCTCCAGCACGCCGCGGTCGAGGGTGGCCGTGACCTTGTCCTCGTCGACGGCGGCCGGGAGATGCACGCTGCGAGCGAACGACCCGACCGCGCGCTCAGCGCGGTGGTAGCCGTCGCCGGAGCTCATCTCTCTGGTGCCGCGCACGGTCAGCCTGCCGTCGTCCAGCTCGATGTGGATGTCGTCGGCGTCCAACCCGGGGACGTCGACGGTGACAACGACCGCGTCGTCGCGTTCGGTGATGTCCATCGCCGGGCCGAGACGGAAACTCGCGGGCATGGGAGCGTAGAAGCTCCGCGAGAGGTCCCGTTCCAGCTCGGCGAATAGGCTGTCGAGCATCCCGAACGCCTGGGAGAGGAACGTCATCCGCAACCTCCTTTGGGGAAGGGGATCCGGTTTCGCTGCCAAGGGCCTCGCTGTCAAGGCCACCTCTCTCCTACCAGAATCTGAGTCACCCACGCTCAGATTTCGCTGACCGGCGGCGGGGTCGGCTCGCGGGCCGGCGTCCGGGTGGTCAGCGCGGCGGTGTCGGTGTCAGCGGGCACTCTGGCTGACAACAACGCTCGTGCGTGGTCGCGGATGCGCCCAACATCAAAAGTTGCGGCGCGTAGTTGCGGTCTGGAGGCTGATGACGACCGATCATGACGGTGTGGCGACGGCCAACACCAACAACGCTCTTCTGATCGGGGGCGTCGACCCCGGGCTTGCTTCAGGCGGGCTGGTAGTACTGCGCCTCCCGCAGGAGCAGGTTGTCGCCGCCATGTCCTTGGTCGAGCCCAGGGACGCCAAGCGCCGCGCGCAGAAGGAGGCGCTGGCGATCGCCGACCGCTACTTCGGCGGCTGGTCGGACGTCGAGTACCTCGCCGCTGATGCGCGCGCGGCGATGTGGGTGCAGCGCTTCGGCCGCGCGCTCGACGATCTTGAGGCAGAGCACGGGCGGGTCAGCTGCTTCGCGGTGGAGTCGTTCGTGGATCAGCCGTCCCGCGCCCGCCGGGAACGCCGCGCGCTGGTGCGTCACCGCTGGCAGACCCCGCTGCTGATGGGCCGGCTCGCCAGGGAGCTTGAGGATCGCGGCTATGCCCCGCACAACGGCGGGGTCGTCTACCAGAACGCCGGGATCGTGCTGAAGCAGATGTCGTCGGAGCTCGCGCAGCTGCGGGCTCGGCGGCGCGACGACGTCGACGTGATCGTCGACGGTGACCGTCTGGTCACCAACAACCACACGCGCACGGCGCTCATGCACGCGCTGGCGCTGTCTTTGCGCATGAAAACACGGGGCGTTGGCTTCGGCGAGGCCGACGCCACCACCGAAACGTCCCCCACGCGGATCAAGGAGGCCGTGTGACCACCATGACGAAGGAGACCACCGGCAAGTTCGCTCCCGAGGTGGAGCAGCTGCTTGAGGAGGGCCGTAACGCCGGCCAGCTGGACGGGGAGCGCGTCGCTCGCGTCCTTGCCGCGAACAAGCCGGCCTCCACCGAGGAGGCCGATCGCCAGGTCGAGGAGTTCTACGCCATCCTCAAGGCCGAGAACATCGAGGTCGTCGACGACGTCGAGAAAGAGGCTGCTGCCGAGGAGGTCGATCTCGACGAGGAGATCAACGCCGCGCTGCCGGACTCGGTTCGCCTCTACTTCAACGACATCAAGAAGGTCCGTCTGCTCACTCGCGCGGACGAGGTGCGGCTGAGCAAGCGCAAGGGCCTGTGGGTCCAGGAGCTGGAGCACAGGCGTGACCCGCGCAAGGTCCCGCCGCCGGACTGCACCAAGGCCGAGCTGGACGACAGCAAGCGCGCGTTCGACGAGATGTGGACCGCGAACCTGCGGCTGGTGGTCTCCATCGCGAAGCGCTACCAGAGCCAGGGGCTTCCGCTCATGGATCTGTGCCAGGAGGGCAACCTCGGTTTGCAGCGCGCGATCGAGAAGTTCGACCACACCCTCGGCTACAAGCTCTCCACCTATGCGACGTGGTGGATCCGCCAGGCGATCACCCGCGCGCTCGCGGATCAGCTGCGGACGATCCGTATCCCCGTGCACCGCACCGAGGAGCTGAACCGCTACAAGCGGGCGGTCACGAAGCTCGCCCAGCGCAGCGGCCGTGAGCCGACGATCGACGAGATCGCGGAGTACATGGACATGAAGCGCGAGGACATCGAGGAGCTCCAGACGCTCGCGCAGGAGACGGTGTCGCTGAACACCAGCGTCGGGGACACCGACAGCTCCGAGCTCGGCGACCTGATCGCCGACGACCAGTCGGTGCAGCCGGAGGACCAGGCGCTGGATGGCGTGTACGCCGAGGCGCTGAACAAGGCGATGTCGCGGCTGTCGCTGCGCGAGCAGCAGGTGATCCGGCTGCGTGCCGGCATCGGCGGCGAGCCGGAGCGCACGCTGGAGGAGGTCGCGAACAAGATGGGCATGACCCGCGAGCGCGTTCGCGGCATCGAGAACGAGGTGATGAAGAAGCTCGCCGAGGACCCCGACCTCCAGGCGGTGCGAGACCTCATCAGCTGAGATCGGCCCCGGCTGGCGGTCGTGTGGGGACGTCGGCCGCCCTGCCGGTCCAACATGAGGGGCGCAGCCTCCGCAGGCTGTGCCCCTCCGCGTTGACTGGCCGGCCGCTGAGGAAAACGCGCGGGAGCGTCATGCGATCGACACGCTCAGATCGCGATGGACGGCGGGCGTGAACCGATGGTGAACGTCCAGTTGATGCGGCTGGTCGCAGACAGCTTGCGCAACGCCGCGCTGGACGATGACCTGCATGTGCGCATCGCGCAATTGGACGCCCTGCTGGCACAGCAGGAGCCGGAACGCGCGCATCTCGCGCAGGTGATCTGTGACCGGCTGATGCGCCGCATCGGCTGCGGCCCAACCCATGAGGGAGCGGTCGCCGCGGAGGCGTACGCGAAAAAGCGCATGGAGGCCGCCTTGGATTGCCTCCAGGTGGCGGAGCCCGATGTGCTCGACTGGCAAGCGGCGCGAGCGCTCATGGACAAGCTCGTGCTGGAGAGCTTCCTCTCTGACAGCGGGGATGCGCGCGGGTGGGCGCTGCTGATGTGGGCTCGCGCTGTGCGCGCGCTCACCGCGATCCGGCGCGCCGAGATGCCGCACGACCTCAGGCAACTGCTGGCAAAGCACGCCGAGCGGGTCCTCTCCGCCTGCCGCGGCTATGTGATCTACACGGCGCAGCGCCGCCGCTTTGAACCGTGGGTCCACTCCCGCGCTGACGCCGCGGTGACGTTGTTGGAGGCTTGCGTGTACGCCTACTACTCCCCGGCCGGCCGCCGCCTGAACGAAGACCTCGGGCCGCTGTTGAACACCCATCGCTTCGAGCTGAACCGCCACGCGCGCATCCAACCGCGCGGCGAGGTCGTCGCCCTGTCGTTGGATGAGTGGCTGGTAGAGCTCGCGGCTGAAGCGGTGTTGGACGGCAGGCTCGCGCACATCCCAGGGTTCGGTGTGCTGCTGTCGCGCTCTTATGCGCGCCGGCTGCTGCGCAACTGGGACGGGGAGGCCCTCGACGGGCCGCTGGTGCATGAGCTCGTGCACGCCTCCCGACCGGCGCCACGCAAGCTCTCCGGTGGGGACGCCGAGGCGGTGCTCGCCACCGGAGCCTGGGAGCTGTTGGCTCGTTCGGTCGCCGAGCAGCTGTCGCTGCGGCGGCTGCCGTGGCCTGACCGGCATCCACGCAAGACCGCGATCGTCGGCGGCGCGGCGCGCGCCGCCCGGCCAGGGTGTGAGCTCGATGCGCTCCGGGAGGTCGCGCTCGCCCCTGACGGTGGGCGTGTCCGCGCCCTCACGAACGTGCTGATCGGCGCCTCGGCGGCCGACAGCGCGGAGCGGATCACCCGCGAGATCCTCGCCCAGCACGACCTGCTCCGCCCGGGCGAGATCGGCTACCACAGCGCGCTCGGCCAGTCCCAGGCGAGGTGGATGGAGGTCGTCCGCCCGCTGCTTGCCGCCGCCGCATCGGGCGTTCCCGCCGCCAAGCCCATCGAGCGTCGCCGCCCGAAGGAGCCGCAGCGCCGGCGGCGCAAGCCCCGGGGCAGATGAGCGTCCCGGCCGGGGGCTAGTCTGCTGCGCTTGCACAGCAAGACGCTGCTGTTAGCGAAGACTCGCACGTGACCGGCAAACCAGGGTTAGGGTCGGCGCCGTGAGCCCGAAGAAGCGCAAGCACCAGGACAGCTATTCGGCGAAGAACCTCCGCGCGCTCGAAGGACTCGAAGCAGTCCGCACCGTCCCGGGCATGTACATCGGCTCCACCGGCCCGAAGGGGCTGCTGCACATGGCGGAGGAGATCTGGGCGAATTCCGTCGACGAGCACCTCGCCGGCTACGGCAACGAGATCATCGTCACCATCACCGAGGACAACTGGTGCACGGTCCAGGACTTCGGACGCGGGATCCCCGTCGACATCCACCCGGACACCGGCCTGCCCGGCGTGGAGATGGTGCTCACCACCCTGCACGGCGGCGGCAAGTTCCGCGACGAATCCTCCAGTTACGAGATCTCCGGCGGCATGCATGGCGTCGGATCGTCTGTCGTCAACGCGTTGTCGAAGGAGATGCGCGTCGTCGTGCACCGCGACGGATACGAATGGACGATCACCTTCCGCGAGGGCAAGACCCACAAGCCGCTGAAGAAGGGCCGCAAGGTCTCCGGCACCGGCACGACCGTCAGCTTCCTCTACGACGACAAGGTCATGCAGAAAGGCATGAGCTTCGAGCGTGCCGACGTCACCAAGCGGCTCCGGGAGCTCGCCTACCTGAATCCCAACCTGACCGTCCGCCTGCACTTCCACGACCACGACGAGGAGGTCTTCCACTACCCGGGCGGGTTGCGGGACTACATCCGTGACGAGGTCGCCGCGCTCGGCACCGCCCCACGTCACCCCGACCCGATCGTGCTGTCAGCAAAGATCAACGACGAGGTTCCCAACAAGGACGGGGAGATGGTCCCGATGCGCTCCTACGCGGACATCGCGCTGCAGTGGACCGACAGCGACCGGGTCGACCCCAGCAAGCACAGCTTCGTCAACATCATCAACACCTACCAGGGCGGCACCCACGTCAAGGGCGCGGAGACGGGGCTGCGCAAGACCCTCAACGAGGTCGCCGAAGAGCTCGGGAAGCTCCGCGCCAAGGACGAGCGGTTCATCGGCGAGGACGTCCGCGAAGGCCTGGTGTGGGTGGTGCTGCACAAGCTCCCCAACCCCCACTTCGAGTCCCAGGTCAAGCACACGCTCTCCAACCCCGAGGTGCAGAAGCGCATCGAGATGTTCGTGTGTGAGCACCTCAAGAAGTTCCTGCTGGAGAAGCGCAACCGCGACACCGCCGAGCGGATCATCGACCGCGTCATCGAAGCCAGGGATGCGCGGATCGCCGCCGGCAAGGCGAAGAAGCTGATCCAGCGAAAGAGCGGCCTGCTCGGCGGCGGCGGGCTGCCGGGCAAGCTGCAGGACTGCAAGCTTCGCGACCCCGAGAAGACCGAACTGTTCTTGGTGGAGGGCGACTCCGCCGGCGGCAACCTCGCCCAGACCAGGGACCGCAACACCCAGGCGGTGTTGCCGCTGCGGGGCAAGATCATCAACGCCGAGAAGGAAGGCGAGGGTGTCTTCAAGAGCCAGGCGATCCAGGACATCCTCGCCGCGATCGGCGGCGCGGTCACCGACGTCAAGGTGCCGGTCCGCAAGAACGGCAAGGTCGCGCACAAGACCAAGCTCCTGGTCGACGTCTCCGAGCCGCGGTACGGGAAGATCATCCTCGCCACCGACGCCGACGTCGACGGCGGGCACATCCAAACGCTGCTGCTCACGTTCTTCTACCGGTACGCGCCGTCGCTGTTGCGCGACGGGCGGATCTACATCGCCGAGCCGCCCCTGTACAAGGTCGAGCACGTCAAGAAGGGAACCCTGTACCTGCGCAGCGACGAGGAGCTGCAGGCTCTCATCCGCAAGGACGAGCTGAAGAAGAACCCTGACGGCACGCACAAGGTCACGCGCTTCAAGGGCCTGGGCGAGATGAACGCAGCCCAGACCAAGGAAACGCTCGTCAACCCGGACACCCGGTCGCTGCGACGCGTTGTCGTCGACGACCCCGCCTCAGCCGATGAGATCACGACGCTGCTGATGGGGCGACGCGTCGAACCCCGGCGGGAGTTCATCGAAGACCACGCCCTCACCGACATCGCGGACGTCTAAGAACCCATGGCCAAGAAGAACAAGAACAACCTGAGCTTGCTGGACGAGAACGGGCAACCGTCGATCGAGGCCAACGGCGTCACGCTCCAGGACGGCGACCTCTCCTACGACGAGCACCTGCGCGACCAGTTCCTCTTGTACTCCGCGTCGGTGATCACCGACCGCGCCCTCCCGGATGTCCGCGACGGCCTCAAGCCCGTCCACCGCCGCTTGCTGCTCGCCGCCAACGATCTCCACTTGAGCTCGCGCTCCAACTACATGAAGTGCGCGAAGGTCGTCGGGGAGGCGATGGGCAACTTCCACCCGCACGGCGACGGGGCGCTGTATGACGCGCTCGTACGGATGGCGCAGGACTTCTCGATGCGGCTTCCGCTCATCGACGGGCAGGGGTCGTTCGGGTCGATCGACGGCGACTCCGCAGCGGCGATGCGCTACACCGAGTGCCGCCTCACGCCCGCCGCGGAGGCGATGCTCGCAGACCTACCCACGTCGAAGAAGGAGATCGCCGAGATCCTCCCCAACGACACGGGCCGGAACTTCGACGGCCGGTTGGTGGAGCCGCAGGTGCTGCCGGCAAGATTGCCGAACCTGCTCATCAACGGCGGCACCGGCATCGCCGTCGGCATGGCGTCCAACATCCTCCCCCACAACCCGGGTGAGGTGCTGGACCTGTGCATCTGGCGCCTCCAGCATCCCGACGCGACCGTCGAACAGGTCGCCAAGCGGCTCTCCGGACCCGACCTTCCGACCGGCGGCACGATCGTCGACAACGAGGAGCTGCGCGCCTGCTACCTCACCGGCGAGGGGAAGGTCACGATCCTCGGCAAGGCCCACATCGAGCCGATCGAGGGCAGCCGCCAGCAGATCGTCATCACCGAGCTCCCCTATGGGGTGAAGAAGGGCGGCGAGAAGGGCTTTATCGAGCAGCTCGCCAAGCTCTACCACGACGGGAAGTTCCCGGAGTTCTCCGACCTCATCGACGTCTCCACCGACGAGATCCGCATCGAGATCCCGCTGAAGCGAGGCTCCGACGCCCACGCCGTGCTCGCGCGGCTGTACCGGGACACGAAGCTGTCGGTCAACTTCGGCGTGCAGATGCGCGCCCTCGTCAACGGCCGCCCGCGCATCCTCAACCTCGCCGAGCTCATCGACGAGTTCCTCGACTTCCGCCGCGAGATCGTCATCAACGCCGCGAAGAAGCGGATGCGGGAGATCGAGGAGCGCCTCCACCAGCTTGAGGCGTACATGAAGGCGATCAGCGCGATCGACGAAGTCGTCGCCCTGATCAAGAAGGCGAAGAACCGCGAGACCGCCAAGAAGGGGCTGAAGAAGCTGCTCGGCGTCGACGACCAGCAGGCGCAGTGGATCGTCGACATGCGCCTCGGCAACCTCACCGCCCTTGACCGCTACGAGCTTGAGAAGGAAGTCAAGGAGCTGCGCGCCGAGCACAAGCACCTCAGCAAGTTCATCAAGACCCCGTCGATGGTCACCGACTACCTCATCGACGGCTTCCGCGAGCTCAAGAAGGACTTCAACACCCCCCGCGTCTCCGCGTTCACCGACAGCGACGCCGCGGCGGCGGCCGACCCGGCGGCGTTCAGCGTTCCCGCCGAGGACTGCCTGCTGCTGGTGTCCCGCGGCGGGCAGGCGCTGTGCGGTCAGGGGACGCTCAAGCGCGGCGCGAACCTCGCGCTCGCCGCCGGTGACACCCTCGTGTGCGCACAGCCGGCCCGCACGGATGAGGAGCGGCTGATCTTCACCGCGTCAGGACAGTGCTACCGTGTGCGGCTCGCGGACATCGAGCTCTCCAGCAGGCGCCACAAGGGCACCCCGCTGAGCCAGATCGTGAGCATGACCGCCGGTGACGCGGTGGTCGGCGTCCATCCCGCAGACCCCGGCCGTGACGGCGCCGCGTTGTTCGTGTACCGGTCCGGCACGGTGAAGCGCACAGCCTGGTCGGAGTTCGCGTCCGCGCACGCCGGCGGCATCCTCGCCGCCAAGCCCGTGGACGGGGACGAGCTGTTGTGCGTGCTGGACTGCCCGCCCAGTGCTGAACTGGTGATGATCGCAAGCCACGGCTACGGGATCCGCTTCCACGTCGAAGAGCACCTGCGGCTGATGGGCCGCAACGCCAACGGCAACCGCGGCATCAAGCTCCCCGGCGGCGCGGAGGTCAGGATCGCGGCCGCGATCACCGACCCGTCGGCGCAGCTTGTGTTCACGACCACGAAGGGTCTCGCCAAGCGTCTCGCGCTTACCGACATCCCGGCCCAGGGCCGTGACGGCAAGGGCGTGCAGTTCCTCAAGAACTGCGAGCGATTCGGAGAGCCCGAGTTCGGGACGGTGGTGCACAAGACCGACGAGCTGTGGGTGATCAGCTCCGACGGCAGGCCGGCGCAGGCGGCGGTGGACAAGATCCCCGCGGTCAATCGAGCGAACACCCCGAAGCCGTGGAGGGACGGTGCCGGGATTTGCGGGATGCTCACGTTCAACGCGGGCGGCCACTGAGCGCGGCGGCGAAAACTCAACACCGCCTTTCCTCGCCCATACCGTCGAGGTATGGCGCCCCCAGATCAGCGTGAGTTTCCCATCGCTGTCCAGGCCCCAGGGCGCTGCCATTCGTGCTTGCACCAGCGCGCCTACGACATGCCTCACCGCACCGTGTTCTGGTGCAACCGCTTCCGCGAGGAGATGGATGAGGAGCAGCGCTCAGCGGTGCGGCACTGCCCGGAGTGGAAGCCGTTCCGTCCCATCGACACCATGGGACGTTGCTCCCGTCTGCGCAGCAACCCGTTGTGCGCGCAGGTGATCGAAGCCGAGGACCGCGTCTTCTACACCCTCAAGCGGCACCTGGACCGCATGGGGATGGACTTGAAGACGATTCTGCTGCTCAGTCAGCCGTCGCTGCGTGACGCGTCATCGGTGTCATGGGTCGACGAGCTTGATCTGCGCTTCGGCGACAGCGAGGAAGAGCTTCCTTCGTTTGAGGAAACCGTCGCGACGCTGCGCGCTCTTCGTTATGACTCCATCTGCGCCGTGTTGAGGCCGCTGCAGATGAAGATCGCAGAGAGCGCCAATGATCGTTGAGGTAGGTGACGCCATTCGTTACCGAGGGCTCGGCAGCGGTGTCGTTACCGGGCTCGTGACGCGCACGTTCGCCGGAAGCGAGCGGGTGTTCGCCATCATCGAGTTCCCGCACCGTGAGCTCAGCGCTCAAGTGCCGCTCGGCGACCCGGGGGTGGAGAAGCGGATGAGCCCGGTGATGAGCAAGACCAAGGTCCGCCGGCTGGTCAAGAGCTTGTCTGAGCCGGGTGAGCGCGTCTCCCGCACCTGGGAAGACCGTGAGGTCGTGGGAACGCGCATGCTGCGGGAGGGCGGCCCGGAAGAGTGGGCTGCGTTGCTGCGCGCGTACGCGACCGCGCGCAGCAACGGCCTCGCGCTCGCGGCGTCGGATGTGGAGCTGATCCGGGAAGCCCAGGATCTGCTCGCGGCGGAGCTCGCGTGCGCGTGCGGGATCGACTATGAGCGCGCACGCGAGGACGTGCGAGTCCGCTACCAGGCGTCAGCCGGAGCATCGAAGAGCGCGCAAGCGGCTTGACTGCACCCGGGTTCCGCCCGGTCTTCCGCCGAACAGCCAAGAGCATGCGCAAACCACACGTCGTGCCGGTCACCCGTGGCAGGTTCTGGTCGCTGTGGAGCGCCGACGCCGCTCGAAGATCATCGCCACACTCGGCCCAGCGACCGACCAGCCAGGTGTGCTGGAGCGGATGATCCGCGCCGGAGTTGATGCGGTGCGGATTAACTGCTCCCACGGTCACCCGCAACAATGGCTGGCGCGCACACAGGCGATCCGCGACACGGCGCAGGCAGCCGGCCGCTATGTCGCGGTGCTGTTCGACCTCCAAGGCCCCAAGATCCGGCTCGCCGCTGATGTCCGGGAGCGAGATGTCGCGGCCGGGGAACGCGTGGTGTTTGTCGGATCAGCAGATGACCGCGAGAGTGACGCCAACGTGCTGGTGCGTGGGAGATCTCGCTCGCGCTGTCAGATGTGGACGGTCGGAGTTGGTGGTCGGCGACGGCGTCCCGCGCCTCCAGGTGGATGAGGTGTTCAGTGGGCGGGTGATCGCGCATGGCCGCTGCTAGCAACCGATCATGAAGACGTATATCCGCCGTAAGATTGCGACGACCATCATGTGTGAGGTAGCTCACCCGAGCGCAACGGCCTACGCTTATCTGCTTCCAGCCGCGCACAAGGGGTTGTCACGCAACCTGGAGGCACGACCGGCGGTGTCGATGGGGCGGAAGGGCTTCCACTCAGGGCAGTCCCGTATAGCGGAGCGCTGCAGCTCATCCATCTCTTCGCGGAAGCAGCGCAACAGCGTCGACGTGATCGTCGACGGTGACCGTCTGGTCAGCAACAACCACGCGCGCACGGCGCTCATGCACGCGCTGACGCTGTCTTTGCGCATGAAAACGCCGGGGAGGATGTTTCTCAATCCGCTCTAGCTGCTTCTCGATGGGAGTCGCTCGCGAGGGTGTCAATTCCGCGAGAGTGAACCTCGGGAATGTCACCTCATCGTGGTCGAGCGGACGCCTTCAGGAGAAATCGAATCTGCGACGATCTTGGCTTCAGAGCTCATCGTCCACGATCCTTAAGAAGTCGGACCTTGCCATTCAGGTCGATACCAATCGTGATGTCCGACTTCTGGACCACCTCGGCGGTACCGACGAGAACGGGCTTTTGCTTAGCAATAGCAATCGTCAGCTTGTTCATTCTGGCCTCCCTTCTGCCAAGTACTGGCTAACTCTCTGACGGATGACGGTAATCGCATCCTCGCGCCAAGCGAGGTTCACGCCGGCTTCGATGATCGCGCTCGCCCAGCCGGACATGCTCGTTGGTGTGCGAGGCTGGCGGGTGATCACACTCGGCGTCATGGCACGCTGATCCTGCCCTGTCATCTCCGACCTGGGCTACGGTTTTCGCCACACTGGGCGTTTTTGTGATCACCCGCCGACCGTCCTGGCGACGATCATGTTCGTCGCCCCCAGGACGGTCCACAACAGCGCGCGGAAGCGGCTGGTGTCGCGAACGCGATCATCGACGCTCCAGCGCGGTGATGCTGTCAGCCGAGACCGCCGCCGGCTCATATCCGCACGGCCTTGATGTTGATCACCCTGAAGGCGGGGCCGCGGCGGTCAGGCAAGCGGCGGTGCTGCTGGGCCCGACTCTTGATGCGGACGCGATCGTGAAAGCGGCGGTAGCGCCCGAGCGGCTGCGAAGTACCGCCCGCGTCGGCTGATCATCGGGTTAGCACTGCGTGAGAAGGTCGCCCGACAGCTCGCCTTGGAGTGGGGCGCCGTCAGCGGCGTCGTCGAGCAAGTCGAGTCCGTGGAGGAGATGATCGAGCGCGCGATGGACGCCGCGCGGCGCCTGGGCGGGCTTGATGACGGGTCCCAGGTGGTGCTCACCTACGGGCCCGCCGTTGACCGTCCTGGGGCGACGAACATGATCGTCGCCAGGACGATCGGCGGGTGATCGCGAGAACGCCTGAGTGGGGCGAAAACCGGCCCCCGCTCTTCGATCATCGGGGCAGGATCAGGTTGCCATGACGCCCAGCGTGATCACCCGCCAGCCGTACGCGCCGACGAGCGCATCCGAGAAGGCGAGCGCCATCATCCAAGCCGGCGCGAACCTCGCGTGGCGTGAGGACGCGATTACCGTCATCCGGGCGCTCGCCAGCACCCGCAAGCAGATCACCGCCGATGATGTGTGGGCGCACCTGGAGCACCCGCCGGAGCCGCGGGCGCTGGGTCATGTCATGCGCCGCGCGGCCAAGCTCGGGATCATCACCCCGACCCGGACCTACAAGCCCAGCAAGCGCCAGGCTTGTCATGGCCGGCCGGTCAGGGTGTGGCGCTCTGAGCTGTATGCGCCCAACGCGCAGAAGAAGCCGGTCAAGGCGTTCAACAGCGGCTGAGCGGTCGTCGACTGCCGGCGCGCTTGTCCGATCGGGGATCAAACAGCCGCGCCGGCGGTTCACTGCTGATCGTTAGGCGGGCAGCTCTCCTTCGGACTGGGCGAGGAAGTCAAGGAACCCGTAGAAGTCCTCGGCGACCTTGGTGAGCGCGAGCTCATCGCAGTCCCACGAGTACACCGCCTGGCCGTAACGGCTCTTGGATTCGGGAAGCAGGCCGAACACTTCCCCTTCGAAGGCGTCGTAGATCGGCAGGAACCCCTTCGGCAGTCGCTGTCCGCCTCCCCGCATCCTGCGGGCCTCCTCCTGCGCTTCGGCGAAGGTCTCGCTGACTTCCTTGAGGTTGCCCGGCATGGTGATGTCGGCGTGGTACCAGACGGCCAGTCCGCCGAACAGCTCGCCGGCGCCGACCTCGTGGAGGAAGTGCTCGTACGCTTCGGGTAGGTCTCGGCCCAGTGCCCGCTCCAGCGCGTGGATATCGGTGATCGCCTGCGGCTGGAGGGGTGTCAGTTCAAGCCCATCCCGTTCGGCCAGTTCGGCGAGGAAGTCGCTGTAGGCGGTGATCTCCATCGACGGTGACGCTAGGGGCGGGTCGCATCCGCTCGCGTGTTCTTCTGCTTGAGCAAGCGTGCTCCCGGCCGCGTTCCCCCCCCCACACCACCGGCGCGACAATGCCCCTGCCCGCGACGGACCGTTGTCGCGCGCGCGTAGGTTGCGCCGGGTCGCCTTACCGCAATCGCAGGGTCTTGGTGGTGGTGGTGCGGTAGCGCTTGGCCTTCCCCGGCAGGCTGAGGCGGATGGTGATGCGCCCACGCCCGGCCGGCATGCGCAGGCGCATGTTCAGCTTCCCCGAGCGTGCGAGGCGAACGCGAGAGGTGAGCTTGCCGCCCCGGCGGCTTGCGCGGATGGTGAGCTTCTGGCGCCCGGCTTGATCTTGCCGGTGAGGAGGATCATCCGCCCGCGCTTGCGGGCGCGGACGCGCAGATCCGCGCAGGCGCGCAGGGTCGCACGATCAGACTGGTCGCCAGCGTGAACCTCACAAGCAGGCAACGCGTGCGCGCTGCGGTGTGATCTCCGGCGATCATCACGCTCCTGCGGCGTGTGCCCGCCGATACGGCAACGACGCCCCGGAGCTCATGATGCGCTGGCGCGAAAACCCGCGTCCGGGCTAGAACGCAAGCACAGCATCATGGCATGCGCCAGACCAAGACATCGCTGGCTGCGCTGCTTGCCGATCTTGGCGCCGCACACCGCCGCCTGGTCGCTGAGCTCTCAGGCGACGACAACGGCATCAGCGCCGGGGAGACCCTGATCCTGGTCGCGCTGGATGAGCTGCCGGGAAGCTCACCCGGGGAGCTCGCCCGCCTGCTCCACCTCTCCCCCGGCAGGTTGACGCACCTGACCGGCCGGCTGATCGCCAACGATCTCATCACTCGCACCCGCAACCCGCACGACGGCCGGCGGATCTCCTTAAACCTTACCGCCAACGGCAAGCTCCGCGCCCAGCAGGCGCGCGACCGCGTGCGCGGGGTGGAGCGGGACCTGGTTCACCGCCTCGGCTCAGCCGGCGTGGACATGCTCGCCCAGCAGCTGCGGTCGGTCGCCCCCGAACAGCTCGACACCTGATCAGCGGCGTGGATGCCAGCCGGCGACCTGTCCGTCGGGGGTGAGCTTCAGTGCGACACGCTGACCTGTCGGATGGCGGTGCGAAGCCCCCTCGGGCACGTCCAGCATGACGCATCGTCCGTCGGCAAGGCGGGCGCGGGCGCGCAACGCGCTCGGGCGCGCGTCGATGACCGCTTCCACGTATGCGTACGTCCGCTCGGTCACGATGCTGTGCCCTCGAACTCTCGCCGCAACCGGGTGAGCGTCAGCGGCGCCATGTCAACGTACACGCCGAGGCCGTTAGGGTCCACGTCCACCTGATGCTCGGCCGGGTTGCGGCCGGGTGAGAGCCTGACCGGAAGCTTGTCAAACGGCGCGCAGATCGTCCGGCCGGCGGTGGTGCGGACCACCAGCAGACCGCCGGCATTCACCGCGTGTTCGATGCGTTCCTGCTGGTCCATGCCCCAACCCTACGCCTGCAGGTGGCGGCGACGCCGGTTCTTCGCCGCTACCGGCAGGAAGATGCGAGCTCAAGCAGCTGGGACCGGCTGAGTTCGTTGCGCAAGGTGTTGGTGATCCACGCGCGCGTGTTGTCGACCCGCCAGGCGACCTGGCGCAGCTTGCCTGATTCCCAGTAGAGGTCGTAGCTGCGGCCGCCCTTGCGGACGGTCTCCGACGGGGAGTCCAACACTGGCGGCTTGGACCAGGTCGTCCACATCCACAACACCGACCGCCCGGAACCCGCAGTCTGGTACATCGCCGCCGCGGGCTTGCCGGCAAGCTGGTAACGATGGACGGCGTCCTGTTGGGCGGGCCACCGGTACCCCTTCGGGATCATGGTCGGCGAGCACACCCGCAACCCCTTGATCTGGGCGGCGTAGCGGCGTCCAACACCACCGTCTGCGACGACACCGGTCGGGTTGGATGAACGCTTGTTGCGCGCGCGCTTCTTCCGCGGTGGGGCGCCGACTCGCGAGCCCGGGTTTGCCCACAGCCGCAGCGAGCGCCGCTTCTGCTGCTCGGAGACGAGGAGGTAGTAGCCGCCGGAGATCATCGCCGAGGAGGCTTCCAGCGTCACGCGGTTGATCCGGTCCGGGTTGACGTTGCGCAACGTCTCGGCGAGCCGCAACGTCTCAGACAGGCGAAGGTCGGAGATGGCGGCCTTGGCGATCTTGCGCAACAGCGGCTGGAGGCTCAACAGGTCGGTGACCCGCTGCCTGACCTGACGTCCGACTTCCCGCAAGAACAACTGCTGGCGGGCGGCACGGTAGAGGTCGGAGTCCAGGTGGCGGAACCGCACGAACGAGAGCGCGTCGTCCCGGCCGAGCTTCTGGTATCCGGGCCGCAGGTCGATGCTGCTCCAGTTGTTGTGCGCCTGGCCGTCGTTGACGTGGTAGTAGCGTGCATCCACTGGGATGTAGACGCCGCCGAGCTCGGACACGATCTGGGAGAACCCGCGGAAGTCCACCACCACGAAGTGGTCGATCCGCACACCCAGGAACTCCCGCAGCGTCTTCGTCAACAGCGCCGGCCCACCGTAGGCGTAGGCGGCGTTGACCTTGTTCTGCCCGTACCCGGGGATGTTCACCCGCACGTCACGGGGGATCGAGAGCATCGACACGATCTTGCGGTTCGGGTCCACGCGAACCAACAGGATCGTGTCCGAGCGCCCCTGCCCTTGCTCGCCCCACCGGCGGTCCGCGCCGACGACGAGGAACGTGGTGGCGTCCCCGAGCCCGATCGTCGGCTTGGTCGGCGCGACACCCAGCTCCGGCTCTGCGGCGGCGACGACCACAGCCTTGTCGCCGGCGCGGAACTCCCCGACGATGCTCCGGGCCGTCCACATCGTGTACGCCGCCACCCCGGAGACGAGTGTGGTCAGCACGAACACGCACAGCAGCAGCTTCTGGCTCCAGGATGACCGCCCCTGGGATGGCTGCGCAAACGACGGTGGTTGCGGCTCCTCGTCGAAGTCGTCGTCGGCCGGCCAGATGACGATGTCGTCGTGCACTGACCGACGCTACGCCAACCGGCCCCACCCGGGACGGTGTTTTCGGGGGTGTCAGAACACTCTCGGTATCGCTGAACGTGATCCTGGGGGCTCTGACAGCGCGCTCTAGGGGCCGGGCGGCGCTGCGGGCGGGAAGAACATCTCGATCGTGGCCGTGCTCCCCTCCCCCCTGCTGAGGTTCAACGCCCCGCCGCACGCGAGCGTGATCAGCGCCGCGTACAGCAACGAGCGGTGATGGATCTCATGCCAGGCGGTGATCGGCTCCATCACCGTCATCTCGACCGCGAGCCGCCACCCTCTGGCGGTCAGCTCAAGCTCGATCCCCGGGTCATGAGAGTCCCCAGGTGTTTCCCCCGCCCCGTCTACGAGCTTCTCCACCAGCTCGACACATATCGCGTCATTGAGGGAGATGTACGCGCCGTGCTGGACGGTCTTGCGGCATGGCCAGTGCTCGTTGATAGCCGCGCTGAGATCAGCCGGCCCGCCTACGTGCTCGTGCAATCGCAGCGCGTTGCGCAGCAACGTGAGCAGCTCACGTTCGTTCGCGGCCGCCTCTTCTACCGACGCCAGGGTCTCCTCGCCGACCTGGCCCGGGTGTTGGATCGCCAGCGTCGCGAACGTCACCAACGAGCTGACCGCGGCGGCGCAATCATGATCGATGGTCTGAGCGAGCCTGGAGACGATCGCAAGCCAATCCGCTCGCAGCCGAGCCTGGTAGGCGGCAGCGTAGGACCGGGTGGCGACCTCCAACAGCGCATCGGGTCGTTCGGTGAGGTCGGTTGGATGGACGGTGAGCGCAACCTGGCTGGGGACGAGATGCCGGGAGTCTGCGCCCACTTCCACGATTTGCGGCTCCCCGCCGATGACCCGCAGGCCGACGCCGTACTGCACGCGGTAGACCGCGGCTCCGGTGATGTCATGCAAGGCTTGGACGACCGCGTCCTCGTGGACGTGGCGGGTCAACGCAGTGATCTGAGTGACGTCGATCACCGGCGGGCGAATCCTAACGCCACAATCAGCTGGTCAGGTTCAGTTGATCGACGCGCCGCTGAGGATCCGGTCGACCAGGCGTTCGGCGTCGGTGTCGTTGGCGGTGATGTGAGCGCAGACTGCCCGGTCTGCCGCGTCGTGTTCCCAGCCGCTGTTGATGAGCGCGTCACGCGCCTCCACCGCGACCCTGGTAGGCCCGGCCAGCGGAACCGGCAGGCTGGAGCGGTAGCGGCGCTCCAGGTCAGCGATGATCACACTGATCCGCTTCGGGCCGAGTCCGGGCACCCCGCGGAAGAACGCGGCGTCCTTGCCCGCGACCGCCCTCAAGACATCCAGCTCCTCCCCGCAGTCCAGAACCGCCAGCGCGGACGCGCGGCCGATCCCACCGACGCGCCGCAGCGCCCGGTACAGCTCCCGCCGGCGTTCATCACAGAACCCGACCAGCGTCAGAGTCTCGTCGGCGAGCTCCAGCTCGCAGTAGACCACCGTCGGACGGTCGGCGTCCAGGAGCGCTTGGGCGTCCCTCCTGCTGCAGGTGACCGTGAGCGCCACGAACCCGCAAAGCAGGCGGACCCCGGCTTCGGTGGGCTCGATACGTTCGGCTGCCAGGGCGTCCAACACGCTGCAACGGTACGCGCGCGCATGTGTTGGCGCTTGGATCCTCCCCTGCGCGAAGCGGTCAGAGTGCGGCGCCGCAGGAGGGCGGCTCGTTCGCCACGCGGAAGCTTGACCCGCAGCCGCACCCGCTGACCGCGTTGGGGTTGTCGACGCGGAAACCGGACTCCATGAGCGAGTCTTCATAGTCGATCCGCGACCCCTTCACCAGCGGGAACGACTCCGGGTCGACAATGATCGTGACCCCGCGGTCTTCGAAGACGTGATCGTCCGGCTTGACATGATCGAGGGCGAGCACGTACTGGTAGCCGGAACACCCGCCGCCACGAACCCCGAGCCGCAGCGCCGGCTGGGTCGGTTCTGCGGCGACATGCTCCCGGAACTTCTCCGCGGCAAGCGCGGTGAGCGTGATCCTGTGCTCTACGTCAGTCACGTCCGGATCCTGCTCCCGGGGCACGGGCGTGCGCGCGCTTTTCGCCGCCGCTTCAGGCGTGATCGCGGTTGGCCTGCTCCATCATCGCCTCCAGCACCGCCAGGCTGTCGAGCTGTTCCGGATCAGCGAGGCGCGCGAGCTTTACCGCGCGGCGATGAGTGTCGACGAGATCCTGGGTGAACGCTGCAGACAGCTCGGCCTGCTCAGCCATCTTCTCGGCGAAGTGCGCGAACTCCTTGCGGAGCCTCGGGTTGACGTCCTCGGTCATGAGCGCGGTCGCGAACCTGCGCGCGAGCGCGAACGTCTCCTCCTGACAGCGAAGCATCTGCTGCGCGTTCTTGAGGGTCGACTCAGCCGGCGGGCGGCTGAGATCATCGATCTTGGCCTGGACTGCGCTGACGATACTCACCTGGGCTCTCCTTCGGCTGGGTGGCGAACCTAACCCGCTACTCGGCCGCCTTGCAGTGCTGACAGAACCGTCCGCGGGGACACAGGGGACGTCGGCGATCCCACGCGGGGGACAAACGGTTTTCCTCACTGTTTTCTTGCTGTCAGAGCCTGGCCGCTTGGTGTTAGCTGAACCACAGCGCGACGCCGACAGCGGTGACGATCACGCCGGCCAGCGTGACCTGGATCAGCGACTGGCGGAGGCTCACGTTGAGGAAGGCGCGGCGGATGAACGCGATCGCCACCAGCTCGATACCGACTGCGATGAAGCAAATCTTGAGCGCGGTCTTGAGGTCGGGGATGAGCAGCGGCAGGAAGTGGAAGAACCCGCCGACGAACGTGCTGGCGCCGGTGATGAACCCGCGCGTCACCGCGCCCCCGCGCCCGGTGAGCTTACCGTCGTCGGACAACGCCTCAGACAAGCCCATGCTGATCGCCGCGCCAAGTGATGCAGCAAGCCCGACGAGCAGCCCCGCTTTCGTGCCGCCGTAGATCGCGACCGCGAACAACACCGGGGCGAGCGGGGAGACCGTCCCGACGATAAGTCCGATGAGCGCGGGCTGGACGACGCGCAACAGCCGCTGCTGACGGGTCAGTCCACCCCACCACCTGTCATAGAGGCCAGTCATGCGGCGATCCTACGCGCACCAGGCCCGGCCGAACCCGGGTTTTCGCGTCCAACGAGCATCCTCGGCGGCGCCGCAAGCGGCGTTGGAGCAACTCGCTGCCGGGCAAAGCTCGTCCAATAGCCCGCTCGCCAAGCGCTGGCGCTCAGTCCTCCGTGAGCCATAAGGGCGGCCGAACGCCGCCGGTTATCAGCAACGCAGGGTGCCGGGCGCGGCGCCGGCGGGAGGCAGACGGAGCTTTTGGCTTGCCAGTGGCCGTGAGACCCGTGGTCCGGGCAGCGCCGCTGGCGGCTTTCTGCCCGCGAGGCGGTGGTGGGTGCCTCAGGGCAGCTTCGGCGCCCCCAGGTCCAGGAGGTCCAACAGCGCTCGTTGGGCTTGTTCTCGTTGCGCCTGCTCTGCAGCTTGACGCTCGCGACGGCGGCGCTTGGCCATGCGCTCGCGAGCCTCTCGGGTGAACGAGCCCTGCAAGCGCGGGCGGGCGGCGCGGAGCTTCAACGTAAGCGACTGGGTGTCGAATAGCGCGCGCGCGTCGATCAAACGGCGTGAGGCGCGCAGCAGCAAGTCCAAGAACGTGAAGGTGCGCGCTTGTGTGTCCCACGCCAGCGTTGCTGGGCATGCGAACGGGTCTTCCAGCCAGTCACGTTCAGCGCACAGCAACATCGGTGAGCCGTCGGTGAGCCCGTGTGCGTGCGCGTGTTCGAGGAAGCGCTTGTGGGCGGTGCGGACCCGCTTGGGGTCGGAGAAGACCATCACCACCGGAACCGCGTACCCCTCCACGGCGAGGTCGGGGAAGCGCTTGGCGACGGCTCCGGAGACGGCGAGCCGGTGGTAGGAGAGCAGCTGCTCGCTGACTTCCCGGAGCTTGCGCCCGCCATGGTCGTACTCGATGAAGAACGGCAGCTGGCAGGCGGGGAGCGCTCGCGGGTTCCAGCGGCTGCGGGCGAGGCTGATGGTGGCGAAGGCGTCCGGGTTGATCTCGCGGTGTTCGCGCGTGCGGGGGTCGGTGAAGCCCATCTGCAGGTGCTTGGGCCCATACCAGTTGTCTGTCAAACAGCTTGCGATCGTCTCTGAGCCGTCGGGGAGTTGGACGCGCCGGCCGCGCAGTCGCAGGGCGCGGTGGATGGCGACCACGAGCCCGTTCGTGCGCAGGTCGTGGATGAGCGGCCCGAGCCCGACCTGGTCGTGGGCGATCACGTAGTGGTCGGGGCGAAGCTGGAGGCCCTGGTCGTGGTAGCGGTCTTCAATGAACGGGACGCTCGCGCGCCCGAGGAAGTACAGCAGGCGGTTGGCGAAGTGCTTGGGGGCGTCGCGGCGCTTGGCGGCTTCCTTCGACGGCCAGTACCCGTACAAGAAGTGCCGGCGCGCGAGCGGCCCCAAGTCCTGGCGGGCCATCGTGTGCGCGCTCTGCCAGTTGCTCGCTGAGGCGGCGTAGAAGAGCTCGGTGATCTGGTCTGTGGACAGAAGCCGCTGCCGGTAGACGCAGTCGATGATCCGCTGACAGCGGTCAGAGAAGCTAAGCGCCTCAGCCAGTAGGCGTTCGCGGTCGAGGGTCTGCATGTATGCGGGCTGTTCGGGGCGGTGGCGCAAGAAGTGCTCGCGGGCCTGCTCTGGCGTGCAGGCGATCCCGAGTTTCGCCGCCTCCTCACACACCCTCCCCTCCCAGCCGGGCCGGCCGTCCCATCGGCTCCACAGCCGGTAGGCGTGCTCGTGTTGGCGGCCCCAGGTGGAGCGGTCCTTGGGGTCGTACGGGATGCCCCAAACCGGACAGAGCGGGCAGGCCGCGTCAGGCCGTTGGTGGCGCATCCCGTCGACGATCGGCAGCCCGCGGTTGGGTTTGGCCATCACGCCCTCCCCTGCTGTCGCGGATCAATCAGGCGCAAGTACGGCTGTTGGTTGATCTGATGCCGGGAGTGCGTGATCGTCGCCGCTTGGCTCACGCTTGACAGCGTGCAGCGTTGGACGGTGGCTTACAGATTTTTCGCCCAAACCGCCCTAAACCCGCATCAGAACGCCACACACCCCCGTTCCCCACCCCGAGAAGAACCCCATAGGGCCCCAAGTAAACGTCAAGCATCAGCTATTCAACCCACAACCAGAAGAACGAACGAGAAGAGAAGAGAAGAGAGAAAGAGAGGAAGAGGCGAGAAGGGGCGAGGAGGAGAGGCGAGGAGAGGAAGGGAAGAAGGGAAGAGAAGAGGAGCAACGAGGATGGAAGAGGGTCGAGAGAGCCGGGAGGGGCGGAAAAGCTGAGAGAGTCGGGAGAGACAGAAGGGCCGACAGAGCCGGGAGAGACAGAAGGGCCGACAGAGCCGGGAGAGACAGAAGGGCCGACAGAGCCGTGAGAGACAGAAGGGCCGACAGAGCCGTGAGAGACAGAAGGGCCGACAGAGCCGGGAGAGAAGAGAAGGGCAAGAAGAAGCGGACAGGGAGCAGAGCACGCAGAGAGCAAGAGAGCAGTAAGACCCTGGGAGTACGGCAGTCAGAAGAAGCAGCAGGAAAGCAAGAGCCGGCAACAAGCATGGGGACAGGAGAAGCAGAAGACCCGTAAGGAGTCAGGCCAAGCAGGCTAGGGCTAGGCGGGCAGGAGCACAGACAGAGGAAGAGTAGAGCCGAGAAGGGGCAGGAGTGGCCTGGCGCCTATCTCCCGGGGCTTATCCCCGTGACGTACTGGAGGAAGGCTCTGGCGGGCAAGACATGATGGGAGCTGCAGGCGGTGAGCTCACCCGACGAACAGCGAAGGGCGGAACAGCGACGCAGTGACCGACGCCCGCCTTGGCTCGGGGGTGGAGTGACAGGGAGGCTGTGTGCTTGCTGAGCTGGAAGGCGCCCTTGCGGCATGGGCGGGAGCTTCGTGTGTTGTGCTGGAGGAAGGATGCGGGGCTTGAGGGGTTGTCGAGGAGGATGCGGGGACGTCGGTGCGGCGCCAGGCGCGGGACGCGAGCGAGGGGCAAGACGGGTTGTCGAGGAGGATGCGGGGCTTGAGGGGTTGTCGGGGAGGATGCGGGGACGTCGGTGCGGCGCCAGGCGCGGGATGCGAGCGAGGGGCAAGACGGGTTGTCGAGGAGGATGCGGGTGAGTGAGCGCCGCCGGCGGAGTGGTGTGTCTGGTTCGGTTCGTGGAGGCGTCGCGGGCGGCTGGCTGGTCACTGAAGTGTGCCGGAATCCGGGTTCGTCGCGGCGCTGCCTCGCAGCCCGCTGGGGTGCAGAGCCGCGCGACGCAGCGGCATGCCGCGTGTCATGACACTGCCGCCGCCCAGGCGCAGACGCCTCGTTCACGCGGACGTGTCGCGTGTCATGACAACGGGTCTCCGCGTGCTCATGATACCAATCTCCCGCTGACGCCACACCTTCCTCGACGCGGCCCTGGGACGACGACGCCGTCAGGCCGGCGTGCCCCGCCACGGTAGCCGACACGCTCGGCGTCCCGACACACAAGCCCGGGCGCTTCACCGCCGGCACGAAGCCGCGGCCGGCAGCGCAACCGCGACCCTCACCGCCTCTCCATCTCAACCACGGTCGCGGCGATGCCGTCGACCGCTGGGCGCGCGCACCTTACCTCCCCGCTGTACGCGCGCCGCCGGCTGACGACAATCTCCAGCCCACGCGGTTGAACGCCTCATCCCACAGGATGAGTGCCGCAAACCGCGCGCCCACGCAGAACGGCGAGGCGCAACACCGCGAGCGTGTCGCCCAACCGCGCGCGGCGTAATCGTGGGCGAGCTACAGCAGTTTGCGCAACTCAGTGAGCTCGCTTCATGTTCGTGAGCGAGTGCTCGACACGCCCCATCCCGAAGCGGCCGGCGTTGGTGACCTCACGCACCCCTTCCACGATCGGCGGGCCGGTCCCGGCGGGGTCGAGGTTGAGGCAGGCCAGCGCTCGGCGCCGCTGGGATTCGACGGAAGCGCCCGCTTGCCGCGCAAGCAGTCGATGTGGCGCCTGGGGACGCGGCGGGTGACGTCCGCGCCGAGCGAGAACGTGGTGTCGTCGACCCCGTTTGAACAACCCGCTGATGGCCGCGCTCTTGTTGGCGAGATGGCGCTCCAGCAGGAACTCCTGGCCACACGGGGGTTCGGTCACGCCACGCCGCGGGCGCCGCGGCTGCTTGCTTTCTGTTGCGGGCGTGTCCTGACCGCTGAGGACGCGGGTGCGGCTGCGGCGCAACGCGTCCTCGCTCACCGGCGGGTGGCCGATCGCGTCACAAACGGCGTCCAGCGGCTCGGGCGGCGGTAAGGCAGAAAGCTGCGTGAACGCGGCGCGGACCGCCGGTGAACACATGATCGCCGAACGCATCCAGGCCCCCGCCGAGCATGCTGTCGTGGCCGGTCAAGCTCAACATCTGCGCTGCCTCGCTCGCCGGCGCCTCACCGGTTAACATCACCTCAACGATCAGCTTGCGGCCCATGGCGGCGGACCCGACGGTCTTGAAGATGCTCCACGGCAGGCGCCGGCAGGCATGCACCGCACCACCCCGTCGTCGTTGGCGTAGTTGACCGTCTGGGACACACGTCGGGGGCGTTGAGGCCCTCTCCGAGCGCCTGGGCTTCGACGTACACGCGCGCTTCCCCGCCGTCGCAGAGCGCGCAGTCGAGCAGGGCGCCGTCGTAGACGCGCGCCTCACGTCGCACCGGGGCGAGGGCGGTGCGGCCCCACCCGGGCGCGTCCAGCAGCGGCTCGGATCGGCGGCGCCTTGGTGTCGGCTTCGTTGCTGGCGTCGCGGTCGAGGAGGCTCTTGGAGACTGAGCACGCCCGCTCTCGCGGCCCGCCGGCTCGGCCGCGTCGCGCCGGCAAAAGTTCTGTGATAAAAACTTTTGTCTGAAAAAGTTTTCTCGAACGAACTTTTCCCGACCGTGCCCTTTAGCGCCGCGCCGAGGATCCTAAGGGCTGCGTGTGGTCGGGCGGGCGAGCAGCGCCGCCGGACCGGCCTCACTTGCGGGGCTTCGCTTCACCGCGGCGCGTGGCTGTCGCGCTCGCGAACCGCCGACACCAACAGGCGGGATTGGCGCGGCGCCCGCGCGGCTCGCCGCCGCCTGACCGCTCGGGCCCGTCGTGCTCGCGCCCCGGGCGGTCCGATCACCGCGCTCCAGCTTCGGCGGCTGACCGGAGCTGGTGTGCGGTTCCCGTATGCAAAGAGGGCGGCCGCGCCCTGGTCACCCCCCTGCTTGTCCAAGCCTTACAGCTGACGCGCGGAGCTGCGGGTGCGTTCAGGCGATGTGCTGAGAGCCCGGAGCTACCTCCATCGCCTCGATCGCCGCCTTGCGGAACGCCTCACTGTAGCTGGGGCGTTCTTGACGTCTTTCAGGTTGTCCTTTCAGGCCTCGCGCTCGTAGCCGTGGCCAGGGCCGACGTCGACAGGCTCGAAGCCCTTGGCCTCCTCGCCGTTCACGAACAGCCGGATGTCGCACACGGAATCAGGGTCGCAAACGTGGAGGATCTCGATCTTGCAGTCCGCTTGAGATGTCGCTCCTTCCTGCGGGGGATCGGTCGCTGTCGCTTGGCCGGCCTGATCCGGGCCGAGCTCAATCTGCAGCGCGCAACAGCGGTGACCGCACAGACGATCACGTTCGTGATGCTGCCCGGTCGCGACCAGGCCGACGATCGCAGCAGGACCCGGGTCGTTGCCGCTGCCAGCCCGTCTGTTGACTGCCCATGCGGCTTGCGGATGGTCTGCTCGGCCTGCCGGCCACTCACAGCCACGTGGCGCGGCGACCGTGTCACCACGTGCACTCTGGATGGGTTGCGCCTCCGCGTCCTCGGTCTGCCGCTGAAGAGCGGGGGCGAGCACGAGAAGATCCCGCAGGGACGCCGTGTAGGGGCCGTCGCGGGCGTGCACGCGATGCCCAAGCCGCTCCAGACGGTCGGCGCTCAGGTTCACGTTCTCCTTCCGATCTTCTTGACGTCCTCCCCGGTCTGAAGACTGGGGATTCCTCCTACGCGGCTCATGCCGCGCTCCGGTGGGTTCCTGCTTCACCGCCAGCAGCCAGGGCAAGCCCCGGTCATACGCCGGCTCCACAGGCGTTTAGCCTCTCCGCCCGCCCGGCGGCGAGGATGTTCTTCGCGGCGTTGAGGTCCCGGTCGTGGACGGTGCCGCATGCCGTGCACGTCCAAGAGCGAACGTGCAGGGGTTTTGGGCCGTCTTTAACGCCGCAGGTCGAGCAGACCTGCGAGGTGGGCGCAAACCGGCTGACCCTGGCAAAGGTTCGTCCGTGCTTGACGGCCTTGTACTCCAACATCGCCACGAACTGAGACCAGCCCGCGTCGTGGACGCTCTTGGCCAGCCGGGTGCGCGCCAGGCCCTTGACCGTCAGGTCCTCCACGTACACCGCTTGGTTTTCGCGGATGAGTTTCGTGGAGGGCTGGTGGTGGAAGTCCCGGCGCGCGTCGGCCACCCGCGCGTGCGCGATCGCTCGCGCCGTCCGCTCACGTGGGCTTGCGGTATACGCCGGACCAGACTACCCCGGTCCAGAGCTCAAGCGCACCATGGCGGTTGGGAGACGGATAGAAGCCGGGCGGGTCGGAATCCGGGGAGGGTTCCGAGATGACCGCTCCAGTGGAGCCGTCGAGCACCCAGACGCCGGAGTAGTCCCACGGCATCCGATGCCAGAAGCCGGGCCAGCGACGCGGTTCACCGAGCCAGAACCCGCCGAATTGGAGCGTTAGCGTCGTGTAGCCCTGTTCGAGTTCTTCCAGCTTGCGGGCGCCTACTTTGCGCTGCGTCAGCATGATCGCCGCGAACCCGATCAGGCCAAGGGCAGGGGCCGCAACGCCAGCGAGCGTAGATCCGACACTTTCGAGCAGCTCGACGCTCGCGAGTACCGCGACGACGATCCCAGCGGCGACGACCAGGGAGCGATTGAAGAGCTGGCCAGCGGAGCGTCCCGGCAGCAGTGCGGGCGGTTCGGTGGGCACGGCGGGAACTGTCCCGGACCGGCGCCATTCTGGTTGTGGAAGAGCTGACCCCGCAGACAGCCGAGACGTCGATCGGATCATTATCTGTCGATACCACGGCGCTAACGCGCGCTCCGAAACCTCCAAGAGCCGGTTGACCGCACGCCCTGGCGGTGCGGTCGGCGTGTCGTGACACCGTACGGTCAACCCATGTTCAGCCGCGACGACGCGAACAACACCAGCTCGACGACCCCCGCGCGACCCGGAGGCGCGCAGCTCGGCCTAGGGCTTCAGCGCGAGGGCCGCCTTGGGGCGGGCGAGATGACCGTCCGCTCGCCCGAGTGCCGTGACGCTGTTGTGCCTGCCAGCGGGGTGGATGAGCTGCTGGCCACATGCCGGCTGATCCTCGGGGACCCGCTGATCGGTCGCTGACCTGGGAGTGTGCGGCGCGAGCCCCGGTCTTCAGGCCGGGGTTAGCCGCGGTCCTCGCCATTCGTCTCAACCAGGTATGCTTCGAAGTCGGCGCGCGCTTTGGCGAACACTCCACGCAGGAAGTCGAGGTGCTCTCCTGTCAGCACCTCACGCCGATGCTTGGTCACGAAGACCAAATGAGCATGAAGCGCGAAAGCACAATACCTGCCGCGTCGGTGGTGTTTGAATGATCGGCGTGCAGACACTGTGCTTTCTGTGCTCCATGTATCGGCGTGGGGCACCGCGTAGGGGTGTTCGCCAAGATGTGCGCCGACTTCGAAGCGCGCCTGGTCGAGATAAACGGCGAGGATGATCACGTCCACCTGCTGGTAGCCTGCCCGCCAAAAGTTGCGGTGTCGACGCTGGTGAACTCGCTGAAGGGCGTGTCGTCCCGGCTGCCGCGCAAGCGCTACCAGGTGCGGACGCACCGCGATCACCTGTGGTCGCCGTCCTACTTCGCCACGTCGCGCGGTGGCGCCCCGCTGGAGATCATCCGGCAGTACGTCGAGCAGCAACGACGACCTGAAAGCGGCTAACCCCGGCCTGAAGGCCGGGGCTTGCGCCGCAAACTCCCAGGTCAGTCGCGCCGGGCCAACGTACGGGCGCCGTGATAGCAGATGGCGCCTTTGCGCATCCATGACGCGTGTCATGGCATTGCGTGCATTCGCGAACATGGCGGAGTCGGACGCGTCAACGCTTACGGCGACGTGAGGTGCAAACGGGTCGTAGGGGCGCATTCTTACCCTCGGTGTGTCTCTGGGCGGGTCGCCCAGGCGCCCGCCGGCGCTGAACGCACACGGCCAGGGGCGCTCGGTGTTGTCACATCGCATGGGCCGCCGGGCGGTCTTGCGTCACGGGGTGCGATGTTTTTGCGTGACGCAGGCCAAGACCAGCGTGGAGTAGCGGGCGGCCGTGTCGCGATGGCGCGAGCGGCATCCGCGTGCGGGCGAGTCCGCTGCCTGAGGGCGGGCGGGGCCAGGCTTTCCAAACTCTACGCGTGTTGCTGTGGTTCGCGCCTGCGCTTGGCGCCCGCGCACATCATCCAGGCCCCACCGAGCCTCGACCCTGGCAGGCAACGACCACACCGCCGAGCCTGGCTTGCGCGCACCTGGAAGTCATTGGCCAAGAGGGCGGCCCCGGATAGCGGATCCTGCCGGCCAAAGGCTCCCCGGCGCGGGCCGCCTCTCAAACGGCGGGGAGGCGGGTAAGGCTCTCGGGATCCTCGACACCGCCTCCGCGGTTCCCTTGCCGCGCACTCAATGGCCTTGGGGTGCTGTCGCCGGGGGAGTGAGCGTCACAGTCTTGGTCTGGTTGCCTGCGGTCACGCTGATGGTGATCCGCCGCCCACCAGCTCCCAACTGTAGGCGCAGCGAACGGCCGGAGAGGTCGCGCGCAAGCTCATGGTCGAGCCGGACGAGCTCGCCGACCGACTGGGTGTAGGTGCCGTGGCGTGCAAAGTGGCGCCGCTCAAGCGCCGCGACGCGGTCGGCGATCATGGCCGCTTCGCGCGCCGACGGGTAGGTGAGCGCAAGCGCCGTGCTTGTGGCGCCGGCGAGGATGCACGCACACGATGCCGCCAACCATTTCGCCTTGGCGGGGGTCGAGGTCGCGTTGAAGAAGCGGTTGAGCGCCCACACGGCGGTGGTGAAACTCACCGCGGCCAGTGCTCCGAGACTGATCGCCAACGCCATGCCGCGACCGTAGGCGCGACGGGCGCTGGGCGCTCGCGGTTTTCGCGCACCCACGCGGGATGAGAAGCGCAAGCGCGCCCCGGCGGCAGGTGGGGGCAGCCTCGCAAAAGCCAAGCGGCGGGCCCTGGCTGGCTGGTGCTGAGCGGCGAGCAGGCCGCGGGCGCCCGCGACCCCAGCCGGTGCGCGCTGCAACACGACGCGCCCGGCCAGGAGCGAGCGGCCGCGGGATCCGCCAGCTGGACGGCTCGCTCCTGGTTGCGCCCACCGACATGGCTTGCTGGCGCAGTACGCTGCGCCAGGGTGGCGATGACACACGTCAAGACGCTCGGGCGTTCCACGAAACGAGGTGTTCCGGCGCATGCGGAACATCCGCTGTCGTGGAACGCCCGAGTCCGCCCGCGCAGGCGCTGTCAGCGAAGGGGCGTGGAGCTGAGCCGAGCGCCCCTGCGCCTGGTCGTCAGGGCGCGCGGCAGCGGACCCTCGCTTTCGCCAGGTGGCCGCCGCGCACCTCTCCCCTACCGCGTGCGCGTCAACTACTCCCCCCCTAAAGGGGGAAGCTTGTCCTTCCAGTTTTCGGGCCTGCACCCCGCCTCAGAGAGAGGGACGGAGGTACATTGGGTTGGTTGACTACAACCGCAAGCACGGACTTGTGTGCAGGACTCACCGTGTAAGAGAAGCATAGTACAGAAGCGCGACAGAAGCAATGCTTTTGCTTTGCTTTCGCGTCGCGCTCCATTCCTCCCCCGCTTGAAAGCGGGGGTCTCCTGGAGCGATTTTCGATGACGAGCGTTACTTGACGAGAACTTGACGCCGGGCGCGTGCGCACACCGACCGCGGGCCGGTGAGCTCACCTGCCCGCATTCCCGTCGGCCGGCGCGCCCCCCATGTCGCGGTTGGGCGCCGAGAAGCTCATCAGCGCAGCGCCGGGATGCTCGCCGACGCGATCCAGGAAAGGGATGTTCGGCGCCTTGCAGCGGTGCGGGATGCGTGCAAGCGCCGCGCGGTCGCCGAGCGTGAGCGCCTGCTGTCCCCTGAGCGGGTCGAGGTCGAGGGGGCGCTCGCGGCGATCGTCAGCGTGTGCGAGCAGGCGCTGGATCGCCTGACCCGCCACGCGACGTGCGCAATTGAGCGCGGCTCACACGCGCACGTGTTCTTGCTGGGGGTAGCCTGTCGGCCGGGGATCTCCAACAGCGACCTTCTCGCCGCCATGGGCGCGCACGAGCCGGAGGTGTCCCGCGCCGGCCGGCGGCTGGTTGAGCGCTGGCTGGCGGTCAAGCGGCGCTTTGGGCGGGTCAACCACTGGCGTCTCGCACCCGCCGGTGAGCGCGCCTACGGGCACTTGAGCGCCAGCCAGCATCGTCCCGGGGCGCGCCGCGCCGCCACCGCGGCGAGGCGTAGGCGAAGCCACGTCGCCCGGTCGCAGTTCGCGTGACGACGCGCAACGCGAGCGTGACGCACAACGGCCGCCCCGGGGCGGCCGTCGAAGCGCAGCGCTTGATGGCGCTGTCAGAAGACCAGCCAGCCCTTCGCCTCAGCGATCGCCTCCGCGACCTGGCGGTCTTCGACCTGGTCGATCGCCGTGTGGGTGTCCGCGTCAGCGATGATGAACGCGACGAACTCCTCGCGGCTGACGCGAGCGGGGATGTCGGTGGTGGTGAACGTGGTGGAGGTCATCGGTTGCGGTGTCCTTCCGTTCGGTGAGGGTCTACCGTTGTGGCAGGTTCACTCTCGGGCACCAGGAACCGGTGACCGCAACCTCCTGCGAGCGACGGTCCGCGGCGCTGCGGCATGGTGCGCGCAAACGACAGCGCCCACATTGAGGTGGGCGCTTTCGGCGGTGTCAGGTCAATGTTCTGCGCTGAAACAGCCTGATGGGCGCCCGCAAGAGGCTCGGGCACCCACCGGGCGTCTTCAGTTGCGGCGGCGCGCCGGTTACGGGGCGCGCAGGTGGTCGAGCAGCTCGCTGGGGAGGCCGTTGACGATCTGGTTGGCCTGCTCGACCATGCGCGCAACCAGAGCGCACAGCTTCTCCTCCCCCCTCGCAGTAGAACTCATTGACCCCGATGACGTCCTTGATCTTGACCGGGTCGTGCGCGATGCGGGCATCCCCGAGCTTGGGGTGGGAGACGTAGAGGAGGTACTGACCCGTGGTCTCCTCGTCGTCGGACCGGTTGCCGTATGTGGCGAGCGTGAACCCGTCCTCGGCCTTGATGGCGCACTGGGCGGCGTCAAGTAGGCCGCGGACCGCATCATCACACGAGTAGGTGCTGAAGTCGTCGAGCAGGTGCGCCGGCGACGTCGCGCGGCGAATGTGACGCCATGGAGTTCAAGCTGTCTCGCCGGCACGATCATCTTCGCGGCGGACTCAGCCGTGATCGGTTGCTACGCCGCGTGGTTGAAAGTGGCGCGCAGAACGCAAGCCGTTTCCCGCGGCCGGGCTGGTGTGTGTCGGTCTCGCGGGCGGGGTGAACGTCGCGGTGGTCGTTGGCAAGGCGGGCGCTGAGCTGGCCGGGGCGCTTGTCCCCGCATCAGTGCTCATCGCCGGGGCGGTCTGGGTTGCGCTGAGGATCCGCACTGGGTGCCACGCGGATGAGCGCGTCAGCTGAGCGGCTTCGGCGAGTGCCCGCATCCGAAACGCCGGGTCGTCGGTCACCTCGCGCGCGATACAACGCCGGCGGGAGCTGCGGCTCGTCGTCGGGACTGGTGAGCTCGACCTCCAGCAACCACAACGACTCTTGGCCGTGGCATTCCACCCGGTCGAGCTCAAGGTACCGGCCGCGGCAGGCAAAGCGCCAGCGGGTCTTGCGAACCGCACGGGTTGGGGTCGGCTTCGGCGAGCAACCGCCGGCATTCGGCCGGGCGGATGACCGCTTCCCGCTCCTCCCGGCCGCCTGGCGCCGGGCGTTTCGCCGTCCAGAAGAACGTGGCCTGCCCGTCCTGGGAGCGCTTGCGCACCCGGATCTCCGAGTCCGGGTCGGCGCTGCACAGGTAGGTTTGCTCGATCTCGATCGCGACCGCGTCGCAGAACACCGAGTCGGTGAGATCCGGCGGTTCCGCCAGCAGGTACTTGCGTTCGTGCTCGACCGGCGCGGTGTCCATCACGCGCGCGAGCTCGGCGAGCGCGCGGCGCATCTTGCGCTCGAAGCCGGTGCTGTTGTCGATGATCCTCAGATGCGGCGCGCCGACCCACGCGGCCAGCAGGCGGCGGTCCTGCTCGTGTGCCTGCCCTGGGGTTTCCCGCCGGGCGGGGGCTGTTGTCGAGCATGTAGTGCTCCTCGGCGCCGTCGGCGGCGGTGACGAGGTGGAGGACGAGGTCGTGGCTGTCGCGCACCTCATGCAGGGGGAGGGCGAGCTCTGCGAGCATCTCGCTGAACAGCTCGTTGCCGCAGTAGGCCTGGACGTCCATCTCCGCGCGGCTCGTTCGGCTGACCGCCGTCGTTTCGGCTTCGCGCCGGCCAACACATGCGCCCCCAAACCGCAACGCTCCCGAACAGAGCGGCGCCCGGCAGCCGCGCAGCGGTGATTGCAAGCTGTCGCCCGCGCGCTGCGATGTGTTCCGCTGCGGCCGATTAGACGGTACAGGCAGGCGCAGTCCCGCCCCGGCGTTTCGCACAGCGTCCCGGCGGGCGCCGCGGTCCCGTCAGCCGGGTAGGGTTGGGCTTGCGAGGAGGAGGAGTATGAGCGAAGACCTGAGCGGGGCCCGGAAGGTGCTCGTCGTTGACGACAGCCCGCTGGCCGCCGACGCGCTGGCGTTGCTGTTCAGGGTGGACGGGCGATTCGAGGTGATCGGGCCGGCGAGGAGCATCGAGGAGGCGTCCGAGTTCGCAGACCAGGCAGACGCGGTGGTGCTGGACCTCAATCTCAGGGAGGCGTCCGGGCCGGTGGTCGTGCAGAAGATGATGGAGTTCACCGACGCTCCGATCATCGTTCACACCGCCGACTGCAACCTGATGCCCGAGCCGCCGGAGGAGGGTGTCGCCGCTACCGTGCTGAAGGGTGACAACGACGCGCTACTGGAGGTGCTCACGCACCTGACTGGAGGGTAGGGCTCGTCAGCTACCGGCGGTGATCCGGTGGATCGGTGCCGGGCCGCTCGCGGGGTCGGTGACGCAGTACTGCGAGACGACGTCGAGGATCCGCTCCGAGTCAGGGTCGCGGCCGCAGACAAACCGTGCGATCTCGGCGTAAGCCCGCTCACGCCCGTAGGAGAGGATGTAGCCGTGGACGACCGGCTCCTTGTCGGGGCGGGTGTGGAAGAACTTGTGCAACGCGAGCGGTTCCGGGTGGCGGTGGATCTCCGCGACCACTTCCGCAGGTAGGGTGCCGGGGTAGTGTTCCAGATCCCACTCGCGCAGCGACCGCTGACCGTCGCTGGTTCGCTTGCCGGCTGCGCGGATGGCGATCGCGATCTGCGTGCCGCCGAACAGGTTCGGCAGGCCGATGCACGTGGTCTGGCGGTCGAAGTCGCGGTTGCCGGTGTCGATCAGCTGACGCCGGCCGTCCGGGGTGAACGTCGGCCGCACGAGCTCGCGGCGGGGCGTCCACGCCGTCCACCCGTTGCCGCGGCGCGCTTCGACCAGTTCTCGGAGTGGGTGCGCGACGGTGATGCTCACGCACCCAAGGTACGTCGTCGGCGGGAAGTGACCGCACCAGCGTTCGCGCCCGCGAGCGTTTTTCTGCGACACAGACGACGCCGAGATACGCTGGCGCGGCTAGCAGGGGAGCGCGATGAGCGGCTTGGTGTTGACGCACAGCACCTCGCCCGGGCCGCGCTCGGCGGCGCGCCGGACGGTCGACCGGACGTCGCGGGGAAGCTGATGCCAGTCGAGATGGCTGCCGGTGATCTGGCTGGCGGTGAAGGGGTGCGCCGTCGCGGAGCTCCCGTGCTTGTACCATCGGTACGCGCCTGTGCTGGAATCGATGCGGATCGTCATCGCCGACCCGACCCACCCGACCTCCCAGCTCCACGCTGGAAGCCACGCGTACTCGTACGCGACAAGCTGGGTGTGGCTGTCAGGGCTGGGTGGTGCTGCCGAAGCGGCTGTTGCGGCCGCATCCCAACCGTTCCCACGGCGGGCGTTGATGATGCGCTGGAGCATCGTGCTCATCGGTTGACAGCTTGGCGCGGATCGACGCCCCGGCCGCGACGGCGGAGCTGACGCGCACGCCGGCTCGCCGATGTCCCGCTCGTACCAACCTGATCGCCTCCCCGCGCCAGGGGCCCGTGCCCGTCAAGACCTATCTGGCGTATGTCGCGATGCCGGCTTCGATCTCGTCGAGCATGGGGCCGATGTGCACGTTCCAGAACGTCTGCGCGCCGAGCAAGGCGATGTAGGAGTGGATCTGGTAGTCCGTGATCCCTCGATCCCTGAGGGCGTCCACGATTGCGTCTATCAGGGGGTCGCGGTGTGGCGCGTGCACAGCGGCGTCGTCCCTTGGGCGGCCGCCGGGGCTTTCGGGCGGGCGGCGATCCCATCCTTCTCCGCGGCGGGCTTGCACGATGCGCTGGAGCGACTTTGGAGCGGTCATGCCGAGAGGATACGGCGGCGTAAGGCGGCGACCGCGCCCCCCCTATTTCCGGGGGTTCATGGCTGGCCGGGCAGAAGAATCGCGGGTGCGGCGAGCCGGCCGGCGACGGCGGGTTATGCGCGGGCGGTCGCCTCGGATGCGGCCTGGAGCAGGTACATCAGGTACATCCTCCCCCACGCTCGCTTGCGCGGAGCGCCCCGGGTGCGCTGTGAGCGCGACGACGGCGCCTGCCGTTCACCGCCAGGCGCGCCTGGCGCGACCGGCCGGGCGTGGTTGGGTGGCGACACGGCCGGGCTGGCTTGACTCGGGTTAACGTCACCGCCTGCGCGGGCCGTGCGGCAAGTGGCGTGACAGGACCACACCCATTTTCTGCGCTCATGCTCATTGAGGTCGTCGCCGCGCGACGCCCACACTCCACCGGGAGCCTGGGGCGGGTAAGGGACCGCCGCCGGCGAGCCGCGCTGCCGCCCGATCAGGCGTCAGGCAGCTTCGAGGCCGCGCGTTCGTTGAGACGTGTCGCGGCCGCCGAGAGCGGGATCGCGGACGCACACCCGACCGGCGTGGCGAACAGGACAGGAAGGGCCGGGGTGAGCGCGAGCGCGATGCCAAGCGGCACGGCGACGCACATCGAAAGCTCGTTGCGCATGAGCTGACGGTACGGCGCGGGCGCGCCGCGACCGCACCTTTCGCGGCCGCGGCAGCGCAACCGGCGCCTCAACCCGCCCGCAGCTCGGCAACCATCGCCTAAGTTGCGAGGAAACACCCGGAGGATCAGCCATCAAGGGGATGCCAGCCCCAGCGAACACCCGGCAACGCGACGGTGACCGGATCGCCGCCGGCCGGGCACAAGGTCAGGGTGTGCTCGCCGGCGTGGCGGGTCACGATCCGCCGCAGCCCCGCCTCGCCGACCAGCATCTCGATCTCGTCGATGGTGTACTCGTCGAAGCCGTCAAACGGGACGGCGAGCCCGAGGATCACGCCTCGGTCGCCGAAGCGGGCTGCGTCGGTGATCCCGAGAAGCTGATTGTCCAGGTACTCGTTGCTGTGGTTGACCCGGTCGATCGACCCCACGACCACGATCCGTTCATCGTGGATGCAGCCCTCATAGATGATCGTGTCGACGTCCGGGACGAGCTCCGGGTAGGTGTGGGTGATCGTGTGCGGCTCGCGAAGCCCAAGCCCGCGAGCGAACCCCCGGACGCTCACGCGGGAAAAGCTGACCTGCGGATCGTCGATGTGGACGAGGTGGGTGCGCTGACCGAGCGCCTCGGACGCGGCCGCCAGCACGGCGAGCGCGTCCCGCAGAGGCTCACGCTCACCGATCACGCAGGCCACCTCCCCTGACGATGCCGGCAGCAGCGCCCCGAAGTCCGCGGGGTCGGCGGGAGCCGGCAGGCGTGCCCAGGCGGGCGTGCCGCTCCCGCGCCTGGAGGCGATCACCTCAGCCAGAGAGTTCATCACCGAGAACCTACCGCAGCCGGACCGAACCGACCGCGACGACACAAGCGCCGGTGTCGGCAGGCAGCGCGGGCCGAGGGGTCACCGGATCGCGGCAAGCCGCCCGGACCGACGTCGACCGTGATGGATGACCTTCCCGTTGACTTCCTCCCCACGCCTGAAGGCGGGGGATTCCCGTGGCTGAGGCGCGTTCACGCGACCTCGGCCTCGGGTGGTTGGCGCTTCACAGACCGCCCAACGGCGAGGTCTCCACGCCCTGTCACCGCCAGCCCGGCGGCGAGGATGTTCTTCGCGGCGTTCACGTCGGCGTTGTCCTGGCGGCCGCAGGCGCGGCACCGGAACACCGCTTGGCTTTCACGGTTGTCCGGCGCGCACTTCGGGCGCCACACGACGTGGTGCGCGCACTGGAAGACGACGTTGCTGTTCGGCCGCAGTGTTACAGCCACCCAAACAGCATACAGCTTGGAGCTATTTAATGCCTGAGGATGGGCTAACCCCACGGCTGAAGCCGGGGGTCTGCGCCTAAGAATTTCGATCAGCGCCTCAGCTGGCATGTCCAGCGGATCTAAAGCAAGCTTCTCTCCGTCGAGGCGGGCCGCGTCGGCGGCGAGCGCCTTGCGCGCCTGGCTGCGCGACATCCCGAACACCTCGCCGATCAGCGCCGGCAGGCGCACCACCCCGTCGGCGTCCGCGTGGACTGTGACCGTCGGGATGCCTGGTGGTCGCGCCCAGTCGCTGTCGTCCCGGTGGGCCGCGATCACCTGGCCGAGCAGGCTTCCGGCAGCGGCGCTTCCTGGCCGGCGACGATCACACCGTCCCGCGCGTGCCAGTGAAGGCTCAGCACCTCAGGGGGCAGGTTGAGGGGCGCCACCCAGCCGCGCCCGCTCTCGCTGCGAGCGGCGAGCGCCTCCTCGATCAGTCCGTTCAGCGTGCTCGGCACGCGTTAACGGTACGGCGTTGGCACAGGGCGCCACGACCGCTGCGCTCCAGCCCGCTGCTGCGGATGTGTGGAACGCTCGTACGTGTTGGCTAGCGCTCTCCTGCTCGCCGGCGCGCTCAAAGGACAACGTCGCGACCGCCGGGAGTGAGCCGTCGCAGCGTCGCGACGCTGCCGCCAGGCTCAACCCCGAAGCAGCAGTCAGCGGCCTGGAGCAGCTTCTGTTCGACGTCGGCGCCGAACGCGTTCCCCTCCTCCCTGGCGGCGTAAGCGGCGATCACCGCCACGCCGAGCTCGCCCGCGGCTTGCTTGAGGGCGCTCACGCGCAGCGCCGGGTGGGCGCGGTTGTCGACCTCGATGACATCCAGCGCGCCGATCACGATCATCCCGAACTCGGGATGCTGATCTTCGACGATCTGGGCCGCTGTGGCCTCCCAGGGCATGTAGTGCTCACACGCAGGTTTCGCGAGCCCGAGCGAGCCGGCGACGCGAGCGAGCTCCCGGTCAAACCAGCCCCACTGCTTGCTCGCGGAGACACCAACCCAACAGGTTGGGGTGCCCGCCGTCTGGGCCGCGGCGGCGAGCGCTCGGGTGATGTCGTCGCGACGCTGCCCCCGGTTTGCGACGATGACGGTGACCTGCCCAGGGCTCGGCAAGGCCGGGGCCAAACGCTCCAGGAGGCTGGCCCTGAGCGTGGCCGTCCACCCCCCGCCGTTGCCGCGCCGCGCGGCGAGGGCGTCGCTGATCAGACCACCGGGCTGCATGGAAAGAGTATATGGCGCCCACCGCCCGCCGACCGGACGGTTTGGGTGCGAAACCCGGGTTCCGTCAAGCTCGGACGGTAAGGTCAGCGTATGGGTCGCGGGTCGAGAACGGGCGTTTCCCGGGCGGTGTCGCTGCTGGAACAGGCGGTGCGCGCCCGGCGCGGCAACGGCTCTTGGGCGGCGCGCCTGATCGTGGACGAGCAGGACGCCTGGCGGGCGGCGTGCGCGCGGGGAACTGTGGTCAAGGGGCTTGACGACTGCGTCTGCGTGCTCTCAGGCGCGCCGTTGGTGCGCCGCAACCGCCGGTGCTTTGTGACGATCGGGTGCCGTCGCTCGAAGCAGGAGTGGGTGGTGTTCGCCGAGCAGGTCGCACCGAAGCCGCAGATCCTGCAGGCAGCGACCTACCACCCCACGCTCAGCGAAGCAGCGCAGGCCGCCGCTGACCTCGCCAGCGCACTCCAGGGCGAGGGGTGGCGTGTAGAAGACTGGGCTGCAGACCAGGATGCGACACCGTCGGTGCAGGAGTGCCTGCAGCATCTGCGCGAGGCCCAAGACCTCGACCTGAACCCTGAGCCCTAACCGGCGCTCTCGTCCGGCGAGCCCGGCGATCACCCAAGCCGCCCGCCGCGGCCCCGCCGCCGGGCGCTCACCTCGCACAACCAAGCGCACACCCCGTGCAGCGTCCCCGCCGCGCGCCGGCTGAGCTGGTCGCGGCTGACACCAACGCTCGCGCCAGAAGCGCGTGAAATACGCGTGACCGAGGAGTGTGCGGCGCAAGCCCCGGTCTTCAGGCCGGGGTTAGCCACACCAGCGTCGACACCGCAACCTTCGGCGGGTACTCCACCAGCAGGTGGACGTGATCATCCTCGCCATTCGTCTCGACCAGGCGTGCTTCGAAGTCGGTGCGCGCTTTGGCGAACACCCCTACGCGGTGCCCCACGCCGATACTTGGTCATGAAGACCAAATGAACATGAAGCGCGAGAACACAATACCTGCCGCGTCGGTAGTGGTTGAATGATCAGCGTGCAGCTGAGGTACAACTTCCGCCTCTACCCGACCGCCGGTCAATGTCAAGCACTGGCGAAGGCGTTCGGGTGCGCGCGGGTGGTGTTCAACGACGGGCTGCGCATCCGCCAGCAAGCCCACGCCGCCGGGCTGCCCTACATCAAGGACACCGACCTCCAGCGCCGGGTGATCTGCGAGGCGAAGAAGACCCCCGAGCGGGCGTGGCTCGCTGAGGTGTCCAGCGTCGTGCTGGTGCAGTCGCTGAACGACCTGCACAGGGCATACCGGGCGTTCTTCTCCTCGGTGTCTGGCAAGCGCAAGGGGCCCCGGGTCGCCCCACCGCAGTTCAAGTCGCGCAAGGATCGCCGGCAGGCGATCCGGCTCACCCGCAATGGCTTCTCGATCCGTCCCAACGGCCGCCTGTATGTGGCCAAGGTGGGCGAGATCGAGGTTCGCTGGTCCCGTGATCTTCCGTCAGAACCATCCTCGGTCACCGTCATCAAGGACGCGGCCGGCCGGTACTTCGCCTCGTTCGTCGTCGAGGTCGACCCCGAGCCGCTGCCGGAGACTGATGCCGAGGTCGGGATCGACCTGGGGTTGACGCACTTCGCTGTGCTGTCAGACGGGCAGAGGATCGCCAACCCCCGGTTTCTTCGCCGCGCCGAGCGGCGGTTGAAGAGAGCACAGCGGGCGTTGTCCCGCAAACAAAAGGGCTCGAAGAACCGGGAAAAAGCGCGGCTGAAGGTCGCGAGAGCGCACGCGCGGGTGGCCGACGCGCGCCGGGACTTCCACCACCAGCTCTCCACGAAAATCATCCGCGAGAACCAAGCGGTGTACGTGGAGGACCTGGCGGTCAAGGGCCTGGCGCGCACCCGGCTGGCCAAGAGCGTGCACGACGCTGGCTGGGCTCAGTTCGTGGCGATGCTCCAGTACAAGGCCGCCCGGTACGGGCGGGCCTTCGCCAGGGTCGGCCGGTTTGCGCCCACCTCGCAGATCTGCTCTGCCTGCGGCGTGCTGGACGGCCCCAAACCGCTGCACGTTCGCACCTGGACGTGTCGGCATTGCGGCACCGTCCACGACCGGGACCTCAACGCCGCAAAAAACATCCTCGCCGCCGGACGGGCGGAGAGGCTAAACGCCTGTGGAGCCGGCGTAAGACCGGGGCTTGCCCTGGCCGCTGGCGGTGAAGCAGGAACCCACCGAGGCGCCGCATAAAGCGGCGCGGCAGGAATCCCCGTCCTTCAGGCCGGGGAGGACGTCAACCTTCAGGCGGCCCTGGCGTTCAGGGTGTGCACACGCCGCACGGTGCGGGTGGATGAGCGCAAGCGCGGCCGCGCTCACCAGCAACGACCTCCCCACAGCCGCCGCGCCCCGCCGTGGCGCATCTCAACCAGTTCACGGAGACGGCCGGGGTGAAAACTGCGGGCGTGGGCTCACCATGCGGCATGCAGCGGCGGTGGCCGCGCGGTCAAGCCTTGCGCCGCCGCAGACCGGCTTGTCGCAGCAGCGCGTCGACCGCTTTCGCGTCGAGGTCACTCCTGTTGGCCGCGACGGCGAGAGCTGAGCGCAGTTGCGCGGCGCTGTGATCGAACAGGCTCGCCCACGCGGACGAGAACGCCACGATGTAGAAGGTGTCGAAGCTGGCGCCGCGAGGAAGCGGCGCGCGTTGGCAGTTGATCCAGACGTTGGTGGCGGGCTTCGTCTTCCTGTTGGAGCCGACGCGGCTCACGGCGAACGCGTCCCGTCCGTTCTCGTCGACCTTCCGGTACGCAAGCTGGCCGTCAGGCTCACAAGATGTGCGGAACGCGCTCGGCACCACCTTGTGCTTGCGCAGACCCTCGTACGCGGCGCTCTCGCGATCATCGTTGCTGAGATCCTGGAAGCCGAGATCGAGGAGGAGCTCGGTAAACTTCTCCTTGGTGATGCGCGCGCCGACCTCGCGCAGGCGCTCACGCAGCTTGGGCATGTGGTGTTCCAGGGCGGCGAATCCGTGCTGACTGGCCTCCATGCGCGCGATCACGGGCGCGTCGTAGTGCGCGTCGATGCGGACGAACTGGAACTGGACTTGCGCACCCGTAGGGCGCCCCTCATTGTCGAGCGTGAAGACGTTGATGCAACCGGCGTTGTCCACGCGGCCGGCGTGCATCTCGGGCTTCTCCCACCCCATGCGGTCGAGGTCGTAGAAGCCGAGCTGGACGTCGAAGGGGTAGGCGGGGTTGACTGCCTAGCCCGGCGTGCCGGTGCCGCGGCGCTTGTCGATGATGCGCTGCAGCAGGTCTTGGGCAAGCTCGACGGTCGTCATGCGCCCAGGATACGGCGCCGCGAGGCGGCCGCCGCACCCGGATGTGTGCGCGTCAGCTCAGTCAAAGAGGGTGAGTTCGAAACGTTCCTGCTCGGGCGGCGCCTCGAACACCGGCGCCTTGCCGGTCATCTCCAGCCCGAGCAGCTCCAACGCGGCGACGGCGGCGGCGTCCAGAGAGACGGGATCTTCGGAGGCGAAGAAGACCTCCCGCACGGGCGCTTCGGCGAGGATCCGCTCGCGCGCCTCCCGCTGACGCTGCGGGTAGGGGTAGTAGACGATCGCGACCAGCTCCAAACCGGGGTGGGCGGTCTTGAACTTCACGGCGGTGTCGCGGATGTCGCGGGCGCGGTTGAGCACGTCCCGGGCGATCCCGTTGATCCGCTTGATGTCCACCCCGCCGGCGATCTGCCCGGTTGAGCGGCACATCGCTGCGGCGTCGACCTCGAACCGCCCACCCGGGCCGGTGAGCTTCGCCTTGCGGAAGACGTGGTTGGCGGCGCGCGCGTTCAGCGCGGCGATCACCTCCTGCTCCCAGTTGCCGGAGTTGCGGCGCATCTCCTTGTCGACGAACGCGCGGCGGTCCAGCGCGGTCAGCGCTTCCACTGGCACCGCTTCGGGCAGCAGCGGCAGCAACCACTCGGCGATCCGCGCCGCCTCGGAGGCAGTCAGCCTCGGCTCATAGGTCTTCACCACGATCCCCAGCTCGCGCTCCAGCGCGCGACCGGCGGCGTTGACGAGCTCCAGTAGCGGCTTCAACAGCGCCGGGGAGCGGCGCAACACCGCAGCGAGCTGGCCGGCGGTCATCTCACTGAACTGCACCCACTGGGTCTGGCGGGTGGCGCAGAACGCGGCGAGGTGCTCGGCGGCGCCAGCGGCGACCTCGGCGCAGCGGGCGTCCGCCGCCGCGCGGACGCGGTCAAGCTGCTCGGCGTGGCGGGTGAACCCGTCGTTGAAGGCCGGCTCTGACATGCGCCGGCCCAGCGTGCAGGCGCGAACGGTCCCCGGGCTGGCGTTTCGTCTTTGCTGGACGAATGGCCGTCACGCCTGCCGGCGCGCCCGCGAACCGCCTGCGACAAGCGCCGGCGTGCGCAGGGTGCGCGCCCACACGCTGAAGGCGTGGATCTCGTTGCCTTCTGCGGGACGCTCATGAACGGCTTGCCGGCCCGTCCCGGCGCGCCCGATGCGGGTCGGCTCGGCCGCAAGATCGCAAACTGCGTGATCTGCGGGACGCTGCATGACACCGGCGCCTAGCCCTGCGTTGGTGCTCGGCGGCGGCCGGGTGTGCGGCGAGCTGTGGCGGCTCACCGGCCCGGCCGCGCTTGAGGCGCTTGATGCGTGGGAGGAGTGCGACCCACGCAACCCCTCCTGGTCGTTGTACCTGCGCCGACGGGTCAAGCTCGCCCAGCCGCCGGCAGGGCCGTCGGTGGCGGCTGAGCTAGTTCGAGTGCGCCGTCAGGTAGAGGGTCCGGGCGTTGTTCTCCAGGATGCGCAGGTCCGATTCGTCGAACCACCCGAGCAGCGTGTCCAGCAGCGGTTCGACGTCGTCGGTCTGCGCGACCACCGTGTCCGCGGCGAACGCCGCAGCCATGACCATCATCATCCGCCGCCGCTCTGCGTCCGCGCAGCGCACGTAAGCGTCCCACAGCTCATCCGGCTCGCAGCAGAACGCGTCGGCGACCGCCTCACGGTCGTCGTCGCCGAGCAACCCGAGGGCGGCGGCGTAGTGCTCATGGATCTCACCCGGGTGCAGCCGAAGCGCCCACAGGGACGCGCAGGCGGCGGCGAGGTGGCGAAGCTGCTCGCTCGGAAGCAGTGACGCGTACAGGCGGATGCTCTCGCCCGGGTTGGTGGTGATGACAGCCATGCCGCCAAGCTACGGCGCGATGGCGCGGCGACCGCACCCCTTTGGGCTGCCAGCGGCTTCCCTGGCGCATCCCGGTGAGCTGGAAGTGCCAGGCTCGCGGTCAGTCCCCGCCCGGGGCGATGTGGAGCCCGAGCCCGGAGACCTTGCCGCCCTCCACGAACGCAGACAGCACCAGGTGAGAGTTCGCCATGGCGGCGACAAGCCACCACTTGCCTTCAGTGTCGCGGGTGGCGTCAGGGTGAAGCTCGCAGATCTTGCTCTCCGGCGTCCCTGGGCGGAGCCCGGCGGCGGTCGCCCGGCGGTCAGCGACGGACCCGTCGATGGTGGCGATGTGAGCGATCCCGTGGTCGGTGCGCATCGACATGGCAGTCCTCGCCGAACGCCCTGATGGCGGCGGCCGGGCTCGCGTCTTGCGGCGGACCCGCGGTCAGATCCGGTTGAGGTGGATGCGCGCTCCCGCGCTGACGAGCTCCGGCGGTTGCGCCCCCACCACCCGAGCGGGTGGCGCGCAGCACAACGACCGCCGCCGATGAGCGCCACGAGCGTCACGATCAAGGCGCCCAGCGACCGGCGGCGCCGGGGGCGGGGTCGCATCATGAGTCCGTGCTTCGGCCGGCCGGTTAGCGGGAGGACGCGGCTGGGATGAGCGCTCGCGACATGCCGCGGCGCCGCCCGCCAGGGACCCGCCGGGAGAGCGGGGTCTCCGCCCTCCTCCAGGCGGAGCTCTGGCGCGGTCGGCGTGATCGCGACCCGTCCGCAGCCACCAAGGGGTGTCGCCTCAAAGACGCTCCCCGCCCCACCCCGGCTCAAAGCCCTGCCGAACCGGCACCCTCCCGAGATCGGCCGCTCGCCCACGTCTGCGCAGGGGAGGGGGTGCGCGAGCTTGCTCGCGCGGACTGGCGTACTATCCTCAAGCGCCAAGCAGCATGGGCAGGGGGGATCAGGTCATCCCGACCAGGGCAGACCCACGATGGCTGCGCGTTTCCATGGCTGAGCAGGCGGGCGCCAACCCCGCGGCTGACCAACCACAAGAGCACCGGTTCTCGGAGCGAGTCGGCGGGGCCGGCGATCCGCCGGATCTGCTGGCGTTCGCGTCCTTCGCCGAAGCGATTGCCGCCGCGTTCCCAAGCGCGCGCGTCTATGGCTATGACCGCAACCTCCGTTGCGTGTACGCGACCTCCTCACCGCCAGGCGCGCACAGCAGCCGCCCGGCCGGTATGCCGGTCGGGGGGACGTTGGACGACCTGGGAACGGATGTCGCTGATGTCGCCCGCCAAGCCGTCTGCGGCAAACCAGGATACAGGGTTGTGGCCGCCACTGGCGGCAAGCTCGGCGTGCACGCGTTCCCAGTCCCCAGGTTCTGCGGCGGCGCCATGCTGGTTGTGGAAGAGCCGACCCTGCAGACAGCCGAGGCGTCGATGACCGCGTTGTGCGGCCAGCAGCGACGCGAGCTGGCCGAGATGCTCACCAGGAGGTTCTTCGACGCGACTCCAGTGGTCGCGATGATCAAGGACCTGAGCGGCAAGCTGCTTGCGGTCTCCGATGGCGCCTGCGAGCTGTTGCAGCGCAGCCGCGAGGAGCTGCTTGGCACCGGGCCGGAAACGCGCCTGCGCGTCGACCCTGAATGGGCGGCCCAGGTGTGGGCACGTGATCAGGCTGTGCTGCGGTCGGATGCGCCGATCGTCTCTGAAGAGATCCTCCCGACGATCGACACCACCCCGCCAAAGCGCTTCTTGGTGGCGCGGTTTCCCATTCACAACGACGACGGGGAAACCGTCGCGATCGGTCTCGTCGCCCAGGACCTCACTGTCACCGACACGTCGCTGCGGAGCATCAGGGGACTGCTGGAGGTCGTCCCGGACGCACTGATCGTCTGCGACCGCAACGGCAAGATCGAGCTGGTCAACAGCCAAGCCGAGCAGCTCAGCGGGTACGCGCGTGACGAGCTGATCGGCCAGCGCGCGGAGATCCTCGGGCCACCGCAGCGCCGTGAGGCATACCGGCGGGGGTTCGAGGAGTATGTCAGCAACCCCGGAGCGCGCCGGTTCGGCTCCAACTACCAGGTCAAGATCGCCCGCAAGGGCGGGGCTGAGGTGCCGGTGGAGGTGTCGATCGCCCCGCTGCTGAACGCCGCCGGTGAGCTCGACATGGTCTCGATCTTGCTGCGGGATCTCACCGAGCAATGGGAGACCGAGCGGAAGCTGAAGCGGCAGGCCGAGGAGTTGCGCCGCTCCAACACCGACCTGGAGCACTTCGCGTCGGCGGCGTCGCACGATCTGCAAGAGCCGCTGCGGGTGATCGCCACCTGCGTGGACGTCTTGGACCGCCACAACGAGCATTTGGACGACACCCAGAAGCAGGCGGTGCGGATCATCGGGGAATCCGCCAAACGGATGACCGGCCAGATCTCCGAATTGCTGAACCTCGCCAGGGTGGGGCGGGAAGGCGCCATCACCGAGCAGGTCCGCCTCGATGAGGCGATCAGGGCGGCGATTGACGGGCTGCGGGTGAAGATCGACGCCGCCGGCGCGCAGATCAACCTGCCAGACGGCGAGGCGCCGGTCGTGGAAGCCAACGCCCGGCACCTCGGGATGGTGTTCCAGAACCTGATCGGCAACGCCGTCAAGTTCCGCCATCCCGACCGCTCACCGGTCGTGGACATCACCTGGGAGGAACGCCAGGATGGGACCGTCGTGGTGACCGTGCGGGACAACGGGATCGGGTTCGACCCGATGCAGGCCGAGCGGATCTTCGAGCCGTTCAGGCGCCTCCACGGCGACGATGAGTACGACGGCTCGGGGATCGGGTTGCCGCTGGCGCGCAAGCTCGTCGAAGCGCACGGGGGGACGGTGACCGCGAAGGGCGAACCCGGCGCCGGCGCGACGTTCACCGTTTGCCTGCCAGGTATCCCCGTCCGGCCGGACTAGGGCTGGGCTAGCGACGCCAGCCGGTGCGCCGCCCATCGCGCGGCCGAGGCGGCGACCCTTGCGTCTGAGTACTGCAGCGGGTTGGCGCGATCTCGCTCAGACAACCCCACCTCGCCGGTGTCGCAGATCACATAGCAGGAGCCGGCGACCAACCTTGGCGGGGTGCGGCCCGCCGGGCCGCAGATCACGGCCGCCAGCGGGCGGGAGCGGCGGTCATGCTGCTCATGCCAGGTGGCGATGGGGATGAACACCGGCAGGCCGGTGATGGTGAAGCAGATGATCGCGGTGATCGCAGCTGACCCGTCCGGGGTGCCGACGAGCAGCGCGCCGACCGCCGCGAAGTCCAGGGTGACCCATCCTGACGGCAAAAGGTGTTCGGGATCCGGCTCAGGCCATCCGGAGGGGACGGTGAAGCGACCTTCTGCCTCGGTGAGTAGGCGCGGCTTCGCTTGAGGCGTGACCTCGTCCACCACCCGGACGAGCGCCCGCTTGATCTTGAGGACATCATCGATCTGGTCTGGCGTGGACGACACCGGCGGCCAGACGGCCTCCAGCGCCGGGTCGTGGCTGTCCAGCGGCTCGTAGCTCATGCGCGGGTGATCATCCCACCAACGCGGGACCCGGCGCGTGAGCGCACCTCTCCGGCGGGCGAGACTGCTTTCGAGGTCGGCACTCGCCCGCCTATGACAGGTTGGGTGCGGGAGGGCGTTTCGCCGGTTGGGCCGGCTGCCCGGTTGTGGGCCGCCGGGTGCGGTCAGCCCGCCGGGAGGAAAGTGGGGTGTGAACGTCCCTCGGTGGGATGCTCGCGGGCTTGAGAGCCCGCCCGCGTCGGGTGATGGTGCGCCCGACGGGAGAGAGGAACCTCACGCTGGCGGTCAGCCCCGGCCGGGGCGTATGCCGACCGGGACCGGTTTCGCGCGCCCGCTCAGGCGCGCAGAACACACAGGCGGTGGCGCATGAGCGATGATGCGCGCCGCGAAGATGAGACGACCGTCGCGTCCGGGCGGGCCGAGCCCGCTGAGGCCGAGGCGTCCGCAGAGCATCGTCAGCAGGAGAGCGCGGGACTGATCCCAGCGTCAGCCCTGCTGCCCAGCAGACCCCACGGCTTCAGCTTCGACCGATCAAGCTGGCACAACCGGCCGCTCACCCGTCGATGGCGCCGCCGCCGCTCCCGCGCGCGCTCGGGGCGCCGGCGTGCTCGTGCGGGTGGCGGGTGAGCGAGCTCACCAATAGCCGCCGCGAAGCAGCGCGCGAGTGGGCGCGTCATCGCCGCGCCGCCGTCGCAGAGGAGCGCGCGCTCGCGCGCGGCGAAACCATCTACCGCGTACTCGTCCGCCCGCCGGAGACTCCCGGGGTCGTGATGACCGAGTTCCGCACGCTCTGCTCCCTGGACGCAGCGCGCAGGATCGAGGCCTTGTACACGACAGCCGGGGCGGAGGTCAGCGTGAAGCGCAGCAGCGACGGCCAGAGGTGGGAGCGCGTCAGCTAGGAAGGCTGACCGCGAAGCGAAAGCCTGGTGCGCCGAGTCGCGCCGCGTTCACCATCGGCGCATGTTCACCGAACCGTTGTTTTACGCGCTGCTTGCCGCGGAGCTAGCTGTGCTCGGCATCTTGAACTTCGGAGCCGGCATGTTCGTCTACCTGCTGTCATGGCCGCTGTCTCTCATCCTGCTGGTTGCTGCAGTGGTCGGGACCGCGGTGTCGCTGATCGCCGGAGCGGGTGGCCCGCCGAGCTGGGCGCTCGCCGCCCTCGCCGGCTCTGTGGTTGCGTTCGTGTCGGCGTTCTTCGCCAACCTCTGAACGTCAGTCAACCGGGGGTTGCGGTGGTCGGATCACCGCACTGTATCCTCACCACATGACCAGCCTCGCCGTGATCAGGCAAGCAGAGCCCGCGGACGCCCTCACGCTGTCTGAGGACAGCCTGCTGCGCCGCGCGCTCGCCGCCCGCCGAGGCGACGGCAACGCCCCGTGGGTGACCGGCTGCCTGCCCGGCCTGGAATGGGCCGAAGGAGAGGACCCGCTCGTGCTGATCGCGGGCAAGCTGCTGCCCGACAAGAAGCGCGTGGGGTTCAGCCCGGTGTTGTACGCGATCAAGCGCAAAGGCTCACATTGGGAGCGCTCGGTGCTCCTTGCGGTCGTGCGCGACAAGCGCGGCAGGCCAGCCTGGCGGGTACAGTGGCGCGACTGGCGGAAGTCCAACGCACCTCGGAAGATCACGTACCGCGGCCGCGACCTCGACGCCGCCATCCAGGCACTGGAAGAAGCCGGACACCACCATCCCACGCAGACCTACGCGCTCACCGGTTCTAGCATCCCGCCCAGTCGCCTCCAGGTCCTCCAGCACCTGCAAGGCATCTTCGAGAGCGACGACCCGCAGGCCTACGTCAATCGTGTCTGCGACCCCGCGGATCGCATGAAGTACTACCAGCGGTGACCGCCCGCCGCGCCGTACTTTCTCGCGTTCCTTCTGGTCGGCGGGGCCAGGATCGCGGCTCGGGGTGTGCCGTCGGGTGCGCAGCAGAGGTGTAGGCGCATGCCCCAAAGCCAGCGCGAGCGCGAGCGGCAGTAGCCGTAGCCGCAGGCGTCGGCCAGCTCGGAGCGGCGGGCGGTCTCGACCGAGCGGCCGCATTCCACCGGGGTGGAATCCGGCAGCACGACGTTGTCGTGGTAGCCGGGCGAGTCGGCGGCGAACACGCCGCAGAGCCACCGCACACAGCCCGGTCAACAGGCGGGTGGGCGTTTGCTACATCGGCGAGGCTGCGATCCTGTCTGTAGTGTTATTTTTCGCCATCGTGACTGGCAACCGGAGACTGGCGGGCGGCCGGCATTCAGGACGGGGCGGTCTGCTCAGCTTGCCGGCCGAGGCTGCGCCGGCGCCGAACGATAGTCTCGGAGGTTGATCCCTGTCATGACTCGGGCGAGAGTTCAAGCTCGGGCATGTTGGTCCCGAACAAGAACGTCAGCTCAGAGAGCGACGCGGTGAGCTTCTCGTCCATGGTGATGTGGTCGCGCAGGGCGTCGTCGTCGGCGAGCAGATCGTTGCCGTCGGCGTCCAGCACCTCTTCGATGACGAGGAACGTGCCGTTCTCCCACTCATCACAGCCGAAGCGAACCTTGACCGCCTGTGGGCAGGCGGCGTGGATCAGGCGGCGGAACCGCTCGACCGCGTACGGCTCGAACTGCTCGAACGCGACGTTGAGCGTCCGCAGGTGCTGTTCGTAGGCGGCCTGGAAGTCTGTGTCGTTGAGCTGATCGATGGGCTTGGCTGTGGTCTCGGCCGCGCGCTCAACCTGGTCCGGCTCCTGGTGCCAGTCGCCGGTGCCTCGGCGGCTGTCGAGGATCTCGCGAATGCTGCGGGGAACGCGGTGCGTCATGGGCTCATGATATGGCGCGCATGAGCGCCGGCCGCAACCTGTTGTGATGTGACCCCGCCCGCCCGTCGAGGAGCGTGGCGCTGCGCAGCCGCCCGTCGTCAGCGCAGACTTTGACCGGCGCGGCGCTCGGTCCGGCTCTGCGCGGTTGAACAGGGGATCGCCGCGCGGTCTTTCACACGCGCTGCGCGGAGTTCTGCACACGACCCACAGCCGAACGCCGAGCTAGCGAGGTTGGCGGGCCGGCTGATGGCGGCTACTGGCGGGCTGCACGCTGAGGAAGACGATACTCGGGCGCGAGTAAAGCCTTCCGGCGGGTGCTCCTTTGGGCCGGTTGCTTTTTGGTAATCGGACATGGAGGTGCCGAACTCAGCCCCGGGCGCCTCGGCGTAGGCTCGGGCGATCTGGCTCGCGTCGGTATCGCACAGCAGGCGCGGTTTGAAGACCACCGGCTTCGCCTGGGCGAGGGCCAGCGAAGCCCCAGTGACGCCGCCGACCAGAACATGGCAACGCTGGGGATGAGGACCGCGCGGGCAACCTAGCGGTAGGCCCCGGTCGAAGGGGGCGTGCCTGCATGACTTGAGGCGCCGCTCATCTTCCCAGTATGAGGTACCCCGCTTCCTCGGGCGCGTCTGCGCCGAGTCGGACTGCGAGCCGGCCGCCGCCGCGCTGCGTAATCCCGAAGCCCGTGACGATGAGGTAGGTGTCCTTGTCGCGGACCTTCGAGGCGAGCGAGCTGGGGATCGTGAAGGTCACCTTGTGCTGCTGGCTGAGCCCAGGCTGGATGTCGGATGCGGGCGTCGTGTCGTCCTCCACCGTGTAGGTCTTGCCGGCGACGTGGAGCGCCAGCTGGGCGGAGTTGAAGCTGTCGGCGACGTCGCCGACATTCTTGACACGGACACGGAAGCTCACGCGGGCAACCTCACCGTCGGTCCTGATCCGGATGTCCTCGATGGCGACTTGGACGTCGCTGAGCCGGAGCGGATCCGGATGCGTGGCGAGCCGGTAGGTGATGCCGCTCTCCTCATGAAAGCATGAGCCGGATCCCTGCTCGACAGCCCTCGTGCAGGCGCGTTCCTGTGCGGAGGTTGTCTGTGTTCGCGTTGCCTCATCCGAGTCGCCGCCGCAACCCGTGACGGCGGCGAGAGCGAAGAGGATGGCGAAGGCCGCGCGTTTCATCGCTTCAGAAGCCCGCTCTGCGACTACGATTTGAGGAGGCATGCCGCAACCATCGTCGGCACCAGCACGCACGCGCCCAACACCAGATTCCACTTCCACGGTTTCCAGCTGATCACGCCAGCGCGAGTCGTCTCGCGGCGGGCGTAACCGGAGGTCGCGGCCAACACGCAAACGGCTATCAGAGCGGCGATACCGTTGTTCAGCTTCGACAACAAGACGAGCGCCAGCAAGGTCGCGGCCGCCGCCCCCCACATCGCGCCCAGCTGGACAGCGTGATCCTTGACGGTGCGACCCTTGCGCTTCCCGTAGGCAAGCAGGAACCCGAGCAGGCCGTTCCCCACTGCCACGCCGATCAAGGGAGCAACCGAATCGAAGAGGTAGATACCTCCTAGCACCGTGAGGACGCCGAGCACAGCGGCTCCGACAGACTCCCAGGTCATTTTACGCAGCGCCGCGAACATGCTGCGTGCACGCGCCATCCTGAACCTCCCCTGTGCGAGTCCAACATGGAGCGCCGCCCTTGCTGAGGGCAGCGGACGTTGCGGTGATGTGATACCTGCTGGTGCGCTGCTTCGCAAGCGGGATTGCGCGCTTGGGCTGTGGGGGCGCCGGCCCGACGCTCTGATCTACTTGACGTCCTCCCCGCCCTGAGGGCCGGGGATTCCTGCCGCGCCGCGTCAGGCGGCGCCTCGGTGGGTTCCTGCTTCACCGCCAGCCGCCGGGGCAAGGCCCTGGTCTTACGCCGGCTCCACAGGCGTTTAGCCTCTCCGCCCGTCCGGCGGCGAGGATGTTCTTCGCGGCGTTGAGGTCCCGATCATGAACGGTGCCGCATGCCGCACACGTCCAAGAGCGCACGTGCAGTGGCTTGGGGCCATCCAGCGCGCCGCAGGTCGAGCACACCTGGGAGGTGGGCGTAAACCGGCCGACCCGGGCGAAGATTCGCCCGTACCGGGCGGCCTTGTACTGGAGCATCGCCACGAACTGAGCCCAGCCCGCGTCGTGGACGCTCTTGGCCAGCCGGGTGCGCGCCAGGCCCTTGACCGCCAGGTCCTCCACGTACACCGCTTGGTTTTCGCGGATGATCTTCGTGGAGAGCTTGTGTGCCCAGTCCCGCCGCGCGTCGGCCACACGCGCGTGCGCTTTAGCGACCTTCAGCCGCGCTTTTTCCCGGTTCTTCGAGCCCTTTTGTTTGCGGGACAGCGCCCGCTGCGCCTTCTTCAACCGCCGCTCGGCGCGGCGAAGAAACCGGGGGCTTGTGATCCTCTGCCCGTCTGACAGCACAGCGAAGTGCTTCAACCCCAGGTCGATCCCAACCTCGGCATCAGTCTCCGGCAGCGGCTCGGGGTCGACCTCGACGACGAAGGAGGCGAAGTACCGCCCGGACGCGTCCTTGACCACGGTGACCGAGGATGGTTCTGACGGAAGATCACGGGACCAGCGAACCTTGACCGCGCCCACCTTGGCCACGTACAGGCGGCCGTTGGGGCGGATCGAGAAGCCGTTACGGGTGAGCCGGATCGCCTGCCGGCGATCCTTGCGCGACTTGAGCTTCGGCGGGGCGATCCTGGGCCCCTTGCGCTTGCCGGAAACCGAGGAAAAGAACGCCCGGTATGCCTTGTGCAGGTCGTTCAGCAACTGCACCAGCACGACACTCGGCACCTCGGCAAGCCACGCCCGCTCGGGGGTCTTCTTCGCCTCGCAGATCACCCGGCGTTGCAGGTCGGCGTCCTTGATGTAGGGCAGCCCGGCGGCGTGGGCTTGCTGGCGGATGCGCAGCCCATCGTTGTACACCACCCGCGCGCACCCGAACGCCTTCACCAGAGCTTGGCGCTGACCCGGCGTCGGGTAGAGGCGGAAGTTGTACCGCAGCTGCACGCTGATACTCTAGCGGGTACTGACAGGAGAACACCTCGACTTCCTGCGTGGGGTGTTCGCCAAGGTGTGCGCCGACTTCGAAGCGCATCTGGTCGAGATGAACGGCGAAGATGATCACGTCCACCTGCTGGTGGAGTACCCGCCGAAGGTTGCGGCGTCGACGCTGGCGCGGCTAACCCCGGCCTGAAGACCGGGACTTGCGCCGCAAACTCCCGGGTCACCCGGCCATGTTGAGCTCGACGCGCTGCTCGTCGAACGCGGGCGTGATCGCATCCAGCAGCGACGCAGTCATGGGCCCACCGAAGAAGCGGGCGACGCAGCCTCCCGCTCTCGCTGCGGGGACGATGCTGCGACAGCCGGGGTGCGCGCCAGCCAGGCCGAGATGACCGCCGGTATGAGCAGGCACATCACCGCAAGGGCGGCGCCGAGCCTGAGGTGGATGTCGGCCAGCCAGCCGGCTGCGGTTGACACCAACGGGTAGAGGACGTTGTAAAGCGCCAGATGAGCGGCGTACGCCCGGTTGTGCGCGCCCTGTTCGGCATGGTGCGCGATCATCTGGAGGCCGGTGCGGTTCACCTGCGCGAACCACCACCCCATCAGCGCCGCATACCCGAACAGCAACCACACCGGCGGGCCGATGATCAGCACGCACGCGATCCCGGCGACGAGCAGGAAGCCGCTGGACCATTGGCGAAACGTCTGCAGCTTGTCCGTGGGGCGCAAGAGCATGGCGAGGGTGCTGGAGAGGGTCGTGGCGGCGCTGATCAACGGCAACAGCGCCTCCGGGCTGGCGACGCCGGCCTCGACCAGCCACCCCAGCAGCACGACCGACTCCGCAGCCGCGAAGGGAATCGCGGCTGCTGCGATCACCAGCGCCGTTCTCGGCAGCCTGCGCCCCCGGGCAAGGCGAAGCTTGCGGGCGCTTGGAACCCGGCCTGCGGTGTGAGCCGACGACATCACGCCTCCGTTGCCTGCGCTCGCCGGCCGTCGAGCCGGCTTGGCAGCTCGCGCTAGTGTGCGGCCCTCGCCGGTGCGGATCGGCAGGCAGGCGAGCAGCAGCGCGGCGGCAGAACGCATGCCGGCCGCGATCAGCAACGCGGCGGTGACACCCAACAGCCAGGACGATCCCGCCAGCAGCAGCGTGCCGAGCAAGGTGACAAAGCACGACACCAGCATCTCCCAGCTTGCTCCGAGGGCGTGCAGCCGCGGAGTGTCGGGATAGAGGCGAGGCCACACGCCGCGCATCCACACCGCGATCGGCGGCGTGCTCAACCCCAGCAGGAAGAAACAGCCGACCAGCGTCGCCGGGCTGTCCGCCGCCAGCAACAACACCGCCGCGATCATGCTGAGCACGGCTGCCGCCATGAACGGCATGCGCTTGTCGTAGCGGTCCAGCAGCCAGCCTTGCGCCATCGTGCCCAGGGACTCCCCGATCGCTTGGCATCCCGAAGCCAGGCCGGCGAACGCCAGCGACCCGGTGCGCTGTTCGACCAGCAACACCGCGCCGAGCAGCAGCATCGGCGTCGGCGAACGCCCGAGAACGCTGACCAGTGGCAGCCAGCGTGCATATGGGGCCTGGAAGAGCTCACGGTAGGCGCGCACGCGCCGACGCTGCTACGCGCACCCCGGGTTCATGCGGCATCGCGCGTTGATCCAGCCCGCGACCGCGCATTGCGTCAGCGGGACGTGGAGGCGCGTCCTACGCCGGCGTGGACTCCAGGCGGTCTGCCTGCGGCAGCGGCGCCGAGCGACCGCGCCACCGGGAGGTGTCAAGAAAACTTGACGTCCTCCCCGGCCTGAAGGCCGGGGATTCCTGCCGCGCCGCGTCAGTCGGCGCCTCGGTGGGTTCCTGCTTCACCGCCAGCCGCCGGGGCAAGCCCCGGTCTTACGCCGGCTCCACAGGCGTTTAGCCTCTCCCTGCGTCCCAGGGCGAGGATGTTCTTCGCGGCGTTGAGGTCCCGGTCGTGGACGGTGCCGCAATGCCGACACGTCCAAGAGCGAACGTGCAGGGGTTTGGGGCCATCCAGCGCGCCGCAGGCCGAGCAGACCTGCGAGGTGGGTTCGAACCGGCCGATCCTGGCGAAGGTCCGTCCGTGCTTGGCGGCCTTGTACTCCAACATCGTCACGAACTGAGCCCAGCCTGCGTCGTGGACGCTCTTGGCCAGCCGGGTGCGCGCCAGGCCCTTGACCGCCAGGTCCTCCACGTACACCGCTTGGTTTTCGCGGATGATCTTCGTGGAGAGCTTGTGCGCCCAGTCCCGCCGCGCGTCGGCCACACGCGCGTGCGCCTTAGCGACCTTCAGCCGGGCTTTTTCCCGGTTCTTCGAGCCCTTTTGTTTGCGGGACAACGCCCGCTGCGCCTTCTTCAACCGCCGCTCGGCGCGGCGAAGAAACCGGGGGCTGGTGATCCTCTGCCCGTCTGACAGTACAGCGTAGTGCGTCAGCCCCAGGTCGATCCCAACCTCGGCATCAGTCTCCGGCAGCGGCTCGGGGTCGACCTCGACGACGAACGAGGCGAAGTACCGTCCGGCCGCGTCCTTGACCACGGTGACCGAGGATGGTTCTGACGGAAGATCACGGGACCAGCGAACCTCGATCTCGCCCACCTTGGCCACGTACAGGCGGCCGTTGGGGCGGATCGAGAAGCCGTTACGGGTGAGCCGGATCGCCTGCCGGCGATCCTTGCGCGACTTGAGCTTCGGCGGGGCGATCCTGGGCCCCTTGCGCTTGCCGGAAACCGAGGAAAAGAACGCCCGGTATGCCTTGTGCAGGTCGTTCAGCGACTGCACCAGCACGACACTCGGCACCTCGGCAAGCCACGCCCGCTCGGGGGTCTTCTTCGCCTCGCAGATCACCCGGCGTTGCAGGTCGGTGTCCTTGATGTAGGGCAGCCCGGCGGCGTGGGCTTGCTGGCGGATGCGCAGCCCATCGTTGTACACCACCCGCGCGCACCCGAACGCCTTCGCCAACGCTTGCCGCTGACCCGGCGTCGGGTAGAGGCGGAAATTGTACCGCAGCTGCACGCCGATCATTCAAACACCACCGGCGCGGTAGGTATTGTGTTTTCGCGCTTCATGTTCATTTGGTCTTCGTGACCAAGCATCGGCGTGGGGTGCTGACAGGAGAGCACCTCGACTTCCTGCGTGGAGTGTTCGCCAAAGCGCGCACCGACTTCGAAGCGCGCCCGGTCGAGACAAACGACGAGGATGATCATGTTCACCTGCTGGTGGCCTGTCCGCCGAAGGTTGCGGTGTCGACGCTGGTGCGGCTAACCCCGGCCTGAAGGCCGGGGCTTGCGCCGCAAACTCCCGGGTCAGGGACGGTCAGCTTGCTTGCGCCGCGCACGCCGCACGCGACGCTGCGCGTCCTGCGCTGCGAGGCTGGTGATCCGCGCGGCGACCCACCCTCCCCCTCCGAGCAGGACGAACGCGACAACGGCAGTCAGCGCGTACGCGAGATCGCCGGAGAGCAACCACTTGCCCACGAACACCGTCCCGAAGCCGAGCAGCCAGATTGCCGTGACGATCAGGACGGGCAGCAGCATGAACGCGGGCTCGAACGCGATCCCGCCTTGCGCCTGACGGGTGTTGTGGTCCATGCCGCCACCGTCAGGCGCCGTGAGCGGGTGACCGCCACTGGTGGTGATCTTGCGGCGCCCCAGCCGGGGCGGCGGGGCGGTCAGCGTCGCGGCGAGAGGTCGAGCGCGTCGGTGTCGGCGCCGAGGAAGTCGGTGAGCGCGTACATGAAGATCATGTCATCCAGGTCGTCGAGCCCAAAGTGGTCGCCGATGCTGCGGCCGGCGAGCACATTGCCGTCCTTGTCGACGATGTCCCTGACGGACAGGTGCGGCCCGCTGTCGTACTCGTCGCGCTCGAAGATCACCCGGGCAGCTTGAGGGTAGGCGGCGAGCGCGGCCCGGCGGAACCGCTCAAGAGCGAGCGCCTTGAGCGCCTCCATCGCCTCGTCGACCGCAGCAAGCTGGCGCGAGTAGGCGTCAGCGAGCTGATCGTCGGTGAGCTTATGAACGTCAACGGCGGTCATCGGTGTGGCCTGGTCTCAGGTGGTCATAGTGGTCGTCGGCACGCCGGCATAAGCGGCGTTGATGTCGGCGAGCGAAGCGTCTGGATCCTCAACCGCGAGGTACAGGCCCGCGCGGGAGAGGAGCCCGAGCGCCTCCGCGGCAGCCGGATCCGTTACCTCTGCCCGGAAGCCGTCGATCGCGTCGCTGACGATCACTTCGAGAAGCTCGACGCGGCTGATGGTCGCGCCGGTTGCGGCGAGCTCCCGACTGGAGGCGTCAACGGCCGCGTCGAGAACCTCAAGCGGGACATCGTGCGCGTCCGCGATCATCCGCGCTGCGCGGCGCAGCGCGCCAACGACGGTGTCATGCTCGAACAGCAGCGCCATCAGAAGTCGCCCTCGGCGTAGACGTTGATCGCGTCGACCCCATCGTGACCTTCCAGCGCCCGTTCCAGCACCTCGGCGACCTTCCGGGTGGGCGCCTCGACGTAGTGGGGGCGCCAAACGTCCGGGTCGTCAGTGTCGACGCGCTTCACCCGCAGATCGACCCGGACGGTCACACGCTTGTCGTTGCGCTGGATCGAGAGGTCCTCGTAGGTTCCGGGCTCGGACGGCTGCTCGTCGCTGAGTGGGATCTCGGCGTCAGCAGCGGCGCCCTCGCCGACGCAGTCGACCGTAGCGACAACAGTTCGCAGATCGTTGGACTCCCACAGGTGCTCCGGATTGCTTCGCCAGCTCATCGCTTACCCCTCTCGTTTTCAGCCGTTGGTGCCGTGGCCGGATTCTCCCTGAGGGACCGCCGAAGAGGTCGTCGGGACAGTAGCCTTGGACCCGGTACCTGGCCGGCGGCCAAGCGCATCCTGGATGCGGTTGAAGGTGGTCATGACCTCATGATATGGCGCTCGCGGGCGGGCGCCGCACCGTGCTTCGCTAAGTAAGTGGACATCACCGCAGACTCTCAGTCGTTGGCGCCGTGGTCGGATGCTCCCTGGGGGACACCGCCGAAGTTGATCGAAATTCTTAGGCGCAGACCCCCAGCTTCAGTCGTGGGGTTAGCCCATCCCTCTCGACCCTCAGACATTAAATAGCTCCAAGCTGTATGCTGTTTGGGTGGCTGTAACACTGCGGTCGAACAGCAACGTCGTCTTCCAGTGCGCGTACCACGTCGTGTGGTGCCCGAAGTGCGCGCCGGACAACCGTGAAAGCCAAGCGGTGTTCCGGTGCCGCGCCTGCGGTCACCAGGACAACGCCGACGTGAACGCCGCGAAGAACATCCTCGCCGCCGGGCTGGCGGTGACAGGGCGTGGAGACCTCGCCGTTGGGCGGTCTGTGAAGCGCCAACCACCCGAGGCCGAGGTCGCGTGAACGCGCCTCAGCCACGGGAATCCCCCGCCTTCAGGCGTGGGGAGGAAGTCAACAGCTCGAACAGCTCCTGCTCCTGCTCGACGGCGGAGCGCTCCGGGATGTCGCGCGGCTCGCTCAGGGCGCGAAACTGAAACCGCGGTAGGGCCATGCCGTTACCTTACGGCGCAGCCGGGGGTTCACCCCACCTAGCAGCTCCGCAGACGCAGCGACGCCGCCCCCGATGCTGAGACGGCGCTGCATGCCGGAGTGGTGTGGCGTGCGGGCGACTAACCGTCGGTGTCCCGCGCGACCTTGAGCGAGACGGCGAACTCGAAGCGTCCATTGCGACTGATGACACGCTTGGTCATCACGCGCTCGCCCTTGCCGTTCGCCAGCTCGTCCCTGAGCTTCACGAGCTTGGTGTAGAGCTTCTCGTACGCGCGCTCCTTCATCTCCTTGATGGACGCGTGCTTGCTCACTGATCGCTCTGCCATCTGTCGTGCGCTCCTTTCACTGGTGAGCGCAACCACCTTACGGCGAGCAACCAGGCTGACCGCAACATCGTGAACGTGACGCACTGGGCAACACGCCTGATGTGCGCGAAAGTCGGGTGGCGCGAGCGCGCGGCAGCGCAGCATCGCCGGGATGCGACGCATCTTCACCGCGGTCGCGCTTGCTCTCGCCGCCGCCTGCATGACGGCGGCGCCGGCGAGCGCCTCGCTCATCCCAGCGCCGGTCGACACGGGCCCGGAGCCTGTCTCGATCGACCGTGAACCACACGCCCTCACGGCCGCGCGAACCGCCCGCTCTGCCGCTGCAGACTGGTGCGGAAAGGAGCGGGGAAGCGACGAGACGCGCAACGAACTGAGCAACGGCCAGTGGCGCTTCCACGCGATCTACGCCATCCCCGCGGACGCCCCGAACCAGTTCGGCAGGTACGCGAGCTTGATCCACCGGGACGCGCTCGCCGCGTCGCAGATGATCGAGCGCCAATACGCGCGGGCGATCCGCTACGACATGGGGACCGTCTGCGGACCCGAGTACCTCGACATCTCCATCGTCCGCCTCAAGCAGACCACCGCCGAGCTCCAAGCGCTTGCAACGGCGCGCTCCGGGACCCTCAACGCGGTCTCCCAAAGTCTGGACGCCGCAGGGTTCGAGGTGATCAAGGCCGGGGAGCCGCTCTCCCGCGCCGAGCTGCGCCGCACCAACTGGGTGGTGTGGCTGGACGGTCCCGCGCCGCCGAATACGTGCGGGGAGGCGATGCTCTACGACGACCACACCCGCTCGGAGTCCAACCTCAACAACCTCGCCGGCAAGGTCGCTGTCATCTACCAGTACGATGGCGCTTTCTGCGGGCCCAATACGGTCCGTCATGAGATCACCCACACCCTCGGCGCGGTCGTCAGCGCCGCCACCAGCTACGACGGCACCGGGCATTGCCGGGACGCGATCGAGGACACCATGTGCGCCCCCGGCGCCCCGCAACGCGCCGACGGTTCCTACTACGGGCTGTTCTTCGACTACGGCAACGACGACTACTGGGACCCGGCCGGCGGGACGCTGTCGTGGTGGACGGTCAATCTGAGCCGGTTCCTCTGCCCGGACGTGACCTGCAACGGACCGCCAGCCGACCTCAACCAGCAAGGGGCAACGACTGCACGGCCGCAGCCTGGAGGTGTCGGGCGGGCGGGCGAGCGCCGGCCGGTGAAGCTGTCGGTGCGCCGCAGCCGCCGATCGGGGCGCTGGCGGGTGTCGGTGCTCGCGCGCGGGTCCGGGCGGGCGCTGCTGCAGGTCCGGTGCCGCACCGCGCGCGGCGGGAAGGTGCGGGTGATCTACCGCAAGCGCATCCGCTTGCCCAGGCGGGTCAAGCCGACCAGAACCTGCATGTCCAAACCGCGCGTCTACGTCAAGCGGCTGTGATCCGGCGCTCCGCCGAGGGACGGGCGTCTCAGCCCCCGCGACCGTAGGTGTTGGAAAGCGCATGTGTGTGTGCGACTGCGCTCTTCAGCGGGGATGGGCGTGCGGGCTTGGCTTGCGCGACCGGTGGTGCGCGAGCTCGGGGCCGGCAAGGAAGGCCTCGTTCGTGGTGGAGACAGTGGACGAGCCGCTTCCCGTAGTCGATGCCGAGGTCGGGATCGACCTGGGGCTGACGCACTTCACTGTGCTGTCCGATGGCCGGAAGATCGCCAGCCCCCGGTTTCTTCGCCGCGCCGAGCGGCGGTTGAAGAAAGCGCAGAAGGCCCTCTCCCGCAAGGAGAAGAACAGCAAGAACCGGGCCAAGGCCCGGCTGAAGGTCGCCAAGGCGCATGCCAAGGTAGCCGACGCGCGGCGGGACTGGGCGCACAAGCTCTCCACGAAGATCATCCGCGAAAACCAAGCGGTGTACGTGGAGGACCTGGCGGTCAAGGGCCTGGCGCGTACCCGGCTGGCCAAGAGCGTCCACGACGCGGGCTGGTCGATGTTCGTGGCGATGCTGGAGTACAAGGCCGCCCGGTACGGGCGGGTCTTCGCCCGGGTCGGCCGGTTTGTGCCCACCTCGCAGGTCTGCTCTGCCTGTGGCGTGCTGGACGGTCCCAAGCCGCTGCACGTCCGCGCCTGGACGTGTCGGCATTGCGGCACCGTCCACGACCGGGACCTCAACGCCGCGAAGAACATCCTCGCCCTGGGGCGCAGGGAGAGGCTAAACGCCTGTGGAGACGGCGTAAGACCGGGACGTATCTCGGCGGCTGGCGGTGAAGCAGGAACCCACCGGAGCGCGGCATGAGCCGCGCAGGAGGAATCCCCGGACTTCAGGCCGGGGAGGACGTCAAACCCTATAGTAGGTGTGTCCTCGCGCTTTCCGCGCAGGACCCAGCCGACGGGCCGCCTCACGAGGCGGCCCGTCGTGCGTCAACGCGCATACGCCTCCACGAGAACGACGCCCGGCTAACGCGCAACACCGCGCTGTTGACTTCCTCCCCACGCCTGAAGGCGTGGGATTCCCGTGGCTGATGCGCGTGGACGCGACCTCGGCCTCGGGTGGTTGGCGCTTCACAGACCGCCCAACGGCGAGGTCTCCACGCCCTGTCACCGCCAGCCCGGCGGCGAGGATGTTCTTCGCGGCGTTCACGTCGGCGTTGTCCTGGTGGCCGCAGGCGCGGCACCGGAACACCGCTTGGCTCTCACGGTTGTCCGGTGCGCAGTGCCCGCAGGCATGGCAGGTCTGCGACGTGAACGCAGGTGGCACCCGCAGAATCCGGGAGCCGTTGTAACGAGCCTTGTGTTCCAAGGCTGTTAGCAGTCCGCCCCAGCCCTTGGCCAGGATCGCCCGGTTCAGCCCGGCTTTCTGCCGGACGTTTTGGCCTGGCTGTTCGACGGTTCCCTTTGCGCTGGCCGTCATGTTCTTGATGTTCAGGTTCTCCAGTATACAGCTTGGAGCTATTTAATGTCTGAGGATCGAGAGGGATGGGCTAACCCCACGGCTGAAGCCGGGGGTCTGCGCCTAAGAATTTCGATCATCCTGATGTCACGGTACGGCGCGACCGCTGCTGTGACCGTCATGAGGCGGCCCGTTCTGCTGGGTCCTGCGCGGACAGCGCAAGGATCCGTCTACTATGGGGCACCACTATCTCAGCGCGATCACATTCGCGCTAACACTGGCGCCAACAGCCGCCCCGGTGTAGCGCGGGGCCTGCGCAAGCCGCAGGCAAAGCTGTCTTGGGCGGCAGCTTCAAACCCTCGGCGCTGAGATGGCATTACCTCCCGTCTTCTTGGTGAGCGAGCCCGCGGGTCACGCGTCCGGAAGCCTTGGAATGTGCCGATGGATCCTGAAGCCGCGCCGTGTCGGGCAGTCATGAAGCTGCGGGCTCGTTCGCGCAGCTCACTTTCAGGCGCATCGCAGGTGGTCGCGCGCTGCGATTCGCCCGCCGGATGGCGGAGGTTAGTTGACCGGCCGGCGGGTCTTGGCGGCGGAGAGCGCGAGCGCTTCGACCTTGTCGAGCCGCCGGTTGAGCTGCTCGTCCCCGGTGCGCAACGACGGGGCGGCCGCGCGCAGGCAGCACAGCTCCAGTCGAAGCTGGGGGTCGGCTCCTGCGCGGATGGCGATCATCGCCTGGCCGATCTCGTCGATCAGCCTCGCCACCCCAGAGGCCTTCAGGTCCTCGGCGAGGCGCTTGAGCAGGCGGTCACGCTCCGGGCTGGTCTGCAACGCGGCGGGCAGCCGCCCGTAGACGGCGCACGCCAGCAGATCACGCGCGAACGCTTCGAGGTCGCGGAGCGCCTGGGTGGGGTCGTGGGTGGCGGCGAGGTTCGCGGCGGCGGTGAGGGTGCGGGTCTGGTCCGTGGAGGCGATCGCCTCCAGCAGCTCCAGCATGAGCGCGTCGTCGGCAAAGCGCAGCACCGCCCGCGCCACGTTGAGGTCGATGACCTTGCGGTCGCCGTCGCCGGTGTGCGCGTGCGCCGCCGCCGCATCCAGCAACGACAACCCGTCGCGGAAGCTCCCGCGGGCGCCGCGCGCGAGCGCGTGCGCCGCATCGTCTGCGAGCTCGAACCCCTCGCGCTCTGCGACCTTCCCCAGCAGGTCGGCGACCTGCCGGGCGGTGGCGGGCATGAACGCGTGGTGCTGGCAGCGGGATCGCACCGTCGCGGGGATCTTCTGCGCCTCGGTGGTGCACAGCACGAACACCGTCTGCGGCGGCGGTTCCTCCAGCGTCTTGAGCAGCGCGTTCCACGCCGAGCTTGACAGCATGTGCGCCTCATCCAGGATGAAGACGCGGAAGCGGCCCATCGCCGGCAGCACCCTCACCTGGTTGCGCAGCTCCCTGATGTCGTCGACGGAGTTGTGGGAGGCCGCGTCGATCTCCACCACGTCCATTGATGACTGGGAGCCGACCGCCTCGCAGCTCGGGCATGTCCCGCACGGGGAGTCGGTCGGGCCGTGGTCGCAGTTGAGCCCGGCGGCGATCAGCCGCGCGGTGGAGGTCTTGCCGGTGCCGCGCGGGCCGGTGAACAGGTAGGCGTGATGGGGCTCACCGGCGGCGATTGCCCGGGCGAGCGCGCTGACGTGGGATCCTTGGCCTTCGATGTCGGAGAAGGCGGCGGGCCGGTAGGTGCGGTAGAGGGCGGGCGACATGCTCGCCACCGTACGCCGCGCATCACCACGCGCCTTCCGGTTTTCGCCACAGCCGGCTCGGCGTCAACCCGGGCCGGTCGAGCCGCTCATCCCTGGAGTCTGGATGGGATGGCTGGTGTGTGCTTGTGGCAGACGGCGACCCGGCTGGCCAAACCAAAGCTCATCGAGCGTCCCGGTCATGGCCGGAGGTGGGCGGCTCGCCGGAGGCCAGCAGGCCGCGCGGTTCGCGCTGGTCGGCGACGGTGAGCTTGCAACGCGCGCACTTCACCAGCCCGAGGTCCCACGCGGCCCGCTGATCACGTGGCAGCGGCTGGTCGGCGCAGTAGGGGCAGATCAGCGGTTCGCTGACCAGCAGCGACATGGTCGCGACCAGAGCCACCACGATCGCGATGATGAGCGCGGACACGATCACCTCTTGACTGCTCCCCCTCCTAAGGGAGGGGGATTCCTGGCTCACGCCGCCTGGCCGTCCAGCGGACGACCGGGTCTTACGCGATCAGCACCAGCCGGGTTCAGACCAGCCCGGATGAGCATCACGCGGGCGGAGTTCTTGTCCCTGGGAGAGACGGCTCCGCACGCGGTGCAGGTATAGGTGCGTTC